>Ga0265338_10000036_pt1 | contig 238689 bp, 208 predicted proteins | sample 42126metaG_FD_193579 | JGI IMG/M metagenome (GOLD analysis project Ga0265338, IMG submission 193579) | Rhizosphere microbial communities from Carex aquatilis grown in University of Washington, Seatle, WA, United States - 4-21-26 metaG | ecosystem: Host-associated > Plants > Roots >... | reverse complement strand
GCCGCGCCAACCGATAAAATCGGAGCACGGCGCTCAGGCCAGTGGCCTGCGCCAGCACACGGTTAAACCCGTTATTTTCCATGCGCCTCCTCCTAAATTGCAAAACTGCGTTTCGCAGAGGTCTCATTTTAAGAAAAAAGGTGGGGGGTACTTGATGAAAACTCCAAATTTCAACATCCAAGCTCCAATGGGGAAAGGGGATAGCGCACGGGACTTTCGCCACGTCGTACGGAGTTTTGGGCGGGACGCCCAAAACCACCCGCGAGACGCGGGTGCTACATCAGCACTTAAGGATGTTTTTTATTTTCAGGATGAAGGTGGGCAAAAATGGCGGGGAACTTTGCTTGAACTTTCCGTGTTGTATGTGCTTACCGAAGTGCTGCGCCTGGTCCTGCGGACACAGGCGCTGTCCTTTCCAAAATGTTGGGCAAGGCTTGCCACGGATGTTATCTTATTTTTATGGCGAGGGATGATTTGTTTACGACCGTTCCGATGCCGTCGCAGGAACAATCCACGGCGGAGAACGGCACATTCCGCAATCGCCCGCTGGCAGCGCGGATGCGTCCCCGAAATCTGGATGAATACGTGGGACAGGCGCACATCCTTGGGCCGGGGCAACTTTTGCGCCGAGCGATTGAGGCGGATCGCATCCAATCACTGATATTTTACGGGCCGCCGGGAACGGGAAAGACTTCGCTGGCGCAAATCATTGCGCTGCAAACCAAGAGCAAATTTGACCGGTTGAGCGGCGTGGAATCCAACGTCGCAGACATGCGCCGGGTGCTTTCCGGCGCGGCGAACCGGCTCGGGAACACAGGGCAATCGACGATTCTGTTCATCGACGAGATACATCGCTTCAACAAGGCGCAGCAGGATGTTTTGTTGCCGGATGTCGAAAGTGGCGTGGTGAGACTCATCGGGGCGACGACGCACAATCCCTTTTTCTTCGTCAATTCACCGCTGGTATCCCGGTCGCAAATCTTTGAACTGCGCGCACTTTCCGGGGATGACCTGTACGGCCTGTTGCAACGTGCTTTGGCAGACACCGAGCGGGGCTTGGGTTACCTGAAGGTTGCAGCCGATGAGAATGCGGTGCGGCATCTCGCAAAAATCTCAGATGGCGATGCGCGGAAGGCGTTGAATGCGCTGGAGATTGCGGTGCTGACGACGTCGCCGGGCAAGGACGGGGTGGTGCATGTGACGCTGAATGTCGCGGAGCAGAGCATCCAGAAGAAGGCGGTGGTGTATGACGGCGATGAGGATGCGCATTACGATACGATTTCGGCGTTCATCAAGTCGTTGCGAGGCAGCGACCCGGATGCGGCGCTTTATTGGCTGGCGAAAATGATTCATGCCGGCGAAGACCCGCGATTTATTGCGCGACGGATCGTCATCCATGCGGCGGAGGACGTGGGATTGGCGGACCCGATGGCGCTGGTGCTGGCGAATGCGGCGTTCCAGGCGGCGGAATTCATCGGGTGGCCAGAGGCGCGGATTCCATTGGCGGAGGCCACGATCTACATCGCCACGGCGAACAAGAGCAACAGCACGGTGATGGCAATCGATGCGGCGTTGAAGGATGTGCGGGAGAATCCGACGCTGGCGGTGCCGGAACATCTGCGGGATTCGCATTACAGCGGCGCGAAGAAGCTGGGCCACGGCGAGGGCTACAAATACGCGCATGACCATCCGGAACATTTTGTGGTGCAGGATTATCTGGGGGCGGAAAAACGTTTTTACGAACCGACCGACCAAGGCGTGGAGAAGAAGATCAAAGAGCGGGTGGAGAAGTGGCGGGCGATGATCGCCGAAGCGAAAAAAGCCGGAGAGCGATGATTGATTTTCTCAATGTTTGGAAATTTTATCAATTAACAGATTGCGTAAAGGGTGGAGTAAAGTGGGTCTACGATGAAAAAGCTAATGTTTCTCTCACTGGCGCTGATTCCACTGTGTAACGGTTGCTTTAGTACTCTTGCACGATTTCCAGATGGCTCACCGAGTCGCAGCACAAAGACCAAAGCCGCGGTTGCAGATGTTGTAACGGCGCCGATTCAGACACCTTTCCTCCTAGCAATGGCAGCGAATACAACAAAAGGGCCGGCAGAACGGCAACGGTTAAACGAAGAACGGGTTATGACGGCAAAGCTGGAAGCGAATCCAGAAATCTGCATCACAGAAAGATGGGATTTGTTGGACGTTCAAGGTCAAGGCAAGGCGCAGAGAAAAATCGACATTCACCGACATATCCTTGTTGCTTCGTTTTCGAATCCCAGAGTTGCCTATACACCGCAGCAATTGGAAACGATTCACCGTACGATGCCAGCAGTTCGTGATTGTGTGTTTTGCAGCAGCTCTTGTTCGAAAGATTTTTTGGAAGCGCACTTCAATGCAGAATTTGAAAAGGCCCTACATCGTGAACGAGATGGTTTAATGAACCTCATTTCAAACCCAAATTGCTCAGATGAGCTAATTGAGAGGGTTGCGGGATCCGAACAATTGCCCAATGATACCGCGAATGCTGCTGGCCGAATTCTTAAAGAACGGAGGAACCCCAAAAAACACAAATGATTGAAAGAGAGTCTGAAAAAAAGGCGATCAGTTGAACCCCTCACCCTATCCCTCCCCATGAACCTGATCATTGGAAGAGAAAAACGAGAGCTAAGGGCCACCTCACCCCGGCCCTCTCCCTTGAGGAGAGGGGGAATCTTTCGCCGTTGGTCGCGCGATGGGAGGAGTAAATCGGTTCAGAGGTACAAATCGCGAACGCTCTTTGTCCGTGGAATCTCTGCCGCAAGGGGAGAGAGGGCACCACGAGGAACGTGGCAAGCAGCGGCAACTTAAGACACTATTAAAAGTAAGCTTATGGACATCCAAGCCGCCAAAGCAAAGCTGCGGGAAGAGGTTCTCGCGGCGATCAAGCATATTCCTGTGAAAGAACGGGCTGCGGCTTCACGAGAATTATGCAAACGATTGAAGCAGCAGGCGGTCTGGAAAACCGCACAAAGTATCCTGTTTTTTGCGCCGATGGCGGGCGAGCCGGATATCTGGCCGTTGATCGCGGAAGCCATTGAGCTCGGGAAGGTTGTCGCGTTGCCACGGTTTTTGCCGGAGACCGGGACGTATATCGCGTGCCGGGTGTTGAATGTGGATACGGATTTAGAGGCGGGCCAATTCGGCATCCGGGAGCCGAATGCGCGGTCGGCCGAGGTGGCGTTAAACCAACTGGACTTGGTATTGACTCCTGGGGTAGCATTTGACTTGCACTGCCGCAGGCTGGGCCGGGGACGAGGTTATTATGACCGGTTGCTTGCGGAAGTACGTGGGGTAACTTGTGGAGTGGGTTTCGATGAACAAATGGTTGAGCACATTCCTGTTGCACCACATGACGTCGTATTAAACTGCATCTTGACGCCGACGCGCTGGATTGAACCGAAGCGGCGCGCGGTCCTTTGATTAATTGAATCTTTGGTCGAAAATTCTTGCGGGCGGCATTGGAGCAGCCGCCGGAGCGGTCGTCTGCTTTATCATCTTTCGATGGAAAAGCGCGCGCGACCGCCAATTGCAATCCTACCAGGCCCAATCCCTCATGGATAAGGCGCGCACCGACGCGGAGACCGTTTTGCGTGAGGCGCGCGCCACGGCGAACGAAGAACTTATCAAGCGCCGCGATGAACTGGAAAAATCTTTTGCCGCCCGGACGACCGAACGCGTCGCCGCCGAGCAGCGGTTAAGCGAGCGCGAAGGCATCGTGAACTCCCAATTGAGCCGCAACCTCGAGACGGAGCAGAATCTCAAATCCAAGCAGGAGGGTATGGAGCGGCAGAAGGTTGAATTGGAGGAATTGACGCAGGAGAGGCGCGAGCAGTTAAAGAGAATTTCCGGATTAAGCGAAGTGGAGGCGAAGGCGCAATTTTTGATGGAGATAGAGCAGGAGGCGATGAAGGACGCGAGCAATGTGTCGCGGCAGATCCTCGAAGAAGTGAAAGCTCGCGCGGAGGAAAAAGCGCGGCAGATCTTGAGCGTGGCGATCCAGCGTTATGCGGGCGACCACACGGCGGGCAGCACGACCGCGACGGTCGCTTTGCCGAACGATGAGATCAAGGGGCGCATCATCGGGCGGGAAGGGCGCAATATCCGCGCATTTGAAAACGCCACAGGCGTGACGGTGCTGGTGGATGACACGCCGGGGGCGGTGGTGTTGTCGGGCTTTGACCCGGTGCGGCGCGAGATTGCGCGCGAGGCGATGTCGCGATTGATCCAGGACGGGCGCATCCATCCCACGAGCATCGAGGAAATCGTGGACAAGGTGAAGCAGGAGATGGATGAAACCATCATCAAGCTGGGTGAAGACGCGGTAGCGCGTGCGGCGTTGCCGCCGATGCACGCGGACATCGTGAAGCTGCTGGGACGGCTGCATTTCCGCCAAAGCTATTCGCAAAATGTTTTGGACCATTCCGTGGAAGTGTCGCACCTGATGGGATTGATGGCCTCGGAGTTGGGATTGGACACGACATTGGCCAAGCGCGCGGGACTCTTGCACGACATCGGCAAGGCGGTGAACCACGAGATCGAAGGGCCGCATGCGGTGGTGGGGGCGGATATCATCAAGCGTTGTGACGAGCCGGAGGCGGTGGTCAACGCGGTGGCGTCGCACCACAACGACGTGCCGCCGATCGGGCCATTGGGGATTTTGGTGAGCGCGGCAGACGCCATCAGCGCGTCACGGCCGGGGGCGCGTTCGGAGAGCATGACGACCTACATCAAGCGCATCGAGAACCTGGAACGGATAGCGCTGTCGCACGAAGGTGTGGATAAATGTTACGCGGTGCAGGCGGGACGTGAATTGCGGGTGTTTGTGCTGCCGGACAAGGTGAATGACGAACAGGCTTTCGCATTGGCGCGCAAAGTGGCTTCACAGATAGAACAGGAACTTCAGTATCCGGGACAGATCAAGGTGACCATCATCCGCGAGACGCGTTGCGTGGAAGTGGCGAAGTAAAACCGAGGCAAATCTTAGTGCTGGTCCAGCACGCCGGACATCGGGCCGGCCTGTTCCCAACTGGTGGGAGAATTCCAAGGCCGTTCGGAAACATTCCTGTTATCCACGTTGGAAGTAGCACATCCGACAAGCGAAGCGGCTGCCAGCAGGAGCAGGAACAGCAGGCTTCGATTGAGGGAGCAGAATTTCATGACTGGGCGGGATAAGCAGGAATCACGGAATCACCTTCCATGACTTCATCATTCTTCCAGCCGGGCATCACGTTGGCGATGCAACGGCCCTTTTGAACGCTGCGGACGATTACTTTGGCGATCAGTTTGCCGTGGCGGCTGACGAGGAGTTCGCCGTTCTCGATCACACCCTGGTCTTCACCGACGTTGATCACGACGAAGTCCCATTTGGGATCGGAGACAACCACTTGGCCTTGCAGGTCAGCCGGCAGGGGAACGTGGTAGTCGGGGTTGCGGTAAATATTCAGTTCAGCTTCCTGCTTGCGGATCTTCAAGCCGAGCATCCGGTTTTCTTCGCGGGTGCCGTTGAGGGAAGCGGTAAGGTCTTTGATAGTCTTGGCGGCCGCGAATGCCTGTTCGGGAGTCAGACCGCTGTTTACATAAGCGGAAAGTTGTTGTTGGACATCAACCATTTTTGCATTGGCCGCCGCCAGATCATCCGCAGCTTTTTTGGCGGCCTTATCGGCGGCATCAGCTTTGGCGAGCGCAGCATCGCGATCGTTATTGGCATCGGTGAGCTGTTGTTTGGTCTTCTTGAGATCGGTTTCGGTCTTGGCAAGCGTGTTCTTGGTGGTGCTGAGCTCGCCTTGCGTTTGAGTCAAAGTGTCTTTCGTATTCTGCAGGGTGGTCTGCAAGGTGACGACCTTGTCCTTGACCATAGTGAAATTCAAAGCGCCGACGGCTAGTGCCGCGAGAATAGCGACGATCAGACTGATGCGAATCAACATGTGTGACGTTGGTTGAGTTTGTTACGAAGAAATCCTAGTCGCGCCAGTTGCACATGTCAACGGTCGTTTGAAATCGATTGGGCAGTAATTTTAAGCGGTCTTAATCATGGCTTAATGCGGATTTTGAAGTTCTTATCTCCGGAGGAAACCAAAGCACGTTTTTATTGCCGGTATGGGATGGGGGGCGTAGGTTGGCCGGAATGAAATATCGACGTTTTGGCCGGACGGAGTTGCAGATGCCAGTTATCTCCTGCGGCGGAATGAGATACCAGTTCAAATGGCAGGACGTTGACCCAAAGGACATCCCCGCAGATAACCAGGCGAACCTGGAAGCCACGATCCATCGCTCGCTGGAACTGGGCATCAACCACATCGAGACCGCCCGTGGCTATGGGACATCCGAAATGCAGTTGGGCTGGTTGCTGCCCAAACTGCCGCGCGAAAAAATCATCGTGCAGACGAAGGTGTCGCCCAAGGCGACGGCGAAGGAATTTCTCCAGACGTTCGAGACCTCGATGCGTTATTTGAAGCTCGACCAAGTGGATCTGTTTTCGCTGCACGGCATCAACAACCGCGAGCTTCTGGATTGGTCGCTGAAGAAGGGCGGATGTTTGGAAGCCGCGCGGCAGTTGCAGAAAGAGGGCAGGGTGCGGTTCGTGGGTTTTTCCACGCACGCGACGCCAGACATCATCATGGAGGCAGTGAAGAGCGATGGGTTCGATTACGTGAACCTGCACTGGTACTTCGTGAACGACCTGAACTGGAAAGTGGTGCAGGAGGCGCACGGGCGCGACATGGGCATGTTCATCATCAGCCCGAACGACAAGGGTGGAAAACTTTATGAACCGCCGCCGAAGCTGGTGAAATTGTGTGCGCCATTGACGCCGATGCAGTTCAACACGCTGTACTGCCTGGCGCGTCCCGAAGTGCACACGCTGAGTTGCGGGGCGGCGAAGCCGGGAGATTTTGACGATCACATCGGCGCGCTCAAATATTACGACCGCATCGCGGAAGTGATGCCACCGATCGAGAAAAGGTTGCGGGAGGAGATGAAGCGCACGTTGGGAGATGACTGGTGCGCGCGCTGGTTCGAGGGATTACCGGAATATGTGGACGCGCCGGGCGAGGTCAATCTCGTTGAGATATTGCGGTTGTGGACATATGCGAAATCGCTGGACCTGGTGGCGTGGGGCAAGATGAGGTACAACCTGCTGGGGCAGGCGGAGCACTGGTTTCCCGGCCAGAACGCAGCGAAGGCGGCGGAGCTGAATTTCTCAAGGGCGCTGGCGCGGAGCCCGTTCGCAAACCGGATACCGGCGATCCTCGAAGAGGCGCACCGGATGTTTTTTGAGAAGCCGGTAAAGCGGTTGAGCGAGAGTTAGGGTGGGCTGATGCAGAATTCAAACAAGGGAAACGAGTAAACGGACCCCTCACCCTTTTTTCCTCTCCCCGTTTAGCGGGGCGAGGGAGACGGCAAGGGATAGTCTTTGTGACTTCCCCAAGCAACGTGTTTAGGAAAGCTGCTGTGCCCGAGGACAGGCACAGTCCGAAGAAAATAAAAAAGAGGCGAACTTTCGTTCGCCTCTTCGAAGGTCAAGTTTCTCAGCGATTTATTTCCTGGCTGGCGCGTTGGTACCGGGCTTAACCGGCGCCTGGAATTCGATGGGAGCAGTCTCATTCAAAGACTTGAGAATGGAATCAGTTAGGTCATTCTCGCCATTGGAATAGACGACGATAGGTGTGGTGGTATCCAGCACCAAAGAATAGCCATCCTTGCGGGCCTTGTCACTGACGGCAGTCTTGATCAGGTTAAGGATGTTGTCCGTAAGCCGGCGCTTTTGCTCGTCCAGGGTAGTCTGGGCCTGGGCATCAAAGGATTTCACATTGGTTTCGATGTCCTGAAGGTCCTTGAGCTTGTTCTGGGCGGCGGTTTTGCGTTTATCACGTTCATCGGCGGTCACGGCCTGGTCATTGGCAGCGGTGAGGAGGGCTTTGTAATCGTCCTGGGTCTTCTGGTAGTTATCGATCATCTCCTTGCGGGTCTTGTCGAGTTCCCCGGCCCGGTCCTTGAGAGAGGCAAGCGCCTGTTTGGTTTTATAAAAATTTTGGAAAATTCTCTGCAGATCCACCGTGGCATAACGGGTTTGCGCTTGCATGGAAAATGCGCAGAGCAGAGTGAGCGCCAGGCCCAGAATAGCTACCTTTAAAGTTCTTTTCATAAGTGATAATCAAACCAGAATTTACCGGCGAGGCCAAACAGAAAAATCAGTCCCGGAGGCTTTGCCGATGGCATTACAGACAGACACTACAGGGAAAATGTTCATTCAAACAGCGGTTAAAATTCGCGGGTATAACCGACACCGAATTGGAAACGGCCGCCGCCGTTGTTGAATTTATCATGCGTGACGGGGATGCCGTAATCGATGCGCAAGGGGCCGATAGGCAGGTTGAGGCGAAAGCCCATGCCGACGTCGTCATCATAGCTATTGGCGTTGAACGTGAAAGGTGCGGCCTGCACTTCGCCGATGTCATAAAACCAGGCCAGGCGCAATTTATCGATGATGGGAATGCTATACTCGGCTGAGCCAAACCAATAGGTATCGCCGCCGACCGGCTCTTTGTAAAACTGAGCATTTGGATCGCCCTTATCCAAAGGGTTGATGAGCTCCCGTGGAGAAACGCTGCGGTAGGCGTAGCCACGCATGGAATCGAGGCCGCCGAGGAAATAGCGTTCGTAGAAGGGCACATCCTGGCCGTTCAGGCTCTGGGCCACGCCGGCACGGCCGTTGATCTCGAGGACATGGCCTTCACCGAAGCCTTTGAAGTACCAGGCGGACTTTGCTTCCACCTTGTAGAAGCTGTGGTCGCCGCCGAGATAGGGACTGGCCAATTCGATATCAAATTCGGTTTTCTGGCCGTGGTCCGGCAGGCGATTGCTATTACGAGTATCGTAACTGATGGCACCGCCAACCTTCGTCATGAGCGAAAAACCATTCTGGTTCGTGATTGCAGGTGGCGCGTCAGAGTTAAAGGTTCTCGTGGGAGGGACAGTGTTAGTGTTTTTCTGGGAATTAATAATGATACCGATATCATCGATGGAATAATGGACGCTGCCGACGAGGTCGCCGGGTCCGAGTAATTTTTCCAACAAACGCGGCGGCGGCAAGGCTCGCGCAAGCGTGAGTGCCATACCAGTGTGTTCTTCGGTATAGAGGCTCTGGAGACTTTGGAAGCCGTACTCGTGATGGAACAATTCCACGTTGAGAGAGAGTTTCTTGCCGAGGAACCATGGTTCGGTGAAGGAAAGGGTATAGTCCTGCCGTTGCGTTCCCAACTGGATACGCAAACGCATCTTTTGGCCGGCACCAGTGAAGGTGGGCGGGTTGAACAGGTCGAAATTGCCCTGGCCGACCTCCACGAAACCGACGAGCGCATCAACGGAGCTGAAGCCCGCGCCGACGGAAAAGTTGCCGGTATTCTTTTCCTCGACGCCGATGACAAGGTTCTTGCGGTCCGGTACATCGGTGGGTTCAGTGCGGGTATCCACCTTCTCAAAATATTGCAGGCCTTCGAGGCGGCGCTTGCTGAGGTCCACGCGGTTCATGTCGAAGACTTCACCGGGGGAGATGGCGAGTTCGCGGCGCAGGACTTTGTCCTTGGTTTTGGTGTTGCCGCGGATATCGATCTTTTCCACGTACGACTTCTCACCTTCAGCTACTGTATAATTGAGGTCGATGGTGTTGCTCTCGGTGTTCGGTATTTTGGTGACATTCAGGGTGCTGCCGGAGGAGACGTCAATATATCCGCGTGACTCGTAAAATTTTTCGATGAAGGTCATGTTGCTCGAGACGCCGGTCACGTTAAAGGTTTGACCCGGCTTGAGCGGCATATGGCTGACGACTGTTTCGGGATTGGCCAGTTTGCGGCGGCCGGTGCGGTCGTACTGGAGAATGTTCGTGGTCAGCATGGTGGCGCCGGTGAAGGTCACGGAGCCCACCTTGTATTTGCTGCCCTCGGAAACCATCAACTTGATGACCATGTGTTTGGGATCGGGATAATCAAACTTCACATCCTGGATCTCAAAATCGACGTATCCGTGGTCGCGGTAATATTTGGTGAGGGCGTCCTTGTCATCATCGAACTGGTCGCTCTTGTAATAGCCTTTGCCGCTGATGGCGAGGATCCAATGATATTTTTTGGTCTTGATCTGTTTGCGGAGGGTCTTCTGGGAGAAAGCCTGGGCTCCGACGAAATCAACTTCGGCGATCTTCACCTTGGCGCTTTCCTTGATCTCGAAGGTCACCGTGGCGCGCCCGGCATTCTCGTCCACGTTCAGGTTATATTTGATCTCGGTGCTGGGGTATCCCATCTTCTGGTAAAATTTATCCAACTCCTGTTTGTCGGTAAAAATCTTCCTTTCAACGAGCGGCTCACCGATCTTGGAAGTGACACGTTTCTGAAGGCTGGAGGTCTTCACCTTTTCATTGCCCACAAACCGGATATCGGTCAGGCGCGGGTTGGCCTGAAGGATGTAAGTGAGGATGACGCCACCATCGCCCTGGTCGGCGGCGACGCGGATGTTCATGAACAGGCCGGTCGCATACAGATTGCGGACATCATCATCCACGTTGATGCCGATGAAGGGATCGCCGGGTTTGAGACGGATGTTGGCCCGGATGTATTCGTCGCTGACGGAGATGGGGCCGATGTGCTTGATATCGACCCGGACAATCTTTTGGGAAGTCTGTCCGAAAGATAGCAGAGAGGTCGCCAGAAGCAGGAGAATCGCCGCGCCCGTTTTAAAGAACAAATTCCTCATCGCTGTTCAACCTGGCATATCTTCTTCACTGATTTTTGCGGCGTTTTCAAATCGTGTGTATTGCTTCAAGAACGTTAAATTCACATCGCCCGTCGGTCCGTTACGCTGTTTGGCGATCAACAGGTTCACCGGGATCCCACTGCCATCCGGGTCTTCATTCACCGCTGATTCCTCGTCATCGCTGCTCGGCTTGTAAAGCAGACCAACCAGATCAGCATCCTGTTCAATCGCGCCGGATTCACGCAGATCAGACATCCGCGGTTTCCGATTCTTATCCTTCTCCAGCTCGCGATTCAACTGGCTTAACACAATCACCGGAACATTCAATTCCTTAGCCAGCGATTTGATTCCGCTGGAAATATCGGCGATTTCCTGTTGCCGATTATCCTGTGACCTGCGCGCAGTAGAGTGAAGTAGCTGCAAATAATCAACCACAAAAAGCTTGATGCCATATTGCTGCCACATGCGGCGGGCCTTGGCGCGGAGCTGCAAAATCGAGAGTCCAGAGGAATCGTCGATGAAAAGCGGAGCGTTGGCGAGCTTGCCGGCTGAGTTGGTGAGCTTGGGAAAATCATGCTCGCTCATGAAGCCTTCGCGGATGTTGCGGAGGTTCACCTTGGCGTTGGAACATAACACGCGGAGCACCAACGACTCGGCGGTCATTTCCAGACTGAAGACGCCGACCGGCAGCTTTTGGTTGAGGACGACGTGCTCGGCAATGTTCATGGCGAGCGACGTTTTGCCCATGGAGGGGCGCGCGGCGATGACGACCATTTCTCCGCCGTGGAGCCCGTCGGTCATGCGGTCAAAATCGGTGAACCCGGTGGAGACGCCGCCGAGGACGCCCTGGCGGTTGAAATAATTTTCGATCGTGCCGATGGCGGTCTCGACAAGATTTTTTATCTTGTTGTCATCGGCGGCGACGCGCGCTTCGCTGATGCGAAGGATGTCGCGTTCAACTTCGTCCATGAGCTGGTCAATCTCGCCTTCAAAATCATAGATGCGCCCGACGACGTCGGTGCAGGTGTGGATCATTTTGCGGAGCAGATATTTTTCCTGGACGAAGTCGAGGTAGTAGCTGAGGTTCGCGGCGCTGGGGACGGTATCAGGCAACGCACTGAGGTAGGCGATGCCGCCGACCTGTTCGAGGAGCTGGCGGTCTTTGAGGCGTTGTTGCAGCGTAATGATGTCGATGGCTTCACGCGCGTCGTACATCTCCAGGAGGGCGGAGTAAATGGTCTGGTGGCGGAGGTCGTAAAAGACTTCGGCGCCCGACCGGAGCTTGCTGATGCAATCGCCGAGGCAATCGTTGGGTGAAAGGAGAATGCAACCGAGCACCCCCATCTCGCATTCGATGGAATGCGGGGGCAGGCGGTCGACCTGCGGCGTGCGATGACCGCCGGAGGATTTGGCGCGGCGCGTGCGCTTCAGGTCGGCTGGCGCACCGGCGCCTTCAGAGACGGAATCAATCATGGTTCAACTCAAACGGAAATTTTAATGCCTGGCGATTCAAACATATCGAAATCAGTTCACAAGTTTTTCACAAAACAGAGCGAAGGCGAGATGAAAATATTGCTGCTCGCCGTAACCCGTTGAATCGCATAAAAGGAAACGGTGAACCGACCGCGCCTTATGGCTTTGCTGCTCGCGCTTGTCACGCTCATGCTTTACCTGCCGGTGGGCTGGCATGACTTCACCGTTTATGATGATGGGGATTATGTTTCCCAGAACAAGGTGGTGCGGGCGGGGGTGACGTGGAATGGCATCAAGTGGGCGTTTGATGCGTGGCACTCGAGTAATTGGCACCCGTTGACGTGGCTGTCGCATATGCTGGATTGCCAGGTGTTCGGGCTGAATGCGGGGGCGCATCACCTGGTGAACGTGGCTTTGCACGTGGCGAACACGTTGTTGCTCTTTCTGCTGCTGCTCCGGCTGACGAAGGCATTATGGCCGGCGGGCATCGTGGCGGCATTGTTCGCATGGCATCCGCTGCACGTGGAATCGGTGGCGTGGATAGCGGAACGCAAGGATGTCTTGAGCACCTTTTTTGGGTTGCTGGCGATGCTGGCGTACGTGCGATATGTGCAGGAGAAGAACCGGAAGAGTTTTTGGGCGGCCATACTGCTGTTCGCGTGTTCGTTGATGTCCAAGCCGATGCTGGTGACATTGCCATTTGTGTTTTTGCTTTTGGATATATGGCCGCTTGGAAGGGGGCCAAGTGTCAGGTGCCACGTGTCAGGCACCAAGGAGCAAAGCAAATCTGAGATCTCATGGCTGGGATTGATCATGGAGAAGTGGCCGTTCTTTTTGCTGACGGTGGCTTCGTGCGTGGTGACGTTTTTTGCGCAACGGCAGCATTCGGTGATTCCGTTGGTGCAATTTCCTTTGTCATTGCGGCTGGAGAACGTGATCGTTTCTTACGCCCAATATCTGTTGAAGATGATTTGGCCGGTGGACCTGGCCATCATTTATCCGTTGCCGCATGAGATACCGGCGGGACTGGTTGCCATAGCGGCGGCGGTGCTGGTGGTAATCTCTATTTTTGTTTGGAATGCGCGTGCGCGTGCGCCATATCTCCTTATCGGGTGGTTATGGTTTTTGGGGACACTGGTACCGGTGATAGGGCTGGTGCAGGTGGGCACCGCGTCGATGGCGGACCGCTATTCTTATTTCCCGCTCGTTGGAATCTTCATCGCGCTGGTATTTGGGTTTCGCGATTTGGCGGTGCGTTACCAATTCAAGCCGGCGGGAAATGCGCTGGTGGCATCTATAGCACTGGGTGGGTGCCTGGTGTTGACGGCGCATCAATTGAAGTATTGGGAGAACGACGAGGCGTTGTTCGGCCATGCGGTGGCGGTGACGAAGGATAATTCGGCGGCGCAGATCAATTATGGCGTGGCGCTGGAGAACGCGGGACAGGAGGGTGAGGCGCAGGCGCATTTTAAGGAGGCATTGCGCATCGACCCGCGGTTCGGCGAGGCGAATGTGAACATCGGCATCTTTCTGGACAAGCACGGGAAGACGGACGAGGCGATGTCGCATTACCTGGAGGCGCTGCGGATCTGGCCGGAATCGCCACTGGCGCATATGAACCTCGGGGAACTGCTGGTGAAGCTGGGGCGGTTCGATGAGGCAATACCGCATTACGAGGCGGCGCAGAGATTTGATGAAACGGATGCGCGGCCGCATTACCTGATGGGCAAGTTGCGTTTGCGGCAGGGGCGGAGCGCGGAGGCGGTGACGAATTTTTATGACGCGCTGAAGCTGGACCCGATGGATGAGCAATCGTGGCTATGGCTGGCACGGGTGCGGGCGGCGGATGTGGACCCGGCGAACCGAAATGGGGCGGAAGCGGTGGAAGCAGCGGGGCGCGCAAATGCTTTATCGGGCGGGAATGACCCGGCAGCGTTGGATGTGCTGGCAATGGCATTTGCGGAGACGGGCCAGTTCACCGAGGCAAAACAGGCGGAAGATATGGCGCTGCAGATCGCGGAGGCTTCAAAAATCGATAGCGCGGTGGTAGCGATGCAAGAGCACCTGGAGTTGTACAAGAACGGCAAAGCGTATCGAGAGGTTTTTAAACAGCCTTAGTGGCGCCTATCTGCGCTACTTTTTTTGTGGAAACAACTTCGACTTCGCCACTCCCATCTTCGCCAGCCGAAACTTCATCCCAGTCGAGAGACACCCAAACCCGTACTTCAGGCTGCGCCGGAAATTGATGGATGATGCTTCAGGAAAATATTTCGTGGGACAACTCACTTCCCCGATGGTGAACCCGAACCACAAAATCTGCGCCAGCATCTGGTTATCGAAAACGAAGTCGTCCGAGTTGTTCGAAAGGTCTAGCTTTTCGAGAATCTCCCGCGAGAACGCGCGATAGCCCGTGTGATATTCCGACAACTTTGCGCCCAACAACAGATTCTCCGCCGCCGTCAAAAACCGGTTCGCGACATATTTCCACACCGGCATTCCGCCCTGGAGCGAATAACCGCCGAGAATACGGCTCCCCAGCACGCATGGGTGCAGCCCATTGCCGACCATCGAGATCATCGCCGGCAACAGCAAGGGCGTGTACTGATAATCCGGATGCAGCATCACCACGATGTCCGCCCCCGCTTCGAGCGCGAGGCGATAGCACGTTTTCTGGTTTCCGCCGTAGCCGGTATTCGTCTCGTGCCGATGGACCTGCACATCGCCAAGATGGCGTGCCACGTAAACCGTGTTATCGCGGCTGCAATCATCCACCAATATGATATGGTCTACGAACTCCTGGGCTTTTACCTCGTCGTAGGTCTTGCGCAATGTCTGCTCGGCATTGTACGCCGGCATCACCACCACCACCATTTTATCGCGAAACATGTTTGATAAGTGTCAGGGGGCAAGGGTCAAGGGTCAAGTTTCAGGTGCAAGGTGCAGACTGAAGGTTGAAGGTGTCGCATGCATGGGTAGCGCGGACAACGGACCGCAACATATGAAGTTTCACCTTCAGACGGTCCCGAACCGCGTAAACCCGGAACTGCAAACCTGTGACCTGGCACTTGCAACCTGCAACCCGACCGCAATCCACCGCTAACCTTTCGCAATCCACCGATAGCACGTTTTTGCCGAGTCCACTATGGTTTAGCCATGACCGCAGCGCCGCCTTCAAACTTGCATGTGTCCTTCATTAGCCGTATTTTGTCCGGCGTGAAGAAACCTATGCAAACCTTTGTGGCCGTGGACGGCGAATGCGCCGGGCCGAAGGTTTGCCCATTGAGCCAGGTGGCGGCCGGTATGGTCGTCAGCATCAAACGGCTCGATACCAACGCGGAAACCGCCGATCGCCTGCGCGAACTCGGTTTCTGTGAGCAGCAGCGCATCAAGCTCCTGCGCCGCGCCAACGGCCTCATCTGCCAGGTCTGCAACGCCCGGCTCGCCTTGAGCGACGAACTGGCTGATTCCATTTTCGTAGAACACATCAAAGGGTAAAATGTCCGCACCCACCCAGCCGTTGACTTCGGTCGCCTTGGGAAAGTCCGCGACCGTCGTTGAAATCAAATTGCCGCCCGCCCAACGCCCGCGCCTCATGGAGATGGGCCTGTTGGTGGGCACCAAGGTGGAACTCGTCCGTTTCGCCCCGCTCGGGGATCCCGTGGAGATCAAAGTGCGCGGCTACAACCTCACCCTCCGCAAAAGCGAGGCGGAACAGATTTTGGTCAGTTGCGGCGAAGGGCCGGTAACAAGCTGAATGTCTTCCGATACCTGTCCCATCTCCTACGTCGTCCTGACCGGCAATCCCAATTGCGGCAAGACCACTGTGTTCAACGCGCTCACGGGTCTGCGCGCCAAGGTCGGCAATTACGCGGGCGTCACCGTGGAACGCAAGGAAGGTAAACTCCAGCATTCGCCCGCCGATGCGAACATCCGCATCCTCGATCTGCCCGGCACGTACAGTCTCAGTCCGCAATCGCTCGATGAAGAGATCGCGCGCGATGTGCTGTTTGCACGCCTGCCGGAATTGCCGCCGCCCACGCTTGTCATCATCGTCGTAGACGCCTCGAACCTGCAACGCAATCTTTACTTCGCCACGCAAGTCATCGAGTTGGGCCTGCCCACGATGATTGCGCTGAACATGATGGATGTGGCCGAAGCCAATGGCGCCATGATCGATACCGCCATGCTGGCGCAACAACTCGGCGTGCCCGTGTTGCCCATGGTCGGCAGCTCCGGCAAAGGCATCAAGGAACTGCGCGAGAAAATCATTTCCGCCGTTTCCGGGCAGCGGCTGTGGTCGCAGACCCAGCCGCAGCAGGTAGCAACGCAAGCAGACGTTCCTGTTTCTGGAAGTGCTGCAGCTGGTGCTTCGCACACAGCCGCTGTCCGTTCGGAAAAGCGTCCGCTCTTTTTGGAAATGGCCCCGCAACTCGCCGCCGAAGTTGGCGCGTTGAGTCGCGCCTTGCCGGCTAACGAACCCGGCCACGAACAACACGCCGCTGCGGAAGCGCTGCTGTTGCTCACCAGCGAACGCCGGTTGACCAACGACCGCGCACATTACTCTGCGGATGTCGCAAAGCTCGTCGAAGAATCGCGCGCGCGATTGGACGCCACGGGTATTGATTGGCGCGGTGCACCCATCGAGAACCGATACGTTCGCGTCGCCGCCATCCAAACCGCCGTCACCGCGCAAAAGATGGTCGATGGCGAGACCTTCAGCGATAAGATGGACCGCGTCCTCACCCACAAATGGTGGGGCACACTCATCTTCATCCTCATTATGGGGCTGATTTTTCAGAGCATCTTCACCTTCGCGCATTATCCGATGGATGCGATCCAGGCGTGTGTGGATTGGCTGGGTAAGACCGTTGGCCACCTGATTCCGCCCGGCGACCTCAACAGCTTGATCGTAGATGGCGCGATTGCCGGTGTCGGCGCAGTGGTGGTGTTCCTCCCGCAAATCCTGTTGCTGTTCTTGTTCATCGGCTTTTTGGAAGACACCGGTTACATGGCGCGCGCGGCGTTTCTCATGGACCGCCTCATGAGCAAGGTCGGCCTGCACGGCAAAAGCTTCATTCCCATGCTCAGTTCGTATGCGTGCGCGATTCCCGGCATCATGGCCACACGCACGATTGAGACGCCGAAGGACCGGCTCGTGACCATCCTCGTCGCGCCGCTCATGAGCTGCTCGGCGCGCTTGCCCGTGTACACGCTGCTCATCGCTGCCTGCATCCCGAACATCAAAATCCTTGGCTTCATCAAGCTGCAAGGCCTCACGATGCTCATCATGTATCTGCTGGGCACCGTCGTGGCGCTCATCATGGCGTGGATCTTCAAGAAGACGCTGCTCAAAGGCGAGACGCCCATGCTCATCATGGAACTGCCGCCGTACAAACGGCCGCTGTTGAAGATCGTGCTGCGTCATATGTGGGACCGCTCTAAACTGTTTTTGCGCCGCGCCGGCACGGTGATTCTTGGCATCAGCATCTTGTTGTGGTTCCTCGCGACGTATCCGAAGAGTTCGGCGATCGAGAAGGATTACGCCGCGCAAAAAGAAACCGTCAAGCAAACCGTCACGGACGCGCAAGCCCAGACCGATGCTTTGGCTGCCTTGGACAAGCAGGAAGGCGGCGCGAAGTTGCGCAACAGTTTCGCTGGTCGCCTTGGCCATCTCATTGAGCCGGCCATCGCGCCGCTCGGATATGATTGGAAGATGGGCATTGGCATCGTGAGTTCTTTTGCTGCCCGCGAAGTTTTTGTCAGCACCATGTCCACGGTCTATAACGTCGGCAGCGACGATACCGAGGAAGGCACCAGGAACCTCGCCAAAACCTTGCGGGAAGAGAAACGCGCGGACGGCACTCCGGCGTACACCGTACTCTCGGCCCTCAGCCTCATGGTGTTCTACGTGTTCGCATTGCAATGTGTGAGCACCGTGGCCGTGGTGCGCCGTGAGACGAATTCCTGGAAATGGCCCATCTTCCAATGGCTCTACATGGGCGCGCTGGCTTGGGTTTTTGCGTTTGTGGTTTATCACGGTGGGCACTTGCTGGGGTGGCAGTGATGGATGCAACAAATGCTATCGCGGCAAGGTTGGTGCATTCGTGCTGATGCCAAAAGCGACTCTGGCTGCTCTGCGGTGCGCCTCTGCAATAATGTTGTTGAGATTGTTTATCGTCCACGCGTCTTTATCCGAATCTCTTAGTTTGTTTTGATCGGAAATTATCTGTTCAGATCGCGATATAATTCCCCAAAGAATATTTGTTGGCAGATTTGGATTGCAGACGACGCCGAGCTGGATCTGAAAGCTGGCATTGGTGGAAAGGCGTTCCAAATAATATAAGGGAGTTGCCGGATTCCTCGCCAAGGTTCGATCGATGAATTCGCCACCTACTCCATACGGATATTTTTGTCGGTCCAGAGCTGACTGTGCTAAGCATTTTTCAAATAATTGGCTATCCATCTCTGGTCTTCCGGCAATCTCCACATAATCCATCCAACCCAGATACATATTGTTGGTTAGAGAAAGTAAGAGGTCGCGATTGGTTTTTAAACTAGGCGGCATCGCGTCCAACATCGCCTGGATATGCTGCCGGCTCTCAATCAAATAATCCGCCACTGAATTCAAACATTCGGGTGAGATATGCGTGTCATAACGTAGACGGCTTTGAATAGAAGCATCGACAATCAGATAATTTGTGGGGGATTTTAAAAAACAGGATGCATTTGTGGCATGTGCCTGCGAGACCAACTCATCAGATTGCGCCCTAACGCTGATTTGCAAAAAAAGGAAATGGGAAATTATCAGTATGAATTGGATTCGAAAAAACCGGCTCATGTGAAAACATGCATTTAAAAAATCCCGGTTGCATTGGCCTAAATTATTTGACGCGAGTGGAAAATGTGACTTAAGGATCTCCATAACTCATTTCGTTCCCTCTGGAGTGATAACCACCATTGAATAAACGCGCATCCCTGGCAGCGTGAATTTCACCTGGTCGCCAGATACTTCAAACTTCAATTCCACCGGGTCATTGGCGTCTGGTGAAAAGAACGTCACAGATTTGATATTCCCGGCGAATTGTTTCCGTACGCTGACATTGAAGGGCGCGAGGGGATGTTGGCGGTCAAAATTCACGAAATGAACGAGCGTCTCGCGGGTTTCGGGACGCGTCAAAAGTTCGGCGGTGGTGGTCAGCGGCGCATCCGTGACCAGTGAAAGCCCATGGGGCAGGGCGCCTACGATTTCGTCGGTGATCTCCTGGTGATTCAACGGCAATACCCATTGCGCAGGCGATAGCTTGGGGCTTTGTTGCGAGGCAGCGCCCGGCTCGGGATTATCACTGGCGGTGCCAGCTTTTTCTTTGTCCGCGCGCTCGATGCGCGGGATGTAAACGATGTGGCCTTTGCCAGTGTCGCTCACGGACGCGAATGGATTGATGTGCCGCTTCTCGCGCCAGTCGTTGTATTCACCGGTGTTATCGGTGATGACAAGCGTTCCGCCGCGGCGGACGTGATCGAGCACGGTTTTTACCTGCGCATCGGACACGCATTCCTGTCCCGCGAGAATCACTGCGGCGTAGCGGTCGAGGTTGGTGAATTCTTCATCGAAGAGCAGGTCGAACGGGATTTTGTGTTGGATGAGCACCTGTTCCATGAGTGTGGCTGGCGTATAGGTGGCGTTGATGCTGTAAGCCATGCTCGGCCAATTGCGCAGCACCGCGACATCCGCGACGCTGCGGGTGCCGGTGTAGTAACGCTGAAAATAATGGCGGTAAAATTCCAGGATGGGCGTCGTCCCGGAGCGCGCAGCCATCCATGGTGAACCGGCATAACCGGCGACCGGCGATTCGTAGCCATAGGCCATCTGTTGTGCTGCGAGCAATTCATCGCCCAACGGCGCATCGCAACTGGCGCCGATCAACCGCGCCATCTTGTAGGACCGTATCTGCGTGACAAGCGCGCCGGTCTTCGCATCGATGCGTGCATCGTAACCGCCGGTGTCGAACGCAAGGATATCCACATGGCCGGCGAAGAGCGGATGATAGACGGCGTTCGCCCAATAACGGTTAAAACTGTAGACGCCTTTGATGTTCATCAGCACGGCGACGTTGGGATTTAGACTTTTGACGTAATCGCTCAGGTCATCGGCATAATGCGCGAGCGACTCGCAGCGGAAGCGCGTCCATTCCTGCAGCACGGGATCGTTCAACACGGCGAGGCTATCCGGCTGTGCTGCCTCGTCCCATTCATTGGGCACGATCCAATCCACATCCGGCAGGCCGAAGCGCCGCAGCACGGATTCCTTCGTGGGATATTTCTGGCGCAGATAATCATGGAAGGCTGCGATGCAGCGGGGACAACGGCAGGAATCCGGCTCCGGTTGCAGCATGATATTATCGAATACGATCTGGTCCGCGTGCAATTCTTCCACGCCGATCTTCAATATTTTTTTGAGGTAATCGCGATACGCCGGCTCGTTCGGGCATGCATAGTGCCGAAATGTTTGTGAGCCGTAAGGGATCCAATGATTGTCCTGGTTGCGTTGTTCCCAGTTCTTCGCCTCGGGCAACTCATGGTAGAGCGTTTCGGTGAACATCGTCCCGCCCATGTAAAGTCCCACCTTGATGCCGTTCGCATGAAGTTCATCGGCGATGAGTTTGGACTCCACCATGTTCGAGCGCTCATAGGCCAGGCCGAAGCCTTTGTAGAAATAGATCATGGCATAGCGCACACCCGCATCGGCCATGCGCTTGATGTTGGCGGGGTCGCCCATGTGCGCGTAATGCTCCTGTTCATCGTCAAAATGGTCGCCGCGCCGCATCAGGAACTGAATCGGTTCATGTGTGAGCCAGGTGATGCCCTGGATGAGATCGCGATTGGTGTTGGCGCTGAGCTGCCAGCGAGTCAAGGGAGCGGCGTCCGGGCTGGTTGGTGCATTGGTGGCGCTGAACGCTGTGTGGGCCAGCAGGCAAACCGCGAGAGAGAAGGAAAAGATTTTAGTCATAATTAAACATCACATCAATGAGACGCTCATATACCGTTTTCCGATACGGGCGGCTGGGACGCTACCATCAAAATTTGGCCGGGCAGGGCCGGCGCATGCGGCAAAAATCTTACCCTGCTGAATTGACGAATCCGGAAGAGAAACAATCAATCGCCTGGAATATTCAGCGCCATCTTCATCCCGCTCAATTCCGGACGCCCAGACCTTGACCGCGCCATGGGCGTACAACCGTTGGGCTAGCCGTAGCGATTCTTTTCGGGTCATTTCTCCAAGCTCTCTTACCTGGCGGGAGCCTTTTGCCAGCCACGCGTTGAGCTCTTTGGACCGGCTTTCCTTAACCTCAAGTTTGCATCGCTCGTCATACGATTTTTTTTCATTTTCGATGAACTCGGGTTCAAGCATCCCCAATTCCTTCTTTCTTTGCAGTACTTCGGCAGCCAATTTTTTTGCTTCTTTGCGAGCGTTCTTAATTTCTTCTTTGTACGTTTTTACCGCTTGCTGGACAATCGCGGGGTTAAGTGCGGCCAATATATCCTTCCAGGGATCGGTTTGTGCGCCCTTTTTATCTGACTGCATATTGCGCCCGTTCATAGAATTGTATTGGTTGGTCTGGTTGCATCAGTATGCATAACCGGGCTATTTTTTTGATATCAAAAAAATCGTGTATTTCATGTATTTCGTGTATTACGGCCTTTTTTGAATCCCGAATTGTGTATTTCGTGTATTTCCCCTCCAAGGCGGGGAAAAAGAATTTTTTTCGCAACGATTAAACACGATTTATGTAGGATTTGTTGGGGTTTTGGAAACACGATGAAAACCCGATTAATCCAGGCATTCCTCCGTGAGACTGGATTCCCGGGGTTGGGCGTGAGGGCTTTTTCCCTTCCACCTTCTTCAATCTGGCTTCCACATTTATTCATCGCGCCGTTATACCACACCTTCCCGATCTTGTAACTGTGATGGTCACGCTAATAGCATTTTCTTAAAAAATATTTTCGCCCGCACAACGCACTGGATCAAATCCACTTACAAAGCTTGTTCTCGACAAAAATGCCGAAAACACGCGCACAGCTTGTGCAGGCCTTTTTGGAGCATCCCCGATGCATCGGGATTTTCAGCCGCAGCACTTCGGCAAGTGGTTTTGAATTGGGAGCTTCGGAAAATCTGACGCCGACAATCTGCTGCGGCTATGGACATCCGGGCTCTGGGGATTTCGGTGGAAGAAGCCCGTGTTCGCTGCATTCGCAAGCAATTGATTTACAGCAATTTATCACTATTTGATTAATTTTATACAAATTTGGGTCTGGCGGTGTCTATCCTTTTGAAAACGTGAACGGCGAATCGTCATCGGCATGGTGCGAGCGGCTTTATGAAAATAAGGCTGCGCAACTTCTGTTGTACGGTCGCGCCCTGGGGCTGAGTCACAGCGAGGCGGAGGATGTTCTGCAGGAAACCTTTGTGGCGCTGATGCAAAAGGACCCGCCGCCCACGCAGCCGGAGCATTACTGCGTGCGCAGCTATCGCAACCGCGTGTTGAACTTCCGGCGCAGCCTGTGGCGGCGATTGACCCGCGAACTGGAATCGAAAAGCTGGTTCGAACGCTCTGAAGAATCTCCGTTGGAACTGGCGGCGATGCGCTCCCTGGAGAAACTTCCCCGGGAGCAACGGGAGGTCATCGTGCTCAAGATATGGCACGAATACACGTTTGAAGAGATTGCGGAATTGCTGGGGACGCCAGCCAATACGGTAGCCGGACGTTTCCGCTACGGGCTGCAAAAGATGCGTGAGGCGATGAAAGGTAAAACAATTTATGAACGAAGTGAAATCATTGGAGACGGAGTTGGCGTCCTGGGTATTGCGCCAACCGTCGGCGAAAGTTAAGGAACGGCTGTTTGGCGCCAGCGCGCCGACCCGGGAACGCTCTGCGGACGCGGGGCGTTCGTCTTTCCCGCTGTGGAGTTTGTTGGCGCCTGCCGCCGTATGCCTGTTTGTGGCAGTGGCGGCATTCAATCAACGGGAGTCTCTGTTTCCCGCCGATTCCGGCCCTATGATGGGCACCCTGGTGGCCAGCAACCAGAACGTAGTCATCAGTTCGTCAAACACTTTTGATTGGACAAACCATCCCGATTTACCCTCTAGTGTGCGTTCACAATTAGTCTCAGGGACGAATAAATAACGCACATGGCTAACGAGAAACCTGTCAAAAAGGGACCGGCAACAACCGCCGTCGCACCCACCCCGACCCCGCCGCCCAAACCGTCGGCTCCGGTCAATCCGCCACCGTTGTTCCGCAGGATCGACTGGATCACCTTCCTGGTCACCACGCTTTTGGTCTTTATCGGTTATTACCTTACCCTGGCGCCGGATGTGACGCTGGAAGATTCAGGTGAATTGGCGACCGGTTCATTTTATGCCGGCATTCCGCATCCGCCGGGCTATCCGGTCTGGTCGGTGTACACTTATTTCTGGACGGCGCTTCTTCCGTTCGGGAGCGTCGCCTGGCGCGTGGCCCTGGCGGAGGCATTCGCCGGCGCAGTAGCGTGCGGTATGTTGGCCTTCATCGTGTCTCGCGGCAGCAGCATGATGATTGAAAGTATCCCGGCGCTCAAAGACATCGAGCGTAAATGGGAAAATGCGATCTGCGTGGTGGCGGGATTTGTGACCGGCATCCTGATGGGTTTTGACGGGTTCATGTGGAGCCAATCCGTGATCGTGGAGGTGTACTCGTTCAGTGTGCTCTCGTTTATCGGGACGATTCTTTGTTTGCTGCGATGGACCTATGCACCGCACCAGCGACGATACCTTTACCTCGCCTTTTTCCTGTTCGGTGTTTGCTTCACCAACCATCAAACGCTCATCTGCGCGGCGGTGGGTATTGAGATCGCTATTTTGGCCGTGGACCGGCGTATCGGTCGCGACCTGTTCATGGGCAATACGCTGATTTTTGCCTTTATCATGCTGGTGTTGGATATCCCCACCTTAAAGGGCAACCCCTCGCTGTACCTGATGTTCCAGATCGTCGGTTACCTGTCAGCGGCCACTTTCATCTGGCTGACGATTGAAACGCGAAAAACTGCGGATGACTGGATAGCCCTGGGTCGCGATGTTCTGTTGCTGGGATGTTTCGCTTACTTACTGGTGGTCTTCCTGCACGTGACAGAATTTCTGCCTCCGATGGATTCGCATTCGAGCTGGTTCACGGAATTTCATGCGCTTGGCATCCTGATGATCGGCGGTTGCGCCTGGTTGACCTGGGCGGGGCCCAGGCGAAAAGATGAATCCATTTTTGGGAAGGTTTACATTCCGCTTCTGGTCCTGAGCAGCATTTTTGTTTTGATCCTGATGGCGTTGAGCGGCGATACGCCCGACCCGTTGAAATGGGTGAAGGACAGCTTGTGGGGATTCTGGGGTTTCATGTTGCCGGGCCTGGTGCTCGTTTGCGTCACTTTCTGGCTGACTACCCGTCGACGCGAATGTGGCTCAGATATCAAAGTGGGGGTTATTTTGGGCGTCATGTGGGTTCTGGGCGCCAGCTTCTATCTTTACATGGCGGTGTCCGGCATGACCTGTCCACCGATGCAATGGGGCTATCCGCGCACCGTGGAAGGATTTTTCCACGCATTAAGTCGTGGCCAGTATGGCAATACGGTTGCGGTGAGCCCGCTTCAATGGGCATTCATTCCCAAGTTCTGGTCGCTCTTCCAGGGTATTGCTGACGAATTTAGCTGGGTGTATGTGCTGGTGGCGATGGTGCCGTTCTTCTTTTACCGGCGCATGCAAAAACGCGAGCGCGCCTGGATGATCGGGCTTACGGCCATGTACTTTTCGCTGGCCATCCTGTTGTTGATCATGCTCGACCCGCAGACCGACCGGCAAAGCCGCGAGTTGACCCGTGTGTTCTTCACCTCTTCCCATGTCATCGCCGCCATGATGATCGGTTATGGCATCACGCTGTTGATGGCCGCCTTGGTCGTTGCTCGGGATGCCGTCCAACGCTGGCTGCCGTTCGTCACCCTCGCTTTTGTGGTCGTGGCCGCCGAAGCCGTCGTGACGGTGGTATTCGATATGTATGGCGGCGACGTGATAGCCGACGGCATGAAGCCGTTCCTATACGGCATCATTTATCTCGCTGCGGCTGGTCTGTTTTGGCGGCTGCACGGCATTGAACGCCTCAGCAACCTGATCGCCACCATCCTGATGGCGTCCATCGGGCTTTCCCTTACCTGCTACGGAGTATGGCTGAGCATGTCCAGCAAGGCGCAATACTTCACTAGCGCGCATGTCGTATTACATGGCCTCGCAGACAAGCTTGTGCACGGTGACGCCACGTGGGAGATCTACGGCGCTTTATGGCTGGCCCTGATGGTTATTATTGTCCTGGCGCTGGTCTGGCTGGGGCGGACCAAAGTGCGCATCGGCTTGGTGCTCGTGGCCATGACGTTAATGCCGCTCTACTCGGTCATGTCGCATTGGTCAGACAACGAAGAGCGCAACCATTGGTTCGGTTATTACTTCGGCCACGATATGTTTACGCCGCCATTCACTGCGCCGGATGGTAAACTCAGTTACGACGCGAAACTTCGTGAGCAGGCCATGAAAGGGCCGAACGCGAGCCTGGTCTATCCGGAGATGACGCGCAACGCCATCCTGTTCGGGGGCACCGATCCGGGTCGCTTCTGTCCCACCTACATGATTTTCTGCGAAAGTTTTGTCCCGCCGAGCTGCAAGCCCATGGACCCGGTTTTTGACCGGCGCGATGTCTATCTCATCACGCAGAACGCGCTGGCGGACGGTACCTACCTGGAATACATCCGCTCGCAATACTTCCGTAGCGCCCAGATCGATCCACCGTTCTTCTCCGAACTCCTGCGGACGGACAAGGAGAAGAAAGACGGCTTTTCCACCAATTTCATCGCGGCTGCTGCGGGTGAGCTGTTGGATAAACCGTTTGAAGCCTATGGCGCCCGCGTGGAGGCCCGTCGGCGCAAGGAAGGCGTCTATCCGGCTGCGGAGATCTACGAACCTTCACCGGAGGATTCCCAGAAGTGTTTCAACGATTATTACAATGACGTGATGCGCCGTTTCGCGCACGACCGCCAATTCCCCAACGAGCCCAAGCAGATGAAGCCCGGTGAAGGCGCCGACCTCAGCCAGGATGGCAAATTGCAGATCAGCGGGCAGGTATCTGTCATGGCCATCAACGGCCTGCTTACCAAGGTCATCTTCGACCATAACCCGACGAACGAATTTTTCGTTGAGGAAAGCTTCCCGTTGGAATGGATGTACCCACACCTGACGCCTTTCGGCGTCATCATGAAGATCAACCGTGACCCCTTGCCGGAATTGTCCGAAGAGATCTGCCGCCGGGACCATGAATTCTGGAGCAAATATTCCGAGCGCCTCATCGGCAATTGGATCACCTACGATACGCCTATCAAGGATATCTGCGACTTTGCGGAAAAAGTTTACCTGAAACGTGATTTCACCGGTTTCACTGGCGACCGCAAATTCATCCGCGATGACCAGGGACAAAAGGCGTTCTCCAAGCTGCGCAGCTCCATCGCCGGTATCTATGCCTGGCGCGTGTTCGACCCAAGCAACCACGACCCCGTTGTGCAGCAACGCATGATCAAGGAGGCTGATTTCGCCTTCAAACAGTCTTTCGCCTACTGTCCGTACAGCCCCGAGGCCGTGTACCGTTATATCAATCTCTTGGCCCTGCCGCAGGTCAACCGGTTGGGTGATGCATTATTGGTCGCGCAAACCTGCCTCAAGCTTGATCCGGACAACGCTGCCATCAGAGACGTGGTCAAGAGTCTGGAGAACGCCGTGAAGCAGAACGGGCCGGGAGGACCCGGGATGGCCTTGGCTCAATTGGAACAGGAGGTCAAGAATGCCCCCACGAATTTCAATGCCACTTTCAAACTGGCATCTTATTACATGCAGATGAACCAGCAGGATAAAGCTTTTGCTTTACTCGATGGCGTTATCAATCTGCCCAATGCCGATTCCTACGCCATCCGTTCCGTGGTGGCTGCCTATGCCCAACTCGGCAAGGCGGACAAGCTTGAGGTAGCTCTGCAACGCCTCACCACCGTCGATCCCAGCATCCCGGAGGGCTGGTACGACCTCGCCGCCATCAAGGCCACCTTTGGCAAAAATGCTGAAGCTGTAGCCGCCTTGAACCATGCCTTTACGCTCAGTGATTCACGGCTGGCTGCCGACCCGACGCAAAAGAACCTGCGGACTGAAGCCGCCAAAGACCAGCGTTTCGACCGCTTGCGCGCCGACCCGCAATACCAAAAGCTCATATCCCAATAGCGGGTTGCGGAGAAAATGCCGGACAAATGTTTCAGAAAAGCATTTTTTCGCTTTGAACCTGGGCTTGGGGACTTTATTTTCCCGCGCCGATGAACCAACCGATTCTCCAACTCGACCTGCCGGGCATCAAAAAGATCAAGAGCGGCAAAGTCCGCGAGATGTTCGATCTTGGCGACCGCCTGCTGCTCGTGGCCACGGACCGCATCTCCGCCTTCGACGTCATCATGCCCAACGGCATCCCGCGCAAAGGCGAAGTGCTCACACAGATCTCGCATTTCTGGTTCGAGAAATTTTCTTCGCTGGTCCCGAACCATCTCCTGGCGAAGGCGAACGACCCGTTGCCGAAAGAATTGCAGCCGTTCACCGACAAACTTGCGCGCCGTTCGATGATCGTGAAGAAAGCCAGGCCATTGGCCATCGAATGCATTGTGCGCGGTTATCTCGCCGGCAGCGGCTGGAAGGAATACCAGAAGACCCAGACCGTTTGTGGCATCAAGCTGCCGGCAGGGTTGAAAGAATCCAGCGAATTGCCGGAACCTGTTTTCACGCCGTCCACCAAAGCCGAGGCCGGCCACGATGAAAATATTTCGTTTGAGCAGGCGAAGCAGATCGTGGGGAATGATTTTGCCACCCAGGCGAGCGACCTGAGCCTGAAGATCTACAAAGCCGGTCGCGACTATGCCCGCCAACGCGGCATCATCATCGCAGACACGAAATTTGAGTTCGGCGTTTTTGAGGGCAAGCTCATCCTCATCGACGAAGTATTGACGCCTGATTCCTCCCGCTTCTGGCCGGCGGATAAATATGCGCCCGGCCATGGCCAGCCGAGCTTTGATAAACAATTCGTCCGCGACTATCTCGAGACGCTCGATTGGAACAAGACCCCGCCCGGTCCGGCATTGCCTGCCGATATCGTCAACAAAACCAGTGCCAAGTATCTCGAAGCCTATGAACGGTTGACGGGTAAGAAATTGTAGTAGTGAGGGATAGGCACAATATTACCGGCTAAGAGGCTCGAAGTTTTTTGTCACTAAAGGCGTTTCTGCGGACATATCTCTAAAAAGCCGCCTTTTTTTCGAAACGTTTTCCCGGTTTAGGTGTCAGTATAGAAAAACCGAAGGCTTGTGCGGCTTCGTTTTGGGGATATACATAGTCTGAAATCACACCATGAGCACACGGAAACTCTGTATTTGGGGCGTTCCAGTTCTTGTTTTCGCACTTGCCGGCGCCGCCTACTACTTCTTTGTTTATAATCATCACCAGGTCATTACTTTCAGTGATGACTCCAAATTGACCCTCCTGGCGGTGGACTACGGCAAAAAGCATGTCCCACCCACTGTCAAAACCTCCGGCACCGCCGCCCGCCCGCGTCGTGGCAACACCATCACCACCACCAATGACACCTTGGTACTGTGGGTACAGGAGCAATACGATTCCAAGGAATGGCATAATTTCCAGTACTACGTATATGACCGGGACAACAAAGCCTGCGTGCAGGCCATCAATTACGGCGGTGGCGGGCGGGGCAATGACATCATTGGCATCCGCGTGGATGCGTTCCCGCGCCGGCAGAGCAAGTTTTACCTGTGCGTGCAGGAAAATTCCAACGGCAACAACGAGGTGGCCGAGAAAAAGTTTACCATCTCGAATCCAGCCGGGCGTTCCTTCAAGGATTGGACGCCGGATTCCTTCCCGGTCGCCAAAGATGATGATGATGTGTCTGTGACGCTCACCAAATTGGTCGCCGGAACGCCAATGGGCTACACGCGCAACGATGCGGACCCGGATGATCCGATGAATAAGGGAGTGCAAGCCACTTTCCACGTGGAGCGCAATGGTTCGCCGGTCAGCAACTGGCAGCCGGTTTCCGTGGTCACGACCGATGCCAGCGGTAATTCCGTCAACGGCTACGTCAATAACAACAACCGGCAGAACGATCTGGACAGTGTGGTGTATCAATGGGGTTTGTGGCCGGATGAACCGGCGTGGAAGGTGCGGTTCGAGTTTTCGCAGCAATCCGATTTTGCGCCCAATGAATTATGGACAGTGCCGAACATCCCGGTCGTGGCCGCCAGACGCAATGATTTCTACAATTACAATGCGCGCAGAGGCGGCGCCACCAACACGCCAGTGGCTGAGACCGACCTGAACGGTGTCCACCTGAAAATCTTTCCGGCGATGACTTTCACGGACTCGGGCAATTCGCAACAGGATGGCGGGCTCATTGTGGAAGGCGATTCGGGTGACATGAACGGGATGCGCATGACGGTCAAGATCGCCGATGACCACGCCAACAATATCGATTTCTGGGACAACGGTTCCTATAACAACGGGAAGGTCATGATGCACCGGTACCAATTGCGCGACCTGGCGGATTCAACCAATCTCACCGTCAGCGTCGCCCTGCATAAAAGCCGGTTTGTGGAATTCACGGTGAAGCCGCAAAAAGCCCCGGATTCAACTGCGCCGCAATGAAGAAAATAGTCATTTGGAGCAGTATCTCCCTGGTGGTTATGGGCTTGGCTGTCGGCGCCTATCTCTGGCTGCAGAAGCCGCAGGTCATCCAGTTGAGCGACGGGACGAAACTGACTTTGCTCGGCGTCGAATACGGCACGCATCACAAATATCCGACGGCAAGAGTCAAAGGGGCGCATCGTACTACAACCTCCTTTGACACGCCGGAAAAGGCGGTGGTTGTCTGGATCCTCCAGGAGCATAAACCCAATCAATGGCCCAATTTCCAGACGCTGGTCTATGACCGCGCAGAAACAGCCTGTGTCGCGAATTGGTCTGGAAACAGTCAGCAGATAAAGAATGGGGTGGAGATAGTTGGTATCGAGCTGCACGCCTTTCCGCGCCGGGACAGCAAGATGATCCTGCGCTTCCAGACCTGGGGCTCCAATGGGCAGAAGGTCAGCAAAGAACAATTTGTGATCTCTAATCCGGCGCGTAGTTCCACGCCGGGATGGACCGCGCCCGCTTTGCCGCAGACGCAATCCGACGGCGACCTGGATGTGACTCTCAACAAATTGGTTTTCGGTGTACACGGATTCAATGGTAACTCGTCTTCCAAAGACCCTTCTACCAAAGCCGTTCTCGCGGCCTTTCATACGGAACAAAACGGGCAGGTGGCCACCAATTGGCAGCCCGTTCGCATCACCACCTCCGATGCGACGGGCAATGAGATTGAAAACAACAGTTGGAGCACTCCCAACATCCAGACCGGCGACCCGACCATGACCTACCAATGGGGATTGTGGCCCGATGAATCCGCTTGGAAAGTGCGCGTGGAGATGTCGCGAACCGCGGGCTTTGCCGATAACGAACTGTGGACCGTTACAGAACTTCCCGTGAAGCCGGGCAGCCAGCAGGACTTGTGGGACTACGGTAACAATGGCCGGCGAAAAACCAATTCGGCCTTTGCCGAAGCTGATCTGAACGGTGTCCATTTGCGGATCTTCCCGGCCTTGCAATTCACCGATCAGAATTACAACAACGGCCAGAAGATGGGCGGCTTTCGTATCACCACCGACCCCGACCCGACGACCAATGGGTTCCGGATGACCGTGCTTAAGTTGACGGACGAGAACGGCAAATCGCTGCAAACCTATAACGGCGGTTCCGGCGGGGGCAATTTCACGTTTCAGATCCAGAACATCCGCAACGCGAAGACCCTTAACTTGTCGCTGGCCTTGCACCAAAGCCGGTTCGTGGATTTCACGGCCAAGCCGTCCAAGGAACCATGAAGTGAATTTTTTCGCGGTGGGCCGTCGGGGGCGTCGGACTTTGGCGGATGGCTATGAACAAAAAAAAGATTCTTCTATGGAGCGGGGCCCTATTGGCCATTCTCGGGCTGGCCTACGGCGTGTATCGCTGGATGCAGCCGCAGTCGATTGTGTTGGAGGACGGCACGCGCATCACTTTATTGGGCGTCACCTACGGCGAAAAGCATGTCTCGCCCATACCCTGGGTTATGCCCAAAACCGTGCGGTCCGCTCACGTCACGACCTCGAACGACACGCTGTACGCCTGGTTCTATGTGCAGAGCAAAACCAGAAACACCCCATATTTCGAGGTGTTCGCCTATGACCAGGAGAAGTCGGCCTGCGTCGCCAGCCAGGGCCGCAATTACGGCAATGGCCGCGCTGCCAACGCCGTCATCGGTTTCAATTTCGCCGCCTTCCCGCGTCATGGAAGCAAAATCATTTTCCGGCTGATGCAATGGGGCCGCAACGGCCAGGAGGATATCCCGGGCCAATTCGCTATCTCCAATCCAGACCGCGAGCGGGTCTCGTCCAGCTGGCCCATCCAATCCTTGCCGGATAAACAATCCGATGGCGACCTCGATGTGACGCTCGACCGGGTGGGCTATGACGACAACGCCTTTTTTTATGGCAACAACAGCGAGGCGGGAAAATCCGACCTGCGCAATCGCGGGGTCGTCACGCAATTCCGCATCGAACAGAACGGCGAAGTGGCCACCAATTGGCAGGCCGTCCAGGTGGAGACTTCCGATGCCAGCGGCAATCACGTGAAGAACAACAACTCGAGCATCCAGCGTGAGAACGGTGAGCCGGTGTTCGTTTATCAATGGGGTTTATGGCCCGATGAGCCGGCGTGGAAACTGCACATGGAATTCTCCCGCACGTCCGGCTTTGATCCCGGCGAGGTCTGGAGTGTGAATGAGATACCCATCGAGAAAGGCAACGTCAACACCCGCTGGCAGCGCGATCCCAAGGCGGCCTCCGTCGCGGAAGCGACCTTCGGCAACAGTGTAGTCAAACTGATGTCCGTCAAAAAGTTTCCCGCGAACCAGGTGCAGGGGTGGGGTCTGGATTCGGAACTCGTCCTTGTGGCCGCCCCGGATCTTGACGGTTATCGCATCACGATCCTCAAATTGACCGACGAGCAGGGGCACGAGATTCCCTCTTTCAACTATGGTCAAAGCGCGGGCCAGTATCATTATGGCCTGCGCGGATTGGGCGATGCCAAGACCGTCAACGCGGTCATTGCCATCCATCGCAGCCGGTTTTTTGATTTCACCATCAAGCCGCCAAAGCTTTGATAAAACGGCGGACAGCGGCTGTGTCCCGCTCCGCGGGACCAGCCGCAGCATGTTCTCTGCGGAGTATCTTTGGATAGTTGCTTCTGCTCACTACTGGGCGAAGCGCTGCGGCGAGTCCCTGACGGGACATAGCCGCTCTCCATAGCCCACGGCCGCTGGGTTGGTTACGGACCGCAAATCGGCATCATCCCCCCAAAACCGGTTTGACCACTGTTCGCGAAGCGAACAACTCATTTGGGCATCTGACTTGTGGCGGGCTTGGGAAGCCACATTGGTTGGAATCTGTCGGAATCATCCCCACCTGATGCCTGACGCACCGCAGGAATTTTTTGCCCCAATCAACCTCGGATAACCTCGGTTAAGTTCGGTTTGCCTCTTCCTCGCCCTGCAACTAGCCACTCGTCACCCCTCACATGCCATTGATAAAAAAAACCCCCTTGAATAACCTTGAATAACCTTGGAACGTGCTCAGCCCCCATCCGAATTTCAGGTGTGATTATCGTTATTATTGTTATTACCGTGATCACCGGCATTATCAGCATATCCCTCAAAGGCAGGGCGTGCACTCCGTGCGCGCCGCACTGACTTCCGCCCTCGACCTTTGCCACGTTCCACGTTGCGTCCCACGTTTGGAGTCCCGTCCCGCACTGCGGGACGGTGCAGCCAACCCTTCCAGCCCCGGCCCCTCGACCCTATACCATTATAACGTTGCCTTTAATTGGCTGGAGCTGGCTGGGGCAGCCTGTGGCCATTATTGCATAAACACATGATTTAATGATAGTTACGCAATAACACCCCTTTTTGGCATTTTTGCCCATTTCACCCGTTTATCCAGTTGCGGATTTCACTGATTATCACTTTTCAAAGAACAACGCCGATTTCTCGGCTCAACGCTTTACTTACGTCATAAAAGTCAAATTTTGTCAATGTTATTTACTCCGCTCGCTCCGTGGCGGGCGCATCTTGATACTGCCTCTCGGAACGCCGCCTTCAGGCGGCAGTAACGAGCCAAATCGCTTTGCTGCCGCGTAAACGCGACGTTCCGTTGGCTCGGCTGGCACAATCCCAAGGGGCAGTGTCAAGATGCGCCCCGCCGTGGCTGGTTACATTTCCGACTTAACCCCTCCTGATCTCCTCACCCACCTGACAAACCGGGCACCACAGATAAACCTTCACCTCAACCGAATCTTCGCCCCGTTCCAGCCGCGCCTGCACCGCCAACAAGCCGCAGCGGCTGCAACTCACGTTGAAGTGTTTCAGCAGGCTTTTGGGAATGATCTTTGGCTTCTCTTCCCTTCGCCCGAAATAAAATTGTGGTGTCCCCATCCCCGCACCTTAAACCCGAGCCTTGGACATTGGCTGTCCATGTGAATATGTAAATTCTTCAACATCGTCCCCCTCGAAAAGGTGAATTAGTGTCAATCTTCGGGACCAGAGTGAGGACTTTACGGCACATGGGGGAAACACCTTATACCAAACGGGCTGCTGACTGGCCCATCATCTGTGCATGAGCTTGGGTAAGATTTTTCCAGATCAAAATGAAAGCCAGCATTATGCCTGCACTCCTTGAAACTCCTTCGGAAAAAGTGGCGGCGCCACGCATTCTTTTGGTGGATGACGACACTTACATACTTAAATTAGTTGCCGAAGTTCTCATCAGTTCCGGGTACAGCGTTGACACAGCCAGGGATGGCGAGGCTGGCTGGGAGGCGCTCCAGGATCACCAGTACGATCTGCTGATCACCGACAATAAAATGCCGAAGGTCACGGGACTGGCATTGATCAAAAAAGTGCGCACCGAAAAAATGAACCTGCCGATCATCCTGGTCTCGGGAACGATGCCGATGGAGGAATTAAACCGGCAGGCGTGGCTTTTTCCCGATGTCACATTACATAAACCTTTTACGAATACCGAATTATTGAATGCGGTAAAAAAAGTCCTGCCCGCAGCGAAAACGCCTGCGACCAGTGCCGAACTTTTCAGAGATTGTGCCCTGGTGGACGACCCGCTTTCGCAAGACAAGGCAGCGGCCCAAGTAACCATCCGAAACCAGGGAAAACCGCCTCGGCTTATTCTCGTGGTGGATGACGACCAGGATTTGCGGCAACTCAGCATGGATGCGCTGGCGGGTTTCGGCTATGCCGTCGAGGGCGTCAAAGACGGGGCGGCCGGCTGGGCCGCGCTCCAGGCGAAAAATTACGACCTGGTCATCACCGATAACCACATGCCGAATATGACCGGCCTGGAAATGATCGCGAAGCTGCGTTTTGCCCGCATGACGGTTCCCATCATCATGGCAACCGGAATTTTGCCCACGCAGGAATTTGCCAGCAATCCCCGTCTGAAACCTGACGCCACCTTGCAACGGCCATTTTCCAACGATGCTTTACGGGAAACAGTAAAAAAAGTCCTGCGGACCGACGGTGGCGGTCAAACCGCCAAGATGGAGCTCTGAATGAACACCCGTCATCAAAACGAGCCGGGAAACGGTCACGAAACGCAGACGGAGCAGGCGCTCCGCGCCTCCGAAGTAAGTTATCGCCGGCTGTTTGAAGCGGCGAAGGATGGCATCCTGATCCTGGATGTGGAAACGGGCCGCATCAATGATGTGAATCCATTTCTTTATAATCTGTTGGGGTTCACGCGCAGTGAAATGATGGGTAAAACTGTGGGTGAACTGAGTCCATTCAAGGATATTGAGTCCAACAAGATCATGCTGGGCCGGTTGCAAAAGGACGGCTATGTCCGCTATGACAATCTTCCTCTGGAAACGCAGGAGGGCCACCACATCGCGGTGGAATTTGTCAGCAACGTATATAAAGCCGGGGACAAAAACGTGATCCAATGCAATGTCCGCGACATCACGGAACGCAAGCACGCCGAAGACGCGTTACGCGCCTCCGAAACAAGTTATCGCCGGCTGTTCGAAGCGGCGAAGGACGGCATCCTGATCCTCGATGTGGACACCGGGCGCATCACCGATGTGAACCCTTTTCTTTCCAAGCTGTTGGGTTTTAACCGCGCTGACATGTTAGGCAAAACGGTGGGCGAGTTGAGCCCCTTCAAGGATATTGAATCAAACAAGATCATGCTGGAGCGGTTAAAAAAGGATGGCTATGTCCGCTATGATAATCTTCCGCTGGAAACGCGGGAGGGCCGGCATATTGATGTGGAATTTGTCTGTAACGTATATGAAGCCGGTGATCATCATGTGATCCAATGCAATGTCCGTGATATCACGCAGCGCAAACAGGCGGAAGATGAAGCCCGCCGTTTCAACGCGCGGCTGGAAGAATGTGTCATCGAACGCACCGCCCAACTGGAAGCGGCGAACGCGGAACTGGAGGCGTTCAGCTCTTCCGTCTCGCACGATCTGCGCGGGCCGTTGCACTGTATCATGGTTGCGGGAGAGCTCCTGCTGGAAGACACCGGGTCGCCGCTTTCAGAAATAAATCTTAAGCACGTGAAAACCATTTCCCGGTCGTCGGAGAAAATGAGGGATTTGATCGAGGACCTGCTGAACTTTGCGCACCTCGGAAAATCCGACCTGCAAAAAACGGACGTTGATCTGGATGCGTTGTTGCGGGAGACGTTGGATGATTTCAAAGAGGAAACGAGGGATCGAAACATCGTGTGGAAAATCGACCCGTTGCCCACCGTAGTGGCCGACCGCGCGTTGCTCCGGATGGTACTGGTCAATCTGATCTCCAATGCGGTGAAATTCACCGGCATGCGCGCCGAAGCGAAAATCGAAATCGGTTGTGTTCCGGGCAGCGAGACGGAAACAGTGATCTTCATCCGCGATAACGGCGCGGGTTTTGACCAGCAGCACGCGGGCAAACTTTTTGGCGTGTTTCAACGGCTGCATGCGCAAGAAGACTTTGAAGGTACGGGCATCGGGCTGGCCAATGTGCAGCGCATCATCAAGCGCCATGGCGGCAGGGTCTGGGCGGAGAGCATCGTGGACAGTGGGGCGACGTTTTATTTTTCGATCCCGAAAAAAGGGTGAGCTGGATTTGGAAACCGAAACTCAGGGTTGAGTGATTTGCGTAAGAAGCTCAGTCGAAGCGAAATATCCTGCAGTGTCTTAATTTGGATTTTTGAGCCTCCGCTTCTTCGGTTTCGCGGATCTATTTCTTGAAATACCCGCATCAAAATCTCGCAGGATTCGTTTGCAATCCCTGAGGGTCTTCCGGATCTTTCTAATATTTTCCTCAGGCGTGGTCATCGTTCATCCTCGAAAGTCTAATTCTACCTCTAAGGCGCGCCAATCTTTCGTTGCGAATTTGTGAGCGGTTTTTGGTGCGCGCCTTACATGCCAAACCGCATCCGGTCGATGTCCTTGCAAAAGGTACCGGAATGAGATTACCCCATTCGCCTCCATCCTTAAAGTAGAGATTTAACAGCGGTTTGATGGAGCAGGTTTTTAACTTCTATCCGCTCTGGTATGACGCTTTGTTTCACAAGTGTTTTGAGCAGGACATCGAGCCATTCACGTGACGCCCCCATTGCGCCAAATTCCAGGACTGGATTTTTTCCTTCTTCCTGGATAAGCCGGTAGTTTGCCAGCGTGATCCGAATGCCCTCTTTTTCACCTTTCAGATCCAGCTCCGCCTTGATGGTCTTGCTTTCTTTATCAATTTCGAGTTTGGTCATCGTGCCAAATTTCTTTAATAGACCATTGTTGATTTCAGCTCTGACTTTTTCGATTTGTGCCCTCCTCGGCAGCATTCCAAAAAAAACTTTTCGGACCGTATCACCTAGACCATTGACAGCTTGGAAGAAATCACTCAATTGCATGGATTAAAATATCGGTCCGATGAACTTGCGTAGCAAGATTTCTAACCTCAACATTTCCGATCAAGCCTTCCACGCTTGGCCTTGCCGCTGGTTGACTACACGATCAAACCGCCCACACATTGAAAAAGCGGCGGACAGCGGCTGTGTCCCGCCTTGCGGGACCAGCCGCAGCACGTTGCCAGCCGAATATCTCTGGATAATTGCTTCTTCTCACCACAAGCCGAAGCGCTGCGGCTAGTCCCTGCCGCGACATAGCCGTTGTCCATAGATGATTCATCGGCGTGGATGGTTGCTCCTTTGGTTTGGAAGGCTCATAATCCGATTGCGATGCAAACGCTCGTCGAAGACTTCCTGCAATATCTCCGCCATGAACGCGGACAGGCCGAGCACACGCAGAAGACCTACTCGGCGTTGCTCGGCAAGTTCACGACCTGGGCGGGCGGGCAGGGCATCACGGATTGGAAACAGGTGGAGCTGAAACATCTCACTGCCTTTCTGGAGTACGAGCGCCAGCGAAAACTCGCGCACGAACCAAAGGAATCAACGCGGCGCTTGAGCAGCGAAAGTATTTATCTGGAGATAGCCGCGTTGCGCGCGTTCTACCGTTTCACTGAGAATGAAAAGCTCCTTCCGGTAGATGTTGCCGAGCATTTGTCGTTGCCGAAGAAATGGAAACGCCTTCCCAAGTCGTTGACTGATGCCGAGATAGGAAAACTGCTCGCATCTGAGATTCCCGAGACAAGGAATTCGTTGTGTGACCAGGCTGTGCTTGAGCTTGCCTATGCCTCTGGCCTGCGCCTGGCGGAATTAAAAGATTTGCGGTTGGAACATCTCCATCTGGAAGCCGGATTCATTAATGTCATCGGCAAAGGCAATAAAGAGCGCGTGGTGCCGGTGGGAAAAAAAGCCATCGCGGCCATAAACCGGTATCTGGAAGTGGGTCGGCCCAAGCTGGTCACACCGAAAACACCGGCCAATGTCTTTCTCAACAAACATGGCGGCGCTTTTGCCTCCGTCACGCTCTGGTCGCGCGTTAAGCGAAGGGTAAAGCATTCGGGCATTCCCCGTAACATCACGCCGCACATGTTGCGGCATAGTTTTGCCACGCATCTGTTGGAGCATGGGGCTGATCTGCGGGTCATCCAGGAATTGCTGGGGCATTCCAATATCAGCACCACAGAGATCTACACGCATGTCACGGGCGAGCGGTTACGCGAAATTCACCGGAAGTTTCACCCGCGCGCCTAGAATGTTTTTCTTCAAATGCGGATGGTGGCCGGCCGGGCGCGCTTCATGACGTAGCGCAGATTTTCAATCTGCTGTATCGCCGAGTTGCACTCGGTAGAGGGTCCAATAAATCCTAAGACGAGCATGGTTCGGGCGTTATGCGGATTGAAAATCCGCGATACGATGGTGGCCAGTCGGGCGCCTTCGTGACGTAGCGCAGATTTTCAATCTGCTGTATCGCCGAGTTGCACTCGGCAGAGGGTCCAATAAATCCTAAGACGAGCATGGTTCGGGCGTTATGCGGATTGAAATTCTGTGCTACAGGGGCACAGTTCGTAGGGGCGTTAGTCGGTTTGAAGAAACGCTCCAATTCACTCGAAATCGTAGATGACGACTTTCTTGACGAGCCGTTTCACAAACGATTCCAGGAACACCAGGTGTTGCGGATGCGACTGATATTCATGCTCCGCCTGTTTGTCGGTGAAGATGATGTTCAACGCCACGGAATAAGTCTGCTCCACGACCGGGCGATGGCTCTTCACCATTTTTCCGGCGTGGAAGGAAACGATGCCGGGAATGTCCTTGAGCAATTCGTTGGCAGCGGTAACCAATTCATCCGGCGCGCCGAAATTATGCGGGTCGGTCCAAAGAACTACGATATGTGAAAACATGGGCGGCGAGTGTCATCCGCCGCGCGACTGGACTGCAAGCGCAATTGCGCGATGCAGTCCGAAGATGCCACGTCACTGGTCGCAGACTTTGTAGTAACGAAAAGCCAGGTTGGTCGCTGCGCTATCGGTGTAGCTCGTCCCGCCGTTCACCACGGTGTTGGTGGCGATCGGAGTCCAAGTGATCAGATTCTGGGAGGCATACACTACGCAAGTAGAGGAGGTGATGTTGGTGGCCATCAACTGGAACCCGGTGGCCTTTTTGACGCATTTGGGAATGCTGAAAAGTGTCTGGCTACTGAGTACGATGAGGGTTGCGCTTGAACTCATCACCGAACCGGAAGAGTTTTTCACCTGGACCTTATAACTGCCCGCTTCACCATTACCCACATTGTTGAGGGTAAGAATGGCACTCGTGGCCCCGTTGATCTTGTCCCCATCTTTATACCACTGGTAAGTCGTAGAAGTCAGGCTGACCACCACGACGGTAAACAAGGCCGTGTCCTTCTTCAGGACACTAATGCCTATAGGTTGGACAGCGATGATGGGAGGGGGGCCAAGCTGTGCAACCGCAGGAATCGCAAAAAAAGCCAATAAAAGCGCTATAATGGAACGCATAACGACTATACGACTCTTAACAAATTGTTTCACGCCGCGCGCAATCGAGCCAGTGCTATGCCAATTTTTGGCTAGAAACGATACGTTAACTGGACGCGGAAGGTTCTGCCTTCCTGCGGGAGGGAAGGTTGGAGGTGAAACCGGGAAGCCGGATCGGAATAAGTGGTATCCAAAAGGTTGTAAATGCTGGCTGAGAAATCGAGGTTCTTCACTAGGTTTTGACTGAACAAAGTGAAGTTCACAATAGCGTATCCGGCGGTATCCGGTCCCTGCAACGTGTTGCCCATGGTATCGGTAAAGATAGTCTGTCGGTCGCTGGTGTATTGGACCTCCAGGCTGGCGAAGATTTTTTCGTCATACAGCGGCGCTGTGAGGTTGGCCTTCAAGAGATGCGCGGGAGAATCCGGCAGGTTGACGGAGGATTGCGCATGGCTTTGCTGGAAAGAATAGCTGGCGCGGACCTTCCAGCCTTTAGCCCAATCCGCTTCGCCGGCCAGCTCCATACCTTTGGTGTTGGCGTTGAAATTCTGGAAATTCCCGTTCTGGAAAACGATCAAGTCATGCATGTCGTTAAAGAAACCCGAGAGCGAAGAACTCACGTGTTTGCCATAGCGCTGCTCATAGACCAATTCGTAACTGGTGATCTTCTCCGGCGAGATGTTCTGGAAACTGGGATCGCTCAACTCTAGAAAATTGGGTGCACGGAAGGCCTCCGAGTAGATGAGTTTCAGCGTGGCGCTATCGATGGGATTGTAAATGATAGCCACGCGTGGATCGATGGCCGGGTTGAAATTGCCATATTGGTCGTAACGCACGCCGGCGTTTACGTGCAGGTTCGTAACCACCTCAAAATCTCCCTGCACGAAGAAGCCATAGCTCTGCCGGCTGCGGTTCGCATCGGTATAAACGGTGGTGCTGTCCTGCAGCATGCGATGTTGCTCAAAGTCGTCGCGATATTCCCCCCCGAAGGTGAGGATGTGACGGTCCCATAGGCGTTTGGTGACTTGCACTTCCGAGCCCCACCACTGGCCGGATTGAGTTTCTTTAAAGAGAAACGGCGTGACGGGATAGTCGATGGCGAAATCACTGCGGTCATAGTAAACCTTGGTCAGTAACTCCCAATCATCACTGAAAGTGTGGTCGAATTTGAGGTTCACATAACCGCGTTCGTCTACGGTCTTCAGGCGCCAGTCGTCGAACGTGGTGGAATATTGCGCCGTGGGATTGCCCTTCTCGCGATGATTGAAAGCGCCTTCCAGTGAGAAATCACCATAGGACAGCGCTGCAAAAGCGCTGCCGCCAAAATCGGCATCCCGGTCATCGGCGATGCCGTTGTTTTGCGAAGGCGTGTTGAATTGCTTGAAAAAGATGCGGTTCTCACCGTCACTCTGGAAAAACGTGCCCGATAGCAACATGCTCAAGCCGTTCGTGAAGCTCTTGCCGTAAGTGATGCGGCCCTTGACGCTGTTATCGGAACCGTAGGAACTGGAAACCTCGGTTCCATTGATCTGGTCAGGCTTTTTCGTGATAACGTTGATGACGGCAAAGAAAGCATTGTTGCCATAGAGCACGGCGTTGGCGCCGCGGATGATCTCCACGCGGTCGATGAGGTCCACATCGAGAATGAATTCAGAGCCGATGTACGCGCCATCCGTGAGGTTGTTGTTCACGCGATGGCCGTCGACGAGCAACAGGAAGCGGCTGTTGAAATCACCCAGGCTGATGCCGCGCGCGCCGAGGAAGGAGTAGTTGCGGTCATTGGAGACATTGAAGCCTGCCACGCTCTGCAACACATCAGCCAGCGTGCGATAGCCGAATCGTTTGATATCGTCTGAGGTGATGACCGTGACGGAAGCAGGCGCTTCGGTTTCCTTTTGCTCAAACTTGGAGGCGGCGTAAACGGTGGGCACTTCGATCTCCATCAATTTTTCCAGCGACATGTCCGCGAGGTCGCTCGAGTTGGTCGAGGCCAGATCCACGTTGGCCGCTGCGAGGGGCAGGGCCATCAGACAGGCCGCCACGCAAAGAATAAAAATATTCCACACCCGCGGCTGTTGAACCGTGGATGTGCTGCGCCAGGTTGAAATATCTTTACCCTTCATGTACAAACCTCGAAACCGACGGGCAAAAACCAGCGATTTTCGCACCATGTCCGGCCGGGCGGGTTTTTTCAGCGAAAAAGGTTGGCCGGAGAATTGCCTTATTGAGAATCACGCTTTTAAAGGCTTTTTCAGGATTAATTCAGTATCGTACTAAGACAAGTGGTGTCCTGAAACGGAAGAGGTTGGGAGAATCGGCGGGACGAGGTGCCCGATTCTTTGTAATTTTTTATCGTAATAGCGAAAGCCAAAAACCGGACATGGGTCTGGCCCCTGGTGCTGTGTCTCTTTTTTTTCACGGCGCGGGGGCAGGATACTCCTTTGTCTGAATACCGGCTGAAGGCGGCATTCATCTACAATTTTGCGAAGTTCGTCGAGTGGCCGCCAGAGGCATTTGCCGACACGAATGCGCCGGTTGTGATTGGCATCGTGGGGGAAAATAAATTCGGAAATGAACTGAATCAAATCGTCCAAAACAAGACCATCAACGGCCATCCGTTGGAGGTCAAAACCATCAGTGACCTTGCCGAAGCGGCCAAATGCCACATCCTGTTCATCAGCGATTCCGAGAAAAAGCGTTATGCGGAAATCGTTGCGGGCCTGCATAATACGCCGGTTCTGACGATTGGCGAGACCGATACTTTTATTGGTTCGGGCGGCATCATCAATTTCGTCCGTGCGGAGAATAAAATCCGGTTCCAGATCAATGACCCCGCTGCCAAAGCAGTCGGCCTTAAGATAAGTTCCAAGCTGCTCAGCCTCGCCATCCCGGCCTCTCACTGATTTTACCGTCCCTGCAAGCTTCCGGGCGGGAACAGAAATCGCTTAGGGCTCCCCGGCGTTCAAGCAAGAGGATAAAAGAAGCATAAGCTACGCAATAGCGAGACATACTGACCTGTTAATGGACAGTTGCGCCGCTATATAAAAGTCAGGGCCGATGAACGGCAGGTTTGCAAGGTTGTGCAGGCGAAGCAGGCGAGGACGGAAAATTTTAAAACGCACGGTTCAGATTTGAATCATGAATAAATTCCGCAACTTTCCCATCCGGAGGAAAATGTTGGTGATGACGCTGTCGATTTGCGGCGCCGTCCTCGTCGTCGCTATTGCGGCGTTGTTCATCTTTCAGGTCCTGAATTTCCGGTTCAACTTCCAGCGCGATACTTCCACGCTGGCGCAGATCATCGCCAATAACAGCACGGCCGCCGTGGCCTTCAAGGACGATGCCGCCGCCAATGAGGTGGTGAGTTCGCTCCAGGCCAAGCCCACGGTGTTATCGGCTTCGCTCGTGTTGCCGGATGGCACCCTGCTGGCGCATTTCGGGAAAGAGGAGAATGCGGCATCCCTGGCTCAGTTTCCGGCGCCGGGAGTCTATCGTTACAGCGGCGGGCATTTGTTCTTCACCCAACCAGTGATGAACCAGGAACAGGTGGGCACGCTTTACCTGTGCATGGATTATCGCCGGACGTTCCTCGAGTTGCTTGGATTTTATGCGGAAGTCGTGCTCGGCATCATGGTCGTGGCCATCGCGCTGGCGATCTTTCTCTCCAGCCGATTGGTGCGCACGATAACCCAGCCCGTCCTTGACCTGGCGAAGACGGCGAAAATCGTTGGCGAACAAAAAGATTATTCGGTGCGCGCCGCTGTGGATGGCCGGCGCGATGAACTGGGACGCCTTGCGGAATCTTTCAACGAGATGCTGGGACGTATCGAGAGCCAGGATGCCGCGTTGAGCCTCTCGCAACAGAAGATGGAGGCACTCATCCATTCCATTGACGGCATCGTTTGGGAACGCACGCCGGCAAATTTCCGGTTCACTTTCATCAGCCGCCAGAGTGAGGACATCCTGGGTTACCCACCTCAGATGTGGCTGGAACAGGAAAATTTCTGGGAGGGCAAACTGTATCCGCAGGATGCCATGAAAGCCATCCAGACGGGCCACGACATGGCGGCGAAAGGTGAGCCGTATAGTTTTGAATATCGCATGGTCGCAGCCGATGGCCGGACAGTCTGGATCCGTGAAAGCGGCACCGTGCTGGTCGAAAAAGGCCGTGCGGTCGCCATGCGCGGGATTTTCCATGATATCACGCAGAACAAACTCGATGCCGAGCAACTGGACAAGCTGAACCGGCAATTGATCGATACCTCTCGCCATGCAGGCATGGCCGATGTGGCCACGGGCGTTCTGCATAACGTGGGCAATGTCCTCAACAGTGTCAGCGTTTCCGCCAATGTGGTCGTTGACCGTTTGCGCAATTCGAATGTCGGGGATCTGCGCCGTGCCACCAACATGATGCTGGAGCAGAACGGGCATCTCGCCGAGTTCCTCACCACGCATCCCAAAGGCAAATTATTACCGGAATTCCTGGGCACGGTCGCTGAAGACCTGCATGAGGAACAGAAGGAATTGATCGCGGAGATGAATTCCGTGGATGAACATATCCAGCACATCAAAGAGATTGTGGCCATGCAGCAAAACTACGCCAAATTGTCAGGCGTGTTTGAAACACTCTCTCCCATCGCCCTGGTTGAGGATACATTACGTTTGAATGTTGCGGCGTTTGAGCGTCACAAGATTGAACTTGTCCGCGAATTTGATGAGACGACTCCCAACGTCTCTGTGGACCGCCACAAAGTATTGCAGATTCTCATCAACCTTCTGCGCAACGCCAAGCATGCGATGGACGACGTCAGTGAATCGAAGCGGCTACTGGTCATTCGCGTGCGTCCGGCTTCCGATGACCGCGTCCAGATCGTCGTCAGTGATAACGGCATCGGCATACCAAAGGAGAACCTGGTGCGCATCTTCAATCACGGATTTACGACCAAGAAAGACGGCCATGGATTTGGGCTGCATAGTGGGGCCAACGCCGCCAAGGAAATGGGCGGTTCATTGACAGCGCGCAGCGCCGGCCCCGGGTTGGGCGCAGAATTTACTCTGGAATTACCTGTCATAGCTCCTGTCCATGAAGAGGAACCTGCAGTTGCGGAGGTTATGCAATGAAAAGTGCCGATTTGAAGCCCAATCGCCGTGTGCTGGTTATTGACGATAATAACAGTATTCACATCGATTTCAGGAAAATCCTGTGCGGCGAGAACGAGCGCAAAGTCGCGGTGAAAAAGATCCGCGCCGCTTTGTTCGATTCGCCCGAGCCGGTGAAGGACCCAAACCGTTTCGAGATGGATTCCGCTTTTCAAGGCCAGGAAGGTCTCGAGATGGTGAAAAAATCCCTCGCTGAAGGCCGGCCTTATGCGATGGCTTTCGTGGACGTGCGCATGCCGCCCGGCTGGGACGGCGTGGAAACCATTGCACGCATCTGGGAAGTGGACCCGTCCGTCCAGATCGTCGTGTGCACTGCGTATTCAGATTATGCGTGGGATGACATGCGCGCCAAGGTCGGCCAACCGGACAGCATGTTGGTCCTCAAAAAGCCTTTCGATAACATCGAAGTCCAGCAGATCGCCCATGCCTTGACGAAGAAATGGTTTCTCAATCGACAGTCGGCACTGCAACTGGCCGAATTGGCTGAGGACGTCGCCGAGCGCAAGCGTTCTGAAGTCGCGCTCCAAAAACAATTCACCCGTCTTAGCCTGCTCAACCAGATCACGCACTCGATCTCAGACCGGCAGGACACGGAAAGCATCCTGCATGTCCTGTTGCGGCAGTTGGAAGACCATCTGGACCTGGATTTCGGCGGGGTGGCGTTGTTTGACGCGCAGGCGGATACCGTCAACATCGCTGCTTTGCGCATCAAGAACCCGTTGCTTGCGGCAAAATTGGACCTGCATGAGGGCACCGTGCTTCCGTTTACTGAGACCGGATTGGCGCAGTGCAAGGAGAACCAGACAGTTTATCTTCCGGATACTTTGAAATCACCGGGCACCATGGTTGAAAAACTCGCCGGCATTGGAGTGCGTTCCGCCGTCGCGGTGCCCATGATAGTGGATAACAGACTTTTCGGGATCATCGTATGCGCCCGGCTGAAATCAGATGGCTTTAACAGCGGCGATTGCGAATTTCTCCGCATGTTGAGCGAGCAGGTGGCCGTGGCTGCGCACCAGGCGCGGCTCCACGCCGAGTTGGCCCGTGCTTACAATGAGTTGCGCCAGACCCAGCAGACGGTCATGCAGCAGGAAAGGCTGTCGGCACTTGGCCAAATGGCCAGCGGCATCGCGCATGACGTGAACAACGCGCTCTCGCCGGTGGTCGGATTCGCCGATCTCATCCTCATGGGTGAGCACGGCCTGACCATCAATGGCAAACGTTATCTCAAACACATCCGCACCGCGGGCCAGGACATCGCTCATATCGTCGAACGGCTGCGTGAATTTTACCGCCGTCGTGATGAGAAGGAATCCATGCAGGAATTCAATCTCAACACACTGGCCGAGCAGGTTGTGGATATGTTGCGCCCGCGCTGGCGCGATATGCCACAGCAACGCGGGCTCACCGTTGAGGTGGTGACTGAACTGGCTTCGGGCATGCCGCGATTCGCCGGGATTGAAAGTGAGATCCGGGAAGCGATGACCAATCTGGTGCTGAACGCGGTGGATGCGCTGCCCTCCGGCGGCAAAATAACAATCCGCACGCAACTGTTGGTCAAAAACCAGGCTGAATCCAAATACCCCAACCATATCATACTGGAAGTCTCTGACACCGGCACCGGCATGAGTGAGGAAACCCGCCGGCGTTGTCTGGAACCGTTCTTTTCGACCAAAGGCATGCGTGGCACGGGGCTTGGGCTGGCCATGGTCTACGGTGTCACCCAACGGCATGAGGGCACGATTGAAATCCTGAGCGAGGTGGGCAAGGGGACGACCTTCCGGCTGGCTTTGCCGGTCCGCGAAATGGTTTGTGTGGATGCCGAACCGAATGAAAATGGTGGCCCCATCGCGCCTATGCGCATTCTCTGCATCGATGATGAGCCACTGCTATGTGAACTGCTTAAGGAAATATTGGCGCGCGATGGTCATACGGTGGAAACCAGCGACGGCGGGCAAACCGGATTGGATGCCTTTCGCAAGGCGCAAGTCGATCAAAAAACTTTCGATGTCGTCATCACCGACCTTGGAATGCCGTATCTGGACGGACGCGAAGTGGTGAAGGTTCTCCGGGCTGAATCTCCGAAGACGCCCATCATCATGCTTACCGGCTGGGGCGCGTTCATGAAGGAAGAAGATCCGTTGCCTAAGATGGTGGATGAACTTTTGAGCAAACCGCCGCGCTCGAGCGAGATCCGCAATACGCTGCGCCGGGTGGTTTGTGACCGGGCTGGCCGGACCCACAGATTCAAGAAGCCGGACATCGCCACGGTTTTGAGCTGACCGGGTGCGGTTTATATTCCTCCTCGGAACGCCGCCTTCAGGCGGCAGCGATGAGGCAAACTGGCTTCCTGCCGCGTAAACGCCGCGTTCCATTGCCTTGATTGAGATATCAAGGTGCCGTGTCGAATTGCGCGTGGACCGGCTTTGTCGCATAAATTCTGCTTCGGTTCGGCCAGTCTTTGTGGTTAGGATTTTGCGATGAGCAAAACCGCATTGTTGTTCGCCGGGCAGGGGGCGCAGGTCGTGGGCATGGGCAAAGACCTCGCAGAATCCTTTCCCGCCGCCAAAACCTGGTTCGACCGCGCCAATACCGCGCTCGGCTACGACCTTTCCTCCATCTGTTTCAGCGGACCGGAATCTGAACTGACCAAGACGGAGAACGCGCAGCCGGGAATCTTCCTCGTGAGCTGGGTCGCGTATCAATTGCTGAAAGAACGGGTGCCGCACCTGAAATTTGAAGCGACGGCAGGGCTGTCGCTCGGTGAATTCACCGCATTGACCGCAGCGGGCGCGATGCATTTTGAAGACGGCCTGCGCGTCGTGCGTCAGCGCGGCAAATTCATGCAGGAAGCCTGCGATGCCACCCGTGGCGGCATGGCGGCCATCATCGGACTCGATGAAGCGCCGACGCGCGAAGTTTGTGCCGAAACTGGCGTGACGCTGGCTAATTTGAATTGCCCTGGGCAGTTGGTGATTTCCGGCGCAACTGAAAATATCGCCAAAGCCTGTGAACTGGCGAAGGCCAAAGGCGCGAAGCGTGCGTTGCCATTGCCGGTCGCGGGTGCGTATCACTCGCCGCTGATGGCCAGCGCGCAACCGAAGCTCGCAGCGGAACTGGCGAAGATACATCTGCATTCGCCGCGCGTGCCGGTCATTTCCAACGTCACCGCGCAGCCGCACACGAACGAAATCAACAAGCGTCTGGTGGAGCAGGTGACCTCGTCCGTGCTGTGGGAAACGTCGATGCGCTATTTGCTCTCACAGGGCTTCACCCGTTTCATCGAACTGGGGCCAGGCAGCGCCTTGAGCGGTTTCATGAAGCGTATCGATAAGACCGCGCAGATGCTAAATGTGTCGGACGTGGCGAGTTTGGAAGCGACGGTGAAGGCCCTTGGATAACTCGTGTTACGTATTTCGTGGTCCGTCAAGTATTGAGGGACGTTCTTCAAATACTTGACGCGGCACGCAACACGCAACACGCTTCCCCAATACTATGAGTCAACTTGCCAATCAAATCGCCGTCGTCACCGGTGCGGGACGCGGAATCGGTCGGGCCATCGCCTTGAAATTCGGCGCTGAAGGCGCGGATGTCGTTTGCCTCTCACGTACGGCTGAGAATTCCGAGAAAGCCGCCAATGAAGTCCGTGCGCTGGGCCGCAAGGCCTGGGCACATGCTGTGGACGTGTCCGATTCCGCTGCGGTCACCGCCGCTGCTGAGAAAATTTTGGCCGAATGCGGCAAGGTGGACATCCTCGTCAATAACGCTGGTGTCACCCGAGACGGTCTGCTCATGCGCATGAGCGGGGAGGATTGGGATGCTGTGCTGGATACGAACCTCAAGGGCGCCTTCCTCGTCACCAAGGGTTTCAGCCGGGCGATGATCAAGGCGCGCACGGGTCGCATCATCAACATTTCGTCGGTCATCGGATTGATCGGCAACGCGGGCCAGACCAATTACGCGGCGAGCAAGGCCGGTTTGATCGGGTTCACCCAATCGTGCGCCCGTGAGTTCGCGTCGCGCGGCATCAATGTGAATGCCATTGCGCCGGGATTCATTGAAACGGACATGACGGCGGAGCTGAAAGAAGAGATGCGAGCGGAGTTGCTAAAACGAATTCCTTTGGGCATCTTTGGGAATGCGGACGACATCGCAGGTGCGGCGTTGTTCCTCGCCGGGCCTGCGGCACGCTATGTCACCGGACAAGTCTTGACAGTGGACGGTGGAATGGTGATGTAATGGGGCAAGGCATAACCAGACTTTGAATAGCTAAAAAATAAGAATCGGGGCTTGACGCCCTTTGATTCGTCCCTTAGACACACAGCCAACAATTAACCGGAGAACACCATGGCAGAGAAAACAATTGAGCAGCGCGTAAAAGATATCATCGTGGAACAACTCGGCGTGAATGCCGACCAGGTCACCCCTGAGGCCAAATTCATCGAGGATCTGGGCGCGGATTCGCTCGACATCGTGGAATTGATCATGGCGCTGGAAGAGGAATTCGGCAGCGAAATCCCTGATGAACAGGCCGAAAAGCTCCTGACTGTCGGCGACGTCACCAAGTATATCGAAGACACCGCCAAGTAATTCGCTTTCAAAAAATCGGGGCAGCTTGTAGTATTTCTGCTAGAGCTGCCCCGCTTCATTTATGCCGACCAACTGGAAAGAACGCCGGGTGGTGGTGACTGGCCTCGGTGTCGTCACACCCCTCGGAACTCAACTTGAAACCTTCTGGCAACGTTTGATTGCCGGGGAATGTGGTATTGACCGCATCACCGGCTTTGACGCCAGCCCGTTTGATACGCAGATCGCCGGGGAAGTGAAGAATTTTGACCCCACTCCCGCCTTTCCCTCGCCCAAAGAAGTGCGCCGGGCGGACTTGTATTCGCAATTCGCGATCTACGCCGGGTGGCAGGCGTTGAAGGATTCCGGTTTGGATCTTTCCAAGGAGAATTGCGACGAAATCGGCGTGCTTATCGGTTCCGGTATCGGCGGATTGCGGACCACTGCGGAACAGCACAAGATCCTTTTGGACAAAGGCCCAAATCGCGTCTCGCCCTTCACCATTCCGATGCTCATCAGCAACATGGCCGGCGGCCTGTTCTCGATGTACAACGGTTTGCGGGGGCCGAACTACGCCACGTGTTCTGCGTGTGCGACGGCCAACCACGCCATCGGCGAAGCGTGGCGCACCATCAAGATGGGTGATGCACACACTATTTTTGCCGGCGGGGCCGAGGCCACGGTGATGCCTTTCGGCATCGGCGGCTTTTGCGCCATGAAGGCGATGAGCACTCGCAACGATGACCCGAAACACGCCTCCCGTCCGTTCGACAAGGAACGCGATGGTTTTGTGATGGGTGAAGGCGCGGGCGTTCTCGTTTTGGAAGAGATGGAACACGCCAAAAAACGCGGTGCGCGGATTTATTGCGAGATTGTTGGATATGGAAATACCGCTGACGCGCATCATTTGACTGCTCCAGCCCCCGGTGGCGAAGGCGCGGCCCGTTGCATGAAGATGGCTTTGCGCCATGCGGGATTGAATACCACGGATATCTCCTACGTGAACGCCCACGGCACCTCTACGCCGCAGGGCGATGTCGCTGAAACCCAGGCCATCAAGTCAGTGTTCGGGGATTTTGCGAAGAAATTGGCCGTCAGTTCCACCAAAGGTGCGACCGGGCACATGCTCGGCGCGGCTGGTGCCGTAGAGATGAGCATCTGCGCGCTCGCCATCAAGCATGGCATCGTGCCGCCGACCATCAGCTATCAAGTCCCAGACCCTGAATGTGATCTGGACTACGTGCCGAACGTTGCCCGCGAGATGCAGGTGAACGCCGCCGTGAATAATTCGTTCGGTTTTGGTGGGCATAACGCCAGTATTATCGCGAAGAAGTTTGTGGGGTAAGCGTCCGCTTCTTGCGGGTGCTTTTCGGCGTTTGCCGAACAATTAAAGGAGACGATGAACTTTCTTTCACTCATCGAAGCAAAGCGCGAAGGCAAAACCCTCGCGCCGGAACAGATTCAACAGGCTATCGCAGCTTACACTGCCGGAACTATTCCGGATTACCAGATGGCTGCGATGTTGATGGCCATTTATTTTCAGAAGCTTAATACCGCTGAAACGACCGCGCTCACGTTGGCGATGCGCGATTCCGGGGATGTGCTGAAATTTCCCAAGGATAAACGGCCCATCGTGGACAAGCATTCCACGGGCGGTATTGGTGATAAGGTTTCGCTGCCGCTTGCACCGTTGTTGGCGTGCCTGGGCTTTCGTGTGCCGATGATTTCCGGTCGGGGACTGGGCATCACGGGCGGCACACTGGATAAATTGGATTCGATCCCCGGTTACAAAACACTTTTGCCCGCGGCGCAGATCAGTGAGCTGGTGCAGAAGGTCGGGTGCGTCATCTGCGGCCAGACGGACACGATGGTTCCGGCGGACAAAAAGATTTATGCGTTGCGCGACGCAAGCGGCACGGTACCGAGCATCCAGCTCATCACGGCGTCCATTCTTTCCAAAAAACTCGCCGAGAGCCTCGGGGCGCTGGTGTTGGATGTGAAGTTCGGCTGCGCCGCGTTCATGCAGACCAAGGCGGATGCGCAGAAGCTGGCCAAGGCGATGGTCACGCTCGGCAACCAATGCGGCGTGAACACGCGCGCGGTGTTGACGGATATGAACACGCCGCTGGGCCGCGCGGCGGGAAATTGGTTGGAGGTCAAAGAGAGTGTGGATTGCCTGGATGGCAAAGGACCGGACGATTTGCGCCGGTTGGTGATTGTGTTTGCCGCGCATCTGTTGCTGCAGACCGGCAAAGCTAAAACCCTCGCGACAGCGCAGAAGCAGGCTACCGATTGTCTGGATTCTGGCGCGCCACGTGCCAAGTGGGACGAGATGATCGTGTCGCAGGGCGCAGACCTGAACGCTTTCAACCGGACGCTGGCGAAGGATTCAACGGCACCGGTGGTCATCGAATTGCAATCGGCGCGCGCGGGTTTTGTTTCCAAGTGTGATGCGCGCATCATCGGTGAAGTCATCCGCGATATCGGCGGCGGGCGGTTGACGAAGGAATCTAAGATCAACTTTGATGTCGGCGTGGACCGCATTGCGAAGCCCGGCGAACCCGTAGCGAAGGGCGGGGCACTGTGCCGCGTGCATCTGGTCGACGGCAAAGAAGCAAAGACAATTCTGGCGCGGCTGGCCAGCGCGTTTGAGGTTTCGGCGAAAGCTGTGAAACCTGCGCCGTTGATTCTCGAAGTGATTCGCTAAGTTTTCATTTCATTAACACCGGGCTTCAGCCCGGTGCCACAAGCCATGAAGAAAGAAACCATTTTAACGGTTTTTCAAGCACACTCAAGCCGTTAAAACAGCTCTGCATTCGAGTTTGCGCATCACACCCGGCCGAAGCCGAGTGTTAATGAGAGTTGTGTAGTTTTGCAAAAAATCTTTTCCGTGCGCGTGCTTTCCTGATTGAATGCCTTCACATGAGAGTCCTTGTCATCGGGTCGGGTGGCCGTGAACACGCTTTGGTGTGGAAGCTGGCGCAATCGCCGCACGTCACCGAGTTGTGGTGTGCGCCGGGCAACGCCGGCATCGAGGCGGAGCATCTTAGGAACGGAAAAAAAGTCCTGTGCGTCAATATCCCCGCCGAAGACATCGAGATGCTGCTGGCCTGCGCACAACTCAACAAAATCGACCTGACCGTCGTTGGTCCCGATAATCCACTGGCGCTGGGTATTGTTGACCTATTCCAGCAGAACAGCCTGCAGATCTGGGGTCCGAACAAAAAAGCCGCGCAGTTCGAGTCCTCCAAAGTTTTCTCACAGAAATTCATGGAGAAATATGCGATTCCCACGGCGTCCGGTGGGACGTTCGATAATGCGCCGGCGGCGAAAAAATTCTGTACGACTCTAAACGGCAAGTGCGTTGTGAAGGCGGATGGCCTTGCGCTCGGCAAAGGTGTTTTGATCTGCTCGAATATCGCCGAAGCGAATCGGGCTGTGGATGAAATTATGGTCAGCAAGGCATTTGGCGCGGCGGGTGCGCGCGTCGTGGTGCAGGAATTTCTCGAGGGCGTGGAGATTTCCATGCATGCGTTGTGCGATGGCAAGACCGCGAAGATTTTTCCGACCTCACAGGACCACAAGCGTGTGGGCGATGGCGATAAGGGTCTGAATACCGGTGGCATGGGGACGTATTCGCCCACACCGTTTTTGACGGATGAACAACTGGAATCGGCGGCGAAAGCGATTTTGGACCCTTTCATGCGCGGTTGTGCGGCGGAAGGCATCGAGTATCGCGGTATTTTGTATCCCGGTATCATGCTGACGAAGTCGGGGCCGAAGGTGATTGAATTCAATGCACGCTTTGGTGACCCGGAGACGCAAGTCTACCTCACTCGATTGGAAAACGATTTGCTCGAATTGCTGGAAGCGAGCACGAATGGCTCTTTGGCGAAGCACAAACTCAAATGGAGCCCGCTCGCCAGTGTGTGCGTGGTGATGGCCAGCGGCGGTTATCCAGGCACTTACGCGAAAGGCAAAGTCATCACAGGCATCGAAGTGGCGAATGCGTTGCCGCATACGAAAGTCTTCCACGCAGGCACGGCCATGAAGAATGGCGAGGTTGTTACGAACGGCGGTCGCGTGCTGGGCGTGACGGCATTGGGCAAGGATTTGAAAAGCGCGCAGGCTGCTGCCTACGCCGCCGTGGAAAAAATCAGGTTTGAGGGCGCGCAATTTCGTAGCGATATCGCGGCAAAAGGGTTATAAAGAACACACTGCAGGGGTTTATGAGGGCATTGCAAGTACCGCCGGTCTTTAATTTTGCGACGGATGTGGTTGATGTTTGGGCGCGCAAACGTCCTTCCGCCTTTGGTCTTTACTGCGTGGATGGCCAGAGTGGCCGCGAGCAAAAGTATACTTTCACGGAACTTTCCCGTCTCAGCCAACAGGCCGCCAACGTTTTTCGCGCGCATGGTTTGCGCCGTGGTGACCGCGTGCTGGTGATGCTGCCACGCATCGCTCAATGGTGGATTACCATGGTCGGGCTCACACGTATCGGCGTGGTGCCTATTCCAGCGCCGATGCAGCTAACTGCGCGTGATATCGCTTTTCGCCTGGAGGCGGCGGAGATTCGCGGGGTCATCACGACCGAGGAAACCGTCGTCAAGGTCGATGGTTTTGATGGAATCAAATTTTCCGTAGGTGGCGCAGGCACGGGCTGGATCGATTTTGATGCTGAAGCCAAAGCCGCCCTGGATAACATCAGTGTTGAGCCGACGCGCAGTGACGAGACCGGCATCATCTATTTCACGAGCGCGACGACGGGCGACCCCAAGATGGTCGTGCACTCGCACGCAAGTTACAGCCTGGCGCATCGGGTCACCGGTGAATTGTGGTTGGATTGCAAGCCGGATGACTTGCATTGGAACGTCTCCGACCTCGGCTGGGCCAAGGCGGCGTGGTCCAGCCTCTATGGCCCGTGGCAAATGGGTTCGTGCATTTTTGCGTTCAACAGCCACGGCAAATTCGACGCGTCACAAACGCTGGACGTTTTGGCGAATTTTCCCGTGACGACCTGGTGTTCGCCGCCGACGGCGTTGCGAATGATCGTGCGGCAGGATTTAGGCCGGCGGAATTTCCCGCACTTGCGTCATTGCGTGACGGCCGGCGAACCGTTGAATCCGGAAGTGTTCAAAGCCTGGAAAGCGGCGACTGGCCTTGAGCTTTACGAAGGATATGGCCAGACCGAAACGATTGTTCTGGTCGGCAACTTCCTTTCACTGAACCGCCCGGTGCAGCCGGGCTCGATGGGGCAGGTGACGCCCGGGCTGCCGGTGGTGTTGGTGGATGAAAATCTGCGTGAGGTTCCGGCGGGCAAAGAAGGTGAAATTGCGTTGCGGATGAAACCATCACGTCCTTTCGGCTTGTTTCAGGAGTACCGCAATAATCCATCCGAGATGGCGGCGCATTTTCGCGGTGACCTGTATCTGACCTGTGATCGTGCGGTGCGCGATAAGGACGGATATTTCTGGTTCGTCGGACGACAGGACGATGTCATCAAGAGTTCGGGTTACCGCATCGGACCGTTCGAAGTGGAGAGTGTTTTGCTGGAGCACGAGGCGGTGCTGGATGTGGCCGTGGTGGGCAAACCAGATGAGGCGCGCGGTCAACTGGTGAAGGCATTCGTGATATTACGTCCGGAAATGGTTGCGAGTGAACATCTGAAGCGCGAACTGCAACAGCACTGCAAAGCCGCCGCCGCGCCTTACAAATATCCGCGTGAGATCGAATTCGTGAAGGAACTTCCCAAAACCATCAGCGGTAAAACGCGCCGGGTGGAGTTGCGGATGAATGAAGCGGCAGCCAGGGCGTGAGCAGTTCAGGCTGCGCGGACATTTTTGCCGCTTAAGGTTGTGCCTGGAGTTGTTCTTTTCGCAATCTCATTTTGGTGCTGGCGGCTTCAAAATGTTCGCGCGCTTCCCAATCTGCTGCCGTCATGCCTCCAATCCCGGAAAAAATATGTTCGCCTCCATCGGCCGTGATGTAGATGCGCATGCAGTTTCCATCTGCCAGTGGTGTCGGTTCTTTCTCGCGAGCAATATAGGTGTACGGCCGGTCTGCCTCGGGTATTGTGCCAGACCGCATCAATTCGAATCGCTGGTTGATCTCGTCGCGTAATTCCGGGTCGGTCAGGGTATCGAGTTGGGACAGGTCAGGCGGCAATTCGCCGTGATTTTTTAGATATTCTTTCAATGCGCTGGCCAGGCTGCCCGCGTGCGCGGTGGATTCGCTCTGCATATAATCAAGAACCATTTGGTTCGTTTCTTCATTGGTCACGCCAGGGTTTTCGGGCTGGCTGGGTATAGCAGGCACCACTGGCTGCGTGAGCGCGGCGACTTCATTTGATATTTTCTCCAGTTTGAGTTGTAGCAGGGGAATTTGTTGGCGCAATTGCGATATTTCATCCTGGTCAGCGGAACTTGACTGGCTCAGGGAGTTGGTGGACTGAGTTTCGGGGACCGGCTCATGCGCGACACTCGCTTTTGAATCAAGTTGTTGGCGAAGGCGCGCATTGCTGTCACGCAATTCGATCAAGCTCTTTTGGCGAAGTATCAAAGCCGTCGCAATCGCCATCACCATCAGGAAAAATCCAATTTTTTTCATTTGGAAATGATTCAAGGCTGCTTGCCAAGTTCTTCCTGTACCGTCTGGCCATCGATGCCGATGACAAGTTTCCAGCCGGTATCCGTGAGGCGAACACGGACCCGCGCGCGGCTGGAGACGGTACCATCTTTATTGATCCATTCATCGACGATCCAGCGGTCGTTGTTTTCAGCCGGTTGTTCTTCGACCAGCCGAACGCCCCATAGCGGATCTTCCGCACGCAGAGCTTCGAGATTCGTGGAATCTCTTTGGGACATTTCAAGCTGACGCTGCACTAGCAACATATCGGTTTCGGGGTCGAAAGCCATCAGTTGCATCATGCGATTGGTGTCACCATGGTCGGATGCCCAATCCCATGTCTCCGCCGCAGCAGCGGGGGTAGCCTGGCCAACATCGTGCGTTTGACCATATTGAAGCGTCTTGCCAATGGGAGTGGCAGAGACCCGCGATTTGGCACGGGCGGCGCGCGTCTGGGCCTGGTCGTTCAATTCTGCGATCCGCGCCCGGAGAATGGCAGATTCTCGGCGTAACCGTGTTAATTCAAGTTGGTCAAGGTTGGGCCCGTCATTGGCGGCAGCGGTTTGAACGATTGGCGTAGTGGGCGGTGGCACATTCTGGATCTTGGCCGACAAGTTGGCGTTTTCTGTTCGTGCCTTCGCGATGGCCTGTTGTTGGACGACCAAACCAGTTCCTGCCACGACTAAGATGCCAATGGTAACGACGGCTGCGTGTTTAAGAGTGGTGCTCATAATCAATTTCAGAAATGTCACGGATCCGCCACCGGCAATAGTAGTGGAAAGAGTGCCCGCCAAACCAACCGGCGCGGCCTGGACGGCATGGGCGGAAATCAACAGGACAAGTCCACTCACACCCACGGTAATTCCCCGTTTTGAGAAAAGTTCACGAAGCCGCTCGACTGCGCGGCTCACACGCTTTTGGGCGGCATCTTCACTGACACCGAGGGCCGTTGCCATTTCCTTGGTGGATTTGCGTTCGAAATAGCGGAGGAGCAAGGCGTCACGGTCTGACTCGCTCAATTTGCCCAAGGCATCATCCAGGTGTGGGGAGATGCTATTCCATGAAACATCGGGTTCGGCGGATGTGGTTTCGTGCATGGCGACGGCCTCCTGTTCGCGGATTTGTCGGCGGACGTTAGTGCGAACGACATTCGCCGCGATGTTTTGCGTGGTACGATGCAGCCAGCCGGGCAGGAGGGGATGACCAGCCAACTGCCGGGCATTCTGTGACAATGCCACAAACACGCCTTGGGTGACATCTTCCGCGAGGTGCGCATCACTCACCATCCGGCGCGCGGCGGAATAAACCAGGTCAATATGCCGGCGTACCAACTCGGCGAAGGCCGCTTCCGAACGATTTCCGGCGTAATCCTGCAGCAGTTGTTGGTCGGTCTGAGTGTTCACTCATAAGATAATAACCGCCAGATCACAAACCGGACAGCGAAGAAGAACGGTTGGGCCGCCTTACTTCCCGCCTTTTTTGATGACCTGCTGTCCGAGGGTGAGTTGGGTCCGGATGCTGGTGATGAGGTTGCTCTGGATGACGGTTGCAGCAGCCAATTGTTCGGGAGTGAGGAAAGCGGAAGCCTCTTGCAGGTAGCTTTGGCCACGATCGACGATCGCCTGGAAATAAGCGTCAAGCGATTCCTTGGGACGGAACAAATCCATTTCATCCATGATTTCAATCGGCTTCGCAACCAGCAATGCCTGCATCTGCCGGGTCTGATCCTCGTTGAGGGCCTGATCACCCAGTTTCCGGTTAAGCCGGGAGATGGCTTCGGTGGCGATGCTGTTGTGGTTGAACTGGTCGAACTGCGCATATCCGGCGACCCCGAGCAGCGCGGTGATCTGGTTGTTCAGATCAGCCAGACCCTGGTTCCGCTCCTGCAAGGCGGTGTCCACATCGATGTCGCCGCTCGTCAGTTGGGTAATGATGGCTTTTTTCTTCATATCATTGTCGATGATGAGATTAAAAAGTGAATCAGCCGTTTCCGGCGGGAGATTCATCTGGTGAATGAGTGAGGCGTATTGGTTTTTGAGTTTTTCCCGCATCTGGACCTGGGCAAGTTCGAGCGCAGCGGGGTCGTTCATCGCCTTCGCCAACGATTGAATGGTGGAAGCGGGTTGGTTTGAAGGAGACTGTTGGCGGAGCAGTCCATTTTCTCTTTGTAATTTCAGAAGTTCGTCCGCAGTGGGGCTGGCTTTGAAGCGGGAAATCTCGTCCGCCAGCATCCCAAGGCTGTTCGTGGCGCTATCGCGTTGCTGCTGTAAACTTTGGATCTGTCCGGACAAAGCAGCTTGCTGTTGTCGAAGGCTTTGGGTTTCAGCACGCAATTTGGCGGCCTGCTTGTGTTCGTAGATGCCCGCGCCAGCGAGGATGGCCACGGTGGCGGCGATGAGGGTTTTTTGCAGGGTGGTCATGGCGATAACTTTGGTTGCGGTGAGGGCCGCGGAGGTGTGAACGGCGGCGGGTATGGCGACGGCCAGTCCTGCCGGCGCGGCCTGGACAGCGTTGGCGGAAAGGATGACCAGCAGACTGGCGGTCCCGATGGTGACGTTGCGCTTTGAAAACAATTCACGCAATCGATCCACCGCGCGGTTGACGCGTTTTTGTGCCGCGTCTTCGCTGATGCCGAGCTTCAGACCCATTTCCCGCGCCGATTGGCGTTCGAAATAACGCAGGAGCAATGCGTCGCGGTCGGATTCATCCAGCTCTCCCAAGACTTCATCGAGCTCCGGCGCGATCTCGTTCCAGGACGCTTCGCTTTGGGTGGGGTTTGGCTCATTCATGGCGACGGCCTTTTGTTCGCGTTCGCGTCGGCGCACCTCGGTGCGCACGGTCTGGGAAGCGATATTCCGGGTAGTAAGGTGAAGCCAGCCGGATAATACGGGGTGATTTTTCAGGCGGCTGGCGTCTTTTGCGAGCGCAAGAAAGACGCCCTGCACCACATCTTCGGCCAAGTGCGAGTCGCGGACCATCCGGAGGGCGGCAGAATAAACGAAATCCAAATGACGGCGAACCAGTTCGGCAAAGGCAGATTCCGAGCGTTCTTCCGCATAAGAACGCAGTAATTGTGAGTCAGTCAGCTCGTTCACTCATACTACAGTAGCCACCCGATGCTAAACCGGACAGTCAAAGTGTTGTTCCAAAGCGGTGCATCTCACCAATGAAACAAGCGCCGCCTCCGAAATCCGACAGAGTTTTTTAAAGTGTCAGGCCTAATTGCCATAGAGCGCTTTTAGCTTTTGAATAGCTTCGCTATTCATGGGACTGGAGCCGCTGGCGCCAAGAGCGTTGACAGCGTCATATGAGCATTTGTTGATTCCTATTTTGAAGATCGCATCATATTGACCATCCTGAATGGGAGACTTTTCGACGATAAAGGGTTCATTTTGAGGGAAATCGGTTATGTTACCGCTGTGGGTCAGCTGGTAACGCTGGAGAATCGCATAATCGATCTCCGGATAGTCGTTTCCCCGGCGATTGGCCGAATCCCTGTTGGTGGCGAGATAGGGTGATAATTGTGTCAGGTCATCCGGCAAACGACCGTTGTAAGCTACGAGGTAGTCATCTAATGCCTGTCCGATCAGGGGACTAACCCTTTCTTTTGCGGCGGTGCGCAGATTGCCCAAAATAAATTTGAAGTCATTGGTGGTTCCTTGCCAATGCTGGTCAGCAGTTAAATAGCTTACCCAGGTGGAGAGGCTGACGAATTTAAGTTCAGGAATTTGTTGGTCGGGTGTCTGGCCCAGCCATTCTTTGATTTGATCGATCCGCTTTGCCGTTTCCATCGCCTCGCTCACAACGGGGACAGATTCGGTTTGGGAGACAAGTCCAGCCTCCTGACGTTGTTTTTCCAGCGCTGCCTGGTTTGCATTGCTCTTTAAAAGCGCATTCTCGGCAGTTGTTTCCTCATTTTGCCGGACGGCCTCGTTGCGTTCTCGTTGTAAAACTTGCAGTTGATCTGTTAGGGCAGATTGTTGGCGCGAGAAAGCTTTTAGCTGGTCGTTCAACTGGGAAGATTTATGTGCCTCGAAAATGGCCGTTCCTGCGAGGATGGCGATGGAGGCAGCAACAAAGGTCTTTTGCAAGGTAGTCATGGCGATAACTTTGGTTGCCGTGAGGGCAGCGGATGTGTGAACGGTGGTTCCAGTGAGCGCGACAGCGGGAATGGTCAAGGCAAGCCCGGCGGGGGCAGCCTGCACGGCGTTGGCTGAGACGATGACGACCAACGCGCTGGCACCGATGGCAAGGCCGCGTTTGGCCAGAAATTCGCGGAGTTGTTCCACGGCACGACTGACACGTTTTTGGGCCGCGTCATCACTCACGCCGAGTTGACGGCCCACGTCGCGAAGGGATTTGTTCTCGAAATAGCGCAGCAGGATAGCGGTGCGGTCGGAGTCGCCTAGTGCGGATACAGCTTCATCCAGCATTGGTTCGATGTCTTTCCAGTCAGCAGTGGTGGCATTCATGGCGTTCATTTCGACGGCGATCTGTTCGCGCAACTGTCGTCGTGATTCGCGACGCACCACATCGATGGCCGTCCGGCGCGTCACTTGATAAAGCCACGCGGTAACGATAGTGTCGGGCTTCAGTTTGGCAGCCTCATGGGCGAGATCGGCAAAAACGGATTGGGCGACTTCTTCGGCTAATTGGGGCGAGCGGACCTGGCGCAGTGCGGCGGAATAGACCAGATTCAGGTGGCGGCCGACCAGTGCGGCGAAGGCATCTTGCGAATTTTCCTTCACGTAGCTCCGCAATAGATCAAGGTCGCTGGTCATTATTTGCAAGTATATCGGCGCACCTCACGGAAATCCGACAAGAAATATTGATTAATCTTGCACGAGCAATACAGGTTCAAAATGATTGGCTTTGCATGCCCCTATTGACCGCCCATATTTTTGCAGCCGATAACCGGAAAGTGATCTGGCCGCTGGTGGTTGGATTGATGTTTCTTTTGGTTGCCCCTGCGTACGCCAGCCTCACGACAAATAAGGTCTTCGAAGTCCCGGCACCGGTCCAACCCATCACGCCCTCCACGAATCCCGCCACGCTTCACCCGGCATTGTTTCTCATCGGTGATTCCATCATGAAGACCGGCAAGGGGGATGGCGAAACGGGCCCGTGGGGTTGGGGTTATGAATTGATGCCGTTTTTCGATGCCGCTAAAATCCATGTTTATAACGAAGGCGTGGGTGGGCGCAGCAGTCGTAGTTACATCGAGGAAGGAGCCTGGGCGAAAATTTTGCCACGCATCGAGCGCGGTGATTTTGTCATGCTCCACTTCGGGCATAACGACGCTAAAAATTCTGAGAACTATCCGGACCGCCTGACCGTGCCCGGCAACGGCGATGAGACGAAGGAAATCGAATCGCCGGTGACGCACCAGAAGGAAACTATCCACAGTTACGGCTGGTATCTGCGCCAATATGTGAAGGACGTCCAGGGGAAGGGCGCGACGGCCATCATCTGCTCGTCTGCCCCGCGCAATACATGGATCGATGGCAAGATCAAGCGCGGCTTTGATGGTTATGCGCAATGGGCGGCCGAGGCGGCAAAATCCAGCGGCGCACTTTTCATCAACCTGAATGATTTGGCCGCGAATCGTTATGATGCGCTCGGCCAGGCGGAGGGAGCCAAATGTTTTAACGACTTCCAACACACCACCAAGGCCGGGGCACGAATTAATGCCGAATCCGTGGTCGAAGGCCTGAAGCAGTTAAAGGGGTGTCCTTTGGCCGGTGATCTTACGCCAGGTGCTCCGTGACGGGCTCGCCGGGGTTCTGGCTGCCAGCGCTTTAGCGCCGCTCTTCCCCTTTTCTGGAGCGCGAGCCGTCCCGGCTCGCAGCGCTTCGGCAATCGGATTGCCTTTGAAACTTTAGGAGATTTAACACCGGCAATGTGCTGCGGGCGGGGACCGCCCGCGCTCCGAAAATGCCCTGCACAAGCTGTGCACGGACTTTTTGCATTTTTGAGGGGTGTGAACTCAACGAGAGGCCAGTCTTTATTGGGTTTTCTGTGCCTTAAAGATTTTTCAAAGAAAATGCTATTAGCGTGACCATCACAGTTACAAGATGGGGAAGATATGGTATAACGGCGGGATGTGTGAAGAAGTTAGAAGTCGGAAGGCGGAAGGAAGAAGGGATCACTTGATCCGGGTGAATATTTGCGGCGCCCTGTTGAGCCGCCGCTACGATGTGCGGCTTCCCGCCAACCCCGAGAAATTGGCTTCCCAAGCCCGCCACGAGTCAGTGGCCCCACAAGAACTGTTCGCTGCGCGAACTATGGTGGGTGACATCGTGAAAAATCGACTTTTCTCGTGTTTGAGTCGTGTTTCGCATCGTGTTATTTTTCGAAGGAATCGTGCATTATCGTGTTATATCGTGCTAAAAATAAGGAATCTTTTTTTTGGTCATGCCATTCTGGCTCAAAAGTCCGATTTAAGGCACTGTGGGGACGTGTCGCCGCTTTACTTTCGCGGTTTTGCTGGCAACTTTACCGGACAATGAGACACGGTTTTTCCTGGTTGGCTGTTTTATCGGCAGCCCTGTCAACAGTCTGGCAGGGGCAGGCCGCTTTGACGGATGCGCAAACGAACGCCATCGTGCCGAAGCTTGAGATCATCGCGGGCGATGTGGCGTATTGCCGCATCGGCAGTGTGTCCGATGAAGTGGCGCAGCGGACGCGGGTGGCATACCAATCCATGGTGACTTCTGCAACGAACCATTTGAAGGGCATTGTACTGGACCTGCGGTTTGCGGACGGCAACGATTTTGCGGCTGCGGCGGCGACGGCGGACTTGTTCACGTCCCGGGAGGAACCATTGCTTGATTTCGGGAATGGCGTGGTGAAGTCGAAGTCCAAATCCGATGCCATCAGCGGTCCGATAGCGATTTTGGTGAACAGCGAGACGCGCGGTGCAGCGGAAGCCCTGGCGGCGACGTTGCGGCAGGCGGACAGCGGATTATTGATCGGCAACGCCACGGCAGGCCCCACCAATGCGGCGGTGAAGCTGGGCGACGGAAGTAATTTGCAGCGGGTGGAACCGGATATCCCGGTGGCTGTGAGCCTGGAAGATGAACGCGAACGTTTTGATAATCCTTACATGGTCGCGTTGAAATCGGATACGTCCACGAACCAGGTTTCGGCGACCAATCGCACCTGGGTGGCCATCGAACGCATCAGCGAAGCGGACCTAGTGCGGGCCAGGAAAAATGGATTGGATATAAACAATCTGGAGGATGCGGATATCACGCCGGAGCGTTCCTCGGAACCGCAGCAGCCGGTAATCCGTGACCCGTCATTAGCGCGGGCGGTGGATTTCATCAAGGGCCTGGCTGCGCTGCACCTCTAGGCCTAACCACGCAAAACTATTCGGGTTGACGATTTCGCCGACAAAACTCACTTTGATACTGCCAGTTTAATGAAGACCGTCCTTTTTATCTGCACTGGAAATGTCTGCCGCAGCCCTATGGCCGAAGGGTTGTTTCGCCATGCGACGCGCGGGCGGAATTTTCGCGTCCTATCGGCTGGTTTAGGCGCCGCGGACGGACAGGCGCCCACGCCGCATTCAGTGGATGCGATGAGCGAATTGGGCATCGATATCTCACGCCAACGCAGCCGTGCGATGACCGCTGACCTGGTGCGGCAGGCAGACCTCATCCTGTGCATGACGCACAGCCACGTGGACACGGTATTGCTGCTGTATCCGCAGGTGGCGGACAAGACTTTCTTGTTGCGTGAGTTTGATGCGACTTTGGACCCGTACGAAAAAGACATCAGCGATCCGATCGGCGGTTCCTATGATGTTTATGTGTATTGCCGCGACCAGATCGAACAAGGCATCGCCTCAGTCTTAAAATATATGGAACAACACGAAATGCTCTCCAACCAACCGGAAACCAAAGTTTCGGGAGCCGTTGATTTTGCCATCGGCGCCGACCATGGGGGTTTTGACCTCAAAGAAACGTTGAAAAAATATTTGGTGTCGCGCGGGTTGACGCTGAAGGATTTTGGCGCGCATACCAAAGACCCGGCGGATGATTATCCGGATTTTGCCCAGCCCGCCGCGCAAGCCGTGGCCGATGGGAGCGCCTTGCGTGGTTTGCTCGTATGCACGAGCGGCGTGGGTATTTATATCGCGGCCAATAAAGTGCCGGGAGCAAGGGCAGGGCAGGCGTTCGATGAACACTCCGCGCGCCTGATGCGCCAGCATAACCATGTGAACGTGTTATGCCTCAGTGGCGATACCGACCCGGAAATGGCGAAGAAGATTTTGGATACGTTCATCAACACGAAGGAAGAAGGCGGACGCCATGAGCGCCGCGTCAATAAGCTGGAGCCGCGCATCGTGGCGCCGCAACACCGGCTGCGCAGTGTGGATGCCATCGTCGCCGATACCATCGAGCATGAACGGCAGCGCCAGCAACAGGGTATCGAATTGATCGCGAGCGAAAATTTTGTGAGTCCAGCGATCATGGAAGCGCAAGGGTCGGTGCTCACGAACAAGTATGCCGAAGGTTTGCCCAAGAAACGCTGGTACGGCGGTTGCGAGAACGTGGACACGATCGAGCAAATGGCCATCGACCGCGCGAAGCGATTGTTCGGCGCGGAACACGCGAATGTGCAGCCGCATTCCGGCAGCCAGGCGAACATGGCGGTCTATTTCGCGGTGCTGAAGCCCGGCGACAAGATGCTCACGATGGACTTGAGCCACGGCGGACATCTCACGCACGGCAATAAGGCGAATTTCTCCGGCAAATTTTTTGAGATCATCCATTACGGGGTGGGCAAGGACAACGAGCGCATCGACTACGACCAATTGGCGGCGATGGCGCGCGAGCACAAGCCGCGCATGATCACCGTGGGCGCGAGTGCGTACCCGCGCATCATCGATTTCAAACGCATGGGCGAGATCGCCCGCGAAGTCGGCGCGTATCTGCTGGCGGACATCGCACATATCGCCGGACTGGTCGTGACAGGCTTGCATCCCAGCCCGATCGGGCACGCTGATTTTGTGACGACGACCACGCACAAGACGTTGCGCGGGCCGCGTGGTGGTTTGATTTTGTGCGGCGAAAAATACGCGAAAGAAATTGATTCAATGGTTTTCCCAGGCATCCAGGGCGGGCCCTTGGAACACGTAGTTGCGGCCAAAGCGGTTTGTTTCCACGAAGCGTTGCAGCCGTCATTCAAGACGTACCAGGAGCAGATTGTGCGCAACGCCAAAGCACTGGCCGAAGGGATGAAGCGCAACGGCTATCGCCTCGTGAGCGGCGGTACGGATAATCATTTGATGCTGGTGGATGTGGGTGTGAAAAATCTGACGGGCAAAGACTGCCAGAACACGCTCGACGAAGCCGGCATCACCGTGAACAAGAACACGATTCCGTTCGAGACGCGCTCGCCGTTCCAGGGCAGCGGCATCCGGCTGGGCACGCCGGCGGTGACCACGCGGGGGATGAAAGAAGCCGAGATGGCGGCCATCGCGGACATGATCTCCGAAGTGTTGCTGGACCTGAAGAACACGGAAACCATCAACAAGGTGCACCAGCGCGTGCGTGAGTTGACGGCGCGGTTTCCGCTGCCGTATTAAGGCGCGTTCATTTATTGCAGTGCATAGTGTACGGTGCTGTGAAAAACTGCATTGACACGGTTGGCGGGGTGCGCCAACGTGTGCTTGTAACAACCGCGAGATTTCCCTTGCCGTACTAAGCGAAAGCTCAGAGCACCTAAAAAGAACTGTTCCAAGTTTGAACCAATCGCGGTTCAGGTCGTCTATACAGGAGAACAGTTGCCAGCACTGAACATTCGCTCCGACCACGGGAAAAATTTATAAATCATTATGGCTCGAGTCACCACTAAGAAACCAAAATCTAAAGCCGCCAAAGCGGCATTGGAAGCCGAGGTCATTGCTCCGGAAGCGCCCGTGGAATCCGCTCCACCCGCGCCAGTTGAATCTGCGGGGGATGGACAGCAGAAATCCGCCGACCTGCAGCCGCCCTCCAAGCCGGTTGAGCCGACGCACGAAGAACCGGCGCAGACCGAGCCGCGCTTTGACGACCGCCGTGGCGGCGGCCCGCAGCGCGACAAGATCGCCGCCTCGCTGAATATTGCGAAGTTGCAGGCGATGCAGATGGGTGAGCTGAACACCATGGCCAAGGAATTGGGCGTGGAGAATTTCGGCACGATGCGCAAGCACGAGGTCATCTTCAACATCCTCCAAAAAAATGCCGAGCGCGCGGGTGTGCTGTTCTCGGAAGGCGTGCTGGAAGTGTTGCCGGAAGGCTTCGGCTTCCTGCGTTCGCAGAGTTTCAATTACCTGCCATGCCCGGAAGATATTTACGTCTCGCCGTCGCAGATACGCCGGTTCGACCTGCAGACGGGCAATCTCATCGCCGGACAGATCCGTCCGCCGAAGGAAAAGGAAAAGTTTTTCGCGTTGCTCAAGGTCGAAGCCGTGGACACGGAAGATCCGGACAAGGCGAAGGAGAAAACGCATTTCGACAATCTCACGCCGCTGTTCCCCAACAAGCGTTTTATCCTGGAGACGGCCGCGGATGAATTGAGTACGCGCGTGCTGGATCTGGTCTGTCCCATCGGCAAAGGAACACGCGGATTGATTGTCGCCCCACCACGCACGGGCAAAACGGTTTTGATGCAGAAGGTGGCCAACGCCATCCTGAAGAATAATCCGGAGACGTACCTGTTCATCCTGCTCATCGACGAGCGGCCGGAAGAAGTCACGGACATGGAACGCAGCTGTCGCGGCGCGGAAGTCATCAGTTCAACATTTGATGAACCGCCCGAGCGGCATGTTGGCGTGGCGGAAATGGTCATCGAAAAAGCCAAGCGGATGATCGAGCATAAGCGCGATGTCGTCATTCTGCTGGACTCCATCACCCGCCTCGCGCGCGCTTACAACACAGTGCAGCCGCACTCCGGCAAGATTCTTTCCGGCGGTGTGGATGCGAACGCGTTGCACAAGCCCAAGCGGTTTTTCGGCGCGGCGCGTAACATCGAAGAGGGCGGGTCGCTCACCATCATGGCCACGGCGCTGGTGGATACCGGCAGCCGTATGGACGAAGTCATCTTTGAAGAGTTCAAGGGCACGGGTAACATGGAAGTGCATTTGGACCGTGCCCTGGTTGACCGCCGCATTTTCCCATCCATCAACATCGAACGTTCCGGCACGCGCAAAGAAGAATTACTGTATCATCCGGACGAACTGAACCGCATCGTGTTGCTGCGCCGGGCCCTGACTGGTGTGCCGCCAGTGGAAGCGATGGAATTGATGCTCAGCAAGCTCAAGAAGACCAAGAGTAACATCGAGTTCCTGTTGAGCATGGGAGTGGCGTAGCCCGGGATTGCTGATTTCCGATTGCCGATCGTAGTCAGTTTTGACGCTCTCCCTCATCCCGGCCTTCTCCCCAAGGAAAGGAGAATTATCCGCCGTCTCACTTTATAAGTGCAGCTGCGTATGTCGTAAGATTTTCCGCTACAGAAGAAACCAATCACCCCTGACTAACGGATGCGGTGGGAAGCTTTCTCTTCTGTGGGCACCGGGGGATTGCCTGAATCGGCACCGGCCGCAGGACGCGCATCCGGACGCATTCGGCTCGCGAGATGTTCCAATTGCGCAATGCGGCTCTGCAACTGCACCACGGCATTGCCCAGCTGGCGTTGGCCTTGTTCACCGGGGAAAAGCACCAGTTGACGCTGGCGCAGTTTCTCTGCTTCATGCGCATCAGCTAAGGCCTGCGCTTCCGAGCCGGGCATGAGCGACGTGGCGGAGAACATCGAGGTCATGCGGTTGATGGCTTTGATGGCGGTCAGGTTCAGAAATACGATGCTCAACAGGAGCAATCCGGCCAGCCCCACGACGATGGCCATGCCGATGCGATGCTCGTTCCGGACGATGGTCAGGTCCTGCGACCGTTGTTCAGACATCATTTCAGCCATGGTGGCGAGCTGCGCCACATTGTTGCTGGAATTTTGTGCGAGGATATTGGCGATCTCCAACCGGTTGTTCTCCATCGATTTCATCATCGCCTGCATCTGCGTTTGGAAATCGGCCAGGGCCTGCAATTGGAGCGTGGACATCTGCGATGCGGCATCGGTGGCGTTGGTGGAGACGGCGAGGGGCATGGTGGCGGTAGTGTCATTCGTTTGTGCCCGTAGCGAACCGGCCAGGAGGCAGACCAATGCCACCCAAAACAACCAGCCTGAAGGAACACATCCGATGCGCTTCTGATGGTGCATGGAAAAAATGACTGGATGGATATAAGCAGCCGTTTCGACCGGGATGCAAGCAGGAGTTATTCACAGAACTTCACAAAAGCGGGTTGATTTAGTTTTGGAGAAGGGCAACCTTTGGGCGGTTTTTATCTGAATCGACATGCATACCACCGACATTTCTACCTGGAAGCACGAGCATAATTTCATGGAGGACACGTCCTCCGCCGAGAAGCGCACGCACAAGGTCATTGTGCTGACGTTCATCATGATGGTGGTGGAGATCACGGCGGGGACGATCTTTCATTCCATGGCGTTGTTTGCTGACGGCTGGCACATGAGCACGCATGTGGCGGCGTTTGTTCTCACGGCCGTGGCCTATTCATTCGGGCGGCGGCATGCGAAGGATGCGCAATTCACTTTTGGGACGGGCAAGATCGGGGTGCTGGGCGGGTTCACGAGCGCGGTAGTGCTCTCGGGCATCGCATTGTTCATGGCGGTGGAATCTGTTCGCCGCCTGATAACGCCTTTACCCATCCATTTCAAAGAAGCCATCATCATCGCAGCGGTTGGGCTGGTGGTGAACCTCGTCAGCGCGTGGATTCTCAAGGACGACCCGCATCATCACCATCATCACGGCCACGATCACACGCAAGATGAACATGACCATGCGCATCACGATTTGAACCTGCGTGCGGCTTATATGCACGTGCTGGCGGATGCGCTTACGTCGGTGCTGGCGATAACGGCTTTGACGCTCGGCTATTTTTTCGGCTGGGTATGGTTGGACCCCGTGATGGGGCTGGTGGGCACGGTGGTCATCATATCGTGGGCTTACATGCTGTTGCGCGATACGAGTTCAATCCTGCTGGACCGGATTCCGGCGAACACGGATTTGCCGGTGGTCATCCGTGAAGGCATCGAGAACGATGGGGACACGAAGATAACCGACCTGCATATCTGGCAGGTAGGCGTGGGTAAATTTGCGGCAATCATTGGAGTGGTGGCGCATCATCCGAAATCGCCAGAGGAATATCGGGCGGCGTTGAAGATGCATGAGGAATTGGTGCATGTGACGGTCGAGGTGCAGAAGTGCGCTGAACACTAATGGGAAACATCCAATATCAAACAACCAAGATCCAATAGGAAGTCAGCGCCGACTGCGGCGTCTACGGAGTAAACGCTCGCCCTCATCCTAAGTTTTCACGCTATGTCGCTCCTGACAGCGCTAAGACGTTATTTAACTCGCGACAGGCCTTTGCCCTTCACAACCCCACCAATGATCCAGGCGTCGTGCTTTTGGGCGCGGATGAATTTCAGGATGGCTTCGGCTTTGTCGGCGGCCACGATGGCGACCATGCCGATGCCCATGTTGAAGACCTGATACAGTTCTTCCTCGGGTACGCCGCCGCGTTCGGCCAGCAGACGGAAGATGGGGAGCATGTCCCACGAGCCTTTGCGGATGACGCAATCACACGTTTTGGGGAGGATGCGCGGGATGTTATCGATGAAACCGCCGCCGGTGATGTGGGCGAGGCCGTGCACGGCCCGTTTCGAGTTTTTGGTTTCTAGTTTTGGGTTAAAACGGGCGACTAACTTCTGGACGAGCGGGCCGTAGCTTACGTGGACCTGCAATAATTCCTGACCGAGGGTCAGTATTGACCCGGGGATTTTGCTGCTGGCTTTGAGTTTGAGTTGCTCGAACAAAATTTTGCGGGCCAGCGAATAGCCGTTGGTGTGCAGGCCGCTGGATTTGATGCCGATGACGACGTCGCCGGGCTTGATGGATTTCTGGCCATTGAGCATCCGGGATTTTTCGACGACGCCGACGATGGTGCCGCTGACGTCGTATTCGCCTTTCTGGTAGAAGCCGGGCATCTGGGCGGTTTCGCCGCCGACGAGGGCGCAATGGTTCTCGGAGCAGGCGCGGGCGAAGCCTTTGATGATCTCGGTGAAGACGAGGGGCTCGAGTTTGCCGGTGCCGAGGTAATCGAGGAAGAAGAGGGGTTCGGCCCCGAGCACGGCGATGTCGTTGACGCAATGGTTGACGAGGTCGGCGCCGATGGTGTCGTGCTTATCAAGCTGGAAGGCGATCTTGAGCTTGGTGCCCACGCCGTCGACGCTGCTGACGAGGATGGGTTCGCGATATTTTTTCAGGTCGAGGGCGAAGAGGCCGCCGAAGCCGCCAACCTTGCCGAGGACCTCGCGGCGATGCGTGCTGGCGAGGAGCTGGGGCAGGGTGGCTTTGACTTTGTTGCCGAGATCGATGTCAACGCCAGCGGCGGCGTAGGCTTTTTGTTTCATGCGCGCGAGGAGTAAACCAGAAAAATTTTAGCGGGCGAGATGAAAATGGAGAGGCGTGCGTCGGTGAAGTGAGGGCTATGCCTGCGTCCCCCTCATCCCGGCCTGCTCCCCTGGGGAGAAGGAGAATTGAAGGGCCGGTTTCAAGCGTAGTTGCGAACTTGGGTGCTTGTGCGGCAAACTTCCCTCATTCGGTGGTGACGCCCATGATTATTCCGTTGGTGATATGGAGGATGTTCGTTTGATTATTTATGCCGGGAAACAAGAGGTTGGTCGTCCATCCGCCGGTCAATCCGGCAACGGGGAGATTGGTCAGGCCGGAACCGTTGCCGATGAAATTTGTGGCTATCAAAGTGTCGTATAGATTGCTGCCGTAATAGTGGTTTCCGACACGCACCCGGAAGTTTGGATTATATATATTGTTCCTTACCACATATTGGCACAATGAATTTGTTTCGATTCCCGCCCACGGAGAGATGTCTCCGCTCACGCCATCAAAAAATAATTCCGGATTGGCGTTTGTCCGCGCCAAAAAAGACCCCTGGTTATATTCGAAGGCTGAGGCATAGAGCACTATTTCGTGGCGCGGCGCGAACGTGCGCAGATCGATAACGGCATGGTTGTTGCGAAAAAAATGATTTCCGATGCCTGCCACATCCATGAACGGTTGGTTGTCTGGGTCGGAACCGAGAATCAATGCGCCGCCCAGGCTGAATGCATCTGTGAGCGGCCAGGTTGATGAGGCGCTTCCTAGATTGCAGGCTTCGAAAAAATTGTTATTGATGCGCGCGTGGTCAGCTGAAATCACGAGACCGAGTGCAAGACTGTCGAAATTACAATTTTCCACAGTGAAATTGTCGCCGCCAACTCCATTGCTATCATCGTCCCACAGCCCGCTCAATCCTCCCGCAGATAGTTGGTTTCCATCCTGACCAAGCTCAAGGCCGAGCGGCGCGGTCAAAACAATGCTCCACGGAACAAACGTCACGTCTGAAAAAGTGGACCGGTTATTATTTTGGATGCGGACAAGGAAATAATTTGAATCCACAGTTGAGGCAATGAGAAGCCCTTCCATATTGACTCCGATATTATTTCCGTGGCCTTGAAACGTCAGGCCAGAATTATTGGTGAATACGAGGCAGGTTTGGACAACGCCCTTACCTTTGATGGTGATGGAATCCACGCCAGCGAAATTCGTGTAGAGCGCGCCGCCGGTATAAAATATTCCTTCACCGAGGTCGATTGTTCCACCGCCCGGATACATGCGGTTCGTCGAATGCGGCAACGCATCCAACTGTGCCTGCAAATCGATTTGATACGACTTTGCGGTATTTGTAATGACGATTAATCGCGAAGTGATCGATTCATTTGTTTGGATGATGGCCGAAATCTGGGCGGGGTTCACTGAAGAGACAAGATTGGTGAGGCCCGCGCCGTTGCCGATGAAATTCTGAGCGCTGACATAGTTTGACGTAATCTGCGTTCCGCCGGCGCCACCCAGGTGAATGCCGCTTAAATCAATGGCAGACGGGATGGCCTGCCAGCCTTGATTGGTTATGAAGGTGGCGCGCGCGAAGGCGGTTTTGACTTGCTCAAAATTGTTAAACGCCGCGTATTTTACGCAGTCATCCGCAGTGCCAACGATGGCGTTATTGCAATCGTAAAACTGGTTCTGAATAACGTGAAATTGCGAGCTGGCGGTATGCAACAAAAGCAGGCCGCCGCCGACGCTTTCAATGGTATTGGTGTCGCGCAGATTGCCCCGGTGGTCTTCATCCGCAAACGAATACGAGGACATCCCCTCGAAATGATTGCGTTCGATGAAACACCAGTCACCGGAGATTTTAGCCCCCACCGCGCAACTCAAAAAATAATTGTCTTCGACCAGGCAGTGGCCACCGGCGGAAGCCTGAAGATCCAATCCGACCAGATTGGGTGCGCCGGTAACGTTTTTTAACAGCCCCGGCTGCATGGGCCGGTAAAGTGCCGGAAGCCATCCGAGACTGCTGTTTCTCAAAATAAGCGAGGTGTTGCGGGCATAGATACATGCCGCCGGTATGCTGTTTGAGCAGAATACGCTCACGCCATCCCACAAAACATTGATGGGGGTATCGTTGCCGGGCAGCGCTTCAAAATGGACGGCGTTCGTCTCGGAGTTTCCGCCCAGGACATACATAGTGCCCAAAAGGCCAGAGCCGATAAACCGGTAGGAAGCAGGATAATTTGTCGGCGGCGTAATTGCCCGTGTGCCGATGTATTGACCCGCGTCCAGTTGGATCGTCCCGCCGCCCGCAGACAGGGAAGAGACGGATTTAGGAAGGGAGGCCAGCGCCTCGTTGATGCCGCAAGTAGTTGTTCCAGGAGTATCGGGACCGAAGGGCGCGCCGTTGTTGGTGATAGTGCTCAAGCCGTTGGCGATACCGCATGAGGAGACGTTGACGACGGGCAATTGATTCAATCGAGCCTCAAGCGGCGGCAACGCTGTTTGGCTCCAGCCACCAAAATATGTTAAAAGCAGAAGAACTGTGAATAATTTTGTTCTCATGTATCGGTCGGTGGGATTTTCATTGCATGCGCGCGAGGAGTAAACCAGAAAAAATTTGGCGGGCGAGGGGAAAATGTGGTTAACCACGGATGCACACGGATAAACACGGATGGAAGTAATGACGAATAACGAATGACGAATGGGGTGTCATGGGTTTGAGTTAGCGCCGACTGACGTCGGCGGCTACGGTTTTACGCTTTCCCTCACCCTGGCCCTCACCCATCGGATGGGAGAGGGGACAGCGGGCGGCAGTCTTTGTTAGACACAAGGTTGTCCGGCACATCCCGTCGTTGGTGAGGGCTAAGAAAAACGGCGCTTCTATACAGGGACGGCGGCGGTCACTGAGTGACGCGCCCTACCAATAATAGGGTGATTCGTCAGATGAATTGCGCAGGTAAGTGCTGCGAGCCGAGGACGGCTCGCGGTCCGGACGAAATTTGCGGCGCGCTGCCGAGGCGCCGCTACGGGCTAATGGACGATTCCGGGCAACTTTTCGCGGATTGCGTTTTTCTATCTGCTGTGGCAGTGAATGTTCTGGGTATATGACAACGCACCGAGTTTTAATGGTCTCGTTGGTCGCCAACATGGTTTTGGCGGTCGGCTGGATGTTTTTTGCGCGCCATGAGCAGGCGCAGATGGTGCATCATGTGATGTCGGAGCCCACCCCCGTCCATTACAAGACGAACGTGCTGGTGCGTCACCAGTTTTTCTCCTGGCAGCAGATCGAATCGACAGATTATCCCACGTACGTCGCGAACCTGCGGGCGGTGGGTTGTCCGGAACAGACGGTGCGGGACATCATCATCGCGGATGTGAACACGCATTATGCGCATCGGCTGGCGAGGGAGGTGCTGACGCCGGACCAGCAATGGTGGCGGAGCGATACGGACACGAATGTGCAGGCGATCGCGGAAGCGAAGACGCTGGCGCTGGATGATGAGCGGCGGGCGTTGCTGGCGCAATTGCTGGGGCCGGATTGGGAGAGCGGAGATTTGATCAATTTGCCGCGGCCATCGCAGGCGGCCTTGGCGCTGGATGGACCGGTATTGGGCACCTTGCCAGAGGATGTGAAAGAAAAAGTAGAGCAGATCGGCCTGCGGGGCCAGCAGCGGATCCAGGATTACCTCGCAGCACAACAGGTGGCAGGGAAGGCGCCGGACCCGGCGATGTTGACGAAGCTGGATGAGCAGACGCGCGCGGAGATAGCCGCAGTGCTCTCGCCGCAACAGGCGGAGGAATTCGAGCTGCGCTATTCCGCGACGGCGGACAACCTGCGCGATGAATTGGGCGACCTGAAATATTTCAACGCGACGCCGGAGGAATTTCAAAAGCTTTACCACGTCGTCGAGGATATCAACAACAAGATCGCGGCGGTCTCGGACACGGACCCGAACGCGGCGCAGATTCGCGCGAGCCTGGAGGACCAGCAATTGGCGGCAACGAAGGCGGCTTTGGGCGACACGCGTTTTGCGGAATATCTGAAGTTGCACGACCCGGATTACCAGAATGCGCTGGCGGCTGCGCAGGCGGCCGGCTCCCCGCAATCGGCTGATACGATCTACGAGATCAATCGCGCGGCGGCCCAGGAGCAGAGCAACATCCAAAGCAATGCGAACCTGTCGGCGGAATTAAAAACGGTAGCGCAGAAAAGCGTGGAACTGGACCAGGCGCAGGGCAATGCCGCGGCCCTGGGACAGATGCAGATGGAGCCACCGCCGCTGCCGCCGCCATTGCCGACCTCGACCTATACGTTGTCCATCGGCGAAAACCTGAATACGGTGTCGCAGCGTTCCGGCGTGCCCATCAGTGTCATCCAACTGCTGAATCCAAACCTGGACCTCACGACGATTCGCCCGGGGGACAAGATACTGTTGCCGGCGCGGTAACTCAGGGAACATCCAAGCACTCCCGATGAATCGGGACGCTCCGCGCGTACAAGCTTCAGGGAACATCCAATAACCGGTATGAGGCTGGTAATGACGAATTTCGAATGACGAATGGGCGAACGGCTGAATTCATGCGCAAGTAAATCGCATCTGAAATACCACCCTGCACAACGTGTGCGCGGGAAAATTGCAATTTGGGCGCGGTGCTACCTGGTAAATTCTTTTTATTCAGATTCTTGTGCGATGAAAATATTTTTTCAGGAAAATGCGATTTGCGTGACCATCGCGCTGACAGGTTCGGCAAAGTGTGGTAGAAGTGTAGGCTGATCTTTGAAATGGGGAAATGGTTAAAAGGGTGACTGTTAAATGAGTAATTTGTTAATCAGTTAAATGGGTCGCTTGTGAGAAATGAGCCATGTGAAACGTGGCAAGAATCAGCGCCGACTCACGCCCGCGGCTATCGACATAAAAATGGCCCGTTGATCGATTCCGACCGATTCCGACCAATTCCGACCACTTTGTGGGGGTGTTAATGTGGTGTTCCATTCGAAAAAGGTATTGTTGCAAAATGCATGATTCTGGAATATGGGCCAAAAATGCCATTCCAACGCTCAAACCCGCCATTTTATTCATTTTTTCAGCTTGCAAGGTGCTTCCAGCTATGGTGGAGTCTCCATTTACCGAGGGCGGGACCGCCGGTTAAAACAAGAGAATCTGGTCACCGCCTGTTGATTTCGGTGGGAATGAAAGTGCCTAAGTTGCTTGATTTTAATTAGATAGGAAACGGCTTCATTCAATTTGATTCTTGTAGTAGATTGTATTGGTCAGGCGCGCTGCCTTCACGTTGAACGCGCCTTCAGGTGTCTTTGGCGGTGGAACAGTGACCAAACTCCTTTAGTCCTTCGCAAATGACTGCGAAAACTGAACCGGAGACCGCCCTTTGAGTCTTAACATTATGTCGAAGCGGAAACAGAGTAAGTCAGTAGCGGCAATACGTCGTAACCAACCTAAAACCCCGGCTAAACCCAAGCCGGTCCGTCAGCGGTTCGTGATTTCCAGCCGGAAACGTCGTGAACACCCGAAGCCTTTGGACGTGCGTCGTGCGCATCCGGAGCCTGCGGCCAAGCCGACTGGCAAAGCTGGCAAAGCCGCTGGCAAGGGTTCTTCCGCCAACGGACATGCTGCGCCGCCCACAACGGGCACGATTGCCACTGCTGACCTGCAGGAAACGATCAAGACGCTCCTGCATCTGGCGCAGGAGCACGGCTACATCACTTACGACGACATCAACGATATTCTGCCGGATAACCTGACGCCGGACGATCTGGATTCGCTGTACACGAAGCTGCGCGCGTTGGATGTGCGTGTAGTGGACCAGGCTGAAGCCGAACGCACCGCCGCCGCCAAGCCGGCTGAAGCTGAGGAAGCGGACGAAGATGCGCGCCTGGAAATCCTGGACGACCCCGTCCGGATGTACATGAACCAGATGGGCAAAGTCCCGCTGCTCACGCGTGAGCAGGAGGTGGAGATCTGCAAGAAGATCGAAGATGCCGAGGTTGAGATGAAGCGCATCGTTTATGCGCTGGGTTTCACTGCCAAGGAGCACATCGCCATCGCGGAGAAATTACTTTCAGAACCGCCGAAGGAACGTTTTGACCGCGTGGTCATCGACAAAAAAGTTTCGAATCGCGACAAACATTTGAAGTGCCTGCGCCAGTTGATCCGCAACGTGCGGACCGCGGACCAGAAGATGGACGCGAAGTATGTGGCGTGGCAGCGGTTGTCCACCAAGGGCCGCCGGGACACGGTGGAAAAGGAATTGCTGAAGCTGAGCAAGAAGCTGCAGGACCAGTTCCCGAAATTTGCCTACAAGCAAAAGGTCATTGAAGAAATGATCGTTGTGGCAGGCAACGTCCATGAAAAATTCCAGGCCGGCAGCCGGCGCATCACGGAATTGGAAGCGCATCGCAAATCACCGGCGCGCGATACTGAGATCAACGCGGAACGCGCGAAGCTCAAGACGCTCGAACAATTCGTGCGGATGCCGCATGACGTGTTTTTCAAATCATTCGATGACTTGAAAAAATCGGCCGACCGCGCGCACAAAGCCAAGACGCACATGGCGGAAGCCAACCTGCGTTTGGTGGTATCGGTCGCCAAAAAATACACGAACCGTGGCCAGTCGTTCCTGGACCTGATCCAGGAAGGCAACATCGGTTTGATGAAAGGCGTTGAGAAATTTGAGTATCGCCGTGGTTATAAATTTTCCACATACGCCATCTGGTGGATCCGCCAGGCCATCACGCGCAGTATCGCTGACCAGGCGCGGACCATCCGTATCCCGGTGCACATGATCGAGATCATGAACAAGCTCTGGCGTGCGCAGAAGCAGTTGACGCAGGAGCTTGGCCGTGAACCAACGCCGGAAGAACTGGCGGACGAGTTGCACATGCCGGTTTCCCGCGTGCATGCGTTGCTGAAGATGGCGCAACAGCCCATCTCGTTGCACGCCCCCGTGGGCGACGAAGGCGACGTGAGTGTCGGCGATTTCATCGAGGACAAGTCGGCGGAAAATCCGTCCGACGTGACGAGCTACAGTTTGCTGAAGGAAAAACTTGGGGACGTGTTGATGACGTTGACCGAGCGCGAGCGCAAGATTCTGGAGATGCGTTTCGGGCTGCTCGACGGCTACGAACGCACGCTCGAAGAGATCGGCAAGATGTATAACGTCACCCGCGAACGCATCCGGCAGATCGAGGCCAAGGCATTGCGCAAGCTGCGTCACCCGACGCGCGTGCGGCACCTGCAGGGCTTCATCGATGTCGAAGAAGAAGCGCTGGGCTGAACTGGCGCTTCGGTGCGGGCGGTGATAAGTTCAACGTAATCTTAACAAGGAGTTACGATGAAATTAACGTATTACGGGCATTCGTGCTTTGCCGTTCGCGTGGGCGGACACGAACTGCTTTTCGACCCCTACATCACCGAGAACGAATTGGCGAAAGCCATCGACGTCAAGAAGGTTGTCGCGGACTTCATCCTCGTCTCGCACGGGCACGACGACCACATGGCCGACGCGCTCGATATCGCCAAACGAACGGGCGCGACCATCATCGCCACCTATGAACTGGCGATGTGGTTCCAGAAGAAGCGCGCGAAGAATGTGCATCCGATGAACCACGGCGGTTGGTTCAAGTTCGATTTTGGCCGCGTGAAATTCACCAATGCCATCCATTCCAGCAGCACACCGGATGGGGCGTATGCGGGCAATCCGGCAGGCATCCTCGTCGAGACTCCGGAAGGGAATTTCTACTTCTCTGGTGACACGGCGTTGACGATGGATATGAAACTCATCGGAGAATCCACGAAGCTGAAATTCGCCGCGCTGTGCATCGGCGACAATTTCACGATGGGTGCGGATGATGCCGTGAAAGCGGCGGAATTTGTCCGGTGCAATGAGATCCTGGGTGTCCACTATGATACGTTTCCGCCTATCAAGATCGACCACGCGAAAGCCATCGCGACGTTCAAGGCGGCGGGGAAAAACCTGTATCTTTTGAAGCCGGGTGAGACCCACGACTTTTGACGCGAGCCATTGCATTTTGCCAAAGCTTAGGTAAGTTGCGCCTTATGAATTCTAAACTCCCGGTCAGCACGTTGGTCTTGGCGTTGTTGTTAATGTTGGGATTTGTGTTTGCGGGTTGTTCGTCCTCCAAACCGAAGGTGGATTGGAACAGTCGCGTGGGCAATTACACCTACGATCAGGCCGTGCAGGAACTCGGCCCGCCGGATAAAACCGCGAAGCTGACCGATGGCACGACGGTGGCGGAGTGGGTCACGGGGCATCACAGCAGCGGTACGGGCTTGAGCATTGGGACAGGCGTGTTCGGCGGTGGCGGTGGCGTGGGTGTAAGCCAGGGCATCAGCTCGGGCAACTCTTACGACAGCGTGCTCAAGCTGACCTTCACGGTGGATGGCAAACTGGCTTCGTGGGCAAAAAAATAACGGACATTTACGCCTGCCGTGACATTGGAACGCCGCGTTTACGCGGAAGAAACACAGTTCGGAGCATCGCTGCCGCCTTAAGGCGGCGTTCCGGGTCAAAGATACACCCAACAACTTTTGCTTTGCGTCGCGTGATTGCAAACCGCGTCGCACTCCAGCACACTGACACATAATGACGAAACGGTTTTTCATCACCACGGCCATTGATTACGTCAATGGCCAGCCGCATCTCGGCCATGCCTACGAAAAGGTCATCGCCGATGTGATCGCTCGCTCGCGCCGCAGCCTGGGGCAGGGAGTGTTCTTCCTGACCGGGCTTGATGAGCACGGACAAAAAGTCCAACAGGCGGCACAGGCGGAAGGCAAATCGCCGCAGGCCTACTGCGATGGGCTGGCGGCGGATTGGAAAGCGTTCGCAAAAAAACTGGAACTGACCAACGACGATTTTGTTCGCACTACCGAGCCACGGCATCAAAAAGTGGTGCAAGCCATCCTCGCGAAGCTGCATGCCGAGGGCCAATTTTACACGAAGACCTACCAAGGTTTTTATTCCGCCAAGGAAGAGACATTTCTTACCGACAAAGACCGGAATCCGGATGGTACATTTGACCCAAGTTGGGGTCAGGTCACCGAGTTGGAGGAGACGAATTACTGGTTCAAGCTTGGGCCACACCAGCAGTGGCTCATCGATTATATCGAGGCAAATCCGGGCTTCATCCAACCAGATTATCGCCGCAACGAGGTCCTCGGTTTCCTCAAGAACAACACGCTCGAGGATTTGTGCATCAGCCGTCCAGTAACGCGTTTGAATTGGGGCATCCCGATTCCATTCGATACAAACTTCGTCACGTATGTCTGGTTCGACGCGTTGGTAAATTACATCAGCATTCCCGCCGCGCATGGTGACCCCGTGGTTTGTTCTGCCGTTAAATCGGCAATCGGCAATCCGCAATCGGCAATCCAGTTGTGGCCTGCCGATATTCACGTCATCGGCAAGGACATCCTGAAATTTCACGCGGTCTATTGGCCCATTATGCTTAAAGCAATGGGCTTGCCGCTGCCCAAACAAATCCTCGTTCATGGCTGGTGGCAGAAGGACGGAGCGAAGATCAGCAAGAGTACCGGCAACATCATCGACCCTATCACGGTCATCAACGAATGGGGCCTGGATGCGTTTCGGTTTTACGTTTTGCGTGAGCTGGACATTGGGCCGGACGGCAATTGGACGGATGCTGGCTTCAAGTCGCGTTACGGCGCGGAGCTGGCGAACGGTCTTGGCAATCTGGTGAACCGTTCGCTCTCGATGCTGAAGCGTTATCGCAATGGTGTTGTGCCTGCGCCTTCCAACGCACTCGCTGCTGATGCTGACAAAGCCGTGCGCGCTACCCGTGCATCGTTGGAACAGAACCAATTGCAAGGTGCGTTGGAGAATATCTGGGTGCTGGTCAACCGCGCCAATAAGTATGTGGAAGAGACCGCGCCGTTCAAGTTGGCCAAAGACCCGGCGCAAGCGCAACGACTCGACGAAGTGCTCTATAACCTCGCGGAATCGTGTCGTGTGCTCGCGGTATTGCTCTGGCCGTTCCTGCCGGATACCAGCACGAAGATTTACGCGCAGCTTGGTTTGACCGGTTCGCCGGATAAATTTGAGTTGTCGAAGTGGGGCGGATTGCACGCCGGCCACACAATCGGCGAGCCGGCGCCGCTGTTTCCCAGGAAAGAGTGACAAATACGTAGGCCTTGCGATTGAAAATGTTGCTGATATTATACCAGCAATCAGCAAGGCATAATGAGACTGCGATTCCTCAAGTGGGCTATTTGTTTGATTCTACTGGTGACCCGCGCATCGGCTTCGGTGCTGTATGTCAGTCTCGATAGCGCAAATCCCACGCCGCCCTATTCAGATTGGAGCACTGCAGCGACAAATATTCAAGATGCCGTAGATGCATCTTCGGACGCAGACATGGTTCTAGTCACTAATGGATTATATGCAACTGGATGGCGACGTGGTTCTGCGGATAGTCCTACTACAAATCGGGTTCTAATTGGTAAAGCAATCACGCTTCAGAGTGTCAATGGCCCTGAATTTACAACGATTCAAGGACGCCGGCCTGTCGTGGGCGCCATAAATGATATCATGCGGTGCGTGTATTTAACGAATGGTGCTTCATTAATTGGATTCACTCTGACGAATGGTTCAGCATCTGATTATGGTGGTGGTGTCTATTCCGGGCTGAACGGACAAAATATAATTTCAAATTGTGTGATTACGGGGAATTCATCCTCTGGAGAGGGTGGTGGGGTGGGGGGGCTGGCCCAAACACTCGTTACGCATTGTATGATCGTGGGAAACAGGGCAGACGGCTCCAGCGGCTCTCCATCTGGAGGGGGCGCTGTATTTGTTAAGTTAGATCACTGTCTAATAACGAATAATTTCGCTTATCTGGGAGGGGGAATTGATAGTTGTGACGTCACGAACTGCATCTTGGTAAGTAATTTTGCGCGATTTCAAGGAGGCGGTGCGCAGCAAGGTGTTTTAGCCAACTGTTTTTTTTCTGGTAATGTCTGCACAAATTATGGCGGAGCTGCTTATGGAAGTACTTTGTATAATTGCACCGTTGTCGGAAACTCTGCTCAGTATCAAGGAGGGGGGCTTTATCAAGCTTCTGCCTACAATTGTATTATCCACAACAACACCGCACCCACCGGGCCTGAATATTTAGGCGGTTCTGAAATTTATTGCTGCCTCTCACCACTTACGGGGACCAATAACATCGATGTCGATCCTCGCTTAGCCAGTCTTTCTCACCTGAGTTCAGATTCTCCATGTCGCAATATTGGCAGCAGCACGTATGCGTATGGCACGGACATAGATGGCGAAGCTTGGGCAAGCCCGCCATCGATTGGCTGTGACGAATATCACGTTGGAATGGTAGATGGCTCATTGGATGTCAGCTTTTATGCTGCTTCAAACAGCACCTACGTGACCATCCCTACGAAACTTATTGGCAATATTTCCGGGAAGGTATCACAGAGTGTTTGGGATTGTGGCGACGGCAATCTGGTGACCAATAAACCGATAGTGATTCATCCCTGGTTAGCGGCGGGGGATTATGCAGTGGTGTTGCGCGCTTACAATGATTCGAATCCGGACGGTGTCGCCATCACGAACATAATGCACGTGATGGCGTTGCCCGTTTACTATGTCGCTACGAACAGCTTCTTTTCTTCCTCGCCTTATACCAATTGGAATATGGCGGCTAGAAATATCCAAGATGCGATTCTGGCGGCTTCTCGCCCAGCTTTAATCCTGGTGAGTAATGGGGTATATCAATCTGGTTCGGCGTTCGTTAACTTCACCACATATCGGGTTGGTTTTTCTAATTCGCCATTTGTGATTCAAAGCGTCAATGGGCCGAGTTCGACTTCGATTGATGGCGGAGGTTCCTCACGTTGTGCCTACCTGACGGTAGGTTCTTCCTTGTCCGGCTTTACGATCACTAACGGAAATGGAGGCGGTATTTGGTGTGAATCAACCAATGTCACCGTTACGAATTGCATCTTTAGAGGCAATCGGAACGCACCAAACGGTGGCGGAGCGTATGGCGGGACGTTGATGGGGTGCACGTTTTTAGGGAATTCCGCTACTTTTGGTGGCGGTGCTTGTGGTTGCGTGTTGCAAAACTGTCTTTTAATTACTAACAGCAGCACAAGTTCGGGCGGCGGTGGATGCTCGAACTTGATGTATAACTGCACTATTGGAGGAAATTTATCAAGTTTCCGGGGCGGTGGCGTTGCTTATAGTGTGTTGGAAAACTGTATTCTGACAAATAACTTTGCCGCGCAAAATGGTGGCGGCTCAGCTAATAGCACAATTACAAATTGTATTTTTTACAAAAATAGTGCGACCAATGGGGGCGGGTCATACCAGGACGTTTTATTGAATTGCTCATTGATTGGTAATAAAGCGTTTCTTTTGGGCGGAGGAGCAAATTCAAGTGCGCTAAACAATTGTATCATTTCATCAAATATCTGCATCTACGTTAACGGCACCGGCGGTGGAGGCGGCTATGAGTGCGAAATGACCAATTGTCTCATTAGCTCAAATACAGGTCTCCGTGGTGGCGGGGCCTATATCAGTGACCTGATGAATTGTGTTTTGACAAACAATCTGGCTCTTAATGGTGGTGCCGCGTATAGCAGCGTTCTTATCAATTGTGTTTTATCTGGTAATTACGCAACAAATTCCGCTGGAGGCGCCCGATTGGGAACACTTATCAATTGTACAGTGATCGGAAATTCTGCGGGGACAAATGGCGGGGGAACTGATTTATCGGTCGTCACCAACAGTATTATCTTTTTCAACAACTGTCCAAGCAACGCGAACATGTCCGCCGGGCAAGCATTTTACACCTGCACCACTCCGCTCCCGACCAACGGCTTTGCAAATATTACGAATGACCCCATGTTCTTAAATCTGGCAGCGGGCGATTTTCACCTGCAAACAACTTCACTCTGTATCAATTCGGGAAACAATTCACGGGTTCGGACCGTTTTGGATTTGGATGGAAACGCACGGATCGCGGGTGGCACGGTGGATATGGGCGCTTATGAGTTCCAGACGCCAGCATCGATGCTTTCTTACGCCTAGGCTCAACAATATGGACTCGCGATTGACGGCTCAGCGGATTCTCTGGATCTGGATGGCGACTCCCAAAATAATTGGCAGGAGTTTGTCGCGGGAACAGATCCCACGAGCAATCTCTCGGTCTTGCAGATGATGACACCGGCCACCAATGGGTTAGGCGTAGTGGTGGCATGGCAGAGTGTGACGAACCGAACTTATTTTGTTCAACGAAGCACAAGCCTGGCCGATCAGCCCGCGTTCTCGACCCTGCAGAGCAACGTGGTGGGCCTGGCGGGGACAACGACTTACATTGATACCAACGCCTCTAACTCGACGGCATTCTTCTATCGGGTAGGTGTGCAGTAGCATTTGATTTTCATTTCCGCTTGTCACCGCGCATGGGCGCTTTTAACCTGAAGACGTGAACGATTCGCAGTTGATCCAATACATAGCGGTGCTGATGCTGTTCGTGCTGGCGCTGGGCGCGACGGCGGGGATGATTTTTTTCTCCGGGTTGCTGGGCAAGCGCGGCAAGACCAGCCAGATCAAGGACACAGCCTACGAATGCGGCATGTTGCCCATCGGCGAGGGGAGCAGCCGGCTCTCGGTGAAGTTTTATCTCGTGGCGATGTTGTTCATCCTGTTCGATATCGAAGTGGTGTTCATGTATCCCTGGGCGGTGGTCTATAAGGCAATGCTGAGTGATACTTTGCATCCGGAATATCGAAACATGATTTTTGGCGCGATGATTTCGTTTCTCGGCATTTTGTTCGTCGGCTACATCTACGCGGTTAAGAAAAAAGCGTTTGATTGGAAGAGCTGACGCACGGTGATTGGTTAAATGGTAATCCGTTAAATGAGGTCTGACACTCTGCGAAACATGGCTATCAGCGCATTTAACCTGTTTAACAAATCACTCGTTTAACTGATTTAACTCTTCACATCATGATCAAATTTGGCACATCGGGCTGGCGCGATATTATTGCGCGCGAATTCACTTTCGACAATGTCCGGCTCGCCACGCAAGGCATCGCCGACTACCTCAAGACGATCGCCAAAGATCACAAATCGAAGCAGGTCATCCTCGGCCACGATACGAGGTTTCTGGGCCGTGAATTTTCATTGGCGGCGGCGGAAGTTCTGGCGGCGAATGGCTTCGAGCCGTTGTTGTGCGACCGCGATACGCCTACGCCGGTGATTTCGCACAACATCCGTTATCGGAAGGCGCTGGGTGGTATCAACATGACTGCCAGCCATAATCCGGCGGAATATCAGGGGTTGAAATTTTCCACCTTCAACGGCGCACCGGCGACACCGGAAGTGACCAATCAGATTGAGGCGGCCATTGCACAACGCAAGGGGCAGGGCTGGACTTTCAACGGTGCGGTGATCGGCACGTATCAATGCAAGACCTTCGATCCGCGGCCGGCTTATTTCAAACAGATCGGGCGGTTAGTTGATTTCAGCGTGCTGAAAAAAGCGAAGATGAAGATCGCCGTCGATTTGAGCTATGGCACCGGTCACGGATATCTCGACACGCTGCTGGAGGGCGTGGGCGCGAAGGTCACGTTGTTCCATAACGTGCGCGACCCGTTGTTTGGCGGGCATCATCCGGAGCCAAATGCCGAGGGCATGGCGGACGCGGCGAAATTTGTGCGCAGCGGCAAAGCGCAGATGGGCCTTGGCCTCGATGGAGATGCGGATCGTTTCGGGGTCGTGGACAAGGACGGAACGTGGCTGACGCCCAACCAGATTCTCGCGCTCACGTTGTATCATCTGAAGAAGAATCGCGGCTGGACGGGCGCAGTCGTCCGCACCGTGCCGACGAGTCATCAAGTGGATGCGGTCGCAGAAATGCTTGGCGTGAAAGTTTACGAGACACCGGTCGGGTTCAAATACATCGGCGCATTGATGGAAAGCGAACCGATCATCGTCGGTGGCGAAGAATCCGGCGGGCTGAGCGTGAAGGGGCATGTGCCGGAGAAAGATGGCATCCTCGCCTGCCTGCTGATGGCGGAACTTGTGGCGACGGAAAAGAAGTCGCTTGGCCAGATTTTGAAGGAGCTTTCCAAAAAGATCGGCGAGTTTTACAGCGACCGCATCAATGTCGCCATTCCGCCGGACAAAAAAGAAGCGTTGCTGGCCAAACTCGCCAAAGGATTGGATTCCATTGGCGCATTCAAGGTGGAGAAATTCATCACGACGGACGGCTACAAGTTTCTCCTGCCGAACCACGAATGGGTAGCTTTCCGCGCCAGCGGTACGGAACCGTTGATCCGCTGTTACATCGAGGCGAAGTCCAAGACCAACCTCAAGAAGCTGGACGCCGCCTGCCGCAAATTGCTCGCGGCGTGAAAGGCCGCTATGACTGCGCTCCGCATCTACGTGGATTATTCCGGGTCGACTGAGGCGCTGAGTCTCTTGCGCGAGGAAACTAAAGGGCACGAACTTATCTTTGCGCATCGGCCCGGCGGTTCGGTGCTTCATGAGGCGGGCGCTGATCCGAAACTGGCTGATGCGGACATCGCTTTTGGTCAGCCGGACCCGCGTGGCATCGAGAATGCGCATCGGCTGAAATGGATCCAGGTCAGTTCTTCCGGCATCACACGCTACGATAACCCGATGTTCCGCGCATTGATGGCTAAGCGCCAGATCGCCGTCACTAATAGCGCAGGTGTCTACGATGAGCCGTGCGCTATTCACGCTTTGAGTTTCATTCTCGCGCAATCGAGGTGCCTGCCGGCGGGCCTTGCCAGCCGCGCGTCCAATGGCAGTCCGGAATGGAATAATCTGCGGAACACGTGCTCGCTGCTGCGCGATAAGACAATATTGCTCGTCGGTTACGGGGCGATCGGGCATCGGCTGGCGGAATTGCTCAAGCCATTTGAGGCGAAGGTCATCGCCTATCGCCGCAAGCCGCGCGGTGATGAGAACGTGCCGACGATTTCGCAGGAGCAATTGGCCGCCGCGCTCGCCACAGCGGACCATGTCGTGGATATTTTGCCGGACAGTGCCGAGACGCGGCATTTTTTCAATGCAGCACGATTTGCCCAGATGAAAGAGGACGTGGTGTTCTACAACATCGGACGTGGGGCGACCGTGGACCAGCCTGCATTGGTGGACGCTTTGCGGACGCGCCTCGCGGCGGCGTGGCTGGATGTGACGGAGCCCGAGCCATTGCCGAACGGTCATCCGCTGCTCAATGCACCGAATTGTTTTATCACGCCACACATCGCGGGCGGGCACACGGACGAGTCGGGAACATTGGTGCGGCATTTTCTAAAAAATTTCGGGCGGTTCCTGAACAACGAAACGCTGGTGGACCGGGTGATGTGACTTCTACCGGATGTTCAAGAAGCGTTAGCCAGTTTGGTCTGTTCGAATCCGGAAACCGGAAGTTTTTGATATAGCACCCAGAGGCCAATCGACGCCAGCATCACCAGGTCGGGGAATAACATCGGTGCAAATACGGGCGCGCCATAGACCACACGGTCAAACAGCGTCGGGCCGGTCGAGTAGATGTCTGCACGCGCATGCAAGATGGCGCCTAAAATTCCCACGGCAGCCTGAAAAAGCATCACGCCCGCGCAAACTTTCACAAACGCACGATTCACTTGCATGATGAGCGGCACGAACAGAAATCCAACCGCCAGTGCGCTGCTGATGACGGGGATCCATTCGGTCGGGTGATAGAAGCCATTTTGGGCGTGGTCGGTCACGCTAAAGACAAAATTTCCCGCAAACCCGCCGAGCGCGAGGAAGATGACCCACAACGACCACTCAGTTTTTTCTTCCGGCACCATGCGGTTCATGATGAGCAGAAGCCCGATACCGGTGTAGGCCAGCGGCGCGGCAAAAGGAGCGGCGTAGACGAGGCTCGCCAGTGTTCGCTGCTGGAAAAACTGGCTTTCGAGGTGCAGCACCAGTCCGATGATGCCGATGAGCACCGAGGTCCAGCCCACGGCGTTGCCCAGCGTGCGCCATAACTTGAGCCGCGAAGTTGCCAACGCCCAGACGGCAGGCAGGAGCAGCACGGGAGCAATTAACGAGAAAACCAGCGGCACATATTCCGCCTTGTGATGGAAATAATTCACGCTGTGCGCGAGGAAAATATCCGGCACCAGCCCGCCCAGGTTGAACAGGGCGAACCACTCCACCCACATCCGCGGGTGCGCGTACCATTTATTTTCCAGCGGCATGGTCTTTACGCAACTGGTCGGCCTCGGCGCGGATCTCGATGAAATGTTGCAGGATGGGATAGTTGCCGTGCCATTGGACAAAATCCGCCCCGCCCATGAATGCCGCGTGTTTGGCAGTGCGGCCGTAATAATGCCACAGGTCAAAATAGCTGAACTGGATGGGCATCTCGAAATTATCGGCGGCCAGCAGGCCGTCCTGCTTCAAACCGTCCATGATGGACCTGGCGGCGAGAACTTTTTCATTGGTGGCGTCCACCACGGCGGCGGCGTCCCTGTAAACGCGATTGATCAGTTCCGAGCTGTGGCATTGCATGCAGATGTCTTTCATCTTTGCCTGCGCTTGCGCGGCGTTGGGACGCGGCTTGGTGATTTCGGCGAACAGGTAGTACGACAACCGTTCAGAAGGATCATGCGTCACGCCGCGACCATTGAGCCCACTCATATGGCAAGTGGCGCACGTAGGGACGAACATATCATGCGTCGTCAATTGGTCTGGCGGTGCGGAGAGATTCAACAGATTCCGCTGCGCGGCGAACATAACGCCATGTTTGGATTCGGTATAGATCTCCAATTGCGAATGGTCGGGGCCCAGGTGGCATTGACCGCACGTGTTCGGCAGGCGCGCCACTTCGATGGATGACGTATGGCGCGTATGGCAATCGGTGCAATTGCCGATAGTGCCATCCGCGTTGGGCTTGCCGACGGAATGACAACTGAGGCAACCACTCTGCGAGGCTGCACTGCCTTCCAATTTGGTCAGGGGATGAGGGGGACGTTTGACTGCACCCGGTTGAAATTGTTCGGCGAACGCGACCTGCTCCGGCGTGAAATCCTTGTCACCCGCCACCGCTGCCCAGGATGCCGCCGCATGACGGCTGCGCAGGAATTGTTCATAGATTGCTTCATGGCAGGTGCGGCAATTCGCCGGTGTGACCCGCGTATTGATGACAAAACCATTGTGATTCGTGCCGCTCTGGCCCATGGCCACTTGATGGCAATCCAGGCAGGTGATGCCTTTCTTCGCGTGCGCGCTCAATTCAAATTCGTGGACGATGGAATATTGCAGGTTCCGATGGCACTCGGCGCACTTGCCGCTCGCACGAACGAGGGCTGCGCTCGGTTGATCCACTTCCGCCCGCGGACGGCGCGAGTTCACGAGAAAAGCCGCGACCATCAAGCCAGTGGCCAGAGTGATTGCGATAAAGACAGCGCGAAAAGTCATAGGGGGTTGATGATGCCGATGTTAGCCCTTGTTTGAGGCCTGTCAAAGGATTCCGACACAAGTGGGTTCGCGATTTACCGGAGGCGCTTTGCGAAAACCATCGAGCCAATGGCGCACGCTCAAAATGGGATGCCGCCATAACATTCTCGGGCCAGCATATCGCATTACGACCTTTATCTGCTCGCGGCGTTCGCGCTGATAGCAATGCACCGGACAATTCGCGCACGTGGGTTTTTCACTCCCAAAGCGGCAACGGTCCAATCGCAACGTCGCATAATCGAACAATCCCTGGCACTCGTCGCACAGTCCGCCTGTCGTGTGATGACGATTGCGGCAATAGCAATGGACCATCGCGTCGATGGTGCGCAATTCACGCGACAGGCGCTTGCTGGCGTCGATATTTGGCGTCAATGGCTTCTCGCTCATGGCCACATCATCGCACTTTACTGGCGATGCGATATTGACTTGAATCAAGGTAATCGGAAGAAAGCCAAGGCGTAAACCATTGGCGTTTCATGCAGGCGGTTTTGGTAGATGCAATAATTTCGCAATGGTGGCGTGGGCAAAGATGACGTCCGGGTCGCGCTGCAACGCGTCAAAGTAATGGCGCGAAAAACCCTCGCCGCTTTCAGAAGCCACGAGCAATCCAGTGGCTTGTTTGATGAGCGCATCGGCGCTGGCGATGGTCAGCGGCTCTTTTTCATCGAGCGCTTCGTCCATCGCGACGATGAGCTGCGACATGGGATGCAGCCACGCAAACCACGGGTCATCCATCAACAATTTCAAAAACTGGTTGGGCGAACCGATCGTGCCGAAGGTGATTTCATACGCCGCGCGTTCGGAATCCACGAGCGTCTTGTGCAACGCCAGCAGGGCATCGCGGATGGCCTGCAGACGCGCATGGGGTTCTCCGGTTTTCGGGTGCGTATGTTTATCCATGGCTTATAGATACATCAAGTAATGCGATTTACCAGTTCACGAATTTCCAATGAGAATACCCGCCAGGAACACCAGCGCGCCGCCCAACATCACCTGGAATAATGCCGATGCCCACGGCGAGTCCATATAGCGATGGCGTATCCACGAAATCACGGCGAGCTCTACCAACACCACGCCCACGGCAACGGTGATGGCGGTTTTCACACTGGGAATCAAGAAGGGCAACGTATGGCCGATGCCGCCGAGGGTCGTCATCAAGCCGCACACCAGCCCGCGTGCCCACGGATGGCCGCGTCCGGTGAGGCTGCCGTCATCAGATAAAGCTTCTGCAAAGCCCATGCTGATGCCGGCGCCAATGCTGGCGGCGAGACCGACCAGGAATGTGGCCCAACTTTGATGCGTGGCAAACGCGGCAGCGAACAGCGGCGCGAGCGTGGAGACCGAACCATCCATCAAACCGGCGAGGCCGGGCTGCACGATCTGCAGAAGGAACAGCCGCTTCTGTTTGGCCGATTCATCCTCGCTCATCTTCGTGTTCGCGATGGCGATGGCCGTGTGCGCGTGACCACGCTCTTCCTCGGCGAGGTCACCGAGCAATTGCCGGATGCCGGTATCGGTCGTCCGGCGCGCGGCAACTTCATAAAAGCGCCGCGTCTCCACCTCCATGCTCTCGGCGGTCTTTTGCACCGCCTTCAAACCGAGTGGGCGCGTAAGCCATACCGGGCGACGGTTTACAAAACCGCGCACGTCCTGCCGGCGGATGTGCGGCACATGGTCGCCGAAGCGTGTTTTGTAGAGGTCCAGCAGGCGATGGCGATGGCCGTCCTCGTCGCGCCGCATCTCGCGGAACTTCACCGCCTGCTCAGGATAGTTCTCCTGCAAGCCGTCGGCAAAATCTTCGTAGATGCGCGCGTCCTCCTCTTCCAGCGAGATGGCCAGCGCGAGGACTTCCTGTTCGGTTAGACTATCGAATGTTTTCATGGTCAGAGATACGGTGAAAACAGCCGGCAAAAGGCGTCGCGGACTTTTATGGGCAGCGAACGGCTGTCGGCTTCCTTCAAAGTGACTTCGTGGGCGCCGCGCAGTTTTTGTTGCAGGACGGATTCCATTTTATTTGCGAAATCGCGGTCATAGCATTCCACGTTTAGCTCAAAATTCAGGCGCAGGCTGCGCGCATCCCAATTCGCCGAGCCGAGCAGCACCCACCGGCTGTCCACGATCATCAGCTTGGAATGGTCGAATGGCGGCGGCGTGAGCCAGATATGGCAGCCGCGTTCCAGCACCTGCCACCACATCGAGCGCGAGCCCCAATGCACGTACGCCAGATTATTCACTTGTGGCAAAATGATGTCCACGCGCACACCGCGCAAGGCTGCCATGTTTAAGGCCGTCACCAGCGCCGTGTCGGGAATGAAATACGGCGTCAGGATCTGCACGGATGTTTTTGCCTGGCCGAGCGCCGCGAGCAAGGTCCAGCGCAGTTTTTCGAAATCGCCATCGGGTCCGTCCATGATGACCCGGGATAGCACGTTGCCGCGTTCTGATAATTCAGGAAACCACACGTCACCATCGAGCACTTCGCGTGTGACAAAACCCCAATCATTGGCGAACGCCTCCTGCAATTGCTCGACGAGTGGGCCTTCCACGCGGAAATGCAAATCCTGCACCAGGCCTTTTGTGGCGGTTTTCAAAACGTTGCCCGCCCGTATGTTCATGCCGCCGGTGAACCCTATACAGCCATCCACAATCATCGCTTTGCGATGGTTGCGGAGGTTTAAGGTGGCGATGCGCCACGGCATAAAGATTGTGGCCGGGAAAAACTTGGCGACCTTCACATGCTCCCGCCGTAAGCGCCAATTGATCGGTGGCCACGAATAACGGCTGCCTGCGGCATCAATCAGCACACGCACGGCCACGCCACGCGCCACCGCCCGCGACAGGGCATCGGCAAATTCCCGTCCGCTTTTGTCGTTGTCGAAGATATACGAGACGAGCGTGACAGATTTGGTGGCGGCATCGATGGCGGCAAGCATCGCAGGGAAAGCTTCGTCACCGTTGAGCAATGCCTCGATCTTGTTGCCGGGAATGAGCGGGCGGCCAATAACGCGGCCGACGACGTGGGCAAGCATCTGCAGGTTTTCCGGCTGGTCCTGGATGCGCGTATCCGACTGGTTGGGCGCTGACCGGCTGAGGGATTTATGGACGCCCAGCAGGATGGCGCGGCGGCGGATGCGATTGACGCCCAGAACGAGGTACAGAATGGGTCCGATGATGGGAATCATCCAGACCACGGCGATCCAGAGTGTGACGGCGCGGGTGTCGCGTTTGTAGAGCAGGGCATGCAGGGACGCGAGGAATGCCGCCAGGAAGTCGAACCCGGCGACGAGGTGCGGCCAGAACTGGGACAGTCTATCAAGCCAGTCCATTGGGGGGAGTGTCCAGAGAACTGACGCCGGATGCAAGCGTGAGTGGAGGCCTGCTATCGCTTGCCGAATGTGTCGCGTGCTCAGAGGATTGCTGCAATTTTATCTCGCGCAACCGGATCTTGCGCGTGTCGATCGCGAGCTTTTTGATGTTCCGGTGCTCGCGGGCGATGGACAAGCCTTGTTTGAAATCGCCCGTTGCCAGCACCCTCTGGTAATAGCGGCGCAGAACTTCCTGCCTCATCCGGGGCAATCCACACGGGCCGCCAAATTCTTCGGCCAATCGCTGCTCTTCATCCTGCTGGAGTTCGCGTTCGAACTCGGCCTCACATTCTCTTTCATCCCAACGGCGGAACGCCAAAAGCTGGGAATCATAATCCAGTTTGATCTGCCAGCGCTCCAGGATTTCCTCCCGCAACTTCGCCATGGTCACGGATGCGTAAAGCCGGTCGCGCCAATAAGTTTTTTCCGTGTCTGAAAGCGATTTTTGCCAGAGTAATTTTAATCGGGAAAGTTCGCGGGGAGGCTTGTCATTGCCTGCGCCATAAGGTTTTCGGGTCCTTGAGTTCATGTTTTAAAAATGGGTGTCAAAAAAATCGTGTATTTTATGTATTTTGTGTATGACGGCCTTTTTTGAAGGTCAGATTGTGTATTTCGTGTATTACGGGGTTTTTAGAGAGGGGGGATCGTGTGTTTCATTTTTTTTCTCCGTTGGCGGTAGCTGTTGTTCCGCGCGAAGCGTTGTGGAGTGCGCCAGCCCTCTGGCACTTTTCTCTGCGGACCCATGACACATTTTTGGTCATCTGATCGTTATACCATACCTTGCCGGTCTTGTAACTGTGATGGTCACGCTAATAGCATTTTTTTGAAAAAAGTTTTTTGATGCAGAAAGCCCAATGAAAACAGGCGTTTCATGATGCTTGAACCCGCCAAAAATGCAAAAAAACCCTGCACAGCTTGTGCAGGGGTGCTGGAGCGCGGTCGAGTTGATGACTATTCCAAAAAAGAAAGGGCGGCTTTCGCCGCCCTTTCGTGAATGGTAAATGACTCAGCTTATATCAAGGAGCCGCACTGGTGGCCCGGTAGAACTTAGTCTGGTTGGTTGCGCCTTCCGTATACGGACTGGTAGCCGGTGCCAGGCCGTTGGACTGATAGGTGTAAGGTCCGTTCACGTTGGTCGCGCCCAGCAGGTAGAACGGTCCGCCCCACGTCACCACGGCGTTCGGTCCAATCAACTGGATGCCCAGCACGCCCGGGGTGATGATTCCGGTCACGGCAGAGAAGTTCAGCCCCACCTTCAGGTTGTCGATGGTTATCTGCGGTTCAGACGCACTGCTGGCCTGGCGGAAGGCGTAATAGAATACTTCAGTGCTGTTGGGGGCGTTGGTCGGACTGGGCGGATTGTCAACACCCGTCGCGCCGCCGGTTTCGGCGGTCGGATTGACCCAGAGCGTGGACAAACCGGTGTGCGGAACATAGCGGGCCACCACCATGTAATTGCTGTTCAAGACCAGGTCCATCGGATACTCGACCACATTGCCGGCGTTCGCGCCCGTGCCGTTGCCGATGGCCAGGCGGAATTCCGTGGTCGGATCGGCCACGTTGTTGGTCATGGCAAAGATGCGTCCTTCAAACCCGGTGAGTATGCCGATGTTCGTATCCTTGAAATGCGCGAAGTACGTAGGCGAATTGCCCGGCAACGTGCTGAAGTTGGCGGTGAAACTGGCATAGAGCACTTCCGTCCCGTTGGTCAAGTACGGGGTGCCTACCAGTGGCGCGCTGATATCCTCGGCATTGGCGCCGGTGATAAAGATTGTTCCATTGTTGGCCAGCACATGCGGCAGGGCGCCACTGTGGTTGGTCCAATATTCAAAAGTTTCCGTCACCAGGGCCGAGCCATCCGGATAATCGAAGTTATCGATCAACACGATGTCCGTCGACGGCCGGACCATCAAGACGAATGGTTGAGTGGCGACCTTTTCCGTATCGCTCACCGTGATTTGGAGGACCGCCGCGCCTGCCACGCCCGTCACATTAGAGATGGTGACGAACCGGTTCGCCCCGGTGCCACTGAAGCTGATATGGTCAACCGGAATGAGGCCAGTATTATCCGAAGTGGCTGACAGTACCAGACTATCGAGGTTGGGAATGTTGTTTGAGTCATCGCCCACGGTGAAGGGTATCGTGATGGGTTGGTTGACTAACGTGTTCGTGTTGTCGATCCAGGTGATCGTCGGCGGATGATTGCCCGGGTTCACCGTGACATAAAGCCAGGTCACCGTCGTATCAGTTCCATCGCTGACCATGACGCGCACTGGCGTGGCGCCGGTGGTGCCGGAGTGGGGTGTGATCGTCAGTGTCCGGGTTCCACCGCTTCCGCCCGTCCCCACGCTCACAATGCCCGCATCGGAAACAGCGCTGACAGTCAGCGGATTGGGACCTGAATCAGCGTCGTTGATGGTGAAGTTCAGGTTCGTGGGCGAAGCAGTATCCAGCAATACCACATTCGGGAGGTTAGTGATGGTCGGCGGGTGGTTGGCATCTGCGATCCGCGTTGCTTCCACGTCTACGATATCGTAATCCACCGTGGCGCCGGTGCCATAGGTGTTGGCAATCCCAACGTAATTGGTGTTGAGCACAGCGCCGTACGTGGCCGTATTCTCGAATTCGATTACGATGCGGAAACCGAAATTGGGGTTATTGCGCACACCCGCAAAATCGCTCAGGTCAAACGGCCCCCGTGTCCGGAAGATGGTCGAGTCCCCCGGGGGAATGGTCGTGCTGTCCGGATAATCCACAAAGTCCGTGCCGTTGGTGGTGTATTGCAGGCGGGTATATTTGCTGCCCGTGGCCGTTAAGCGCGAATCATAGGAGATGCTCACGTTCTTGAAACCAACTGTGTTCACATTGAATTGGACACCCGTCAGCTTGTTTGAGGTCCCCTGTGCAGCGTAGCCGGACGCGCCCCAGGCGGCATTGGTCAAGCCTTCAGACAAGGCATTCGCAGTATCATTTGCATCCGGAACATTACCACCAGTGATGGCTTCAAATGTGGCTGAGATGACCACTGGCAGCGCGGAAGCGTTACCGAACGTGGGAAGCGGCGCATTCGTGTTGATGGTGCCATTGAAATCCCAGAAGGCCAGCGTGCCACTGTCCGTAAGACTGAGGGTGACCACCGAGCTGGTCACCGCGCCAAAAACATTGGTGACGACCACGAAATAATTGGTCACATCCGCGTCGGCGAGATTGGTGACCACCAGATTCGCGGCCGTGGAACCGAAGATATGGGCCGAATCGCTCAACGGTTGCATTCCGGTAAAGTTATTGTCGGACGTGGGCTTTACGTACCATTGATAAGCAAGGGTAGGCGTGCCAGCGGCAACCACGTACGGGTTAAATATGGCGCCCCGCAACCGGGTACCGCCTTGGGGTTGGGCGAGGATGGCCGGATCAACCACAGCCAATTGCGCGGACCGGGAATCCATCCCGGCCGAGTTGGAAACGACGATCCAATAGTTCGTTGCATCCGCGCCCGTCACGCTATTGAGCGTAAATGTGGCGGCATTGGCGCCCGGGATGGCGTTGGAAACCGCACCAGCTTGTTTGAACCAGTAATAATTCAAAGGGCTGCCCGAGGCGGTGACTGTGAACGTGACCGCTGCGCCGGCATTCACCGTAGTGCCGGACGGCTGCAAGTCAGAGATTGAAGGTGCTACTGCCGCGCCGGAGAGAGTGCCGTCCACTTCAAAATCATTGTCTACGGCATTCGTGAAATCAAAGATGTACCAGGTGCCGGCCGAGCTCGTGGCATTGGTGTTCACCAGACGGAACGTGATGGTATTGCCGGGATTGATGCCCTGCAGGCCAGGAATGTTATTCAACACTACCGGCGGCACATTGGAGCCGCTCGAGTTCGGGTTCGTATAGGGCAGGTTGGTGATGAAATTAAAACTGCCGCTGTTGATCTGATATTCCAGAATGCCGCCCGTGGGCCCGGTCGCTGACCGGCGATACGAAAAGATATTGATATTCGTCACCGACAAAGTTGTTCCCACATTGGGTGATAGCGTGAATGTGATGTATCGCCCATCCGCGACCGCATTGGGATAGTTATTGGTCCAGGCATTCCCGCCCCAGGCTCTTCCTGCGCCCGTGCCGGTGGTGCCCACGCCGGCTCCGCGCGTTAAGCCGCCGACGGTGACGCTCGGGTCAGAAATAGTCGCTGCGAACGGCGAAGGGCCAAAATTGTTGACGCCGCCCGCTTGTGAATGCACGTCCCAGCCGGCGATCAAACTCGCGTGAACATTATTTTGCACGGCCGCGACCGCCAGGGCTGCTGCCAGCAACAATTTCCGCCCACGGGACAGTGTGAATAGTTTCAGTTTACAGATGGATTTCAGGTTTATTTTCATAACTCAGGGGGTTGATTACTACGACGTTTGCTTCTCGATTTAGTTGTTGGGAAATCTTCCTTCTTTTATAAAATCAGTTCGGGGTGTTCGGCGACGGAAACCAGTAAAGTGTCCGTGGCTTGCTCCATTCTGCCTGCGCCGCGCTGGTATCCGGATAGGTGCCGTTGTTGGATTCCGCCGCTGTGCGATACGTTTCATTCGTTCGCGCCGAGCGGCAACTGCCATCGCACATCGTGAAATTATTGAAATGACCGTGGCGCTCGAACAATAGATGATTGCCCGTCGTGCCCGAAAGCGACGCGTCCGGAGGCGAACCATTGTCATTGCCGTCCCGCTCGCAAAACAGAATGGTGTTCGCCGGATTGGGCATGGTTGAAAAATGCGTCTGCGGAAATCCCTGCCCTACGGAGCCGGCGTTGATACAAAGGCGGTTATTTTCGGCGTACATAAAATACGCCTCGTTGAAATCCACCGGGAAATTCGGTGGGACGGCGGTCGGGCAGGAAAAAATCGTGCTGTCACCCGGCATCGGCGGATGCTTCGGGTAATAGTAGGTGAGCGGAGGTTGTTTGATATACGTGGAGATGGCATTATACCACGCGCTCGCATTCCCCGGATTATTGATCGCCAAGGTGACATTCCCTTCTTCCGGAACAATATCCTCATTTTCGTCCCCATATACTTTGGATGCCAATCCCCATTGCCGCGTGTTGTTCATGCAGGCGGTCATCTTCGCGCGATTCTTCGCCGCCGCCAGCGCGGGCAAAATCATCGCGGCAAGAATGGCGATGATGGCCACAACAACGAGCAGTTCGATGAGCGTGAAAGCGCGTGATTGTGGACTTCCTTTAGGCATAACGACTTTTGCAGACATAATTTGGTTGGTTCTCCGTTCCGGATTGGTTTTTCCGGGTCAAACTTTCAAGGCGTGGACTGTGCGCGGATTGCGCCAGGCTAATTTTTATATCAAGCCTGCCTCTTAAGCCTTCGGCCGCTATCGGAGGAAAGAGTAATCCGCCTGCGTGGCAGATTTACGTCGCGAAAGTTACATTTTAGAAACGAAAAACGTGAATCTGACTAACCTTCTTTTGTGGTCCGTCAATCCACTCCCGGCGGTATCCACGCTCCTTCGGAGCCAATATCCCCGATCAATGTTGAGCCGGAGTTGAACCCGTTCCCATCTTCGCAACCATGGCGGCGTTGACGGCGGTGACGAGGGCGTTCACGCGAACGGGCAAGGGGAAATCGGACGGGGCCTCGAGCGTGTAGCTCATACGGGTCTTGTGCGTGATGAGATAAAATGCTTCAGGCCAGTCCGGGCGCGACTTCGGGTCGAGAGTGGGACGGATGATGCCGTTCTGCGCGGGCCGGCCTTCAATGATCGGTGATGGGTCCACGGGACAGACTTTAGCGACCTCCTCGACCATCGGCTCGGCGAGCGATGGATGTTTATCCGGGTTCTGTTCGTAGAGATAAAAGCCGTGCGATTCCCAATCCTCGTGCAGCATGAGGCAAAGGTCGAACCGCGGCTGCCGCTCAAGCCACGCGATGTGCGCGACAATCTCCTCGGCGCGGGGCTTGAGATATTCCCGGTTGAGGTCCAGGCCGCGGGCATTGGCGCGGCGGTTGAGGCGGAAGCCGACGGGATTGAGGCATGGACAAAGCCAGAGGTTGAGGTGCGCGGGCCATTTATTTTCCTGGATCAACCGCAGTGCGGCCATGGGGCTGGCGGGCTCATCGCCATGGATGCCCGCGCTAATATAAATGTTTCCAGTTTCTTGTTCGGAGCTTCCGGATGATTTTCGATGCAGGGCGATGAGTTCAAATTCCTGGGATTGATAAAAAATTTCGCGGGTCCAGCCGTGTTGTTGCGCGGCGGCCTCCACCTGGGCGAAGACAGATTGGATATCGATGGTGTCGCCAAGATAACCGCCGAGATTTTTGCCGAGTCGCTGCATGCCGTTCCCAATCTCTCATTTGACGATGGAGTGAACAACTAGAAACCAAGGAGCGAAGGGATAAGAAATGTTTGGTTCCAATCGGTGAATTTGGCGTGACAGCGGGCGATGAATGTTTATATTACCGCGCTCTGCGACCCTATGGTCTAGCGGTTAGGACACCACCCTTTCACGGTGGGAGCCCGGGTTCGATTCCCGGTAGGGTCGCCAATTCTTTTTAATTCACTGGTCCGGCCCGCTTTTTCTTTTTTTCACGAGCTATTTCTTCGGCGCGTTTATCGGCAATCAATAGCATCGCCTTGGCGATCCGGGTTTTTCTCGTCTCCGGCCGCTTCGCCTCGCCGATCCATTTCAAATACTCATTGCGATGGGGTGGGGTGCAATCGGTGAAAAACTCCGCCAGCCCTGCGCTTTTCAGGGCATCCGCGATATCTTCGGGCAGTTCACTCATTGTCTACTATCCAGACTTTGATGTTGGATAACTCTTTTGGCAGGGCGTGTCCAGAGGGTTTTACCCAATAAAAAAACCGGAAGGAATAATCCTTCCGGCTTGCAAAGTGAGTAGTTCGCTTAGCGGCGTTTGGCGGTGCGCTTTTTGGCAACGGGACGGGTCAATTCCACGGGTTCGGGAAGATCGAAGCCCATCTTTTGCTCGATGATCTCGGTCAGGGCTATATCTGCCAGGCCCAGATTGCCCGCTTCGATGAGGGGACGGCTCAGGCCGCCACCACCGGAGTTCAACTGGCGCACGCGGCGCGAGATGAGATTGACCAACACATTGGGATTGCCAACGATTTCCAGAGCTTTTTTGGTTAATTCAGAGTTCACAATAAATCAAAGTTCAAATCGAGCTGCGTAGGGTATACGCGTCTCGCTGAATGGCAATGATAAAATCAGGGTAACTCATGCCCAAGGTGCGAAAGCATTAAGGCAGGCCAGGTCGTTGCGCAGGTGGCGCGTAGTTGGCGTTCCAAGTATAAGACCAGAGGTTATCCAGCCGGGATGATTCCACGTGGCCATCGGCGAGCCCTACATTGACGGAGCCGGGCAGGGGTTGGTCGGTGGCAACGTTGCTATAGGCACTGGATGGCGTCACGCCATGCCGCGCGATAGTGGCCAGGGTAACCCGGCCATTGGGCAACCCTCTCGGGTCCAACTGGAAAAGGTCGGATGTCGGTTGATCAGTATCCAAGGGCCACATATCCGGCCAGACGCAATCCACAAACATCGGTGTGCGCGCTGGATTCTTCACTGCTGTGTCCTTTGAGAAGTAAAGCGGTGTTGAATCTTCACCCGAGAACTGGACCGCTATATCCGCAGGATAAAACCAGCCATTGATCCCATAGCTGCCGTTGGTGGCCTTGTCGGTGTTGCCGAACCACGCCCAGGCATTCACAGCGGAGCCGCGCACATAATCGTTGAGCGTCGGTTCGGCCGGTTGCGACGCTACCGGACACAGCAATACCTCCGCATTGTGCGAGAGATTGTCAGCCAGCGTGGGTATCCAGACCAGGTGCAAGCCGGGATAATTGATCGGGCCATCCTCGTTGAAATACGTGGTGCCGGCGAGGGTGAGTTGCTTGAGGTTGCTCTTGCATTGCGCGTCCCGGGCGCTGCGTTTGGCGCCGCTCAACGCGGGCATCAACAATGCCGCCAGAATCGCGATGATGGCGATGACCACGAGCAATTCGATGAGCGTGAAGCCTGCACGGCTTTCGAGTGGACTGGGCGACTGGCATTTCATGCACGAGGATGTGATTTGTGGCGACCCTAAATCGCTGTAGCTGTCCGGTCAACTAATATTGAAGCTAACCATAAGCGCATTGCGCCTTGCCACTCACCGCACTTTTTCTAAAATTCATGGCGACATGTCTTTTGACCTTCAAAAATTCCTTGAGACCCGAACTGTTGCCGTCAACGCGGCGATGGATAAATTTCTGCCGTCGGAAAAAACCAAGCCCGCCACCATCCACAAGGCGATGCGTTATTCGCTCTTCGCCGGTGGCAAGCGCATGCGCCCCGCGCTTGTGCTCGCTGCAGCCGAAGCCTGCGGTGGCCGCGATGCCGATGCCATGCCGCTCGCCTGCGCCGTGGAATGCATCCATACCTATTCGCTGGTTCACGATGATTTGCCCGCGATGGACAATGACGATTATCGCCGTGGCAAATTGACCAACCACAAAGTTTTCGGCGAAGGCATCGCCGTGCTCGCGGGTGACGCGTTGCTGACGCAGGCGTTCGAGATCGCCGCGCAATGCAAAGGTTGGCCGCGCTATTCGCATCGCGATGTGATTTTGGAAGTGGCCAAGGCTTCTGGTTCGCTCCAGCTCATCGCCGGGCAAGTCGCCGACCTGGAAGGCGAGGGGAAGAAAACCTCCGTGCAACAGCTTAAATACATCCACGAGCGCAAGACCTCCGCGTTACTGTGCTGCTCCGTGCGACTGGGCGGCATGAGCGCAAATTGCACCGCCGCGCAGCTCACCGCGCTCACGGATTTCGGTTATCACGTCGGACTCGCGTTCCAGGTCATCGACGACATCCTCGATGTCACGCAGACCAGCGAACAACTCGGCAAAACCGCCGGCAAAGACACCAAGGCGCAAAAGGCGACATACCCCTCCATCGTGGGCCTGGAAAAATCCCGCACGATCGCCACGAGACTCACCGATAAAGCCTTTGCCGCTTTAAAAACCTTCAAAGGCAAAGCCGTCGCTCTTGAGGCTTTGGCCGGGTTTCTCCTGAAAAGGGATAAGTAAGATTCATTTTTGTTGTTTGTAAATGTTTAAAAATTATCCCTTTTAATCGTTGGGGTTGTGGTGGATAGTATACCATATGTCCAAGAAATCGGTCCTCGTCGTGGATGACGATAAAGTCATCTGTTTCCATTTTTCGCGCATTTTGACGGCTGCCGGTTATGAAGTCCGGGCGGTTGGCAATGGCGAAGCAGCATTGAAAGCGATGGCGGAAAATCCGGCTGAAGTTTTGTTCCTGGACTTGCAATTACCCGACACAAATGGCTTGGAGCTTTGCCGGCAGATCCGCAAAGACTGGCCGGCGTCGGTCCCCATTGCGATAACCGGCTTTGCGTCAGTTTTTGAACTGATGGAATGCCGGGAAGCCGGGTTTGACGATTATTTCATCAAGCCGGTGCAAGAAGAGGCGCTACGCGATGCCGCTGAACAGGGGTTCAAGAAGATCCACCGCTGGAAGAAAAAATGACCGGCGGGCGCGAGCTTCAATTCCCCGTCCACTTGTAATCGTAACCGTCCGGCGGTTCGTACAGGGCGGAAAATCCATCCACCCCCTCGGTGCCGTTCCAATAGATTTTGATGTAGGCGACGTGGCCGTCCACGAAGCTCATCACGTTCTTCGGGTCCGGAAATTGCAACGGCTGCACGCGGGTGTGCGTACTCATGCCGAGGCCGGCGGAATCCTCCCCGATGAGCGCGGTCTTGGTGGGGTCGCGGACCGAGGCGAAGGGTTTCTGCGCCATGCCGAGATCGTTGGTGTTGTCGTTGCGCACCAGACCGTTGAACCAATAGCTCGCATTATGCGTCCAGGCCTGGTTGCAAAAGCCTGGCTCTGTGGACGTGGTGCCGAACCAGGAATCGATCTTGCCGGCCAGCACAAAATCATCAGCCGGGCACTTGAATATGGCCGAGTTGGATGAGATGCCGGTTTCCTCACTGATGTAGGAGAGCACGTTGTCGATGTAATTGAAATACATCGTGTTGGTGTAATAAGTGAGCGAGTCGCCATGGTCCTCGGCATAGGCGTGGGTAGCGAGATTGATCTGCCTGAGATTATTGGAGCAGGCGGTCCGTTTGGCCGTGCCTTTGGCCCCGCTTAACGCAGGCAACAGCAACGCCGCCAGGATTGCAATGATGGCGATGACTACCAGTAGTTCAATGAGCGTGAACCCGCGTCGTGAGTGCATTAATGTTACAGACAGCACAAGAAGAGATTCGTTTCAGACCGGAAATTGCAACCTCACCTCCCTCATCGGCGTCGGGACAGAAAAAGGGCACAGCTTTTTCGGTTTGGCCGAATACCATTGGTACGGCGCGCGGGGTGCCCGGCCTTCATATTCGAAGTCCCTCCAGTCGTATTGCGAGACCGGTTTTTCACAATGGAACTCAATCTGGTCCGGCCGGAAGCCCACGATCCAGACCAAACCCCACTTTTCATTAAGCCCGTGCAGGTAGATCAAGCCGTCTTTCCGCCACGGCGACGCCTCCCAGCCGGGATCGCCGATCTTTATTTCCGCGCTACAGTTATAGCAGATATTTTTAAGGTTGGGTAGCGCAGTGATGCGGTAAATCTTCCGGTAGGTCTCGCGTTTGTGGGTACGCTCCAGCTTGCCCGCCCAATCACCCAGGCGATAGACATACCTCAGGAACACCATGAAAAAAGCCACCAAAGCCACCAGTCCCACAACGATTCGTCCAGCAGGGCCGAAGGATCTTTCCGCAAGGTTCATCAAGCCATAGCTCGCCATGATAAAGATCAGCAGACCCCAGAGAAACGCACACCCGAAAAGTCCCCACGCCCGGTCAGCCCGGCGGCGAGTGGCAGATTTGATTTCGCTCATGACGGTTCGATTGGCCGCCAGAATGGGGGTGCCACTTATTGTCCCGCGTAAAACGCATCCACTTTGGCGCCTACGTCTTTGTAGCCGATATCCACTTCGTAGATCTGTTTGAATTGCTCGATAGCTTCTTCCTTCTTGTCCATGCTTTCAAGCACGCAACCCAGGTTGTAGATCAAATCTTTCTTTTCTTCGTCGAACACCAGCTTTTCCTTGATGGCGTTCTGCAACGTCTTCGAGGCCAGGTCGAACATCTTCCGTTTCGCAAAACATTGTGCGAGGTAATTCATCGCCGCGATGCGTTTGTTCGGATTCCCTTGCGCCTTCTGGAATTCCGCGGTCGCTTCGCCGATCTTGCCCGCCTGGAAATAAAGCTGTCCCATCTCGAACCGGATGATGAGGTCGGTGGGGAATTTCTCCACGCGCTTCTGGCATTCGGAGATCTGGAACACCAGTTTCTCCGCGCGCAACCGGGCCAATTCCGTTGCATGTTCCGCGCCGAACGGGTTGAGCTGTTCGATCTGCGCATCGAATTGCCGCACTTTGGTGTCCGCAATGGCCTTGTCGATGCTGGAATCGCTCGCGCCGGTGTCCGACGCCTTGATCTTTTCCCAGTAGTGCAAAGCCTTGTCGAACTGCTTTTTCAACGTGTAAAGCTCCGCCAGATTCCGGATGGTCTTCAAGTTGTTCGGCTCAGTCTTCAACCGCATTTCGTATTCCCCGATCAACCGCTGTGTGTTGTCCTCCGACTTTTGGACCCGTCCTTCCTGTTCCAGCGTCTCTGAGCCTTTTTTGTCCTTGAGAATATCCCGATACGAACCCTGCCCATCGGCGAGCGCATCGTACCCGCCCGAGTTCATCGTGTGCCGGGCCGATAGATTCTTCAACGCCTGCGATACTTCGGGGTCGTTCGGCATCATGCGCGAAAATTCCGCCAGGGTCCTTTCCGCCTTCTGAACTTCACCGGCATCGGCCAAGGCCTTGCCATATTCGATGGCTAGGTTTTTATCCTTCGGCGAATTTTTTGCGAGGACTTCGAGCGAGAGCGCGGCTGTGCGGGGCATCTCCAGCGCCTCGGCAGCATCGGCCATGAGACGATGCGCCATGGAGTTGTTGGGGTCGCCATTGAGGATCTGTTCTACTGTCACCATCGCTTCGGCGGGATTTTTTTGCAGCGCCATCTTGGCCTTGGCCAGTTGCGGCGATGCGCCCACGTTGCTGAAGGCTTTCTTGAAGAACCCGCCCGTGTTGCCGCCACTTTTCTTCGATTGCGCGGTGCGTAAAGCTTTGCGCGCTTCGTAGAACCCCGGTTCCTTTTCCAGCACCTGGGTGAAAAGGTCTAGTGCGTAATCGTAGTTTTCCCGCTGCAATGCCTCATTGCCCTTGATGAACACGCGCCGCAGGTCGTGCGAGATTTCATTCCCTGTTTTTTCAGCCATAAAATTAATCTAATCGGAACCCGGCAAAAATCCACTGGAAAACTTATTCGTCAGGAGCTGAAATTGTCATTGTAATTGCAAATAAACACGGCTGCCGTTTGTCTTCACGCCAGATTGCACTTCCGACAGGAAGATGCGTTCGGTTTCCACCTGGCCGGTTTGCAGGACATAAGCACGCACGGATTTCGCCCGTTCTTGCGCCAGTGCCGCAAAGTCAGCCTCGGTGATGTTGATGTTGTTCAATAACGCCAGTTCCATCGCATCCGTGACACCAGCAGGTTTCGCTGCCGGGGTGGTTGCGCCTTGCGGCTGAGTGTTGCCCGAATCTGAGAACGAACCCGTAAGTTGATTGTAACCACGCGCCATGAGTGTGGCGCCCTTTTCAACATCCTTCGAATGAGGTGCCTCTGCCGGAGTCGGCGTTGCGCTGGTTTGCGTGGCTGATGATGCATTTGGGTTGATTTCACCTTTGTCCAGCGCTGCACGATAGAGTTGCTTGATGAATTTTGTGCTTTCGTCCGGGTCGAGCGAGAGCTGGTCAGGCGTCGTATCGGTGCGCTCGGATTGGCGCAGCGAAAGCCATTTCAATGTATGCAATTGTTTGTCCAGTTTCACTGCCTTCAGCCCGTCCTTGTCTGTGACCGGGTCAACGCTACCCTCGATCATCAGTTGCAGGCCCGGGCGCGCGTAAAGTCCTTTCACCAGCGCATCGAGTTTTTCCTTTGCCGCCGGTAATAATTCGGAACTGCCTGGCGCAAATTCCTCATAGCTGATCTCATCGCCGTGACCGCCAAAGAGCGCACCCAACACCGAGAAAGGGGACGTGGCTATCTTTGTGATCACATTGAGAATCGCGCGGGTGACAACCTTTCCGATGCGGAATTTTGGATCATCCAGGCTGCCTTCTACCGGCACATCCAGCACGATCTTGCCATTGCGATCTTTGAGGATCGCTACCGCCAGCCGTACCGGCAAGTGCGTCGCATCCGGGCTATCCACTTTCCCGCCAAAAGTAAATTGATCCAGCGTGATGAGATTCGCCCCTTTGACTTTCCGGTCGGTGATCTGGTAATCGAGGTCGGCTTCAAATTTGCCGCGCGCCAGCCGGTAACCGGCAAACCGACCCACGTACGGGCTGGTCGGCGTCAGGTCCACGTTTCGGATCTTGATCTTCACCGCCGTGGTCTGGTTTTTGGTGAGCGGATTGATGGTGCCGGTGACCTCCACTGGTCCGATCCCATCCACTTGCGCGGTCAGGTTCACATCCGCGTGTTGCATCTCATCGGATGTCAGATTGGCGATGGTGCCATTCACCTGTTGGACGCCCATATTCACGTTTGGCGTCAGCGAATAATCGATGAAAACCGCCTGCGCATTGGAGATGACGATACCGCCGATAGAGATCTTCGGCACCGATTCGTTGTTCGTCGACGGAATTGAGCTCGCGGTGGATTCATCGTTCGTTGAGAGGGTAGGGCTCGCTTTGACGAGAGCGATCTCATTTGTCGTCTCGACGGCATTTGTGCCATCAGCATGCAAGACCGTCAGGAGATTGATAGCATGGTTGGTCTCGATGACGAGGTGGGCTTCCGCGTCGGTTATTGCGACTTCCTTGATGGCTACAGATTGCGGATTCAGCGTCGCGTCAATGCCAGAAAGGCGCACGGACTTCCATTTCAACAGGTCATCGCCCGCCACGCCGTCGATAGTGTGAAAATCATCCAGCCACGCATCGCCCTGAAATGTCACGTCCGGCAATCCACCGGGTGGCGTGCGCAATTTGATGTTTCCGGTCATGCCCAGCTTGCTGCCGATGATCAATAGATTAACCTTCGATTCCAAGTACGGATCCAGCGGATGCAGGTCCAGTTGGTCCACGGCGAAATCGGCGTCCACCGTCGGTGGCAGGAACGACGCAGACAAATTTCCTTTGATCAAGCCGTTGGTGTTCCAGCGGATGGAAAGTTGTGCCGTCAGGTTAGTGCCTGGCAGGTTGGAAATATTTTTGGCGATGAGCGTCATTTGGTCCATATGCAATTCCGATTCCCGCGGATTGGCAAAATCCTGCCAGGTCAGCGCACCGTCGTGAAAACTCACCTCATGAATGATGCCCGACCATTGGTTGGTGCTGTTCAGCAACATCGCGACAGCGTTGGTGACCGATCGCAAGAGAAACACGATGCCGCCGGGTGTGTTCGCACCGGTTTCGGCGGGTTTGGATGCTTCCACCACGTTGATGGACGCATCTTTGTTGCGCTGCACCCAAAGATTCCCGCCATCAGACTTGATGAAATCCACTTCCGCATGGTGAGCTACGGCATCGACGCTCGCGCCCGCCACGACAAACTCTTTTTGTTCGAGGAAATTAAAATCCGCATCCGGCTCGGCCACTTTCAACGAATGCAGCGCAAACGTGAGGTTCGTCACTGTTGCGATGTGATTACTCTCGCTCAATTCAAAGCGATACGCCGAGCGCACATCTGCCACGCCGTCCTTGATGTTGAACTTAACGAAGTCCTGGTAGAGCGGCGCGTATTTGTTCAGCGTCAGGTTTTCCAACGAGAGTTCGCCTTCGGACCGGATGGGTGAAAGATAGAAGTAACCGCTCCAATGGAAACGTTCGCCGGCGTCCGTCGTGCCGGCGAAAGCGTAGGGATTTTTGCTGGAGGGATCGGTGCGGAAATTGTTCAGCGTCACGTCCAGCGGCCCGATGATGCGCGCAAACGGCGTGCGTGTAGTGAGGTCCGTGAACGAGGCTGAGGCGCCTTTGATGGTGAATGTCTTGATGCTCAAGGCCAGCGGCTGCGCCGGTTTGGCCGGGCCTGTGGAAGGTGCATTCGCAGAAAATTTCGTGATGAGGTCGGAGAAGTTGAACGTGTAATCTTTGTTCATCTGCGCCCGGATATATGGCTTGGTGGTGCTGATCTCATTGAAGTTCCAGGTGTGACCAAGGAGCGACGAGATCTGGAAATTCACGTACAACTCGTCCCAGGAGATGAACGGCTGGCCGTCATGGTCCTTGATGAGCAATCCGCGGATGGTTACGGACAACGTATACGGATTGAGTTTCACTTTTTGGATGGTGACCTCGCGATTGAATTGCTTCGTCAGCTGTTTGACCGCGACGGAGCGGACGATGGGCGGCAGGATGAGAAACCCTACGATGGTGTAGAACAGGAACAGACCGACTAGCCATTTGCCCAATTTGAGCTGTCGCCTGGAAAAAGATTTTAAAACCATAGCACCTTAAACTGGAACCATCCTCCCATAAGAATCTAACGAGCCATCGGCCCCGTCAACGATTTCGCCGTGAAAAAACCCTACCATGATAGTTGCTCGCGCGCTGGCCTAAATCGCGAAATCACTGTATTCCGGCTTCACCGCTTCCAAAGGCGGAAGCAACATGCCGGCGGCGACAGTCGCATTCGTGCCTTGCTCGATCAAAATGAACGCACCGGTCAAACGGTTCGTCGTGTAACCGTCGTAGATCAGGGGTTTTGAGGTCTTCAATTTTATCTCGCCGATGCTGTTTAACGGCAACCCATCTGTCACCGCTTCAGGCTCAAAATTCTGGATGTTGATGCGGTTCTCCACGCTCGTGACCATGGCCTGCACGGTTTGCGTGGTGTGCTTGAGAAAATATTTGTTCCCCTTTTGCAAAGGGCGCTGATGCATCCAACAAATGCGCGCGCTCAAGTCGCTCGTCATGCCCGGAAGTTGTTCCATGCCGGCAATCAGATCACCGCGGCTGATATCCAGGTCATGCTCCAGCACGAGCGTGATGGATTGGGGACAAAATGCTTCCTGCAATGGGCCATCCAGCGTCCAAATCTCTTTCACCGTGCTTTTCAAACCATTGGGCAGGGCCATCACTTTTTGGCCGACCCGTACGATGCCGCCAGCTATCTGGCCGCTGAGCCCGCGAAAATCGTGCAGCTTGGGGTCTCGCGGATTGTTGGGGCGATTCACCCATTGTACGGGGAAGCGGAACGCCGCGAGATTCCAATCGCTAGCGATGTGCACCGTCTCCAGATGCGCCAGCAGGGTCGGGCCGGGATACCACGGCGTGTGCTTGGAAGCATCCACCACGTTGTCACCATTGAGCGCGCTGATGGGAATAAATTTAACATCGCGAAACACATCCAGCTTGGGTAGGAACGCCTCAATCTCTTCGCGGATCTCGTCGAAGCGTTCTTCGCTCCAATTCATCAGGTCCATCTTATTCACGGCGAACACGAGGTGCGGAATGCCCAGCAGAGCGGCGATATATGTGTGCCGGCGCGTCTGTTCGATGACGCCCGCACGGGCATCCACCAGCACAATGGAAAGATTTGCTGTGCTCGCGCCCGTTACCATGTTGCGCGTGTATTGCACGTGCCCCGGCGTATCGGCGACGATGAACTTGCGTTTCGGCGTCGCAAAATAGCGATAGGCCACATCAATCGTGATGCCTTGCTCGCGTTCCGCGCGCAGGCCATCGGTCAGATTGGCAAGGTTGATCTGGCCGCCACCACTGAGGTCAGCTGCATTTTCCAATGTCGCGAGCTGGTCTTCCATCAGCGATTTGGAATCGTAAAGCAAACGACCGATGAGTGTGGACTTGCCGTCATCAACGCTTCCACAGGTGTTGAAGCGCAGGATCTCGATGGGATGTTGCGTGTGTGGCATGGTCGTCAAAAATATCCCTGTTTCTTGCGGTCTTCCATCGCCGCTTCGCTGGCTTTGTCGTCCGCGCGGGAACCGCGCTCGGTCACGCGCGCGGCGGCGATCTCTGCGATGATATCATCCACGCTGTCCGCCGGAGATTCCATCATGCCGGTGCTGATCATGTCCGCGATGGTGCGCACGCGCACGACGATGGTTTTGCGTTCCTCATTCGGCTTGGGGCGCGCACCCGCATAAGGATCGGGTTTGCCATCGTTCGAGACCGGAGGCACTGGCAACCACTGGCCGCTACGGCGAAAGCATTCGCGCTGGTGGCTGAAATAGATCGTGGGTACCGCGAGCTTCTCGCGCTTGATGTATTGCCACACATCCATCTCCGTCCAATTCGAGAGCGGAAACACGCGCATGTTCTCACCGGGATTCAACCGCGCATTGTAGAGATTCCAGATCTCTGGACGCTGGTTTTTCGGATCCCACTGGCCAAAGGCATCCCGAAAGCTGAAGAAACGCTCCTTGGCGCGGGCTTTTTCTTCGTCACGCCGTGCACCGCCGATGCAGCAATCGAAACGAAATTCCTCCGTCGCAGCAAGTAGAGCAGGGATTTGCAATTTATTGCGGCTGATCTCGCCGGGTGCCGGATGCGCGAGGCCTTTCTTGATGGCATCTTCCACGGTGCGCACGATGAGCTTGGCCCCGAGTTCTTTGGCACGATGATCGCGAAATTCGAGGAGCTCCGGAAATTCGTGGCCCGTCTCGATGTTGAGGAAGGGCATCGGGATTTCCGCGGGGCGGAAAGCCTTCTCGGCGAGGCGCAAGAGGCAGATGGAATCCTTGCCGCCGGAAAAGAGCAGGGCGGGACGCTCGAATTCTCCCGCGACCTCACGCATCACGTGGATCGCTTCCGTTTCGAGATATTGTAAATGATCGAGATGATAACTGCTCATTAAACGCGCCTAAGATAATCAAATTCGCCGACGGATTGCACGAATTAACATGAACTCCCGTGACAGGTGAAAATCATCCTTAATGCTTCACCGCACTCCCGCCCCAGGCTGCATGCAGGCCGCACTCGCGCTTTTCATCAGCCTTGGCGGGGTCGAAGTAATCCCACTCGTTCGGCAGGTTGTGTTTCTTAAGGTAATCTTCCATGTCCGCATCGCTCAGATTGAAGACTGGGCTCACCTTGATGGTATGGAAGTTTTTGTCCTCCACCACGATATCCAGGCCGGCGCGATTGGGATTCTGTACTTTGCGCAAGGCCGTCAACCAGATGACGGGCGACAATTCCTTCATGCCGCGAGCGAATGGTTCTAATTTCATCACGGCGCTGAATTCCTTGAGCGCTGCTTCGTTCTCAGGCGTGGGCTCTGGCGCGCCACCATGGATGGCGTCGTAATGCGCCGCCGTCATCCGCGGCACATAGGCTTTGATATTGAGCTTGAGCAGTTTCTTCAACGCTTCCGCGTGCTTGTAGGTCGCCGGACGATTGTAGCCGTGGTCGGCCCACAACACTTGGATGTCCGGTTGCATCTGGGTGACCAAGTGCAGGATGACCGCTTCGTAAGGGCGATAATTTGTGGAAACAATCGCGCGGCCGTTCGCGTGTGCGATGGCCCATTTCACGATTTCCAGTGGCGATTTATCGCGCAGGTCGGCATTGGCTTTTGAGATTTGGTCGGGAGTCATGATTGAACAACGAAGCAACAAAGTGTCTTCGTTACTTTGTTTCTTTGTCAGTTCTTCAACTCTTTTAAAAACACGCGGTCGCACCAATCGCCGAAACGTTCGCCGTGATGGCGCTCTTTGACGAAGCGCACCAGCACCGGGCGCAATTCATGTTCAATGTCCGGATCTTTCACGACGTCTTTCCAGATACGATTGAGCCGCGTGCCGGGAACGTTGCCGCCGAGCCACACCTGATAACGTCCGGGCGCTTTGCCCACGAACGCAATCTCCGCCATGTACGGTCGCGCACAGCCGTTGGGGCAACCCGTGGAACGAATGATGATCTCTTCGCCGCCGAGGCCAAGATCGCCGCACAATTTCTCAATGCGGTCAATCAAGCCCGGCAACATGCGTTCAGATTCAGCAAGCGCGAGGCCGCAGGTGGGCAGGGCAGGGCAGGCCATGCCGGCCAAATGCGTCAGCGTCTGCTGTTTCTCCGTTTTAACGCCATGCGAATGCAGCAGCGTGGTGATGTGGTGTTTGTCCTCTTCGGTCACATTTGCGAGGATGACGTTCTGGTTGGTGGTCAGGCGAAATTCAATCGTCGGAAATCTTTCCGCAACTTGCCGCAACGCCGTCTTCATCAGGTGGCCGTCCACGTCTTTCACGCGCCCAGTCTCCACGAAAAGCGTCAGGAACCATTTGCCACTGACGTCCTTGTGCCAGTCGTAAAGGTCGGTAGAGGTGGTGAATGTATAAGGCCGCGCATCGTGCAATTTGAAGCCCAGGCGGGTTTCCAGCTCCGTGCGAGCCCATTCCATGCCGCGTTCTTCGATGACATATTTCAACCGGGCGTGCTTGCGGTCCGTGCGGTCACCGAAATCGCGGTGGATGGTGATGACGGCTTTTGAAACCTCGACCACTTTGTCTGGCGTGACAAACCCGAGTACATCCGCGAGACGGGGGAAGGTCGCGTCATTGCCATGGCTGCGGCCCATGCCGCCACCCACAGCGACGTTGTACCCGACCAGCTTTTCGTTTTCAATGATGGCAATAAAACCTACGTCATTGGTGAAAACATCAACGTCATTCGATGGGGGAATCGCGAACGCAATCTTGAATTTGCGCGGCAGGTAGGTGGCGCCGAAAAGCGGGTCCACGAATTTTTTGTTTTCCTCGCTGTTCAGGTCCAACTGTATGCCGTCGATCCAGATGGCGTGATAGGCTTTGGTTTCGGGACGAACGGCATCGGCCACCTTGAGGCAATCCTGATAGACCTGGTCGCGCGCCCGGGTGTAGGCCGGAGTCGGCGGGGCCAGTACGTTACGGCTCACGTCGCCGCAAGCGGAGATCGTGGAGAGCAGGCATTCATTGATGCCTTTGATGACGTTCCGCAGGTTCGACTTGAGGATGCCGTGAAATTGGATGCTCTGGCGCGTGGTGATGCGCAAAGTATTATTGGCATGTTGCGTGGCCTGCTTATCGAACATATGCCATTGCGCCGCCGTCATCACGCCACCGGGAATGCGGGCGCGCACCATCATGATATATTTTTTGCCAGTCTTACGCAGATCCCGGTCGTCCTGCTGGTAGCAACCGTGGAATTTAAGGAACTGATAGTCATCCTCCGAGAAATGGTCGGCATCAGGATCGGCGATGGTCGCGGCAATAGTGCCCGCGACGGTCGGAATCGCCGCCTTGATCTCTTCCATGTGGGTCAGAGGCTTAGTCTGTAGACCGCTTTCACTCATAATGGTTTAAACCGTCCGTAATTCTTGAGGCGCGAGGGTAAAAAGTCAATGTCATCACACTGCCCAATAGCTTCACCACGCACCCAGGTTTATTATCGCTTATCTTCGGGTTTCTATCAATCAGGGAGGCCCGACACGTTTATTGAGGTTATTTCACGCGATGCTGACGGATGGTTATCGGTCCAAAAAACGTTGCGCGGTCAGGGCAAAGCCGAACAAGCCCCAAAAGATGATGTGCATCTTGGGCGGACATAACGGCGCAATGGCCAGCCAATCCACCATAATGATTCCGGCGAACAATCCGGCGGAAGCGCTGCGCCGGTTGGCGTTGGGTTGTTGGAACAGCGGGCGGATGCAAAATGTGACCCACGCCATCAGGAGCATGCTGGCCATCACGGCGGTTTGCCGATACGCGCCTGCGTTTATCAGCAACGCGAAGAAGACTGGAAACCCAAGGAACGCGATCGGCCATGGAGACATTTGCTCCCGGGAACTTTTTCGCCTCGCAAAAAAACCACAGCCCGTCGCATAAACTCCCACGGAAACGCCGAACCATATCCCCAAGCCACTGATTCCTTTAAAACCCGCCGCCGCCGCGATTGGATAAGCCAAGAAGCGGCACAACCCCAGCAACCACGGGGAGATAGTCACGGTGCGATGCAGGGCATCATAGATTACGACGCAACCGATGAGTATAAGGCCCAATAAGCCGGTGCTAAATCCGACCGGGAACAGGCACAAGCCGCCCAATGCCAGCCAGGCCGATGCCAAATTTAACACCTCCTGCCGGGTAATGACACCAAGAGGGATAGGACGTTTCAGATTGAATTGCCGGTCAAATTCCACATCGAACACGTCGTTCAAAAAACAACCACCCAGATAAATGGCGCTCATACCGGTGAGCAGCCACGAGAGTTTCCAGAAATTCCCGCCGCCGCCCAGCCACCAGCCGGCGATACAACTGGACCAGACTGTGGGCAGCCCCGATAGGCGCGATAGACCCAGCAGGGTGCGCAGGCGGTTGGAAAGGTCGCGGTCCATCAAACCCGAAAGAAACCAGAAAGCCCGCCGATTGGCCAGATGCTTGTGGCGGCCGCTGGAAATATCTAGTGCGTGCGCCCTAAAAATTTCTAAGCTGTGCCATGCTCAAGACCGGAATATTAAATCCTAACATTCTCGCGCTGCTGGCGCGTGTAAGGCATACGAACACGCTGGTCATCGCGGATCGTGGCTTTCCGTTTTGGCCGCAGATCGAAACGGTGGACATCTCACTGGTGGACGATGTGCCGACGGTGCTCGACGTCTTGCGCGCCTTGCGCCCCAATTTCGTCATCGGCAAGGTGTGGATGGCTCAGGAATTTTTGAAAGCGAACGACAAGAAGGCGCAAGTTGCGTTCGCCGAAACTTTGAAAGGAACCCAACTGACCCACGAACCGCATGTGGATTTCAAGAAACGCGTGCCGCACGCCATTGGACTTATTCGCACGGGTGACACGACCCAGTACGCGAATTTGATTTTGGAATCGGCTTAGAAGCGCGGTCAATGCGTTTGCGCGTTCGGAAATTTCAGCGCGCCTGCGGCAAATTCATCAAGTACGGATATCAATCGTCATGGCTGGGGTTGTTGCTGTTCAGCCCGCTTTTTCTTTCGTTTGTGCTGAAAATCCCAGATGCCGATGGCGATGCAAAGGACTGCGAAAAACAACTGGCCCAGAGGCTTGATGCGGTGCTGATCGTAAGCTTGCCAAATCGCATAGCCCCCATAACAAATCCCAAACAGGATGAAATACCACCACTTCCATTTTTCGCCTTCTGGGCTGCGGCCGGCGGCTGGTTTAAGCAGGGAAATAGGTGCAGGGGTTGACGTTTTGGCCGGAGCAGGAGCGGTAAGGGGTGCTGGCGCCGGTATTGACGACCTCGTTGGAGCAGTGGATGCAACCGGAGCGGCTACGGATGTTCTGTCCTGCGCCGGTGCGACTGCGGCTGAAGGTCCTAGAGCCCGGGCGATGATCGTGTTGGCCGCTGCTGTGCCATCTGCCCCGCAGACGGGGCAGGCGACTGTCCACGGCATGGCGCCGCCGACGGGTTCCACATCAAAGGAATATTTCTGGCCACAGCCACACTGGACTTTAACAAGCATCATAGCCGCCTTTCAGTTCAAATTTTGGGATGCGGAAAAAAACCAAAAATGCGGAACGAACGCAAGCGCGCTTTAGATCATTTCTTGAGGAACTCAACCTTCGCGCTGAGTTCGGGTGTAAGAAATTTGTCAGGGTCCTGGATCTGCACTTTGATCTGCAACGTGCCTTTGGCGCGGTCGGCTTCCGGTGCTATTTCAGCAACGTAACCGTCGTAGGTCTTATCGGGATAAGCTTCCGGGCTGACATGGCATTTTTGGTCCAGGTAAATCTTTGAGACGTCCGCTTCATTCACATCGATCTCGACCTGCAAATCCTTCGGGTCCGCGAGCGAGATGAGCGCGGTGCTGGGGCCGCGGGTGCCACCAAAACTCTGCGGTGTGACGAGTTCGTTTGGTTCCACGAGTTTTTCGAGGATGACGCCGTTGATCGGAGAACGAATGGTGCACCAGTCCAGATAGGTCATGATGACCTGGCGGGCGCCTTCAACTGATTTCAATTGTGCGTGCGCCGCCTCGAGGGCCATGCGCGCGTCGTCCTGTTCCTGTTTTGATTGGATGGTGGAGAGTTGATTAACGCGGTCAAAATCCAGTTGCGCTTTGTCCAAGTTCGCCTTGGCGCTGGCAACATCTCCATCGGCCTGGGCGAGATGCGCTTTGTATTCGGAGTCATCGAGGAGCACGACGACCTGGCCATTGGTGACCACGTCGCCTTTTTTCACGCCGATCCAGGTTACGACGCCCATGAAGCGTGGACTTAGTTCGATGCGTTGACGATTGATGATATAGCCACTGACGGTGAGAACGACGTTATCGTCGACCGGCGGGGCAGGGGCGTTCGTGGTGGAATCGGCGGTGGCGGAAGATGAGGCGGCGGAATTGGTGGCGGCGGAAGCCAGCTGGCGGCGGCTGTCCTTGGCACGCGGCCACGCGAAAAAAACGGCGATGGCGGTTATCGCCAGCACAACGATGATGATGGTCCAGAATGCCCCCTGTGGTCGCTGCTTCTTATCCGATTCGATCCGCAACTGGTTCAACTTATCCGCGTTCATCTCGCATGGAGGATGGCCTTTAACGCTCACGAAGTGAAGCGGCAAAATTCCACGACAGATTGCGGGCTAAAAAACGCAGCTTGAATTTTGTCGTAAGGCTGCAATTGATGAGTAAATGGAAGAACGGGTAAAAACGGCATGGCTGCCGATCACGCCGCGCGGGGTGGCTGCGTTCGCGCGCGCGAAGGCGGGGCGTCTTTGGCTGGTGCAATTCATCGTGGCGCTGGCGGCGGCGGCGCTCATCGGCTGGTTCGTGGACGCCGCGTGGTTTTCTGTGATGCGTGCGGCGATCCATCAATTCCCGGTCGACGGTGGAATCCGGTTCCAACATCTGAATTGGCCGGATGAATCGCCGCACTTGCTTGCGGAGGGACATTTTTTGGCGTTCTCGGTGGACGAGGATAATACCGGCGCTGTCCGTTCGCCGGCACATGTTCAGGTGGAATTCGGCGACAACCGCGTGCGTTTTCATTCATTGTTGGGTTATCGGGAACAAAAATATCCGCAAGGGTGGATTCCATTCAATCGCACCAAACTGGAGCCTGTGTGGGATGCTTGGCAGCCGATGCTGGTGGCGGGTGTGGTGCTGAGCGTGGTGATCGGACTGTTCATCAGTTGGACATTACTTGCGTCGATCTATTTTGTTCCGGTGTGGCTGGTCGGTTTTTTCACCAATCGTGATTTGAATTTACGCGCGAGCTGGAAATTGGCGGGCGCGGCCCTGATGCCGGGCGCGCTTTTTTTGATGGCGACGATTTTTGTGTATTCACTTGGATTGCTGGACGTGGTGCAATTGATGGCCGGGTTCGTCCTGCACGTTGTCATCGGCTGGGTGTATTTTTTCACCGCGCCATTTTTTTTGCCCAAAGAATCTGCTTCCGCGAAGGCGGGCAAGAACCCTTTTGTTTCGGAAAAAAAATCCTGAAGGCTGGCGGATTTGTGAACGGGCGTTGCGCGGATGCTATTATTTGTTTAACGTGTCCGTATGATTCGTGTCGGAATTTTGCGAGTGCTTTTTTTTGGCTTCTTCTGTTTGAGCCTGGGCGGATGTTTTTCATCGAGCCGCAGCCAACTGGATGAGGAAAAAGAACCGTACTATCTCGCAGGCAAAAGCCGGGAGACGGCGATGGATTTTGAGGGTGCGATCGAGTCCTACGAGAAGTGCGTGGAGGTGAATCCCCGCAATTCGGCGGCCCACCTCGAGCTGGGACTGTTATACGAACGCAATGACACCGATGCCGCGTCGTCGATCTACCACTACGACAGGTATTTGGAATTGCGGCCCGGTTCCGATAACGCCGAAGTCATCAAGCAGCATATCCTTGGATGCAAACAGGTTTTGGCGAGGGAGGTTTCGCTGGGGCCGATCACGGATGCCCAACGGCATGAATTGGACAAGCTCGTGGACGAAAACAAAAGTTTGCGGGATGAAGTGGAGCGGTGGCGCGCTTACTATAAGGACCGTTCCCTGACGCCTCCCACCACGCCGGACCTGACCACGAGTTCCAATGTGGTGACTCAGACAGCAACCGGCCAGACAACGACCGCTACAACCGGGCAGACGGCCACTTCTCAAACGACTCGCAGCACAACCGCAAGCACCGCTGCCAGAACATATAAAGTCCAGCCCAATGATACGATGGCCTCCATCGCCAGGAAGAACAATGTGAAGTTGGAAGCCTTAATGTCTGCGAATCCTACGGTGGAACCTAAGAAGTTGAAACCCGGCCAAACATTGAATCTGCCATCAACATGAGTCGGGAACCAAAGTACGGATCGTCCGTCTTAATAAAGCTATATTCCAGTTTGAACGAATGATTCCAGTCACTGTCGAATGATCCGTTTCCCGGTGCTTTTGACCTGAACTAACCAAAAGGAATCAAAGAATAATTTGACAGAAGTTGGTGAATTGCAGTAAAAAAGGTAAAGAATTGCACTCAGCCGCTGGTGTGGGTTGGGCTATTCAACCGGTTAAAAAACTATGAAAAGGATTTTTGTCTCTTTGGGTCTGGCTGCACTTGGGGCCAGCACTATGTCGGCTTTGGCGGATTCATTTTCCGGATTGGACGATAACAAAATATGGAGTGTTTCTTTATCGTTACGGGGATTCTATTCAGACAATGTTGACACTGCCGCTAAAGGCCGCACCGGTTTTGGTTTTGATGTGAACCCGTCTGCCCGGGTGCACCTTTCGAGTCCCCAAACTGATTTTACGGCCGGCTATGCGTATGATGCGACCTATTACGATAAACGGCCCGCCGGCAATACCGATCATTTTGACCAGAACCATACCTTCGACTTCACCCTGCAACACCAGTTTTCTGAACGTTATAGCCTTACGGTGAATGACACGTTTGCGGTAGGCCAACAACCGGATGAGCTGACTTATATGGGGCCCTTTTCCCAGTTCGAACGTATTTCCGGAAACAACATCCATAATTACGGCTCGATCAACCTGGATGTCCAACTGACGCATCTGTTTGGGATAGAACTCGGCTATGATAATTCCTGGTGGGATTATGAATCCCATAAGACAGGACAGACTGTGTTCAATCCGTTATCGCTCCCTGCGGTGCCAATCTTTATTTCCCCAAGTCTCGCGGGTTTGAACAACCGGATAGAACAGTCCGCCCATTTGGACACGCACTGGTCTGTGACAGAGAAGACGGTTTTGATCGTCGGTTATCAGTTCACGGATGTTGAATATACCGGCAACGAAGCGATCCAGGCGATTAATCCCAACATCAGCATCAGCAACACAAATCTGCCCAACATATACAAAAGCGATGTTCGGAATAGTTATTCGCATTATGGATATATCGGGGCCACGCACAGTTTTCTGCCCAGTCTGACGGGTTCTATCAAAATTGGCGCCCGTTATACCGAAAATTATAATGACCCGAATGGCACCACTTCGATAGAGCCTTATGTGAGTTTGAATGTGAGCTACAACTACGCCAGAGAGAGCTATGTGCAATTGGGCTTCTCTCATGACCGGAGTTCCAATGACCGGGCGGGTGGCGGAGGTACGAACGTAGTACAGGATTCCGACACGTCGGTTGTCTTTGCGACCTTGCATCAAAAAATCACGCCCAAATTGTCCGGGACACTCACAGGAACCTTCCAGGATTCTGTGATCAATGCGCCGGGTAACCCGATTAATGGTGAGGACGACCGTTTTTATAACCTGGCGTTGGATTTTGAATACAAGTTCACTCAATATTTTTCAATGCACGCCGGATATACCTATGACCGTTTGGAAGCGGGCACGGTGTCTGGCACGGCGACCGGGAGTTACGACAAGAACACAATTTATCTTGGCGCAACCATCGGTTATTGATAAATTATGCATAGCTATGGGGGCCGGCTAAAATTGACTGGCCCCCAATTTTTTTGATTTATGGATTCACTTAAAGCCGTTCCCCAGCAGGAAAGCCGCCTGCATTTCCTTGATTACTGGCGTATCATCCGTATCCGCAAGACTGTCATCCTGGCCGTGTTCCTGTTGGTGTTTGTCACGGCGACCATAGTCACCTTCATATTGCCTGAGCAGTTTGCCGCCACGGCGCGCATCAAGGTCACGCGGACAGCGCCTGATACCGGCGGCTTAGAGGTGCAGGCAAACCAGGGCGGGTATGACCCTTATTTTATCCAGACCGAGTTCGAGATCATGAAGTCGGCTGATGTGCTGGATCGCGTCATTGACAGTCTCAAGCTGAACACGGTATGGGGGCACAAATATAATGGCGGCGACAATGTGATGAAGACGGCAGATACCGAAGGCATTCTCAAGGGCCGCCTTTCGTTGAATCCTGTGCGCAATACGACCCTGATAGACATAACTGTTTACAGTGATAAGCCGCAGGAGGCAGCCGACCTCGCCAATGCCCTCGCCGACGCTTACAGCGAAAAGCGCAAGGAGGACAATGACAAGCTGGAAAATCGCGGTTTGGCTACCTTGAAAGAGCAAAATGCTGAGCAGGAGAAAATCATTGCCGACCAATCCAAAAACGTAGAAGCACTTCGCAAGCAATTTAACATCCCGGATTCCGACCCCAACAGTTCTGGTCCCGGACAGACTCTGGAAAATAATGTGATCCAGGAGATCCAATCCTCATTGAACACCTTCGAGGTGCAGTATGAACAGCTCGCTACCAACCTCGCGACCTTGTCGGGCATGGACAAACAGAAACTCCGCACAGTTCTTCCCCGGGCCGTCGATAATCCGGATTCCCAATTGATGTCCTTGTTGGACCAATTGAACATGGCCCAGCAGAGATTCCTGCAGGTCAAGGCTGATCTCAAACCGGAAAACCCGGTGTATCAAATGGCGCTGGAGGCGACGAACGACCTGAATATCAAGATAGACAATTGCGTGGATGGCATCATGGTGGGTATGGAGACCAAGCTGGCCAGCTATAAGGCCGTGGTCGATTCGCAAAGAGCCAAACTCGATAAGGCCAAACTGACAGACGTTGCCCGGGCGGAGGAAACGCGGCCCTATTACGATGCCAAGGACCAGCTCGAACGGTCCAAAAACTTCCAGAAAATCCTCGAGATGAAGATTCTTTCTAAAACCACGGACGCCGCGCTTCCCATGACGACGATGGTTCAGACGATCGAAACGGCCAAACCAGATACAACTCCCGTCCGCCCCAAAAAGACCTTGAACATCATTCTGGGTATCGTCATCGGCCTGGTGGTCGGTGTGGGCCTGGCCTTCTTTATCGAATATCTTGACACGAGCGTCAAAACGATCGACGACGTGGAGCGCGCGTTGCAGGCGCCCGTGCTGGGCGTTATCCCGCAGAACGTGGGTGTGCTGTTGCAGGAAGGCGCGGAAAGTCCTCACGCGGAAGCCTACCGTGTCTTGCGCACCAACCTTCTGTTCTCCCGCAAGGATGACAAGCTGAACACGGTTTGTGTGGTCAGCGCGGGGGCTGGCGAAGGCAAGTCCACCACGATCCTCAATCTGGCCACCGCATTTGCGCAATCCGGCGACCGGGTTCTACTGGTGGACTCCGACTTGCGCCGCCCGACGTTGCACAAGATGTTGAAACTGAGCAATAGCCTCGGTCTCACCAACTGCTTGTTGAAGCAAAACACGCTTGAAGAAGTCATCCAGCGCACCAGCCTGCCCTCGCTCGACCTTCTGCCGAGCGGAAAACTGCCCAGCAGTTCGCTCAGCATATTGAGTTCGGCCCAGATGCGCGAGCTTATCACCGAACTCAAACGCCGTTATGATTTCGTGTTTTTCGATTCACCGCCCATCATGGGTGTGAGCGATGCTTCCGTTCTCGCCAGCGAAGTGGATATGACCGTGCAGGTCATCCAGTACCGCCGTTATCCGCAGCCCATGAACATTCGCGCCAAGCAGATGGTCGAAAAGGTCGGCGGGAATCTGATCGGCATCGTGCTCAACAACATCAACATGTCGCAGGACGAGAGCTATTATTATTATAGTGGTTACTATCACGGTTATTATTATTATTCCCGCGATGAGGACCAGGTTCCGGCCTCAGAAACCGGCGCCACCGTCGCCGCAGGCGATAAGCCGGCGGATAAGCCGGGGGAAATCAAACAAAAGTATTAAAGAATAGCAGGGATCTAAGGATGCAAATGACAAATTTGTCGGGAAAAGCGACACGCTGGATCACTCTTTTGGGGTGCGCTATTGCCGTGTTGGTATTGGCAGGCTGCGCTGGAGTCACTAAAAATCCTGAAGGGGCTCAGACGGTCGTCGGCACAAACAATGTTTTTGCCGTGGGCAACACCATCGACGTGCTGTTTTCGATGCCGACCACACCTCCTCCTCCTTACGAAGAACGTATCAAGGATGATGGCACCATCACGATGCCGCTCGTCGGTGTGATTCACGCGGCCGGCAAAAGCCCGGGGGATCTGCAAAAAGAATTACAGGTCAAGTACGAGAGACTTTACAACAACATCACCGTCACGGTTAAGGACCAGGACCGGTATTTTTATGTGGATGGCGAAGTGCAATCACGCGGGCCCAAGCTGTATCTTTCGGACATGGATATCGTCCAGGCGCTTTCCGCAGCTGGCGGCTTCACTGAATATGCCAAGCGCACCCGCGTGAAACTGACTCGCAATGGCAAGACTGAGATCATCAACGCCATCAAGGCCATTGACGATCCGCGTTACGATGTGAAGGTTTATCCGGACGACAAGATCTACGTTCCGCGTCGTCTCTGGTGATGATCCAGCTTAAGATTCTTTCCGGTAAGATGGCGGGCGCCGTTGTGGCGGCCCGCCGTTTTCCTTTTCGGGTCGGGCGCGTTCCCGGTTCTGACCTCCAGATGGAGGAACCGGGCGTCTGGGACAAGCATCTGCAGATCGATTTCCGACCCGGGGAAGGGTTTCAGTTGTCCACGCAGCCGGAGGCCGTTACCTCTGTCAACGGAACGCCTGCGCAATCGTTGCTATTGCGCAATGGTGACCTGATTGAATTGGGGCCGGTCAAGATCAGGTTCTGGCTGGGTGAGGTGGCCCAAAAGAGCCTGACCCGGCGGGAATTGTTCATCTGGGCTTTGATTGCCCTGGTTTCGCTGGGGCAGGTTGCTTTGATCTATTGGATGTCGGCGTAGGCGGCTTTCCAAATACTTTGGTAATCAATTGAAAGACTCGAGCAGTTGAACCCCTCTCCCTTATTCCCTCTCCCTCCGGCGGGGCGGGACGCGGCGGGGGAGGCGACAAGGGATGTCGTTCGAGCTTTGGTCTGAGATCTGGAAATCCGGTGGTTTGCCGAATGCAATTCGGCGATACTGCAGATTGAAAATCTGCGCTACGGACTTTAGTGGCGGAAATGGCGCGTGCCCGTGAAGGCCATCGCCAGATTCCGCTCATCGGCCGCCGCAATGACCTCCGCATCACGCACCGAGCCACCGGGTTGGATGGCCGCCGTCGCGCCCGCGTCTGCCGCGGTTATCAATCCATCCGGGAACGGGAAATAAGCGTCGCTGCAGACCACGCTGCCGTGCAGGGAGAGCTTTGCTTCTCCAGCCTTCCAGACGGCGATGCGGCTGGAATCCACCCGGCTCATCTGGCCGGCACCGATGCCCAGCGTGCGGTCGGCCTTCGCATAGACGATGGCGTTGGATTTCACGTGCTTCACCACGCCCCAGCCGAACAACATCGCGCGCAATTCCTCTTCCGTAGGCTTGCGCTTCGTGACGATCTTCAGATCCTCCGCACGGGTTTTCTTCACATCGCGTTCCTGCATGAGAAACGAGCTTGCGCCGACGCTTCGCACATCAAAATGTTTTGTGTTCGCGGGATTCAGCGGCTTCAGGACGCGCAAGAGGCGCAGGTTTTTCTTCTTTTGTAAAATCTCGAGCGCTTCGGGTTTGAAATCCGGCGCCACAATGACTTCGCTGAAGATCTCGGCGATGGCTGCGGCGCAGGCGGCATCCAGCGGCTGGTTCACGACGATGATGCCGCCGAAGGGCGCCTGCTTGTCCGTGGCGAAGGCCTTTTCCCAGGCTTCATGCAGCGAATGCGCCTGGCCGACGCCACAGGGATTCGTGTGCTTGAGGATGGCGAGCGTGGGGGATTTGCCGTCAAATTCCTCGATCAATTGCTCGGCGGCAGTGAGGTCCAGGATATTGTTGTAGGACAATTCCTTGCCGTGCAGTTGTTGGAAGTATTCGGGAAATTTTCCGTACAACGCGGCGGCCTGGTGCGGATTTTCGCCGTAGCGCAACGGCTGCGCCAGCGGTGTTGAGATGGTGAGCGACGCGGGCAACGCAGTTTGACCGCCGGAAAATTCCTTTTGCAGATGCGCGGCGATGGCGGCGTCGTACGCACCGGTCCGCGCGAAGACTTTGGCGGCGAGCGTGCGGCGCAATTCCAGCGTCGTGTTGCCGGTCGCGGTGATCTGCGACGCCACTTCCGCGTAATCCAGCGGGTCCACGATGACCGTGACGCTATCATGATTCTTGGCCGCGCTGCGCAGCATGGACGGGCCGCCGATATCGATGTTCTCGATGGCATCATGCAGGGCTACACCGGGCCTGGCGACCGTGGCCTCGAATGGATACAGGTTTACCACAACAAGGTCGATGGGCGTGATGCCGTGTTGTTTGACCGCGGCTTCGTGGGTCGCATTGCCACGGATATACAGCAGGCCGCCATGGACTTTGGGGTGCAAGGTTTTGACGCGGCCATCGAGCATTTCCGGAAAGCCGGTATGTTCGCTGATATCTTTCACCGTGAGTCCCGCCTCCCGCAACGTCTTGGCTGTGCCACCTGTGGAGATGAGTTCCACGCCAGCAGCAGCGAGCGCCTGGGCGAAGGCGACGAGGCCGGTTTTATCGGAGACCGAAAGCAAAGCGCGTTGAACTTTTGACATGGCGGCGATTACGATTGATGGCAGAGGCGGAGGAGTCAACGCAAATACGCTTTGCGAATTAAAACATCGAACATTGAACAACGAACGTCGAACGCCGAAGGGGAATGACGAATGACGGAGAACCAATGTGGAAAAATGGTGCGCGATACAGGGTTCGAACCTGTGACCCCTACCGTGTCAAGGTAATGCTCTACCACTGAGCTAACCGCGCACTTTGCGGACGAATACACTGGCATAAGCTTTCGCGTTGGACAAGTGCTTTTCAAGGGAGGTTTTGACGGGCGGGCGCATCTTGACCCTGCCTCTTGGGATTGTGCTGGCAGAGAAGGCTGAACGCCGCGTTTATGCGGCAGCAACGCAATTGGGTTATCGCTGCCGCCTGAAGGCGGCGTTCCGAAGGACAGTGTCAAGATGCGCCCTTTGACGGGATGGTTGAAGTTTTCCCATGTTCCGTTATTTTGACGGCGGAATGAAATCTGTCGCAGTCATTGGAGCATCGAACGACCGGCATAAATACGGCAACAAAGCGGTGCGCGCTTATTTGCAGCAGGGGTACACAGTTTATCCCGTGAACCCGAAGGAAACGGAGATCGAGGGATTGTCGGCTGTTCCCGGTATTCGCGAGGTGCCGGTGCGTCCGAATCTCATCAGCGTGTATGTGCCGCCGCAGGTATTGCTGAAGATTTTACCGGATATCGCGGCGCGCGGGTGCGATGAGCTGTGGCTGAATCCCGGGACGGAATCAGACGAGGTTTTGGTCGAGGCCGAAAGGCTTGGCCTGAATGTGATCCAGGCGTGCAGTATCCTCAGCGTGGGCGTTTCGCCGTCGGCTCTGTGAGTCTGCCAATGATAAGAAATGGAAAAGAAAAAAGAATTTGACAAAGTTTGATATTTATTGTAAATGGAGATTTGTTCTTTGATAATAGAAATATGGTAATCGGTTAATCAGTTGAATTGGTAACTGGAAACCGGCCAAAATGCCAAATTCGGAGTTTTTGTGGAAATATCGTAAAATCATGTGCTTAGGCAATTAAGCCCACGGGCTGCTCCACCCAGCTCCAACCAACTAAAGGAAACGTTTACGATGGTCCTCGTTCCATGGAGCCTCCATCAGCCTTTTCCTGACCCTTTGTCGCTTCCCACGCGGCGAAACTCGAAATTCAATTAGGACGAGCATGACCTAAGGCTATCTAAGGTTATTTAAGGTACCTTTTTTTATTTGGAGATGGAGGCGATGGGCGAGGGCTATCCTCCGCTGCCAAGTTTTCTGAGGAAACGGAATCATCTGGAGTTAAAGGAAGTTATTCGGAGCAAATCGGGCAAAAAATAATCCATCGGGTGCTTAGTGGTACTAATCACAGAGGCCACGAAATGGGCGTAAGGGACGATAACGGATCATGAAGACACAAAGACCGTTGTGAGCTTCAATACTGCAGACCCTTGTTTCGCGCCAGGCGGTAGGCGGTGGCGACCCCCAGGAAAATCCAAACTGCGGTATAAGGATTGAGCGATTCGACGACAATGGTCTTGGTCGTGATCTCGGAACGGACTTTTTGCAAAAGTGAGCTTTTGTATTCCGCCTCGGATGGTTTTCCGTCCTGCAACGCCTGGAGTTCCGGCAACACCTTTAGTTTGAACTGGTCGATGTCATTTTCGGTGACATTTGCGATATCTCCCGCCTTGGAAGACTCCGCCGCCTGGATGGTGTGAACACCGCTGCCCATGAAGCGCATGATGAGATCCGCTTGGAAAATTTGGATATTATCGATGGCTGTGCCAGCGCGTTCACCAGCCACCGCGACCTCCAGTTTGTATGTGGCTACTGCCAATCGTAAATCGTCATCCGTGTTTGCTGCCATGACATCTTTGGCATAACCCCTCGTTTCGACATAAGCGAGGGGCAGTGACTTGTTGACGTGCTGCATGATGATATCGCGCCCGACGAGATATTGTCCGCCGCCGATGGAAATGAACGCCGCAATGGCTGCAGTGGTTCCCAACATCGGATGCCCACGTGGTGCCAGAAGATATGAAGTGCCGCCTGCCAACGCGCCCAATCCCCAGGCAGCGTAGCCGAATTCCCAGCCGGTAGCCTTGGTAAGCCATAGCCACCCAAACGCCCCGACAAGCCCCATCAGGAGCGATGCGCCCGCAGCCACAACGAGGCGTTGGGTCGATGTTTCATCGCCGTTGTCGGAGGTGGCTTCTTTCTCCTTGTCACCAATTCTCAGGTCGGTGCGGTCGAGTTCATCAAATTCGTGCCGTTTGGGTTTGAGGCCCAACCAGCGTTTCCAGGCGGGCACTTGCGATGGGTCAGCTGGCGGCTCGAGTTTATGCGCAATATATTCATTGGCCTTGGCCGTGCAGTCGGAACCGCAGGCCAGGCAACTCACCGGAAATTTGACGCGATTGTTTTCGAGCGCTTCCTCGAACGAAAACACGCTGCCGCAAGTGCATTTTACCCTGATTTCCATAGCTGATGACGGATGTCCGCGGATTTTCCGCAACAACCTCGGGAGACTTTGAGCAGGTTATAATCCAACCTTAAGTGCCTAAATTAGTGGGGAAAGTGGGGTGATTTGTCCAAACTTTGAGCGCGAAAGTGTCTTAAGATTGACCTGCGAACAAAGTTGCCCGGTCCAGCGCAGGAATTAATCGCCGTGTGATGAGGCCCGGCTTTCGCCCTTCAGAATGGCGCCCGCGTAATCGCGGTTCATCTTCGCGATGAAATTGATGGAGATTTCCTTGGGGCAAACGGCCTCGCAGGAGCCGGTGACAGTGCAGGCGCCGAAACCTTCCTTGTCCATCTGCGCCACCATGTTTTCCACGCGGCGGTCTTTCTCCGGCTTGCCCTGGGGCATCAGGTTGAGATGCGAAACTTTTGCCGAAACGAAGAGCATGGCGCTTGCATTTTTGCAGGCCGCCACGCACGCGCCGCAACCGATGCATTGCGCCGCATCCATGGCGAGGTCGGAAATTTCCTTGGGCACGGGAATGGCGTTCGCATCCGGCACGCCGCCGGTGCGCACGGAAATGAATCCGCCGGCTTGGATGATGCGATCGAAGGCGCTGCGATCTACGACCAAATCCTTGACGATGGGAAAAGCCTTGGCGAGCCATGGCTCAACGGTGATGGTGTCGCCATCCTTGAAATGCCGCATGTGAAGCTGGCAGACGGTCGTGCCTATGTGTCCGCCATGGGCGGTCCCGTTGATGACGCAGGAGCAAGTCCCGCAGATGCCTTCGCGGCAATCGGAATCGAACGCGATGGGTTCCTCGCCGCCGGAGATCAGCCCTTCGTTGACGACATCGAGCATCTCCAAAAATGACATGTCCGGTGATACGTCCTTGGCCTGCAGCGTGACGAAGCCACCGGGCGTTTGCGCGTTCTTCTGCCGCCAGACTTTGAGCGTGAGATTCATTATTTGTAACTCCTCGTGCTCATGTGCACTTCTTCGTAAACAAGCGGTTCGGTGTGCCGGATCGGCGCCTTGCCTTCACCTTGATATTCCCAGGCAGCGACGTGCGCGAAATGCTCGTCATCGCGTTTGCACTCGCCTTCCTCCTGGTATTCCACACGAAAATGTCCGCCGCAGGACTCATTACGCGTCAGGGCATCGAGGCAGAGCAGTTCGCCGAACTCCAGGAAATCCGCCACGCGCCCCGCGTATTCCAATGATTGGTTCAATTCCTCGTTCGCGCCGACTACGTTCACGTTCTGCCAGAACTCTGCGCGCAATTCAGGGATGCGTTTCAACGCTTCCTTGAGGCTCGCCTCGCTGCGTGCCATGCCGCATTTCTCCCACATGATATGGCCGAGCTCGCGATGGAACGAACGCACGGTGCGCTTGCCTTTGATGGAAAGCATCTTGTTGGTCAGCGCATTCACGTCGGCTTCCGCCTTCTTGAATTCGGCGTGGTCGGTTTTCGGCTTCGGCTGTTTGTTCGTCGCGAAATAATTCCCGATGGTGTAGGGGAGGATGAAATAACCATCGGCCAGCCCCTGCATCAACGCACTGGCGCCGAGGCGGTTCGCGCCGTGATCGGAGAAATTCGCTTCACCCACGACGAACAGGCCGGGGATGTTGCTCATCAGGTTGTAGTCCACCCACAAGCCACCCATCGTGTAGTGCACTGCAGGATAGATGCGCATCGGCTGCTTGTAGGCGTCTTCGCCAGTTATGCGCTCATACATGTCGAATAAGTTGCCGTAACGTTCGCGCACTTTGTCTTCGCCCAAACGTTTGATGGCGTCGTTGAAATCGAGGAACACACCGCGTCCGCCCGGGCCCACACCACGGCCTTCGTCACACACTTCCTTCACGGCCCGCGAAGAAATGTCGCGCGGCGCAAGGTTACCAAAGCTCGGATATTTGCGTTCGAGAATATAATCGCGGTCGGATTCAGGAATCTGCGCCGCCGATTTGCCGCCATCTTCCTTCTTCTTGGGCGCCCAGACGCGGCCGTCGTTGCGGAGCGATTCGCTCATCAACGTGAGCTTGCTCTGATGGTCGCCGCTGACCGGGATGCACGTGGGATGGATCTGCGTGTAGCAGGGATTGGCAAAGCCAGCGCCTTTTTTGTAAGCGCGATAGTTGCCGGTGACGTTGCAACCAACTGCGTTGGTGGAGAGGTAGAAAACATTGCCGTAACCGCCGGTGGCGAGCACGACAGCGTCAGCAGCATGCGATGAAATCTTTCCGGTGACCATGTCGCGAACGACGATGCCCTTGGCGTGACCGTCCACGAGCACGAGGTCGAGCATCTCCGTACGGGGGTACATCTTGACCGTACCTAGGCCGATCTGGCGTGAGAGTGACTGGTAGGCACCAAGCAACAACTGCTGACCGGTCTGGCCGCGCGCGTAAAAGGTGCGGGAGACTTGTGCGCCACCGAATGAACGGTTATCCAGCAACCCGCCGTATTCGCGGGCGAAGGGCACGCCTTGGGCCGCACATTGGTCGATGATGTTCACGCTCACCTGCGCGAGCCGGTAAACGTTCGCTTCGCGTGAACGGAAATCGCCACCTTTGATGGTGTCGTAAAACAGCCGGAAAACAGAGTCACCGTCGTTCTGATAATTCTTCGCGGCATTGATGCCGCCCTGGGCTGCGATGCTATGGGCGCGGCGCGGGCTGTCCTGGTAGCAGAAACATTTTACGTTGTAGCCGAGTTCCGCCATGGTCGCCGCCGCCGAACCACCGGCCAGACCGCTACCCACGATGATAACGTCAAACTTCCGCTTATTCGCCGGGTTCACCAGCTTGAGGTCGAAACGGTGTTTGTCCCATTTTTGCGCCAATGGGCCGGATGGGATGTTGGAATTCAGATTCATGGATTCGCCCCCCTTCCGTAATGGAAGACCAAAACTGAGATCGGTATGGAAATGTAGCCCAGGAAAATCAGCCACGCGATGACCTTGGCCCCTTTATTAAGGATGGGCGCGTAATTGTGATTCTTCAGGCCCAACGATGAAAACATCGCGCTGACGCCGTGACTGAGGTGGAGGCAGAGCAAAAAGATACCGATGATGTAGAACAGGCTGACGATGGGCTGGGAGAAACCCGCCACCATCATCTTGAAAATATCGTGTCGGCCTTCGAGGTCATAAAATTCTGGACTGGCCGTGAAATCCTTTCCCGTCAGGTTCACCGCTTTGACCATCACCGTGTAGTGCAGCAGATGAAAGATGATGAACGCAAAGACGATGAGGCCGCTCATAAGCATCGTGCGCGAGGCATAGCTGGCGGCAGTGGGATTCCAATTCGCGTAAGGCGTCGGACGCGCGGCTTTGTTTTCCGCCGAAAGTTTGATGGCGCTCCAGATGTGCAAGCCGATCATCGCGAGCAAAAATATCCGGGCCGGCCAGATGATTTCGACGTTGGACTGTAGAAAATGTCCGTAGCGGTTGATCGATTCCGGTCCGAGGAAGAATTGCAGGTTGCCGACGAGATGGGCGATGACAAAGCCGAACATCGCCAGGCCGGTGATGGCCATGACGTATTTTTTGCCCAGCGAAGAACCAAATATGTTGGCTACAAGTTTCATCGAACGTAAATGGGCAAATAGGAATCGCTTCGGGGTTTTGCCATTAACAAAAACAGTTTAACGACACTGCGCCTGCGCCGTCAACTTGAGTTAGAAGATATAAGTGTGGCTGCGTTTCTATTTAAGGTTGCTTATTGTCGACTGCGGTCTGCGATGCCGTAGTCCATTCATTAAGAGCGCGTTCGGAATGGCTGTGTAACTCGGGTTGAAGTAGCTCAAGGGCCTCGCCGACCAGATAGAGCGATCCGGCAATGACTACGAGCGGCGCGCCAGTGACGCTCTCAAAGGCATCGTGCAGTGAAGAATATACACCGACATCCGTAGCAGGATGTTTTCTCCGACACGCGTCTGCGAGCGCTTGTGGCGATGCCGTGCGTTCGCTTTGGACTGGAACAAACACAACCTTGGCCGCCATTGGCCAAAGAATGTCGCACATGCTCTCCCAATCCTTGTCCTGCAGGATCCCCAGGACCAACACCGGTTTTGCGTTGGGATAAAGCTGTTTTAAAGCGTCTGCCAGGGTTTGCGCCCCGGCGATATTATGCGCGCCATCCAGGAGGATTTTTTGTCCGGAAGGTTTCGTGAGCAGTTGCAACCGGCCCGGCCAGTTCACAGTCTTCAATCCGTTGCGGATTGCTTCGGGACCGACGGGAATAATGCCCTGCAACACTTCTACGGTCGCGAGCGCGAGCGCGGCATTTGTTTTTTGGTGTGAGCCGGGCAGAGAAAGTTCGAAAGAAAACTTTGAGGATTGGTCGATCCTAACGAGCGGCGCCTGGTTTTCTTTGGCGGTTCTTTCGATGACCTTCAGGGCTGCGGGTTCTGTTGCGGCAGTTATGACGGGGATTCCGGGCTTAATGATGCCCGCCTTTTCTGTGGCAATCTTTTCCAACGTGTCACCGAGCCATTGTTGGTGGTCGAACGCAATATTGGTGATGACGCTGGCCAAAGGTGTGACGATATTGGTCGCATCCAGGCGGCCACCGAGGCCGGTTTCCCAGATGACGAGGTCGCATTTGTTTTCAGCAAAGTGGCGAAGCGCCATGACCGTGATGGCTTCGAAAAATGTCGGCTGATGGTCGTCGGGAAATTGGGGCAACAGTTTTTGTATGTCGGAAACCTGCCGGATGACTTCGTCTTCTGAGATGAGCCGGCGATCGACCTGGATGCGTTCACGAAACGAGACGAGGTGAGGGGACGTGAACAGCCCCACGTGCAAACCCGCCTCGCGATAGATGCTTTCCAACATCGCGCAGGTCGATCCTTTCCCGTTGGTGCCCGCGACGTGGATGAACCGGAGTTGATTTTGCGGGTCACCGGCGAGGTACGCCAGCTTGCGAGTGTTTTCCAGCCCAAATTTCGCGCCGAACAAACGCAGGTCGTAAAGGAATCGAATGGCTTCGGCGTAGGTCACTGCAAAATTAGAGTGCGAATTCCACGGGGATTTTTTCGGCGAGCCGCCTGGCAGCCTCTCCTGGTCTGCGATTGCGCCAAGCCAAATTTTCCTCTATCCGTTGTAGCATGGCTTGCAGCCCGATTTTTGGCGGGTGTGAAACAAAGTCTGGAGAAACCGGGAGAATCAACAGGGCATCCCTCAATTCGTCACTAGTTGGCGAGTGATCGGGATAATTTTTCATACAGGTCGATTGTGCCGTATTTTGAAAATAACTCACGAATATTTTTGGACCTGATATCGACTTTGTTGATGCGGACCAAGTTTTCAACATCCAAATAGTCTTTTAGGAACCGGTTAGCGCGAGTATTTTTTAAAGCATGTAGTTTCAGTGCCAACAAGTGTTCAAGGGAAGGTACAGTAGTTTTGATTCCATAGAGATCTGCATTCTGGCCGGCGTGAAAAATAGGCGAGAAGGTCTTTTCTTCTACCAACATCAGATCCACCGGCCACGCATTATTTTCGGGCTGTGAAAGCTGTATAAAATTTCCTCCATCCTGGTAAATCGTGTAGTCTAGGCCTGCAAACATTTTCAGCCACTGGTCTTTGTCAGCTTTGCTGGCTAAAATATCCAAATCACCGGTTTCCCTTGAATAGCCATAGTAATTCACGGCCAGTCCACCGATAATCACCAAGCGCAATTTTCGGTCTCCTGCTTCTTTATGAATTGTCGCAAAAAAACTCACAACGGCTTGTGATGGATGTGCTGATGTGCAGCGGCGATAAAGCTCTTGAACAAAGGATGCGGCTGGTGCGGTTTACTCTGGAATTCCGGATGGAACTGGCTGGCCAAGAAGAACGGATGGTTCGCCAGTTCAATGACTTCCACCAGTTTGCCGTCTGGTGAAACGCCGCTGAACTTGAAGCCCGCCTTTTCAAATTTGTCGCGATAGGCGTTGTTGAATTCGTAGCGATGCCGGTGGCGCTCATTGATGATGAACGAACCATAAAACTCCGTCGCCTTTGACCCGAGCGCCAACTGGCATGCCTGCGAGCCGAGGCGCATCGTGCCGCCTTTTTTTGTGACGCGTTTTTGTTCGTCCAACATCGCGATGACCGGATGCGGGGTGTTGGGGTCGAATTCCGTCGAATGGGCCTTGGCCAGTTTCAAAACATTCCGCGCAAATTCTATCGTGGCGATCTGCATCCCGAGGCACAGGCCGAGATAAGGGATATTGTTCTCGCGGGCGTACTGGGCCGACTGGATCTTGCCTTCGATGCCGCGTTCGCCAAAGCCACCGGGAACCAGGATTCCGCCGAGTCCCTTCAAATGTTTCTCCGCGCCATCGCGCTCGATCTCTTCAGCATCCACGCGCACGATCTCCACGCCGCAATCGTTGCCGATGCCGCCGTGAATGATGGCTTCGTAAACCGATTTGTACGCGTCCTGCAGCCCGATATATTTGCCCACGACCCCGACGCGCACGCGATGTCTTGGCGCGATGAGCTTGCGGATGATCTCCTGCCAGTGCGCCATGTTCGCGGTCGGCGTATCGAGATGGAGCAGGCGGCAAACCAGATCGTCCACCCGTTCACGCTGCAGCATCAACGGCACTTCATAAATGGAGTGGTCCACGTCTTTTTCCTCGATGACTGCTTCAAGCGGCACATTGCAGAACATGGAGATTTTTTGGCGCAATTCCTTGTCGAGCGGTTTCTCGCAGCGGCACACAATGATATGCGGCGCCAGGCCGATTTCGCGCAGCTTGGCCACGCTTTGCTGCGTGGGCTTGGTCTTCAGTTCGCCGGCGGCCTTGATGAATGGCACGTAGGTGACGTGCAGGAAAATTGCATTATTGTAACCGACCTCAAGCGCGAATTCACGGATGGCTTCGAGAAATGGCAATCCTTCGATGTCTCCGGTGGTGCCACCGATTTCCGTGATGACCACATCGGCTTTCGACTTCTCGGCCAGCACATGGATGCGGTTTTTGATTTCGTCCGTGACATGGGGGATGACCTGAACCGTCTTGCCGAGATATTTCCCTTCGCGCTCGTTGTTGAGCACGGTCTGGTACACCTGGCCGCTGGTGAGATTGTTCAGCCGCGTGAGCTTCACGTTCGTGAAACGCTCATAATGGCCTAGGTCGAGGTCGGTCTCCGCGCCGTCATCGAGCACATACACTTCGCCGTGTTGATACGGGCTCATCGTGCCGGGGTCAACATTGAGATAGGGGTCGAACTTTTGCAGCGTGACCTTGAGGCCGCGATTTTCGAGCAACGTGCCCAGCGCGGCAGCCGTCAGACCCTTGCCGAGCGAACTCACCACACCGCCAGTTACAAATATGAATTTCATTTCTAAATAATTTTAAACCACGGATATACACGGATTAACACGGATAAAAATTTTCAATTTGTTGCGGTCTGCCTTTTTTTAATAATTTTCAACATTACGGCTTCCATCGAATCTCTCCTTTTGCCGTAATGAGCTTCACGATGGTCTGACGGACACAACGCGATGACATTGTCAACCGTATCAGGTCCTTGTTTTCCTAAAGCGATTATGTGGTGAGTCTCCAAATACCGGTTGCCGTTGGGAAGAAGAAAGCCTAACTTGCCGCAGTATTCGCAAGTGCCTTTTGCCTGCCGCAGGATGTGTTTTCTAACTTCGTCGTTTCGTTGATAACGCCAGCCGCTGCTTTCTGTTCTGTGAGGCGACTCGCATCCAATCGGAGCAGCGGCCGGGATGTCATCAATCGCAGAATCTGAGGGCTCTAATCTGAAATAGCTTTCTATGGTCTTTAAGATTTTAGGATTCTTAAATTGTTCGATCGTGTGCCGCAAAAATACATTTTTGTTGTACTTAATCGGTTTGAAATCTTTCATCCATTTAACGGGTAAAAAATTCGGATGACGATAACTAGGTATATTTGGCGCCTTCGTCATCGCTCGGTCATAGTATGGCTTGCCTGTTACAACACCCAATCCCACAACCTGCCTCATTCCTTTTCGGGCTAAAATGATGTCACCTATTTTGATTTCTTTGTCAAAAAACCGAAACTGACGGGCAATTTCGCCCGGGTGAGCCGATTTGTCTGCTGGCTGTTGCGTTCTAGCTTTTTCTTTAATTTGATTTTCGTTCAGTCCAATTACATTTCCAAGCCAGTCCCATCCAACAGATATATGATTATTATTATAATCAAATTGCCAGACGTCTTCCCAAATTGGCTTTTCGAAATTATAGGGCGCAATCGCCCAAGCTTTTTTCATAATTGAATATGGAAATCGGTACAAAATCTTTTTTCATCCGTGTCTATCTGTGTCCATCCGTGGTTAAAATCTTTTCCACTCGCTTCACATCTTCCGGCACGTCCACGCCCACGCTGTCATAATCCACTTTGACCACGGCGATCTGGATGCCGTTTTCCAGCGCCCGTAATTGTTCCAGTTTTTCCGCGTTCTCCAACGGTGACACCGGGTATTTCACCAGCCGCAACAACGTCTCACGCCGGTATCCGTAGATGCCGAGGTGCTTCAAAAATGGAAACGCCGCCAACTGTTCATTCACGGAACGACTGGCGGCCTCACGCAAAAACGGAATCGTACGGCGCGAAAAATATAAGGCCCGACCGGCGCTGTTGACAACGACTTTTACGACATTGGGGTTGTCGTATTCGGCCGGATTTTTGATGGGCGTCGCTGCCGTGGACATTTCATTGTGCGTCAACGCGTGCGCAACCGCGTCGATCACGGTGGGGTCGATCAGCGGTTCGTCGCCCTGGATATTCACCACAGCGTCGCAGTTGATTTTATTGGCCGCTTCGGCGATGCGGTCTGAGCCGCTGGGATGGTCTGCGCGCGTCATGGCTACGCGGCTGAACTTTCGGGCGACCTCGGCGATGCGTTCGTCATCGGTCGCTACGACTACTTCGCTCAACGATTTCGCCTTCAGGCATTGCTCGACCACATGCTGGATGAGCGGCTTGCCGGCGATCAGCGCGAGCGGTTTGCCGGGGAAGCGTGTTGAGGCGTAACGGGCGGGAATGATGCCGACGATTTTCACGGGGGTTCATTAAGCCACAGCTTGCGGTAGCGAGGCAAGCTATGAAGGCGGCAGTGGCCTTTAAGTGACTTTAGGGCCGAAATGGAACAACTGAAAAAAGATTCCTTATTTTTAACACGATATAACACGATAATGCACGATTCCTTCGAAAAATAACACGATTCCAAACACGATTGATTCACGATATTTCACGATGATCCACGATTTCTCGTGTTTGGCCGGAAGGCATTTCCCTTCCACCTTCTTCAATCTCACTTCTGCATTTTTATACATCCCCTCCGTTATATCACACGTTTCCCATCTTGTAACTGTGATGGTCACGCTAATAGCATTTTCTTTAAAAAATCTTTCAGGTACATAAAACTCAATGAACACAGGCTTCTTATTGGGTTTTAACATGCCAAAAACACAAAAAAGACGTGCACAAGCTGTGCAGGCCCTTTTTGTAAGCAAAATTTCCGTTCTTATCAAACTGCAGGAAAGCGCATAGAATCGCGGGCCGATGACGAAACCGAAATACATCCGTCCGCTGGTCAGCGATTTGCACGCCTATGTGCCCGGCGAACAGCCAAAGATCAAAGGGCTCATCAAACTGAACACGAATGAGAATCCGTACCCACCATCGCTTCGCGTTTTGAAGGCGGTGCAGTCTGCGGCCGATAGCCGTTTGCGGCTTTACCCGAACCCGGCCGCGGACGGTTTGCGCGCGCAATTGGCGAAGCTCCATCGCTGCCAGCCGGAGAACATCGTGGTGGGCAATGGATCGGATGAATTGCTGGCACTGGCCACGCGCTGCTTTGTTGAACCTGCGCTGAAAACCCATAAACGAAATGCTAGATCGCTCATCCAATATTTCACGCCGAGTTATTCGCTGTATCCGGTGCTGGCGGACATCCATGGCGCGATTAAGAACGCGGTGCCGCTCAATCCGGATTTCAGCATCCCCAAACTGGCGGAACTCAAGCGCGCGAAGCTCTGGGATTTCAATGCGGCACTGACACTGGTGACGACACCGAACGCACCCAGCGGGCGGAGTTATCCGGTCTCGCAACTGGAACAAATCTGCGAAATCCAGCGCGGCGTGGTGGTGCTGGATGAAGCCTACGTGGATTTTGCGAAAGAAAACGCGATGGCCCTGGCGCTGCAGTTCAAAAACGTGTTGGTTGCGCGAACATTCTCAAAAGCCTACTCGTTGTGCTTCCAGCGCATCGGATATTTTGTAGGTCACCCTGACCTTATCAATGCGCTCCACAAGATCCGCGATAGTTACAATGTTAACGGGCTGGGGCAAGTCGCGGCGGAAGCAACATTGGATGACCTGGATTATTACCGCGCGAATTTCAAAAAGATCATCGCCACGCGGGAGTGGCTCTCGCGTGAATTGACCAAACTCGGCTTCCGGGTGTTGCCCAGCGAAACGAATTTTATCCTGGCCCGGCCGCCGGTCTTTTCTGCGCAGGATTGGCTGCAAAAGTTGCGGTCGCAAAAGATTCTGGTGCGCTGGTTCAGCGCGCCGGAGGTGAAGAATTATCTGCGCATCACCATCGGGACGCAACGGGAGGCGGAGGCGTTGGTCAAGGCGAGTCGGCAGATCGGCCATTGATATCAGTCCTTTTGTGTTCCGCGATTTACGGCCCAGTGTCCTGTTTCAATACTTTTGTCGTGCAGAAATCCCTGAAACCTTTTGTTTCCGGTCGGCCCTGTTTTTGCTAAAAAACACCTGTGTATCTCGCATATTATGGCCTGAAGGAGCCGCCGTTCGACATCACGCCGAACCCGCGCTTCCTTTTTTACAGCGCAAAGCATCGCGAGGCGTTCAATCATCTGCTCTTCGGCATCCGTGAACGCAAAGGCTTTGTGCAGCTCACGGGCGAGGTTGGCGCGGGCAAAACGACCCTGTGCCGCGCGATGTTGGAAGAGCTCGACGGCCGTTTTTCTACGGCCCTCATCCTGAACCCCGTGATGAGCGCGGATGAATTGATGAAGGCCATCGCCACCGAATTTGGTTTGAGCGTGAAGGGCATGGACCGGCTGGAAACCATTTCGGCCATCAACACTTTTTTGTTGAAGCAAGTGGAGCAGAAAAAAGATTCCGTGCTCATCATCGATGAAGCGCAGGACCTGACCGATGACCTGCTCGAACAGGTCCGGCTGCTCTCGAATCTGGAGACGGACAGTCGTAAGTTGTTGCAGATCGTTTTGATGGGCCAACCGGAACTGCGCGACCGGTTGAACAATCCGAAGTTGCGCCAACTGCGCCAGCGCATCACGGTGCGTTATCATCTTTCGCCTCTGAAGCGCGATGAAGTGGCGCATTACGTCCGCCATCGCCTGGAAGTCTCCGGAGCCAAGGCCGCGCCGTTCTTCACGAAGCCCGCGCTCTGGCGGGTGCATAATTACAGCGGTGGCATTCCGCGACTGGTCAATGCGCTCTGCGACAAATCGCTGCTGGCCGGTTATGTCCACCAAACGCCTTGCATCAACTGGCGCATGGTCGGGCGCGCCATCCGCGAACTGGAAGGGAATGTTTCTTCATGAGCCTCATCAACGACGCCCTTAAACGCGCGAAAGAATCGCACGGAGGAACTCCGCCACCAGCAGCGCCGCCGGAGAAGACCAGCCTGCGTCCGGTGGAATCGGCCCCGCGCAAAAACACGCCTGCGTGGCTGTGGTTGCTGCCCATCGTTGTTTTAGTGGGCCTGGGAATGTTTTTCATCGGTCAATCCACCCATAAGACCGTCGCCGCTTCTTCCAATGCCACAACGGAAACTGTGGCCCAACCGCCGGAGCCGAAGCTCGTAGCCGTCGCACAAGCGCCTGCGCCAGCCGCTCCAAAACCGGTGGTTACTTCGGCCACGAGCACACCACCGGCACCGGTTCAGGCACCTGCGGTTGTTAACGCCGCGCCACCGGCTGCGCCGGCATCGTTTAAACTACAATCCATCATTTTCGACCCGCGCCGGCCTTCGGCGATGGTGAGCGGGAAATTGCTGTTCGTCGGTGACCGCATCAGTGATTTTCACGTGGTCGCCATCCGAAAGGATAGCGTCACATTGGTAGGCGGCGGCCAGACGAATGTGTTGGAGCTGGAAAATTAGTTTTGGCTCTAAGCTTGCCGCGCCCCTGATGTTACGCCAATTTTTCTGCCAATGATTCTCCGGGATGAAGTTAAAAGCTCGCCAGAAGCGGCGCGCATGGCGCCATTTTTCATCTTCGTGTTGCTCACCGTAGCCCAGGCCAAGCTTGGTCCTGATGCGAATTATTGGATGTACGCGGTCAAGACGGTGGTCGGCGCGTGGATGGTTTGGGAGATCTGGCCGTTGGTTAAGGAAATGCGCTGGGCCTTCAGCTGGGAAGCCGTGGCCGTCGGGATCGGCGTCTGTGTGATCTGGGTGGGATTGAATCCCTATTATCCGATGAATCACGTCTTTATACAGCCATCGGCCGGCGACAAGCCCTGGAACCCCTTTGAACAATATGGCGCGCATTCGTCGCTGGCGTGGTTTTATGTCGCGGTACGGACGCTGGGCTCGGCCATCGTGGTGCCACCGATCGAGGAGATTTTCTATCGCTCATTTCTCTACCGCTATTTTGTCCGTTATAATTTCCTGACGCTTCCACTGGCGACGTTCCATGTCACTTCATACATAGTCACATCGTCTATTTTCGGTTTCATGCATTACCAATGGCTGGCGGGTATTTTATGCGGCATGTCGTATCAATGGCTGGTCGTCCGCAAGGGCCGGCTGGGCGATGCCATGGTGGCGCACGGCATCACAAATTTCCTGTTGGGCATCTGGATCGTCTGGAAGGGCGACTGGCAGTTTTGGTGAAAGCACGTCCAGCGCGCCAAAGGCTGAACGTAATTGCAAATGATTCCGGCTGTTCTCCTTGAAGACGAGCATCTGCTGGTGGTCAATAAACCAGCCGGGATGAACACGCATGCGCCGGGGCCGTTTGCGGGCGAAGGAATCTACGATTGGTTGCGCAATCGGGAACCGCGCTGGGCCTCATTGGCGATCGTCCATCGGCTGGACAAGGAAACGAGTGGCGTGATGGTTTTTGCGAAAACGCCGTTAGCAAATAAATCATTAACGCAGCAATTCAGCGGGCGCGGCATCAAGAAAAAATATCTGCTGCTGACGGATGAAGCGATGAAGCAGCGCGAACTGGTTGTGAAATCGAACATCGTGCGTGTCGGCGATAGCTACGCCAGCGGCAAAACAGGGGAGCCGGCCGAGACGCGCTTCGCAATTTCAAATCCGCAATCTGAAATCAGCAATCAGCAATTGATAGCGGCTTTTCCGCTGACCGGCCGCACGCATCAGATCCGCGTGCACGCGAGTGAAAACGGTTTTCCCATCCTCGGTGACACGCTTTACGGCGGAGCACTGTTTGGCCGTGTTTGTTTGCACGCGGCGGAGTTGACGTTGCGGCATCCGGCGACGAATAAGGAGATGACGTTCAAAGCGCCGGTGGATTTTGCGGCGGATGCGCGGTTTGCATTGCGTACTGCATTGATTGATGTGGAAGAGACGAATGCATTCCGCGTCATTCATGGCGCGAGCGACGGCTGGCCGGGCTGGTATGTGGAGCGATTGGGAGATTGGGTGCTGTCGGAAAGTAAAACAGCTTTGACGGGTGAACAGCAGGACGAGTTGGTGCGACTGACAAAGGTTTTTTCGGCACGCGGGTCTTATCACAAAATCCTGAAACGCCAGGTGCGCCGTACGACAACGGCGGAAACATCGCCACAGCCAGTCGTCGGTGAAGCGGCTCCGGAGCGATTCGCCATCCGCGAGAACGGCATGGCGTTTGAACTGAGTTTCAACGAGGGATATTCGGTGGGGTTATTTTTGGACCAGCGTGACAACCGGCGGCGATTGCTGACCGGGCATGCGGCGAAGGATTTTCCATTGTTTGTGCCGGGCGGGGGAACGGCGAAGCCAGAGATTCTCAACACGTTCGCCTATACCTGCGGGTTCTCGGTGTGCGGGGCGCAAGCGGGAGCGCGGACGACGAGCCTGGATCTTTCCAAGAAATATCTGGAATGGGGCAAACGCAATTTCGCGCTGAACGGGCTAAAGCCCGATGAACACGATTTTATTTTTGGCGACACGTTCGATTGGCTGAAGCGGCTGGCGAAGAAGCATCGGGTCTTTGACGTCGTGTTGCTGGATCCGCCGACGTTTTCGCAATCGAAGGAGCATGGGGCATTTCGCGCGGAAAAAGATTACGGCAAACTGGTGACTGCGGCGTTGCCGGTGCTCAAGAGCGGTGGTGTGTTGTTCGCCTCCACGAACGCCGCCGGGCTGGAGCCGGAAACATTTTTGGCAACGATCGAGGAGGCGATCCGGGATTCAGGGCGGAAGATTGTGCAACAGCATTATGTGCCGCAACCGCCGGATTTTCCCATCAGCCGCGCGGAGCCGGGTTATCTGAAGACGGTTTGGCTGCGCATCCAATAACACGAAGGCTTACGAATCGCGTTTATCCCTGTCGATGGAGCGGGTGATGAGGCTGCCGGAGGACGGCGGGCGCGATTTGCGTATCCAGAAAACTCCGATGGCCACGGCGATGATCAGGAGCCCGATGCCCAAAAATAGACGGACCTGGGTTCCGGAAGCCGGCGCGATGGCGACAGCCGGTGCGACGGATGGCGGTGTGGCGGCGGATGCCTGAGAGACGGTTGTTGAAACGACATTTTGCGCTACTGTTTTTTCCGGTGCGGTAAGGACTTTGTTTTCGTCTTTGTGGTCGGCTTCGAATTTGGCGATTTGAGCCTTGGTGGTGTCATCTTTTGGCGTCGTTGTAGTGACAGGAACTGATTCCGCAGGTGTTTCCGGCGTCGGTGGTGTTTGCACAGTCGGCGCGGTTGGGGTTTCCGGGATTTGCGGGGTGGTCTGGGGCGTCACGTTTTCCGGCGGCGGAACATTTGTGTCGCTGGAAGCGGTCTCGACAGCCTGGGTTTCAGTGGCCACTGTGGCAATGCTTTGGGTAATGATGAGCGCGGGCTCAGGCGCGAGCGTTGCGATGTTCCCGGTTTGCAACGTGATCGGCGGCTGGCCTTGTGGCGTGGATGTTGTTTCGGCGGCTGCGTTGGTTGATCCATTTTTTTTGCCGGTCATGATGATGGATGGCACTACCGGCGCAGGCGGTTCTGGCGTGGGCGCAACTGCGGGTGTCGGCGGTGGTGCAGGGGTTTCTATTTGCGCGACGGGCGCCGGAGGCAGGGGCGGGAATGTGGCGAGCCACGGCGCGGGTGTCAGGGTGAAGGCCGTCATCCGGCCGCCCTCAGACCGAAAGGCCACGATGAAAGGCGCCTTGGCTTTTTTCTGGGTGCGAAAATCTTTTTTGAAGGTGGCATTGATGGTATCGTCATACGGCGTGCCTTTCAACGTCGCATCACCAGCGGTCAGCAAAATGACCGTGAGAATATCCGAGTTGGTGACGAGCCGCTGGATGTCCGGCATGACGCAATCAAACCGGGTGGATTTTTGATACTTTTGCGCCGTGAGAAATTGGGCCGCGCTGGCGGCGATTTGCTGGGTGACTGCGGGATGCCAGAGTTGCAAAGGAAATTTGCCCTTCGACAGGGCTTCATTAAACGTCCACATGCCGATGGTATCGCCGGGGCGGAGCTGGCCATTCATGCCGGAGAGCAGCATTGCGCCTACCGAATCCATGGTGGCCTGCTGGCGGATATCCATGGATGCCGACGTATCTACGACGATGAGCCAGCGGTTTGAAGACAGAACCATCGATTGAGCTTCAGCGCGCCGGGTGAAGGCCAGCACGAGGATGAGGAGAAAAGGCAGAAGATTATTAGTCCCGCTAGCGCGGCAAGTTTGGCTCGCCCTCATCCCGGCCTTCTCCCCCCGGGAGAAGGAGAATGACGGGGCCGTGCAACAGCGAGGGGACGTGTCTCGTCTGGTTTCACCTGTTTTTTTGGCGGTCATTGAGTTATTGGCGGCGTTTGAAACGGTTTTGCTCGCGACGGTTGTGATGTTTAATGTCTTCCGCCATTTCCGCCAGCGCATTCTCAATCATCCGGACGAAGTTATCGCACGAAGAAGACGTGCCGCCGAGGTTCACCACTGTGTCGCGCTCGGCGTAATCGTCGGTCACCACCATCACTTCGCCATATTCGGCCATGCGATGGGCCACGCGCTCGATCATCTGGTCGGCCGTCTGGGCGGAGGAGGAAAACAACACCTCGACGCACTTGGTGGAGATTTCGCCGGGCGAATTGCGCACCTTGCCCACGCCGTCGAAAAAGATGGTGATGGGCGTGCCGGAGAGGTCCTGGTACAGCGTGAGGATGCGGATGAGTTCGTCGCGGGCGGCTTCGGAATGACGGGCTTTGCCGGGCGCCAGTTGGGGCCAGCCGTGCAATAGGCTGTAGCCGTCAACGAGGATGCGAACGAGCGCCATGGAGGGAATCTACGGCGCGCGTGATGAAATGGGGAGCGCAAAAAACTTGCGCGGAGGACGGAAGATTGGTTCATTATGGATACCGGTTGCGCATATGGTGGAATTGGCAGACACGCTACTTTGAGGTGGTAGTGCCGCAAGGTGTGCAGGTTCAAGTCCTGCTATGCGCACCATTCTTCCCATTTTACTACGAAATCAATGCTTTGGTTTTCTAAACCCTTTCCAGACGCACGTGCCGGTAAAAAAAAATCGCAATTTTGGCTTCGTGAACCATATTTAACGTGGAGAAGGAGAAGCAGATGCAAAAGGTGACTACATTTCTGCACGTGGATGATGACCCGAACGATATCTATCTGGTTGAACGGGAATTCAAGGAGGCACCGGCGCATCTGCGATTAAAAAGTGTCCACGATGGCATTGAAGCCAAACGTTATCTGGTGGGGCAGGGCGAATATGCCGACCGTAAGAAATATCCGGTCCCCAATGTCATTCTGCTCGATCTGAAGATGCCACGGTTCAGCGGGTTCGATTTTCTGGAATGGCTTCACTCCCCGGATGCAGGCGATCTGCACTTGATCCCGGTTGTAGTCCTGTCCTCTTCAGAACTCCCGCAGGATGTGAAGCGCGCCTATGCTTTGGGGGTCAATTCTTATGTGGTCAAGCCGGGGAAATGGGATCGTTTTCGCGAGCGGATCAAAACGCTGGGCGTTTATTGGGACAATGCGGAGACGCCACAGATGGAAGTCATTCCGCCGCCGCCTCCGATAATGCAACCCAAGTTAATCCGCCCGAACGAATTTTAATAATCAGGGTCAGTACGCCCTTCGGAAAAGGTCGCACTCCGTGTTTTGAGTCACCCTAATCACGTGACTTCGGATGCGTCTGTGACATCCGGGTGCAAATACGCAGCGGCCTGTGCCAGGGTTTGAAGTTGCTGGGCCTGCATGGCCACATAGGCAGGGTGGGTATCGGTTTGATTTATCTTTGCCGCCGCGACCAGCCCTTTTTGGATATCGTTCAATGGCATGTCTGGCGAAAGGTCTGAACCGTCCAGGGTGCAGGTGGCCGTGATATCCGGCCAATTGGTGTTTTCATTGCCTTTGGTCCTGACCAGCACGCGATCGAGGGTGGGGGCAGCCGCAATGCGCTGGCTGGTGAGAAATTTATTGGGAGCGGCATCTAATTTCAGCCAATCACGCAGGGTCGCAAGAATGGAAGTATGGTCGTACGGGGTTTTGCCATCGTCAGCGCGGAAAACGGTTCCAGGTTCGACATAAGAAGAAATGACGATCAACGGGACCCGGACACCGAAACGGTCGAATTTAAAATCGCATTCGCGCGCAGTCTGGCCGGGTTCAGGCGGCGTGGCGTTATTGGGCGGTGGCACATGGTCATAGCATCCGCCGTGTTCATCGAACATCACGACCAAAAGGATTTTGTCGCGATACGGACTGATTCTGACGGCCTTATATACCTTGGCGAGGAATTGTTCGCCGCGGCAGATGTTATGCGGTGGATGGTAATCATCCGGCTGATCAATACCGAACACTCCGGGCATAAAGCGGGGTTCGATGAATGAATAGGTGGGCAGTTTCAGGCTGGGGTCGGCATCAGGAGCAGCTTTGCACAGGTCTTTAAAATGGGAATAGTCGATGACTTTGTCGCGCAGTCCGCCGATGTAGGCCAATTGCAAATAGGTCAGAGCATTGTATTGCGAATTAAAAAATATGTTCCAGGATATCTGCTGATCTTCCAGGACATTGAAGATAGTAGGGACTGCGTAAGGATGGATGATGTCGTTGTTGACGAAACTGTCAGAAGAACCGGCATGGACAAATCCCCGATTGGGCCAGGTTTGAGATGGGACCGAGGCAAACCAGGCATCGCAGACTGCGAAGTTTCGGGCGAGATCATTGATGACCATTGCTTCATTGGGACCAAAACCGTTCATGAGTTGTTTGACTGATTCCGCATCGATCCCAGTGGTGGCATAGTTCTCAAGAAAGCCTCTCATAGTTGGAATAGCACCGGGCGGGGGGATCGTCTTTCCCGTCGTTTCAAATAATTGTTGGGAGACGTCGTCAAAAGGCTCGTTTGGGTCTGGTGTGGGGGCTTGTTTGGGATTCGGGCAGGTCGGGCACGGGCCTGGCGGATGCGCTGCGAATACCTCCACTCCATTGAAAGGGTTTGAATACTTGTTCGGTTTGAGTCCGTCAAAGGTGGGCGGCACTTTGGCAGGAATATTCAATTTGGGCGGGTCGGTATCGTTGTCATAAAGCCAACCTAAAAGGTTGTCGAACGACCGGTTTTCAAACATCACAACGACGACATGCTCAATGTTTTCCATGCCCATATATTTCCTGACGTTAGAGAGATTAATTACCGGAATCAGAAGTAACACTTAACGGCGGTTAAGCAAGTCGAATGGCAGCGGTCACACGAATAATGCAATGAGTTCACCGGTGCTGGTCGACAGCCAACTCATCAAAGTTGCCATTCCTCGGTCGTAACGATCAGGAATTAATTTGCCAAGTTACATCTCAACTGCGATTAATCGCAGGTGAGAGGTTGAGCATGATTGATGGGGAGGCAAAACACATTTTGATCGTGGACGACGAGTCATCGGTGCGGGCGACCGTAAAGATGATACTGGAATTCTGCGGATACAGCGTCCATGCCGTTGAAAACGGGGCTGAGGCGCTGAAGAGCCTCGAAAGTTACCGTTTTGACCTCGTGATCACCGACTACTCCATGTTCGGGATCAAAGGTGATGCGCTGGCGCAGATGATCAAAGAGCGGTGGCCGGCCCAGCTCGTCATGATGGTAACGGCCTATGCGGATATGTGGGGCGGAGCCAAACCGGAAGGTGTGGATGCCCTCCTGTGCAAACCTTTCGCAGCTAACGAGCTAAAAACCGCCGTTGTCGACCTGCTCGTGAACCGGGGCAATGACATTGGTCAAACGGGTAATCCACCGGGTCAATTTCCGCCGGGAATCCATCTGGGCACCCAGCCAAAGAACGGGCCTTTTGGGACCTCGTAGAGCCTTCTTCAGTCCCAATACTTTGAATCAGCGCTTGATAATTTTGACACGGTGATTCGTTAAAAAAGTGATTCGTCAAATCTGGATTTGGCAGACACGCTAATTTGAGGTGGGAGTGTTGTAAGGTGTGCAGGTTCAAATCTGAACGGCTATTGTTGAGCCGTGTTGTAAGGGTGACAATCTTTCTTTTTCTCTTAGTTGTGGGGTTTCAGCGTGACGATTCATGGTTTTGGGAAATGTGCGCTTTTACATTGACAAACTTTGACTTTTATGGCAATCTGGCGATTGTTCTTTGAAATATAAAAGTGGTGATTGGTTAAATCAGTTAAATGGGGCCGCGCAGAGGACTGTACGCCCTACCGAAAATCAGGGTCAAATAGGTAACAAAATCCCCGGTTTTTTTTGAAAATGGCCAAGCTCATTTCAAGGCTTTTCAAGGTTATTCAAGGGTGGTTTTTTTATTTTGGAAAAGTGACATGTGACGAGTGATGAGTGACATGGTGGGAAACGCGCTTCGAAGATCGCGCCGTACCCAGGAAGCGGGAAACGACTCCTTACGTCGTCGCCTACAAAGTCAGGGCTCGACGGGGTCTCGCCGTACCGATTCAAGGTGATTCAGGGTAACGCAAACCCGTTTATGAATGATGTTGGAGCACCCCGCGTCTCGCGGATGCAATTCGGCGTCCCGCCGAATTAGGGATGGCGAAAGTCGTACGTCGTCTCTCAAACAGTTGATTTACGATCAGCGTCGAAAGAGTTTTGGGCGGGACGCCCAAAACGACCCTCCAGAGGAGGGTGCTACACGATATCGGGGTGCGTCAGACGGTATCCGACCAGTGAGGCTTCCCAAGCCCGCCACGAGTCAGGTGCCCACAAGAGCTGTTCGCTATCGCGAATTGTGGTCCGACTGGTTTAAGATATTTTAAGGAAAAAGCATGGGGGGTACTTCTCAGTGACATGTGGCGAGTGAGACAACGGATCAGCAACTTTGGCGCATTCCTGCCGCCTGAAGGCGGCGTTCCAAGTTTCATTCCGTCGCCTGACGCTGCGCCCGGCGACGGGGACAGCGCCACGTGGAACGTGGCAAGGGTGGGGATTGCAAACCCAACCGGAAATCAGGGACAAATAGGTGGCAAAAGCGTCGGATTTCGCGAAAGTGGCCAAGCTCAATTCAACCTTATTCAAGGGTGGTTTTTATTTTTTGTTTCGACCAAGAAAATGAACATCCAATGCAAGACGGCGGGAAATTGTTCAGTTCAAGGAGTGGAGACTGGCGCGGGGGCAGGAACGATTTCTTTGCGGGCGGCGCGAAGGTCGTTTCCGACGGCGGCGGTATAGGTTGATTCAACGCCCAGGGCTTTCAGGAGCAAGGGCACATCGACGACGAACGCCTCGACTTGTTCCTTGGGAACACTGGCGGAACTGCTGAAAACGGTCTCGATATCTTTGGCGATGCGTGCGCGTTCGGCGGCGGTGATAGTATGGCCGGCAATGGCCTGGGCCAGGTCGAAGGCCAGTTTATCGAGGGTGGCCTGGGACGGCTTCTGCGTGCCGTGCGCGAGGGCCATCAGGTCAGCCGAAAGCCGGTGGATGTTGTTGGTATTGGCTACGGCAAGTTCGTTGACCGTGAGCTGTTGTTCGGGCGGCAGTTGTGGCGCGGTCTGGACGGGCGGCTTAGCGGACGCAGGTTGACCGGGTGGTGGCCGCGACGCGGGTGGTTGACCAGTGGGCTTGGTGGTGGAGACTTCGCGGGCCTTTTGCATGATCTCGTAGGAGGCATCGCCAAAGACGCTCAGCGCGATGGACGCGAACAGCAGAATGGACAAAAACTTTTTCACCATGGACTAACCCGACTCTGCTCCGTGCCGCAAGGGTTGTCAATGGTGATGGAGTACTGGTATCAGGCGGAGATCCGCGTGAGTGGTTCCTGACCCGGCTCCGGTGCGGGGACTACGCGCAGATCGGGTTTTTCGGCATTTCCAGAGTCAGCCATGTTGGCAAGTTTGGTGTAGTTCTCCTGCATCTCGATGATTTCGGCGATGGTCCGGCGGAGAAATTCCATCTCGCTCGCGAGGACGGTCTGTTCGTTGGAGATGTGTTCGGCGAGTTGCGCGATATACACGGGCAATTTTTTTCCACGGGGATCGCTCTCCATGAATTTACCGAGATCGGCGGCATGTTCGCGGACGAGCGTGCCGACGCGGACGACATTGGTGATCTTGGATTCCTTGACCTGGTCATGGATGATGCTGGCGGAAAAATTCACGCTTTTGAGCATTTCGCCAATGTTATGCATCACGCGGGTGGCGATTTCGGCCATCTTCACCTGGCGCGAGGCGATGAGATATTGGGTGTTGGCCCGTTCAACGACGGTTTCCATGCGTTTGCGCTCGTCCATCTCCTGACGAAGTTTTTCGATCGCATCAGAGAGGTGGGCAGTTTTTGTTCTTACTTCCAGTTGCAATTCTTTTTTCAGGAGAGCCTGGGCGTATTCGAGCTGCAACCGTTCCTTGAAGAGCGTTTCGAGGTGGAGCATGCCCACGAGCAGCAACAGCGAAATCAACGAGTAGATGACTTCAAACTCAATCCCGAGAGTAGTTCCGGCATTATAGGTTGCAATGGATTGGACGAGGTGCAGCAGGGCAAGGAGCGAGAATGCCGCGAAGAGCGACCAGCCGATGCGGGCGGTCCCAAACAGGCGGTTCAAGCGAAGCGCATAACCGGCAACGATAAATTGAAGCGCGCCGGCGACGAGATTCATGATTTCATTTATAGTCATAGTTTTATGGGGTAGGAGATGGCGATACCGGCACCGGCGCAGGCGCGGCGCTATGGGCAATCGCGCCATCGAGACATTGGCGCACCGAGCTCAGGAGGACATTGGCGCGAAAAGGTTTTTGCAGGAAATTGTTCCGGTTACGAAGAAGAAAGTCGGTGTCCTTGTTCACCACGTTCAAGCTGTAGCCGCTCATATAAATGATTTTCAAGCCCGGCGCGCGAGCGCGCAATTGCTGGGCGAGCTCGCGCCCGGTGAGTCCGCCGGGCATCACGAGGTCGGTGATCAAGAGATTGATTCCGGTCCTGTGCTGTTCCCAGACGTCGAGGGCGGTCCAGGCGGAATCCGCTTCCAAAACTTTGTAGCCGAAATTCTCAAGCAGCCGGCGGGTGGAGGAGCGCACGGCGGGGTCGTCTTCGGCGAGCAGGATAGTTTCAGTGCCGCGTTGCGGAGAGGATTCCGCGGAGGGCGACACGGAAGCGATAGAGCGGGATTGCACGGTGGGAAAAAAGACTTTGAACGCAGTGCCGGTGTCCACCTGGCTGACGACCTCGATCCAGCCGGCGTGTTGTTTCACGATGCCGTACACGGTCGCCAAACCAAGCCCGGTGCCTTTGCCGACACCCTTAGTGGAAAAAAACGGTTCAAAGATGTGGGGCAGATGTTGCGTGGAAATGCCGCTGCCGTTGTCGGTGACGCTGAGGCAAATGTATTCTCCCATGATGGCTTCGGGATTTGTCCGCACGTAATCGGCATCGATGTTCACGCTGGCGGTGCTGATCATGATCTCGCCGCCTTTGGCCATCGCATCGCGCGCATTGACGATGAGGTTCATCAATATCTGCTCAATCATGCTGGCGTCGGCGTGGATGACGGGCTCGCCTTCGCGAAAATCACAAAACAGGTGGATGTTTTCACCGATGACGCGCTCCAACATCTTCGCCAGGTTTCTGATGACGTTATTGAGATTGAGCAATTGCGGCTGCATCGCCTGTTTGCGGCCGAAGGCGAGCAATTGCCGGGTGAGATTGGCCGCGCGGTCCGACGCATCGGTGATCTGCTTGAGGCAGTCCTCGATGGAAGGACTGATGGGGGCATCGCTCATCAAAACCAGTTCAGCGTTGCCCCGGATGACCGAGAGCAGATTGTTGAAATCATGGGCCACACCGCCGGCCAATTGTCCCACGGCTTCCATCTTTTGGGATTGCCGCAACTGTTCCTCCAGTTTTTTGCGTTCGGAGCGGTCTTCGGAATCCCGCAGCGCCCGCTGGACGGCAGAGACGAGGCGTTCCTGGTTGTTCTTGAGGATGTAATCGGTGGCGCCCTGTTTCAGACTTTCGATGGCGCGGTCTTCGCCGATGGTGCCGGATACGAAAAGAAAGGGTGTGTCTTTCTGGATCTGTTGCGCCAGTCGCAGAGCGGACATGCCATCGTAACCCGGAAGACTGAAATCGGAAACGATGACATCGAATTTGATGCGCTCGACCGCTTTCTCGTAACTCTCTCGCGAGCGGGCATTCATGAAATCGCACTTGATGCCGGCAGCGGTCAAAGTTTCCTCCAACAACTGCTGATCGAGGGGATTGTCCTCCAGAGTCAGGACGCGATACGTTTTATTTAGCGATAATTTTTCCATCTTTTACAGCTGGTTCCGGCTGATCGACTTCCCCAGAGGGCATAAAGCTTCGCATGTGCCAGTCTGTGTATAATTTAGACAACCTGACCGCAGTTGGCATACGGGGCCGAAACTTTTTTAAGCTTTTTGGCAGCAATTTCCGATTTTTGCGGTGTGGAGCGCTTTCGACCACGGAAAAAACGTCTTCAAAGTGGACAACACGCTACTTTGCTGGACAGGGGTGAATCCCTGTGCTTTAGTTCTTCCTAGAAAGCCATTCGAACCATTGCTACGACATGACGTTTCTAAGCACTATTCCAGCCGTTTGAGCGCGATTTTCGGACGACCTGAAATTAATTTGAGATTTCATGTCGGATTTAAGGGGCAGGCGGGGATTGAATAGTTGGAAGGACTTATGGACGATAGATTATTGTTACTACAATACACCCGGGACGACTCGGAGTGGGCGTTCCAACGAATCGTTGAACGTCATCTGGATGTGGTCTACGCCGCCGCTTTCCGCCGGGTGAATGATTCCGCGATGGCCCAGGATGTCGTGCAGGTGGTTTTTTTGATCCTTGCGAAAAAAGCAAAAAAGCTTCCGTCCAATGTGGTCCTTTCCGGCTGGCTATACCGCACGACCTACTTTGTGGCCACCAAGGCCCTGCGAAGCGAGCGGCGCCGCAAATATCATGAAAGGGAGGCTGTCCTAATGCAAACGTTGAGCGCTGCAGCTCCAGACCATACGTGGAAGAAGCTGGCACCATTTTTGGATGAACTATTTATGCGGCTGGGCGAGAAAGACCGGAACGCCGTACTGCTCCGGTTTTTTGAAGAGAAAGACCTCGCGAGCGTGGGCGTCGCGTTGGGCTTGAGCGAAGATGCCGCGCAAAAGCGGGTATCGCGCGCGCTGGAAAAATTGCGTCGCCTCATCCGCAAGCGCGGCCTGACTGTGCCGGGCTCGCTGTTAGGCACCACTTTGGCCGCGCATGGAACCGAAGCGCCGCCTTCGATCAACTTGGGACAAGCCGTGATCCTGAATTGCCTCCAGAAAGGCATCGTCACACCGAACGCATACGGCCTGTTGCAGGAAAGCCTGCGGCAGTTCTTTTGGAAAAAGATGTTCAAAACGGCGGCTGCCCTGCTGCCGGTTGCGGCCTGTGTATTCGTGCTGGTCCAGAGATTCCCAGCCGATGCAAAAGAAACTCAGGCGGCCTATTCCGGGCTCAAGAACAACTCCGGTGTGCCGCCAGCCAGGAAAGTTGCGCCGCTCGTGAGAGCTGCCTACCAGGCGAATGTGGTCACCGTATCCAGGCGGGGCCTGAGTGCAACCGTTGCGCAGCAACAAAATGTTGCCCCGGTCAATTCCGTGCCCAACAAACCAGTGCTAAATAACACTGCTTCGCCAGCCCTCAAAAACCCGGGCACGAATCAATTGGCTGCGGCATCATCGCCTTCCGCGGCCAAGGGAAACATCAAAGGACCAACCATCATGACGGGTGGATCTGGGGGCGTCTATTTGCATGTGAATACTCCGGTGAAACCGGTGAATGCTTCGAACCAAGTCGCCATCGCGATTTTTCCCACGCTGCCCCAACCGGACCCCGGCATTGCCAGCTATAATTTTAACCCGCCCAGCCGCGGCCCTTCGCCCAGCAGAGCTCCAGCCATGAATCGCAGGTCTACGCCATCGCCCGGGCCGATGAACGCGAACCGACGCCAGACTTTCTGAGTTTTCTTCGTGGATATCATGAAGCTGATTTTGCCGCCGGTGAGCAGGGCATTTACGCTGATAGAACTTTTGGTGGTGGTGGCCATCATCGCGATACTGGCGGGCTTGCTGTTGCCGGTCTTGGAAAAATCCAAGCAACGCGGGCTGAGCGTTTCCTGCGTCAATAATCTCCATCAATTGGGCCTGGCGATGCACGTGTACGCGGATGAGCAGGGCCTGTATCCGGCGCACTATTTCCCGACCAATCCAGTGGAGCAAAGCGTCATCGTGTGGCCAGCGCGTTTGTTGCCCTACGCAGGTAAAAACGTCGATTTGTTTTGGTGTCCCGCCAATGAGCCGAAATATAAATGGAAGGTTGCCGGCGGCATTCCCGCGAGCATCACCTCGTCCACGCCGTTCAGTTATGGGTACAACGATTGGGGCGGGATCAAGTCGCTGCAATTGCCTTATCTCGGCCTGGGTGCTTACGCGGATGATTCGGATTATGGCGAGGTCGCGCCCTCCCGGCTCAAAGATCCTGCCGATATGATCGCGATCACGGATTCCACCACCGACGGAGTCTGGGACACAGCCACGTGTCCTAACCCGGGCTCCAAAGAGCAATGGCCAGGCGACCGGCATAGTCTCGGTTCCAACGTATTGTTCGCCGACAGTCATGTGGAATACCTGAAACAACAAAAGCTCATCGCGCCCGATCCAGAAATGCGGCGCCGCTGGAACAGCGACCACGAAGCACACCAGGATCTTTGGTAACGTGTGAGTCCCGGCTCGACCCGGCAGGGGAGTGTGGATTTAATTCCGCGATGCAGAAACTTCCGCGCTCGTTTTATGACCGGGACACAAAACTGGTCGCCCGGGAATTGCTGGGCAAATGGCTGGTGCATTCCAGTGCTGGCGTGGAGCGCGTCGGGCGCATCGTCGAGACAGAGGCGTATCTGGGGCCGCACGACCTGGCGGCGCATTCCGCGAAGGGTTTGACCGCGCGGACAAAAGTGATGTTCGGGCCGCCGGGGCACGCGTATGTCTATTTTATCTACGGGATGTATTTTTGCATGAACGTGGTGACGGAACCCGAAGGCCACGCCTCGGCGGTCTTGTTGCGCGCGATCGAGCCAGTGCGAAACATCGAGGGTCGCACGCAAGGTCCCGGGTTGCTGTGCCGCGCCATGCACATCGACAAGCGATTGAATGCCCATGACCTGTTGAGCGACGATTTTTTTATCACCGCGCCGACCGCAGCGGAACGATTTGTGACGGTGAAACGTCCGCGGATAGGAGTTGATTACGCGAAGCACTGGGCCAGGCGCCACCTGCGATTTTACATCAAGGGCAACCATTTTGTTTCGCGGCAATAGAGCGCTTTGAAAATGCTCTAAGAGGAAAGATTGAATGGACATCACGGACGGTGCTTCTAACATGGAGATATGAACAAAGCCGCTGCCACTAAATGGATTTTGGTCGTTTCCCTTGCCGGAGCCACGTTGCTCACGGGGTGTGCGCGCCAGTACACGATGACCCTTGAGAATGGCACGCAGATGACCGTCATCGGCAAGCCCAAGCAGATCAATGGTTGTTACGTGGCCAAGGATGCCATGGGTCAACCGGTCAGCATCCCCATGACCCGCGTGCGCGAAATAGCGCCCACCTCCATGGCGAGTCCCCGCAACAGTTCCGGGTTCAGCGCGCAGCCGATGAAGTAAAAAATTTCTCGACGTACTTGCCAAGCAGATCTGTCTCCAGGTTCACCGCATCGCCAACTTTCCGGTCGCGCAAAGCCGTGATCTCGTAGGTGTGCGGGATGATCCAGATGCGAAAACTCTTTTTCTGGACGGAGGCGACGGTAAGGCTGATGCCGTCCAGCGCGATAGAGCCTTTGTAAACCATGTAGCGCATCACTTCGGGCGGCGCAGCGATATCCAGCACATGATCGCGGCCCACACGTTCCCAACGGCTGATCTTCCCCATGCCATCAATGTGACCGGTGACAAAATGTCCGCCGAACTCGCCGCTGGCGCCGATGGGACGTTCCAGGTTCACGAGCGAACCGGGTTTGGTGTATTGCAGGTTCGTGACGCGCCACGTTTCCTGCAGCAGGTCGAACTGCACGAGCTTCGATTTGCCGCGCGCAGAGATCTTCACCGCCGTGAGGCAGCAGCCGTTGATGGCGACGCTATCACCGATCTTGAGGCCGCGCGCGATCTTCCCCGCGCGCACCGTGAGTTGAATGGCTTTCGCCGTCGGCTTGATCTTCTCGACAGTCCCGGCTTCGGCGACAATTCCCGTGAACATAGCTTTATTTGTTATCCAACACCTTGATCTCGTCGGGCTTGTCCAAAACGATTTCCGGCCGGCCACGATATTCCGTGATGGTGCCGCTCACCGACACCACGTGGTTCGTGTACTGGTTCAAATCCCCGAATGCGCCGAGGTTGCTCTGGAAAATCACGGCAGTGAACGGCGATTGCGGGCCGGGCTTATCGAGGTTGATGAAAGAAACCGTCGGGCGGCTGCTCACCTGCGCAACGCGGCCGGTGACCACCATTTCTTCATCGTAATAATTTGTCGCCTGCGCCGTGCCGATCATGCTCGGCAGGTTCAACTGGGCCGTGGCCGTGTTCGGCGGCAGCAAGGGAACCGTTTTATCCGTCTTCACATATTTCTGGAGCTCATCGGCCAGGCGATAACCAGCGAGCGCGATCTGCCGGTCGGCGACGGTTTTCGCGGCCTTGGTATAACCCATCGGCAACGGCGGCACGTTGTTCGTGGTGGGAGAACCGGGTATCTGGCCACGCAGGTAGCCGATATCGATGGCCAACTCGCGGCTCACCAAGCTCCACGAGAGCGGTGTGGTGTCGCTCGTCAATTCAGGCAGGGCCGAACGCGGAAATTGCGTGTCCAACAGGATGGCGTTCTTCCATTCCTGCTGCGGATTTGCGGCACTGCCCGGCAGGCCGTCCCACAGACTGTGCAGCCGGATGGGAAACTGCGCCGGCCTCACGAAAAGGTCATTCCCGCCGCGGTCGCCATTCGTATAGACCGAAGTGTAAAACGACTCAGCATGCAGCGGCTGATGGATGTCGCCGACGAGATGCACGAGATAGGACATCTGCGCCGCCCGCAGGGTCGCGTCAGCGGCGGGATTGCTCAAAACCTTTTCGCACTGGTCGATGCCGTAGAGGATATCGTCATTCGTGCGCGCATCCGGCTCAAAAGCGAATGCCGGCGGCCGGAGCGGATAATCGATGAAATGCCAGTTCGGATGGTCAAATTCATTGCTCGTGTTGCGGATCTGGTCCGGCCACGTGCTGCACCGGATGAAAACATAGCCCGCGAGTTCAATGGTGGGATTCGGATGATACTCATTGGTCCATTTCACGAAATCCGGATGCGCTTTGAGGACTTCGAAGACCTGCGCTTTGAGTTCCGGCGAAAGCTGGCGGTAAGCTTCGGCGGCCACAGTCATGTGCCCGGCATCGCCCCAGGCAAAAGCGCGCGTCACACAGAGCGCGAGTACGGCCACAGTCCCCAGGACTGATTTAATCATTCTCATTTTCATTTCGTATTATCTCACGCTTTGACGCTCGTTTTAGCAATAAAATTCATTGTAGCGGCGGTCTATGACCGCCGGAAATAACAGTTTGGAGTTCCGCCTTTAGGCGGTTCCGCTTCCAGTTGGGCGAGATTTATCGCGTTCCACGTGGCGACGCCCAAATATCTTTGGTAAGCCGCAATCTTTTCCCACTTCTTCATTCAGCCTTTAGCCTTTAGCCTTCAGCCTTTAGCCTTCAGCCTTTAGCCTTCAGCCTTGAGGCCCGCCCCCCTACTTTTTTCTTTAAATATCTTAAACTGGTCGGAATTGGTCGGAAACGGCAGAGACGGACCGCTGGCCTGTCCGCATGGTGGGGCGAGGCTACCGACGAGCCGTCCCTCCGGCTTTTCGAGCCCTCGACACTCGTCCTTCGACTCTCGACCAACTCGGGCCTGTAGACAATTTATCAAAATATATCAAAGAACTATCGCCATATTGCCATAAAAGTAAAACTTTGTCAATATTATTCCGATTTTGGGCAGGGCAGTGTTACAACGCTTGCCAAGTTCCACTCGGTTCCACGTGACTGCTGACGATCCCTTGCAATTATGTTTGGAGTTCCGCCTTTAGACGGTCCCCGATATTGGATGCTGAGGTGATAGCCGAAGTCCCAAGGCATCGGGAGTGGGGCAAGCGTCCTCGCGAGCCGGCTCCAATGTCAGTCTCGCGCAGCCCAATTGATAGCCCGGAAGGGGCAAAAGAGAATAGCCCGGCGGTAAGGCTGCGCAGCAGCCGCCACCCCGGGTACAATATCCAAAACATCTGTGCGTGACCGCGCAGCTTCACGAAGTGAACAGCAATATAGGGCATTACCCTCCAGGCAACATTTTGGAAATGCCACCGGGCAAAGCGAAAATCTTATCTGCTCTCAAAATTAAAAATTGTGAGCCGCTGGTTTTTGAGAGAGCTTTACGCTGTCTGGAAAGCTACCTGTCTTTAAGACTGACTCTTTAAGAACAAGATATGCTGGACTGACCGCGCGTGTCACTTAGGATTAGCTTATATGGGCGACTGGCTAACAGAACCATTTGAAAGGTATTCAACCTTTCTACAAGAAACTAACTGGGTTCTTCATTTGAGTAAAAAGGGCATCACACAAATCAGTCGGCAAATGCCATTGTTGGAAGCTCTCGACAAACTTGAAAAAATTCGAGCTACTGCGGACAACCTAGTTCGAAATCCAAAGAACTTTGAAGCACAGCAAAAAGAGACAAATATAGCAAAACAAGAAATTGATAAAGATTTTCCACTTTTGCATGCGCACGCTTTAGTTTCTGTTTGGAGCGCGTTGGAAGCATTGTTTGAGGATGTAATCGTAGCGCATATTATCAATACGCCATTCATATTAAAGCATGAGGCTTTTCAAAAAATTAAAATCCCATTGGCGACTTATGAACAGTTAACTCAGGAGGACAAAGCAAGGTGGCTTGTATATGAATTCCAGCGCACTTTAAGTTCGCAGCAACGTTCGGGGATCGATTGCTTTGAAGAACTCCTTAAAATAGTTGGTCTGGCCGGCAAAACCAGCAAAAGAATTCGCAGAGATGTTTATGAAATCCAACAGCTTCGTCATACAATTGTGCATAGAGCGTCCTTGGCGGACCGAAAACTCATTGAGGCTTGTTCATGGCTGAAATTGAAATCGGGTGACAGAGTGACTATTTCGAATAAGCGTTATTCCAAACTTCTCGGGTCGGCTCAAAAATATGTGACCTTGGTTATTAAAAGGGCCACGGCGGTCAAGCTAGAGAAACGGAAACAAGTTAATAAAATCGCACTTGCTGCAACGTAACTCCGATGGATCGCAAGCTATTGGTCTTGGAGAGGCTTCGCTAGCTGATTTAAAAAACTGGGCCTTTCTACGAGATTTTTGATCAAGGTTTGTTACTTGATTCACGGCTGCCATTTGCGAACGTAAAGTGCAAATAAATAATTACCAACAATTCCACAAGCAATTGAGACGATGACGCTCAAACAAAAGCCAATAAAACGATGCTGAGCTTTCCTTAAAGCTTTTGCTTTTGCTTCTTCGCTTTTTTTTGTGAGACAAAGGAAACCTGATTTTGTGCTTGTAGAAGTTGCCCCAACCCAAATTGCTAGCGCGATTGAAACTATCAGTCCACCCAAAACGAAAGCTATACACCTTGCCATGAATCTTTCCGCCGCACCAGAAGCCACGTGCGCAGCAATTAATTGCATTTTCTGGCTGATTTCATTTTGCCCAGCCATATTTTGCGTAAGAATATCACGAGACGCTATCCAGAAACTGTCACTCGCTCTTACGAGCGTGACGATCGAGCTGAGGAACAAAACAAGAAACGTGCAAACGCCCAGATGACTACTGTGGTCACTTATCCATTTCCTCCACGAAGAAACAGCGGGCAATATGTTCTTTATATGAGTTGAGAGGAGTGCATCAATATCGCTGGCCCAGGTTCTGGCTGTGTGGTTAATCCTATACGCAATCGTTCCACCAGTGCCGCCAATTTCCGCGTGTAATATCTGTCCTTCAACCCTGTCAATAAAATGAAATTCGCCTCCTGTTAAAAAAGATATATCTATCTGTTGTTTTTCTGGAGTCTTACGATCTTCGAAAGTGACTAAGAACTCCCAAGATAGATGAGCCGCACTCGAAACTATCGGCTTTATTTCATTATATGTTTTGAACGCTTCGAAGTCGTTCACCTGCACGGTTGAGCCATCATCGTAGATAACGCGTGCCGTAAACATTACTAACTGAACTTTATTTTGCTGGGCCATTCGGTCAATTAAAAGGTAGTGAAATTGCTCCAAATCTGGCCTGCTGAGGTCAAAGGCTCCTAGAAATCGGTTGGTTATCGATTGTGGTTTTCCCAAAAGGCTTCGAATGAAGTCGCCAAACTCATCTTGGCCGCATGGCAACATTACAGCCGCACCTTTATCGTCCATTTCAATAGGTTTCATTTCTGAGCGAACCCGCAATGAATTGATATCCGGTTGCAAGTGCAACCACCATTATCAGCAATTGTTTGTATTTTAGACTTTCTTATTTGTCAATAAGGGTTTTAAGGGAAAACGAATTGGTAAACGGGGTAGTTCCTAGTATTGTAGTATTCCTGTGCGAGCCCGTGAAGGCCGTAAACGGGTCACCCCATCAGGGCGAATGGTCAATCGATAAAACGTCTGCCGCCCCGATTCTCTTTTTTTGGTTTGCCCTGCGAACGGCGCACAGCTTTAAAGCCATCGATTCCTATCACCAGGTTAGGCCTCAAGTTCCAAAAGACAGAACAATAATGATGAGCGCCATGCCGCAACTCGCGACAATGCCAAGCGCGGCCTTCCGTAAAATAAGTTTCGCGCCATGTTTTGCGCTCCCAAACAAACTTGTGATACCAAGAAGGAGACTAACGACCTGCAGACACAGCGAACAAGTGTAATAGATCTCCCTGAAATGACTGGTTATGTGTCTGTCTTTATCCATAAACACCGAAATCAAAATCAGAATGGCGGTAGCCCCAGCAGTGAGAAGTGGAATGAAAATACTGCACAACGCCGCTCGATAAGAAAACGACTTCCGGGAATCAACCAGATCACAGGTCACGTTCATGATGCCTACGGACAAAAGCTGAGCCACACCACACCAAAAGGCAACAACAACCCGTAGCAGCTTAATTGCGCAACGGGGCCTTATGATTGACTGATTTTCACCCCGGCATCCTTTAGTTCCCAACAATAATTCGTGTCAAAGGACTTTTACCTCTTTCGTATAGTTCGGATACTTCGCGGTTAAACTCCACCCTGTCCTCCATAGCTTTAGCGAAGGAGGATCGCCACATGTCACTTCTTCGCCAGCGCCACCCGCGCCGTCAGCAGCAGATCAGTCCCCACCGAACTCCATTTCACATCAATCAACTTCACCGCATCATCCAGTTTAAGGACGCCGTCGCCGGCGACGGCTTTGCGCGCATCGCGACCGCCAAAGATTTTCGGCGCGTAGAAAAACACAACACGATGCGCGTGATGCCCCAGCAGGAACGACGCGTTCACTTCGCCGCCACCTTCCACCAGCAGGCTCATGACATTTTCCTGGCCCAGTTTTTTCAAGAGCCAGCGAAGATCAATTTGTGAATCTTTCGTTTTGGGCGAGACCAGCACCGTCACGCGCTTGGCGAGAGCAGCGGCACGTTTTTTCGGCGCGCCCGGACTGACAACAATGGTGGTCAGGGCGGCATGCTCATCACTGACAACTTTTGCCGCGAGCGGCGTACGCGCCATCGAATCGAGGACGATTCGACGAAGCACGTGGCCGTGGCTCTTTTTGCAGGAACGAAAAGTGAGCGAAGGGTCATCCGCCAAAATGGTATTGATGCCGACGAGGATAGCATCGGCACCCTGACGCAAGTGCATGCCGTAGGCGCGCGCCTTCTCGCCAGTGATCCATTTGGATTCGCCCGAGACAGTGGCAATCTTGCCATCGAGCGTCATCGCGGCTTTCACGGTGACGAACGGCGTGCGATGAACCATCCAATGATTGAACCCTTCATTGAGCGCGGCGCATTCGTCAGCGAGCACTCCGGTGACAACCTGCTTGTGTGCGCTGCGCAAAATTTTGAAGGCGCGCCCGGAATGTTTTGGGTTGGGGTCGGTAGCGCCAACGATGACGCGCTTGACGCCGGCGGCCTGGATGGCCTCGGTGCAGGGCGGGGTGCGGCCATGGGTGCAACAGGGTTCCAGCGTGACGTAGAGCGTCGCGCCGCGTGGATCGTGGCCGTGGCGTTGCGCATCGTGCAGGGCTTCGATCTCCCCATGCGGCAGGCCGGCCCGATGATGCCAGCCACGCCCGATGATGCGTTTGCCTTTGACGAGCACGGCACCGACCATGGGATTGGGCGAAGTGGTTCCGTAACCGCGTCGCGCCAGCCGCAGCGCCAGCCGCATGAATTGGATGTACGCGTCAGGCATGGCCTTGATAGTATTTGAAATTGCCGCCATGCCCTCGCCCATGAAATGGGAGAGGGTGCTGCCCAGCAGCGGGTGAGGGCTGTCTCCCGCGACAGCGGGACTGATCAAGAAGGCAATTTGTGACCTTGCTCATTCTTGAATCATTTGATGGTCGTTCCGACACTGGTGTCGATGTAGCCATGCACTTCCACATCAGAGCCGCCCTGGGTCTGTACCGGAGCTTCGATACGGGAATCCGTCGGCTTCGGTGCGGATGGTTGCGACGCACAACCAGCGAGTAGGAGGCCGAGTAGAGCAACTGATGATAACCTCGCAATATTTCTCATAAAAAGTACACTATGGAACATGTTTGATACGACATCGAGTCGTTGCGTTCACTTTATTTGTCCTCCGCCTCAAAGGTAGCCACCACCGGTCGATGGTCTGAACCGATGCCCCAATTGGGAATAGTGGGGATGAATGTCCCGTCCTTTACCCATTCGCGCGCCATTCCCGGGCTGAGCAAAATATAATCCAGCCGGCTGTAACTGTCCTCCACGTCATAGTAATGCGTCCAAACAATTTTCGCTGGCGGAAAGCGCGGACTGGGATTCGGCAGATTATCTCCGTTGCGCTCGGCCGGGCGCGTATCCACGAGCTTGAACTTGCCCGTGCCGATGACTGCTTTGGTTGGGGGGAAACTTGGGCCTTGGTTAAAATCACCGAGCACGACGAGATTCACATTCGGATTGGCGGCGAGCAGCCCGTCCACTTTTTGACGCAGAATCTTGGCTTCTTCGAGCCGCATTTCTGCCTGGTCAGCTTCAGGAACAGGCCGTTGCGATTTCAGATGCGCACCAAGGAGCGTGAACGTGTAGTTCGTGTTGACCTGGATATCCACTTCGGAAAACCCCCGACTCACCGAGAACTTTTTCCCGCCAAGCAGATAGCTGTCATTGGTTTGCGGACGCCGCGCGATGATGGGAAACCGGCTCAATAACGCCACGTGAATGTTCGTGTCCCAGCCGTTGACGTGTTCCCAATACGGAAAATCGAGTCCATCAGACTTGAGCGAAGCGCGCAACTCCATCAAGGCATTGGTGGTGCCCATTTCTTCCAGCGCAATGACGTCCGGCTTCATCGCGAGGATGCTTTCGCGGACTTTTGCTTTGCCATCATCGGACTTCACCGAGCGACGCGATTCAGTGGGCTGATCGACATAATTTTCCACGTTGTAAGCCGCGACCCGAAAGGTTTCCGCTCGTGAGGTGAGGAAAGAAAGTAGAACGAGCAGAGTTGCAAACAACAGCCGTCCGGCCTTCAATTTCATGGCCACTAAATAATGCCGTGCTAACAGCAAGTCAAAGGTTAGCATGGCCACAATGGTGAAAAGTATTTTGTCGGATTTGACCGATCAGCGGCTTTATACCTGCAAGAGAACATGACCGACACGACCCGACTTATACAGGAATACGTTAAAAGCGGTTCTGAGAGCGCTTTTGGCGAATTGGTGCGCCGCTACATCGACCTGGTTTTTTCCGTGGCGCTACGGCGCGTGGCCGGGGATGCCCACCTGGCGCAGGACGTCACCCAAATCGTTTTTTGCGACCTTGCGCGCAAGGCCTCGCGGTTACCTGCGGACGTCATGCTGGGCGGCTGGTTGCACCGGTACACGGGATTTGTGGCAGGCAACATCTTGCGTTCGGAACGACGTCGTCATTCTCGCGAAAGGCAGGCAGTTGAAATGAATCTGAATGACGAAGCAGCGGATACGTTTTGGCAACAGTTGGCGCCCGTGCTCGACGAGGCGATCGACGGTCTGGAGGTCGCGGATCGGGACGCCGTGATCATGCGTTATTTTGAGCATCGCGATCTCCGCGCGATCGGGGTGGCGATGGGGGTGAGCGAAAATACCGCGCAAAAGCGGGTGAGCCGTGCCGTGGATAAATTACGGGAAATGATCGGGCACAAAGGCGTGGCCATGACGGTCACCTTGCTCGTGGGCGTCTTGGCGGCGCGCAGTGTCGCAGCGGCTCCCGCTGGACTGGCGGCGGGTGTCAGTGCAACCGCAATAGCAGGCATTGCGACAAGCGGAGGATTTGCGGCAGTCATTTTGAAATTGCTCGCGGATATAAAAGTGAAGGTCGCGCTCGCAGCGGTCCTGGCTTGCGCGGTGGCTGTGCCGGTAGTGTTACAACACCACTCCAATGGGAAAAGTCCTGGGCCACTCACGCAAGTTGTGATGTCCAACACGGTTGCTGCTGCAGTCGTTGATCCAACCTCCACGCCAGCTCAAACCGCTGTGCCGGTGGCGGCGCGCACTAATGCCACCAACGGCGCAAATCAACTTAACCTGACCATCCTCGATGACAAAACCGGTTCACCGGTGCCTGGTGTGCCGATGGATTATCGGGGCTGGACGAAGGGGAAAGTTGTCGTGAAACAGATCAAAGGCGATGTTGATGGCCTTTGTGCGATTGGTTATCCGAGCAATATCACTGAGCTGGAAATCACGACACGGATCGATGGTTATGCCGATACGCGGTTGCTTTGGGACCCAAAGAATGGCGATGTGATTCCGACCAATTATGTCCTGCGCCTGGTCCGTGGAACGCCCATCGGTGGCCAGGTGGTGGATGCCGATGGAAATCCTGTCTCGGGTGCAAAGGTGGGTTTCAATGACGACTCGGTGGCAGCGATGTCGGTCCCGGATCAGCGTCCTGAAAGTCATTTTTTTGGATGGATCGAGGTGGAAACGGATGCGCAGGGAAAGTGGACGATCAACAGGATTGCGCCGGAAATGGTGAAAAAGATTTATGGATCCGCGAAGCATCCACAACATCTCGATACACCTTTGGTTTTTACCAGCCGGGATTCCAATGCTGAAAAACAAATGCGAGAGGGGACCTATGTGTTTCAACTCGGACATGGCATCAATGTCAGTGGTCGCGTGGTGAACGCAGATGGGGAGCCGATTGCGGGAGCAAAAATACTGGACGGCGTTCGGGACATGTCTGATCGCCGGGAAACAACGACTTCACCGGATGGGACATTTATGTTGGGAGGTTGCAAACCGGGAAAAAATCTGCTGACGGCGGAATGCGGCGGATATGCTGCGACGACCATTGAAGTGGATGCGAGCGAGGAATCGCTGCCATTCACATTGACCTTGCAACGGGGAACGATATTGCGATTAAGCGTGGTAAATAAAGCAGGGGAACCGATCCGGAATGCAAACGTTTGGTTGAACACCATGCCTGCGCGGGGTGCTTTCACAATGTCACACGCGCCGCCGGTATCAGTCCAGGCAGATTTCAGTCCGAGAACCGATAAAGAAGGCAAAATTGTATGGAGCAATGCGCCAAACAATGAGCTCGTGTTCGACGTGGCGGCAACTGGTTACTTCCGGCAGGACGAAATCAAGGTGCAGCCCGATGGTCAGGAACATGTCATCATATTACAGCCTGCGCTGACTATCTCTGGAACTGTGGTGGATGCGGACAGCCACCAGCCCTTGCCGCATTTTCGCATTGTTAGCGGATGGCCAGAACCGGATTTTTTCAACGGCGTCACCAATGCGATTTGGAGCACGGTAGACCGGTTTTGGTTGAACTTTTCGGGCGGAAAGTTTCGCCATCAATACGAGGAAGCTCTTGTTGGAGGGACGGAAAATCGTGGTTACATCCTCAAATTCACCGCCGATGGCTATTCGCCTTTTGTTTCACGGGTTATCAAGCCGGATGAAGGCGAAGCCAGATTTGATGTGGAACTGTCCCGTGCCCAGGTGACAGATTTGACGGTGATCCAACCGGATGGGCAGCCCGCTGGCGCGGCGGATGTCGGCTTGGTGATACCGTCCAGTCATTTGATGCTCATGCCCGGAGGAATCTCGCGCGAAAACTTTCAGGCCGGCGGCTCTTTGCTGGAGACGGATAAAAATGGCAAGGTGCAGATACAGCCGGATGAGACGATCAAACGGATCGTTTTTGCGCATGCTACGGGATATGCGGAGGTTTTGCCCGCGGACCTCAAGAATATTTCCACCATTCAATTACAACCATGGGGCCGGATTGAAGGAGATTATTTTGTGAGCGGGCAGCCGGCGGTGGACCGTGAAATATCGGTGCAAAAAAACAATTATGGGCCGACGGATGTTTCGCTGGATAGTTTTAACGGCTTCAAAACAAAAACCGATGCCGCGGGACATTTTGTTTTTCCACAGGTACCGCCGGGGGATTTCGAAATGGTGAAATTTATTTCCCAGAACGAAGGCGGCCGAAAGCTTTTTACCCAGGCGCCGCTGCGAGAAGTTACGGTACGCTCGGGTGAAACCGCTACAATTGAGATTGGAAAAACAGGATATACCGTTACGGCGAAAATCAATTGGTCGAGTGGTGAGCAAGCTCCTGCCAATGCGGATTTCCACGGGGCGATTGCTACAGATTTACCGATGCCAAAGCCGCCAGTTGAAATCAAAAACGATGCCATGGCGCTTTCCCAATGGTGGCGCTCGCCGGATGTGCAGGCGGCGAGGAAACTGATACATCGGTTTCCCCTCGAAATAATGCCGGATGGAACCATGCAGGCTGAGAGCGTGCCAGCCGGGGATTACGTGATCTCAGCGGGATATTCACAACCATTCAAGCCAGGTGAAGCGCCGCCGCTTTATTACTTCGCGGGCAGTCTCAAGATTACGGTTCCAGCCGATCCACCAACTGGAACACTGGATGCAGGTCAGATCGATATTGTGAAGCAAGCGGTGCCTCAAACAAGTCAACCGCAGTAGGCCAACTGGCTGGCTTGACCGCCTCAAGCGGTAGTGCCTTAATTTGAACCCGGACCGCTCTAATCGCATTTGACTTTCTGGTGTTTATACCAACCGCAAGCGGTTGGTATCTTACTATGACACACCAAGAGTTTTCATCACGAGGCGGAAAGCGCGGAGTTGGGGAGTCTAAGCGGCGTTCACCAGAGCATTACGCCAAGCTCGCCAAATTGGGCGTAGCTGCTCGCAGAGCGCGGGCTTGGGCAAAGTCTAAAGGAACGACGCTGGAAGCAATGGCAGGGCAATAGGGCGAACCAGCGCACGAATGTTGCGCGAGCATTGGGAATGACTCTTACCGCAAGCGGTTGTTGGCTCGACCAAAGATGGCGGAAAGCATTTGATTTGGAAAATTGGAAGTCATGCTTTGGGAAATTGTTGATTCTCCCCACAGATTGCTCGGTTCGGCTCATGCCCTGCCCGAAGGAACTGTGTTTCCAAAATGGGTCACTGAAAGCCATGAAGGAATTGAGCGTTTTATTTTCGAGTCTGGAGGGCCAGGAAGTCGGAAAGGGATTGGCGATGACCGCACTCTAGCGCATTTGAAATTGTCTGGTGTTTCGGAGGCTTATCAAAGCGCAAAGACCTTGCTTGAGTCCATCGGGAACTACGATTCATTTGACCACTTTCTTCCATGGAAAGTGGCGTTTTATGTCGTTGACCGCTTCCTTCCGATTTTGGATTTGTCGCGGATTTCCGGAGTAGATTTTCAATTAAGCGAGCTGGCGAAGTCTAACAGATTAGCAACAGATTTTCTCGAATCTTCAACACGGTCTTGGGAGCTAATTGATTCATCCTGTAAAAAAACGGATGGCGGATTGAGATTCTTGGAGGAAACTATCGGGGACATCAAGTCTGGCAAAAGCAACTTGCTGGCACGGCGTCTTACGCGGACTTGGCTCATTAGCGACTTGGTTGATTTCCACGCCATTCTGGACGAAACCCTCACCATGTGTCCTTCCGTTTTCTATCCGACTATCATACAACGCAACCAAGAGTGGGGACTGGTCGCCAAGAGGTTGTGCGCCGATAAGTCTCCTACGCTTTTCATTGTTGGCGCCCTTCATACAGTCGGCCCTGACAGTTTCGTTGAGCAAATGAGGGCTAACGGACTTCGGCTCAATTTCATTGCCTGATTCACGCTAACCGCAAACGGTCAACTGCGAGTAGTCAACGTCACTATGCGCTTGGCGCAATTTTCCCCGCTTTAATGTCACTTACGATGGACGCTTTCACAGCCGTTTGCGCGGATTCAACCGGCGGTATTTCCAGCACAGCAACGAACCGCTCGCCCGTGTTGTCGTCGCCTTCGGGATGTGACCAGCCATAAGCACGCTTGGCTTTGGGATGGCCTGTGAGATCAAAAACTTCAACCTCACCTTTCCAAAGTGTTTTGCCTTTAAAGATTTCATGGACGGGCACGGATTCACGCCAAGTGGCAGAGCAATTGTGCATTTGCATAATCGCCACTTGGACGCGAGCAATGTAATCGGATTTATTCGCCACAACGTTCAACCAGTTCGGCAACCGTCCAATGACTCTTTTCAATGCCAGCGGCCATTGCTGGTGTCATGCGGATTGCTCCATGCGTTTTCACAAAATTGTAATACGCGAAATTGAGAGAAACCGCAGCCTCAAAGTTTTCAAACTTTTTGCTGAAAGCATTGGTGAGGCGGGTGAGACGGCGGCAGTGCATCCGCAAGGTGTGATTTTGCTTTTCAATGTGAGAGGTTGTAACCAAATCCATATCCGGCTTGCCGCTAATCGCTTTCTTTTCAACCTTCACAACTTCCGCCGGACTATACCGGACTGCCGCTGGTGTTCCCGCATTACCAAGATGGGTACCCCTCAAGCCGGAATCTTGACCCTTGTCATCCGAATGGTAGCCTTACCCGGTGCTTTGTTCACCTGTCATCAGCCGTTTCTTCAAACAAAATGTGTGGGGAGCGTTGAAGACCGCAATCGTTGTGGTTTTGCCGATTGTTGCGTCTTCGTGCAGCCAGAAAGAAAATGTTCCGGAAAGTGTCCCGCCGACCCCGGTGAAAGTGACGATAGATAATACCCAACCAAGACGGGACGTGAACGGCCAGATCATCGATGCGCATGGCGGATGCCTGCAATTCTTTAGCGGAAAATTCTATCTTTACGGGACGGCTTACGGTTCGCGCAAAGACAGCCTGGATACCAACAATTATTTCTGCGTTTACAGTTCGCCGGACCTGGAGCAATGGACGCTGGAGGGCAAGTTGCTCGCGGAACAGCCGGCGGGCGTTTATACGCGGCCTTATGTGGTCTTCAATCCAGCCACCAGCAAGTATGTTCTGTGGTATAACTGGTTTCCGACATTGTGGAACGGCCAGGCGGGCGTTGCGGTGAGCGATACGCCCACGGGTCCGTTCGTGGTCACGAACCTGAGCGCGCATCTCATCGGAAAATGTCCCGGTGACGGCAGCCTGTTCGTGGATGATAACGGCATGGGGTATTACATCTATACCAGTATGAAGGAGAATTACGGGGTGCGCGTTGAATGCCTCAAACCGGATTTTCTCGATACTACCGGCGAAGCCGGGAACGTGATGGCGACGGGTTGCGAGGCCCCGGTGCTTTTCCGCCGCAATAACACTTATTATGCATCATGCGGGCCGGTGTGCTCCGATTGTGCCAACGGGAGCGAAGTGCAGATTTTCACCGCAACATCCCCATTAGGACCTTACACGACCAAACCGCAGGATAACATCAATCGTCCGCCGGATTCGCGGGTGGAATTCCTGTTGAAGAATGGATCCATCAGCCGCCCGCAAACTAATTATTCAGTTATCGTTGCGGCGCAACAGACCTGGGTGGCAAAATTTCTCGTCCCGGACGGCGCAATCTTCATCTGGATGGGAGACCGTTGGGAATCGCGGCCCGACGGCATGAAAGGGCATGATTTCCAATTCTGGAGTCCGCCGCTGGAGTTTACGACCAATGGCGACATCCTACCGTTGAAAAATGCCGGGCGCTGGTACCTGATGAAATAGCGTGATTTGGGATAGCTAATGACCTTAGTAAGAATATTTTTTGCAAAATCCTCCACCGCTGCTAGTTTTTAGCTATGAAAAATTGTCCTGAATCCGTCCGGCGGCGGGCGGAGGAGATAAAAAAGATGGGCGCGCCCATGCACGATAAGCAGAACGAGCGCGACTACCGGGAATTGCGCATCGACAAGGTTGGCGTGCGCGGCCTTCGTTTTCCTATCCAGGTGATGGATAAGGCCAAGAGCATCCAGAATACGGTAGCGACCATCGGCATGTTTGTGGACCTGCCCAAGGAATTCAAGGGCACACACATGAGCCGCTTCATCGAAGTGCTCAATGCCCACGGGAGCGTTATCCATGTCAACAACATCACGGACATTTTGAGCGCGATGCAAAAAAAATTGAATGCCAAGACCGCGCATCTGGAGATCGAATTTCCCTATTTCCTGACAAAATTATCGCCCGTGACCGAGAAAGCCGGCGTGATGGATTACACAGCGCGATTTGATGCGACCGCCAACGGCAAGGAAATCGACTTTGTGCTGACGGTGAAAGTGGGCGTCACAACCTTGTGCCCGTGCTCCAAGGCCATCAGCGAATATGGGGCACACAACCAGCGGGGGCTGGTGACCTTGCAGATCCGCTCCCGGGAGTCCATCTGGATCGAGGACCTGATCGCCATCATTGAAGGTTGCGCCAGCTCAGAGCTTTACGCCTTGCTCAAACGGGAGGACGAAAAAGCGGTCACCGAGCGCGCCTATGAGAATCCGGTGTTTGTGGAGGACCTGGTCCGCAATGTGGCGTTGAAGCTCAATGCACATCCTTTGGTGACCTGGTACAAAGTTGAAGCAGAGAATTACGAGAGCATTCATAATCACAATGCCTATGCCAGCATTGAAAAGGGTTAAAATGTGTTACCCAGTGCAATATATGACCGTTTGAGCGGATGACCGTTAGGCGGCCTGGGCTGTCTCTGCCAAAAAAACTTCAAAATTTTTGTGGCGTAACTGGTTTCCTCTGATACATTCGCGCACTCTCAAACGGGGAAATTTACCCTTTGTTTGAACGGTTGAAGCTTAAAATTGTTTAACGAATTTGTGATACCGAAGAAAAAAATTACTAAGCCCGCTGGCAAGCCTGTGGGTGGCGCAACGGCCGCATCCATTCTGGGCCATGCCACGAGTGCTGCCCCGGCCAAGAAAAATGGCGCGGTCAAGATCAAGGCGGAGTGGCAGAAATTTTACAATCATCTCCTGGAATTGCGCGAGCAGCTTCAGCGGCAGATGAACGGCCTGGCCAAGGAATCCGCCCAGGAAATGGCCGGCTACAGCCTGCACATGGCGGATTCCGGCACGGATAATTTTGACCGCGATTTCGCGCTGAGCCTGTTGTCCTCGGACCAGGACGCGGTGTATGAGATCGAGGAAGCGCTCAAGCGCATCGAGAAGAACACCTACGGCGTATGCGAATTGACCGGTAAGCCGATCCCGCGCGCGCGGCTGGAAGCGATCCCCTGGACGCGCTTCACGGTGCAGGCGCAGGCGCAGTTGGAAAAAGAAGGCGCGTTGCGTCAACGCCGTCTCGGTCAGCTCGGCTCAGTGGATTCTGTCGGCACGTCGGAAGTCGAAGTGGAAGAGGGCGATGAGCCCGAGGAGAAGGTTGTCAAAGAAAAGGAATAATTTATGGCCCGCGAAATCGTCACCATTGAATGCACGGAAGCGCGCAAGGAAGGCAAGTCGCCCTCGCGCTACACCACCACCCGCAACAAGAAATTGAAGCCGGAAAAACTGGAACTCAAAAAGTATAATCCTGCGCTGCGCCGCCATACCTTGCACAAAGAAATCAAGTAAAGCCTATGCCCCGCAAAACTCATACAGACAAGCCTGATAAACGCCGTTCCGCAACCGAGCGCCGCACGCCGCGTCCCAAGCCCAAAATCGATTTTACCGCCGAAGCGCTGGACTTCAAGAACGTCACACTGCTCCGCCAGTTCGTGACCGACCAGGGCCGTATCCTGCCCCGCAAATACACCGGCCTGCCGGCGCATTACCAGCGCCGCCTGAACCGCGCCATCAAGCGCGCGCGCCAGATGCTCTTGATGAAGTAATCGCCCGCACCCTCCAACTTTCAAACCCGCAAGTCCGCTTGCGGGTTTTTTATTTGTTCGTCTGCCATTGGGCGGCTGGCAGGTTTTCCGGCATGCGGTTGTGGGCATCGCCCGCTTCCTCGAGTTTGCCGATGAGCACGGCGATGGCGATGCCGGCGATGAGCGCCAGCGAGAGTTTGAAACGATCATGCGAGTGGAATTGCAGTTCCGGCAGCAGGTCGCTGCACGCGATACACAAAAAGGTTCCGGCGCAAAACGCCAGCGCACAGCCGAGGAATATCGCGTTAGAGCCGGCAAAATGACTGGCGCCCAAATAGAACAACAGCACGCCTAGCGGGGTCGCGAATGAGAAGAGCGTATTCAGTAACTGCCGCGCCGCGCGCGAACTGCCGCCGGCGGTCATCAATGTGGAGACTGCCATCGCATCGAACGGTTTGTGCAGTATCACCGCCAGCGCCACGCCCAGCCCGGCGATGCCGGTGACGTGCCCTTGCGATTGGGCGGCAACCGACGCCGCGATGGCCAATCCGTCCATCAGCGAGTGCAGGGTCAGGCCGAGCGCCGTGCCTACCCATGAAAGCTGCCGGGCCGATTTGTAAGCGAGTGTTTGGTCATGGTGCACGTGTTCGTGGTCATGATCATGGTCATGGTCGTGCCCGCCGCAGTCCTCCGGGTCGCCTTCCGGCAGGTCATGATGGTGGAAATGAAAGAAGCGTTGCAGGAAAAACATCGCCAGAAATCCGCCCAGCGCCCAATCCACCGTACGGTCAAGGGAACCCAATTGCGTGGCGGCATCCGGCAAAAAGTGGAGCAGGGCGATGCCGAGCATGAGACCGGCCACCAGGCTGATGGCCGCCTGTAAGCGCTGGTGCGTGAGGTGGATAAGGAAGGGCAGCCAGCCGCCGGCCAGCGAAGCGATGAGCACCAGCCCGCAATAAACCACCAGCAGCCAACCGGAAGAAGTCATGGGGAAGTGATATTTTATTCAGAGGCCGAATGCCAGCCGGAAGAATCCTTCAAATCATTTCTCATTTTGATAAATTATTTTCTCCGTCGCTTTGGTGTCAGAAGAGAAAAAGCCACACGCTTGTGTGGCTGTTCTAATTCAAGTTGGCGAAAAATGACCTAGGCGGTCTCTTGTTCGAACCAATCGTTCAGGTGCAGATATTCTTTGATCTTGCGCCGCTCGTACCGATGCTTGCGGGCTTTTTGCGGCTGATTCTCCGTTTTACGGAAGATAAGCTTGGGGTTGCGGATGAGTTCTGAAACGGTCTCTAGCGTTTGTTTCATAATTCGATGCCTTTCGGGATACATGAAGCGTAGACAATGCCAAATAAGCTTCCTTGCCGCTCAGTTGACATATGTTTGTCACTCATTTGTCTTATACGACCATTCCCAGAAATTTCCATTCAAATTTTCTCAAAAAGAAAAAAATCTTTTTGTCAGTCCTTTATAACAAACGCTCCAGACCGCCATTCCTTCCGCGTTGTTGTCGCCTTGAGTCTGAATCCCAGTTTCCCGAAGGCCTTTTCCACCAGCATAAATTCACTTTTCAGGATGCCAGCCAGGACCAACACCCCATCCGGCTTTAACCGCGCGACGATGCGTTTCCGCTCCGCAATCAATAGCGTCGAGATCAAATTCGCGCAGACCACATCATAGCGAATTGCGCTCCGTAGCGGCAATCGCGTCAAATCCTGCCGCGAGAGTCGCATGCGAGTGGCAACACCGTTCTTGCGCGCATTCGCCGAGGCGACGCGCACCGATTCCGGGTCAAAATCAAACGCAACCACCGGCGCGAAACCCAGTTTCGCCGCAGCTATCGCGAGAATGCCCGATCCCGTGCCCACGTCTAACAACGATGGTTTGCAGGATTGTCTATTTAAGTCTACATCGGCATGTCCTCCGCGCGGCTTTAATTTATTTTTTGCACTTTGTTTCACTATTTGCCGCAGGCAAAACTCCGTCGTCGGATGTTGACCGGTTCCGAAGCTCAATCCCGGATCTAGCACCACCAACGCCTGCCCGCGCTTGGCTTTACGCCGCACCCAACTGGGTTTGATGAGCAGCGCGTCACCGATCTCCAATGGCTTGAAGTGCCGTTTCCATGAATGCGCCCAGCTTTCGCGCGGGATGCGGGTGGACAAAATCTTTCCTGGCCGCACATCCAGGCCGCAGCGCCGGATATTTACCAGGCCTGCATGCAATTCTTGGAGAAGGGCCGCCAACCCTGTCGGCTTTTTCTCGAAATACGTCGAAACTGTGACCTTGCGGGTTTCCAGGTGGAAAAACGACGACGCCGGTTGGTCGGCCAGCGAAGCGAGTAGCTCTGTCACCGGTTCCTCCGCTTCCCGCGAAGTGGCGATGGAGATGCGCCAGAGAGATTTGCCTTTCACGTGACCAGCCCCGCCCAGGGCGTATAATTCAGCAATTGGATGATGACGCGGTGGTCACGCAATTCCACGTGCGTCACGCTGGCGTAATCAATTTCGAACGCCGAAGTCTTGGCAAACGGCAGGTTTATCAGGATGGAGAGCATCATACGGATGACGCCACCATGGCACGCCAGGATGACGTTGCGCTCCGGCTGTTCGCGAATGGCCCGTTGCAGGCAGCTTTCCACGCGCGTCCGGTAACCGGCCACTCGTTCCGCGTTGGGGATCAGGCCGTTCTCCAACTGATCCAGCCAGTCAAACGGGTTCACTCCGAATTTTTCCTTCACCTGCTCCCACACCAATCCCGTCCAGTCCCCGAAATCCACCTCGCGCATTTCCGGCAACACCGTCGGCTGCGGCGCGCCATTCTTGAGGAACGGCGCAAACGTCTGTTGCACGCGCTTCATCGGACTTTGGTAAATGGCATGCGGCTTGAGACCTGGCAGGAATTTCCCCAATACTTCCGCCTGGCGCAAACCACGCGCCGAGAGGTTCATATCTATGCGCCCCCCGAACACCCGCTGATACTTCTCCTCCACCTCCGCATGCCGGACCAGAAATAGATGAGTGCTCATCGTGAGATTACCCCGCTTCCCTCAGCGCGACCGGCTTGCGCTGTATCGTACCCGTAATGACATTTCATATCCATAATCTTGAAACGCCACCAACGGTCTAGCAAGCGAAAGCCGTGGTGCCTGGCCTGCATTTTCTTGACGCATCGTTCCCGGACTGCTGACATGGGGTAACTTCACATTATGAGCGACATCAAGTTCTCCTGCCCGCAGTGCGGCCAACACATCACGTGTGATGAGCTTTGCATGGGCATGGAGGTGCAATGTCCGGGTTGCCAGCAAACACTGACCGTTCCGCAGATGGCGCCCGCACCTGCCGCGCCGCCGCCGCCTACGCAACCGCGCATTACCATCAATCGCACTGCGCATCAGCCCGCCGCCACAGCTGCCGCACCGCCGCCGCGTACGATGCCCACTTACCGCACCTTTAACGCGGAGCCGGAACCCAAAAAGGGCGGGGTGAAAAAAATCATCACCATCGCCCTGGTGGTCATGGCTTTCGGTGTCGGTGGTTATTTTGGATTTAACTGGGTGTATCACCTCCAGCAAAAAACCAACGAACAAATGGCTGAAGCCGCCAAAAATTCCGGCGGCGGCGAGATGGGCGAAACCGCCGCGATCTACAAGACGCTCGATGCGACCGACCCGGACAAGATGCGCACGCCTTCCTATTCGGATCTTCCCGGCACTCGACTTGCCCGGCGCGCGACGGCCAATGCCAACGCCGCTGCTGCCTCTGCCGCCGATGAGGGTGATGATGCTGCCACCGCAAAATCGCCCGTGAACGATTTGCCCGTGATCCCCGCCACGTATACCCTGGATGCCAATGCCGCAACTATCCCCGAAGGCCGGGTGAATGGCGCCATCAGCGCCAGTCCCTTTGTCGCCGATATCATCCGGTTTGATGTTGCGTCGACGTATCAGGTGCTTCGCTTCACGCAGGGCAGCCTGACGTCACCCGATCGCGAGGTCCTGGTCTATTTGCACCTGAAAACCGGTGAATCGCCGACCGGAAAAACGTTGCTCGTGAACTCAGACTCCCATGCCATGGGCAATCCGAGCGTGGTAAAAAACTGGAAGACCAACCCCAAATACGCGCCGACCTCGAAAACATTCACGACTGGCTACGCGCTCAAGATCGAGTTCACCGGACTGACACCCGGGGTACTCAGCGGCAAAATCTATCTGGCCCTGCCGGACGCGGAGAAAACGGTCGTGGCCGGGGTCTTTCAGGCGCAAACGAGTTTTTAATTGGCCTGGCGGCCAGAGACATGTTGTCTCCGTCCGCCCATCAGACTACGACTTAAAGAATTCAAGCAGGTCAGCGTTGATCTGGGCTGCGTGGGTCGTTGGCATCCCATGCGGAAATCCCGGATAGGTTTTGAGTTTGCCGTGTTTTAGAAGCTTTATAGACCTCGCGCCACTTACGGGGAAGGGACAGATCTGGTCGTCCTCGCCGTGCATCACCAGCACCGGGATATCGATGGATTTCAAGTCATCGTGGAAGTCGGTTTCAGAAAGTACCCTGACGCATTCGTATTGCGCCTGGATGGAGCCCATCATTCCTTGCCGCCACCAGTTCTCCCGGATCCCCTCTGAAATATTCGCCCCTGGACGATTGAAACCGTAGAACGGAATCGTGATGTCCTTGTAATACTGCGAACGATGATTCGCGGTGCCATCGCGCAAGCCGTCCCACACTTCTTTCGGAAGGCCATCGGGATTTTTTTCCGTCTTCAATAAGAAGGGTGGAATCGCACTGATGAGGACCGCCTTGGCCACGCGGCCCTTGCCGTGCTTCGCCACGTAGCGTGTCACCTCGCCTCCGCCGGTAGAATGGCCGATGTGGATGGAGTTTTTGAGGTCGAGTGCTTTGACGACTTCCGCAACGTCAGCGGCATAGGTATCCATGTCATGGCCTTTGTCCGTTTGGGTGGAACGGCCATGTCCGCGGCGATCATGGGCGATCACCCGGTAACCGTGTGCGAGAAAAAACATCATCTGCGCATCCCAATCATCTGCCGTTAGTGGCCAGCCATGATGAAAAAAAAGCGGCTGCCCCGTACCCCAATCCTTGTAGAAGATATGCGTACCGTCTTTTACTGTGATCATGCTCATAGGTGGTTCTCCTTAAAGTTGTTGAGAAAATGGTTAACGGACTTGTTGGTGAAAAATGCCGCCCTCCTCTCAGCGTACCGAAACTCGCACCCCATATAACCACGGTCAAGGCCTTATCGTCGTTTCCGGTTGAAAAATTCTTCAACCCATCCACCCATTGGCTCTTCGCTAAATCGAATCACCTGAATGCTTTTTTATGACCTGCCAGCACGCTGCTGCCCCACCATCTATTTTATTTGGTCCACCAGCAACTGTCCGCCGTGGTCTACTGCATCCGGATATTTATCCTTGATCTCCTGGAACAACGCGGCGGCTTTATCCTGCAGCCCATTATTGTGGTAGTAGGTCGCCAGGAAGAACCGGGCCAGGACGCCCACCTGCACGCCATCACCGTAAAAGCAGCCGTTGAATTTCTGGATGCATGCCTGGAAATATTTCTCAGCGTCTGGTCCGTCCGTGCCTTGTGCCAGATAGAGCATCGCGCATCCGGCGCGGTCTGAGTCGGGATATTGCTCCGCCAGCTTGTTCACCAATGCGAGGCATTCCGGAGAACCAAACTTGGTCTTGGATACCTGCTGGTATAGGTTCTCTATCTCCGTCATCTGCTGCTGCGTGTATTTCTTTTTGTCGAGCTGGAAACGATGGTTCACCGACTCCTGCATGGCTTTCCTTCGTTCATCCTGTTGGGCGCTCGCCTGTATCGGTCCCTCGATTTTGTCCAATCGCTTCTCCAAAGCGGCCACGCGCGTCTTCAATTGCTCCACTTCGGGGTTTTTCTTTTGGTCGCACCCTGTTGAAGCGAGTGCCAACGCCAGCGCCACTCCCCATCCCGCAATGGAATTAGTATTCATAAAATGATATTCGATTCGTATCACTATTGATTATTTATCCAAGCCCAAAAGATGCCGTCGTCTGTTCAACCCTGACATTGAATCATTATTCATCATTCTGTCATTTTTTGTCGACTCCCGGGCCGGTGTTGGTAAAAGTTCCGCGTAATGCGAGTCTTCCTGAGCACTGTTGTCCGGGGCGCACCGGTTCCGCGCGCGGGTGAATTGATTTCCCTCGAATGGAAAACCAAGAAAATCCTCAAACGCGTCCCCATCTTTCCCAGCGACCCGGAAGTGCCAGACCCCAATGAGCGCGGCGGCGTGCGCGGCGGTCGCGGTATCACGCTGACCCGCAATGAAGTGTTCGTGGCGAATTGCCATTCGTTGCTGGGGTTTGATTACGACCTGAACCCCACGCGCCGTATCACCAATCACCAGTTCTCCGGCCTGCATGAGATCAAGCTCGTTGAGGACGGCATTTGGGTCAGCGCCACGCCGCTCGGCGCGGTGCACAAAGTGGATTTCAACGGCAACCTCCAGCAAAGCTGGTGGGCGCATGACGACCCAGTGGTCACCGAAAAATTCGATAACCGCCGGTTCCCGATCGACAAGAACGCCGATAACCGCCTCATCAACACCCAGGCCAGTTCCAAGCTGCACCTGAACCACGTGGATGTGCACGGCGGACGCGTCTATGCGAGCCTCAATAACCACGGTGCGGTGCTGCGCTTGTTCCCCACGGAAGTCGTCTTTCACGAACCCTCGCTCAAGGGTTGCCATAACGGATTGATCACCGACGACGGCGAGATTTTGCTCAACCATAGCCACGGCCACACGCTCATGGTCTGCGACCTGGCCACCGGCAAGATCAAACGTCGCATCAACCTCGGCGAATTTCCGGAGACGGCTAAATTATTGGCCGGTGGCAAATACAAAAATGTGCCATGGCTCGTGCGCATGCGGAATTTCATCACGCGCAAACGCATGTCGCGCCCGTTGTTCGCGCGCGGCCTGTGCCGGCTGGACGCCTCGCGCGTGCTCGTGGGTGTATCCCCAGCCACCGTGCTGGAGATCGATTACAAGCAGGGCAAACTGCTGGATATGTTCCAGCTATCCGAAAGCCCCAACGAATGCGTCCACGGTCTTGAGGCTACGCCATCGACGGATTTTCCGTATACGGTTTGAAGTCTGCGCAATTGAACATATCCAAATTCTCGTTAGGCTAAAACTATGTTTGGGCTAACATCTATTAGGTAATATGAGCGTGCGGCGAAAATCTTTACTTTTTGCGGCGATATTTCTTCACTGCATCGCATTTGGTATCTTCGCGTTTTGTTTCCGTTCCGGTCCACCGATGGGGGAGTCTGAGTTCACCCCTTGGGATTTGGGTGCTATCATCTCTGTTGTTCTTGGGTTTATTCTGTTGCCGTTACTCTATATCCCGATTCTCAGGCATCGCACATTGGAGCCGAGCATATTTCTCAGCATATCCATTGTTTCACTCCTCGTCATTGCTGGTGGTTCGGAGTTGTTAGTAATGGTTAAGACATTTTTCTAATGAGGCGCCAAACAAATCGGTATAGGAAAACGCAGAATTACACTTCCAATTCTGCCCTGCGTTAAAATATTCTCTACTCTTCCGGCGTCGCATTCTGTTCCGCGATATACCGATATCGGTTCATGCGGTAGACCCAGGCGAGGACTTCAGCCACGGCGGCAAAGAATTGAGCTGGGACTTCGCTGCCCACGCGGGAGTGTTTGAAAAGCATGCGGGCGAGCGGTTTGTTCTCCACGATGGGTACCTGATGTTGCTGGGCGAGTTCGCGGATCTGTTGCGCGTTCATCCGGATGCCCTTGGCGACTACTTTGGGTGCGCGCATCGTCTTGCGGTCGTAGCGCAAGGCGATGGCGATGTGCGTGGGGTTGGTGATGACCACATCGGCCTTGGCCACTTGGGCGAGGGACTTGGCTTTGCTGACGTTGCGGCGGCGGCGGCGGCGCGCGGCGGCTTTCATGCGCGGATTACCATCCGTGTTCTTGGCGTCTTCCTTCAGTTCCTGCTTGGACATCATCATGTCGCGATGATTTTTCCACCATTGGTAGCCGTAATCGCCGGCGGCCACGACGAGCAACGCCATGCTCACGCGGAAAACGATCTGTAAACAGGTGCCAGCCAGAAATTGCGCCATGCGCCCGATGCTGACGGACGTGGTGAAAATGGGGTCGCTCAGCACGTTCTGGATCTCCTGGTACGTGAGCGCGATGATGAGCAGCAGTTTCAGGATGGCCGTGCCAGTGGGCACGAACTGGCGCATGGAGAACGTGCGTTTAAAGCCTTCCACGGGATTTACGCGGTTCCAATCGGGCGTGAGCGCTTCCGAGGCGGTGTTGAAACGGTTCTGGATGGCGCCGGCGAGCAGGCCGCCGAGCATGGTGGCCAAAACGACCGGCCCGGCGCATTTCAGAAAAATGAGCGTGCCCGAAACCGCATACGCCTGCAGGGAACCGCTGCTGATTGTTGTGTCGTGCAAATGGCCAAGCATGGCGACGGTAGTGGTGACGAGCTGCTGCCAGATTTCGTTGCCGGCAAAGGAGAGCGCGGCGAGTCCGCCCATGAGGACGAACACGGTCTGTACCTCGGCGCTGTGGGCTATCTGCCCTTTCTTTAGAGCATCTTCCAGCTTCTTTGCTGTCGGTTGCTCTGTCTTATCGCCCTTGTCTTCGGCCATATCAGCTTCCTCCCATCATCTGCGCGATGCGCAGGAGGTCGTCGGGCAGGCGATTAAGATAATTGCTCACGTGTTGCGCCGTGAGCTGCATGGTAAAACCAAAGACGATGAGGCCGCCGGCGACGCGAAAGGCGAAACTCTCAGCGAAAACGTTCATCTGCGGCACCGCCCGGCTCATCACGGCGAACACGAGGGTGATGACGAAGGAAACAGCCATCACGGGCGCAGAAATCTGCAGGGCGACGACAAAGATGTTGCCAGTGTTCTTCACGACAGCTTCAAACAGCGCGCCATTGAGATGCGCCTGCCCTATCGGCAATACCATATAGGTGCGCGCGAAACCCATGAGCACCCAGTGATGCAGGTCGAGCGTGAGCATGACGATGGTGGCGAGGAAAAACAAAATCAGGCCGGGCGCCTGTTCGCTCTGGTTGGTCAGCGGGTTCATCATGGCAGCCATGTTCAATCCCATCTCACTGGAGACGACGTTGCCCGCCAGGTCTACCGCGAAGAAGACCATGCGTGAAATAAAACCAAGCAGCAGTCCGATGCTGACCTCCTGGAACATGACACCGAGCAGGGAAAACAATGGGAGCTTGTCCAGGGGAAACGGCGGCAGGAGCGGCGCGAGCAACAGCGAGGTCAAGGCCCCGAGGGCGATGCGCATCGTAGGCGGGAAATTGACAGCGGAGAAAAACGGCAGCACCAGCAGGAACGGCGTGACGCGCAAAAAGATCAGCAACGTATTGGCGTAATCGAATTGCATTTGGACGTTCGCGTTGACCGCAGGACGTGAGATTTATTGGACCATCTGCGGCATCTTCTCAATGACGGAGGTGGCGAATTCTATGAGCGAGCGAACGATCCACGGTAGCAGGATCAACAACACGCCGATGACCGCCAATGCTTTAGGCACGAACGTCAAAGTCTGTTCGTGGATGGAGGTGACAGCCTGGAACAGGCTGATGGCGAGGCCTACCACCATGGCGACCAGGAGGATGGGCGCGGCGATGGTTAACGCCTGATAAATCATGGTTTTGAGCAGTTCGATGGCAAATTCAGGATTCATAGGTTCACATTCCAAAGCTGCGCACGAGCGATTGGATGACCAGCGACCAGCCATCCACCAGCACGAAGAGCAGCAGTTTGAGGGGCAAAGAAATCGTCTGGGGCGGCATCATCATCATGCCCATGCTCATCAGCACCGTGGCCACGACCAGGTCGATGAGGATGAATGGAACGAAGATGAGAAAACCCATCTGAAAAGCAGTGCGGAGTTCGCTGATGATGAATGCGGGGATCACGACGCGCAGCGGCAGTTGGTCCGGCGCGGTCGGTTCGAGCTTCGCCATGGCCACAAACAATTCCACGTCTTTGGGACGGGTTTGTTTCAGCATGAAGGTGCGCATATGGCCGGCGGCGCGGTCCAGGGCTTCGGCGCTGGTGATCTGTTTTGCCTCGTACGGAGCGATGGCGTCCTTGTGCATGTCGTCCCAGACGGGTGCCATGACGAAGTACGTGATGAACAGCGAAAGACCGATGATGATCTGGTTGGCGGGCGTGCCCTGCAATTGCAACGCCGTGCGCACGAACGACAGCACGATGACCACACGTGTGAAGCAGGTCATCAAGAGCAGGATGGAAGGCGCGAGCGAGAGCAGCGTGATGAAGAACAGCACCTTGATGCTGGAATCCACATCTTGCGGGCCGTTGTTCGCGCCGAGGGAAATTGAAATGGGGCCGAGACCGATGGGCGAATTCGTCTGCGCAGAGGCAGCGAAGGAACCGGCCAACAGGAAAAACAGAACAAAACAAAAGAACTTCAACGAACTCTTCCCTCTCGCCCTGACCCGCTCCGTTGGGGAGAGTGAACAGCCATTGCCAGAATCCAGTTTATGGAGTTGGCGTTCGGTAAACACCGGGCGAGGCTGGTTCAACAGCCGGGGGACAATTCCATTGTTCGCCAGGGTAGACGGGCGAGTCGCAGGAATATTTGAATTGGTCGCGCCGGGGTTCATTTGCGTTTGAGCACTTGCGCGAGCGTTTGGCCGAAGGATTGTGCAGTAGATTTATCAGCGGCTTCTTTGGATTCTTCTTCCGTCGCCTGCGGCAAGTGGCTCAACAAGTTGATGCCGGCGGACGACGACGCGACGAGAAAGCGTTCCTGTTCATAACCAACCACGAAGATGGCCTGCTTGCTGCCCAGCGAGCGGGTCTCAATGATGTTGAGCCTGGGGGCGCGTGCGCCTTTGACCGTGAGACGCTGCCAGTTGCGGAACAGCCACACGCCGCCGAGAAAAATCCCGATGACCAGCGCCAGCGCGCCAAAAACGCGGAGGATGGAGAGACCGGCATCCGGCAATTGCGGAGCCGTTAATGGGGCCGTGGCAGCAGCCGTGATAGAATTTGTCTGTACGACGACCGTATTGGTTTGCGCCAATACAGAGCCCGCGACGAGGAAGGCAAAAAGGAAAACCCCTGCTTTGATGGATGAACTCTTCATATCGCGTCCTTTCGTCGAAGTGTTCAGGCCGCAACGGCGTTTGAGACGCCGATGACCTCAGTGATCTTCACGCCGAAACGTTCTTCGATGACGACGACTTCGCCGCGCGCGATGAGTTTGCCGTTCACGCTCAATTCGACGGGCGCATCCGCGGGCTTATCCAGCTGCACGACCGAGCCGATGTTGAGTTGCAATACCTCGCGCATAGGCAACTGGCAGCCGCCCAGTTCAATGGTGAGGCTAACTGGCACATCGAGCACGATGTTCAGGTTTGAATTGTCGTTTGGGGCGTTCATGTCTTTTTTAATGGGTAATCTGGCGGGTCAATTGAACCGCCCATTTGCCGGCGGTGGTTCCGGGCCGGCCAAAAAATTTAGGGACGCGGCTCACGCGCACCTGGACTTGCGCAGCGCACGCGGGATCAAGCATGACCACATCGCCCGTTTGCAGGCGGGTGATCTCGCCGGCGGACATCTTCAGGCCGTGCCATTCAGCGATGAGCGGCACTTTGACGTCATCAAATTCAGGGTTCCATTTCGGCTTGGCGGCACGAAGCGGGCGTGAATCGGAATCCGGCAAGGCGGGCGCCAGCAAGCGCATCAGGGGTTCCACCGTGCCGTAGGGAAATGCCATCTGCATGGTTTCCATCTGGTCGCCGATGCCGCCGTTCATGGTGAGGATGAGCATGGCGGTGTCCGGCGTGGCGGTTTGCAAAAACTTGCTGTAATTCTCGTGGCCGAGCAGGGCAGGGCGTAACTCGCGCATTTCCGGCCAATGATTGCACCACTCAGAGAGCACCAGCGTGGTGAACTGGTCGATGAGCGCAATCTCGATCTCGGTCAGGTCGCGATTGTCGGTGGGCATCTCGCCCGGGCCGCCGAGCAGGCGGTCCACGACGGTCAGGCCGAGCCGGGGCGGAATGACGAGCAGCCCGACACCCTTGAGGGGGTCGGTTTTAAAAAGCGTGATGTGCGTGGGGCTGGGGAGCGATTCGGTGAACTTCTGGTAACCCACGATATGGACTTTGGAAAGCTGGAGGGAGAATTCCAGGCGCAGGAAAATGGCCAGGCGGGCTGCGAGCGCGCGGACGAATTGTTCGTGGCGCAAACGGATGCGACGGAGTTCGCTGGGGGCCAGGAAACCGGATTGGCGAAAGTCATGGCCGCGGATCTCGCTGGAGCTGCGGCGTTCGTGGACGCCTTTGGACGTAAAGACATCCACATCCAGTACTGCGGCAGTCGCGGGAGCAGTTCCGGCTTCGGTTGGTGGAATGATTTCGGCCATGGCGGTTATTGGATGGCGAATTCGGTGAGATAAATCTCTTCGACGACCGGACCGCCCAAAATGGTGTTGAAGCCGTTGATCAATTCCGTGCGGATCATATTGCGCGCGCCGGGTTTTTCGAGGTCGGCCAGGGTCTTGGTGGCGAGGGTGCCTTGCGCCATGTCGCGCAATTCAGCGTCATGGGCTGTCATCTTGTCTTTGAAGGCGGCATCAGAACTGGAGACCGAAAGGCTGACGAGCAGATAACGCGCGCCCATGGTACCGGCGACGTTGACGAGCAATTTGTTCATGACGATCGACTCGCGTTTGGCATTGGGATCGTCTTTCTTGGCCGGGGCCGCTTCCTTGCCGACGACGGGGGCAGGGGTGATGCCCAGGCCTTTTTGCAGGCGCGGGAGCAAAACGAAGGTGGTCATGGCATACGCGAGGGCTGGCATGAGCACGACGACGATGATGAGCGGCAGCCAGGCTTTGAAGCCGCCGGATGATGCAGGTGCGGCGGCTGGAGCGGCTTCCTCTTTTTCCTTGGCCGGCGCGGAGTCGGTTTTTTCTGCCATAAATTACTAGCGTTTGAGATTGACGAGTTCCTGGAGGACTTCGTCGCTGGTGGTGATGACGCGGGCATTGGCCTGAAACGCGCGTTGTGCGGTGATGAGATCGGCAAATTGGGCCGCGAGGTCCACATTGGACATTTCGAGCGCGCCGGAGACCAGTTTGCCAACACCGGTTGTACCCGGCACCGCGTTAGCTGCGAGCGGACCGGCATTACTGTCGAAGGAATACAGGTTGGCCCCTTGTTTGGTGAGCGCCGCGGGATTCGAAAAATTCTGTAATAGGATTTGGCAGCGAGCGAAAGTTGTTCCGTCCGTCAAGGTCACATTGACCGTGCCGTCAGGACTGATGGCAAAAGACTGGAGGCTGGCAGTGGAGCCGTTCGGGGCGCCAGTGTTATCGATTTTTATATCACCGGGAGTGGCCAAGTTCGGTTCGGTAAAACCCTGAACGCGCATGCCGTCACTGTTGACGAGATAACCAGAGTCGTCGACATGGAACGAGCCGTCGCGGGTGACGAATTGGGCACCGCTCAAAGTGTTCTGGACCACGAAAAATCCGCCGCCGGAAACCGCCAGGTCCGTAGGAACGCCGGTAGTGCTGATAGATCCCTGGATGAACTGGGTGGAGATGGCGCTGGTGGTGACACCGGTGCCGATCTGCATGGGGATGCCTCCCACGCCGCTGCTGAGTTGTTGGTCGAATGCCTCGGCAAAATTGACGTTGGCACCTTTGAATCCAGTGGTATTGACGTTGGCGATATTATTTCCAATGACATCCATTTCTTCCTGGAACTGTTCCATGCCGCTGACGCCGGAATTGAGAGAACGAAGCATATATTAGTTTAATGAGGTTAAGCTGCGAGCCCCGCCGGGGAGCTGGTGAGCACCTGGCTAAGATCATAATGGGAACCGTTGACAATGACTTTAGTGGAGCCGGAATCCACGAGGACGCCCGCGACCACGCCTTTTTTCACCACCGAAGCATTGATGATGAGGCTGACCGTGCGGCCGATCATCGAACAAGCGATCTGCTGGCGGATATCGCCGATGTTGTGATCCGCCATCGGATTGCTGTAGTAGGATTTCGTTGAGTGATTCATGGTTGATGTACTCCTGTGATTACGGTGTTGTTTGCGCCGGATTGATGGAAGTGACTTGACTGAGATCATACGAGACGCCGCCGACGACGATGGCCGGCACGCCAGAATTGATCTGCACGGAAGACACCGTACCGCTGGTCGTCGTTTGGCCATCAGCTTCGAGCAGGTTCACACTCTTCCCGATGAGGCCGCTGGCCTCTGATACCTGCTGGCTTCCGAGGAGAGACGTGATGTTGCCCGACATGGTGCTCGTTTGTGAGAGCGAGGTGAATTGCGCCATCTGAGCGGCCATTTCCGTATCGGTCTGTGGATTCATGGGGTCTTGCGACGTCATCTGGGTGACGAGCAGTTTAAGAAAATCGTTTTGGTTCAGCGTTTTGCCCGGCACACGGGTGGAACCATCAGAGGTCGAGGCGAGATCGGACGTATAACTTGAGATGTCAGGAATAGTCATAGATTGGATTGGTTTAAGCCCAGCTTTCGAAACCGCGGGTTGAAACTGTTTGCCCGGCTTGTTTGGCGATGGAACCGGCCATGACGAATTCTGCGAATGCGCCGGCGAACGCAGGATCATCCTGCTGCTGGCCCGGCTGGCGGTGCGGCTGTTGAAATTGCCCGGCGTTGCTGTTGGCGGATGATTCGGAATTGGCCAGGGAAGACAGGCGCACGCCGCGTGCTTCCATGCGTTGTTGCAGGTCCGGCCAATTGGATTTCAGGAAATTATAATCGCCGTTCTTAAGCGTGGCGGTCGCCTCAATCCCTTTTTCGCCGTGATGAAGTTCGACGGCCAGTTCGATGCCGGAGCCGGGGCGAATGGTGACTTTGAGTGAATCCGCGCTCATGTCGCTCAGGCGCGTGGAATGAAGCATCATGATGTCTCCGGCGCGTTCCACCGCGCGAGCGCGGATATCAACGACCGAGGTACTGACGGAAACTTTATCAACGGAGGTGGAAGCGGGATCGACCGGGCGGTCCTGGGAAGCCGTGTTCAAAACAGTGCTATCAGTGTGTTCGACCCGGTCAAAATTAACAGGAGAGGCGGAAACTTTGTCTGCAGCAGGCAAATTATCCCCGGAATCGGAGGGAACGGCGATTTCCGGCAATACTTTCTCGGCTGCACCGGCAATTTTATTCTTTTTATCTGCTTTTTTCATCTGCGCGTCCTGTTGAGCAGCGGATATGCCACTAGAATTTTGATCTACGGAAACCCCTGTTTTATTGGTGTTTTCACCTATATCAGGTTTCCCATTGGCCTTGTCGGCACCGGTAGTGGCAAGTTCTGCCGATGGTAAGAATGAATTACCTATGCCGTTTTTCGCCAACGATTTCAGCGTATTATCGGCCTTTTCATCAGTAGCGGAGCCATTGGGCGATACTGGCGTATCGGTTCCCTTTGCGCCGTGTTGGTGACCGGATTTTGTGGCTTTTGCTCCATCAGGATTCAAAGCGGATTGGGCGTCAGCTTTGCCATTGGGCGCCACCAGGGCTGCGAGGGCGTCTTTACCCGGTTGGGAACCAGTGGAAGGCAGGGTGGTTGTCGCGGCGGCCAGAGCGGCTGAATTTGCGGGAGCGTTTCCTCCCTGAAGGCCGAGCAGAATGCGGTTGGAAGCGAGTTGCAAATCAACGGGTGAAATGCAGGTGGAACCTGAACTGTTAGCGGTGTTGGACTTCGCATCACCGGTGGCTTGTGTGCCGGTCAATTTCACCCTCTCGGCCGTTACCGGAATGATTTGCACCGGTGGCGCAACGATGGGCTGGTTGGCAGAGTCATCTGTCTTCTGCTGTGTCGCGGCGACTTTGTGCTTGTCGTCCGAAGCCGCATCGGTGCTCGCGTCATGGTCATCCGCAACTTTTGCGGTTGATTGGCTGGAATCCTTTTTGGCGGTCTTGCGGGCGGGCTGGGAGTCGCGGTCAGGCGGTCTTTGGTTGGTGCGCGCCAGCGTGCGGTCCATCAGATCGCCGAATCTTTTTCCGGCATCCTGGGCACCGCCGGGCATTTCGGCGAATTCGTTATTGCGGACTTGAGGGTTGGAGTTGGCAGGAGCGATTTCGATAGATGACATCACGGATTCCCTGTTTGAGGCAGCACCTGGCGCATCCGTTCGGTCAAAGTAGCGGCACGTTTCTGTTGTTCTTTTCCCATTTTGCTCAGTGTTTCGATCAACTCACTGACCTGGTCGTTTTTCATGATGAAGAGGAGTTTGACCGCATCCGTGTCGGACATCTCATTCAACATTCCCGCGGCGGTTTCGGGCGACAATGCCGCCATCAATTTCGCCTGCCGTTTAAAATTTTCAGCCTCCTGGCTTTTAAACTGGATGACTTTCTTGTCAAAATCCCCCTGCAAGGCCGCCACGGATTGGGTGACGATGGAAAGTTCCTGGCGCTCGGTCTGTACGCGCGCCTCCAGTTCGGCCACCTGCTGCTCGCGCACGGCGAGCGAATCTTTCTCGTGTTTGATCTCGGCGATCCACTGGTCCATATCGGGGTTGCGGAACCGCCAGGACGGGTCATCGTCTGCCGAGCGGTTTTCGCGCGCCTGGGCGGTCATGGATTTTTGAAACATTCCCGGCTTGATGAGGGCGAAGGTCGTGCCGAGATAAAGCACGCTGCCGATCAGGGCCGCCAACCAACTTGATTTTAACATTTGCACGATGAAATTTCCTTAAGCACCCGCTATATAGGCGCGTGTTCCTCCGCTCAAAGTGACGTTTGGGCGAAGCGCCACTTCGTCCAGGACCTTTTGATCTTCGCGTTGCACGTCGCGGTCGTAGACGCGGCGGCGTTTGTCGTGAAATTTATCGAGCGCCTCACGGTCGCGCGTGGCGATCATCATCTCGCGCCAGACGATATCCACGTCCGCGCGGGCAGTCTCCAGTTCATGCGTGCGGTCTTTGAGGCGCAGCTCAAGCACATTGCACCAGGCGCGTGTGCGCAGGAGGTCAGTGGCGTTCACGCCGTTGGAAAGCTTGTCGCAGAGGGCGGACCAGCAGTTCGACAGTTCGTCACCCGCGCGTTTCACCTGGGCGGCGGCCTGTTCGCACGCCTGCAGCGCCTCGGTGTAGTGCTTTTGAGCCACGCGTTCTTTTTGCTCGCGTAACACGCGCAACGACTGCAACGGAAAGCGGAAAGGTTTCATGGTTTTGGTTTATTTTTTTATTTGGTTGATCTTCGGCTGAACGGCTGGAACCGACAGGACCTGCCCAAGCGATGACCAACTCTGGCTTGTGTTAAAGCCATCGGTGACGCCCTGGCGCAAAAACTGGTTCAACGGGTCATAGTATTGGATAGCGCGGTCGATGGCCGGACTGCTGCCGGCGGGATACGCGCCGATATTGATAAGGTCCTGATTCTTGCGATAAATGGCCAGGTGTTCACGCGCTGCGGCGGTGAGTTTCAACTGTTCGGGCTTCAAGAGGTCGCGATTCAACCGGCTCACGCTTTCGAGCACGTCGATGGCGGGATAATGATTTTGCGTGGCCAGCTCGCGGGTCAGCACGATGTGGCCATCCAGGATGGAGCGCACAGCGTCGGCGATGGGGTCGTTCATGTCATCAGCTTCCACGAGAACCGTGAAGAGGCCGGTGATGGTGCCGACTTCGCTGGTGCCGGCGCGTTCCAGCAATTGTGGCAGCATGGAGAATACTGAAGGCGTATAACCGCGCGTGGTGGGCGGTTCGCCAACGGCAAGACCGATCTCGCGCTGGGCCATGGCGAACCGGGTGACGGAATCCATCATCAGCAAAACATTCTGGCCGGTATCACGAAAATATTCAGCGATGGCCATGGCGAGGAAAGCACCTTTCACACGGTTGAGCGCGGGTTCGTTGGAGGTGGCGACGATGACGACAGATTTTTTGCGGCCGAGTTCGTCCAGGTCACGTTCGAGAAATTCGCGCACTTCACGACCGCGTTCGCCGATGAGCGCGATGACGTTCACATCGGCTTCAGCCTGCGATGCCATCATGCCGAGCAGGGTGGATTTGCCGACGCCGCTGCCGGCGAAGATGCCGAGACGCTGGCCGCGGCCGCAGGGCGTGAAAGTATCCATCGCCTTGATGCCGGTCTGGAAAACCTCGTGGATGCGCTGGCGTTTGAGCGGATGCGGTGGATTGAGATTCAAACCCACGGCATGGTCGGTGACGATGGGGCCGAGACTATCGAGCGGGTTGCCGAGGCCATCGATGACGCGGCCTTTGAGCGAACTGCCCACGCCGATGCGGAGGGGCGCACCGGTGGCGATGACTTCGCTGCCAGGATGGATGCCCTGCATATCGCCCAATGGCATGAGGAGCAAATGGTGGTTGCGAAACCCGACGACTTCCGCGAGCACAGAATGTTCGTGGCGCAATGATTCGATGCGGCACACTTCGCCGACGGCGGCGACGGGGCCTTCTGATTCCACCACGAGGCCGATCATCTGAACGACGCGCCCGCACGTTTCAGTGACATGGGCATCGCGCACGCGACCGGCGGCGCGTTGCAAGCGGCTCGTTAAGCATGGAGCACTCGGCGTCATGATTTCTGGGAAAGTGAGGCAGTTTCCGGTTTAGCGGACGGTTTTGGGCAGAGCCCGTCGCAAAACGAATTGATGTTGTCGAGTTTGGAATCGATCTGGTCCATGAGATGCATCATGGCAAGATGTTTTCTCAGGGAGTGGGTGAAGCGGACGGACATCATATCCAGTTCGGCGGAAAACTGATCGACCACCGTGAGGTGTTCCTCCATAAAACTGTGGATGATGTCCTCCCGCTGTTCATCAGAGGGGTGGAACGAATGTGAAACGGCAAGGGATTTAGCACTCATGTGTTTAAAGTATGTTGGAGTTGTTCGAGTTTGGTTTCGCGGCGGGCGTCCACCAGGCCGAAGCGGGTCTGGACGAGACAGCCGCCCCGGGAAACTTCCGCAGAAGCGATAAATTTCATTGGGCCGGTCTCCGGCAGGCCGTTGAGGATCTGGGCATTATATTTGCGCAGGAGTGCGAGGTCATCGGGGTGTAATTGGATGATGACCTCGGCAGTGTCCTCGACCTGGCGCAGTGATTCGCGGATGACGGATTCCATCAACTCTTTATCGATGGGCATGTCGGCGACAAATTTACGGGCGGCTTCCAGCGCAAGGTTCATCAGGGCGGTTTCGCTTTCCTGGATGAGCTGGGGCAGGGCGTTGCGGAGCCCGGTGAGGACGCCGTTCTGCAATTGGACCATGTCGTTGCGCTGTAGGATCAATTGCTCGCTCAATTTGCGTTCGCCTTCGCGGCGGCCGCGCTCGAAGGCGCTCTGCTCGCGCTCGTCGATATGCTCGCGCCAATCCTGCTGCGGCGCCTGCGTCAGCAAACGCACGTCGAACAGTTTGAAGCCAAACGGTATGGTGTCAGACCAGTTCATTTTCAGGTTCAGCGCGGACGTCGAGGTCGATTTCGCCTTCTGTCTCCAGTTTGCGGACGGAATCAATGATGCGGAATTGGGCTGCTTCCACGTCGCGCGGCTTCACGTGGCCGAGGAACGCGAGTTCCTCCTGCACGGTCTCGGCGGCGCGGCGCGAGATGTTGGAGAGCAACAGCTTCTTGAGCGGTTCGCTGGCCTTCTTGAGCGCGATGGTGAGGTCGCGTGTGTCGATCTCGCGCATGATGCGCTGGATGGACGAGCCATCGAGCACCAGGAGATCTTCGAAGGTGAACATTTTTTTGCGGATGGCCTGCGAAAGATCGGGGTTGCGCTCTTCCAACGCGGTGAGGAGCGTGCGGCTCACGGTCTTGTCCATCGCATTGAGGACGTCGGCCGCGGTGGTGACGCCGCCGGTCTGGGAAAGGGCGCGGGTTTGTTTGACGCCAAGCTTGGCGTTCAAGACTTCGACGACGCGTTCGCCGACTTCGACGGGCGTGGGGGCGAGCGTGGCGAGGCGTTCGATGACCTGGTCGCGTTGTTCCGGGCGCAACATGTTCAAGACCTGCGCACCACGTTCGGGCGAAAGATGGCTGATGACGAAGGTGATGGCCTGCGTCTGTTCGTCACGGACGAGATTGAAGATGTGGCGCGGATCCATGTCGGCGATGGCCTGCATGGCGCCGATCGGAGCGCGGGTGGTGACGACGCGGCTCATGACATCGCTGGCTTTGAAACTACCGAGCGTGCGTTCGAGCATGTTACGGGTGACGTCCACGCCAGCGGAAACGGAGGTGCTGGCGGCGACGGCGACATCGGAAAACTCCATCAGGATGTCCTGCTGCTGGTCGCGGGAGATGAGGTTGAACCGGGCCATTTCGCGGGAGATGGATTCGATCTCGCGCGGGTGGAAGCTCTTGAGGATGGCCATGGAACTATCCGGGCCAAGCATGACGAGCAGGGCGGCGAGCTTTTGAGTCTTGGTCAGCGCGCCGGACTCGGCCATTTCAGTTGAGGATGCGTCAGCGGTCATAGGGGATCAATTTGAGGAGGTGCGGCCTTTGTTCATCCAATCACGAATGGCCTGGGTCATATTCGCGGGATTCTCTTTTACCAGTTTGTTCAAAACATCCACGGTCACGACGCCGGGCGTCAGTTCAAAGCCACCATTGCCATTGCTGTGGCCGTTACCGTTGCCATTGCCATTGGAGCGATTCATCAGGCGGCCCACCGGAACGCCGATGGGAATCTCCTGCACGGGCGTGCTCTTAAAGAGGCGGATGAGGAAGAACAACACGGCGAGACCGGCGACGGGGTAAAGGGAGTTGCGCGCGAGGTTCATCCACATGTCATGTTTTTGTTCCACATCAAGCTGCTGGTTGACTTCAGTGATGAACTGGTCGTTGAAAGGCATTTCTTCGAGCGCGATGGTGTCACCGCGCGTGTTCTCGGTGCCGGTCTCGATCCCGACGGCGCTGGACACGAGATGGCGGAGCTTGTCGAGTTCCTCGGGCGTGCGGGCCACGGGCTTGCGGTCGGCGCCGGTGCCTTCCATGCGCTGGGCGATGGTGACAGAGGCGGAAAGTTGTTTGATGCCACCAGCCGCCTGCATCAGATTGCTGACGGTCTTGCCGATCTCATATTCCACGGTGGAGGTGGCCTTGTGGTTGCGTGAGTTGTTCACGGGGCCGGCGGAAGCGGAATTGGTGTCCGAACCGGTGTTGGCGGCGACGCCCACGGGTGTGGAGGTGGTTGCGGTAGTGGAATCATTGAGCTCATCGTTCTTGGTCTGGGTGCGGACGACCTGGCCATCCGGGTCGAACTTTTCTTCGGTGCGGCTGACAGTATCGTAATTGATCTCGGCGGAGACGCGGACGATGGCCTGGCCGGGGCCGAGGACTTTCTCCAGCATGTCCTGCGCTTTTTTGGCGAGGTATTGCTCGAGGTTGCGGCGGGCGGCGAGCTCATTGCTGGTGAGGCCGGTGAGGGAATCGTTATCCGAGTTCTCGGAGAGCACATTGCCGAGGTTGTCCACCACGGTGACGTGGTTGGGTTTCAAGCCTTCGACAGAGTTGGCGACGAGAAAACGGATGGAATTGACGGATTGGGGCGCGAGCTGCGTATTGCCGCGCACATGGATGAATACGGAGGCGGTCGCGTATTTGTCTTTATCGAGCAACAGGCGGTTCTCGGGGAGGACGATCATGACGCGGGCGGATTCCACTTCATCGAGCTGGCCGATGGTGCGGGCGAGCTCGCCCTGGATGGCGCGGGTGTAATTGGCGCGCTGCACGAAATCGGAGATGCCGAAATTGGGTTTGTCGAAGATCTCAAAGCCCACACCATCGCCACGGGGGATGCCGCGGCTGGCCAATTGCATGCGCAAGGTATAGACCTTGTCCGAGGGCACCATGATGGAGCCGCCGCCGGAAGAAATCTTGTAGGGCACCTTTTCGTCGTCGAGCGCGGCGATGACTTTGGACGATTCGGTATCGGAAAGGCGGCCGTAGAGGAGGCCGTATTCGGTGTGCGAGGACCAGAGCAGGACGCCCACCAGGCCGACAACGAGCACGAACGTGGCGGCCACGACGCTGACCCGTTGGCTGGCGCCGAGCTGTTTCCAGATGTCGCCCAGTTGCGAGAGGAGCTTCGAGAGGTTCTTGTTCATTTAATAAAATTGTTCAGACCGACATGCGCATGATCTCCTGGTACGATTCGAGGAGACGGTTGCGGACTTCCACCATCAGTTGGAACGAAACGCTGGCTTCTTCCATGGCGATGACCGTCTGGTGCAGGGGAATTTTCTGGCCGCTTTGCAAGGCGCTCACGGCTTCGGTGGCGGCGTTCTGCTTGGTGTTCACCTCCGAAACCATGCGCCCAAACATGGAGGCAAAGGAATCGGATGAAGGCGCGGCCTTGGAAACCTCGGACGGCGCGGTCACATCCGGCAGCGGCATATCCGGCGTCACCATATCGAGCTTCGGCATGAAGCTGGACATGTTGGGGGGAATGGCTGATAGCGGGGACATGTTTTAAATCAGGTATGTTGTGTCACGTTGCGTTAAAATGCTTAGTGTCTGCCGATGGCAAGGGTTTGGATGGCCATGGCACGGGCATTTTTAACGACCGCAAGGTTTGCTTCAAAAGAGCGTGAGGCGGAGATGAGGTCCGCCATTTCTTCGTGGATATTGATGTTGGGCATGGAGACGAAGCCCTTGGCATTAGCTTCCGGATTGCCGGGCTCGTACACCTGGATCGGGTCGCGTTTGTCGGTATCGACGCGTGCGACCTGCACCTGGGCATTGGGCGCCTCGCCGGGATTGAGCGCCTGTTGCAGGGCACTCTCGAACACAACGACTTTGCGCTGGTAGGGTTTGCCATCTAAACCTTTGGTGGTGTTGGCGTTCGCGATATTCTCAGAAATCACATCGAGCCGTGTGCGCTCGGCGTTCAAGGCGGCGGTGGTGTTGTTTATGCCGGAAAGTATTTGGATCATAAGCTTCAGGATTTGCCGGTGACGGCCATGCGCATTTTGGACAGTTGATAGCTGACGATTTGCGTTTCGAGCGTGTGCAACAAGGTGTTCTGGTTCATCTGCAGCATTTCATTCTCAAGATTCACGTTATTGCCATCCGGGCTCGTCGTGGTGGCCGTGGCATCCGGCGCGAGCGCGGGCTGGAGATCAGAGATCTGCTGGGAATCGCCCGAGGCGCAGGCGCGGGCGAGGTCGGATTGGAAATTGGTGGAAAGATCGATGCGCTTGTAACCGGGCGTTTCGGCGTTGGCGACATTACTCGCCAGAGCCTCCTGGCGCAGCGCCACGGCATCCAGCGTCTTCTGGGCCGCCAGCATTTCCGGTTGATTGAATAAAGCTTCGATCATACAAAACTTTCCGTGTCCGTTCAGCAGCGGTGATGCCATGGGAAAAATTGGCCGTAATTGCAGGCTTTTGGTGACGGGAAAGGCCTTAAGAGGAAAATGTTACCGGGAACAGAGTTACGGATAGGCAACTTTGAACTAAAACATCCAAGCACCAAGCTCCAGAGAAGATCCAATAACCAACATCCAATGTTTGGGTCTCCTTTGATTATTGGTGTTTGAAGCTTCTCTGGAGGTTGGATGTTGGTATTTGGAATTTATCATCTTTGCCTTGGTTTCGCGCTTCGCTACCATTCCACGCCTATGTCACATCCATTGCCGGATAGTATCGTTCGTGCGGATAACCGTTCATCCAACCAATTGCGGCCCTTGTCGTTCAAAAATGATGTGGCGCCGTACGCGACCGGCTCGACGCTCATCGAATGGGGCAATACCCGGGTCATCTGCGGCGTGACAGTAGAGGAAATGGTGCCGCGCTGGATGAAAGACCAAAGCGTGCCCGGCGGCTGGATCACCGCCGAATATTCCATGTTGCCGTATTCCACGCTGCAACGGAAGGCGCGCGACAGCTCCAAAGGCCGCATTGACGGGCGTTCGCAGGAGATCCAACGGCTCATCGGCCGCGCCATGCGGGCGACCATCGACCTCGAGAAGCTGGGGCCGCGCACGATTTGGGTGGATTGCGATGTATTGCAGGCCGACGGCGGCACGCGCACGGCAGCCATCACGGGTTCGTACGTGGCGCTGTCCTTGGCCATCAAAAAACTCATCGCGCAGGGCAAAATCACGGAAAGTCCCATGCTGCACGCCGTGGCCGCGGTGAGCATCGGCATCGTGGGCGGACAGGCGTTGCTGGATTTGTGCTACGTGGAAGACGCGGCGGCGGAAGTGGATTTGAACCTGGTGATGAACTCGGCGGGTGAATTTATCGAACTGCAGGGCACCGGCGAAGAAGCGACGTTCACGGACGTGCAACTTAGCCAGATGCTCGGCCTGGGGAAGGAAGCGATCAAGTTGTTGCTGGCAGCGCAGCAGAAGGCGTTGGCTTAGGGTTTGGGCAAAAACATCCCGGGTCCAACGAGGCCCTAACCGGTGACCGTTTCGAGCGGCTGGGTACCAAACCCGCTTAAGCACACTGATAACATTTTCGTATCCTCGTTAACGCCGTGTTCCTTAGGCACCATGGCGGCCTCGCTCTTAATGAGGATACGCGTATTGGCAGCAGGATTTAGGACGCGGAATGACACGGGTTCCGTCTGCTTAGAGGAATGGAAAGTGACTTTGGATGCCAACTGATCGTTGACATATATGCTGACCGCAAAGGGCTGTTTGGGATAGGCTTCGATCGCCGAACATTGGAGGTTGAAATAGACCTCCGAGGGTTCCGTGATATCCAGAATAAGGAGTTCACCTTCTTCGGCCATCCAGCGCCAATTGCGTTGACCGGGATGAAATCCGGCGCCGAATCTGACTGTGGTAGGCTTACCGGGTCCCCGGACGACGTGATCATGGTGCAGATGGTTCCAATATTCATTGGTATGTTGGTCTATGGGCGCGGTTCCGTAGTGACAAACGAAACAAGAGCGTGTAATGGGCCCAATAGATGAATTTCGAACTCCCGTGTGCGTCGCGGGAAAACTTCGCACTGCGGAGATGGAAAATCCCAGCGAGGCCAGCGAATCGCGGAGTCCCTTGGCGTTGAAAAACGTGACGCTGGTAGGTTCGTAGGGGCTTTCCTTGCCGACCGGGCAGTAAAGCATGGCATGATCTTCCTGACCTTGCCAGATGGCGGTTTCCAAAATCAATATACCGTCGGGCTTGAGGACGTTCCGGATGACTTGCAATGCCCAAAAAGGATAGCGCAGATGATAGAGCACCCCGGCAAAGATAATAATATCAAAAGTGCCATGAACTTCAGGTTTCAGGTCGAACAAATTCAATTCCCTCATGGTGACCTTCGACTTTAAGAAGGGGATCAGAAATTCGGTCGCTGGTTTGGACAGGTCATTGTCAATCCCCAGCACCTGGGCGGCGCCCCGGTTTTCAGCTTCGAATGAAAACAGACCGTCACGGCAACCGATATCCAACACTGAGCGCTGCTTGAAATCAACGGTGTCCAGACAGCCGTGGACGAGACCCTGGATCGGCTGATAGCCAAGGCAACCGGGCGTCGGGATATGTTTGGCCAGGGGGATCACGTGATAAAAGGCATACTTGCGAAGTGCTTGAGCGAGGTCGGAAAACGGCAGCTTCGAATAGTCAGTACTGGAGTTTACCGAATGGAGAACGGAAAGGCGGGCGTTCGCCAACTCGTGGTGGGGAGAAATTGCCAGGATGCGGCGGTAAATTTCTTCCGCCCGGCGGTGATTGGGCTGGAAATAGAAGCAATTCCCCAGCAACGCCAGGAGCGCAAGATCATCCGGTGATGCAAGCAGGAGTTGCTCCGCCAGGGGGATGCACTCGTCGTGCCCGAAACACGCGAACAAAAAATCGACTTTAAACCGGAGCCAGGCCGCGGAATCGGGGTCCTGCGCCAGGGCTTCATCGAGTATTTTCCGTGCGGCCAGTTGTTCCCCGGCCTGCAGGAGTTCCCTGGCCTGGTTTAGGGGAAGATTCGTGGTACTTGGCGGTTGAGGTCCGAAAGGCCCCGGAACTGCCGCGCTTTGCGGATAAAATAACAAATGACAGTCACTGTAATTCGCCGCATTGACCAGGAGCAACTGTTTGCCCTTGCCGGTATGGCGATTGAAAACGAGCGGGTTTTTCAGATCGGCCGCGATGTTCCCGTTGGCCAATTTGGTGACGGTATTCAATACGTCCGCATCCCCGGCGTCAGTCAGTTTTAAAAAACCGGCGTCCTCCTCATTGATATCCGGGAGATAGTCCGCCATCACGTCCGTCGCCCGCATCATCAGTAAGTGCACTTCAGGATTCTGAACCGCGTGCAGATGAAAAAAGGGCTCTTCCTCGACGTTCCCCTGAAGCACATACTCATGGTATTTCTCAAAACCCGGCAAACCCAAAGGGAGATGCAGGTTAACGGGCGCAGGATTTGCGGAGCTGGTGGTGACCCCGACAGGTGCGGGAGTTTTGGGATTTGCCGTTTTTTGACTATCGTTCACTGGTATTCAATCTCCGGTTGGCCTGCTGAGGCGGTTTGCGGTGTGCAGCCAACTTCCCCGGTGTAAACACTGGTTTACTTAATTGAAATTCTGGATGCCAGACAACGCTCGCATCATGCCCGTGGATCTGCAAGTCCGCATTTGGCAAACTGATGTGGGGGCGTGGGGATATTTTTTTTCGCGCACGATGCGCCAGAGCGCACGTTCTGTGCTGCATACCCTGGAATGGCGGATCGTTATAATCGCAAAATATTCAATATGAACAAACTGCGTGCCCGCCTGAAAAACACTTTCATCGCCACTCTGGGATACATTTACGATGCGGACAAAAACATGGAGGGTCTGTTGCCCTCAGAGCATCGAAGCTCGCGCGGTGGATTCCATGTCGGATTTCGTGGTGCAAAAGTCCACGAAGCCAGCGATGAGTGATGGGCAAGGATGCCCGCCGCGGCTCTCGCAATGTTCCTTTAGAGAATAAGCTTGAGGCAACAGCAATTGGCAGCATAGGGTTGTTACAGGTCGTCTCTAAATGATGAACGGCCAAAACTTACCAAAGCCTGTTTATGAATGAACCTGAAAGGATGCCATTTGGCCCGTCTCTGCCAGTCGATTTGAGGCTTATATTTGAGGACGGAAGAGCATCAGGAACAACCTCCTCCTCGCTCGCGGAGAGCACCATGCGACGTCTAAAGGACACTTATTCCTTCTACCATCGCATACCGCTGAACGACAACCTGTGCCTGCCGGGTAGAATGACCGGTGAACAGGCGAAAGTTCTCGAGACGATACCAAAATACATCCATGCCACGGATCATGTCCTGGACATCGGCGCCCGGGACGGATTGTTCTGTGTGGAGGCCGCTCGATGTGGGGCCACCAGAATCGTGGCGGTGGATAACGACACGTCACAACTTTTTACGGACATCGTTATCCCCTGGTTCGGCCTCAACGTCGAATACGTGATTGATAATTTCCTGAACATGGGGCCGGAATATGCCGAGGCGTTCGACGCGGTCATATTTTCCGGCGTTTTATACCATTTACGTTATCCCATGTATGGCATCCAACGCGTCGCTTCCATGCTGCGCCCCGACGGAATCATGATCCTGGAAACAGCTTTTCTCGATGCCTTCAACGAATTCCCCATCTTACTCTGCCCTATCGGTCATGAAAGCCCGTACGAAGCTACCAGCGTGACCTTTTTCAATCGTAACGGTCTCCGCGATACGATCATGTCGCTCGGGTTCAGCGTCACCGAAGTGGTGGACGAATTCACGTATGAACGAAATACTGAGACCGATTACGATCGCCTTCCCTTTCCGGAGGGTAATTCCCGTCACAATATCGGGCGGCTGATCTGGGTGTGTAAAAAGGACAATCCCCAGATTCCAAAATGGACCAAAGGATGGCCAAGTATTGAACAAACCAGGGGCTATTGGAACACCAGCCATGATTTCCATCATAAGGCGGTAAGAGATGCCCGGATCGCAGCCCTGGCAAAAGAAAAAGCCGAACAGGAAGCCAAAGGTTAGGCGGCGCGTTTCAGAATATTCGCAGGAAGTGGCTGTCCGACATGGATTTGAACCATCAACAACGCCTCCAAGGGCGCTGTGTTACCATGACATCATCGGACAAACGTGCCTAAATTTATTCTGGATGAAATGGCGTGTCCGGTGGGATGCGCGGCAGGTTCCGGCCAATGTTTTTCAGATTGACGTTGCGTAAATTGTGTCACATAATGTGACACATGAAGACTGCGTCAATCCGGGATGTGCGCCATGATTTCAGCCGTATTTTAGAATGGGTGGCCAATGGCGAGGAAGTCACGATCACCAAGCACCGGCGCACAGTTGCCCGCTTGATGCCGGCGACATCGCCAAAATCCATTTCGAGGCCCATGCCGGATGTGCGTGTCCGGTTACACAAAGTCTTTGGCCGCAAGGTCATTTCCGATAAAGTGATGCGCGGTATACTGGATGAAAGCCGGGGGGCCTATTGAAAGCCTACGCGGATTCCAGTTTCATAGTTGCGCTCTATCTCCAGCAGGAAAGCTCGGTCGCAGCAGCGGCTTTTTTGAAGCGTTCCCGCCAGCCGTTGCCCTTCACTCCCTGGCACCGGCTGGAAGTTCGCAATGCCATCCGGCTGTCTGTCTTTCATAAGCTGATCGAAGCTTCGCAGGCTTTTACCCAACTCAAACTGGTGGATATGGATTTGCGGGATGAAACATTACTGATGCATACGGCGGTGGATTGGGTGGAAGTCTTGCGTGCGGCGGAGAAACTGGGCGCGGCACATTCAGAAACCATTGGGTGTCGAAGCGGCGACCTGTTCCATGTAGCCGCCGCCGTGGAATTGGGCTGCAGTCACTTCGTCACCTTCGACGAACGGCAGCGAAAAATGGCCCAATGGGCGGGCTTAAACGCGAAGTTTTGATGTTATCCCTGGCGGAAGTGGGAAGAGCGGCGGTGAACCGCACGCAGTCCAGACGCGTTGCGAGGTTTGGATGATCTTTGCGAATTCATAGTGGAAATGCGCATGAATGGTGAAGCCGGACTGCATTCCATTTTCTAGCGCTCCTGACGGAGCTTTTCACATCGGTATGATTTAACCCATAGTTGGCTCTATGGGCTATTGCCGGGCGCTTTCTGATCAGGCCGAACGTTGGCGTCCGTCAGGGCAGGGTGGGGTCCCAGCCATCTGCGCCACCCAGGACGGATTGGATGGTGATCTGGTCGGCTTCGTCTTTGGTCAATTGTTTGGCCCATTTCACGCGGGCATCGGGGTTCGCGCCGGGGCCGGTGCTGTTGTATTCGGCGAAGCGCGCGGTCTGCTCGTTGGCGGGGTTGCCCCAATTGTTCCAGCCCGCCGGTTTGATGTGGTCGCCGATTTCGCAATTCACATACGTCACACTTGCGTAAGGCCGCCAGGGACGGCCAAGGTCGGCCATGGGCGGGTTGTTGGTGTTCACGGAAACGGTGGTATTGGTGCTCCACGGAGTAGGGTCGCCAGTGAGTTTGCAGTTCATGAAAACGAAACCGTAGGGCTGGTCTTTGGGCGTGTTGGCGGCGGTGACATGGCCGCCGTTTTTGCTGTGGATCTCGCAACGGTCAAACACGGCGGTCGCGTTGCCGTAGATGAAATCCACGCGGCCTTCGATGTAGCAATTGGTGAAATACTGGCGTCCGTTATCGACCCTGAGCGTGTCCTGCCAGCCGAGCAGGCGGCAATCGTTGAAGACGGCGCGGTCGCCATCGGCGCGCAAGGCGAGGGCCTGCCCGTGGTCGCCGGAGGTGTTTTGAAACGTGACGTGCTCGGCGTGAAAATTGTCGCCGAGAACGACCACGCTGGCGTTGTTGTAGATGGGACGGCCATTGGGGCCGAGGAAATCATTTTGATTGAGCGAGCCGGTGAGAATGGTGGTCGCGGTCTCTTCGCCGATGAAGCGGATGTGCGTCTTGTTCGTGGAGACGATGAGTTGGCCTTGATAGGTTCCAGACTTGATGAAGATGGAGAAAATATTGGAACCGTAATCCGGCGCGGCGGCGAGGGCCTCCTGCAAATTGGTGTAGGTGCCGGAACCATCGAATGCAACCACGGCGTCGTACTTGGAATCGTTGACGGGCGGATCGGGATTGAGCGGTTTGGCGAGCAGGTCGCGTTTGAGTTTGGGTACTTTTTTGCGGAGTTCATTCACGACCAATTGCGCAAACATGACGTGGCCCGGTCCTCGCAAGTGCGTGTTATCAAAGGTGTTAGTGCCATTCGATTTTTTGGTGGGGCTGAAGAGTTCGTAACATTTATCCCGGCCCAGCGATTCGCACAGTTCCTTGGAGCGGTCGTGTAGTTCCACTAGGGGAACTTTTTTCGCCGCGGCGATCTTCCGCACTTCGGCGGCGTAGGGCGCGAGGCTGGAATCAATCTTGTTCGTGCTGCCTTTGGCCCATTGACGGCGCGTCATCGGCGTGACGAGGATGGGTTTGGCGCCAATGGCGCGGGTGTCCTCCACGTATTGGGTCATGTTGCTGATGAACGTGGCCATGTCGGTGGAGCGGCCGGGTTTGCCGGGCTCGTTGTTGTGGCCGAACTGGATGAGATAATAATCGCCCTTGAGCGCGAGGGCATTGCTCCAGCGTCCCTCCTTCAGGTAACTCATGGAACTGCGCCCACCACGCGAGGCATTGATAAGCTCGACTTTGTTGGTATCGATGAACTGCCTGAAACCAAGCCCCCAGCCGGCGTTATCGGTCATGGTGGAATCGCCGATGAGAATGATTTTGATCTTCTTATCCGCCGCGAGACTTTGGGCGGGCGTGGCGAACAGAAGGGTGGCCCAGGCGAAAATGAGGCTGAGACGCAGTGCGGAGGTGGTTTTCACGTTTCAAAGGATTAATGGAACAGCAGGGCAACGTGAAGGCCAAACATTGCGAGGTTTTCACAAAAAACATTGAAAAATGTGCGGGGGAAGCCGGCGAGAATTAGAGGAAGTGGATTGTCCATTGCGCCACCCCTCATCCCTGCCTTCTCCCCTGGGGAGAAGGAGAATGGAAGGGCCGTGGCAACGGCGCAAGGACGCGCGAATTTTTTTTAGCCTTGGACGGCCAATGTCCAACCCTCCCTGATAAAGTGCGGGCTGATCTTTGAAATCGTAACTAGTTAAATGAGTTGAATAGTTAAATCAGGAAAGACGGAAAAGGGTGGTTGGTGGCACAAATCCACACAGGCAGCTCCAGCCAGCTAAAGGATGCAGCCTGTGGGCTGACTAAATCATCAGTCCTTATATCACGTGGAAGGGAAGGGGCGTAAAGGACCGAAAAAGACGGTTTTCTGCGATAGAGACCAAGCTCGAATTAAGGATAATTAAGCTTAATTAAGGATTTTTTTTAACATCCATTTTTGGAAGGTGAAAAAAGCCAAAAAAATCGGAATCAATGACGCCAAAAACCTCCTTGAATTGAGCGTTGGATGTTCGCTGTCGGTTGTTGGATGTTCGGGCCTCCCTTTCATATGGCCCACCCCGTGCTAAACCTACCTGTAACCTGCCATAAGAGCAGGAGTTAAAATTCGACAAAACTAAGACATGGGTGCACTCAGCAACAGAATGCGGCAATTGCTTCGTCATGGCGATTTGTGGCTGGTTTTCGGGCTTTTTGGCACGATTTTGCTGCTAATCCTGCCGGTTCCGCCGTTCCTTTTGGACCTGCTTTTGACGGTGAGCATCGGGCTATCCCTGCTGACGTTGCTGGTCATTCTTTACCTGCGGACCCCGGCAGAATTTACCGGATTTCCGACGTTATTGTTGTTTATCACGCTCTACCGTTTGTCGCTGAACGTGGCTTCGACGCGATTGATTTTGTTGGATGGTTACGCGGGGCACATCATCGAGGCTTTCGGTAACTTCGTGGTGCGCGGGAATTATGTGGTCGGGCTGGTGGTGTTCCTCATCCTGGTGTTGATCAATTTCATCGTCATCACCAAGGGCGCCGGCCGTATCGCGGAAGTCGCGGCGCGGTTCACGTTGGACGCGATGCCGGGCAAGCAGATGGCCATCGACGCGGAATTGAACGCGGGTCTCATCAATGAAAGCGAAGCGCGTGCGCGCCGGAAACTGGTGGAAGAGGAAGCAGACTTTTACGGGTCGATGGACGGTGCGAGCAAGTTCGTGCGCGGTGATGCCATCGCGGCGATCCTCATCACGCTCATCAACATCATCGGCGGTTTCGCGGTAGGTATCGTACAGAAGGGGATGACGATGCAGGAAGCGTTGCAACGCTTCACATTGCTATCCATCGGTGATGGTCTGGTATCACAGATCCCGGCGCTCATCACGTCAGTGGCGGCGGGTATTTTGGTGACGCGCGCGACGGCGAAGAACGATTTGGGCCGCGAACTGAGCCGGCAGATGTTGTTGTATCCCAAGGCCCTGACGCTCCTGTCCGTGATGCTCGGGATACTGGGATTGGTGCCGGGATTGCCCATGATACCGTTCCTGACGCTGTCCGCAGTGGTCGGGCTGCTCTCGTATTCGATCCACAAAAATGGCATGCCGGAACTGAATGCGCCGGCCACGGCGGGAGCCGCCGCGGGCGCGCGTGGCAAGGCCGAGGATGGAAAGACCGGCACGGGCGCGACGGCGACCACCGAAGCAAAGACGGGTGACAAATTAGAATCGTTGCTGACGCTGGACACATTGCAGATCGAGCTTGGTTACGGGCTGGTTTCATTGGCGGATTCGCGCAAGGGCGGCGACCTGCTGGAACGGGTGACGGGTGTGCGCCGGAATTTTGCGCAGGAGATGGGCATGCTGATACCGCCCATCCGGTTGCGCGATAATCTTCAACTCGGCAACAACGAATATCGCTTTTTGCTCAAGGGCAATGTGATCGCAAAAGGGCAGTTGATGCCCGGCCAATGGCTGGCGATGAACGCGAGCAATAGTAAGGTGGTGCTCAAGGGAATCCCGACGGTAGAGCCGGTTTTCCAATTGCCCGCCACGTGGGTGAGCGACGTGGAGCGCAAGTCCGCGGAGGTCGCCGGATTCACCGTAGTGGATGCGCCGTCGGTGCTGGTCACGCATCTTTCGGAAACCGTGAAGCGCCATTGCCATGAGGTTTTGACGCGGCAGGACGTGCAGTCATTGCTGGATAACCTGAAGCAAACGCACCCGGCAGTGGTGAATGAATTGATACCGGCACTGCTGAGCGTGGGCCAGGTGCAGCGGATTTTGCAGAACCTGCTTTCGGAGGGAATCTCCATCCGCAATCTCGCGGGCATCCTGGAAAAGGTCGGCGATTTCGCGGCGCACACGAAGAATCCAGATGAACTTTCCGAATACGCGCGGCGCGCGTTGGGCTCCCAACTCACCAAGCCGTACCAGGCGGAGAACGGCAACCTGCGCGCGATAACGATGGACCCCAAGCTGGAGGCGATGCTCGCGCAGGGCGTGCGGCAATCGCCCACGGAAGTGGCGCTGGTCATCGAACCGCGATTGGCGCGGCACGTCATCGATACGCTTTCAAAGGTAGTGCAGCAGATGCTTTCGGCCGGGCATCCGCCGGTCATTTTATGCGCGCCGCAATTGCGATTGGCGTTCCGGCGCTTCTTTGAGAACACGTTCGCCGATCTGGCGGTGCTGTCCTACTCGGAGATTCCCGCACGCGTGCAGGTGCAAAATTCCGCCGTGATACCCGTCCTTGAATAACGAATGAAACCCGTTCAATTCATCGCTGAAAACGCCGAACTGGCGCTCAAAAAGATCCATGAGGAACTGGGCGAAAACGCCGTGGTCATCAGCGTGCGCAAGCTGCCGGTGAACGGGCTTTCGCGCCTGTTGCATCGCCATGGAAACATCGAAGTGATGGCGGCGGTACCGGATGAGCCGCCCGCGCGCAAAATCCATGATGTGCCGGAAGGGGAGGATTCATACTCGCCCTTTGGTGATATTCCGGAACTGGAAATGCCGCTGATAGTTCGCACACGGCGCAACTGGCGTAGCATTTCGTGGCTGGAATCGCTTGGGTTACTGCCGCAATTGGCTGATTTGCTGGAAGAAAGAGTACGAACCTTGCATGGCGAGGACCCGCCCTTGATGCCCATCACGGAATGGGCATTTGTCCGCAAAGCCCTCGCAGGATTTTGGAAAGAGCCGGCGGAGATTCAGCGCAGTTCAGGCCGTCCTCATATCTTCATCGGCCCCCCGGGTTCCGGCAAAACCACGTTGCTGTGCAAGTGGTTGACCAAGTCTGTTTTAAGTGAAGATGCGGGCGCGCATGTTTGGCGGCTTGATGGTGGCATCGCGAACATGTCGGAATTTCTTACGCTGCACTGCGAGATGTTGAATGTGCCGCTGGACCGGCTGTGGTCGCCGTTGCGGCAACCGGTGGATTTTCTTTTTGTGGACCTGCCGGGAGTGGAAGAGCACGACACACAGGCGCTAAAAGCGTTGCGCGAGCAACTCGCCACGTTTGAGCAACCTCACGTGCATCTGGTGCTGAACGCAGCGTATGACACATCCATTTTGTTCGAGCAGTTCAATGCTTTTTCAGGATTTAAGCCAGAAGATTTGATTTTCACGCATCTCGATGAAGAGCGGCACCGCGTGAAATTATGGAACTTCGTATTGGGAACAAATTGCTCGCTTAGCTTTTTGAGCGGGGGGCAAAAAATACCCGGCGAATTTCATCGGGCCAACTCTTTATTGCTCTTTCCGAGTGAGAAGTGTCGGTAAATAAGGGATTTCCTTTAGGAAAAAATTAAAAAACTTCGGTGGCAGACCTTCTGCTAAACCCCCATTGAAATGAACATAAAGGCGTTGATGGTTCTGGGAGCCCTGGTCGGTTTTGCCTCTGGAATCGCATTTGGAGTGGCCGATGGCAATCCGTGGCCCGTGATTTTGTGGCGCGCATCCGTAGCGGCGTTGGTTTCCGCCATTCTTACCCGTTGGTGGGGCCGGATATGGGCCGGCAGCCTGGGCGATGCGCTCAAACAACGCCGAAACCAACCCGCGCCGACCGTTCCTAAACCCGCTGTAAAACCATGAGCACTGCCACTTACGAATCTCCGAAGAACACCGTCGTCGTCGAACTGCGGCCCACCGCCCAGGAACTTTGGCAGCGCTATCACAAGCACGCCGATACGAACACGGAAAATGCGTTGGTTGAACAATATCTTCCGCTGGTTTCGTCCATCATGGGCCGCCTGGCCATGACGTTGCCGGACCACGTGGACCATGACGATCTGCGGAGCGCCGGTTTGATCGGCTTGTTGCAAGCTTTACGGAATTACGATCCCACGTGTGGTTCCTCCTTTGAGACCTATGCACGCGTCCGCATCCGCGGAGCGATGTTGGATGAACTGCGCCGCATGGATTGGGTGCCGCGCAGCGTCCATGAAAAGGCGCGTAGGATCCAGGATGTGATGGGCCAACTGGAACAGAAGCTGGGCCACACGCCAACCGAATCCCAAATGGCGAAAGCCATGAATCTTTCCCCCTCTGATTACAGCGAATTGCTCGATGAAGTGCGCCCGGCGGCGTTTGTCTGCCTGGACGCAGTCAGCGCGCATGATGAAGGAGATGGCGGAAATCTGTACGAAGTGGTGGCCAGCACCGTCGAAAACGACCCGGTGGAGCAGACCTCGCAACGCGAACTCAAGCAGGTGATCCTTGAACGGCTCAAAGACCTGCCGGAGATCCAACGCAAGGTGCTGGCGCTGTATTATGGTGAAGACATGCATCTGCGCGAAATCGCAGAAGTATTCGGGCTTACGGAATCACGGATCTGCCAGATCCATTCCCAGGCGATCATCTCCATGAGGGCTTACATTCAACGTTTCGAAGCGGGCCTGGTCAAACGCCCGGCTTCGGTTAAAGCAGCATGATCATTATCTTAGGAGCATTGGTAGTTACGCTCTGCGTCTTTGGCGGCTTCATTATGGAAGGCGGCAAGATGGTGGTGCTGATCCATGCTTTTGTTAACGAGATCCTCATCATCGGCGGCGGAGCGGTCGGCGGGCTTATCATCATGTCACCCAAGAAGGTGCTGATGGATATCGGCAAGGGAATGATCCTATGCCTGAAGGGCACACCCCACAACCGCGCGGCCTATGAGGACCTGCTCAAAGTCCTCTATGAGTTGTTCCTGTTGGGTCGCCGCAACGGCATGATCGCGCTGGAAGAACACGTCATGGAGCCCAAGAACAGCACGATCTTCAAAAAATATCCGCGTTTTCTGGCGAACCAGCATGCCATGGAATTTCTTTGCGGCAGCCTGCGCCCGATCATCGACGGCAAGATAAAGCCGGACCAGTTGCGGCTGTTGCTGGATGTGGAGATCGAGCGCATGGAGCTAGAACATCACGCGCCCGTGAACGTGCTCACCAAGACCGCTGACGCAATGCCTGGCTTCGGCATTGTAGCCGCCGTGTTGGGCATCGTCATCACCATGGCATCCATCTCCGGCCCCATCGAGCAGATCGGCGAACACGTGGCCGCCGCGCTGGTCGGAACGTTCCTGGGTATTTTGATTTCGTATGGATTTATGAATCCGCTGGCGATGAATCTGGAATTCGTTTGTGCGGCGGAATTGGATTATACCCGTTGCATTGCCGCGTGTGTCATCGGTTTTGCCGGCGGCATGGCGCCGGTGACGGCAGTCGAGCTGGGACGCCGTGGCCTGAGCAGCGAATTGCGACCGAGTTCGGAAGAGATGGAACAGATGTTCAAGGGACTCAAAACCGGAAAGTGAAATAGCGGCCATTAAAATCATATGAGCAAAAAAGGAAGCAGTCATCACGGTGGTGCGTGGAAAGTCGCGTATGCGGACTTTGTCACGGCCATGATGGCGTTGTTCCTCGTGCTCTGGCTCGCCGCGCAGGACACCAAGATCAAGGAAGCCGTCGAACGCGCCTTTCGCAATCCGTTCTCAGCGGTGACCAAGGAATCCACCGGCATCATCCCTCAGTCCAGCAAAGATGCCTCAGCGACCTTCAAGCAAGCGGGTAATTTTCAATCAGTCTCGGCAGTGGAAATGGAAACGATGCGCCACGTGAGCGAAGACCTTTCCAAACTGCTCAAGCAGGACGAGGATGCGAGCAGCATCTCCATTGAACTGACGCCCGACGGCCTTCGTGTGAATGTGTTTGACCGCTCTCATAAACCTATTTTTGAGCGGAATAACGCGGTGTTCACGCCATACGGTTCGTGGGTTTTCTCCACGCTGGCCTGGGAAATCGCGCGTTATCGCACTTTCCATATCGAGCTGGAGGGGCACACGGAATCCAATTTACAAACGAACATCGTCCTGTCTGACTATTGGCAGCTTTCCACCGACCGTGCGAATGCTTCGCGCCGCAAACTCGTCGAGAACGGCGTGTCCGGTGGGCAGATCTGCAAGGTTTCCGGTTTTGCCGACACTGTGCCGATGCCCGATACGCCGCCGGATGCCGAAGCCAACCGGCGTGTGACCGTTTTACTTAAACTCAAGGAATCTGTCGACGCCCTGTCGACTCCCATAGCCGCCACGGAAAATGACTCTCCTAAAAACTGAATCGTTCGTGCCTTTGACCAACGCGCAGGCCTCGGGTGAACGCCCGGACTTTCGCGTGAAAGTCCTTGCCAAGGGCGACCATGGGCAGGCATTCCAAACGCTCGAGTCCCAGTTACCGCCGCCCACTTTGCCCACGGGGGAGGGGAAGGGCTGCTCGCCGCGCATCGCAGTGCAGCGCGACGGCGACCGCGTGATGAGCATCCGTGTCCAATGCTCTTGCGGCCAGGTCATGGACTTGGCGTGCGTCTATCAAGAGCCTGCCGGATCCGTCTAAAAAGTTTTTCACTTCTCGGTAATCGTGGCCCCCCAATCTTCTGCCCGGCAAAATCTGCTGTTGATAAAGGAACCTTTTGCCAGTTCAGGCCCAAAGAACTCGATAAAATGCCCAAAATCCTCATGGCATATGCAGTGCTAAACGTCCCGACGCATGAACGTGAGTCTTTACCAAGCCGCCGCCGCAATGAATGCCAGTGCGCGGTGGCAGGACCTGATTTCTGAAAATCTCGCAGGCGCCTCCACTCCCGGGGGACGCAAGCGTGAGATTTCGTTCTCAGCCATCGCCGCAGGTCTGAATCCCGCAGAAAAGGGCAGTCCTGTCATTCCCGGCACGTCTATCGGTGTCAATTTCCAGCAAGGTGACCTCCGGCCGACCGGCGCTCCTTTGGATTTCGGGATCGATGGCACTGGTTTCTTTGAGGTCCAAATGCCCGATGGCACCAAGGCTTATACGCGCGATGGAGAATTCCAGATGAATGCGCAGAGCCAATTGGTCACCAAGCAGGGTTATCTCGTCATGTCCGATGGTGGACCCATCACGGCTGACCCGGCTAATACCGCGCCGCTTACCGTCGCCCCTACCGGAGAAGTGAGCCAAGGCGCGGATACCAAAGGTAAATTGAATATCGTCGAATTTTCTGACCCGCAAAAACTGACCATGATCAGTTCGGGTTTTTTTCTCGCGAACGACCCTGCGGCGGGCCAGATGCAATCCACCACATCGCAAGTACACCAGGGTTTTGTGGAAGCCTCAAATATGTCGCCCACCAGCGAGATGGCCAGCCTCATCACCGCCATGCGGATGTTTGAGTCCAATCAAAAAGTCATGCAGATGCAGGACGAACGTTCCGCCAAGGCCATCAACGATCTCGGCAGCCCATCCTGATATTTTATTGAAATATGTTACGCGCCCTTTACTCAGCCGCCGCCGGGATGGAATCCCAGCAGATGAACCTGGACGTGATCTCCAACAACCTGGCGAACGTCAACACCACCGGTTTTAAGAAGAGCAAGATCGAGTTCCAGGACCTCCTGTACGAAACCACGCGTGCGCCGGGCTCCGATCAGGGCAGCGGCAATGTATTGCCCACCGGCTTGCAGATCGGCCAGGGCTCGCGTCCCGTGGCGACCTCCCGCATTTTCACGAATGGCGATCTTTCCAACACCGGCGAGCAATTGGACGTCGCCATTCAGGGTGATGGTTTTCTACAGGTGCAGATGCCGGACGGTTCCCTGGCCTACACGCGCGATGGCGGTTTGAAGGAAGCATCGGATGGCCGCATCGTCACGAGCGATGGTTATCCCGTACAGGGCGGTTTTCAACCGGTGCCCGCCGGCACGACGAATATCACTATTTCCGCCAACGGGCAGGTGACCTACACCAGTGCGAGCGGCAACACCACTTTCCAGGTGCAATTGGCGCGTTTCACCAATCCCTCCGGTCTCGATGCGCAGGGACACAATCTTTACAAGGAAACCTCTGCATCCGGCACGGCCGAGCTCGGCAATCCCGGTGAAAACGGTTTCGGCCAGTTGCAGCAGGGTTACCTCGAACTTTCAAACGTTTCCGTAGTGCAGGAAATGGTGAACCTCATCCTCGCCCAGCGCGCGTACGAAGTGAATTCAAAGGCCGTACAGGCTTCGGATGAAATGATGCAATTGAGCAACAATCTCCATCGCTAAGCTTTTCCATGAGAACATCCAACCCCAAACACCCAGCGCCCAATGTCTTTTGCCGCGGTATCCGCGGTTTCATTGGTGGTTCCGCGCTGGGTGTTCGGCGTTGGGTGTTCTCGTTCATTTTCCTTTTCGCCTGCCTGGGCGGAGGGTTCGCTGCGCCTTCTCTCTCCGCCGGCGAACTCTCACTTTCCAACGCCGCTACCAATGAAGTCACCGAACGCGCGTTGGCAGAATCCGATGTCGTCGCACTATTGACGGATAAATTGCAAGGCGACTACGTGAAGGACAAGGGCGATCTTGAATTGCGCTGCACCCGTCCGTGGAAGACCTGCACGGTTCCCAATGAACCGCTAACGGTGAATGTTTTGGAATTGCCGACCGCCGGTGTCACGCCGTCGTTCATTGTCCGGTTTGAATTGCATACGGCAGACCGTTGTATCGGCACCTACACAGTGGCTGTCGCTGCGCGCATCTGGCGCGAGGTTTGGGTAGCCCACAGCACGTTGAAACGCGGCGATGCGGTCAGTAATGCGGATGTGGTGCGTGAACGCCGTGATGTCCTGAATATCCGTGATGCGTTGGCTGATTTTTCTGCCGGTGATGACACGCTGGAGCTGGCGGAGTCGGTCCAGTCCAATTCTCCTTTGCTGGCGCGGATGGTTAAGCCTCGCACAGTGATCCGCCGCGGCCAGGCCGCCGATGCCGTGATCCAGGACGGTTCCCTGAATATCAGCATGAAGGTGGAAGCGTTAGAGGATGGCGCGCCCGGCGACACCATTCGCATGCGCAATCCGGTCACCCACCGTGATCTTTCCGGCAAAGTGCTCAATGAACAGACAATTTTGATCTCATTATGAAGAAACACGTATTTCTCAAGTCAGTACTCGCCACCGCCATGGTCGTCTGCCTCGCTGCGAATGCCCGCTCGCAATCCCTTTGGCGCGATACGGCCTCTAAACCCATGCTCGCCGACAAACGCGCCACGGGCGTCGGCGACATCCTTACTGTCATCGTCCAGGAGACGACCACGACATCAAAGGACAACAAGACCGCTACAACGAAGAGCTCCGGAGTGGATGCGAGTGTTTCCAGCTTCTTTTATCCGGGCTCTGTCCTCGCGCAGAACGGAAACCTGCCTGCGGCCAAATGGAGTTCCAAAAGTGATTTTAGCGGCGGAGGCACGGTTGCGAATTCCGAGAATATCGTTGCCCGTGTCGGTGTGACGATCGTGGACGTGTTGCCCAACAAGAATTTTGTCATCGAAGGCCGGCGCGAGACCGCGTTCAGCGGCGAACAACAGACTATCATTTTACGCGGGATCATCCGCCCGGACAACATCGCTGCGGACAATACTATCTTCAGCTATAACATCGCTGACGCCAAGGTGCAGATCGAGGGCAAGGGCGCCATTAATGACAGCCAGCGCAAGGGCTGGTTCCACCGCTTGTTCGACAAATTATCTCCTATCTGAACATGCCACTCGTACCCCGACATCTGAAACCCGGCAACCGCTTCTTTTGTGAGCGTCAGGCCTTGCCAGCCATGGCACAGTTGCCATTAGTCAAGGGTCATCGCGCGAACAACCCATATTGCTCGTCACCGGTAAAGACGCCGGCCAGCTTTTTTGTGGAGTCGAAGACGGTCGGTTTTGTGGGTGTCGGCGGCCTGGTCATTATCGCGCTCCTTTTTCTATTTACGTTATCAGTTTCCGGTACCGGCGTTCCGGTCCGTGACCTGGTGATGGTTTCCGGCGCGCGGGACAACCAGTTGGTCGGCTACGGCCTCGTCGTCGGCCTGGCAGGCGATGGCGATAAAGATCCCATCTATACTAAACAATCGGTCGCCAATATGTTGCAACGGTTTGGCGTCAACATTCCGGCCACGTCCTTCTCCTCCAAAAATGTCGCGGTGGTGATGGTCACGGCGGATATACCTGCTTTTGTGAAGAACGGTGCACGGCTGGATGTGCAAGTGGCTTCCATGGGGGATGCCAAGTCATTGCAGGGCGGGGTATTGTTGCAAACGCCCTTGCTCGGTGCGGATGACAAAGTGTATGCCGTTGCTCAAGGCCCATTGTCGGTCGGAGGATTTTCCGCCGGGGGCGGCGGTGCCGGCGGCGCAACTGTCACCAAGAACCACCCGACGGTAGGCACCATCGTCAACGGGGCACTGGTCGAACGCGAAGTGCCCACGGCTGTGGTGCATGATGATTCCGTAGAGCTGCTCCTGCGTGAGCCCAGCTTCACTTCCGCTTCACTGATGGCCGCCGCAATCAATCTCGTTTTCACGAATTCCGCCCACGCCAATGACTCCACGTCAGTGCGCGTGAAGATTCCCGAAGGCGGTGAATCCGCGCCGGTCGATTTCATCGCACGGCTGGAAAGCATCGAAGTCACGCCGGATATCCCTGCGCGCATCATCATCAATGAACGCACCGGGACCATCGTGGCGACCTCCAAGATACATATTTCGGCCTGCGCCGTTTCTCACGGCAACATCACGATCAACGTCGCCTCGACCCTGGATGTTTCGCAGCCGAATTCCTTTACCAGTGTGACCAATGCCACTGTGACCCAGCGGACGACAACCGATGTGACAGAGAACAAATCATCCATTGCCACGTTCCCTGAATTGCCCACGGTGGAAAAAGTGGCCGCCGCGTTGAATTCACTCGGGGTGACCCCGCGTGACATGATGGCCATCTTTGAAGCCATGAAACAAGCCGGAGCCTTGCAGGCAGAACTCATTTTACGCTGATATGGAAATCGCTCCTCTCCAACGTCCTGTAGTTGCTTCGGACATCCAACCGGAGCGGCTGGCCGGCAACACACAATTGACGCAGAGCCAGAAGATCGGCGAGGCCAGCCGGCAGTTTGAATCCATCCTGCTCAAGCAAATCCTGGATAGCGCGCAAAAGACCGTCATCAAATCAAAATATTCAGATAATTCGACTTCCGCGAGCATCTACCATGACATGGTCACCAACCAGCTGGCGGACAGCATTTCGAAGTCAGGCGCACTTGGCCTAGCCAGGACGTTTGAGCAGCAACTCAACCGCCCTCACGCCACTTCGATGGCCGGAAACGAACCAACAACCGCAGCGAAACCCACCTTGAGTGCGGGGGTTGCCACCGACCGGCCAAAAACCCATGCCGAAACGAATCAAGCGGGAGGAAAAGGGCCCGTCACGGCCACCCATCATGCCATCCATCCACTTAAACGCTCATGAACGACCTGATACGAAATCTCATTGAAGCCTTGCGGGAAGAACTTAAGCAATACGGCGAGATGCTCGCTGTGCTGGATTACCAGCAGGATCTCGTGATGCACCGCCGCGCCAACGAATTGCTGGAAAGCGTCGCCACGGTGAACAGTCAGTCTGAAGTCATCCAGATCACGCGTCGCGAACGGGAGCAGCGCCAGCGGGAAATCGCCACGGAATTGAATGTAGATGATGACGCAACGTTCGCGATATTGATCCCCCTGTTGCCGGCGGATTATCGTCCACTCGTCGGGGCGCTGGTCCAGGAAAACAACGAACTGCTCATCCGGGTGCAACAGCGCGCCCGCCAGAACCATTTGCTGCTCAGCCGCGCAATTGACCTGATGCAGCGATTCATCAATACTTTGAATCCGACACCGGCGCCGACGACGTACAACGACATCGGGCGCGTCTCAGAAGAGGCCGCGGTACACACCTCACTGTTCCAGGCGGTTGGTTAACCCAAATAAATCTAATGCTCGGACTATTCGGTACATTGAACATGGGTGCGCGTTCATTGCAGGCGCAGCAGACGGCGGTGGAGATCGCGGGTCAAAACCTGGCGAACGTCAACAACCCCGCCTATGCCCGCCAGCGTGTGCAGATGCAGACGAGCCCCACGATATCGTCGACGCTCGGCGAACAGGGCACCGGCGTGCAGGTCACTGCCATCCAACAGATGCGCGATGCGCTGCTCGATAGCCAGATAACGGGCGAGACAAGTGTGGGTGGTTATTGGAATTCCCAGCAATCCGGACTTCAGTCTGCGCAGATCGGCCTGGGTGAATACATCGACAGCACCAGCGGATCGGCCACCTCGACAGACGGCACGACGTCGGGCATCGCCGATGACCTCAGCGGGCTGTTCAGTGCTTTCAAGAGCGTCGCTACCTCGCCGGAATCGCTTACGGATCGGCAATTGTTGATGAGCAACGCGCAGACGCTCGCAACGCGGCTAAACCAGGCTTCTACAAATCTTTCCAACGTAAAAGACCAATTGAACCAGTCCCTGGACGGCAATGTGAAGGACGCGAACCAATTGATCTCTGACATCGCCAACCTGAACAAAAGCATCTCGGCCGCGGAGGCGCCCGGTGGCAGCCAGCCCAATGATTTGATCGACCTGCGCCAGTCCAAACTGGAGAGCCTGGCCAATCTGGTGAATATCACGAGCAGCACGGGCGACAACGGTGCGGTTAATATCTCCATCGATGGCAACCAGATCGTTTCTGACAGCACGGTAGCGGATACTTTGCAGACCTATGACGCCGGCGGCGGACAGATGTTGGTGCGCACGGCGACGGGTGGCACTCCACTCAACCTGACCGGCGGCGAGATGAAAGGCACGATCGACGCGCGTGACGGCACTTTGGCGACCTTGCAGACCGGCCTCGATACGCTGGCCTCGCAATTGATCACCCAGGTGAATGCCATCCATGACGTGGGCTACGGGATGAGCGGCACATCAGGGGCGAAATTCTTTAACGGGTCGGATGCATCGGACATCAGCGTGAATTCAGCATTAGTCAGCGATCCATCGCTGGTGCAGGCGGCGGGCGCACCCGGCGCTTCCGGCGACAACTCGGTGGCTTTGGCACTCTCACAACTGGCAAACGCCCCGCAGGCAGGATTGGGCAACCAGACCTTCAGCCAGGCCTACAGCCAGACGGTGGCGGGCCTCGGTTATTCGCTGAACAATGCGAACACCCAGGTGAACGATAGCACCAAAGTGCAATCCATGCTGTCGCAACAGCGGGATTCGGTGAGCGGTGTCTCCATCGATGAAGAGATGACAAGCCTGATCGGATTTCAAAAGGCCTATGAGGCTTCCGCCAAACTCGTTACAGCTGTTGATCAGATGCTGGAAACGGTGATATCCATGAAAACGTAACAATAGAACCAACAACACAATTCAGATATGCGCGTCACTGGAAATTACTTTGCGGACCAATTCGTTAGCACAGTCAACGGGCTTTCAGCCCGGCAACAAAAATTGCAGAATGAGATCTCAACCGGGCAGCGGATCTCCGCGCCGGAAGACGACCCGGCGGCGGTCCAGCGCACTTTGAATCTCCAGGCTGACCAGCAGGCCGTGACCCAGTACGCCAGTAATATTTCCACCCTCCAGGACCGCGCCACCACATCGTTCAATGCGATAAAATCCGTCAAAACGGTCTCCGACCGGGCAGGGGAGATAGCGACGATGTCTGATGGCACGCGTTCGCCGGATGAATTGCAGGCGTACGCCACAGAAGTGACCCAGCTGATCAAACAGACGGTGCAGACGATGAACACCAAGGACGGGGACAGTTATATATTCGGGGGCACGCAAACCAGTCAGCCGCCTTACGTCATCGCGACAGATGCCAATGGCAATGTGACCAGCGTGACCTACCAGGGCAACACCGGTGTGGCAGACAAGCCCATCGCTGACGGCACAACGGTGGCCGTGGACGTGCCCGGCTCAAACACTACCGGAACCGGCCAGCAAGGTGTTATCACCGACAGCCGCACTGGGGCCGACTTTTTCAATCATTTGATCTCGCTCCAGAATCACCTGTTGGCGGGCGACACCGCTTCTATCGCGAGCACCGATACGCCGGCGTTGGGCAAAGACGAGAACAACATCATTTCGCAGATCAGCAACAATGGGGCGATACAGACGCAGTTGGAGACTGCCCAGACAGCGAACACCCAGCAGGCGACGTCGCTCACGCAACAGGTTTCCACCCAGGCAGATGCCGATATCACCGACACGATCGTGCAGTTGAACCAGGCCCAATATGCCTACCAGGCGGCCCTTCAAAGCGGCGCTGGCATCATGCAGAAGTCGTTGCTGGACTATCTCCCTTGACCGGAATCTTCGGTCCGTCTTGAGTTCAGAGCGACCCGTTCTGGGGAGCGGATCATTTCCGGCATATCATCGGTTGGGATCTTCAAAGTTCTCCCTTTTTCTGGAGGAAGGCAATTTTCTCCCTTGAGCTGCTGAATTTGCCGGGCAATGAATGGCCAACCCGGTCGGGATAATTCCAGATGCAATGTTTTGCCGGTTTTAAAGGGGTTTTTCCCTATGATGGCGCTTTTCTTCCGGGTGGCATACCCGCTGCTAAACACCCCTCGACATGAACGCCGTTGATAAGATCGATATGGAAACGCTAGCTACGCCGACTTTAAACGAGGTCCGACTCCCCACGGGCCTTTTAGGATTTGAACACATCAAAGATTACGTACTGCTGGCCAATCCCGCCGAGCAGCCCTTCGCCTGGTTACAGGTCAAGGACGACGTCGCCTTGGCGTTCATCGTGATCGACCCGTACATCGCGGTGCCTGAATACAAGCCGAACCTGCCACAGCTTGATATCGAAAATCTCGGCATCCAAAACCCTGACGATGCGTTGCTACTGAGCATCGTTACGGTGCACGGCAATAACCGCGCGACTATGAATCTCAAAGGCCCTATCGTCATTAATCGTCGCACGCACATCGGCAAGCAGATCGTCATTGCCAACGCCTCCGATTATTCAGTGCAACACCCGCTGCCCGTCGCGGCCGTATAGAATTTCCTGTCATGCTCATCCTCTCGCGTAAATCCGGCGAAAGCATCGTCATCGATGGACGCATCCACGTAAAGGTGGTGCGCGTCGAAGGCGACGTCGTCAAGATCGGGATAGAAGCCCCGTCTGACATACCCGTGCACCGCGAAGAAGTGTACCAGGAAATCCAACGAAGCAACCAGCAGGCGCTGACCAAACAGCAGTCGTCTCTGCCGAAACTGGCCGGTTCGCCAGCCAAAACTCCTAAAACATCCCAACCATGATCATTAATACAAATATCACGGCTCAGGTCTCGGCAGATAATTTGCAGGCCAGCCAATCCAGGTTGAGCAAGTCGCTCTCGCGCCTCAGCTCCGGTTCCAAAATCATCAGCGCCAGCGACGATGCCGCCGGCCTCGCGGTCGCATCCCGTCTCGATGCCCAGGTCAGCCGCGTCACTGCGGCGCAGGACAACGTCGGCAACGCCGTTTCCTTCACCCAAACCCAGGACGGTTACCTGAAGACGATGTCCAGTGCGTTGAACCGCATGAGCGAACTTTCCATTCTCGCCCAGGACGTGACCAAGTCTGACAACGACCGCACGCTGTACCAAAGCGAATTCGGCCAGTTGAGCGCGTATATCTCCACGGCCTCCACTAAAGATTTCAACGGCGTCAGCCTGTTTACGCCTCAGTCTCTCGATGTGACGCTCGACGCGGAAGGCAATACGTTTTCGATGAACGGCATCGACTTGGGCGCCCCCGCTTATACGAGCGCATTGGCCGCGAACGTTTCTACCACGACCGGCGCGCAACTTGCGTTGCAGACCGTGAAAGCCGCCATCACCAAACTTTCTGAAGACCGCGCGACGATTGGCTCCTACCAGTCGCGTTTGGATTCTACGGCCGATCAGCTCACGGTGAGCAAAGAAAATCTGACCGCAGCCTCTTCACGCATCCAGGACGTGGACGTTGCGGCGGAATCAACCGAATACGCCAAGCAAAACATTCTGGTGCAATCCGGTACCGCGATGTTGGCGCAGGCCAACTCAATGCCGAATAGTGTGCTCAGGCTGTTGCAGCAATAAACAATGTCCAGCGATTTTGTCCGGTCGCCAACTGTGGCGAGACCGCTGGCTCCTTCCACGGACGGGCCGTCATCCCTCGGCCCGTCCGTAACTTAAAAAGCTCGATACATGGAAGTAACGAAGAACATGTTCGCAACAAGATGAAGGACGCAAACGTCATGGCAGTATCCAACGGAAATACCTCATTTAGATCGGTCATGGTTTTCTGGGTGTATTCGCAAGAGCAATATGCCAACAGCACACCGCTCCTGGAGATCGCCGAACACGCCCAACTCCACGGTTTTAATGATGAACCGGTTGATGTCCTCTGTTTGCACGGGTACGAATTCATTCCGCCCGCCGACATCGCCGCGTTGCGTGGGCATAAATTTCTGCTCCAGGACGTTTCATCCTTGTATCGGAGCATCGCTGCCCGCTACCCGAATCTCCGCAAGCGCTATTCCAACCACTTCTTTGAATGTTTCCTGCGTTGGATCGTCATCAAGGAATTTCATCAAGGAACACCCGTCCTGGCGTGGGACGCTGACATCTTCTTCAATGAGCAGCTGAGCCGGATACATGAAGAATTCGCCGGTTCGACCTTCACCAGTTCATCCACCTGTTTTGTGGCCCTGCATGACCCGCGCTGGCTGGCGGTGTATGAAGAACAATTGAACGTGTTCGAACGGAACCCGCAGGCATTCCTGTTCACGGCATTCATGCAATTGAACAAATTGCAGAACGCCGGCCATGATTTTCACAATAGCTTTTTTGGACCCAAGACCAAGGCATCGTTGAATTCGGTCGATGTCTGGAACCAGGCTTTTGATTGGACGCCCGAGGAAATGTTCGTGGATTACCTCGTCAGGACTGAACGGCTTCCCTATCACCTTGCCAAGGGCAGCAGCAAATATCTTCTGTGTGCGCAACCACTGCTGTTGCCGCAGTTGTCCTGGACGCACCCGCTCGGCCCCGGTTTTGATTCCGAAGCACCGCAGGATTTTTCGCTCGTCCTCGAGAAAGGCCGCTATAGCGTCGGCGGTCGTCCGCTGGCGTTTTTACATTTTCAGGGCGCTTTGTTCCGGGCCTGCGCGACCCACCAGATATTTCACCGGATACTGCAAAACCCAACCCTGCTGCACGACGAATATTGCCTTGCTGACCGCCGTACGGGCGTGGATGTGCCTTCTTTCATGGCCAGCCGAAGAACGGAGACGCTCAAAACGATCTCGAGATCAATGAGCGCGGAAGCACTGCAACAACAGTGGGGCAATCCCTATTCGGAACGCGACGTCGCCAGGAATTACCTGATCAAATCGGACATTCTGGGAGTCCTCGAAAGTTACGGCCAGCGATCCGGGGTAGACAGTATTTCCACCGGGCCGGTAAAGCTCACAATTTTTAAAGCGCCCGACGTTTTTCAACATTCAGACTCCATTCCATATCCCGCACAGGAATTAAATGTCTGGCTGGACGAGTATCTGAAGGTTTGTGGCGAACATCGCGCATTGGTCTGCGGACCCGGTGCGACAGAAATCGTCGGTAACCTGTTGGGCCGTGGGATCGATGCGTGCGGTATTGATACATTCAGCGGCGCGCCGGTCTCTGCGCATAGTGGTCGGTGCAGCTCCGGAACATTGGGTGAATTACCCCTCGACCGGATGCCGTTCGCGTCCGCTTTATTGATCGGCGCGTTCGACAACCTGGATGAAGAAGGTTTTCGCCGTTCGCTGGAAACCATCCGGGCGGCTGTGACCGGCTCGATCTATATCCGGCTGTTCCAGCCTGACGGTGATTTCGCCAACCGCGCGTGGTTGGAACAAATCATTTTGGAAAATGGCTTTCGCAAGCATCCACTCCGACATCTCATCCAGCCATATGAAGCGATCGAGCGGGAATTCCCGTTAGTCCTGTGTTTCGAGCGCATCAGCGAATCGGGAGAGGTTTTTGACGGGAAGGCAGGGAACGAATCCGTCCGTGAATCCGATCCCACCCGGTCATCCAGCCGTTTGTCGGACGGGCGCCTGGCCCACTATGAACTGGCTGCGGGGTTGATACGGCCCTGGGACACGGTGTTGGACCTGGATTGCGGCAGCGGTTTTGGAACGCACTTATTGCGCCGCGCCAGTCGCGGGGGGCGTTTCCTCGCGATCAATGACGATTCGGCAGCCATCCAATATGCGCGCGAACATTTTGGGGCGAAGACGGTGGAATTTCATCACGGGAACCAGGTGGAATTGCTGGCTGGAATGGCGGACGGCGCGGTCGACCTGGTGATCTGCACAGCTCCGCTGGCCGACCCGGATGCCGTGGACAGTCTGCTTATGGAGATGAACCGCGTGCTTGCGCCTGGCGGACGCCTGGTCTTTACGCTGAATCCGAATATGCCCGGAGAAGGCAAATTCATCCCGTACGACAAGCTGGAATCGGATTTCATCTGCGAAGCGGCCTATCGTCTATTCGGAAACGATGACGTGGGAACCGCGCGTTCCCTGCAAAAAGTTTCGCTCCTGGGTTTGCCGGGTTCCGATTCGGATGCCTGGATCATTGTGGCGATGAAAAATCCGCTCGCGGCTTCGACCGCGCCTTATCGGGAAACTGCCTTTCGCCACGTCGCTGAAGGAGGTCTTGCCCCGGTCCTTAACTACGCTGAATTTTATGAGCAACCCTGGATCCTGCATTCGCTCGTCCACGCGGGCATCCGTTTAAATTCGCCGGGAGAATTGACTGATGCGGCGTGGCGCTTATTGCTCGATTCCCCGGAAACTTCAGCCGACGCCGGCGCCGCCCTGTGTTTGTTGTTATATCGCGCGATCGAGGGAGCGCTGGTCGGGGTCATCAGTCGCGCTGAACTGGTGCGACAGGCCGAAAAGTATTTACAGATAGCCGATGCGAATGCGCACCAGTCGCGCTGGCAGGTTTCGCTCGCTTATGCATTGGGTCAATTGGCCATGCGTGACGGCGAACTGGGCCTGGCCCGTCTTCGCTTTGGCGCAGTCGCAGAAATGAATGTGTACCAATGGGGCCCGTCGCTGGCCACCAAAACGACCGAAGCCATTTTCCTCGCGGGCTGGCTGGCGTGGTGCGCCAATGACCTTAAGGATTGCGAGTATTTCTGGAAGCGCGGCATTGAATCCGGGAAACAACTTCTCGCACACCCGCTGGAGGAAACGCTTCTTAACGCGGAATTTCCCAGTCTCTTTGATTACGGCGACGGCATGCGCGAACTGGTCTATGCGCTCGAAAATGTGGCGATGTGCACGAATGGTTTGCACGCGCTGCGATTGCGGGAGCAGGGGATATCCACGCGGCCAGACCTCATTTTCAACACCTTCCGCACGCAGCGGGACTCACGCGAACGGTTGTTGCGGCAGGCGCAGTCCCGCGTCGGGAAATTGTGCCGCGATATCGACGGTGTGCGGGCTGAACTCAGCCAGCGGACCAATGAGCTTGACGGGATGCGCGCCGAAAAAGAGCTCTTCGGCAAAACAGATTGAAATAACGACAACAAAAAACATATGCGAAAAATACTCATCACTGGAGGCGCCGGTTTTGTCGGACGCCATTTCTGCGACCACTTCCTCCGCCAGGGGGATGAAGTTCATTGTGTGGACCCGATCGTGCCACTCACCGGCGGCATCGATGTGACCAAGGGCTGGCCGCTGTTCGAGCCCCGTGAATTCAAACGCTTCCATTTCTACAAGGAAGATTGCCGCGATTATTTCCGCCGCGTGCAGGACACAGATTTTGATTACGCGTTCCACCTGGCCGCGATGGTCGGCGGACGTGAGATGATCGAGAACAACCCGCTGGCGGTAGCCGAAGATCTGTCCATTGATTCCTCCTATTGGAATTGGGCCGTGAAGACCAAGCCGGCCAAGACGATTTGCTTCAGCTCGAGCGCGGCGTATCCCATCAAGTATCAGCGCGTGGAAGGCTACAAGCTCCTCACCGAAGACATGATCGAGATCGGCGGAGACATCGGCATGCCTGACCTGACCTACGGCTGGGCGAAGCTCACGCACGAATATCTGGCGAAGATCGCGTTCGATAAATACGGCCTCAAATCCGTCTCGTATCGTCCGTTTTCCGGCTACGGCGAAGACCAGGACGATGCCTACCCGTTCCCGAGCATCTGCAAACGCGTGCTGGCCAACCAGGGCGCGACGAAGATCAATGTGTGGGGGACCGGCGACCAGATGCGCGACTTCATCCATATCACAGATTGCGTGCGCGGCGTCATCCACACGATGGACCAGGTGAACGATGGTTCGGCCATCAACCTGAGCACCGGTATCTACACGAGCTTCAAGCAGTTCGCCAAGCTTGCGGCGCAGCTCACGGGCTTTGACCCGGAAGTGATCGGCACATCCACGCGGCCTGAGGGTGTTTTTGCCCGTGGCGGCGACACGATCTTGCAGGCGAAACTCGGTTTCAAAGCCACGATCGATTTCAAGACCGGGGTCAAACGCGCGCTCGACTATTTCAACGCGCAACAGACGGCCAAAGCCGCTTAATCACAAATCCACCATACCAATATGCCCATTCCCTTCACCAAACCGGACGGTCTCATCGGACGTTTCGCAGTCGTGAAACCCTGGCCAGATGTGCAGGCCGCCGAGGATGAAAACATCGCGCGGCTGCAGATCACTGCGCGGTCATTGGGACTGGAATGCATTGTGGTAGACCCGGAAGGCGTGCGCCTGGACCAGCCGGACATGCGCATCACGAATCGGGACGTGGATTTTGTCATCAACCTGCATTTCGAGACACCGAAAGCGTACGATGTGTTTTCGCTGGTGGCGCTGTGGAATCCGCTCCGGTTCTTCAAGGACTGGGGCCATCGCCGTTACTCGAAAAATCTGCTCACGCACGACGACTTCCTGAGCTGCTCGTCCAAGTGGGCGGACCACCATGTGTGCCGGATGATCGCGGAAGACCCAAGCCGGTTGCCGCCACATTTCACGATGTATCACTCCTTGTCCGAGCCGATCTTTGAACCGGCCATCGGCCATGGCAAAGTGTTTTATGCGGGCATCAATTGGGACAAGCTCGGCAAAAAGAAGGGTCGTCACCAGGACTTGCTGCTGCTGCTCGACAAGGCCGGTATCATGCGCATCCACGGTCCGCGCATCTTCAACAACGTCAATGTCTGGGATGGCTACAAGTGTTATGTGGGCCCGGTGCCGTTCGACGGTGTCTCGATGATCAAGGCCATCTCGGAAGCGGGCATCGCGCTCGTGTTCTCGTCGGATGCGCACAAGGAATCGGAACTGATGTCCAACCGCCTGTTCGAAAGTCTTGCGGCGGGCGCGGTCATCATCTGCGACGATAATCCGTTCGCGAAGAAGTTTTTCGGCGACACGTTGTTGTACGTGGACGCAAGCGACTCGATCGAGAGTGTTGCGAAACAGATCTCCGCTCATCATGCATGGATACACAAGAATCCGGAAGCGGCGTTGAAAATGGCCCTTGATGCGCAGGCGATCTTCAAAGAAAAGTTCATGCTCGACCGCAGTCTGGTCGCGCTCTACACGCAGTTGACCGACCGCAAGAAGCAATTGGCGGCGCTCTCGGCTCCCAAGGACCCGGCGCAGGCCGTGCAGGCGCTACTGTTGTTGCCGGAATATACGCAGGAAGCTTTGAACAACTTGCTGGAATCCGTTGAATCGCAGAGCTACAAAGCATTGCAGCCGACGCTGCTCCTGGATACCGCTGATTACGCGCGTTATGCGAAGCAAATCGCGGTGCGCTTGGCCCAAAGCACGCGCTCGATATCGCTGAAGGCGGTTCCGTTCTACGAACGGCGTGCGGATGGTTCGTTGCGCCGTCGTTTGCCGCTGGGCCGCGCGTTGGCATCGGTCATCGAACCTTTGCCAGCAGATGCGCTGTTCACAGTCCTCACGCCGAATGAACGCTGGTTCTCGAACCACATCGTCAACCTGGTACACGCGTTGCAGGCGAAACCGGAGAGCACGTTTGCGTTTTCAACTTCCATCCTGCGCCATGTCCACAAGGGCCGCGCGGTGTATGAATTGATGGAGGAAGTGAACGTGGAAACAAACAACCAGATCCCGCCGGGATTTGGCCGGTTCCTGTTGCGCCGCTCCGCCGTCACGGCTGAGCACTTTGAGATGATGTATTTCCTCGATATGCGCTGTCTCAGCCCGATGCTGGTGCGCGGCAAAGGCGCCTGCAGTCCCCGCGCGACGGACCTTATGCGCCTCAATGAGCCGTTCGTCACCGGTGAAGTGTTGGAAGACCTCATCGAACAATTGATCGTGGAAGACCGTTACACAGAGATCGAGCCGCCGCTTAACCTGCGCCATATCCAGGCTACGCTGGTGCATCCGGGATTGGTCACAAGCCTGCAGAATCTCGTGCAGACGTCCTACCAAACCATATTGATGCGTTTGCAGGCGAGCGAAGGGCCCGATGCGGCCGCGCCGCGCACGTTACGTCATCTGCGCCAACAGTTGATCTACGAACTGTTCCACCAGGAAGCGACGCTCGCCAAATGCGAAAGCGCGGCGGCCAAGTTGCCACGCAATGTCATCGCCGAAGCGATGGCGGAAGTGATGAACGCCGAGAAGTGCGACACGCTGCTGGCGTATTGGGTCGGTTTGCATCTCGAAGCCGCGCAAAAGCCAGGTGAAGCGTTGCGCGCCTTCAATCGCGCATTGCAAAATGCGCCGGATGCATATCCGGTGATCTACACTGCCCGCGCGGCCGTTAAAGCCGCCACTATGGCGATGAAGCTCGGACAGAAAGATCTCGCCGGGAAAGTTTTGAAAGAAATCGTGCTGAAATTGCAGCCTTCGAACCAGGCAGCGCACGCCATGCTCGATAGACTGGCCGGCAAAACACCATCGGCCACGACGCCGGCACCCAAGGCGCCTGCTCCGAAAGCGGCTGCCCCAGCGCTCGCTGCGCCAGCCGCACCGGCGAAGACCTGCCCAGTGGCTGCGCCGCTCGTCAGTGCCATCGTTTCGACGTATAACTCGGAAAAGTTTTTGCGGGGCTGCCTGGAAGACCTTGAAGCCCAGACCATCGCCGATAAGCTGGAAATCATCGTGGTGGACAGCAATTCGCAACAGAGCGAGCGCGCCATCGTGGAGGAATTCCAGAAAAAGTACCCGAACATCACTTACATCCGCACGCAGCAGCGCGAGACGGTGTACGGCGCCTGGAACCGCGGCATCAAGGCCGCACGCGGCAAATATGTGACCAATGCCAATACTGATGACCGCCACAAGGTGGATGCATTGGAGATCATGGCTAATACTTTGGAGGCCAACGCGGACACGACGCTGGTCTATGCGGATTGTTTCATCACGCAGACGGAGAATGAAACGTTTGCGACGACGAAGGCCACGCGGCAGTTCAAGTGGATGGATTTCACGGCCACCGACCTGTTGATGAAGGGTTGTTTCTGCGGGCCGCAACCGATGTGGCGTCGCAGTGTGCATGAAGAACACGGTTACTTTGATGCGAACATGGTCTCCGCCGGGGATTATGAATTTTGGCTGCGGATCGCGAAGAACAAAAAGTTTCTGCATATCAAAGAGACACTGGGACTGTACCTGGAATCGCCGACGAGCATCGAGCACAGCAACCAGGAACGCGCGGCGCGCGAAGTCTGGGATGCGCGTGAACGTCATGGTGGCAAGATCGTGTTGGGATTCTGCCAGGCGCCGTTGAACGGCAAGCCAGTGGCGGCCAAGGTTCCGACTGCCGCCCCCAAGCCGCAAGCCAAAGCTGCGCCCCTCGTGCTGCCGCCGACGGCGTTGATCGGACATCCCGCCCAGGCGCGTGAACTGTTCCGCCAGCGAAAATTCCAGGCGGCGTGGGAAGCAACGACAGCGGCGATCGCCAAACGCCCGTTCCATCCGGAAGCGTACCTGTTGCTGGCGGAGATCGCGCAAGGAGCGGGTGACGGCATCGACGCGAAGGTTTGCGCGGAACACGCGCGCCGCATCGCGCCGGCGTTCAAGGATGCGAAGAAGTTTTTGAATCAACGTTTGAGGGGCGAATCACGGCCGGGCTGGCTGGTATTGCCGGATACGACCGGCAAACGGCTGTCCGTCTGCATGATCGTGAAGAACGAAGAGAAGTTTTTAGGCAAGTGCCTGGAGTCCATCCGGGGCATCGCGACACAGATCATCGTCGTGGACACGGGGTCGACGGACCGGACGGTGGAGATAGCGAAGGAGCACAGCGCAGAGGTGTATTCATTCGAGTGGTGCGATGATTTCAGCGCGGCGCGCAACGCGGCGCTGGAACACGCGACCGGCGATTGGGTGTTGGTGTTGGATGCGGACGAGGAATTGTCCGCCGACGCACAGGATAAATTGAAGGCTGCGATGGCGAACGATGCCGTGATGGCGTGGCGTTTGCCGATCGTGGACGTGGGCCGCGAGGCCGACGGCTGCTCGTACGTGCCGCGCTTGTTCCGCAACGCCCCGGCGTTGTTCTATCTTGGACGCGTGCATGAGCAGGTGTTCAGCAGCATCGAAGTGCGCCGGGAAGAATGGGGCCTGGAGAACCAGATCGGCGAAGCGACGCTCATCCATCACGGTTACACGACTGAGGTCACGCGCGACCGCAACAAAGTGGAGCGCAACCTGAAATTGCTGGAGCGTGCCATCGAAGAGCTGCCGGGCGAACCGCATCTGTTGATGAACTACGGCCTGGAACTCTCGCGTTCCGGACGCGAAGCCGATGCCCTGGCGCGTTACAGCGAGGCGTGGGGGATTTTGTCGGGCAAACCCGCGTCGGAGATCGTTCCTGAACTGCGCGAGACGTTGCTCACACAATATAGTGCGCGGTTGACTGGCGCAAAGCGGTTTGACGAAGTCATCCGTGTGTTGAATTCACCGCAGGCGAAGCCGGTGCTCAGCGCGTCATTACATTTCTCGCTTGGTCTGGCGCATCTTGAAACGAAGCAGTTCAGTGAAGCTGCGGATCAGATGCGTCAGTGCCTGGCGAAACGGGCCGCCCGCGGCCTGGCGCCCATCAATAAAGATATTCTCACCGCGGCGCCGCACCATTGCCTGGCCTTGAGCCTGGCGAAAGCGGGTGACGCGGCGGGTGCGGAGCAGGCCTTCCGTGAAGGTCTGGCCGAGACCGGCCATGGCGAAGCGTTGCGGCAGGATTACGCGCAGTTTTTAGTGGAAGGCAACCAACCGGTGCAGGCACTGGAACATTTGAACGAGATCGTGGCGAGCAATCCCGGGAACCTCGTGGCCTGGCAATTGGGCGGCAAGATCGCCTTGAGCCGGCCGGAATACCTGGAGTTTGCGTGCGATTGGACGGCCGAAGCTGTGAAGCAGGCAGGCCAGGACACGCTGGTGGCCGCGCAACGCGCCGAGACGCTGATGCTGAGCAATGACACAGCCGGCGCAGTAGAATTATGGCAACAGGTTTGGAACACGAGCGCGGAGCCGCAGGCGCTCGCTGCGTTGATCCTGTGCCAGATGATTGAATCGGAAGTGGCGACGGCGCCGTCGGATGAAGCGCAGGAAATGGCGACGAGCCGGGCGTTCATCCAATGGTATCAAAAGCTGCTGGCCTATCGCGCCAGCGAAACGGTGATGGGCGTGAACGCGCAGATCAGCAAGCTGGGTAGCGCACTACCGACCGCCTCGAAGATCCTGGAAGCCGCGATGACCGAGGCGGATGAGGCAGCGGCAGCAGCTTAACCACAAATACACACGAATCAACACGAACGGGCCCCGGGAAACCGGGGCTTGTTTGTTTTCGTGAGATATTCTGGATGATTCAGGCGCAGCACTTTACGTCGTCACCTGTCAGTGGCAGAGTGATGGGGTGAATTTTCTGCTCGCAGCCAGTGCCATTTTTATCCTGTCGAATGGGGTCAATGCCTCCAGAGACCTTTTAGTCATCTACAATACCAACTCGCCTGATAGCGTGGTCGTGAAGGATTATTACCTGGCGCATCGTCCGCTCGTGAGTGGGGCGAATGTGTTGGGGATCGGCTGTCCGGCGGCGGAAATTGTTTCACGGACAGATTACACCAATACCATCCGTCAGCCCATCCTGGATTGGCTGGAGGCAAACCCGACGAAACATCCGCGGTACTGGGTTTTGTTCCTGGACGTGCCTTCGCGCATCAATGCCATCACCAATGGGTATCATGCTCCGTCGGACAATAGCGTCGGCTACGAGCTTTTCTCAACGATGCCGGATCGCCCGCTGGTGACGGCAATCAACATGAATGGCACGAATGATTGCAAGGGCTACATCGATAAGCTGGAATTCATCGGCACGAATTATTCGCCGGGTGAAGTCGTGCTCCACGCGAGCATGGGCGGATATGGGAACACCAATTTTGTCGTGGACGGCATCCGCCATGGCAACCCGGAGACGGGAGATAATTTCGCCGGTTATGGCCATTTGGTTTCGCCGGTAACAAACGCGCTGGAAGCGGCGGGAATTCCGGCCAGCCAAATCTTTTTTTATGATGGGCTTGAGACGGTCACGAATAAAGTGGTTTATAATCTGCCGCACGCCACCGGTGTGTCGAACGTGGCTGGATACATCAGCTGGGGTGTGCATAGTTCGCTGGGAGGGAATTACGCTTTGAACGGGGTTGTTGCGTGGAAGGGGCATAGTGGCTGGTGGATCATCGAGACGATCGAATCGCTGAACGGCATGAGAGGCGACCTGGGGCATGGGAATTTTATCAAATGGTTTTCTCCAGATGCATTCGGCGGGACCAATTATTCGAACACGCCGGTGGGGGCGGTGGGTTACACCGACGAGCCCGGTGTGGGCGGTTTGAACGATGCGGCCATCTATTTTGGGGCGTGGGCGCGCGGGGATACGTTTGCCAATGCCGCGTGGGAATCCAGGAAGACGATGCACTTTCAGGCGGTGGGGGATCCGTTGGTGGCGAAGTGAGGAGCGTCGGAAATCATTGGTGAATTGGCTGCGAAAAACTGCCTGCACAAGCTGCGGGCGGGAAAACTGGGTTTTTAGCTGGGAGCGATTTTGTAAGCGGCTTAAATGCAGTCGATTGCTCGGCAAAAATATTTTTTGAAGAAAATGCGACCTGCGTGACCATCACGGTGACAGATTTGCATAGTTGTGATATAACATTAGGCTGCTCTTTGAAATATAAGTAAGTGATTGGTTGAAGGGGTGATTGGGGAATGGGATTGATAGGATGGGCGCGGTTGCCGACGAGCCGAGGGTAAAGGTCAAACAAGGTTAAACGCATCGTTTTTTTTCGCGGACGGGAGTGGTCATCGAAAAGTCTAATGTCGGATGCGTAAAATAGGCCGAAAGTACCATGAAACACGATAATTACACTAATCACACCTAAGACCCCGGAGTGAAGGTGATTAAATTATACGATATTATCATTTAATCTTTTTGAGGACGCTGAGAAGGCGCGGTGAGGTAAACAGCGCGCGGCTGAGAATTGACAACGAAAATTAAGAGTCTTTCAACTTTTGCATGACGATGTCGGCGGCGTCACGCATGTCGTAGGGCTTGGAGAGGATGCTGGCCTGGCATTGTTCGATGCGGATGCGGGTGGCGGCATCGAGATAACCGGAGGCGAGGACGAATTTCATTTTGGGCCAGCGCGGGGCGATGGCTTCGATGAGTTCAACGCCGTTCATACCGGGCATGGAGTAATCCGTGAAAAGGAGTTTGATGGGTTCGATCTCGCGTTCGAGAATCTTTAAAGCTTCCGCGCCGCTGCTGGCGACGAGCACGGTGAATCCGGCGGCTTGCAGAAAGCTCTTGGTGAAATCGCGCAACAAATCCACGTCATCGACGATGAGGACGCGACCGGTGCCGCGGGTGAGTGGGGCTTGCGATGGAGTGGCGACGGGCGTGAGTTGTTCGCCAGCCAATGGCAAGTAGAGATAGAACGTGGTGCCTTTGCCCACAGTACTTTCGACTTCGACAAAGCCGCCGGCTTCTTCAGCAACGCGTTGGACAATCGGCAGGCCGAGACCAGTGCCCTTGCCTTTTTCCTTGGTGGTAAAGAACGGTTGAAAGATGCGGGGCAACAGGTCGGCGGCGATACCGCTGCCGGTGTCCGCAACGCTACAGCGGGCGTAGACGGTGCCGGCTTCGAGATCGCGGCGTGTGGCGACATCGGCGGGCAATTCTACGATGGTGTTGGTGATGGTGAGGCAGCCGCCGTTGGGCATCGCGTCCTGGGCGTTTACGCAGAGGTTGAGCAAGGCCTGGCTGGCGCGGGTGGAATTCATCTTCACGCCGATGGGCCGGGGCGTGGGGCGAAGTTCAAGGCTGACATTGCTGCGCAAGGTGCGACGCGCGAGATGGCTGGCTTCTTTGATGATGCTGTTGAGGTCCAGAACATTGTTCCTGTCCTCAGATGTGCGGCTGAACGAAAGCAGTTGTTTGGTGATGTCTGCGGCGCGTGCAGCGGCCATGTCGATGCGTTCGAGGCCTAGCCGGATCGGCTTTTCCGTCGTGGTCTGCATAAGGATGAGGCCGGCATGACCGCGAATGGCTTGAAGTAGATTATTGAAATCGTGTGCGACGCCGGCGGCGAGTGTGCCGATGATCTCCATCTTCTGCGATTGGAACAACTGGTTCTGCAGTTCGTGATAGTGGGTCTGGTCAGCGACATTGCAAATGAGGCCGCTGACACGGTCACTGTTGATCCAAGGCGAAATTTTCATCAGCCAATGCCGGCCATCGGCAGACTGGAACCGGTTGTCCTGGGTTTTGCCGCTGGCAATGACATCCTGGAAAACAAAACGCAATTCCGCACGGCGTGTGGTATCAGGAACATAATCCAACAAGGCGCGACCAATTTCTGGTGCGCCGATCAGTTTGATGCCGCCGTGTTCGGCCAGCATATTGCGCCAACCGTCGTTGAAATGAGTGAGGCGAAAATCACGGTCCAAACTGTAGATGGCTCCATCGAGTGACTGCAAAATGCTTTGGACGAAATCACGCTCAGTGCGCAGGGCGTCCTGCAATTGTTTGCGGCTGGTGACATCGCGTTCGCAAGCGACGTAGCCCATGAAACGACCGGCGATGTCGCAGATGGGTGAGATAGTAGTCTCGGTGAAATAACGTTCGCCATTGCGTTTGACGTTCACCAGTTCGCCGAACCATTCGCGGCCTTGCGTGATGCAATTCAGGTAGGCTTCGACTTTATAACGTTCCGCCGGAGCGCGCAGAAATTCATCGGAACGGCCAAGCACTTCTTCAATGTGATAGCCGGTGAGTGATTGAAACGCGGGGTTGACGAACGTGATGCGCAGGTCGGCATCGGTGATGAAGAAAACGTCTGGTGTCGCATCGATGGCGGTGACCAGCCGTTGCACGTGTGATTCAAGGCGCAGGCGATGGCTCGCTTCCCGTAGGATCACCAGCGTGTGCTCTTCGCCGATTGGGATGAGCTCGATATCCATGGGCGCCTGCCGCATCCCGTTGCGGAGCGTTGTCACAGAATGAATGGTGTCCCTATGGCGTTTTTCGTGTTCGAGAACCTGGCGAATCTTTTCATCGGCCGGTGGTGAAAAGATTTTATAAAGTGAAAATGTGCCGGTGGTCGTCGTAGGGTCAAGATTGAACAGCCTGGCAGCCCGTTGGTTAAGCTGATCCACCGCCCCATCAGCACGACAAACGAATTGTGCCTCTTCAGACGAATGAAAAATCGCCGACCACCAGGTTGCGGCAGCTTCCTGGTCTGGCGAGGTCGTCAGAATGTTAGTGGTATCCATGAAAAGCGTCTCTGTTATCAACAATAGACTACCAGTGATTGGTTTATCGGCTGGATACGGTTGTGATTAAGGAGCTTTTCGATGAATGTGGCGTTCAATTGCTGTCCCTCCGGCATAAGCAGCAACCCGTTATGCGTGTAGATTCCCTGAGCGAGCACCATGCCAGGTCGAAGGTCAGAAAGTGTGATTTGCCGTTCTTTACGTGAAACATCCGCGATGACGTGGGCGCGAAGAAAAGCACGGACCGCTTCAGGATCGAAGGCAGAACCGGAACCGTACTTGACCCGCTCAACGGCGTCATTGTCCATAAGCCTGCAGGAGGCGTAGGCGACGGCTACGGCAAGCAGGCGTGCGAGCCAGGGGATGTTTTCACCGACGAGTTGATCCGGGTAGCCACTGCCGTCGTAACGTTCGTGATGGGCACGGATGACAACACCTACCTTATCCAGGTTGCTGGTGAATGCTGCGAGTTCCTGCCCGAGAATGGGATGTTGATGGATAAGTGCAGCCTCGTGCATTCCGAGGAGGCGCGGTTCCTCCTGCCATTTCTTGATGATGTTTCGCGGAACTCCGACCAGCCCGATGTCGTGGAGCAACGCGCTGCTTTCGAGGACCCGGCGGTCTTCGGCGCTTAATTGCAGAACGGTGGCGATGGATTTGCAGATCTGCGATACCCGGCGCGCTTGATTGCCAAGCGTTGGATAAAATGTCTCCATCGTGTGCACACAGAGTTCCATCGAGCGCACAAGATTATCTTCGAGGGCCACGTTGACGCCAGTGAGTTGGTCATTCTGTCGGGCCACCAATTGAACCTGCTGTTCGAGCGAACGGTTCAGTTCGATGAGTTGCTCGTTCATTGCCTGTGTGGCGTCCTGCAGACGGGCGTTCTGGCATATCAATTCATATCGTTGAACGCTGTTCTTAACCGTGGCGAGAAATTCCTCGTGCAACCAGGGTTTTACGATGAACCGATAGATTTCGCCCTTATTGATGGCTTCCACGACCATATCCAGATTTACAACGGCAGTGATAAGCACGCGCGTGATATAAGGCTGGATCTGGCGGGACTGCGCAAGGAGTTCCAGCCCGGTGAGATTTGGCATCCGCTGGTCGGAAATGATCACCGAAAACTGCTGTTTCTGGAGAATTTCCAAAGCATGCCGGGGATCGGAAATGCCGACGGCGTCATATCCGGCGCGACGCAGCGTGAAAACGATAGTCGAAACGATTTGCGAATCGTCGTCCACCACGAGAATGGGGAGTGCCGACTTACCATTGGCATCGGTGTTATTCATGTGCGTCAGTAGTCGTTACGAAAACGATGTCCAGACGGCTTGTCGTTGCGGCACGTAAGAGCGATGTATCCGCCTCAGGTTTCTCCCGGTCTGTTCGAGTAAATCGAGGCGACTCCTGACACTTTCACGAACGGCGGTGAGCAAAGTGCTGTTCTGCCGTTCCAGTTGAAGCAGTTCGGAGATGACCTCGCGGAATTTTCTCTCTTTGGCGGAAATGTCGACCCCGAATTGCGCCCATTCCTTTTTAGTGTCCGCAGTGAGGGAGGTGATACGATCGCGCAGATGTCCCAACGCGCGCTGGCTGGCTGCGAGCAAGCCCCAATTACCGGTGCGGATGGCGTCCCCCTCAGTTTCGGCGAGCCGTCGCCATTCCTGGTATGCTTCGGCCAATGCTGTTTCGGCGTTCATGGGATGTCAGAATCACGTAGTCGTTAGTTGCGAGTCGATAGGTTCAGTGACGGGAACCATCCCCTGGTTTCTGAGCATGGTTGCCCAGGCATCGCGTAACACGCTTAGGTGTTTGATGACCTCCTCGACACCTGGGCGGGTCTTCTTGAGATTGCTTTCCCAGATGCGCTTTTCAAAATAGTTATAAAGTCCACGCAGAGTTCTGGCGAATTCACCGCCTTGTTCCAGGTTCAGGGCCATATTCAATTCGCGGATGATTTCCTGTGCGCGCTGAAGATTGTTGTGGATGGTGGAAATGGATTCACCCGGATCCTCATAGTTGAAAGCGGGCAGGGCGCGTTCCAGTGCGCTGATGGCGGCCTCATAGAGCATCAAAACGAGCTGGCCAGGTGGGGCTGTCTGTGTCGCGATCTGACGATAGGATTTCCAGGGATTAGCTGAATGCATGGCAGGCATGATGACAAATCAATTACGGCTTCAGGTGCAACGCCATTAGCGTTGAAATGTGATCCAAATCTTTATCCGATGGGTACTGGGGGTCGTTGACCAGTGCTTTCGCGCGTTCCACGACTTCTGGCCGAACCTGCGACGCATCACGCAACGATTGCTCGAGGGCTTGTGTGCGTTCGTGTGGCAAGCCAGTAGCTTCGGAGGTTGAGGGCGTGGATCGCCCGCGGGCAATAGGCTGGTTCGTCCCGGAATCGCTTACGCGACCTGGATTAAAATTTATTTCCATAGGGCTGACTCACTTTCGGCAGGCGATTGTTATCCAACTAAGCGCCAGATATTAACATCATCGACACGATTTTTGATTACTTTAGTATTTATTGACGTGTCGGCAGTGTGGCCAATACAAGGGCCACCGAATCCCGGCCCACAAGGGCAGGGGAATGCAAATTGGTCCAATCATCCTTCGGCGACTGGTAAAACCCCGCTATCGCGTCATGCACCCAATGGCGGGCTTCTGTGGTCGTGGAGAGCTGGGCGGCATCAAAGATCTCGTCCGCGGCCCAGAGGATCTGTCGTGTCTTCGTGCTCACCAGTTTGAACCGCCACCCGATGGCGATTGGCGCATACGGCCGGAACACCGTCAGTTCGGAGAAGAGCACCGCGTCGCAACCCTGGTTATCACGGAGTGAACCCAAAAGATTGGCTGGCAATTTCTCATTGCCCGTCCAACTCGCTTCGCCTGTGAGGTTTTTCAGCGATTCCGTGGAGATCTGTACAGCTTCAAATTTTTTGGTCTTGGCGAACTCTTCATAAACCACCTGTGAAAGTGCTTCGCAGGCATCCGCGAATTCTGCTTTGCCCGGCTCGACCGCCAGCGGCAGCACGGCCACGCGTCGGATATCCTTGGGCAGTGTCTCAACGGATTTATGCACATTGTCTGCCTTGTTCGCAAATTTCGGAGTCGCGCAACCCGCCAACAGGAACAACCCTGCCAGCAATGCTATCGAAGTGGAGCGTATGTTCATTTTGAGCTTAAGGGAACTGTTTGGTCAAATAGGCCGATTGCTGGTTGATCGTTTGTTGCGCCGTCTCCATGGCAGTAAATTCTGAGGTCCAATGGGCGATGTCGGACTGCACCACCGTTTCCATCTGGGCCACCTGCGTATCGATATCCGTGGATTGTTTCGTCAGGTCCGTCTGCTTTTGCGTCACGGTGCCGTTATCGCCGATAGTGCGATCCACAAAACCATTCATCGTGATCGCCAGCCCCGTGGTCGGATTGGTGAAGAAGTCTTTGACGGAACTCAGGTTGTTGCTTATGGCCGAAGCCATCGCGCTGCTGTCCGTCACTGACAGCGTATTGTCGTTTCCGTTCGTCTGGATGCCCAGGTCGGATAATTGGTTGACGGAACCCGTGAGCCCGCTGAGCTGTGCAAATACCTGGCTGCGCAGGCTTTCACCCAGATCGTTGGCATCTCCGTCGCTGGCCAATATCCCCGCCGTCACCACCCCCGAAGAATCTGTCGTGCTCGCCGTGTCGGTCGTGATGAGCGATTGCACGGTGTTGTATTGCGAGACGAAACTATTGATCGCCGATGAGATGGACGCATTATCAGACGCCACGGTCACCGTCACCTTGCCTGAGTTGACCATTGAGAGCGATAAACCGGTGATGCCTGAACTCGCGTCCGTGATCGTGTTCGACTGGCTCTGCAACGGGTCCCCGCCGTTCACCGTATAAAGCAGGTTCTGTCCATGCGTCAACGCGCTCGTATCCAGGCCCGTCGCCTTCAAAAAGTTTCCGCTGACGTTTTGCATCGCGATGTTGATATCGCCCGTCGACTTGCTCGTCAGTTGGAACCGGTCATTGATCGGATCATAACTCGCCGTCACACCCGCGCTCGAATTATTGATCTGCGTCATCACCGAATTCACCGAGTCCACCGACGAATCATAGTTGATCGCCACCCCGTTGATAGTGAACTGCCCCTTCCCGCTCAAGATCGGCGTCGCCAGGTTCGACTGCGCCAACGTCGCATTCAACAACACCCCGCCCATGGCATTCGTGCTCGTCACCGAACCCGTCCCGTTATTATAAAGCTTCCCTACCTGCAGAAAATTGCTCGAGTCCGTCGCGCTCCCCAAAATGATCTCTTTAGTAGGATCCGTGCTCGAGAGCACAATCTTATCATCACTACTCACCTTGCCCGTCACCGCGCCGCTCGTCGCCGCCGATATCTTTGCGAACACCGCGTCCAACGTATCCGTCGTCGCTATCGTCACCTGGCTCCCATTCACCGTAAAAGTGCCTGCCGAAATGTCCGTCGAGAAACCCGCCGTCGTCAGTGGATTCGATGAAGTCAATGGCCCCGCAATATTCGCCGTGCCCGACCGTTGTGCGGCCGTCGCCAGATGCGTGACATCAAACGCATAAGTCCCGATCGAAGCCCCCTTCGCCACCGTAGCACTCGCCACGCTGCTATCCGAGACCGACGAAGTCCGGCTGTCGTACAAAGTTGGATCCGCCAGCGCCTTCAGATCATTCTGCAACACCCCCATCTCCGTCTTGAGACTGCTATACGCATTATTCTGATTAGCGAGCGTCGACTGCTCCGTCCTCAATTTCGTTTGCGGCGTGCGCTCCGCCGTTGCCAGCTGCTGGATAAGACTATTCCAATCCAAGCCACTCACCAATCCGGTCAATTGTATGCCTGCCATATAATTTATAGGTGCACAGCACCGGTGTATCTATCGGCAGGAACCCAAACCCCTTAAGCCACAATCTTCCACCAATTTTTGAGATCCTAAAAAACCAAAAACATAATAGCAGCTAAACATATCAGTCCCTATGCTCCCTTATGCGACTTTAGGCCCAATTTTGAAAAATCATTATTAAATAAACTCAAAAAACATTCTAAAAAACCACTGTTATTATTGTAATAACTGTAATAATCGTTCCGTTAACGTTACCGTTGCAAAATCCCCATTTTTCATCAAAATCAGCAACAATTAGTCGCCATTAGCCCGTTTGACCCGTTTGACCCTCCGCCTTTAGGCGATCCCGCAAGACTACCGCCGAGCCCAATGCCCAACTTGCCCTCGCCCCTCGCCCCTGGCCTGTAATTAACATTTCAAAGAACTACCCTCACCATATACACAAAGTCAAACTTTGTCAAATAATTATTTGATATAGTTGTTGCAGTGCGTTCTGGCACCGAAGTCCCGATCAATCTAATGTAGCGCAGGCTTTCCAGCTGCTCGGTAGAAACCTTCGTGATGCCAGGCATGTCGCCAGCAAATCCAAGGTTCACACCACGTGCGACTCACTCGGCTTCCCCCTCTCCGCCAAACGAACGTTTGGGGGACCACAGTTCGCGAAGCGAACAGCTCTTGTGGGGTCACTGACTCGTGGCGGGCTTGGGAAGCCACTGGGACGGGGTGAGGTGGCACTGAACTCTCAAGGAGCCTTCTCTCACCTGCCGTATCAGATCTTTTCTACAAAGCAGCTTTCCAGCCTGCGGATTCTGGGGACTGGAAAGTCCCCAATTCTGTTGGGGCGAGAGTCCTCGCGAGCCGTTCCCCTTGTAAGGAGTTCCGCCTTTAGGCGGTGCATCGCTCCACCAATATCATGTAGCGCAGGCTTTCCAGCTGCTCTGTAGAAACCTTCGTGATACCAGGCACGTAGCCGGCAAATCCCGCATGCAAACGACCTGCGACTCACCTCGCTTCCCCCTCTCCGCCATTTGCATAAATGGGGGAGAGGGCCGGGGTGAGGTGGCACTGAACTCTCAAGGAGCCTTCTCTCGCCTGCCGTATCAGATCTTTTCTACACAGCAGCTTTCCAGCCTGCGGGTTCTGGGGACTTTCCAGTCCCCATCGGCTGCCAAGACACACCAACGGCGAGACGAAATCCCGACCCCATCGGGAGTGGGATGAAGTTTACCGCGTTTCACGTGGCTGCCGACGAACCATTCCCCTTGTAAGGAGTCCCGCCTTTAGGCGGTCTGGCCATTGTTACCACGCTTGTCACCCGTCACCCGTCACCCGTCACCCGTCACCCGTCACCCGTCACCCGTCACCCGTCACCCGTCACCCGTCACCCGTCACCCGTCACCCGTCACCCGTCACCCGTCACCCGTCACCCGTCACCCGTCACCCGTCACCCG
>Ga0265338_10000035_pt1 | contig 243781 bp, 201 predicted proteins | sample 42126metaG_FD_193579 | JGI IMG/M metagenome (GOLD analysis project Ga0265338, IMG submission 193579) | Rhizosphere microbial communities from Carex aquatilis grown in University of Washington, Seatle, WA, United States - 4-21-26 metaG | ecosystem: Host-associated > Plants > Roots >... | reverse complement strand
AAAATTTTTTGGGCACGGCGACGGAACTCGGCGCCTATTTTGGCGGCGGCGTCCGAAACCGAAAGTACGTTTTTGAATTCAAAGCGAACCGCATTTTCAACACGTACTTTACGTTCGATTTGAATTCATTTTATGATCTGAAGGATATTTACACGTACGATAACGATCCCGCCGTTCAATCGCCTACGTCGTTCAATAGAGTACGAATTGGAGAATATCGGCAGATAGAAAACGGCGGGTCGTTTTCCCTCGGCAGCCAGGTTGAGCGGCTCGGAACATTTACTGCGGAATATCGGCTGGGACTGAACCGGATAAATTTCTTGTCGGGAACAGGATATTCCACCGACAAATTCATGCTTCAAACTCTCAAATTATCTTCGACGATCGATACGCAGGATAAGTTTCCTTTTGCCAATTCTGGTTCGTTGATGAACATCAGCTGGGAAACGGCATCCTCAATCGGAGCGGGAGATATCGGCTATTCAAAGATCTTTCTCTCGTACGAATGGTTCTCAACGTACCTTGAAGGACAGACCATCCATCCGAAAATCGTGATCGGATTTGCGGACCAAACGCTTCCGCTTTCGCAGCAGTTTACTCTTGGAGGGGAAGATTCGTTCTACGGACTCAATGAAGACGATTCCAGGGGGAGGCAGGTGTTCGTTATTAACATGGAATACCGCGCGCTGCTTCCGGTAAAGCTCTTCTGGGATACGTATTTCAGGCTTCGGTATGACTTCGGGTCCATTTGGCCGGAGCAGCAAAACATCAGCCTTCGCGACCTTCATCAAGGGATCGGCGCGGGAATTGCCGTCGATACTCCCGCCGGAAAGGCAAGTTTTTCCGTCGGCAGAAGCTTTTTCGTTCGAAGAGATTTATTGTCGCAGCCGCTGAGTCTCGGTCCGGTGATTGCGTACTTTTCTTTTGGATACCCGTTGTTATAGGAACGGGGAAATCCCTGCAACGGCGGTGTACACTCCCCTCACAACAGCCCTCTCGTCATTCCCCCATCGACGCTGATCGTGGCCCCGGTCAGGAAACTTGCCTTTGTCGACGCAAGAAAAGCGACGACGTCAGCGATCTCTTGCGGCGTGCCGTATCGACCGAGCGGAATCTCTTTCGCCTGGAGTTTCACATATTCCTGGACAGTGATGTTCGCTTTCGCAGAACGCACCAAAGATATTTCCTCCTGCCGCTTGGTCATCACGAACCCAGGACAGACAGTGTTGATGAGAATTCCATCCTTGGCATACTGACTAGCCAGAACCTTGGTCAGCCCGATAAGCCCGGGACGGAGAGTCGATGAAATCACAAGCTCCTGTATCGGCTGCTTTCCGGTTATCGAATTGACCGTAATGATCCTCCCCCACTGCTGTTTCTGCATGAACGGGATCACGGCTCTCGTCAAGCGGATCGCGCTCATCATCGTCAACTCGACTCCCTTTGACCACTGTTCGTCGGAGAGGCGGTCAAACGTTTCAACCGGCGGTCCGCCGGCATTATTCACCAGGATATGAATAGTGCCAAACTCCTTGACGACCGCGTGCATCAATTTGTCAATTTCTTTTGATTTGCTCACATCGGCCGGGACAGGAAAGACCTTGCCCTTGGTTTTTGCCGCAATCTCTTTCGCCGCTGCCGCAAGCATTTGTTTATCGCGCGCACAAATGACAACCGTCGCTCCCTCTTCCGAAAGCGATTCTGCGATTGCGCGGCCTAATCCCTGACTCGACGCCGCGATCAACGCTATCTTGTTCCGCAAACCTAGTTTCATCCCGGATGTCCTTTCGGATAGTTACTCTCTCACAACACTGCTAGTCCAGCTTTGTCCTGAATCGAAGCACGCTTGCAACAAGAATCGTAACACCCATAAAGAGGAGCGCGCCTGCTTCGAACCACAAACTCATGAGACCGACCCCTTTCAAAATTATCGACCGGACAACGACGAGATAATATTTCATCGGTACACCGAACGAGAGGATCTGCAGTGCTTTTGGCATATTTTCCACGGGAAACGTGAAGCCGGAAATATACATCATCGGCTGCAGGAGAAAGAACTGCGACGTCATCATGGCTTGCTGCTGCGTGTTGGAAATCGTGGAAACGAACAGACCAAGCCCTAACGATGTGAGGAGAAAAAATGTCGACAATCCGAACAAGAGGAACACGTTTCCCTGCACAGTGATCCCGAATCCAACCACCATTGCCGTAAGCACAACACACCAGTTGACCAGCCCGATGATCGTAAACGGTATCAGTTTTCCGAGGATCAGCTCGGTCGGCGTAATGGGCGTCACCATAAGCTGTTCAAGTGTGCCGATCTCTTTTTCTTTGACGACCGCCATCGACGTGAGATTCATCGTCGTGATCAGCAGGATCATCACAAGCACGCCCGGCACCATATAATTCCTGCTCCTCAACGATGGGTTGAACCATGCCCTCGTCTGTGCGTTGATGCCGCCAATGCGCGCACTGCCGGATACTTCAGCCAGCACGCTGTTCGAATACGAAACAAGAATCTGGTTGACGTACCCCATGGCGATGGCGGTGCTGTTCCCCTCACTTCCATCAAGAAGCACTTGGACCTTCGCCGGCTCGTGCCGTAGGAGTTCATCACCGAATTTCTGCGGGATGATGAGCGCCATTGTCGCCTTGTTGTCGTCGAGGTAACTCTGAATCGTGCTGTAATCTTCCGTTGAATACTCAATCGAAAAATAACCGGAGTTTGTGAACTTTTCTATCAGCTCCCGGCTCGCTTCGGTTTTGTCAAGGTCGCACAGCACGACGGATATGTTTTTCACGTCGAGAGAGGCGGCGAATCCCATAAAGACAAGCTGCAGCACCGGCGCGACAAAAACCAGCGGGAGCAGCTTCTTGTCCTTGAAAAGCTGGCCGAACTCTTTTTTCAGGAGAGCCATGACCCGTTGTTTGTTCATAGAATCACCCTAAGGTTTTTTTGAAACGCCGAATGCTGATGAACAGCATGAACGACGTGAAGATCATGAGATACAAGACCTGATCCCAAAACGCAGCAATGCCTACTCCTTTGAGAATAATCGACCGCAGGATCACGAGATAGAACTTTGCGGGAGTGATATTCGTGAGGATCTGCAGCCACCACGGCATACTGCGAATCGGAAACATGAAGCCCGAAAGGATCATCGTCGGCAGCATTGAAAAAAGCGATGCCAGCTGAAACGCCACCTGCTGACTGTCCGCTATTGTCGAAACATACAATCCTATACTGAGAGCCGCTATAACAAAAAGCAGCGTTGCGCCGAACAGGTAGAAATAGCTTCCCTTCACGACAACGTCAAAAAGAAAGTACGCAGCAACAATCACCAGCGTCGCAGCGACGAGCGAAATAAGAGCGTACGGAATCATCTTCCCGACGATGAGTTCGAACGAAGTGATCGGCGAGACGTCGATCTGTTCGATCGTGTTGCGTTCTTTCTCCTTAACGATGGAAAGCGATGTCGCGATGACGGCCGTAATAGCAAGAATGAATCCGATGAGACCGGGGACAAGAAATTTTGCGCTTTTCAATTCCGGGTTGTACCAAACGCGCGCATCGTACTGTATCGGAAGGTAACTCCCCCGCCCCATTTTCGAGAGATTGCTGAGCACAATTTTTTGTGAATACTGCAGCGTTACTGCCTGCACGTATGCAAGGATGGTCGAAGCGGCGTTTGAATCCATCCCGTCCACGAGCACCTGGATGTCGGTTGTTTCGTTCGACAGCAGCTTGTGTGAAAAATCCGTGGGGATCACGATCGCAGCCCGGATCTTCGCGTCGTCGATCATCCGCATCGCTTCATCCGTTGAATTAAGATATTGCACGTAATCGAAATATCCCGACGTCACGAACGCGTTGAGAAAATCCCGGCTCGTCTTGCTGTTTTCCTCGTCGATCACCGCCATCTTGATGTGCGAGACGTCGAAATTGAGGGCATAGCCGTTGAGGAGCAGCAGCAGTGCCGGGACAAGCGTCAATATTGCGAGCACGCGCTTGTCGCGCCTGATCTGCCGAAATTCTTTTTTGATGATTGGAATAAGGCGCCGGATCATGGAGTTTCCTTTTTGAATTTCACAGCTGTCATCTGTTAGGCCGCTTTCTTCGCTTCCTGATCCAGCAAGTAAATAAATACGTCCTCAAGCGAGGGCGTAATCTTATCGATTTTCGTCCAGCCAATGTTCTGAGCGCGAAGAATATCCTGAATTTTCTGCCGCGCAGTCTGTTCGTCCGCCACGCTCACGTGCAAATATGTTCCGAACACCGATGTCTCTTCGGCCCACGGCTCCTTCTCGATGATCGTCATTGCTTCGACAACGTTGTCGCATTGGACTTCCAGGAGCGGGGACTTGATGTAGTTTTGTTTCAGTTCTTTAGGGCTTCCCCCGGCAATAATTTTTCCAGCGTTGATGAAGATAATGTCGTTGCAGTATTCCGCTTCCTCAAGGAAGTGCGTCGTTACAAGAACGGTAATGCCTTCCGCGGAGAGATCATTGATCAATTCCCAAAATCTTCGCCGCATCACAGGGTCAACTCCGCTGGTCGGTTCGTCGAGGAACACCATTTTCGGGCGATGCAAGACCGCGCAGCCGAGCGCAAGACGCTGCTTCCATCCTCCCGGAAGGGTCCTTGTAATGCTTTTTTCCCGCCCGACAAGGTTCGCCATTCCCAGCACCCATTCTCTCCGATGCTGAAGGTCGCTGTTATTGAGTCCGTACACCCGGCCAAAAAAGTCGATATTTTCATCGACCGTCAGGTCATCGTACAAAGAAAATTTCTGCGACATGTATCCGATGTTTTCTTTTACTTTTTCCGGTTGTTTATTGATATCGAAACCGCCCACACGAGCCGTTCCTTCGCTCGATTGGAGGAGTGCGCAAAGCATTCTGATTGTCGTCGATTTTCCCGCGCCGTTCGCGCCGAGGAATCCGAAGATCTCCCCTTTCTTCACCTCAAAATTAATGTGGTCGACGGCATAAAAATCCCCGAACCGTTTCGTGAGATTCTCAACTTCGATTGCATTCGTCGCCATTCCGTTTGTTCCCATTTCAGCCCTTCGCATAACAATTATCCTACAACTTAGAACTTACAATGCAAACCTCTCGACTGCCTAATACACCTCGCCGACCGATTTTTCAAGTTTGGCCTGGGCCAGCTCGTAGTCCACAAGCGCTTGTGTCAATTGAAGCTTCGCCTGCAGTTGAGCGACTTCGGCATCGAGCATCTCCGAGTTGGTCGTTAGACCGGCTTTGAACTTCTGCTGCGTCACGCGGAGATTCTCATCCGCCTGCTCGACGGTGAGCTCCGAAAGCTGGATATTTTCCTTCGCCTGTTTGAATGCAAGGTAGCTCTGCGTGACTTCAAGCGTTACTCCGTCTTTCAATATCCCGATTGCGTCTTTTGTCTGCTCGTACTGCGCCTGTGCTTCCGTCGTCTGATACACCGTGGTCAGGTTATTCCAGATGTCGAACTGAAGCGTGACGCCGACGTCCCATGAATCTTTAAACGCATCCAACGCTGGAAAAATCCGCTGGTTCGGACGGGAGTAATAGTAATCTCCCGTCAGAAAAATCTGCGGAGACCAGCCGGCTTTTGCCCCCGTCACGCCGCTTTCCGCGGCCTTCAATCGCCAGTCGAGTCCCTGGAGGTCAGGTCTGTCGGTGAACGCCGACCCCAGAAGTTTCTGTACATCCGGAAATTCCTTGGTAGTCGGCGTCAACTTTGATCCGATGCCGACTTGGGTTGACAGTGAAATGCCGAGCGTGGAATTGAAGCTGATCATGGCGATTTCTACGTTATTCGCCGCCTCGCTCTGAAGAAGTTTCGCGTTGGAGAACTGCACTCGTACCTTCAGCACGTCATTCGTCGTTGCCATTCCCTGTTTGAACATGCTCTGAATATCGTCCAAGTGCGAGCTGATTTGCGAGACGTTTTCGTCGCTCACTCGCTTGATATCCTTCGCACGGTACAGATTCCAGTACGCCGATTTGATATTGAACACCAACTCGGCTTTATCGTTCTCAACATCTTTTTTTGACGCCTCGGCTGTGTACTCCGCGCTGTTGGCGCCGCTTTGCAATTTCCATCCGGTGAAGAGAGGCTGTTGAAGAGTTGCTTTTGTCGTGTAGTTATTGAGAATGACCGGAAATCCAATAGGAGAAGGAAGGCCGGGCAGTGCAATTTGGAACTCCGGAATATTGCTCAATTTCTGGTATGACGCCTGTGCTTTCAAGGATGGATATAATCCCGCGGCGGCCTCGCCCGCTTTGGCATCTGCATACTGCAGCTTCATTTGAGATGAATGCAGTTGCTTGCTGTTTTCAAGCCCGATGGCAATGCTTTCTTCGATGGTGAGCACCCTTTCCTGAGCCACAAGGACGGGGGCCATGATTCCGAGAAAAAGAGAAACAATTGAGCGTGCGTTCATTACGGTGCAGTAACCTCACTTTCTTTTTGCGATGGAAGGTCTGATAAGAGCGAAATAAAAACGTTTTCCAATGAGGGCGGAATTGTTCGCCAATCTGTAACAGCGATCCCGTTCTCCGCCAGGTGTGCGAGCACTTTTGGCACGTCAAGGTCGGCATTGTCGACAACGATGTTGAGACGGTCGCCAAACGCCTGAACTTCCCGCAGCAATGGAAATTGTCTCAAGAGTTTGAAGGATGCGCGGATTTCACTGCAGACGATTTCAACGATCGTTCCCTTCATCACCTTCTTGACGTTAGGGGGCGTATCCGCGATCAAGATGCTCCCTTGGTTCATCAGCGCTACGTGAGTGCATCGTTCTGCTTCATCCAGGTAGGGAGTCGTCATGACGATCGTGATGCCGGACTTGAGCAAGTTTGAGAGGACCTTCCAGAAATCCCTCCGTGAAACGGGGTCGACGCCCGTCGTTGGTTCGTCAAGAAAGATGACTTCGGGCGTATGAACGAGCGTGCATGCCAATGCCAGCTTCTGTTTCATCCCGCCGGAAAGCTTGTCAGCAAGGCGAGATCGGAATTGCGTCAGCCTGGTGAACTCAAGCAGTTCGTTTCGGCGGGGCTTGTAATCCCTCACGCCGTGAATCTCTGCAAAGAATTCGATGTTCTCGTCGACCGTAAGGTCGCCGTAAAGGCTGAACTTTTGCGACAGATATCCGATCCGTTTTCGCACTTCCTCAGGTTCTTTTCGAAGGTCGTACCCGAGAACAAATAACTCACCTTCGGAAGGAACGGTGATCCCGCACAACATACGGATCGTTGTCGTCTTCCCCGCTCCGTCCGGTCCAACAAGGGCGAACATTTCTCCCTTTCGGACTTCAAGCGTCAAAGCGTTGACGGCGGTAATGTCTCCGAACTTTTTTGAGACAGACCGCAATTCAATCGCATTCGTGGAGGTCTGTGCAGCAGTGGGCGAATTCATGCTTATTGTTTGACCGTTCATTTCAAGTACGCGTCGACCGGCATTCCGCCTTTGAGAATTCCATCTTTGTTATCAACTTCAAGCTTCACGCCGAACACCAGTTTCGTTCGATCCTCTTTGGTCTGAACATTTTTCGGCGTGAACTCGGCAATAGGTGAAATATAGATGACTTTCGCCGGAAACGATTTGTCGGGATACGTATCGATGACAAGATCCGCCGAACCTCCAAGTTTTACCCTGCCCAGTTCGGTGTCACTGACATAAATCATCAGATTGAGGGTCTCAAGACGCGAGATCGTCGCAATCGTCGTCCCTACGCTGACCAACTCTCCGGCTTCCACCGGCTTGTGCGTCACAGTTCCCGAGACCGGAGCGATGATGTGGGCGTCTGAAATTTCTTTCCGCAAAAGGTCCGCCCCCGCAGTTGCCTGGTCAAGGCGGGCTTTTGCAGCAGCGATGTCTTCCGGACGGGCAAAGTGCCGTAACTTTTGCAGATTTTGTTCCGCCGAGGTATTTGCAGCTTGTGCAATTGTGTACCGTGAATCGGCGTCGTCGAGTTCTTTTTTTGTGACGCTTTTTGTGGAATACAATGCCTTTGCTCGCTCGTAATCATCTTTAGCAGTTTTGTACGATGACTCCGACTGGCGCACCGCTTCCTCGGCCTGACGAAGATCTTCCGAACGAGTGCCGATAACGAGCAATTTATATTGAGCATCGGCCAAATCGACGCCGGCCTTGGCCTCCTGCAGTTGGATATCGTTCGTGGCATGGTCAAGGATCGCAAGCGTATCGCCGCTCTTTACGAGGCTTCCTTCATCCACAAAAAGAGATTGAATCTGGCCTGCTACTTTTGCGCTCACATTGACCTCAACGGCTTCGAGCGTGCCGCTCGCTTCGATCGTACCCGCATGCTTGTCGCTGCATCCACCAATCGTCACGATGGCTGCAACTGCTAAAACAATGAAATGCTTCATAAGACCCTTTTGAAAAATTAGATGTTTGTAAGAGGTGAATCAAAAACATGGAAATTTTTACGCGCATCGTCGGTGAGCGCGCCTTCAAAGATCGTCCTGAAAATTATCCTGAACGCCTCCTCCGCGGAAAAGGAGTTCTGCGACAGAACTTCCGGATTGAGTATTCCCTGAATGCAATTAATGACCATAAGAGTGAGAATCTTTTCATTGACGTGCGACCGGAAGATATTCTCTTCCCTCGCCTGCGCGATCATCCTTCCGATCTTGTCGAAAATCTGCTCGCGGCGAAATGTCTCAATCTGCTTCCATAGTTCTGGAGTGAACTTCTGCATGTCGAGCATTGCTCCCCTGCTCAACCTCGACATCTGTTTTCCGATAAGCATCATGACCCGTGCAAGCTTCTCTGCAAATGAATCCCCCGAGCCCGCAATCATGTCGATCTCGTGAGCGACTTTTCGCAAATTTTCTTCAACACCGGCGCGGAGAAGATCCTCTTTGTTCTCAAAATATTTGTAAAGCGTTTTCTTGCTCATGCCGAGTTCGGTCGCAATCTCATCAAGCGTAACCTTGCTGAACCCCTCGTGCAAGAAGTGGTCTCTTGCAAAAGAGATGATGCGTTCCCTAACCTCAGTCTCCGTTGTCATGCTGCCTCCATAGCACTCTGGAAACTATTAACGTATTAGTGGTTTCCAAAGTTCCAAAAAATAATCCATCTTCATTGACGGATTTGATGAGAGTTTATTGTCTTTGTTCACTAAAGAAACTATAAAAGTTTCTATGGTTTCCAATATAGCAAAGAATGGTTCATGTGTCAAGCACTATTTTTCATGGCCATAAAAATCTGAAATCTAAGGAAGGATAATAGCTTTCTTCTTATCTCGTTCCCAACGTCCCGTTGGGAACGCAAACCTGCAGCACTCTTGCGGCGTTCCCAATCAGAGATTGGGAACGAGATATCAAATCAATAATCTCACCTTAAGTAGATTACCATATTGGGCATTGTAGACTAGTAGCTCTCCTCTTTCGATGGAAATTTCTTCTTCTTGACATCGTCAATGTACCCCTTAAAGGCGCCGCGCATAGTCTCTGTCAGCTTTGCGTACGTGCGGACAAAACGGGGATGAAACTGTTCATTCATCCCAAGCATATCGTTGGTTACAAGAACCTGGCCGTCGCAATGTGCGCCCGCTCCGATTCCGATCGTCGCGCATGAGACGTGGTTTGTCACTTTCGCTGCTAGAGAGGTCGGAATCTTTTCGAGGACAATCGCAAAGACTCCGACGCGATCTAGAACTTTCGCATCTTCCACCAGCTCTTTCGCCTCAGCCGTTTCCTTTGCACGAACTTCATATGTCCCGAATTTATAGATCGACTGCGGGGTCAATCCCAGGTGCCCCATAACGGGAATCCCGATATCGACCAACTGTCGGACAAGTGGTTCGATCCGCTTCCCCCCTTCCATCTTTACAGCTTCCGCACCGGATTCTTTCAAAACGCGGCCGCAATTCCGCACAGCCTCTTCAGTGTCTACCTGAAAAGACATGAACGGCATATCCGCTACCAGCATAGCCCTCTTCACTCCCCGCCGTACGACCTTGGTATGATAAATTATTTCGTCAAGCGTAACCGGAAGAGTCGTTTCTAATCCCTGAAAAACATTGCCGACTGAATCCCCGACAAGAATTATATCGACGCCCGCCTCGTCAAGAAGTTTTGCCGTAATGTAGTCGTACGCGGTCAGCATTGCAACCTTCTCGCCGCTTTTCTTCATGCTGAGAATTACTTTTGTCGTGATCCGTTTATAATCGCTTGGATGAGAACTCATTGACATATCCTTTTCGTGGATCGCTAATCGGTGATTGCAGGTTCTGCTTCTCGAACTTCCTGAAGCGTGTCATCGGTAATTTCAGTGAAGAGTATATTCCAGGCATTCTCAAACCCCGTCCTCAGGGCTCCTGCAACTTCGTCGAACGAAACATTCCTTTCGAGAATAGTATTAAGCTCCGTCGTCTTTGTCTCAAGACTTTCACGGAATGCGTTTCGAACTTTTTGGCTTTCAGCGCGCATAAATTCTAAGAGCCGCCGATGCGCCGGTCCGATTAAAATGGACCCATGCTGGAGTACAACATCTTCTCCAGTATCAGAAGCAAAGCGCCTCTGCGCGCTTCCGATGAGCTTTTTTCCCCGGTGCTGGATCTCATACCTCGTCGAACTCGCAAAACATGGGGCGGCAGCTTGCGACCGGTATAGCTGCGGCAAATTCGGCTGTGTCAACGCATAGTCAACGTCGGCGCCGAGAAGGCGTAATCCTGAAATCAATGCGCGGCTGATCTCGCAGTACGAGTCGTTAACGTTCTTCCCGCGGGAATACATGACCACGGAGTACGTCAGCTCTTCAGCATGCAAGATCGCTCTCCCCCCCGTTGGCCGTCTGACAATATCAATCCCTTGGGAAGCGCATTTCGCTTCATCAAGATCATCGCGATGCTGATTGTAACCAAGCGACACTGCAAACGGCTTCCAGCCGTACACTCTGAGTGTCGGCGAACCATCACCCGCAGCAAGCCGCTCCGCTAGCACTTCGTCCCGCCGCATGTTATACTGGCCGGAATGGAATCCTGAATTCAAAAAGTGCCACTGTTCGGCGGCATGGTCGTTTGCAGGAGATGAATTCATGTATTCAGGCGGATAATGATGCCGCGCTTGCTCCGTTCAATGAATGTGAGCAGATCCTGGATCTCGGGCGTGACGGTAAGATCCTGCCGAATTTTCTGAGCAGCCTGACTGACATTCAGCTTGGAGAAATAAAGAATTTGGTAGGCCTGCGTCAGAGCTTCGAGCGCCTCGCGGGAAAAACCACGGCGGCGCAAGCCGACGGTGTTCAGGCCTTCGTACGTCAGCGGCGTGCCGCCGGCGAGAATATACGGGGGTACGTCTTTTGGAACCCGGAAATGGCCGCCAACCATCGCATGACGACCGATGGAAACGAACTGGTGAATCGCCGTCAGCCCTCCGACAATCGCCCAATCTTCTATCGTGACGTGGCCTCCCATCTGGACAGCATTGGCGATGATGACATTGTCGCCGATCGAACAATCGTGAGCGATATGAACGTATGCCATCAGCAGGCAATTTTTTCCAACGGTGGATTTCATGTGTTCTGCGGTCCCGCGGTTGAGGGTGCAAAATTCTCTGATTGTTGAAGCGTCGCCGATCTCGAACGTGGTCTTCTCATTTTTGAATTTCAAATCCTGCGGGAGCGTCGCGACGACCGCGCCGTTGTGAATCCTGCAATCCTTCCCGATTCGAGCGCCGTCGGCACAATACACGTGCGGACCGAGCTGCGTTCCATTGCCAATGACGACGTCGCCGTCTATCACCGTGTATGGGCCGATGGAAATATTGTCGCCCAATTCAGCTTTGGGACTGATTATTGCGGTGGGATGTATCTCATTGCTCATAGACAGGCTTTTCGAAATAGGGTCGATTACAAGGCGCCGGCACGGTCTACGATCGAAGCCAAAAGTTCTGCTTCTGCGACCAGGACACCGTCGACGTACGCTTTTCCCATCACCTGACATACTTTAGACTTACGGTACATCATTGTGACTTCGTAAATTAATTGATCGCCGGGAACGACGGGCTTCCGGAATTTGGCGTTGTTGATCGCCATGAACATGACAAGCTTCCCCTCCTGGCGATCGGATCCATCCAGCAATAGAATCCCCCCGGTTTGCGCAAGTCCTTCCAGGATCAAAACTCCGGGCATGACCGGCGCGCCCGGAAAATGTCCCTGGAAGAATGCTTCACCGAAGGTCACATTCTTTACGCCGACGATCTTTTCGTTCAGTTGAAAGTCGATGATCTTATCGACAAGGAGAAAGGGATACCGGTGTGGAAGAATCCTCTGCAGCGCGTTGACATCGAACAGGACTCCCTCTTTTTTAACGTATTGATATTTCTTGATAATTTTCTTCTGCTGGTAAAGCTTGCGGACCTTTTTTGCAAACTCAACATTGCTCGCATGGCCCGGACGGGCTGCAAGAATTTGCGCTTTGAGCGGGGCGCCGATCAACGCGAGGTCGCCGATGAGATCGAGCAATTTGTGCCGGGCCGGCTCATTCTTGAAGTGCAGGGCCTTGTTGTTTATCGCGCCCGTGCTGCCGAGAATGACGGAATCCTTCACACCGAGCTTGGCGGCGAGTTCTTTCAATTCGGTTTTCGAAAGGTCCCGGTCAACGATGACAATCGCGTTATCAAGATTGCCTCCTTTGATAAGACCGGCATCGCGCAGTTGTTCGACTTCATGGAGAAAACAAAATGTGCGGCACATCGAAAATTCGGGAATGAATTCTTTTTCCAGGTCGAACAATCCCGTGTGCTGGCTGCCGAGCGCCGGATTGTTGTAGTCGACCAGCACGGTCACGCGGAAGTCATCGGTGGGGAGCGCGACAATCTCAACGCCCTTTTCCTCGTTCTTGTAGCTGATCGTTTGATCGATCACCAAATAATCTTTCGGCGCTTCCTGCGCATCGAATCCCGCATCCAGCAGTGCGTCCACGTACGGCTTCGCGCTCCCGTCGCCGATCGGAGGTTCAATCCCTTCAAGGTCGATAACGATGTTGTCTATTTGAAGGCCGGCGATCGCCGCAAGGACATGTTCGACGGTATGGACTTTCGCTTCGCCAATTCCGATCGTCGTTCCGCGCGAGACGTCAATGACATGGTCGACATCTGCCGGTATTTCGGGCTTGCCGCCCAGATCAACCCGGCGAAAGCGGATGCCGAAATTTTCCGGGGCCGGTTTGAACGTCATCGTACATTGTGTTCCGGTGTGCAGGCCGACGCCCGACATCGCCACAGCTTTCTTAATTGTTCGCTGCTGAACTAACATCCATCCTCCAAATAATGGGGCGCATAATCATCACATTTAGTGTATCGAAGATCCTCATCGGCCGCCTTCCAGCTCCTGAATTTTCTTTTCAAGTTGCTGGATCCGATTTTCCATTTCGCGGATCGTGGTCAGCAATTCGGGCAATTGGCGCAGCGCCCCCTCGATCCTCCGGGCTTTCCCTGCTTCTTTTGCCGGATACCCGAAATAGGTTTCACCTTCCTTCGTCAGCGATTTTGAAACTCCGGCGCCGCCGGCGATACTAATCCTATCTGCAACGGTGACGTGCCCGGTGATGGAAACACCCCCGCCGATCATAACGTTGTTCCCGATCTTTGAACTGCCGGCCACCCCGGCATTTGCCGCCATCACAACATTTTCGCCAACAATGACGTTATGCGCAACCTGAACAAGGTTGTCTAACTTCGTCCCGCGTTTGATCCGCGTTTCACCCATCGTTGCGCGGTCGATGCATGTGTTCGAACCAATTTCCACATCGTCCTCGATCACGACGATTCCCAACTGGGGAATTTTTTTATACGAGCCGTCTTTTCTAGGAGCGAACCCAAATCCGTCGCCGCCGATAACTGCGCCGGGCTGAATGATCACCCTGTTTCCGATGAGACAGGACTCGCGGATCGATGCGTTCGAGTAGATGAGACAGCCGTTTCCAACGTGCACTCCTTCGCCAAGGACGGCACCGGGGTGGATCGTTGTGTCGTCGCCGATTTCGCACCCTCTTCCGATGACAACGTACGCGCCGAGAGCGCAATTTTTTCCTATCGTTGCCGAAGGATCGACAACTGTTGTCGGATGAATGCCCGGCGGAATCAAAGCTGGGCGGGGCGAAAAATGCTGGAGAGCGATGACGAAGGATGCGTATGCATCCTCAACCTGAATGACGGACGGAGGGAGTTTTTGATACGCGGCAATATTCAGCGACCGGTTCACGATAACCGCCGAGGCAGCCGTGGACTCGAGATATTTTTCGTACTTCGGATTCGCAAGGAAGGTCAGGTCGCCAGCTTTTGCTTCTTCGATTTTCGCTATGCCGGCAATCTCGAGCGATCCATTCCCGACAATATCTCCATCCAGCAGGGATGCAATCTCGCGGACTGTCATCAAAATGCGGTTGTTTGTTTGCGCAAAATCATTTCTGCTGCAGCTTGCTGAGCACTTTGTTCGTCAAGTCGTTTTTCTCGTTCGAGTACAGGAGGAGCGTCGAGCTGCTCTTATCGAACACATAATCGTAGCCGCCGTCATCGGCAACATCTTTCACCGCTTTGAAGAGCTTATCCTGAATCGGCTTCATCAGCTCGTTCTGCCTATTGAACAAATCGCCGTTGGCGCCGAATTTTGAAGTCCGGAAATCGACCATCTTCTTTTCCAGGTCCTGCAATTCCTTTTCCACTTCCGCCCGCCTTTTGTCGGACATGACCAGTTTCTTTTTATCGTAGTCCTCGAACCGGTGCTGGAGGTCGGTTTGCATTTTCGTGAGCTCGGTCTGCCAGTCCGTCGAGATGCCGTCCAGCTGTTTCTGGGCATCCTGGGCCTCGGGCAATTGCTGCATGATCGCTTCCGCATTGATGTAGCCGATCTTCATTTGCGCCGACGTCGTGACCGCGGACGCAGCCAGCAGCAGCATCACACACAGGTATTTCTTCATGGCGGGCCTCTTCCTGGGAGATTGGACTACTTGTCGCCTCGTTTAAGGCGGTCAATGACTTTGTATGTATAGTCTGCGCTTGTTTCCCCGTACAGCAGGACGACGTCGCCGGCTTTGTCAAAAACGAACGCGAGTTTGTTTTCGACCGCAATTTGTTTGATCGCGGCAAAAATTTTCTCCTTGATCGGCTGCATCAGGCGTTCTTGCTGGAGCGCCAACTCTCCCTGCTGACCGAACTTCTGGGACTTAAAGTCGTTCATTTTCTGTTCTTCTTCGATCAGTTTCTTTTGTTCCACCTGTTTGGTCTGGTCGTTGTAGAGCCCCTGTTTCTTCTGGTAATCCTCGTATTTATCCTGAAGATCGTGGGACATCCTGTCCAGCTCGCCCTGCCAGATCTTGACGATAGTTGCCAGTGAGTCTTTCGCTTCCTTGGCCGATGGCAGTTCCGCCAGGATTTTTTCCGAATTAACATAGCCGATTTTTTGCTGTGCGTTTCCGATCGAAACCGACACGATAATGAAAAGAATGAGCGCCGCCACCACTCGTCCCGATGTAGATGTAGAAGCTTTCACTGTACCCTCGTTATTGTTTCATGAAAAAATTTCACTGGCCCGGAAAGCTTGCCGCTGCCGGACAGTGGATGAGAATAATTGTGGATTAAAATCCTTTTCCGAATTGAAAGTGGAAATGCCACCCGGACGGGTTGCCGGTCTTCGTTGGGTCGTCAAACCCGTAGCCGTAATCAAATCCCAACAAACCGATCGGATTGATCATGATCCTCGCCCCGACGCCTGCTGACCGGTTCAGGTCGAATAATTCCGTCGACTGCACGTTGTTCCATACGTTGCCGGCCTCGGCGAACGACAGGACATAGATCGGGATCGGGTTCATCGAGATATTGTACCGGAGCTCTGCCGTATGCTTCTCCATGACCAGACCGCTCAAGACTTGGTTCAATGAATTTAACGGGCCGATGCCGCGATCTCCGTACCCCCGCAGCGGCGTAACATTGATCTGCCCCAAACCTGTTCCACCCATCGAGAAATATTCGATGTACGGCACTTCATTAGCCGCCAACGTTTTTTGGAGAGTGATAATTTCCCCGTATTGAGTTCCGAGGTACAGCGCAAGCTTTGGATTGTTGAGGATCGGCGTGTACCAATCAAGGCTTATAATGTGTTTTGTGTACCGTGCGGTCCCTGGCAAAAGAGGGGGACCCGAAAGCTCGGTCGAAAGAGAAACGTTGCTTCCGTGAGACGGGAACAACGGGTTGTCGATGCTGTTCCTCGTCAGGATCTGTGTAATGCTGTACTGGTCGATGACACCGGGAGGCCCGTAGTAGTCGCTCTGGCTGAGATTGTCGATCCTCTGAACTCTGAAAATCCAATCACCTCGCGAATAGTCGTCGGGAAACCTGAACGCACGGCCAAGACTTACCGTACCGCCTCTCTGGTCGACGGAGTAGATGTAATTCTGTCTCGTATCGAACAAGCTGAAGCCGAACGATGTCCGGCTGCCGAAGAGCCACGGCTCACGGAATGAAATTGAGAATGTTTGATACGTGCTCCCCTCGCCGAACTGCCAGTCGAAACTCAATATTTGCCCGCCGCCGCCGGAGAGAGGTTCCGCCAGCTCAAAATTATTAAAGGTCAAACCGAGCGCCCCGGTAAAACCGAAAGCACCGCTGTAGCCGACGGACATGTTGAACGTGTCGCTCGATTTTTCTTCAACATCGTAAATAACGTCCACCGTCTTATCGTCGACAATGCGGGTATCCGGCTTGATCTTATCCGGATTAAAATAATTAAGCACTGAAAGCTGCCGCACGCTGCGCATGATCGCCGCGCGGCTGAAGAAATCCCCCGGCCGCGAATACAATTCCCGCCGGATGACTTTTTCTTTCGTCTTCGTGTTGCCGCGGATCTCTACTGTGCCGACGCGGAATTGATTTCTTTCACGGATGTGGATGATGATATCCATGCTGTCCGGCGCAACTTTTACTTCTTCCGGGTCGATCGACATCGTGAGGTATCCGTTGTCGAGGTAGAGCGAAGCGACGTCGGTCTGCTCTTCGTTTTGTTTCAGGTTCCGGTCGAATTTTTCCATGTTATAGACGTCGCCCGTTTTGACGCCGAGGCGCTCGTTGAGCACGTCCGTTTTAAACACGGTATTGCCGTCCCACGTAACGTTGCGGATTTTGTATTGAAGACCTTCGAAGACGAAGAGACGGATCGTCATACGGTCCTTCTTTTCGTTGTAGGAGATTGAATCCGCGAGTATCTCGGCGTCGCGGTATCCGTTCTTATGATAGAAGTCGATGATCTTCTTCTTATCGTCCGCGTATTTTTTCTTGTCGAACTTTGTCCCGCGCCAGAACTTCCACCAGACCTTTTCGTGGGTGTCGTCCATTTCGCCTTTCAGGTCGCCGGCATCGAACGATTTGTTGCCGTAAAATTGGATCGCCCCGATGTGGATTTCCGACCCTTCGTCGATCGTCAGTTTCAATATCATCTTGCCGCGCGCCAGGCTGTCCGTGCTCTCCACGATCTCCGGTATAATGCTGGCCTGCAGGTACCCGTCGTCAGCGTACGCTTTCTTGATCGTCCGAATGATGCGGCTGATCTCCTCCGGCGTGAGGATCTGTCCTTTCAACAAATTGACCTTCTTCATGATGTCGTCTTCGCTGAGATCATCGTTGCCTGTAATAACCGTCTTGTCCAGGCGCGGATGTTCCTTGACTTTGATGAGAAGGTAAACGCCGTCGCCGATCGTGTTCTCGATATCGATCTCCACATCCGAAAAAATCCGCAAGCCCCACAACCGGGTGATGGCCGTGCGGGTTTGTTCGCCGGGGACGGTGATCTCGTCCCCCAGCTTCAAGCCTGAATTGGCGATGATCGCCGGGGTTTCGGCCGACTTATTCCCTTCAACTGAGATGCCGAGGATCTTGTACTGCTGAACTTGCGGCCGCGTCGATTGCGAGAATAGAAGAGAGCATCCAAACAGCGAGAGGTACAACAGAACAAAACATCGGGTGAGCATGAAGCTCTTCACATTAAGTACCTGTAACACTTTTAAGAAACTTTTCAACATACGATGTTGCCGCGTCTTTCCTTTTAGTTTTCACCTGTGCGCTCACCATGCCGTAGCGGCGTTCACGCCCCTGAAACGACGCGATCGCTTCGTAAAGCGAACGCCGCCGGAATTCAGGCCAGCACAGGTCGGTGATGTACATCTCCGAGTACGCAAGCTGCCAGAGCAAGAAGTTGCTGATACGGAGTTCGCCGCTTGTGCGGATCAACAGATCTGGGTCGGGAATGTCTTTAGTAGAAAGATACTGTGAAATGAATGCGTCGTTGATGTGTTCGGGCTTGATCTTGCCGCTGCCGGCATCGGTCACGATTTTTTTCACTGCGTTCGTGATGTCCCAGCGGCCGCTGTAGCTCAACGCGAGTACCAATGTTAGACCCGTGTTGTCCTTCATAAGTTCCATCGCGTCGAGCAGTTCGTCCTGCACGTCGTGGGGAAGGGCAGAAATGTCGCCGATGCTGTTCAGGTGAACGTTGTTGTTGTGAAGCCGGTCTCGCTCGTCGCGAAGCGCCTTCAACAGAAGGCGCATAAGCATCGAAACTTCGTCTTTCGGGCGCTTCCAATTCTCGGTCGAGAATGCATACAGCGTAAGGTATTTTATTCCGAGCTGTCCGCACACTTCGACAATATCACGCACCGAATTAACGCCCTCGTGATGCCCTGCTACGCGCGGAAGCGACCGTTTTTGCGCCCACCGGCCGTTGCCGTCCATGATAATCGCGATGTGCTGCGGGATTTCTCCGCTATGGCGCAATTGCTCCTGTAACTTCTTGTCCTGGCCTGTAGCATGAACGGGGCCTCTGTTCAACCTTTAACTCCTCGTTATGGATAGCGGGAAATCACGGCAACGCTAGAGAATAAGTTAACCTTTTGCTGAAAAAAAGTCAATGAAAAACGGAGAATAATGGGCTATTTTACGGGGCGAAACTCTCACATCCGGGTGGTCATTTAGTCTTTGACGAGATGGATGGCACAAAAGTTTGTTCACTTTGAGTATTCGATCCCTCTCAAACAAAAGGAGGACGAGGTGAAGAACGTGGAACTTGAGAAGAAGCGGTCAAAATAGTTAGCACGTTCCCAAATGGAATCTGGGAACGAGGTATGAACCATCCCACCGTCGTGTCGTTTCCAATCCCGAGGTGATCACTTCGTGACGTCCCGTTGGGAACGTTACGACAAAGAAGCTCTGCTTCAATAAATCTGTTCCCAAATGGAATTTGGGAACAAGATGTGAAAATCGTTATCTTACCAAATGAATCGTAACGAACCCCCCACTCTTGTCGTCATCGGCGGCGGCGCGGCAGGAATGATCGCAGCGTGGCGCGCAGGATCGCTTGGTGCAAAAGTGATCCTCCTCGAAAAGAATCCCAAGCTCGGGATCAAGCTCCTCATCTCAGGCGGAGGCAAATGCAACATTACTCACGGCGGAGAGATCGAAGATCTTTGCAATCAATTCAGATTGAATGAATCTAAATTCCTGAAATATTCCTTATACCGCTTCACCAACCGCGACGTCATTTCTCAGATCAATCAATTCGGCGTTGAAACGTACGAACGGGAAAACGGAAGAATTTTTCCGGTGAGCGGAAAAGCCGGCGACGTCGTCCACGCTTTGCGCAGAATGATGGAACGCGAAAATGTTGAGATCCGGCTTTCAACTCCAGCAAAGGAAATACTAAAGGACAATGAAGGCGTGTGCGGAGTGAAAGTGCGGGATGGAATAGTTCAAACACGCCATATCATTCTTGCAACCGGAGGAGTTTCCTATCCTCGAACTGGAACGTCGGGAGATGCTTTCCCATGGTTGAAAGATCTTGGCCACACGGTTGTTCCTCTCCGCCCGGCACTGGCCCCGATCCTTTTGCAGCCGACTCCCCCGCCGGAATGGCAGGGAATATCAATCCGGGATTGCGTTCTGAAGGCAAAGGTTGCGGGAAGAACCGCAGCCGAAGCGCGAGGCGACATGCTCCTTACTCACGAGGGAATCTCCGGACCGGCAGCTCTTGAAGTGAGCCGTGATGTATTCATCGCCTCGGAAGAAAATCTGCCCGTCAATATCTTTGTGGATGCGGTACCGGATGAATCTGAAGCCAAACTTCAGGATCATCTTCTCGAGGAGATCATCGTAAACGGGGGAAGGAAAACGGAAACGTTAGTTGAGTTGTTCGTGCCGCAGCGGTTGGCAATCTTCATACTCAAGTCTGCCGGCGTCGATGCCTCAAAAAAATGCCATCAACTCAAAAAAGAGGAACGCATCGCGATCGTCCAGACTTTGAAGAATTGGAATATCGGCCGCGTGAAGGAAATACCACTAGAACGTGGAGAAGTGACAGCCGGAGGGGTCGACCTTCATGAAGTCGATCCGAAAACGATGAGGTCAAAAATCCTGAAGGGATTGTATATTTGCGGCGAGGCATTAGATGTTGCCGGACCGATTGGCGGGTACAACTTGCAGGCGGCATTCTCTACCGGCTATGTCGCCGGTGAAGAAGCAGCCGGAGGGTGCAGGAACAAATCGGCGATAAATGAATCCCCCTAGACGCGATTCTTAAACATCTCTACTTGTCCTTCGATGCGTCCCGCTAAAGCGGGACTTACTCAGGATGAACGTAATTTTTGTTAAGTTTGATAAGAAAAAATTTGTTCACCTTGAGCAATTCCGACGAAGTCGGGAGCGTCGAAGGGCGACAGATGCTATGAGCTTACCGTTTAGCCGGCATGTCTCTTCGCGCACCGGATCATCGCCTTCAGACTTCTTTCGACGTCATCATCCGTTGTCGCCCAGGATGAGACGCTGATGCGCATCGCCGTTTTCCCCTGCCACACTGTGCCGCCGCACCAGCATGTGCCGTCCACTTGAATTTCTTCTATTATCCGCAGCGTCGTCTCAGCATTCCCAAAAGAAACAAGCACCTGGTTCAGAACAACGTCGTTCAAAATCCTGTAACCGGCATTATTCAATCCTTCCGCGAACTTCCTCGCCTGCCGGCACGAGCGCTCTATCATCTCTTCAAGACCCGTGCGGCCGAGCGACATGAGCGCCGCCCAAACTTCCACCCCCCGTGCGCGGCGTGACAACTCCGGCGCATAATCAGACGGATTACGAAATTCAGTTTCGGTTGGAAGGTACTCAGCAGCGATCGCCATCGCCGCCCGAAGCGCCTCGCGGTCACGCACGAACGCAAGGCCGCAGTCATATGGAACGTTCAGCCATTTGTGGGCATCGGTTGCCCATGAGTCCCCGTCTGCGAGAGCTTTGGTCAGAAATTTTCTCGTCGGAGCAACGGCGGCCCATAACCCAAAAGCGCCGTCGATGTGAACCCAGGCACCAGCTTCATGAGCATGTCCGCAAATTTCATCAAGTGGATCGCATGAGCCTGTGTTGACATTCCCCGCCTGCGCACACACGATCGTCGGTCCTTTGATAACAGGAAGTGCCATAGAGCGCATTCTTCCCTGTCCGTCAACAGGAACCTTCTCTACTCTGCTACGGCCCAATCCCAGCAGGCCAAGGACCTTGATCAGCGACGGGTGCACTTCGTCGCCGACAATGACCGTGATCGGCGGAGCTCCGATCAATCCATCGGCTTCGACATTCCACCCTTCACGCTCAAGAACCGCATGACGAGCCGCGGCGAGCGCCGTGAAATTTGCAATCGTTGCTCCCGTAACAAATGCACCGCCGCTCGCCGGAGGAAGACCGAACAGATCGATAAGCCATTGCAAAGCGACTTGCTCGAGATGCGCCGTCGCCGGCGTCACTTGATAAAGAGCGCTGTTCTGATCCCATGCGCCCGCCAACCAGTTTGCGGCCAGCGAAACGGGAATGGATCCGCCGATAACAAATCCGAAAAACCTCCGTCCCGCCATGCCCATGGTTGCAGGGGAACCAAGCTCATCCAGCATTTTCAGAACGGCCTCAGGGGCGACCGGTTTTTCAGGAAATGGGATATCGAATTCTTTTAGACGTGCAACGGCGGCGGGGTCAGGCCGGACACCGCGGTTGTCCAATCCTTCAAGGTAACGAATTGCACGCTCTGCTCCCGATCGAAGAATATCTTTCATATGATCACTTGAGTAATTACTATTGAATACAAACATTAAAAAAATCTCTCGCAAATCCGCCAAGGCGCGAAGAGCGTGTTTTTCCATTTTGCGACATTGCGTCCGGCGAAGCCGTCCCTTTGGGATTTGCGCGAGGCGTACTCGTGGGATTATTTAGAAGTCTCGAATTCTATTTCGCTTTGTAATCCAGAAACGAATACCCTTCATGCTTTTCTTCGTTGACGAGCGTAAAGCGCGTTCCGATAAGATGTTCATAGGAAGGGAAAAATGCGTCGCCGTCTGCGTCGATGTCGACGAGGGTGAGATGGAGTTCATCTGCCCGGTCCAAGAACTGGTCGAAGATGTCGCCCCCTCCGATGATGAAAACTCGGTCCTGAGCTTTGAGTGCCTCAAGCGCTGATTCAATAGAAGAAAAGGTTTCGACACCGGGAAGATTTTTTGAGGATAAGACAACATTGCGCCGATCAGGAAGAGGCTTCCCCATCGATTCAAATGTCTTTCTTCCCATCACAACCGTGTGACCAATGGTAAGCCTCTTAAAGCGTTTCAGGTCCTCCGAGATGTGCCAGGGGAGTTTTCCGTTATTCCCGATGACACGCTTTCTGTTCAGCGCGGCAATGATGATGAGTTTCATCGGACAATGATCTGTGAGGAAAAATGCAGCGGTTATACAGCGACTTCGAACTTGATCGGCTCATCGCATTCATACCCGATGAGCCGGAAATCTTCGTACTGCAGCTGGTCAAGGGGCTTCTTTGTGATGATCAGTTTCGGGCGGGGCTTCGGCGTCCGTTTCAGTTGTTCCTTCAACCCTTCGATGTGGTTGACATAGATATGCGCGTCGACGATCGTATGGCTGAAATATCCGACCTCGAGCCCGACTTCCTGCCCGATGGCTTGCGTAAGAAGAGAATATGCCGCGATGTTGAAGGGAATGCCGAGGGCAATATCACCCGAGCGCTGCGTGAGATGGCAATTCAGTTTATTTCCCTGGACGTTGAACACGAACGAGTAATGACACGGCGGCAGCTTGCTGTGAAGAGCGTTCCCCGGCTCCCACGCACTGACAACCATCCGCCGCGACGTCGGGTTTGTTTTCAACAAATGAATCACTTCGGCGATCTGATCGATTTCTTTTACCTCGTACTTCCCGGTGGCCGGATTGACCTGTGCGCTGGGGAACCGGCGCCAGTAACGGCCGTACGCAGTCTCGAGGTTCCCGTTTTCATCCGACCATGCATCCCAGATCTTCGTCTGCTTGCGCAAATTGCGGATATGATCTTCGCCCGAAAGATACCATAGAACTTCGTAGAAAAGAGATTTCGTCTGCATCCGCTTCGTTGTCAGCAGTGGATACCCTTCACTCAGGTCGATGGTGTAATGTTCCGCAAAACACGAAATCGTATCGACGCCCGTTCGGTTCTTTTTTACAACACCTTTCGATAACACTCGGTCGACAAGGTCCAGGTATTCTCTCATTACATCTCCAGGATGGAACAACGGAATTGTGATGCACAATCATAAATACTTTCGCGCTGAAAATCAAGCGAGAGATCTCAATTCGGAAAGCTATCGGACACCTTTGTATCCTTAGCGGTTTTTCTTCTAACCGCCAAGGACGCTACGACAATCAGAAGACATCATAACCTGAATTTGAGCAGTGTCTTAATTTGGGTGAATTCACGAAGTCACCTCAGTCGTGTCATTCTGATCCCGCCGTTTTTTGGCGGGAGAAGAATCTATGACAACGTTGCAGCGTAGATCGACGAAGATTCTGAGCCATGGATCCTTCGCTCCGCTCAGGATGACAACGCAATGCATTATTGAGATCAATCTGTCCAAAATAAGACAATACCTGAATTTGCCCTTTCAACCTTTTTCCTGTATCTTTTTCATCGGAAGATAAACCTGCCTCACTTCAACAAATAAATCCCCAAACATGGGATTCCGACAAACTGAATACTATCAATCCTTCTGAAACTAGATAATATCCATGCCCGATAACAAAAAGTTAATCGAATCGCTCCAAACAAGCTGGAAAAAAGAGAAGGCGGGCGCGAGAACATACCGCGAACTTGCCGCGAGAGAACTGGATGAAAAGCAAAAAGTGATTCTCCTTAAGCTCGCCGACGCCGAAGAACAGCATGCAAAAAAGTGGGAAGCCCGTTTGAAGGAACTCGGCGCCGCTCCCCCTCAACACATTGACACAACCTTCGAGAAGATACGACGATGGCTTCTGATCCGGAGTGGAACGTCAAACGCCGTTCACCGTCTTGAAGAGCAGGAGGACCGCGACACGGAGCGCTACGAAGCCGAGGCGACGCTGGCGAACAATCCGAGCGACAGCGCGGCGATGAGCGAGATCAAAAAAGAAGAAAAGGTCCACGCAAAGATCCTCCATTCGATGACGGAGAACGACCAGCCGCAGGCGAAGCTTGAAGCGATCTTCAAACGGGAAAAATGGCACGCCGGTCATTCCGGAGGATGGATCGGCCAGGCGGTGTACGGCGCGAATGACGGACTCGGCGCCGTCTTCGGAATCGTAACCGGAATGGCAGGCTACACGGGCGGAAGCCACGTCGTCTGGGTTGCCGGAGTTGCCGGCACGCTCGCGAGCGCCCTCTCGATGGGCTCGGGCGCATATCTTGCGCGCAAGTCGGAGCGGGAGGTGTACGAAGCAGAAATTCAAAAAGAACGGAGAGAGATCGAAGAAAACCCGGAAGAAGAAAAACAGGAACTCGAGTTGTTCTATCAATTGAAAGGGTTCACTCCTGAAGAGGCAGCGATGATGGCTGAGCGTCTCACGCAGAACCCGGACCAATTCCTAAAAACACTCGCACATGAAGAACTGGGACTTTCGACATCCAGTTTCCCAAATCCTGTGAAAGAAGCATTCTCGGCGACCGCAGCAACGGCCGCGGGCGGAATTATTCCGGTCATCCCGTTCATGTTTTGGTATGGAACCGCCGCCATCATTCTCAGCCTTATCATCAGCACGATGGCGCATTTTCTTGTGGGTGTATTGAAAACAATTGTCACAGGAAGAAGCTGGTGGCGAAGCGGATTGGAAATGACGCTGGTCGGCTTGCTGACTGCTGCGATCGCATACGGCGTTGGCGTTCTGTTGAGCCCGGATGTACACTTGGCGCCGTGACTTGTTCACAATGCGTCTCAACCGGACAGGCAAATATCTTCGTTCTCATCAGGCAGGTTTTGAATGGACCGAATTCACGAAGCGGTGATCGTCGACGCAGTCCGAACTCCAATCGGTAAGTACGGCGGCGTGCTTAAAGATATCCGTGTCGATGACATGAGCGCCGTCATCCTCCACGCTCTTGTTGACCGAACGGGCATCGACCCCGCTTCCGTCGAAGATGTTTTTTGGGGATGTGCAAACCAGGCAGGAGAAGATAACCGCAACCTTGCACGCATGGCGCTCTTGCTTGCAGGATTTCCACACTCAGTCCCCGGAACGACGATCAATCGATTGTGCGGCTCTTCTCTCGAAGCGATCATTCAAGCGGCGCGAGCCGTCTGGTCTGGCGAGAACACTCTCGTCATCGCAGGAGGCGGGGAAAGCATGTCACGCGCGCCGTATGCGCTATCAAAAAATGTTTCAGGCGGCGCATTGTTCGGAAATCTCATCGCCTACGATACTGCTCTCGGCTGGCGATTTCCTAATCCGAAAATGAAAGAGATGTTTCCTCTCGAATCCATGGGTGAGACGGCCGAAAACTTGGCAGAAAAATATTCGGTGAGCAGAAGCGACCAGGATGAGCTCGCACTTCGAAGCCACAGGAACGCTGTCGAGGCAAGAGAGAAATTTTCAAGAGAGATCGTCACCATTGAAGCGGTCGTAAAAAACGGAACTGTCTCCATTGCGGCAGACGAAGGACCGCGCGAAAACACTTCAATCGAAAAGCTTGCGAAGCTTAAACCTGCGTTTAGAGAAAGCGGAACTGTCACTGCCGGGAATTCTTCTTCACTGAACGACGGCGCGGCTGGCCTGGTGGTTGCATCCGAAGAAAAAGCGAAATCGCTAGGATTACATCCGCTCGCAAGAATAGTGTCGTCGGGAGTTTCGGGAGTCGACCCCCGGTACATGGGGATCGGCCCCGTTCCCGCAACCCGCATGGCGTTGGAGAAAGCAAAGCTAACAATAAGCGACATGGGATTAATAGAGTTAAATGAAGCCTTTGCGGCACAGTCGATTGCCGTCATCCGGGAACTCAAGCTTGAACAGAACATTGTCAATGTCAACGGCGGCGCGATAGCGCTGGGGCATCCACTTGGATGCAGCGGCGCACGCATCGCAACAACGCTTGTCCATGAGATGCAGCGGCGCAGCGTCCGCTACGGGCTAGCGACCATGTGCATCGGCGTAGGCCAGGGAATTTCAATCATTGTTGAGAATATTGAAATGGGGACCTGATTTCACAAATATCCTTTTTTTCTCTTATATGCGCGAGTACAAACTTTACATCAACGGTGAATTTGTCGATGCCGAATCGACGCTGACGTTCGAGTCCATCAACCCGTTTGATCAGCACGTTGTCGCGAAGGTTGCACGGGCCGGTGTCATTGATGCACAGAAAGCGATCCGCGCGGCGCGCAACGCGTTTGACAACGGGCCATGGCGACGAATGCCGAACAGCGAACGAAGCGGACTGCTCAAAGGGATCTCGGACAAGATCAACGAGAAAGCTAAAGAACTGATTGGTCTGGAAGTTGATGATTCAGGTTCGACAGTGCGCAAAGCGAAAGAAGATATATTCCTCAGCGCGAGGTGCATGAATTATTATTCCAAATTGGCGGCGAACGAATTTTCGGAAAATGTGGATGGCTTGTCTAAACCCGGCTTTTCACAAAACATCCTGGTACACGAACCGATAGGCGTTGCAGCGGCAATTATTCCGTGGAATTTCCCGCTGAAGATGGCAGTCTGGAAACTCGGCCCGGCACTCGCTGCCGGCAATACCATCGTGCTAAAGCCCTCTGAGCTTACACCATGCACAGCAATGGAGCTGGCAGCGATTTGCCACGAGGTTGGGATTCCAAAAGGCGTTGTGAACATCATTCCCGGATTCGGCGAAGATGTCGGTGAAGAACTTGCTAAGAACCCGATGGTTGACAAAGTAGCATTTACGGGATCAACCGCCGTCGGAAGGCGCGTCATGTCCCTTGCCGCGTCCACGTTGAAGAAATGCACACTTGAATGCGGAGGAAAATCTGCCAACATTGTCCTGGACGACGCCGATATTTCCCTCGCGATCGATGGTGCGATGTATGCGATCTTTTATCATGCGGGCCAATGCTGCGAAGCCGGAAGCCGATTGCTTCTCCATGCTACGCTCTATAATGATTTTGTCGAGCAACTCGTCGCAAAGACGAAGAAGATAGTACTCGGCGACCCTAAATCCGAAGCAACCGATATGGGCCCGGTAATTTCCAAGAAGCAGCAACACAGAGTGCTTGACTACATCACAAAAGGAAAATCAGAAGGGGCACATGTCGCATGCGGCGGAAATGCCCCCTCCTCTCAGGACATCAACGATGGTTTTTTTGTTGAACCTACGATTTTCACAAACGTTGATAACCGGGCAACAATCGCGCAAGAAGAGATATTTGGACCTGTCCTCTCCGTCATCAAATATGAAACAACCGAAGATGCCATTCGCTTGGCAAACGATTCGCCGTACGGCCTCGCCGGAGGTGTCTGGTCAGCGGACAAGGACAGAGCGATGCGTGTCGCCCGTGAACTTCGGGCAGGAACCGTTTGGATCAACGAATGGCATTTGCTTTCTGAAAAGGCGCCGTTCGGCGGCTATAAACAAAGCGGCGTCGGGCGCGAGTTCGGCATGGATGGATTGAAGGAATACACCGAGACAAAACATGTCCACATCGACGAAGTCGGCAAACGTGAGAAAAAATTCTGGTATGATGTTGTAGTGCCGAAAGACTAGAAGCCATCTCAAAAATGGTTTCGATGTAGAATGCATTTGTAAATGTCATGCTGATCCCGCCGTTTTTTGGCGGGAGAAGCATCCACGACACTGAAGCCTCGTAGATTCACGATGCATGATTGTCATGGATTCTTCACTCCGCTTCGCTCCGTTCAGAATGACATTTTTTGGAGTTTTTGAAAAAGCTTCTAATAGATTGTGTCATTTTTTAAAATTCATAATTCTTAATTCTTAATTCATAATTCTTAATTGCAATCTTGGAGCAGCCATGGACCATTCACTCGTGACAACAAATTTTCAGCTTGACGGATACAAGATCGTCAAAAGTATCGGAGTCGTGCGCGGCATTATCGTCCGGTCACGCTCGCTGTTCGGCAATATCGGTGCAGGGTTTCAGATCCTCTTTGGCGGGAACATCACGCTCTACACCAGCCTCTGTGAACAAACCCGGCGCGACGCATACGAGGTCATGATCCAGCATGCGGAGCAGATTGGCGGAAACGCTGTGATCGGGTTCCGGTATGATGCAACCGAAATCATGAACGGCGTCACCGAAGTGCTGGCGTACGGCACCGCCTGCATCGTCCAAAAACTATGACAGAACAAAAATCATCCTCCGTCGCGCCGTGCATTTCATAGCTCCCTGTTCGGCATCGCCGGCTGTTCATTAAGACAATCATGGCAGAGGTAATCTCATGGATATTCAGAATAAGACCGTCCTCGTGCTCGGCGGCTGGGGGCTCGTCGGCTCCGCGGTGTGCCGTTCACTGATGGATGAAGATCCGAAACGGATCATCATAACATCGCTGAAAGAGTCCGAGGCGAAAGACGCCGTTGCGCAAATGAAGAAAGAGTATCCGAAGGCAGCGAAAAATTTCTTCATCCCCTGGTGGGGGAACGTGTTCTCCCGGCATGAATTGAAGGACGTTAACAGGGAGGACATTCTTAACGAACCGAAACTGAGGCGAATGTACATCGACGATATTGTCGATGAACTCACCGAGCCCGTCCTCCATCGCTCTGCCCTCTATCAGCTCCTTGCACATTTCAAACCGGACGTTGTCATCGACTGCATCAACTCTGCCACTGCGATCGCATACCAGGATCTCTTTCAAAGCGCGCGCGACGTGATGAAACATCTGAAGGATTCAACGCCGGCCGGGACGCACGGGCTGCATGAATCGATCGAGAAACTCCTCTGCACGCTCTATGTCCCTCAGCTCATCCGCCATGTTCAGATCTTCTATAAATCCATGAACGAAGCGAAAACGAAGGTCTATGTGAAGATCGGCACGAGCGGGACCGGCGGGATGGGGTTGAATATCCCGTACACACACAGCGAAGAAAAACCATCGAGCGTCCTCCTGAGCAAGTCGGCTGTTGCGGGAGCACATACCCTCCTTCTCTTCTTAATGGGACGGACGCCGGACGCTCCGATCACGAAAGAAATAAAACCGACCGGCGCGATCGCATGGAAAAAGATCGGCTTCGGCCAGATCGCAAAACGGGGAAAGCCCATCGAACTCTACGACTGCCCGCCGGAAAAAGGGATATCACTGAAGAACACCTTCAAGATCAAATCCGACGGGAGCGTCGCCGAGCCGACACACCAGCTCCTGCAATCCGTGTTCATCGATACAGGGGAAAACGGGATTTTCTCGCGAGGCGAATTCGAGGCAATTTCAACCCCGGGGCAGATGGAATACGTCACGCCCGAAGAAATTGCTCAAGATGTCATCTACGAAATCAAAGGGGGCAACACGGGACACGACATCATCAATGCCCTCGACAACGCCACACTCGAGCCGACATACCGTGCAGGATTCATGTTCAACAGCGCGCTGGAAAAGATGAAGGCGCTTGAAAAGGAACATCATGTTGACAGCGTCGCGTTCGAAATTCTCGGTCCGCCGCGGCTTTCGAAGCTCCTCTATGAAGCCTATCTTCTCAAAGTAGCGTTCATCACAATGAGAACCGTTGTACAAACTTCCGCCAAAGAACTGTCGAGCGCCCTCACAATGCTCATCAAGGAAAATCAGACACTCCGCTCGCACATTATTTCCATCGGGATCCCCATCCTCCTTCCGGACGGAAAGACCCTGCTCCGCGGAAAAGAAATCAAGATCCCCCCATATCGCGGCGAAAATGAACTGAAGGTGAACGACAAACTCATCGACGATTGGGCACGGAACGGATGGGTGGACCTCCGGACAGGCAATATGGAAAAATGGAAAAGCAGATTCGCCGAAGCAATATCCGTTGCCGACCAGCTTTCCAAGAGCGAAACCAGTTCACGGTATTTGCGCAACAGCGAGTACTGGAAAAATTTCACCGAAATCGACCCTGGAAAAATCGTCGGGTGGATCTTTACAGAAGAGGAAAAAGGAAAAAGAATGAAAGCGTGATGTCAATGAACAATCAACAATGAACAATGATCAGTTATACATGAAAAAGGAATAGACCAATGAATCAAATACAGAACAGAATTCTATGTATTATCCTTACCGCTGCATTCGCGTGCTGTCTCGTTCTGCCGGCATTCGCGGACGACGGCATGTGGACATTCGACAATCCTCCCGCAAAACTTCTCCAGGAGAAATACAACTTCACCCCGACGCAGGAATGGCTTGACCATATCCGCCTCGCCAGCGTTCGCTTCAACGACGGCGGATCCGGTTCGTTCGTCAGCGCGAACGGGCTGGTGCTCACCAATCATCACGTGGCGCTGGGTCAACTCCAAAAAATGTCGTCAAAAGACAAAGACTATGTCGCCGACGGTTTTTACGCGAAGACTCAGGCAGAAGAAATCAAATGTTCGGACCTCGAATTGAACGTCCTCATTTCGATGGAGAACGTCACTGTGCGGATGCAAGCCGCAGTGAAACCCGGGATGTCGGAAAAAGAAGCATACGATGCGCAGAAAGAGGAGATCGCCAAAATTACGAAAGAGAGCTCTGATCAAACGGGCTTGCGCTCGGACGTTGTGGCATTCTACCAGGGAAGCGAGCATTGGCTGTACCGGTACAAAAAGTACACCGACGTCCGCTTGGTGATGGCGCCAGAGCAACAGATAGCCTACTTCGGAGGAGACCCGGATAATTTCACTTTCCCCCGCTATGACCTCGACATGACACTCTTCAGAGTGTACGAAAACGATACGCCGGTCCGGCCCGCTCACTATTTGAAGTGGAATTCAAAGGGGGCGCAGGACGGGGAGCTCGTGTTCGTCTCCGGCCATCCCGGATCGACGAACAGACTGCAGACCATCGCACAGCTCGAATACCTGCGCGATTATAATTATCCGCTCCGATTCAAAACATTCCAGCGGCGCCTTGCAGTTTTGAAAAAATATTCGAAGCTCGGACCGGAACAGGAACGCCGCGCGCTCAATCAGATTTTCAGCCTTGAAAATACTTTGAAAGCATCCCGGGGAGAATACCAGGGATTGCTCGATGCCGGGTTGATGGAACAGAAGAGAAAAGAGGATAACGATCTGCGGTCGCTTGTCAACGGCAAGCCCGAATGGAAGAAGGCGTACGGCGACGCATGGGATTCGATCATCGTCTCAATCGAACGATCCAAAACAGCGACGGCCAAAAATACTTTCCGGACTCTTCGCGGTTCGAGATTGGCAGCATTGGCGGTCCAAATTGTCCAATACGTTTCCGAAGTGACAAAACCGAATGAAAAACGATTCGCGGAGTTCCAAGATGCCAACCTTGCTTCGCTCGAGTTCCGATTGTACTCGCGGGCGCCAATTTACAACGACATGGAAGAAATGCTGTTCGCCGACGGACTCCAGGAATCTCTCGAAGAACTGGGGCCGAACGATCCCTTTCTTCAAACCGTGCTGGCCGGACGTGCACCCGCAGATGTCGCAAAAGACTTGATCGGCGGAACGAAAATTGGAGATGTGGATTTTCGTAAAGCACTCGTTAAGGGCGGAGAGAAGGCAGTTGCTGAGTCAACGGACCCGCTTATCGTGCTAGCCCGTAAGCTGGACCCGGACGCCCGGGAACGGCGCCAATGGACCGAGACCAATTTGAGCAGCGTACAATCTGCTGCGGTTGAGAAAATCGGGAAAGCGCGATTCGCAGTGTACGGGAAGAACACTTATCCCGATGCGACATTCACGCTCCGGTTATCATACGGAACGGTGGCCGGGTACCCGATGAACGGAACGAAGGCGCCTGCCAAAACCACTCTCTACGGCCTTTACGACCGCGCCTACAGTTTTGGCAATACGGGTGATTTCGCGCTCCCAAAACGATACGAGGAACGAAAGGACAAGTTGGATCTCGCCACTCCGATCAATTTCGTCAGCTCGTGCGACATCATCGGCGGAAATTCCGGGTCTCCCACAATCAACAAGGAAGGCGAGCTTGTAGGATTGATTTTCGACGGAAACATCGAGAGCCTCCCCGGACGTTTTCTTTTTGACGGCGAGAAAAATCGCGCTGTCTCTGTCCACACCGCCGCGATGATCGAATGTTTGCGAAAAGTGTACGATGCTGCTCCACTTGCAGACGAACTGGAGGGAGTTGTAACAAAAGCCGAAGCCCCTGTACCTAAGTCTCCGGCTGCGACGCCTCAGGCAAAACCTGCGAAGAAGAAAAAATAGGAGTTCTATGGAACTTCAATGGGCGTTCCGCAAAACGGGACGCCTTTTTTTTGACTATCGGAGAGAAAAAAGATACATTTTGTATAGAAGTAATCTTGTGCTGACCCTTCGACGCTCCTGACTTCGTCGGGATTGCTCAGGGTGAACAAATGAACCGTTCATCCTGTCCCGAAGGGATCCCCTTGGGAAGTAAGCGATTCCGCTCGAAGAGCGGGAGAGCGCATCGAAGGATAACGCGACGTATTTTTGAGATACCCTCTTAACATTAATGGAATCCAGTGCGGCTATGCGATTTCTCATTTCAATTATTCTCATCCCCCTTTCTCTTTTTTCCCAGTCGAACCCCAACTTCAACGTAAACTTGCAGGTCGACTACTCTTCCGCTGAACAATTGATCGACCTTTGCGAAGGCCGGCTGCACAGCGTGAACGCCGTCGCAGACATTCGCGGCAGTCAGCTCGCTGCGGCCACAAGCGCTGTCCTGGCGCGAAGGCAGTTATCTGCCGAGACATTTCACCGCGAGCTTGAGCTATTGAGGGATGATTCAAAAAGTTCGGACGATGTCTTCGGTTTCGTTCCCGCGCGCGCACACCTCGCCGAAATCAAGGCACTGCTTGCCGAAGTGAAAAAGGGGGAACTGGACCGGCGCGTCGTCGCGACGGTAGAGCAATTCTTCCCTTCCGATGCAAGAATTTCTGCCACGCTCTCCGTGTATGTTGTGGCATTCGGCAATGAGAACGCTGCAGCGTTCGTCCGCCGGGTTGTGTGGCAAGGGAACACTCCGGTCTTCGTCGGCGAAAACGAAGGCGAGCCGGTCATCGTCGTAAATTTGCTTCGGCTCATCGGAAACAGCTTGCCGACCAACATGCAATTCATCGAAACGCTGAGCACACTCGCTCATGAGACATTCCACGCCGTCTTTGCGGTCTATCAATCCTCGTCCCCCGTGTGGAGGGAAATTAATGCACACAGGGAGACATTCTGGTCGCTGGCAGAGCTGGTGCAAAACGAAGGGATCGCATACCGCATTTCTTTTCAGGAGCGCACCGGAAACACACTTCCGCCGTACATTTTCAACCAGGCGCAAAGCGCGGTACAGCAGTTGAATAACGCAATGCGGGAGCTTCGGTCCCCCGCCATCACTGATCCACGTGCTAAAGAATTGATCATGAACGCGAACCTCTCCGGTTCCTTCGAAAGAAATTACGGCGCCGCAGCCGGTTTGCTCATGGCATTTGCGATCGATACAAAAATGGGAAGGGGCGCGTTGACGGAAACGATAGCGAAGGGAGTCGGGGATTTTTTCCAGAAATACGACGCGCTGACGAAACAATATGATGAACTGCCGAAATTATCCGAGGAAATCAGGGAGGGGTTGGTGAAATGATTTGCGATTTTCAATTTGCAATTTACGATTGGGAACGGCCGAGACCGTGGTCATGGCAATTGAAAATCGCAAATTGAAAATATGCTACTCGTAGCGCAGAGATTCAATCGGGTCGAGATTCGCCGCTTTCCATGCAGGGTAGACGCCGAAAATAATTCCGATGAACGAGCAAAAGATGAGAGCTACGATATTCAATCCGAGGGCCGAGAAATTCATGAAGGGCGTCGAAAGAATTGCGACCGTGCTATCCCATGGAAGTATTGGAGGTGCGCTTGTCAGTACTGCGACGATATTTCCGAGAAGTGACCCCGTAATAATCCCGATAGTCCCTCCGATCTGACTGAACACGACCGATTCGCTCAGGAACTGGGAGAGCACATTCGCCTTCGTCGCACCGAGCGCCTTCCGGATGCCGATCTCTTTCGTCCGCTCCGTTACCGATACGAGCATGATGTTCATGATGCCGATCCCGGCGGCAAGAAGCGCGATACATGCGATGCCGATTGTCCCGATCTTTACCATAAAGGTAATGTCGTTGAATTGTTTGATGAGGGTATCGTTGGAGAAAATGGCAAAGTCGTCGTCGGCCCCGGGCGGGACATGGCGTATCGTTCGGAGGATCGAGGTAGAAAGCTCGATGACGTCGTTATAGCTTTCCTGGTCTCGTGTTTGAACCATGATGTTGATCGACCGCTGCTTGCCATAGAGCGCCATTGCGGTCGTGATCGGTATTGCAATGTAATTGTCCTGGTTTCCCCCCAGAAAAGAGCCCTTCGATTCGATCGTGCCGATGACCTTATAATTATTCCCGTCGACTCTTATCTCTTCACCAATCGGCGAGCCCCTTTCGAACAGTTTTTCAACCACGCCATTTCCTAAAACGCAAACGAAATCTCCATATTCAACTTCTTGATTGGTGAACGCTCTTCCGTCTTTGATGGTCCAGTTATTTGTCGGAAAGCCTTCTACTGTTTCACCGACCATACTGACATTGGGATTGGTTTTGTCGCCGTTATGGAACACTTGCTTGATCCCAAACCACGATTCAAGGCCGACGTACTTCGCCTGCGTCATCCTCGCGATAAAGATCTCTCCCTCGTCAAGTGTGATATCTTTCCGGTTTCGAAATTTTGAACGGTCGTTGTTGAAATTACCGATGGGAAATTTTTGAATCTGAAAGGTATTTGTCCCGAGATCGCTGAGGCCATGCTCAATCGCGTTCTGTAACACGCCCATCGCCGTCATCACGCCAATGATGGAAAAAACTCCGACGCTGATGCCGAGCAGTGTCAGCGACGAGCGAAGTTTATTGACTCGGATGGCGTTGATCGCCATTTTAAAACTTTCTTGTATCTGCATGAGCTTTAATGAAGAAAGGACAACCAATGAGAACCGAGGAGCTCGCGGTACGAACCTTCGCGCTCTACCTCAATTCATAATTCTTAATTCATGATTCTTACTTGTCATTCGTATCGCAGCGCCTCTACCGGATCCAGCTTCGAGGCTCTGTTTGCCGGGAGGAACCCGGACACAACTCCGACGATGATCGATATGAGGATGGCAACAGCAACAACGCTTATCGGCATCGAGGTCGGCAGAACCTGGTTGATGAGTAAACTCAATGGATACGAAATAATGATGCCGATAATCCCGCCGATGAGAGAAAGCGAGGCAGATTCAATAAGGAATTGAAGAAGTATCGTGCCGCGTCGCGCACCGATCGCCTTCCGTATCCCTATCTCTTTCGTCCGTTCGGTGACTGAAACAAACATGATATTCATGATGCCGATCGCGCCGACGAATAATGAGAGGGCCGTAATGAATAACCCGATTCCCGCTACGACGACGCCGATGGCATTGAACGTCTGGATGAACATCTCCTGTTGATTGATGGCGAAGTCATCCTCCGCTTTGGGCGAAACGTGACGCGCCTTGCGAAGAATGCCGCGAAGTTCTTCTTTGGTGTCGTCGAGGTTTTTAATGTCAACCGCTTTCACGTTGATCTGGATGCCGCGATTTGCGCCGAACCTGCGGAAGAAAGACTCGATAGGAATGACAATTCGATTGTCAAGACTCTCAAGACCGAGGAAACTTCCCTGCTTCTCTACAACGCCAATAACGCGAAACGTCGAAGTTCCAATTCTGATGGTCTTTCCAAGAGGCGTCTCGTTCGGGAAAAGATTGTCGGCAACTTCAGACCCGATGACGCATACCGGCCTTCCGCCGTCGGCTTCCGCCTGATTGAAAAACCTGCCGAGGTCCATATTGATCCCAGATGTTTCAAGATACTGGTCGTTCGCGCCGAGTGTAAGAACCCCTTCGGAACTCGTGTTCTTGTATTTCACCACCCCTTGTGTCCAGCATATCGGAGTCAATGATTTGATCAATGTTGCATGACGTTGAACCGCCTCATATTGCTGATATTTTACATCCTTCCTGTTCCGGTACTTCCACCAGTCCGCACCGGTGAACCAGGGCCATTTCCCAACGTATAAAACGTCGGCGCCGAGTTTCGATATATTATCATTAAACCCACGGTTCAGTCCCTCAATGGCGGTCCCCATTAATGTCACAGACACTATTCCAATCACAATCCCAAGCGTCGTGAGAATTGAACGCATCTTGTTCGCACGGATCGCCTGGAAGGATATTGCCAACCCTTCCTTCAGCTCGTATACAAAATCCGCAATTTTCATTCCCATACAAATCCTCGTCTCAACTAATTCCTACGGTGAACATCGTTTTCGATGGGATGATGCACATCGGCTATACTGTTGCCGCCGCCGCAGGGATAACTCTCTTTTCCACGATCTCATCCCGTTCCACCGCACCATCCCGGATGCGGATGATCCGATTCGCGTGCTCCGCAATATATTCCTCGTGCGTTACGAGAATAATCGTGTTTCCGTTGTGGTGAAGTTCTTCGAGCAGCAACATGATCTCATCGCCGGTTTTCGTATCCAAATTTCCGGTCGGTTCGTCGGCCAGGATGATGGACGGCTTCGTTACGAGCGCTCGTGCAATCGCGACGCGCTGCCGCTGTCCGCCGGACAACTCGTTGGGCCGGTGATGCATCCGGTCGCCAAGGTTGACATGCTGCAGAGACTCGGCGGCCAAACGTTTTCGTTCGTTGGCGTTGATCCCGCCGTAGATCAACGGCAGTTCGACGTTGTGTAGTGCGTCCGACCGGGGAATAAGATTGAACGTTTGGAATACGAACCCGATCTCTTTATTTCGAATCTTGGCCAGCTCGTTGTCGTTCATCTCGCTGACGTTAACGCCGTTGAACTCGTACAGCCCTGTTGAAGGCGTATCGAGACATCCGAGAATATTCATGAGCGTCGACTTGCCGGAACCGGAAGGACCCATGATCGCGACGTACTCGCCGCGGTCAATCTGGATCGTAACATCATGAAGTGCATGCACTGCTTCCGTTCCCATGACGTACGTTTTGCTGATGTTCTTGATGTTGATGACGTTCATAATGCGTCCATGTTGGTGAATTATGACAGATCTTTGATTTTTCTTTTTGCCGAGTCGGCGAACCGTCCCGCCGGTGCGACCGAGAGGTACCATTGGTAGGTTTCGACCGCCTTGGCGCTCATCCCTTTCTTCTCGTAACACGCGCCGAGCTGGTAAATCGACGAGGAAAACGTCTTGTCTAAAAGCAGCGCCGCATTATACTTTTCAATCGCATCGTCGTATTTCTCCTGCCCAAGAAGGGCGTCTCCGAAACTATCATATGCGTCCGGGTTTGAAGGGTCGAGAGCGACGTAATTCTCGAATTGAACGACCGCCTCATCATATCTCTTCTGACTAACGTAAAAATATCCTAAAAACTTGTATCCGCCGGTTCTTTTCGGCTCTGCGCTGATCGCTTTTTTGTATTCGTCTTCAGCTGCGGTGAATTCATCCTTTTGCTGATGAAAGTTAGCCAGCAAGATGTGGCCGCGATAGCTGCTGAGTCTTAAGACGATATCTGCCTGCTCCAGCGCCTTTTCATCGCTCCCCCCCATAATGCCCGGCGCCATAATGTAATAGTTGTACAAACCTATATGAGCTTCCACAAGCGTCGAATCGAGCTCTACTGCGCGGAGAAAAGCGTTCTTCACCTTAGGGGCAAGAATTCCCTGCTTGAAGATATTTGCATTGGCCGCAATTTGCCCCAAGACCTGCCCGCGCAAGAAATGAAAGCGTGCATCCTTCTCGTTCAGGTCCAGAGCCTCGTCGATCGCATCTTCCGCGTCATCCATCTTTCCCTGGAACAGGAACACCCGCGCAAGCTGGTATTCGGATTCATCATCGTTCGGGTTTGCCTTGAGCTTTCCCTCAAAGAACGTCCGCGCTTCGTCAAGCTTTTTTTGATCGATTAGCTTGATTCCGGTACTATCCACCTGAGCTGATGCAGTTACGAAAAACGACAAGGCAGCGCAGAGGTAAGCTGAAATTAAGCAACGCGGTTTCATCACATTCAAGGAATTACGTTCCTTCCTTCTTCACCATGCCGAAGCGCTTCGCTGTGTTGTCGATTTTGATCGTCGCCCCATCCTCCAACTCCCGGTTGATCGCCTTATAGCTTCCCGAAACCACTTCGTCGCTGTCCGACAACCCGCTGATGATCTCGACCGTCGTTTCGTCGCTGATGCCGCGTTTCACCGGAACCTGTCTTACCTTGCCGTTGTCAACGACAAACACAACTTCGATGGGCTTATCAATCAGATTTGCCTGGTTATTTTTTACGTCTGCGGTCACCACATCCGATTTTTGTCCTTTTGAGGTAGAATCTGTTTTCCCCGGCTCTTTCATTTTCGGCGTCCGGGTGGTAACGCTTTGGATCGGAACGGCCAGCACGTTGCTGCGTGTTTCAGTTTGAACGTCGGCAGACATCGACATGCCCGGACGCAGCGGAATGTCCTTGTCAAGCACGCGGATCTTCACCTGGAAATTCGTGACTTCATCCTGCGTCCCCGCGCCGGTCGTCGTCGCGGTATTGGCAAGTTCATACACGACGCCTTTGAGCTTTCTGTCCGGGTATGCATCGACCTGAATATTCGCGGTATCGTTGACAGCGATCAAGACAACATCATTCTCGCCCACGTTGATGCGGGCTTCCATTCTCATCAAGTCCGAAACCGTCATAATCTCGGTTCCTTCGGTGAAGCTGCTGCCGCTTACGCGTTCACCGAGCTCCGATATTAATTGAGATACTGTTCCGTCAATCGGTGAATAGATGGAGGTCTTCGCAAGACTTTCTTTCGCCTGATTGAGTGAAGCAGCGGCTTGCGTAACGCCTGAAACCGCGGATTCATGCTGCGCCTTGGCGACCTTGTATGCCGTTTTCGATCCCACAAAATCCTGTTCGGACATCAATGTCTTTTCGTACAGTCCCTGAGCCCGCTTATATTCACTTTCAGATTTCTCAAGATTAGCATCGCTTAATGCAAGCGACGCTTTGGCAGCGACAAGAGCGGCTTCGGCGCCGTCAACTTGGGCCTGGTAGATGTCGGGATTGATTCGTACCAGGAGGTCGCCTTTCTGCACTTTTTGTCCGTCTTTCACCGGCAGCAAAATAATTTCGCCGCTGACTTCGGCATTAATTTTTACCATTTTTTCGGGCTGGATCTTCCCCGATGCTGTGACAATCTGAGTGATCGATTTTCGCTGCACTTTCTCCGTCTGCACGCTCACCACATTCTCCCGCTTACTCCCCAGCAGCACAATCAGCACGAGCGCAACAACAACGACGCCAATGCCCGAAAAAATAAAAAGCTTCTTTTTCGATTTTTTCTCTTTACCGTTTGCCATTTCGTGCTACTCCTTAAGAATAATGTCGACTGTCTGATTTCATGTTAATACGATAAGTTGCCGATTGCAAGATCCAGGTTCATCTTTGACATGATGTAGTTGAAGGCCGCGTTAATCTTGCTCGCTTCGGCGTTCACAAGGCCTGCGTTGGCCGTCAACAAATCGACAAGCGTGCCTGCACCAAGATTGTAGCGTTCTTCTGCGACCTTTTGATTCTGGGTCGCGGATTGAAGGCTCTTGATGCTCGCGGTGTACTGCTTGCGTCCGGACTCAAGATTCAACAACGCCTTTTTCACATCGACACTGACATTGCGTTCGGTTTGGAGGACATTTAACTCTGCGTTCATCTGTTCGACTTTAGCCGTTTGGACGTTCTGATTTGTAAGGAAACCGTCGAACAACGTCCATGAGAGATTAAGACCCCACGATAGTCCCTTGTTCTGAGTCAAATTAGAAATTTCCGTGTTGTTGAGTGCATACGAGGCGCCTGCACTCACTCCGGGATAATATCTGCTTAACGCCGATGTTTCATCGGCACGAGCACTTGTTACCAATTCCATTGCGCTTTGATAATCAGGACGATTTGCTATTGCGGTCTTTCGGATCTGCCCCATGTTTTGATATGTACTTGCAGTATCATCAAGCTCCGATTGACTGATATTCTGTGAGATCGATCCGTCGGCAACTTCATAGGTATCGGACTGGTCTAATCCGATCAACGCAATCAGATCGGCTTTTGATTCATCGTATGTATTCTGCCCTTGAAGAAGACTCAATTCGTCTGCCGAGACAACCGATTGCTGGTTATACACATCCGCTATTGCAAGGGTTCCGACCTTTTGGGATTCTGTAATGCGTTCGAGTTCCCGCTGGTCCCGCTTCAGGTTCTCCTCGCTTACCTTGACTAGCTGCTCGTTCCTCAAAACCGTGAGATAATCGGCTTGCACTAAGTTGACAATTTGTTGTTTTGTTCGCGCAAAGATCTCATCGGTCGATCTCGCCCCTGCATTGGCTTTTTTCAGAGCGGCCTCGCGTGAAAAACCGTTAAAAATTGTCCAGTTGGCATTTACAGTGGTGTTAAAGTAGTTCGTCGTCGTGGTAGGGTGAACAAACGTGACTCCGGAAAAAAAGGCCTCAGTCGTTTGTTGGCGGCTCCAGTAACCCGATGCAGAAAGAGTAGGGAGATAACCGCCGTATCCGGCCAGCACGCCGCTTTGTGCAGCACCGACATTATTCTGGGCTTGGGATACTGAGACGTTCCGGCTCAATGCAAAATCAACCGACTGCTGCAACGTAAGTTTTTTTGGAGGAGCCGTTTGGCCCAAAAGGGTTGATGCGAAAGTGAGGAAAAGAATCGAGAAAAACAGCTGTTTCATACATCATTCTCCGATGTTGTCGATAAACCGGCATCTGTTATTTGTAAGTAGACGCACGGCCTCAGTGAAAGTTTCATACAATAGTGATTTTCTTTGGCATAATATAACATTTTTGACGGCGAGAAGCATGATTCTTCTCCAAAACTTCATTTCTCGGGGAATTATCAGGAAACGTGTCGGAACTCCCGAATGACGGGATCTTTAATAGAGAGGAGATACCGGAGCGCAGCATCGTGTTCATTTGGAATAAGTCCGTCGAGGATTGCTTCTTCAATCTTGGATTTGAGGACGCCGACAAGTTCCCCCGGTTCCAAACCGCAGACCTGCATTATCTCATCCCCGCGAACAGGGGGTTGGAATGCACGCAGCCGGTCTTTTTCTTCAACCTCCTTCATTTTTGCAAAGACGAGATCATAGTTCGTGGTATATTCGCGCACAAGTTTCGGATTCTTTGACGTGATATCGGCACGGCATAATATCATCAAGTCATCGATAAGGTCCCCCGCATCGAAGAGAAGACGGCGGACGGCCGAATCAGTGACTTCCTCGTCGACGAGCGCCATGGGGCGGAGATGAAGCCGGACCAATTTTTCGACATACGGAATTTTATCGAACGGAAGTTTGAATTTCTTGAAAATGTGTTTCACCATCCGCGCGCCCAGCTCCTCGTGACCGTAAAATGTCCATCCGATTCCCTCACGGAATTGTTTTGTTCTCGGCTTCGCGATATCATGAACGAGCGCTGTCAGTCGCAGGTAGACGTTGTCCGTCATCGCAGAGATGTTGTCGACGACGACGCAGGTATGAAGAAAAACGTCTTTGTGGTGATGGTCGTCGCGTTGATCGACGCCGGAAAGTTCTGCAACCTCCGGGAAGACGACGCCCATGACGCCGGTGTCGAACATCAGGCGCAAGCCGATGGACGGTTTTGGGCTGGAAAGGATCTTCATGAACTCCTCGGTGATCCGTTCCTGTGCAATGATCGTGAGGCGGTCTTTCATTGCTGAGATCGCTTCGAGCGTCTCCTTCTCCAGCGAGAAGGCAAGCTGCGATGCGAACCTCATCGCCCGCATGATGCGAAGCGGGTCATCGGTAAAAGTCTTCGACGGTTCAAGCGGTGTGCGGAGTGTCTTTGCTTCGAGGTCCATGCGGCCGTTAAACGGATCGGACACTTCTCCCCACGATGCGGAGTTCAGCGATGCCGCGAGGGCGTTTACCGTAAAATCCCGCCGCGCGAGATCGTCGTGAAGCGAACCCGCTTCCACAACGGGGTTGCGGGAATCCTTGGAGTAGCTTTCTTTTCTGGCTCCGACGAATTCGACTTGCAGCGCACCGATATGAAACATTGCCGTGCCGAACTTTTCGTACGTTGTGATGCTTGGCTTCCCGAACTCTTCTGCAGCGCGTTTCGCAAGCCCTACACCGTCGCCGATAACCAGCACATCAGCGTCATGCGAGTCCTTCCCAAGGAAACTGTCACGCACGTAGCCCCCGACAACGTATACCTCAATGTGCAGCCTGTCCGCGAGCTCTCCTATCGATCGAAGCTCATGGGATTGAATCTCGATATGTTGTTTCGTTCCGTTCATGCAAACATCAAACGCCGAATTTCTGTACTTGTATCGAGTTCATGATCCTTTGTGCAACGTCGAGCGCAAGCCGTCCGTCAACGCCCGATACCACAGGCTCTTTGTTCTCCCGGACGGCCGTCACGAACGATTCCATTTCGTATTTCAATGCGTTGACGTCCTTCACTTCCGGCTGCTCGTACACAATATTCCGTTTCTTCTTTCCTTCGCCTATTTGCCCGAGGAGCATTGTCGTTTGTCCCACGTTGGCGCCGTCTTCGACCAGACGAAACACTTCGGCAAGCCCCTGGAGAAAGTCGATTGAAATGTATCCGTTCGCCTGGAACATCCTCATCTTCCGCATTTTATTCTGCGAGATCCTGCTTGCAGTGACGTTCGCAACACATCCGTTTTCGAACTGAAGCCTGGCGTTCGCGATGTCGGCCGAATCGGAAACGACAGCAACGCCGTTCGCGTCGATCCGCGAAACCGTCGACTTCACAAGGCTCAGAATGACGTCGATATCATGAATCATCAGGTCGAGAACAACGGCAACATCCGTTCCGCGCGGATTGAACTGCGCCAGCCGGTGGGATTCGATGAACATCGGCCTGAGGTTGTACGACTCAAGCGCGAGAATTGCCGGGTTGAAGCGTTCAATATGTCCGACCTGAATAGTGCACCCTTTCGCCTTCGCCAGTGCGATCAGCTCATCCGCTTCGGCAACCGTTTGAGTGATCGGCTTTTCGATGAGGACATGAACGCCGGCGTTGAGCGCGCGTTTCGCGACATCGAAATGCTGCGATGTCACTGTAGAAACGCTGACCGCGTCGACGCCTGCGAGCAGTTCATCCAGGCTGGAAAAGGATCTCGCATTTTGGTATTGCGAAACGACCGTCTCACATTTTGCTTTGTCGGTATCGAACGCGCCGACAAAAACTGCGGCGGGAATTTCAGAATACATTTTTGCATGGAGCGATCCGAGATGGCCGGTTCCAACAACTCCCGTTCGTAGTCGATGTTCGCTGCCTGTCATCTGTCGTGCTTGGTCTAGTGTCATTGTTCTTACGTAATAGTCAGTTATTCGATGCTCATTGTTGATTGATCATTGTTCATTGTAAAAGAGCCTGTTCCAGCCACGCACGAAGCTCGCCGACACTGTGGAATAAAAAATCCGTTTTTGTCTTCATCACCATTTCCTTGCCGTATGAGTCCCAGACGACAGAGGCGATGGCCACGCCGGATTCGCGGGCGGCGGAGATATCGGCGACAGCATCCCCGACCATCAAGACCTCATCCGGCTCGAGCGAATATTTCTGCATGATTTTTCGGATTCCGTCCCCGGAGGGCTTGAAATGGTCCACGTCATCGCCGGTGATCACAATGTCGAAATACGGCTTGATGCCGAATTCATGGAGCGTGATTTCCGTTGTGCGCCGCCCCTTGCCGGTAAAAAGAGCGACAAGAATACCACGCCCCTTCACAAACCCCAAAAGATCTTTGATGCCCGGATACAGCGATGCAAGCTCGTTATGCCTCGCCTGATAGAACTGGTAGTATTCGCTCATTGCCTTGTCGATATGCTGAGATCCGATCATATGCTCGACTGCCTCCTCTTCCGGCGGACCGAAGAGTGCAATGACCTCCTGCGGGCTCAAGCGCTTATGAATGTATTTTTCGGCAATATGGTTGAACGACTCATAGATGAGAAGATTGGTTTGAGTTAATGTGCCGTCCATGTCGAAGATGGTGCATTTTAGACGATGCGGGTTATCCGATAGATTCAAGGTTTTAGTTCTTTAGCTTTTAGGATTTAGTTCTTAGCCCTTAGTCCTGAATTCTGTATTCTGTATTCTGTATTCTGTATTCTCACTTCTGACTTTTTAACGCTTCATTCTACAGAAGGCTCCGCATGAATATTCGCTTCCTGGATATACGGAAACCTGACCATGATATTATTTTCCAACGCTGTCGAGATTGCGTGGACTTCCTCAAGAGAGAGATTCTTATCGACGATACACTTTAGAGCCACGCGGTACTTACCTTTGACATCAAGGATGGAGAGAATGACACATTCCCGGATGCCTTGCTGTGACCGCGCAAGCTCGGTGATCCTTTCGATGAGTTCCTGCGATGTGCGGGTGATGTCGACCGATTCAACGACCCGTTCTCGTGAATCTTCAAGGTGGACGACGACCGACGCAACATTGGAGAGTTCGCTCTTGATGCGCGATTCTATCTCATCGACCATCGTATGGGCGCTGACAAATTCATGCTGCCGGTCGAATTCGAGATGAAACTCAACCTGGTATCTTCCGTCCACTTGAAACGCCTGCACATCGTGTGCGCTGAGGCCGCTTTTGGACATCATTAATTTCACTTTGTCCACAAGAGTCTCGTCCGCCGTTTCCGTCGGTTCAGGATGAATGATAATGTCTGCGTTAGGGAGTATCTTCTGGATCTCTTTCTCAACGGCATGAACGAGAGTGTTCGCCGTTTCAAAAGGAAGCGTCCGTTTCAGGTGGAGCGTCAAGTCCACGAATGTCTTCGGCCCCGAATTCCGTACCCGCACATTTTCCGCGCTTTGCACTCCCTCCAACCCTTCTGCAGTGCGTTGTACCTTCTCTTCGATGCCGGCCGGCGCGCGGTCCAGAAGTTCGTCGACCGTCCGTTTGCCCAGGGACAGCGAAACACCGATGACGATGACGGCGACGATCAATGCGGCGATCGAGTCGGCAACGGGAATCTTCAGCAGAGTCAGGATCAAACCGAACAGCACAACGCCGGAACTCCACACATCCGTGCCGAAATGAAGCGCGTCGGCTTCGAGCGCCTGGCTTTTATATTTGCTCGCAACGCGATGAAGCGCACGCGATCTGGAGACATCGACCACGATCGACAAAACAATGACGAAGAAACTCCAGAAGTTTACTTCGACCTCGACCTTATGGTGAACGAGGCGCTGAATAGCTTCGTTGATGATCCAGAAACAGGTGACGAGAAGGAGCACAGTCTCGATGAGCGCAGAAAAGCTCTCAATTTTGCCGTGTCCGTACAGGTGAGTTTTGTCGGCCGGCCGTGCCGAGAATTTCACCGCAAGGTACGTGATGATCGCCGCAAGCAGATCAAGAGCTGAGTGCGCTGCCTCGGAGAGAATTCCTAGGCTGCCGGTCCAGACGCCGACGGCGATCTTCAGCCCGGTGATACAAAATGCCCCGGCGATGGACGAAAGGGCGACCGTGGATTTTTCGGTTTCCTGCCTTGATGAATATTCCATATGAACAAAAATAAAGAAGGCGTCCCGCCGCGGCGGGACGCCCGTTCATGTCCGAATGTGATTGTGTTTCACTTGTCGTGGAGTGCTTTTCTCAAAAACGTGCGTTCGCACGATGCTCACATCCGCACCGCACGAAAGAATTCATTTATGCAACGGTTACTTCTTTCGAAAGGTAGACGTCCTGAATTGCATTTAGAATCTGCACGCCCTCGCTCATCGGACGCTGGAACGCTTTGCGTCCGGAAATGAGGCCCGTCCCTCCTGCACGCTTGTTGATCACTGCCGTACGGACGGCTTCTGCAAGATCTCCCGCTCCCGACGAGGCGCCGCCTGAATTGATCAATCCTGCCCGGCCCATGTAGCAGTTCGCAACCTGGTAGCGCGTGAGGTCGATAGGATTGTCGGTGGTCAGCTTCTCGTACACCAGCTTGCTCGTCTTGCCGAAATTAATCGCATTGTAGCCGCCGTTGTTTTCGGGAAGTTTTTGCTTGATAATGTCCGCCTCAATCGTCACGCCGAGATGGTTCGCCTGGCCAGTGAGGTCGGAGGAAACATGGTAATCTTTTTCCTTAGTCTTAAAGGCATTGTTGCGCAGGTAGCACCACAGGATCGTTCCCATCCCGAGTTCATGCGCATGCTGAAACGCCTGGCTCACCTCCCAGATTTGCCTGCGGGATTCAGCAGAGCCGAAATAGATCGTCGCACCGACGGCAACGGCGCCCATCCAATACGCCTGCTTAACGCTGGCGAACAGTGTCTGGTCATACGTGTTTGGATATGAAAGAAACTCGTTATGATTGATCTTTAGGATGAACGGAATCTTGTGCGCGTATTTTCTCGACACAGCACCGAGCACGCCAAGCGTCGATGCCACCGCGTTTGCGCCGCCTTCAATGGCGAGCTTTACAATATTCTCCGGGTCGAAATATGCCGGGTTTGGAGCGAATGAAGCGCCTCCAGAGTGCTCGATTCCCTGGTCGACGGGAAGAATGGAAAGATAGCCGGTTTTTGACAATCGTCCGTGTTCGAACATCGACTGCAGGCTTTTCAAGACCGGCGTCGGACGATCGGACAATGCGTATACATTATCGATGTAATCTGGTCCCGGAAGGTGAAGCGATTCCTTCGGGATCGTTGTGCATTTGTGCTGAAGCAACAACTTCGCGTCAGCCCCTAAGAGTTTCTCTAAATCTAAAGCCATGATCATCTCCGATGTGAATAAGTTTCAGGTTCAGTGGTGCTGCATCCGAGAAAATATACGAAACACTCATCAGTGTTGCAAGAGCATTTTGGGCGGCATACGGTTTGGAGGTTATCGAGCACCTTGCTAATTTAGCATTCAAAATATTTCGACTTTTTTCGATTCCCGCTGATACGTTGTCTAATATCCAACATTGGGTAGTGTGCTACTTTGCCAACCGACCCTTCTCCCGAAGGGATGGCTTCGCTAGACGCGTCTTGATAAATAACATCGGGACTTGCTGAGGGTGAATAGGCTATGTTCATCCTGAGTAAGTGATCCCGCTCGAAGAGCGGGAGAGCGCATCGAAGGAACATCTCGCTGCTTTCTGAATCAAACTAGCCGACTACCCAACATTTGGCAGTGGGGTCTTTTGAAGGGAATCTAACTTCAGCCCTTCGACTCCGCCGCGACGGATCGTCTTGAGCAAGCTGAGCGCGTCGAAGGATGGCGTCGCGGCTCCGCTCAGGGTGAACATTGTCATTGGAAGTTAAGAGACCCCACTATCCAACATTTGCTTTCCTTGACATTCCATGTCTTTCTTGATACTTTGCGTGAGAAGAAAACCATGTCAAGGTTCCAAAGCTTGACATGGTTCATCATTAAAGAATTATGCCGATCATCCACAAAAAAAATATTGTTCTCAAGAAGAACGAAGAGCGCCGGATCCAGGGAGGGCACCAGTGGGTTTTCAGCAACGAGATCCAGACGGTGAACGGCGCCCCCAAAAGCGGCGACATCGTCGAGATATTTCGGCACGACATGAAGCGGATGGGCGTCGCCTTCTACAATTCCCGCTCTCTCATCGCTGCCCGGTATCTTTCCGCGGACGACGAAGATATCGATTTTAAATTCTTCGAGCGGCGCATTCTCGCTGCACTTGCGCTGCGGAAGAAATTGTATCCGAAGAATGCGGCGTACCGCGTCGTACACGGGGAGAGTGATTTCCTTTCCGGGCTTATCATCGACAGGTACAATGAATATCTTTCCGTTCAGACATTTTCTGCCGGCATGGATTCCCGGCTCACGCTCATTTGCGACGTCCTGGTCTCGATTTTTTCGCCCCGCGGCATCGTCGAACGAAACGAATCTCCTCTCCGTTCTCTCGAAGAACTTCCATCGCGCAAAGGAGTGGTTCGGGGAACGGTCGAACCGACCATCATCGAACTCCATGATCTGAAGTTCCGGGTCGATTTGCTGGAAGGACAAAAGACGGGATTTTTTCTGGACCAGCGCGAGAACAGATCCTCCCTCCGACCGTTTTCAAAAGATGCGGCAGTCCTTGACTGCTTCTGCAACGAAGGAGGGTTCGGACTCTACGCCGCCCATTTCGGCGCAAAGAGTGTCGACGGTGTTGACAGCTCGGAGTACGCGATCGAGAAATCAAAAGTGAACGCGACGTTGAACGATATCCACTCGATCGCTTCAACGCGCGCTGACGCTTTCGCGACGTTAACCGCAGCCGTAGAGCAGAAAAAGGAATACGACCTCGTCATCCTTGATCCGCCTTCCTTTACGAAAAATAGAAAGACCGTTGCAACCGCCGCAAAAGGCTACAAGGAACTCAACACGAACGCCTTGAAAGTTCTTCGCGGTGGCGGGATTCTTGCAACCGCCTCGTGTTCTCACCACATTACGGAAGAAACGTTTTTAAACATCATAAGCGATAGTATTGTCAAAGCAGGCAGGAAGGCAAGGTTGCTGCAATTTGGCGGTGCCGCGCCGGATCACCCGACGTTACCCGCAATGCCCGAGACCAAATATTTGAAATTTGCCTTGCTTTCAGTCGAATAGTCGCCGACGTCAGAAACTAATCACTCCCGATTTTGTTATTCATAGTTGAGTCTATTGCAGGAGCAGAGCATGGAACCAACTCAATCGTCCCGAACACGCCAGGTTGTGGAAGTACTTTTATTCTCAGCGGCTGCGGCTTTTTCGCAGGAAGCTGTTCATGGAAGAACAGACATTTCGTTGCCAGGAAGCCTGGACTACAAAAGTATCACCGATTCGAACATTGTTTTTGAATCCCCAAACAAAAATTACACGGCACCTCAGCAGACTGCTTCGTTAACCGATGCCGGGGGAATTGACATTCTTTTTTCTAACAGCGGGTTCGGCCTTGGAGGATTTTATCGCCATCAATATACGGATGAGTTATTCGGCACATTGTCGATCGGATTCTCACAAGTCAGCGACCCCAACGAAGTTCAACAGGTAGATATCTACGGTCAAACGTTCGTTCCTGGAAAGATCAACCGGTTTCTTTTGATTCCCCTTACCGTTGGTGTCCAGTATCGACTTTTTGCCGACGAAATCCTTGATAATTTCCGTCCGTATGTCAACGCAGCTATCGGACCGTCGCTGGTTTTTGCCTCGCCTTACTCCAGAGAATTCTTCAACAGTATAGGATACGGGCAAGCGCACTATACGGTCGGCGGTTTCGTCGGGTTAGGCGCCTATTTCGGTTCGGATAGGGGAACGTTAACCGGGATCAACATCCGATACTATTTTGATTATTTTCAGCAAGGGATTGACAGCATGCAGAACGACGATGGATCGATAGAAAGGATGAAGGACTTCGGAGGATTTTTTATAACGCTGAATTTCGGTTCGCCGTTTTAGCAGCGCGGCATTCCGGCATCGTAATGATGCCGGTCGACATTGAACATCCGAGAATCGCTCTGCACAGAAGTGTGCGGAGCGATTTTTATTTTGAAGGGAGAACGTTCTTCAAGAAATGTCCGGTATACGATTGCGCGCTCGCTGCAATTTCTTCCGGACTTCCTGCCGCGACCACTTTTCCGCCGTTCACACCTCCCCCCGGCCCCAGGTCGATGATAAAATCCGCACACTTTATCACGTCGAGGTTATGCTCGATCACGAGGAGAGAATGGCCTGCGTCAAGAAGCGCGTCGAAGCACTTCAACAGCTTTGCGATGTCGTCAAAATGCAGGCCCGTCGTCGGCTCGTCGAAGATGAAGAGCGTCCGTCCTTCGAACTGCGCGGTCAGGTGTGCGGCGAGCTTCACACGCTGTGCTTCACCGCCCGATAGCGTCGTTGCCGGCTGACCGAGCCTCAGGTAGCCGAGACCAACATCGTCCAGAATCTTAAGCTTCTGCGCAACGCGTCTCCCGTCCGCGTGACTTTTGAAGAAATCGATCGCCTCGTTTACCGTCATGGAAAGAATGTCGTCAACATTTTTGCCGTTGTACCGGATGTCGAGCGCCTCCTTCTTGTACCGCTTTCCTTTGCAGCTTTCGCACGTCAGGTACAGGTCTGCCATGAATTGCATTTCAATTTTCTGGACGCCGTCCCCCTCGCACGTTTCACACCGGCCGCCAGGCACGTTGAACGAAAAATAGCCGGGCGAATGCCCGTGAATCTTTGCCGCTTGAGTATTGGCAAGCAGATCGCGGATCAATTCGAACGCCTTGATGTACGTGATGGGATTGGAACGCGGCGAGCGGCCTATCGGCGACTGGTCGACAAGCTCAACAGCTGAAAGGTTTTCGACCCCCTCGATCGAGGCAGCCCCCAGAATCCCTCCGCTCTGCGAATGCAGTTTCTTTTTCAATCCTTCATACAAAACTTCGTGAACGAGCGTGCTCTTGCCTGATCCGCTGACACCCGTAATGCAGACGAACATGTTCAGCGGAATGGTGACATCAATGTTCTTTAAGTTGTGGTGGAAGGCGTTCAGCACGCGCAACGAGGTGTTTCCGTTCTTCCGCCTGGTTTTCGGAACGGGAATCGAGAGCTTTCCGCTGAGATATTTTCCGGTAAGGGAGGAAGCATCGGTCATGGCATCATCATACGTTCCGAAGAAGGTAATCTCTCCGCCGCGTTCACCGGCCTTCGGGCCCATGTCGATAAGGACATCAGCTTCCCTCATCATATCCGAGTCGTGTTCAACGACCAGCACCGTGTTCCCGATATCGCGGAGAGATTTGAGGATGCGGATCAATCGATCGTTGTCGAGCGGATGCAGTCCGATGCTCGGCTCGTCCAAAACGTAGATCGAGCCGACGAGCGACGAACCGATCGAAGTAGCCAGGTTGATCCGCTGCGATTCGCCCCCGGAGAGCGTCGATGAAAGGCGGTCGAGTGTCAGATACCCGAGCCCAACGTCGACAAGGTACCGCAGCCGCTTTCGGATCTCGTCAAGGATCCTTTTGCAGATACTCAATTCAAAGTCCGAGAATTCTGCCTGCTGGAAAAATTCGTCTGCCGCTTCGATCGTCATTCCTACCAGACCGGCAATCGTCGTGTCGCAAATTTTTACATCGAGTGCATCCTTGCGCAGGCGGGCACCGCCGCATTCATCGCACGTCGTATATCCGCGGTACTTGCTCAGGAGAACGCGGTATTGAATCTTATACGCCTTTCGCTCTACCATTTTGAAGAATCCGTTAATACCGTCGAACTGACGGCCGTAGCCGTCCATGACGATACGTAGCTGCTCGGGTGTGAGCTTTGCAAACGGCACATTCATCGGAATCTTGGCTTCGCCCGCGATTGAAAAGAGATCGCGAAGATTTTCGCGGAATTTCGGAGTCGTCCACGGCTGGATGGCGCCGTCACGAAGCGTCTTGTCTTTGTTGGGCACGATCAACTCCATGTCCAGGCCCACAGCTCGTCCGAACCCCTGACATTTCGGGCAGGCACCGATCGGATTATTGAACGAGAAAAGATGAGGTTCCGGCTCCTCATAACGAATATGATCAACAGGACATTCGAAATGCTGGTTGAAAGAAAGCTGCTCCTTTGTTTCCAGATTGTAGAGCATCGCATAACCATCCCCCTCGACAAAAGCAGTCTGAACGGAATCTGCAAGCCGCGTCTCGCTTGCCTTTTCGTTCTTCCGAAGGACAAACCGGTCGACAAGGACAAGAATCCCCTTCTTCGATGCCGTGTACGAACGTTCATTCAGATCGATCAACTCGCCATTCACCACCAGCCGGAAAAAACCCCGTTTCTTTAACGCTGCGAGCTCTTCTTTTAGTGTGTGCCCCTCGTGTTCACGCATGGGGAACGTGATGAAGAATTTCGATCCTTCCGCTTCCCGTGAAATGCGGTCGACGACAGAATGGACCGAATCCCTCGTTATGACTCGTCCGCAAACCCGGCAGTACGTTTTTCCCACACGGGCGAAGAGAAGGCGGAGGTAATCGTAGATTTCAGTGGTCGTCGCTACGGTTGACCGGGGATTGCGCGTATTTGTCTTCTGTTCGATGGCGATCGCGGGACTCATTCCTTGGATGAGGTCAACGTCGGGCTTATCCATCCGTTCGAGAAACTGCCGGGCATATGACGAAAGGCTTTCGACATATCTCCGCTGGCCTTCAGCATAAATTGTATCGAACGCAAGGCTTGATTTTCCCGAACCGCTCACGCCTGTGATGACCACGAGCTTGTTCCGCGGAATATCGATGCTGATGTTTTTGAGGTTGTGAACTCGGGCGCCCCGGATGCTGAGGACATTCTTTGCAGCAGGAGTATTGTCGACTTCTTTGGGGATTATTGCCGCCTGTATTTTCTTGGCCATGGTCAGAGGTGCAGTAAAAAAAAATCAATTCAATGAAGAATAACGATATAAAGTTTTAGTTGCAAGATTGGGGAGTGCCTTAGTTTGAACGGGCATAACAGAATGCCTGAGTAATGTCATTCTGTCCCAAATGGATCGCTTCGCGACCTTCGGGAGAATCTATGTCAACTCTGCATGAGGATGACCCCTGTGGCGCAGTGTCGTAGATCCTTCGCCGCGCTCAAGATGACAGGACAATACATTTGAAGCTTTCATTATTAACATTCAGGCACTACTCAAGATTGAGTCGAGTGATCCCGTCGTCCATGACCGTCGAATACCGTGTCAAAGAGATCCCGATAAGGAGAAATGTTTGGCAAAGTAATTCGAAAAGGTGTCTAACAAACATACAATCGTCGCTATTGCCTCACTTTTCCCTCCCTTGCTTCCCTCTCCAAAAATGTCTACATTGATAAGAATTTTTTCCAGGATGATGGGCAAGACAAATCTCAAAGGGCTTCCGCTGCAGCAGTTGGAAGCTTTTGTTGCTTCAATAGGAGAGCCAAAATACCGAGCGAAGCAGCTCTTCACATGGCTGTACAAACACCGTGTGCCGTCGTTCGATGCGATGACGACGTTGTCGCATTCACTCCGGGAGCGGCTCAACCAGGAGGCTTCTCTTGAGCAGCTCGCCGTCGCCGAGCAGCAGCGTTCTGTTTCCGACGGAACGACAAAATTTCTTTTCGCCCTTGCCGATGGAATGAAGATAGAAAGCGTCCTCATCCCGCCGCGAAAAGAGTCCGTCGATGCCGAGAAGAGACTAACGCTTTGCATCTCAACGCAAGTCGGATGCCCGCTCGACTGCAAATTCTGCGCCACCGCGACGATGGGTTTCAAAAGAAACCTGACGGCTGGAGAGATCGTCGACCAGGTTCTGACAGTCCAATCCTTGAGCGGCAAGCCGATCACGAACATTGTATATATGGGGATGGGAGAACCGATGTTGAATTACGACAACGTGATGACATCCATCGACATTCTTTCATCCGACATCGGCATGGGGATCAGCCCGCGGCGGATCACGGTTTCTACTGCGGGGTATGCCGAGCAGATCAAGCGGATGGCAGACGAAGGACGGAAGCCGAAGCTTGCACTCTCTCTTCATTCGCTCAACAACGAAACACGCACGCGGCTCATGCCCATCACTAAAAAATTCTCCGTGGAAGAATTGCTTGACGCCCTCGAATATTATTGCCGAAAGACGCGGAAGAACGTGATGTTCGAGTATATTCTCTTTGACGGCGTCAACGACGGCGACGACGATATTAGAAAAATCATCAAGGCATCACGGCGCTTCCCGTGCAGAGTCAACCTGATTCCTTTTCACTCAATCGGATTTACAAACCCGCACGGTTTTTCGGCAGCACTGAAAGGCTCGCCGCAGGAAACGATCATCCGTTTCGCGAAAAAACTGCGGGACGCGGGCATCCCCGTCTTTCTTCGCCACAGCGCCGGCGAAGATATCGACGCTGCCTGCGGCCAGTTGGCAGTCAAGAACGAGGCGGCGTAGAAGTCATCCATAATGAACAGCATCCATAATCAAGATTTTCTTATCCTCGAAACCAGATCATGAATATCATCCTTTTCGGAGCACCCGGCGTCGGCAAAGGGACGCAGGCAAAAATCCTCTCACACATTTATCATATTCCCCATATTTCCACCGGAGATATTCTGCGGGATGCAATCAATGAGCGAACGCCGCTCGGGGTCAAAGCCAACGAATACATGAGTCACGGCAAACTTGTTCCCGACGACGTCATGATTGGTCTGATAAAAGATATTTTGCAGACCGACCGCTGCAAGAACGGGTTCATCCTCGACGGTTTTCCAAGAACTGTCGCGCAGGCAAGAGCCCTCCACCCGATCTTCAAAGAGCTTCACATCAAGGTGAACATGGTGATCAATCTTGAGGTGAAGGAGGAAGAAATCATTGACCGGCTGAGCAAGCGCCTCGTGTGCAAGAGCTGCGGCAAAATCTATAATTCAGAAATCGACCATTTTAGCGTATCAGACAAGTGTTTCAAATGCGGCGGCGATCTAAGCGAACGAGGCGACGACACTCCGGAAACGATACGAAAACGACTCGAGATCTATCGATCAGAGACCGCACCGGTGAAAAAATACTATGAAGAATTAGACTTGCTTCGCAACGTCGACGGCATGGGAGAGATCGTCGACATCATACAACGCCTTCTCACGGCACTGGAAAAAAAGTAACGCTCGATGCCCCCGTCGAAAAAAATACTGCAGAGTTTCGGCTCCAGTGCTTCGCCGGCGGTCATCGCTCACCGCGGTTTTTCAGAAGTGGCGCCCGAGAATTCACTCGCAGCGTTCGAAAAAGCGATCGAGGCAAAGGCCGAGATGATCGAACTCGACGTCCGCCTCTCATCGGACGGCGAGTTTGTCGTTTTCCACGATAAGAAATTAAACCGCACTTCGGAGGGACGGGGCGCGGTCAAAAATTTCACTGCCAAGGAACTCTCGGAAACCGACAACGGCTCGTGGTTCTCACGAAAGTTTTCGCGCGAACGGATCCCGCTTCTTAAAGATATTCTCCCTCTCACGAAACGGGGTATCGGCATCAACATTGAAATAAAACCTGATGTCGCGGGCTACGACGGGTTTTCGATTGAAGAAGAGATCGTCGGGCTGGTGGCGCGTTTCAAGGCAACGCATCGGGTCATGTTCTCATCGTTTAACCATCTGATGATGAAAGCGATCAAGCGCGTCGACAGCAGCATTGTGACGGGCATCCTCTACAATCCGATCGCCGACTTCCGTCACTCCCCATCTCAGCTTGCGGCCCGGGCACATGCCGACATCTTCATCTGCAGCAAATACCAGCTCAACAGCGACGTAATGCACGATGCGCACAAGGAAAACTGCCGGGTGTACGTGTACGGCGTGAAGTCCGAACGCGATGTCGCGCGTATGGTGCGGTCCGGAGTCGATGGCATCATCGCCGACAATCCTGCAATGGTAAAAAAGACGATCGCCTCCCTTCTTCCGTAAAATGCCAACCCGCTCACCAATTGTTTTCACCGGGAATGGTCTTTCGACACTTCCTACTGACACAAGAATGAAGGAATGGATGGGAATCTGTTCCAACGCTCTACAGAGTATTGTCACGAGATCAATACCCTCTTGAAAATGAAAATGATTTGCGATACATTAAACCAGCAGGGGTAAAATTTCCAGGGCTGCGAAGCGCTAATCCCGCACACATAAATGTGCGCCCTGGGAATGCCGATCCACTCAATCGTTTCAACAAGTCTAATCAGCTAAGGCACGGACCGAGCCGCCGGATATTTATGACTATGTCAGACCTTCTGCATCAATATCAGTGCCCGGACGGGTACTGGGACGAGATGTGCGATAAGAATCAGATCCGTCCGCAATACGGCCGAGTGTTTGAAGCACTGCAGTTGTTAGACGGCGTATCATTGCAGCAAAAAGAAAAACTCGCCAGCGAGCTCTTCCTGAATCAGGGCATCACGTTCACCGTCTACAGCGATACTGCCGGGATCGAACGAATATTTCCGTTCGACATCATTCCGCGGATCATCACTGCTGCGGAGTGGAGCCATGTAGAGGAGGGGATCAAACAACGCATCAAGGCGCTGAATCTTTTCCTCAAAGACATCTATTCGGCGCAACAAATTTTAAACGATGGGATCATCCCGCCCGCTCTTGTGGCATCGTGCCCGCACTATACACGCGAAGTCTTCGGCATCGCGGTCCCGTTCGATATTTACGTGCACATCGCGGGGATCGATATCATCCGCGACGACAAGGGAACATTTTATGTCCTAGAGGATAATTTACGCACTCCCTCCGGTGTTTCGTACATGCTTGAAAATCGTGAAGTCACCAAGCGCATTTTCCCCGATATGGTTGCTGCAAATCGTGTCCGCGTCGTAAGTAATTATCCTCTAATTCTTCATCAGATACTTCTGTCGCTGGCACCCGCACAGACCGCGCGCCCTACCGTCGTACTTCTGACTCCGGGCATTTACAACTCAGCCTATTACGAGCACGCTTTTCTTGCGAGGCAGATGGGCATCGCCCTGGTCGAGGGAAGAGACCTTGTCGTCGATCAGAACAAGGTGTATATGAAAACCACGAATGGACTCGAACTGGTGCACGTCATCTACAGAAGGATCGACGATGAATTCCTCGATCCGCTCATCTTCCGTCCCGACAGCGCACTCGGCATTCCGGGAATTATGGGGGCGTACCGAAAAGGGAACGTCGCACTCGTCAACGCCGTGGGAAACGGCGTCGCCGATGACAAAGCGATATATGCCTTTGTCCCTTCAATGATCCGTTACTATCTCAACGAAGAGCCCATCCTTGCCAACGTCCCGACATACGATTTGCGCAAATCCGACGAAAGGAAATTTGTCTTCGACCATCTCGACCAGGTCGTGATCAAACGGACAAACGAATCAGGCGGATACGGCATGGTCATGGGGAACAAGGCACGTGAGGAAGAACTGGTTAAAGCGAAACACGACATCGAGAAAGACCCGCGCGGATTCATCGCTCAGCCGATCATCAAGCTTTCGACCGTTCCCTGTTTCATCGACGGCAAGTTCCAGCCGCGGCATGTGGACCTGCGTCCGTATGCCCTCTGCGGACCCGACGGGATTCAGATCGTTCCCGGCGGGCTCACACGAGTTGCCCTGCGCGAGGGTTCGCTCGTCGTTAATTCTTCGCAAGGAGGAGGGAGCAAAGATACCTGGGTGGTCGATCTATGAGCCCTGCTGCGTCGGCACTGATAACTTTGATTACAAATCCTGAATATCCCCATGATGCTTAGCAGAATTGCCGATTCATTATTCTGGCTCAACCGTTACATGGAACGCGCCGACGGCCTGCTGCGCGTTACGCGGACGAACTATATCATGTCTCTCGACAAAGGCGTTGACAGCTCCCTGACATGGCGCCCCGCGCTGAATATTTTTTCACGATTGGACGCTGAACAATGCGCGATTCTCGAATACGACACACCCGGAGCGCTCAAAAAACTCCTCGTCGACTCGGAGAATGTGAATTCGCTGAAAGTGATCGTGACCCGGGCCCGCGAGAATGCGCGGGGGGCGCAGGACCACATCACCAAGGAAGTCTGGGAACAATTGAACCATATGTACCATCTTGTGAATCAACCAGCGTTCGCGAATAACATTATGGACTTCAGAGCGCTGGAGTCCATCGACGGATTGATGCGGCACAGTCTGCTGTATAACGGCATCACCGAGGCAACCATGCCCCGTGCGCTCGGGTGGCGATTTCTGAACCTTGGCCGCTATATCGAGAGGTCGCTCCTGACCATTGAAATGGCCGACCGGCAGTTTGCGGCGATTCACTACGACCTGCAGGTGCCGCGCGATATCCTGCAATGGAAATATCTTCTTCTCTCTCTTTCAGGATATGAGCTTCATTTGAAAATGTACCGCACGTCCAACCCCAACAAGGACGTTCTTCATCAGGTACTGTTCGACCAGAACTTTACCCGTTCCGTTACATATTCGTTGAGCCGCATCGACAGGTATTTTGCCGACGTCATCGCGGAAAGCACGCATGTCGACAATGTGTCGCTTGCCAGATACTTTAAGAACCTTTACAGCCACATCCGGTATACCGATGTCGATGACATCAACAGAGAATCGGTTCAGTCATTCCTCGCTGATGTCAAGAGCCGGATTCTTGAATTCAGCAAACGTCTGGCACAAAGTTTCTTTTCATATTCATAGATAAGAACATGCCTATCTTCAAAATTCAACACATCACGAAATATCTTTACGACCGGCCGGTGCAGGAGAGCGTCAACGAAGTGAAGATCTTCCCGTACCAGTGCGAGCAGCAGGAGACGCTGCAGTACGAGCTGAACGTGACGGGCCAGCCGGTCATCGATACTTTCCAGGATTATTGGGGAAATAAGACGGGCGTCTTCAACCTGCTGTCGGCGCACAGGGAACTTGTCATTGAAAGCCGTATCGTGGTGCGGGTGATACCGGTCGCATCCGGCGATGACACCGCGGAACAATGGGATCGGTTAAACGCTGAGTTGGAGGCTCAGCTCCACTTGCTCGAGCTGGCTGCTGCACGCCCTGTGGCGAAACAGCATGAGGTCAACCGTATTGCCGAAGAAGTGCGCCACGATAAAAGTGTCGCTTCAACCCTCGAACGCTGCAATGATTACATCTATAAGAACTTCGAATACATCAAAGGAATCACCACCATTGAAACAACCGTGGATGAAATTCTGGAAAAACGAGCCGGCGTTTGCCAGGATTTTGCCCACTTAATGCTTCAAATACTGCGAACGCTCAAAGTACCGAGCAGGTATGTCAGCGGCTATGTCTGTCCCAACAAAACCGGAATGCGGGGTGAAGGTGCAACACATGCCTGGGTTGAAGCGTGGCTGCCTGGACGAGGCTGGACGGGCATCGATCCGACAAACAATATCTGGGTGAGCGATAAGCACGTGAAGCTTGCAGTAGGGAGGGATTTTGCAGATTGTTCACCGGTGAAAGGAACATTCAAAGGCCCGGCGCGCCAACAACTTTCGGTGTACGTTTCGATCGGATACGAAGACGGGCGGGTATTTGAGGAGACCAACAAGGTCCGGCTTCTTTCTCAGCCGGGCCCCGAGCAGGAAGACCTCATCGACGAGAGCCTCGCCGCTCAGCAACAGCAGCAATAGGAAGGCGCTAATTCATACAATCTGCGGCGAATCATCCACCTCGATGATTGCGAACGCCGCCACCGCCGATTCCGAATGGGAGAGCGAGAGATGCACCCTGCTCTTCTTCAACGCTTCGGCAGTTTTCCCGTGCAAAACAACGTTCGGCTTCCCCGACAGCTCGTTCGTCACTTCAACGTTTTTCCACTCAAACTCGCCGCTCCAGCCTGTCGCCAGCGCTTTGCTTACCGCCTCTTTTGCAGCGAAGCGCGCAGCAAAATGCTGTGCGGGATTTTTTCTCGAACGGCAATAGGCGATCTCTATGTCGGTAAAAATTTTCCGAAGAAACGTCTCGCCAAACTCGTCGATCGACGATTGAATCCTTTGAATCTCGATAAGGTCGACGCCGATACCCTGGATCATCTTACATTCTCACGCTGTTTTCTATTCTCACCACTTCGATCAATTCCGCGATGTCGTCGATTTCGAAATCTGCGTTCGATTCGAGGGTGCCAAACGTGTCGCCGTACCGGGCAAACACAGTTTTCATTCCCACTTTGGCAGCACCGACAACATCGCGTTCAGCCCAATCGCCGATCATCAATGCTTCGCCCGGCTCGACCCTAAGCAATTCCAGCGCGCGGCGAAAAGGGGCTTCATGCGGTTTCCTCTCCCCGGTATCCTCGAACGTGACAACATGGTCGAAGATGTGGTGAAAATTCAAGTATGAAAGACGCAGCCATGCTTCCCGCGCCGGTGCATCGGAGACGACGGCAAGCCGGATGCCCATCTTCAACAGTTCCATGAGTGTCATGTAAACATGAGGATACGGAACCAACGCCGCTTCGCGGGCACGCCTGTAGCCGATCACTCCTGCCGATAATATTTTGTAATTTAATTTTTGGAATTCGCCATAGAGGAGCTGGTCAAACACATTCTGAAATTCCATCCCCTTTTCTTTGTAGATCGCGTCGATGCGGGATTGGATATCCTTGCGGCTGAGGTTCAATCCTGCATCGATCATCGCATTGATAGCGGCGTCAATTGCCTGACGCTTCATGAGCATGAAGTCGACAAGGGTATTATCCAGGTCAAAAATAACAGCTTTGATCATTGGGATGAGCGAGAATGTTGAATAAGCGTTTCAACGGCAATACGGTAGCCTGCCGATCCAAACCCGGAAATTTGCGCCTTGCAGACGGGCGCAGTGACCGAATGTTTTCGGAATTCTTCCCGGAGGTGAATATTGGAAATATGGACCTCTATGACCGGAATGCTCAATGCAGCAATTGCATCACGAATAGCGTATGAGTAATGCGTATACGCCGCTGCGTTGAGAACGATTCCCTCGTTCTTATCCGGCTGCGCTGCCTGAAGCTTGTCGATGATCGACCCCTCATGATTCGATTGGAAAAAAGTAAACCTCACGTGAGGGAACGATGCTGTGAGTTCATCCTCAATATCTTTCAATGTCTGGCTCCCGTAGATTTCAGGTTCACGTGTGCCGAGCAAATTGAGGTTTGGTCCGTTGATAACGAGTATGTTCATAATATCTTTTCATCCACGAAGGGCACGAAGAAACACGAAGTGACGAGAAGTCTCTATTTCCCTTTCGTGGTCCTTGGTGTTCTTCGTGGAAGGTATTTTACCGTGTGCGGACAAGCTCGTCTTCGATGAACAGACGAATTGCCGGCTTGATGTACACGTTCTCGATGCCAAGCTCACCGAAGGCCTGCGAAAGCACCGATGCTTTTCTGTTTGGGTTCAGCTTTTTGTTCACAACAATGATACGTTCGTCCCGGAGAAGGCAATAGCCGCCGTCAAAATCGCCTTTCTCATAGCGGATATGAACGCCCATGTCGTGTGCCACAATTTCTAACTCCGACAATGTTTCTTCGACCGTCATGGAATATACTCAATCTTTCAAAGTGACTATGCAGATGGTAATTTCTTCAACGGCTGCCAGATCGCCAGCCCAACGATCGTGTAATACGAGAGCAAGGCGATCATCGGAACGCCGGCGAGAGCCGCGAGCCGGTGGATGAACAGTATCCTGAACTCCGTCAATGTGGGGTTCGCAAAAAAATCGAGAGCGATCATTTTCCAGTCGAGGAGAAGCGTATAGAATTCTACAGGTGAGAACATGAAGAATAAGATGGCGCTCATCATCAACCAGCCGTTTTCTTTGAAGCGGAGCGTTGTCGTCGTCAAGAAAATAACGGCGCTCGTAAACGTAACGACGTAGCCTCCGATGACGATGATGGAAGTAAGACTGATAAGCCGAAATACCTCACGCTCGAGTCCGGCGTCCACATGTTCTTTAAAGTCGAGCGTCCCAAAATTCAGAAGCTCGTTGCCGATCACCGCCCGAACATTGACTGCACCCAGCCAGACGATTGCACTCACAAGGAGAACAAACAACGAAACTTTCGATCTTTGTTTTTGCATTGATGAAAATTAGAACAATTCCGTTTGAGTTGCAAGCGTGCCGGCTTGCGGCGCGCGCCGTCTGACAGTTTTTGGGGAAAGGGAAAATTGTTTCAACCGAGTCGGGCAGTTTATTCGTACAACAAATACTTGTTCCGGACGGCCATAAAAGAATCAACTTCCTTTGTCCAACCAGCGAGAATAACGCCCACCGGAACTTTTTGCTGCAGAGCAATCCGGACGGCGTCGGTTCCCATGACATTATCGAACATCCGTATGCGTAAAGAATCCGAGTGAACAAATATGTCCTTCGCAGGATATAATCCATCTATCGCCTGCATGATGTAGAATTGTAGGCTCACCAGGTTCACCTTGCTCCGGTCCAGCAGGTGGATCTGAACTCCGTTCACTTGTTTCCCCTGCATGGCACCGTAAAAGGGGGTATAAATGGTGGAGCGAAAATAAACGCCCGGAATATTTATGCTGTTCAGCTCATGAGCAAGCTGAGCCGGATCGATCCACGTCGCACCGACAAGCTGAAACGGCAGCGTATATCCGATACCAATACTTACTCCATCAAGCTCCCCGAGGATTCCTGTCGCCGCACAAAACAACGCGGTCGCAGCGTTTGGAATATGAGGCGACGTGGGCACCCACTGCAAGCCTGTATCTTCCCACCACATTGACCGGTTCCATCCCTCCATGGCAACAATCGTCAGCTTGCATTTTCTTCCCCCCTCGAGCCATCCCTCGTTATTCACCATCGTCGCCAATTCGCCGCACGTCATGCCGTACACATACGGGATCGGAAACATGCCGACAAACGATTTGAATTTTGCGTCGAGGACATTTCCTTGTACTGCGATTCCTGTCAAAGGATCGGGCCTGTCGAGAACGACAAATTCGATTCCGTGTTCGGCGGCAGCAGACATCGCTTTTGCCATCGTGGCAATGTACGTATATGAACGAATGCCGATGTCCTGAATATCGTACACCAGCACGTCGACATCCTTGAGCATTTCCGCAGTGGGTTTCGTTGTTTTTCCGTAAAGCGAATAGACGGGGAGACCGGTTATTGAATCGACGTACGAATCGACACGGCTGCCCGCTGCAGCGTCGCCGCGCACCCCGTGTTCGGGTCCGAACAATGCGACAAGTTTTATCTGGTTCGAATGTGCAAAGAGATCAACCGCAGAGACCAGACCGGCTGTCACACCTGTCGGGTTGGTAATAAGTCCTACCCGTTTGCCTTTGAGGATGGAAAAATTGTTTTCAATGAGGACATCGATGCCGGTCCGGACAGCGGGCGAGGTTTCATGCTGAGATTGAGATGAGGAGGTAAATACGACAAAAATAAATAAGAACAATTTCATAATTGAAAAACCTGCGGACTCGGCAATTCAATCGCAAACCGATCCTTCCAAGACGATTTCGTTCACTGCTTACTTATTACTGTTTACTGCTGACTCCGACCTGTAAAACCAATCTGTTCTCATTCTCCTCTTTTCAAAAACTAAATTCCCCTCAGCTTTGTTGCTTTCGCAACGCGATCCAGCGCAAGGATATATGCTCCGATACGCATGGTAACGTTGTATCTCTCCGTACACTTCACTATTTCGGCGAAGCTCTTCGTCATTACTTTTTCAAGCTCGGCGACAACGCGGGCGTAATCCCACCGAAACTGCTGAAGGTTTTGCGCCCATTCGAAGTAACTCACCGTCACGCCGCCGGCATTGGCATAAATATCCGGGACGACCGCGACTTTTTTCGCGGCGAACACTTCATCCGCTTCGTACGTTGTGGGACCGTTGGCCGCTTCGACGATCAGTTTTGCCTTTACCCGGTCGGCATTTCTCCCGTGCAGCTGTCCGCCGAGGGCTGCGGGAATGAGAACATCGCATTTCAATTCAAGCAATTCCGCGTTAGAAATTTTTGCCGCACCTTTCAAACCGACGACAGACCCCGTTCCGGCAGCATGTTCCATCGCGTCTTTGAACCGTATTCCGCGCGGGTTGTAGACTCCACCCTTCACGTCGCTCACGGCAACGACCTTCGCACCGATTTCTTCTTCCAGGATCCTTGCCGTGTGAGCACCGACATTTCCGAAGCCCTGAACGGCGATCGCTGTCTTCTTGATATCGAACTTCAGCGCTTTGGATGCTTCACGAAGGGCAATGCACACACCACGTCCCGTCGCTTCTTCACGGCCCGCGGAGCCGCCGAGCTCTACCGGTTTGCCTGTAACAACCGCGGGAGAGTGTCCATGCCTCCTGCTGTACTGATCCATCATCCAGGACATGACTTGCGCATTCGTGTTGACGTCCGGCGCGGGAATATCTTCCGACGGCCCGATGATGCAGTCGATCTTTTGCGTAAACACGCGGGTCAGTCGTTCCAGCTCGCCCGTCGACAATTGCCGCGGATCGACGGCGATGCCCCCCTTTGCTCCCACAAACGGAATATCGACAATCGCGGTCTTCCATGTCATCAACGAGGACAAAGCCCGCACTTCATCGAGATCGACGTCGGGGTGATACCGGATCCCGCCTTTGTTCGGCCCGCGTGCATTATTATGCTGCACGCGGTATCCGATAAGTGTATTGAGTTTTCCGTTGTCCATGATAATAGGGAGTTCAACGCGCAGCTCACGGTCCGGGGTCTTGATAAGCTGCTTCAACTCGTCGCTCAGCTGCAGCTTCGCCGCAGCAATGTCAAAATTATGGAGCACTACATCGTAAGCAGAAATCGGCGTCTCAGAGGGAACCGGAATGCGAAGAGGCTGCACTGCCGCCTTTTTAGAAACTGCAGCAAATACCTTCTTGTGTACCGTTTTCTTCTTCACTCTTTTCGCCGGCTTATTTTTCACCCGGGGACGCGTCATTTTTTTCTTCGTTCGAACGGTATTTTTTCTTTTTATTTTGCGAGCCATCGCAAACTCCTTTCGCACCGTCTTATGAAATTGAAGTTGAGGAATTCAATGCAATAACGGATCGATGAATCCTGAAGAGAACGAATACGAGGACAACAATCACAAGAACATTCAATACAATGCCGAACGATGAGTACGGCGGGTCTATAAGATTCGAAGCAAGCAGCATGAGAATCGTGAGCGCAAGCAATGTTCTGGTTTGACGGAGGAGCTGCTCGGTATTTTCAGGCTTGGAAGTTTTCATTTGACCGGGGAGCGATGATCGATTTCCCAATTCTTCAGCCACGCAATATCGTACAGCAATTCCAGAAGTGAATCCATTCCGCGATGCGTCATTTCAAAATACGTTGAAATGAAATGCCGTTTGACGTCGTCCGGAGCTTCCTTTACAAGGAGGCGGATGAACGTCGATGCCTTCTCGAGATTTTCGCTGAATTCGAACGACAGTTTGGCGTACCCCTCTCCTTCGCTGCCGATGCGTCTCATAACGGCGTTCGTGTTAACGAGAAATTTCGATAGAAAACAAACGTCATCCAAAACCTGGCGTTGATCGTGGAGGCGGGAAAGTTCGATGAGGGATGCAAGATCGTCGGCGTGGCGAAGTGTGCTCCGGGAATAGTCTTGGAGCGACAATACAAATGAAGCCGTTTCCTGGCTGACGATCATGCACAACGTATGGAGGTGGCTACCGGGTGATTTTCAACGATTTCAATATAGAGCATCTTCAAAAGAGAATCAATAAAAATGCTCTCCCGGCGGGTCAAACTCGAAAATGACTTTAATTGTTGAATGTTCTATCGGTTTTTGGAGGGAAGAAACGGAAAGAATTCCTGAAAAATTTCGGTTCAGCGATTCTCGAATTTTCCGGCTTTGAAAACAACGACCCCGCCCTTTTTCCCCTTCACTTTCGTCCGCCGCAGCCGGGTGAGAGGGTAACTCCCTTTCAATAGAGCCACCGTCGCTTCGGAAACCAGAATATCTGTTTTAAATTGTTTTGTCAGTCCTTCAATGCGCGACGCAAGGTTCACTGCATCCCCGATGACCGTGTATTCGAGCCGGTTCGCCGATCCGACGCTCCCCGCAACGACCTCACCCGTGTGAATGCCGATGCCGATTCGAACCGGCGAGAATTTCCCCTTCGATGAACGTTTCATTTCTTCATTCAATCGCGCCAGCTCGATGCGCATCGCAAAAGCCGCCTTCACCCCCCTGTCTGGATCGTCTTCCTTTGCCAGCGGAGCCCCGAAGAGGACCATCAATGCGTCGCCGATATATTTGTCGACCGTTCCGTCGTAGCGCTCGACAACAGAAACCATGCGTTCAAGGTACCGGTTCAGAACATCGACAATCGCTTCGGCGCTCGATTCTTCAGTCCGTTTGGTAAAATCTCTGATATCGGACATGAGGATCGTGACGGTCCTTCGTTCGCCGCCGAGCCGGAATCCCTGTCCCCCTTCTGCATTCAATCCCTCCTGCAGAATTTTTTCCATCACAGTCGGGGCGACGTATTTCCCAAAAGTATCTTTGATGAAATTTCTTTCCCGCAAACCGGCAATCATCCGGTTGAAACCGTCGCCGATGGTTGAAAATTCGTCCGTCGAATAGATCTTTACTTCGTGGTTAAACGCGCCTCCCTCGACCTCCTTCAACCCGGCCACGAGTTTCTTTGTCGATTGATTAATGTCCCTCGCGACAAGAACAAGGAGGGCTCCCAGCAAAAAAAGGGACGCGACAATGATGGAGATCGTACCCGACCTGAGCGACGATGATTCCGCTGTGAGTTCATCTGTCAGGACGGCGACGCAGACAAGCAGCTTTCCATCGCCGGATTGTGCCTTACCCGCGATAAACCGATCGCCGGAGTAGATGGGGCCCTGGTGTGATTTGTCATCGAGGAATCTGAGTATCAGCGACCGCTGATCAACATCGAGCTTTGAATCCGAAAATGTCACGCCCCCTGCAACATCGTCAAGAATTATTGTGCCGCTTCCGCTGTATGAAGAGACCATCGCATGACGTTGAGAACCATTCAGCGTCGGCAGTAATGACGAAAGAAGCTGGGCTTCCTCGAGAAGATGGTGCTGTTCTTTTTCAACAAGGAGGCTTGTGTGCTTCTTGTTCAGGCTGACGCCGAGGATGAACAACGGCGCCATCCCGAGCATGATAAAAATGACAATGACTTTTGTTGCAAGGCGAACATTGACGACCCGCGAGAAATATTCATCCGGCATCAGCGGAACTTTCGCGTCCAGCTTCTGCAAGGTAGGAACCATCGCTTTCGCCAGTTCAAAGTACTCATACACTGCGTGTGCGACAGGAACGACGGTCAGGTTGATCACCCAGTACATGACGAAGTCCCCCGGATTGATCCCAAGGGACAAATAGTTGTTTCCGAGGATGATGAACAAATTATAGACGCCCGAGCCGATTATTGCGTGAGGAATAAAGACCCTGAGCACAGCAAAAACGGGAAAATTCAATGCACGCTGTTTCGCGAGATACAGGCGTTGGTCCGCGAGAGGATGACCGGCCTCGTCGTGCAGGTAAAAATCGCTGACCGGCTTCAGGTAGAACCGTATCACCAATAGGTCGGCGAAGAGCATCGAAAGGAGCGCGGGTATGAAGAGGGGAACGAGGATTGCAAGCTGCCGGAGTGTTGCATCGAACGTGTAGATGTAAAATGGAACGGCGGGAAACACGGCGAGCGATGTCCCAATGACAACGGTGCGAGTTATTTTCCGTACAAGAGTGCTGTACATTTACTTTTCCATGAACCGTGATACTGCGCGCTTCACTTCATCCACGCCGATATCGTTCATGCATTTGAAGTGCCCCTTCGGACATTCCCTCCTGCCGATGTGCGAGCATGGACGGCAATCGAGAGAATTATTCTCGATAACGACCGACTCAGTGCCGTACGGCGCAAAACCGAATTCCTTTACCGTGGAACCGAAGACGGCAACGACCTTACGCTGGCGCGCGCAAGCGATGTGCATGAGCCCCGTATCGTTCGTGACAATGGTGTCGCAAAAATCCATCGCCGCAGCGACTTCCAGCAGCGAAAGCTCTCCCGAAAAATCTGTTGATGCATTCTCAAAAGCATTGTGATTGATGCGCGAGGCAATGGCACCGCAGTCGTCTGAATCCTGCACTCCGCCGAACACCAGGATCTTCGCATGATATTCTTTCGCAATGCGTGCACAGAGATCGGCGAATTTTTCTTTTTGCCAGCGTTTGGTAAAATGCTTTGCCCCCGGACAAACACCGATCACCTTTTCAAATTCGTTAAGCCGCAACTTTGCCATTTTTCCGGAGACGCCGAACTGGATTTCATCGGGGATGAAGAGCTCCAGCCCCTTTCCGTCATTTGTTATTCCGAATTCCTTTACTGTTTCGATGTAACGGTCCGCAACGGGAACGATTGCTCCGTAAACGTTGCGTTTACGATGAACCAATTGCCAACGGGCGTACAGACGCTTATCGACAATTACAACTTCCTTTGTATCGCAAAAATTCCTGAGATACATCGTCCGCAAATTGTCGTGAAGGTCGACGACAAGGTCATACCGCTCGGCGCGAAGCGTTTCCTTCAATTCCTGGAGCGCGGGAAATCCCCTGGAATCATCGAGTTCATGGACCACCGAAAGATGGTGGCTGAATTTTACGAGATCGGCAAATTCCTTTTTCACGACGAAATCGACCCGGGCTTTTGGGCCCGCAGATGCACGCAAAACCCGAAGCAGCGGTGACGCCAGAACGATGTCGCCGATGGAACTTAATCGAAAGACAACTGTTTTATTAGGTAGTGATCGTTTCATGTCAGATATATTTTCGAGACCCGTTCAAAGTACTGCTTTGATTTTCCACTTGCAACGGAAGAAGTGATGCGATAGACGAAAAGGCGCCGGATCTCGTATCTGAATTGCCCGCGTTGCTTCATAAACACAATGTCCGACATCCGGCGTAAACCTTCTGACACGAATACATTGATTTTCCGGCAGTGACGAGCTATATTTGTCCTGCCATCAATCCAAAAAGGAGTACCAGCAAAAATGTTCCGTCCGTCCACGCTCGGTGAACTGAAGAAAAGCGGCTACAAGGCTCTTCCTGTCAAGGAAGAGATCCGAAAGAACCTGATACAAAAGATTCAGAACAATGAACGACTTTTTCCCGGCATCATCGGATATGAAAAAACAGTCATCCCCGCTCTCATGAATGCCATCCTCGCCAAACACGATATTATTCTTCTCGGGCTGCGCGGACAGGCGAAATCGCGCATGGTGCGCCAGATCCCCACGCTCTTAGATGAGTTCATCCCAATCATTAAAGGGAGTGAAATTAATGATAGTCCTTTCGCTCCTGTGAGCAAGTTCGGAGCAGAAAAGATCGCAGAGCACGGCGATGCAACGGAGATCGAGTGGATCCAGCGGGACGCGCGATTCAGCGAAAAGCTTGCCACTCCGGACGTGACCATCGCCGACCTCATCGGCGACATCGACCCGATCAAAGCGGCAACACAGCGGCTTCACTATTCGCACGAGGGGGCAATTCATTTCGGCTTGATTCCACGCGCCAACCGGGGAATCTTTGCCATCAATGAACTGCCCGACCTCCAGCCGCGCATTCAGGTAGGATTATTCAACATCCTCGAAGAGAAAGACATTCAGATCCGGGGCTTCAACATTCGCATACCCCTCGACGTCATGATCATTTTCACGGCGAACCCGGAAGACTACACCAATCGCGGAAATATCATCACGCCTCTGAAAGACCGGATCGACTCCCAAATCCTTACCCATTATCCCCGGTCGCTCGACGACGCCATCGCAATTACCGAGCAGGAAGCGTGGATCCGCCGTAACGGGATGGAAGCTAGAATCCCCCACTATTTTAAAGAGATCATCGAACACATTGCATTCGAGGCGCGCGCAAGCGAATTCGTGGATCAAAAGTCGGGCGTCAGCGCACGGCTGACGATCGCTGCGATGGAAAACCTCGTGAGTAACGCCGAACGGCGCGCGATCATGCTCAACGAAAAATGCATCGCCCCGCGCATTTGTGACCTGCCGCATGTGCTTCCCGGGTTGACGGGAAAGATCGAACTCGTGTTCGAGGGCGAGCAGGAAGGCTCGATCAAAGTCAGCCGTGCATTAATCGGAAAGGCAGTGCGTGCGGTGTTCAAGAAATACTTTCCGGACCCGCTGCAAAAACGGCAAAAGCCTCAGCAACAAATTCACGAGGACCCGGAGTACGGAAAGGTCGTCGGCTGGTTTGAATCGGGCAACTCGCTCGAAGTTGCCGACGAGATGCCCCTCGCCGCATACTTTACCGAGCTCGACCGCGTGAAGGGGCTTCGCGAAGTGACGAAACGACACATGAAAATTGAAGAGAGCAACAAGGTCGAACTCGCATCGGCAATGGAATTTGTGCTCGACGGCCTGCACCAGAATTCCAAGATCGCAAAAGATGAAGTAGAGCACATGACAACCTACAAAGATATGCTTGGAAGCATCTTTACCGGACGAGGGAGTGCCGGGGATTATGAGATGGAAGAGAACAATTAAGAATTAATAACGAAGAATTAAAAATTAAGCGAACAGTGATAAAAGCGAAGTGTTAGAGGCGCTAAAAGATAGTGTAAAGGAAGATTCTCAAATTCATAATTATTAATTCTTAATTATTAATTGCTTTCATGCGTTTTCTCTACACAAAATGGACTCCTGAATCGAAGACCGATGAGCAGCGGCTTCAAAGCCTCATGCAGCTGTTCAGTCATTTATTAGTCCAGACGAGCGGCGATGTGGAAGAGGCGATGGAGTGGCTGCGCCAGCTTGCGGAGGAATACGGCATCTTCGACGAGAATTTATCGATGGAAGACCTCGTTCAAAAATTGAAAGAGATGGGGATCATCGAGGAAGTGAACAACACGCCGGTGCTGACGACAAAGGGAGTCCAGAAGATCCGCCAGGATGCGCTCAGAGAGATATTTTCTTCGCTTAAGAAAACCCCCATGGGGTCCCACGAAACGCCCCACACCGGCGCGGGCGTCGAACGCCTGAGCGAGACAAAAAAATGGATGTTCGGGGATATGCCGACGAACATCGACCTGACGTCGACCATGACGAATGCGTTCAAACGGGACGGGATCGAGAATTTCAACCTGATCGAGGACGATCTGGAGGTGTACGACACGGAGAATCTCTCGACCTGTGCCACGGTCTTGATGCTCGACATCAGCCACAGCATGATCCTGTACGGCGAGGACCGGATCACGCCGGCAAAACAAGTCGGGCTCGCGTTGAGTGAATTGATCATGACGAAGTTCCCGCGCGATTACATCGCCCTTGTCGTCTTCGGCGATGAGGCAAAACTGGTGAGCATCAACGAACTCCCTTTTTTAAACGTCGGCCCGTACCATACGAACACGCGCGCCGGACTGCAGCTTGCCCGCAACCTCTTGCGGCGGTGCGGCAATGTGAACAAGCAAATTTTCATGATCACGGACGGCAAACCGTCCGCGATGTTCGACGATGCCGGAAGATTGTATAAGAACTCTTTCGGTCTCGACCCGAAGATTGTCAACAAGACGCTGGATGAGGCCGTCGCATGCAGGCGTGAGAAGATCACGATCAGCACGTTTATGGTAGCCCGCGATCCCTATCTCATTAATTTCGTTGAAGAATTGACAAAAGCCAATCGCGGGCGGGCGTATTATTCTTCACTCAACAATCTGGGACAATTTATATTCGTCGATTACATCAAGAACAGGCGTAAACGGTTTTCTTCTTAATTTTCACTCCATTCATACCCAAGAGATATTCTTTTTGAATCAAGAGCAATTTATTCTTACATTGGCTTACGCTATTCTCATATCACCTTGAACAGCAATGAGGAACACATGAAGAAAACAGCCGTACTGTTTATTGCAGCGTTTGTTATGCTCTCAGGTGCAACGAAACTCTTCGCGCTGCCAAAATTCGCCAGCAGGGTCGGCGTGAAATGCGCAGCATGCCACGTAAACCCGACCGGCAAAGGCATGAGAAATACATTCGGTTCCACATACGGCCGGGAAGAACTCCCGGTCAGGACGTATAAAAATGTCATCGACACGGCCGACGACGGCAAGGTGACCAGGTCAAAAGAAGACATCACGAACATCGACGATTTCTCCACCGCGATCACACCGAATCTTTCCTACGGCGCAGATTTTCGTACTTTGTTTTTTTACGAAGCGAACAATAAAACGTCGAGTCTTTTTCAGATGCAGGGAGACCTGTATCTGAATTTCCGGTTGAACAGACAGTTTTCGCTGTACGTTGATAAAGAGTTGTATAATGGGTTCGAGGTTTTCGGTTTGGCCAAGATTTTGCCGTTGGATGGCTACCTCAAAGCCGGCCAGTTTATCCCGTCATATGGTACGAAAATCGACGACCATACAACGTTCATCCGCGGCGGACCGTATTTCCCGCTCAATCCAGCCCTTGCCAATTATCCGCAGGGATTAGTGTTTGGAGAACGATCCGGGCTCCATCCTCAACAAACAGGAATTGAAGCGGGAATTTCGCCGAGCATCTTTTCGCTGCAGGTCGGCATGTTTAACGGCTATCCGAATTCCGGCACCAGCGGTACGAATGCGACGAAATACAAAACTATTGCTGTTCGCGGAGACGCAACAATTCAAACTGAACATATAAACTTAAATTTCGGCGGGTCATTCTATAACGATCCCAACCCGGACCCGACGGAAAAGGCGACGTTCTACGGCGGCTTCGGCTCCGTAACAGTATTTAAGTCTCTGACGTTGAACGGCGAATTCGATTACATCCAGACGCTTGTTGCCGGCGCCCTCACGACCGGTTTGATGAGCTTTACCGAGCTGAACTATGTACTCGTCAACGGCGTCGATCTAAAACTCGGGTATGATTTTTACGATCCGGACAAGAATCTAAAAACGGGGACTGAAGCCAGGGCAAACGTCGGCGCGGAATTTTTCCTGATGAGCGGAGTCGAAGTTCGCCCTTTGTATAGATTTAACATGGAGCAGCCGACAGAAATAAGCAACGACGAATTCGATCTAATGTTCCACTTCTTCCTATAAAGACAACGAGGAGATCATTTTTCATGAAGAATTATTCCTCCACCGGAATTATCATCGTAGCGATCTTTGCCGGCATGTTCGGCTGCACCGACATGGGAAGCAATGTACCACAGCCGGCTTCTGTTCCGACAATAACTGCTCTTCAGCCCGATTCCGCCTTTGTAGGCGACACCCTGAAGATCATTGGAACAAATTTTGGGGCGACGAGAGGGTCCAGCGTCGCCTCGGTCGGCGGCACGACAGCAGACACTTTCTATCTTTGGAGCTCATCCGAAATCGATGTTAAAGTCCCTGCCTCCGCAGCAACCGGGAGTGTTACGGTGACCGTCGGGGGGGCAACAAGCAACGCTCCCGCATTTAAAATTCGCGGAGCTGTTGCTCCAAGCGTTTCTTTCGCCAACGATGTCTTTCCGATATTTCAATCCAAGGGATGCACCGGCTGCCATGGAGGGACAAACAACTTGTTCGTCGACACATATCAGCATTTGATGCTCGGCACGAGTGCCCATGGACCGGTCGTGACGCCGGGGAACGGAGAAGGGAGCACCATAATTAAAAAATTGCGCGGGACGGCTACGTTTGGCGTCAGAATGCCCCAAGGAGGCCCTTATCTTCCAGATGCAACCATCGCGAAAATTTCTCTTTGGATCACACAAGGGGCTTTAAACAATTAATATCTAAGTCAATGAATAGGAGATTTTCAGAATGAAGTTGTTTGTATGTCTCTTTCTCGCGGCACTTTTCACTTCTACTTCCCTTCTTGTTGCCCAGGAAAGTCCTAAACAGAAAAGTAAAGGAGTTTCATTTTCAGGAGATGTCTTCCCGCTCATCAAAAGACGCTGCATGCCATGCCACGCCTCGGACAGTGAAAATCCGAGTGAGTTCTTCATGGAATCGCTCCCCGATATCATGAAAGGGGGAAAACACGGAAAACCGATCATCCCCAAAAAAGGAGATGAGAGCATTCTCGTGCAAAAGCTCAGACCGGCCCCTCCATTCGGCGAACAGATGCCGTTGATGACAAAGAAGAAGTTGACGGACGAAGAGGTCGAGATCTTCAAGAAATGGATCGACCAGGGAGCTAAGAAAAATTAACGCCAACAAAAAAGGCTTCGGAGAAATTCCGAAGCCTTTTCGTTTGAACGATACGCGTTCCGAGTATTATTTTAATAGCACCATCTTCTTTGCCTCCGAAACTCCCGCACTCGTTGTAAGCCGGTAGAAGTACACTCCCGAAGAAAGAGCGCTTGCATCGAATGTGACTTTGTACACCCCTGCCGATTTCACTCCGTCAAACAAGGCAGCGACTTGCTGGCCAAGAACATTATAGATTCTCAATGACACCCGCCCGCTTGTTTGAAGCGCGAACGAAATCGTCGTTGACGGGTTAAAGGGATTCGGGTAATTCTGGTCGAGCTGGAATGATGCCGGAGCCTGTTTCGAGATCTGCTCGATGACACTCGTTACGACATCTCCCGAATTCGCGACCTGCCCACGTATTTCACCTCCGGGATTTGCCGTCGTGTGAACGTTGACATACAACCGTCCTCCCACAAGTTCGCGAAGGAGCATATCGGTCAGCGGTTGAGAGGCATCGCCGCTCGTCCAGTCTCCTTTTGCCGTGTCGTTGGCGAACGTAATGCTCTTGACGACTCCTCCAACCACTCCGCTTTGAGCATCGTGAAAATGAGCCGCTGTAATAGGTCCGCTCAATCCCGTCACGACTCCCTCGTACGAGATGGATCCATCCGTTATCAATCCAACCGAAAATGTTCCCTTTCCCGGAACAAGGCCGACAGGAGCCGGTACCTCTTGCGAGCTGTCCAAGTCTGCGGAGTAGCCGATATCGGTTGACCTCATTACTTGCCCGCGAATTTCTCCGCCGGGATTGGCTGAGGTATGGACATTAATGTATAACCTTCCGTCAACAAATTCGGTTACCATTGAATCGGTAAGAGGTTGAGTTGCATCGCTGCTTGACCATGTGCCTGTTGCTGTGTTATTTACGAAAGAAAGTGTTTTAACAACTCCGCCGGCCGTCCCTGCAGCTGCGTCGTGGAAATGTCCCGCTAAGAGCGGACCGCTGAGTCCATCCACCGTGATGCTGTAATTGATGGCGGTCCCTGCAGAATTCAGCCAGAATGACCCGGTCCCTTTTCCCGGGACCTGCCCGCCCGGCGCCGGAATTTCTTGGACGCTGTCCATAGTCGCGTATGCACTCGATCCATTATTGACGAGAACTTGCCCCCGAATCTCACCGCCGGGATTCGCCGAGGTATGGACGTTGACATACAGTTTTCCTTTGATGAGGTCCCGCAGCAGTGCGTCCGTTAACGGCTGTGTGCCGTCGGCGGTCGTCCACGTGCCGGACACCGTCGTGCCGACGAAAGAAATTCCTTTGACCACTCCTCCGGCAACTCCAACTGCGGCATCATGAAAATGTGCAGCATTGATGCCGCCGCTCAGATCGGTAACGGTCCCTCCGTACGTGATTTGACCGTTCGTTCCAAGCGTCACCCATACTGTCCCAGTACCCGGCACAGACCCGGCCGGCGCGGGAATTTCCTGGGCACTGTCCATCATGGCAGTGAATCCTACGCCCGATTTTAGCAAGACTTGCCCGCGGATTTCACCTCCGGGGTTTGCAGTTGTGTGAACGTTTATGTATAACCGGCCGTCGAGCAATTCACTTAGCAATGAATCTGTGAGAGGCTGACTGGCATCGGTTGAAGACCAGACACCAACAGCGTGATTGTTGACGAAGGTAAGAGTCTTGACGACTCCTCCTGCCGCCCCGGCCGCCGCATTATGGAAATGGCCCGCAGTAAGATTGCCGCTCAATCCATCGACAGTGATATTATAGTACAATTGCGTCGCGTTCGAGTTTAAGACAAATACACCTAATCCTTGCCCGGGAACTTGCCCGGTCGGCGCCGGAACTTCCTGAATGCTATCCATTTTCGCTTTGAAAAATATCTGTCCATCTGCAGCGGAAGCCAGCATCAAAACTGTACATAGCGGCACGAGTAGAAATCGCTTCATGGATCCTCCCTCACTTCTGTTTGTATAAAGGTAATTAGTTATTAGGAAAAATATCTATTGCTCATTCTATCGATGTCACAGCCATCATCGACAAGGAAATTGAAGACTCCTGCGACACGTACCATTGATTCTTATGGGGGAATAGAGCGTATAGAATAAATTACCACGGCAATGGTAATTCTAGGAACAGGTATTGCCTAAAGAAAGTTTCTCAGCAATGATGATTATGCGCATTGTCACATCACAATGAGATGGCGTGAAAGACGCGCAATTACCAGTGAATAATCTGCGTTTTACCGCCAAGGCGGGGAGAAAGGCAGGAGTATTATATGTCTTTATCCTCGTAATTTCTTGGCGTGCCTGATGTCTTAAAAAATACAAGATTATCTGTGTGAACCGGCACTAGGTAAATCTCAATACAACAAATGTGATATCGTCGTCCTGCGGCTTTCCATTCGCCCACAACTCTCCTGTCTTTGAAAAGTACTCGATCATCTCTTGCGGCGTCTTGCCTCCTGCTTCGGCAATAATTTCTTTGACGCGAGAGTATCCCAACGTCTCCTGCTGGCCGTTGAACAATTCCGGAAATCCGTCGCTCATCAGAATAATCGTATCTCCTATCGACAGTTCCGCTTTTTTTTCTTCGTATGGAAAGTCGAGAAAGGCCCCGAGCGGCATTCCTTTCAGCGTCACTTCTTCGACGGTATGAGTTGCCTTCCTGTAGATGAGCGGGGAGGGCATTCCTGCCGACGTTACAACGGCTGTTCTCTCTTTGACTCGCAGCAGGAGCATAGACATGAACATCGACCTCATGTTCAGTTTTTTGATGCTGTCGGTCAGTTTCTCAAAAATGTCCAACAGGTTCGGTGTATCAGAAAATCCGTTGAAGAGACTTTTCGCCGCTACGACCATCGTTCCCGCTTTTGCGCCGTGGCCCGTGGCATCGCCGAGTGCAACGGTAAGAGTCCCGCCTGGACTCACGGCAAAGTCGTAGTAGTCGCCTCCGACTTCGGTCGCAGTTTTCATATACACGGCAATCTCAAGTCCCGGAAGTGCCGGTACAGTTCCCGGCAGCATTGACAACTGCAACGCGCGCGCCTCCTCGAGTTCTTTCGTTTTGCGGGCATTGTCGGCTTCGAGCACGCGCTGCGAGATTTCCATTTCACGCGCGACCCGCTCCTCGGTCGCTATTCGCTCGGCGATTTCTTCCGCAAGCGAAATGTTCTCGAGCGCCGCAGCCGCCTGGGTTGCAACGGACGTCAGCATCCGTTGGTCTTCGTTTGAATACGGCTCTTCTGAAAGCCGCAAACCCAAAACAATCAGACCTGACAAACGTCCTCCCCGGCCCACCATCGGAATAATGCATTCCGGGTGAAGCGGTGCCAGCACCGAGTCCTCCGAGATATTCTCTTTCATCACCGGAGAAAATATCGAACGCTGACCATGTCCGGGCAATTCAGTCAGGAACGGAAGCTCCGTTAGCAATGATCGTATCTCCTTCGGGACATTCCCCGAAACGGCTTCGAGCGATCCCCCCGCTGTGCGAAGATAAATGACAAGCGACTCGGCATGAAGCGCCTGCGTCAGATGCTGCTCGAGCAGTTCGGCCAGTTCGCGGCGGTTCATTGCGGATGCGGATTGTTCCGCCAGATTTTCAAGAATAATTCGGGAATCGTAGGCGCTGCGAAAAAATGCACGATCAATTCTGCCGCTCACCCGCCTGTGCACCGAAGTTCCTCCCCACAAGAGTACCGTCCCGAACACAGACCCGAGAACGATCGCAGAAGCCGGGCCGAGTTGGGTCGACGACTGGAGGTAACTTGAAAGCGAGAGTGCAAACAAAAGGATAAACCCGATGCTGACGATGGAAAGAAGAAACGTAAAACCGCGCTGCACCATCAGGTAGCGGGCGCTTCGCTTGAGCAGGACGGGTATTTCAAGCACACGGTGCTTGACCACGGCGTATGCAAATGAAAGCGGGAAGAGAAAGAGAAGCAAGACCAGAAGCGTGGCCAAAAAAATATCCGTGTTAAATCCAAAAAAATTTTCTGCGCCGGCGCGGAGCAGCGATGGAATGATGCCGAACACGGACCCCCAAAAAATAACGCGAATTTTTCTCCGAACTTCCCGATCATGCCCCTGAGCAAAATTCATTCCAAGTGAAAGCATGCCCAAGACAAAAAAGACTATCAAGACAATAAAAGTGATCTTTCCGGACAGAACATTTCCCGCTATGGCGTGAAATGGCGGCGGAAGAAATGTCTGGCCGGTCCGAAACCCGGATATTGCGAACGACATCCCAACGATCAGCGACATCCATTTGAGCCATGGAAGACGACGATCGATCGGCGCCTGGACAGGAAAAACTGCGAAGAAGAAATAGAAGACCGAAGCAAGCAGGCTGCTGAAAATCGCTTTGTACCCCATGGCGAATGGACGGAGAGCTGGAGCTGCCGCCAGGTTATTCGCAATCGAGGGCGAAGCAATAAAGCTTCCGCACATCAGAGCGAGGAGCCATACGACCGGGTCTTCGACACGGAGGAACAAGACGATCAGGCCGACAACAACGAACGGAATGGGAAAAGAAGAAATAACTTCACCGGCAAGGTACTCCAAACTTCCCTCGCTCTTCGCCGATTGCCGCAGACGAAAAACTCCCGTGACATGAAGGGGAACCGCAATCCCCGGACGCTTGACGCTCAATTCGATGGAGTCTCCCGGCTGGTGTTGATTCCATACTGTGTTAAGGTAGCTGTTGTCGTCAATCGCATGGCCATTGAAGGCAAAGATTTCGTCGCCCTTGAGTAAACCGGCAGCTTCTGCAGGACTCCCCCGATAAACACTTTTGACACTTTGGACTTGTGTAGCCTTGATGAAATCGGTATCAAATCCAAGTTCCACCGCGGGAGACTGGGATTTCGCCCGTGCGTCCACCATCCAGAGGACGCTGTATAAAAGCGTGGCGGCGGCATACACAACGGCCAATGAGATCACAATGGGATACACCCAGGGAGATTTATTCGTTTCCTTTGTTCTCATTGACGCGGCCTTTTCAATTCTCACAGCTCAAAAGCGGTGATTGCTCCAGATACACCTCAGCAGGCGCTGTCGATAATTCTGCTGCCCATGTCAGCGCAAGCTGCATCATTCTTCTATCGTGATGGAATACCGGTTGTTTCCGTTCGCATTCTTTTGTACGACGATCTTGTCTCCCTTTGCTAAACCGGGCCATCGGACGAAAAAGTGTTCATGCGGTTCTTCCGGACCGCGGCATTCACAGTGGTACGATTCTACAAGAGCTTTCTTTTCTTTGGCTCCGACCTTCACTGAAAACCGAGTGCCGACGGACGGAAAGAACTGCAGTTTGTTCTTCAACACAAGAAAATACCGTTGCGCGGCTTCTTCGGATGAAATTTTTCGTTCGTAGATGTTTTCCATATGATCCTCCAGGAATGTATGCCGGATCACAAGGTCCCGGTGATCCGAGCTGCGGTCGCTTCGCTCATAGTGTTCGGCTCTTGAATGAACTTCGATATCGAAAGAAAAAGCGTAGCAGGTCTTAGGAGTTCGTTGAAGCGGCTGAAGCTGCCGGCTATGCTCCACGTAGCCGTGTGTTGGTAAGATAGGAATGGATTGAGTAAAACACAACAAATTGCGCCAAAATAAAGATCGAGTTCATTCGATGTTACGGTATCTGACAAACAAGGTTTCGCCGATCAATCCAAATCCGCTGGACACGCCGATTGGCAGAAAACATTCAATCGACGAGCTGCGGCCCTTTGCCGATTTCCATGATGCCGGCATAATATCTCTTCTTGATCTGGGAGGATTTTTCCACAAAGCCTTCCACCCCATCCCGCTTTATCGTACAAAGGTTGTAAACTTTCATGTTGTGCGGCAAGACATCTGCTCTTTTTGAGGATGGATGCAGTTTTGTGCATGGGAACTCCGAACACTCACAACAAAACTCAACTTTCTTTTCCGCAACGCATTTGTATGTTTCGCATTCTTCTTTTATAACCGGGCATCTTCCTTCAATAGACCGGCACCCGTCGCAGGGTATTTTATCCATAGGTATCCCTCTCGCCATCAATGCACTAAAAAGCCGGGCATCGTTACGGCAAGTATAGAGTTCACAGATCCCGCAATCTATTCCACACGGAGCTGCTAAGCTGAGTCGTTCGGCTGACATCATAGTCATATTGTCCTTTCATTGTCGGATATGGATTTATGTTGGAAGGAGAGCATCGATATGGTGTGTTCACGAAGAGGTTTGGAAATGAGAAGAAACAAATAGAACTCATTCAGCCCTCAAAGGAGGAATCAGGACGTTAGCGTCTTCTCAGGTCTTTTTGTTCCCGCAAAAACCCGGAGGTTGTGTCCTCATTGCTTTGGCACCGTAATTCGCGGTCAAGGTAGCGAGTCAAAAAATGGGAATCAAGGGAAAAATGCGAAGAGGAAAGTTACTTCAATCGATGAGTCGGCATGAAACCACATCACGAATTCAAGTCCTGAAATTCCATTAATGTCAGTCAGTCGCCGTTAGATAATATATCAACTCCAGTCGAACGTCCTTACGTTGCCGTTCAGTCTCCATTTTTCGGGCCATTGATTCGTCAGCCAATCGAGCGGCTCGCCGGCAGGCATCGGTTTCGCCGCGGCGGAAAAACAATATTTGATGAACCGCTTCTGCTCTTCGCCGACCGCATCGGGCTGGGCGGAAATGAAAAGCGGAGCGCTGCTTTCCGCCAACAGACGCATCCATTGTTGATTCTTTGCCCATGGTACATCCCTGGTAAGTCCGACACAATCACCGTCGGCGGCGTAAAACTGATTATGCTGGATCATGCGGAAGCCGAGCGTGTTCACTCCCATTGTGCGCGTACGGTCCCATTCTTTGCCGCTCGTATCATCGCCGATGCGGTTCAACTCGAAAACGCCCGCCGATAGATGGCTCACCGTGTTGCAGCCGATGAGATACATTTCTCCTGCCGCTTCGCGTATCGATTGATAGAGGTGCAACATAACTTCTGCAGTTGTTTTGGTATTGTCGTGAAAACTCCATCCGGCTTCCGTAAGTTCATTGTTCATTTCAAGCCCCCATTTCCCGGTGATATCAAACGTTGTGAAATCGTGTTTCACCATTTCGTAGCCCCACCGGCCGTAGATGGAGATGTTGCGCTGCACATGTGCAATGTTTTCGTCCATGGTAGGATCGAGCACCGGATTCTTTGGATTGTTTCTTCCATGGATTGATGGCAGAAGCAGATTCTGCGGAGCATTGTGAGGCGCGCACAACGGTCTGGTCCATAAACCCGGACGCATGCCAAGCATCCTGATGTCGTTTGCGAGCTTCTGCATGTCCTTAAACTTATCGTTCGGCCGCGAGAAATCATCCTGCCAGCAGCAGTCGCCGGGAAGCAGAGGAGAATACGAGGCCCATCCCGCATCGATCACCGAGAAAGGGCGATTGCCGTTATCAGCAGCTAAATCCGCCAACATCGAGGTATGCTGAAGAATGAGGTCGGACGAATTATTGCCGTAGGCGAAGTACCAGTCATTGATCCCGTACACCGGCGCCCGCGGGAGACGAGGCATCTGGCACATCATGCTGCAGAACCGGCGTGCGGTCGCAAACGTATTTTCATCGCCCGATGATTTCGCGGCGACAATCTCTGCGCAATCCAGCACACGATCGCCCAACTCTACACCGACGCCGCCGCTCTGAGTGTCCATGGTAAGCCGCACGATCCCTGCACCCACTTCCCAATAACAGATAGTATGGCAGCCTGTTTTCACACCGAAACATGCAGTAGCTTCTCCGTCATGCTGGATGAAATACCAGGGCATTTTTCTTTCGAGTGACGGCGGCTGAAAGGAGACATCGCCATACGTTCTTTCCCACTGGTCTCCTAAAACGATCGCCCTGCTGTTCACCGGATACGACCACTGTAACACCACCTGGCAAAGCGAATTTTTGGGAGATCCAACTTTCACCGACAATGTATCATCGGAATGGCGGAGGAAAACAGAAACATCCCTGTACAACCATGCTTCTTGTCCGGATGGAATCAATTCATGCAGCCCGTCCTCAAGCCGCACAAAGACTTTTTCCGGAAGATGCACCATGTCAAACGAATTGCCGGCAGCGCGCGTTTTTCGAACGAACATCAAACCTGCAAGAGCCGTCCCCGAAAGATAAACAAAATGTCTCCGGTTCATAGATTATTCTGTGCGTGAGGCAGCTACTAAAATGTGTGATGTCGGGAGTGAAGAGGTGTTCCCTTGTTCTTTCGCTAAATATCGGCGGCGGCATTGCCGATGCTTAAGAGCTTTTCGATTGTCGCCCAATTTCTTGTCGTTGCAGAAACCCCAAGTCTCTTTTCGATGAAGGTATTGGAGAAGACAGTTGTTCCATATCCTTTTCGGCACAAAATATATGCTTCGCTCCCCAATAAGCGGATCTCGTCGATGTCGCTCTTCACCGCCGCGAGGCTCTCGGCCGCAGCTTTAGCCGGCTTTCCTGAAAGAAAGGAGACGTGCAGCCTTTCCCCTTCTTCGGTTTTAACATATCTAAAAGGATTTCGTTTCGTTGCTTCTTCGATCTCTTTCAGAGTTTTCACGATGACGGGAACTTCATATCCGAACGTTTTCAAGAGTTTCTTTTCGATCTGTGTTCGGAGAACTGGAACATTTTTCTCATCCGATCCAAAAACTACATTTCCACTCTGGATGTATGTGGTCACGCTTTCGAAGTGCAGAGCTTCGAAAGTCTTTTTCAAAGCTTCCATTTTTATGGTCTTATGTCCACTGACATTAATTCCGCGCAACAAGGCAACGTAGACGGCCATTGTATTCACTCCACGACTTTTTCAGGAGACAGTTTGAGCGAGACGAGCGATATCGACATTCTCCACTATCTTTTTTGAATCCCCCGACAGAGTCACGTGGATCATTGCCAACCCCAGATCGTGCAATGTGCAGACGTATTTTGGAAAAAGACCTTTCAGGAGCGGGTAGAATATTCCGAGCACTTCGGCGATTTTGAAAGCATTCTTTAAGCCTTTGATCGGCTTGATAAATCCAGGCCTGAACGCGTACGCGGCTTTGAACGGAAGTTTCGCCAGGTCATTTTCCGTTTTTCCCTTTACTCGTGCCCACATTACTCGCCCTTTCTCCGTGCTGTCGGTCCCGGCACCCGACACATAACAGAACGTCATGCCGGGATTAAGGCGCGACAACGTATTGGCGGCGAACATTGTGAGATCGTATGTGATCCGGCTGTAGTCTTTTTCGTTCTTTCCCACAGAAGAAACGCCGAGACAAAAATAACAGGCGTTAAGGCCTTTGAGATGCTCTTCTACAGAAGAGTAATTGAAAAAATCCGAATGGACCAGCTCTCTTAACTTCTGATGCTTTACGTTGCACGATTTCCTGCCAATCACCAACACTGATTCTACATCAGGATTGTTGAGAGACTCGTGGAGCACTCCCTCTCCTACCATGCCCGTAGCTCCAAAAACGATAGCTCTGATTTTCATTGTCTATACCTCCATATCGTAAAGAGCTTCATGAACCTAACGCCGCTTCTATTTTCTTGTCTATCATAACAACGTGTACTTTGTTACTGCGCGCCTCTTCCACCAGCGCTTCGGCCGCTTCTGCTGCGTTCTCGATTCCCCGAAGTTTTAGCGACCGTCTTTTGTTGTTTTTCGATATCAGGAAAATTTTAGTGCCTTCGACTCCGACAGATTGCAAGTCATTCCATTTGCTTTTGAAAGCGGAAAAAGGGGAAGTGCGTATCTTAAACCCATCAGCAAAAATCGTAAGCCGGCGGAAGTTGGGAAATTTCATATTGAATGCTCCTTTTGCGATCGCTACCAATCCGACGGCAAAATAGAGCCATGCCGGCTGAAAACCCTTCCACGGTTTGTAGATGGTCAACGCATCGAGTATCGTTACCACTCCGCCGAAAACGTCGAACCACTGAATTCCATGCGGCTCTTCACCGGCGGACGACCGCCATTCCTTCACCCCGAATCGCACCAAGGCGGTCCCGGCAATGATATTGGCAATTGCGATGAGAGTGAATTGACCGCCTCCCAGCATGCTGACGCCCGCCACGCTGATCATAATTCCGGGATAAATATCGTTGATCAGCCGTGCCCGCTTTCGACGCTGGCTAGGATGTAGTGTGACGACCCGAACGATTTTTCCTTCCACACATGCTCACTATGATGAACGATATCTTCTCCATGCCCTGAATGGAGAAATTCCTCCCGTCCCCCATTTGCCTGCAAAGAGCAATGACTCAGCCTATTTCAGAATCCCGAGTTGTTTGTATTTCTCCCGATATTTCTCGTAAAGAATTGTGTGCCGTGTTCGCAAGTCGATCTTTTTCCCCTGGATGAATTCCATCTCCACTCTCGTTTCGATCTCGAGCGGATCGCCTGTCGTCACGATGATCGTAGCGTCTTTTCCAACTTCCAGCGAACCTGTTTGCGCTTCGATGCCGAGAATCTTTGCCGCATAGATCGTAACCGCCTTCAACGCCTCGTCTTTCGGAAGACCGTACGCAGCCGCCATCGCTGCATGGTACGGAGTGTTCCGTTCCGCGAATGCCTCCCCTTCACCGGAGATCGCAAACTGCACACCGGCGGCGAATAATTTAGACGGAACCGTGAACGCTGCATCATACGGTTCCCAGTCACGGCTCGGTTCGTCGAGGATCGGGCCGACAATGATGCTGACGTCGTTTGCTTTTAAGAGATCCGCAGCGCGCCACGAGTCTCTCCCGCTGACGATAACAAGCCTGACGTTCTCATCTTTCGCCCACTGCACTGCAGCTTCGATCTGCAGGAGGTCGTTCGCGTTGACAAAAACAGGTATTTTCTTTTCAAGGACCGGGATCATTGCCTCCCACCGAAGATCGGCCAGATGGTATGGAATTCCTTTCGCCGTCTCTGCCTTCTTTGCGACCATGTACGCGCGGGCGTCGGCAAACGCATCGCTGAGGTCTTTCAACTGCTTTGCGTGTTCTTTCTTTTGCTCTTCTTCCGTTTGCCGCACCCACCAGCCATGCGAGATCGTCATTTGAGGCCAATTGACAACCAGCCCGATCGGCGCCTTGAAAACAACATCTTCCTGCGTCCAGCCGTCCATCATGATCGCAGCCGAACGTCCCGCGATCAGTCCCCCCTGCGGCATAACGTTGGCAATGACCACGCCGTTCGCGCGCAATGTTGGAATTAATTCACTCTCCGGGTTCACGGCGATCTCGCTCCGCACGTTCGGTTTGATCTGGCCTACTTCCGCATAATCGTTCGTGGCGCGCACAGCTTCGATCTCTGTCAATCCGACGGTCGAGTTTGCGTTGATGAGGCCGGGATAGATCTGTTTCCCGGCCACGTCGATTTTTTCGGTGCCGGCCGGAAGCGGAACGTTCGTCCCGATCCCCGTAATTTTTCCGTTTTCAAAAATGATCGTTCCGTTGGAAATTTCGGGACCGCTCACCGGATGAATCGTTGCACCCGTCAATGCGATCGGATGATCCTGTTTTTTCGCCGGCACCGGGTCCGATGCAAACAATGAACAATGAACAATCAACAATGAACAATAAAGAATTATGGAAGTGAAATTCTTAATTCTTAATTCTGTATTCTGTATTCTGCATTCTGCGTTTTTCATTGCACTCCTCCGTCGTCGACGTGGCATGAATACGATGATTTCTTCGAAGGCATGATCGGGGTGCTGTTTCCGGACCCGGATTTCTTCGCTGCGAGAATCTTTTGTATCAGTACTGTCCGTTCCTTCTGAACGTCTGCGTTCATCGCCCGGTCTTCGTCCCTGTCAAAGTATCTCCTCCCATCAATCCATGTTTGTTCGCACACGGTGTATGCTGACAATGGAGAGCCGCTCCAGATGACAAAGTCAGCGTCCTTGCCGACCTCAATTGATCCGACACGATCGTCGATGCGCAGCTGCTTGGCAGGGTTGATCGTTACGAACTTCAGCGCTTCCTCTTCGCTCACACCTCCGTATTTCACTGCTTTGGCTGCTTCGGTGTTCAGACGCCGTGCAAGTTCGTCGCTGTCGGAATTGTACGAAACGACGACGCCGACATCGTGCATGAGTGCTCCGTTGTACGGGATAGCGTCGATGACTTCGTATTTGTATGCCCACCAATCGCTGAACGTCGATACCCCGGCGCCGTGCTGCGCCAGCACTTCCGCGACCTTATATCCTTCTAACCCATGCTGGAAGGTTGCAACCCTAAAACCAAAATCGTCGGCGACGCGCATCAGCATCAGAATTTCGTCCTGTCGGTACGAATGAGAATGAACAAGCCGCGTACCGTTCAGAATTTCCACGATAGCGTCGAGTTCAAGGTCCCTTCTCGGCGGGACCTTATCCGGCTCGTCCTTTGCTTTATTCATCTTCTGCTCATAATCCCGTGCGGCACTGAATTCATCGCGGATAATTTGTTCAACTCCCATCCTCGTCTGCGGGTACCGGGTAGTAAATCGATCGCCCCAGTTCGACTGCTTGACATTTTCGCCGAGAGCAAACTTGATGCTTTTCGGAGCCCCTTCGAACTTCATATCGTCTGCAAGCATTCCCCAGCGAAGCTTTACAACCTGATTCTGACCGCCGATAGGATTTGCAGATCCATGGAGCAGGTGGGCAACAGTTAAGCCGCCCGCTAGTTCCCGGTAGATTGCCGCATCGTTTGCATTCACAACGTCGCCGATGCGCACTTCTGCAGAAATAGCTTGCCCTGCTTCGTTCACTCCGTCCGAGATCGCCGTGTGAGAATGGCAGTCGATCAAACCGGCAGTGACATGTTTTCCTGCTGCATCGATGACTACGGATCCTTTCGGAACAGAGATATTCTTACCTATCTTTGCCACTTTTCCTTTTGTATACAAAATGTCGGTGTTCTCAAGATTTCCCTGCGGTCCGCTTGTCCACACAAATCCGCCTTTCACCAAAATATTCTCCGGTTGTTCAGGGAGTGATTTTCTTCCGAATGCCCCGTCGGGATACACGACATCGAACGATGCGTGCACCGCTTCCGGTTTCTTCGTTGTATCGGGAGGTTCAACAAAAGGCTTGATCAATCGTGCAGACCAGAGAATGTTCGTCCCGTCAGGCATTTCTCCCGCCCCGGTGATTGTTGAATCCTGAACGACAGCTGTCAGACGGAAGACTCCGTCATAGCCGAGCGAATCTCCGGCAAACACCAGCGCAAGGTTTTTTCCGGCAAGCCCCACGGTCGAAATCTTCGCTTTGGCCGAACCGTGCGATACCGTCCCGGAAAGTGCCTCCGGCTCGCCCGAGAGGACAAGCGAGCCTGTGTCCTTTTTGGCGGCGGTGATGTTCAGTGTATATGACCACGTTCCCCGCGCTTCGGCCTGAACCGGCGCTTTCACCTCGTACCGCACTCCGTCTATCCACGTTTCTCTGATTTTTGTCTTTTCTCCGAACAACTCACCATCGGCGAGGACAAAATTTGCCGCTTTGCCCGATTCGATCGTACCCAATTGTTTCTCCATCCCCAGCAGCTTTGCCGGGGTCGTCGTCAACGCCGCGAGCGCATCATCGGCATTCAACCCTCGCTCGATTGCCGTGCGAACCTGCATCCTGAATTTTGAGACATCTTTCAGCGTCGATGTCGTCAAGGCAAACTGCACTCCAGCCTGTTTCAGCCGTGCGGGATTCTCCGGCGCAAAATCCCAATGGCGCAAATCTTCGAGGCTGACGTCGAGTGCTTCTTCCGGTGTAGTGACGTTTGGCGCGTCGGGGAAATTTACGGGAAGAATGATCGGTGCGTTCACCGTCTTGACAGCTTCGAGCCGCCGGTATTCATAGCCATTCCCCCGGATCCAGAAGGCAAGTGAAAATTCCCTGGCGATCTTTGCTGCACGCAGAATGTTCTGTTCGTCGGCAGTTTCAAAAATCACCACCTGCTTCCCCGACGCTGCGGCTTGAAGGGCGGAGAGAGATTTATTTTCTTCGGGACGTTCCTGCGCCGGATTCCTGGTGAAAACTCTTAATGCATCAGAATACCAGTTTGCATCGATAAACGTCTGCCGTAGTAACGCGATCGCGCCCATAAGCGAAGTTGGATAAGAATCTCCCAGCGGGTCGCGCGAAAAGGAAGTGTTCTGCGTTACGTTGTCTCTCATGAGCAATGCATTCGCCTCTCCATCTCCAAGCGCAACCAAGGCGCTGGAGCCGCGGATAATGCCGTTCGAGGGGGCCGAAAGTGCCGTCGTGAAACCCATTGCGCGAAACTTCTCGGCTGTTTCCTTGTCCGGAAGGAACTGTTCTGCTCCTGAAGTCTCCGGATGAATCTGCGAGTTCCAATGTGCGGAGCCGCGCTGCGGCTGGGGGTTCGATCCAAGAGTTCCTTGCACCGGCGGTTTCGGCTGGCCGATGTCGGTATACAAATCGATGAGTCCCGCATATGCAGTGAGTCCGGAACAATCCCATACCCTGGCATCGGCGGGGATCGAAACGTTCGATCCTGCTGATTCTATGACGCCGTCCCGAACGACAATCGTCCCTTTTTCAATCTTTCTGCCCGGCGCAACAATGATAGTGAGATTTTTGAGCGCGTGGACTGTCGGAGTATTTTCCCGAATTCCGACTGCCGGCTCAATTTGTGCAAATGAGTCGATGGTGCATAAGCATACAAACACCGCCAACGCGATTATTATCTTTGGCACACAACCTCCGTTAAATTTATGATATCCCACGAAAACTTTAACATCTATGAGCGCATAAAAAATTCCTTTATCGCTCTATCCAAGAACCTCTCCCGGTTGCAAAATTAGGACGAATTACGACAGACGGATACGGTTTTTCGACTGCATGAGACCAGGAAGAATCGTTGAAGGCAGCCGCGGTCCAATTTCCGGTCACGGAATCCGTGACCTTCCATGTTCCGTCGGTCATGATCTTACGCACCGAACCGTCCGAAAGTTCCAATTCACAATAGATGTTCACACCGGCCGAGCCGCCGGGAGAAAACGTTTCTCCTTCCACCGAGATGACGTTCGCGGAATCCGTGAGAAGCGGAAGGATGGCAAACATCTTCACCCGTTGATGTTCTACACTGAGCGAATTCGACGAACGGACATATACTTCGCCAACACTCTTCCCATTCACTGAAACCTTCGCGTGTGTATCGCCGATCAGCTGCAGCGTCGCCGAATGCACATTCTTAGCCGCTGTAAACGTTTTCCTGAAGTACGCTTTCTGCACCTGCGAAGAATCGCTCCGGCCCGGATTCCCCTTTGGATGATAAATCCATGCGCTTTCTATTTCCGGATTTAGCGTAAAATCACCTTTTTTTACCTGATCTATCTTCTCCTGCCAAAAAGCAGCTTGACGGTCGTAGCGCATCATCAGCAAATCAAGTCCTGCCGATTTGTTCGTTGCGAGCCACAGCCTTTCATATTCACTTTTCAACGAGGTCAGATCCTTCGCGACATCATTACACACATCGATGATGGCAGCTGCAGCAGAGTCTTTGTTTGCCCAGAGGCTCAATTGTTCGACTTTCTCTTGAGCTTCGATCTTTTTGGCGAACCATAAATTCAAGCGGGCGACAAATTCCAGATACCGAAGTTGGTCTTCGTTCTTCACGATTTCATTTCTTGCTTTCGACAGCAGCGAAAGGACAACCGGCATTGTCGACGTGATGCTCTGTACTCGGACAGGCAGCGGCAAATATCCCTCTTCCTGCGACTGTCCCCGAAACGGAAGCATCGGATGACGCCAGAGTTCCTGCCAGCTGACGTCATTGCCAGGGCTGGAAAGAATCGTGTACGCCAGTTGAACGTCGCTGCAGCCATCTGCGCCAAAATACTCTTTAAAGAATTTCCTGTTGAACGAATCAACATCGGCGTTCAGCGGCTGCCATGCGCATTCGGCAGTCCATGCATAGCCGTAGTAATTCAGCTCGCGCAGCTCTTCGCCTCCATAATCGTTCCAATTGGAAGTCAGAAGCCCGAGTGATCCTCTTTCAAATCCATCCCGGTTGAAATTCTGAATATTTGCAAACGTATTAAAGAAATTCGGAAAGGGGCCGGTAAACGTCCAGACCGCAGGCGACGCGATGAACGGAAATCCCGCCTTCTTGAAAACTTCAGTACTGCCGTATGAAAACGATGCATCGTAGTGCCAATCGATGATTGTAATATCTTTCGGAATTTGTTCCAGTATTTCCGGCTTGTTGAGAATGATGTCGCCGTACATCATCGGTTTCTTGCCGTACTTTCTGACGATATCGGCAACGCGCTTATAGTGTTCCGCGTGGACGGCGGCGAGCCCGTCCTTCGCTACCCTCCCTTTGTTTGCTCCAAGCCCAACGTCCCACGACTCATCCGCTCCCATGTTGAAATACGGCGAGCTGAACGACGCACACAGCTCGCCGATCATTTCATCCAGCAGGGAGTACACTTTTTCATCCGAAACGTTCAGCGTTTGCGCTCCGGGGAATTCTGCAAGGCCGATGTACTCCGGCTTCGCCAGAATATTTTCCCAGTGGCCCAGAGTCTCGAATGACGGGATCATATCGACATAGTATTTCTTCGCGTACGCATCCACCTCTTTTATCTCCTGCGGCGTCAATGCCCCCCTTCCTTTTCCGATGAGCGGATGGTTCTTGAAAACGAACATGTCTTCAATGTACGGACTGAAGGTATTCATTTTATAATGAGCGAGAAATCGGATGATCTTTTTAAAATTGTCGACCGTTGAGACCTGGCCTCGGCTGATGTCATCGCTGATGCCCCTGATCTTTTCGAGAGGAAAATCCTCGATCGCAGCACCATCGACGACAACGCTCTTCTTTTCCCGATGCATCATCTGTAACAGCGACATCACGCCGTAAAATTTCCCTTTTTCGGATTCCGCGATGATGATGATGCCGTTCGCGTCGACATCGAGGAAATAGCCTTCTTCCTTCATTTCCGGTTTCAGCACTTCTTTTCTCTCCCGCACAAATTGCCTGCCGAATTCGGAGGAGGGGTTCCCGATAAAAATAAAGCTTGCCGGGAGTTTGCGAAGCGAACGCTCGGAGACAGTCTTCAGCGGCGTCCCCTTGTTGCCTGCAATGTCATCGTTGATTTGCTGAGCGGCAAATTGTTCTTGTTTCGTATTCGTTCCGAGAACGATTTTTGTTCCTGGAGCAATCTTGAACCGAGTATTCTTGAGAAGAACCTGGTGAGGCGTTGGAAGTATATTTGGCATCGTCTGAGTATCCTCTTGTGCGATCGCCGTTGGACGAAAGAGAGAAGTTAACAATAGCATTGCAAAGGCAGTCTTCATTGTCCACCCCATTGTGAAAGCCATGTTTGTGAAAGAAATTCGGAAGAATTGGCGTGGTGTAGAATTATAGCGGGGAGTGTGCACAGCATTCTTCAGCGCCAAATAGGACTGCCGAAAATATAAGGAACTGGCCTAACGGATTCAAGAGGGATAGTAAGAAATGAAGAGGGGATGTGAGGAACATTCTTCCAGCGTCGGAGTTACTTCTTCTTGACTACCCTTCCAGCACAAAACTCGAGGTTTGCTCTCCGAGACGTCCGGTTTGTTAGCTGCGCGTTTTTTTCTTCGGAATGTATTTTATCTGCTTTTCTTTCACTACAGCGATTTCAAGAAACGCGGAATAGACGTCCGATCCAAGAAGCCGCTTGATCGTTTCTTCCCGCTCAAGACGTTCCCTCAGTTCTTCGACAGTCCTGATCCCCTTTTCTTTCATCAATTGGAGGACTTGATGGATTTCATGCGACTCACTTGCAACCTCTTTTCCCCTCCTCCCGGACATGATATAGGCGACATCTAGGCCCGCTTTTTCAAGAAGACGGCGTACTTTTGGACCGGGCGAATTGATCCCGGCCAGATAGACATTCAGATATTGCTGATTCTTCTGAATGGCTTCGCCGAACGCCTTGATCGATCCGAACCGTGCAAGTGCTTCTTCCCGCAGCCGGGCGGCTATTTCAGTTTTTTCGGTCACTATAAAGAATAATAGAAGTGCTTGACAAATGTATAATTAATTATTATATTGCCTTCGTTTACTTTTGACCGCAAATGATATGAAAAAAAACGAAAACAAACAAAGCAAGAATGCGATTACACCCCTAAAAAAGGTGTTAAAGGAGGATGGAAGAAAACTGACATGGCTCTCCGCCGTAACGAGGATTCAATACCAGCGGTTACAACGTATTGTCAATCAAGGATATGACCCTAGCATTACTGAAGCGGTGCGAATAGCGGGGGCGCTAAAAAAGCCGTTACCCTCACTTTTCCCCATAGAAGGGCTGACGGAGGCACTTCTCAAGCCTGGTCCAGAGTCGCTTCATCAAGCAGCACCATCGCGGAAAAAAGAACTCCGAAGTTCACATCTGAACTGAATGGAGGTTCATTCCGATCATTCACGAGGGGAACAACCAGTTTCTTGCTGCAGAGATTGACATGCGAACTCTCAACGAGGCAAGGTGCAGCGGCGGATACACACTATAATTGTATGCGTCTAACCAATCCTTTTGAGTGACGCCCAGAACACATAGTCAAGCGTTAAGCAAATTTTGTTGAAATGATCTGATAGAGGGGGTATGCAAAAAGACACTGCACATCTTACCGACGCGGAAGTGGCGTTATACGCAGATGCAATCATCTTCAACTCATTGGATCGATTACCGGATAAAATCCTCTTTCATGTGATGGAGTGCCTTCGCTGCAAAAGGGAGTTGATGGAATTGTCAGCCCTCGTCGAAGCGGAAGAGTTGCGGACCTTTCGGGAACCGCATCCATTTTTCGGAAGAACGATCGCTTGATCAATTCTGAAAAGAGAGGTTTATTCGTACCGCAGCGATTCTACAGGGTCGACATTCGCGGCTTTGCGTGCGGGGAAAAATCCTGCAAGCACACCGATAAGGGCAAGGATGCCGGCAGTGAGCAGCATGATGTTCAATGAAAGGATGGGGCGGCCGAGAAACTGCATGGGCCCGTCATCGGCAGGAATCGTCCGGACGAGTGAAACAACTCCCCACGAAAACATCATGCCGATGAATCCTCCGAGAAAGGAAATGAGGAGCGCTTCGAAGACAAACTGAAAAAGGATGTACCCTTTTCTGGCACCGATCGCCATCTTAATGCCGATCTCTTTTGTCCGCTCCTTTACGACAACGTACATCACGTTGGCGACACCGACCCCGGCGATCAGCAATGTAAGGAAACCGACCGAACCTAGAAAAATCGAAATGCCGAGACCAACCTTCCGGTTCATCGCCTCATCCTCGATGAAATCCCAAATACCGAGAGCGCGTTCGTCCGAGGGATCAAAACGATATTTCCTTCCCAGAACACGATAGAGTTCGCTCTTGACCAGCTTCTGTTTTCCCGGATCGCTCGGCCGGACCACGATCGAGTTCACGTACTGGTTTCCATACATCGTCCGAAACGACGTGTAAGGAATAATCGCTCGCCGGTCGTCCGGACCGTTGTTCATCGAAGTCTGGAGTTTTTCCTGCATGATGCCGACGACGGTAAACGGAACGCCGTCCGCGAGCAACACCTTGCCGATAGGATCTTCGTCGCCGAAAACATCTTTTGCGATCTTTGGCCCGAGAAAAATCACCCTCCGCTGCTGAACGACATCAAGGGCGTTCAAAAATCTCCCTCCCCCCGCAGGATACATTCGCCGCATTTCTTCAAACTCGGCGTTCACCCCTTCGCATTCCGTCGTCATTGAGAGTTTCTTATAGGTGAGGGTCATGTTCGTCCGGTATTGCGGACTGGCTGTTTCAATCGCTGGGATCGATTGGCGGAGCATATCGACATCTTCTTCAGTCATCCGCACACGGCGGCCTTTCGGCAGTCCTTCGAAGCTCAGACCTGTCTCGCCTGGGTACACGATCATGATGCGGTTGCCGGCGTTGATCAATCCATCCGTCAGCCGGTCCGTCAATCCTTCCCCAAAGGAAAGGAGAAGCACGACGGCAATTGTCCCCCACGTGATTGCAACGAGGGTGAGAATCGCACGGGTTCGGTGCGCGTTCAGGTCGTAAAAGAACTCTCTGAGAAGTTCAAACCACATGATATTGGTTCTGCTTAAAGAAAGATGTCGGAGACTTTGCCAACTATGGTAGTGCAGGTTTCAAGATTCTTATCGTCAATTCCGATTGTGTCCGAAATCTGTGTTTCACCTTCGTCGAATCTATGTTCTCAGGCAGTCGACGACATCCAGGTTTGCTGCCCGCCGTGCCGGCATGACTCCCGCCGCAAAGCCGATCACCGAGAGGACGATTATTGTGGCCGCGGTGACCTCCAGAGAAAGCACCGGGGTTCCTACAAATTCCTGGATGGGGACAAACTGCATCGCTGTAATAATGCCGTAGGCTATTGCAAAGCCGATGGCCGAGCCGATTGAGATGATGAAGAATGTTTCCATAAAGAACTGGAAAAGAATGTTCGACCGCTTCGCGCCGACAGCTCTCTTGATCCCGATCTCTTTTATTCTCTCCTGCACCACAATATACATGATGTTGGCAACACCGATCCCGCCGACCGCCAGCGTGAAACTCCCTATTAATCCCATAAAGAGATTGAATGCCAGGAAGAAATAAAAAAGAAATTTATCGAACATGCTTGTGTCCCAGATCCAGACCGCATCATGATCCGTCGGGTCGAACCTGTACCGCTTGCCAAGCACTTCCCGAACCTGATCATCCACTTCTTCCGCCTTCGACGGGTCTTTAGGCTGATAGATCATATTCTGGAGATGAATCTGACCGAAGACCGATGAATACGTCGATGCTGGAATAAAAATCCGATCCTGATCACGGGATTGATACGACGAATTCTGCGTCTTTTTCTGCATCACGCCGATGACCGTAAATGGGACATCGGCAACATAAATTAATCTTCCCACCGCTTCTGTTTCGCCGAATAGGAATTCTTTTACTTTGTCACCGAGCAAAACTACTCTCCTTCGTTCCTTCATGTCGAGATCATCGACAAACCGTCCCCCCGGCTCCGGAATGATATTCCTCATCTCCGCATAGATAGGATACACTCCCGTTATCGCGGGGTTGAGAATATTCTCGCCGACGTGAACGGGAATGCGCCACTTAATGAATTCCGGGCTGATCGCACGGACCCCCGGCACCTGGGACTCGACAAGTTTCGCATCTTCTTCCACGAATGAGATTTGCCGCCCCGTTCCGAACCCTTCATACACCTTCGTCGTCTTTCCGGGAAACATGATGGAAATGCTTTCGCCGATGCCGTGCATGTTGGTGCTCAGTTGTTTTTTGAAGCCGAGCCCGAATGCGATCAGCACGATGATGGCGACCGTCCCCCACGTAATTCCAAAGACCGTCAGGAATACCCGCAGCTTCTGCATGCGGAGGTCGAGAATGAATTCGGAAAGTATGGTCCGGAGTTGGTCCATCGCTAATCGATTTTCTTGACAGGTTTTTCGTACACCTCATCTCCCTCTTTCAACCCGTCGAGCACTTCGACGTTGATCGCGTCACTCAGGCCGGTCTTGATAACCCGCTGCTCTTCCTTGCCGGCTCCGTGCGCAAGTTTCACGATCGCCGAATCGTTTCTAAAGGTCACGACGCGTTCCGGGACTATCACAACGTTGTCCTTCTTCTGGATGATGATGTTTGCATTCGCAGAATATCCGGCGCGCAGGGTCGCGTTGCTCGTCCTTGGAATGAGAATTTCAATAGCAAAGACCGTGGCGTTTTCTTTTTTGTCCGCTTTCAGCGAAATTTTTCTCAGCGTTCCCTGGATCGTGTCTTTCGGAAGAGCTCCGACCTTTAGTTCGGTCGACATTCCTTCTTTTAATTTGCCAACATCGATCTCGTCCACGGTTCCTTTAAATAGCAGCCGCTCCATGCTCGCCATTTTCATGAGGACTGTTCCTTCCTGGTATGTGGTCAGTGGAGTGACCGGGTCGCCGACCTGGACCGCCTTGCTCAGCACATAGCCGCTGATCGGAGCTTTAACAATAGACTCAATTTTGGTATTGCCGATATCGACTCGCCCGCTTTCGAGGAGGGCGAGATTCTCCTTGGCAATTTTCAGATGAAGGTCGCCTTCCTGGGACTTGCGCTGCGCGTCTTCATACTCCTTGCTGGAAATCATTTTTTTCTTGAACATCACCTCTTCACGGGCAAGGTCCTTCGACACATTCTCTACTTCCACCTCTGCCAGCTGAACACCTCTTTTTGCATCCGCGAGTTCCTGCGGCGCCGGATCGGGCTTCACTTCGAGCAGCGGGTCTCCTTCGTTTATGAACGTTCCAGCGTCGGCAAAAATCCGTTTCACTACGCCGCCGACCTTTGACTTCACAGAAATCTCATTCTCCGGCTCGATCGTCCCGACGGCAAGAGCTTTGTCGACGATGTTGCCGCGCGTAATTTTTACCTTCGGGAGTTCTGTCTCTTTGGAACTCTTTGAATTTCCGAAGAAAAGAAATCCCGCTACGGTCAATGCCACTACCGCGAATGATGAAATCATTATCTTCTTTTTCATGAAGATTCCTTGTTGTTGTGCCGGTTAGAAGAAGCCCTGATAGTTGGACTCGATATCAATACGGTTTGTTGGGTGGAAATGTTGCAGAATGAACGCAGAGAATAGGGCTTTTATGACCGGCCCCATGAGGTGCTTTAATGCAAATCCGCTTCCGTGGGCGACACGGAAAGCCTATTTTGCTCGCTCGAGATAATCAACGCCGTCGACGAGGCTTGAATCGTTTTGACCCCACGCAGACGGAGCAGGCCCCATGTCAAACCGGATGGTTGCTCCGTCTTTGATGGTATTGTGGTCGATCCAAGAATGATTCCAGCTTTTGCCGTTCACCTCGCACGATTGTACATATATATTTTTCTCCGAAACTTCGGGCGCCTCTATCCGAAGCGTCTTGCCGTTCTCAAGCGCGATGGAGATTTTCTTCCACATCGGTCCGGTCAGATAATAGAGTGGCTGGCCGGCGTTTGGAAAGAACCCAATGGCAGTAAAAACGTACCACGAGCTCATGGCCCCGCTATCGTCATTGCCCGGAACGCCAACAAGAGTGAATCCCTCCCGTGCAAGTTTTCTGGACCAGAAGATGGCAAGGTCGGGCCGGCCGGCATATTGGAAGGATTGGACTGCGAGAAAAGCGGGTTCGTTTGAAAAATCAATGAGACTGTCCGTTAATCCATGGTTGAGCTTCGCGGCGAAAATTTCTTTTCCCCCGGATATCTTCACCAGAGTTGCGAATTGGTGAGGGACAAAATACGAATACGTCCAAGAGCTCCCTTCGTAGAAATATTCTTTCCAAGATTCCCAGCGGCGTTTCGGGTCGATGGGAATCCATTCCCCGTTGGATCTTTTTGGCATCACAAATCCTTTGAATCCGTCGCTTGCCGCCTCCGAGTTCCAAAGGCTTATCCATCTTTTACTTCGCATCAAATATTTTAAAAAATCTTCCCGATGGTTCAATACGCTCGCGATTTCTGCAGCACAAAAATCGTTGTAGGCGTATTCGAGCGTCTTTGAGCAGGACATATTACCGGCAGGAATCCATCCGCGGGATTTATAGCTCGCCATGACGGTATCTACGATGCCTGGATTTCCGAACCCCTGGAATCCGATTCGGTCATTCTCTGCATTGTGCTTTATGACGGCGTAGGCTTCATCCCAGGGCACTCCGCCTACTCCTTTAACACACGCATCGGCGATAATGTTGTCAACATCGTTGCCCCCTTGCTCCTCGATCATGTCGACGCCGCCAATGAATGAGTCTTTTACCATTCCATTTTTTTTCAGACGCTCGATAAATGATCGGATGTTGCCGCGAACCATCTCCGGCTGGATCAGCGTCATCAATGGAAAGAGCGTCCTCCACGTATCCCACACTGCATATTGATCGTCCCATACTTGAGCAGTGTCCGCGAACCCGGGAAGATCGCCCGTGCGGTTGCGGGGCATGAGCATCGTATGGTAGAGCGCAGTGTAAAATATTTTCCTCGCCTTTGCATCTCCCCCTTCTACCTGAATTTTGTCGAGTACGTTACTCCATGCAGATTCAGCCTCTACACTCACCGTATCGAAATCCCAGCCGGGAATTTCATTGCTCATCCAGTGCTCAGCTTGTACAATGCTCTTGAATGAGACGGCGATTTTCATGAGAACAGGGACGCCGGGCTGAGCGTGAAATTTAAAAAATGCGCCGACGCGGTCGTTAACCTTCTTGAGAGATTCTTCAACATTGGCAGATGATATTTTTCCGTTCATCCACGTACCAAACCCGGATGGCAGAGTGTTGAAGACCGCGCAGAAATAAACGTTGTACGCTCCTGAACCGAAACCTCCGGCATATTTTCCGTACCCGTAAATTTGGCGGAGAACCGTATCGATCGTAACATTTCCTTCAGAAACCGTTCCTCCGACGAATGGAACGATGTCGAGCGGGATATTATGAGTGATATCGATGAGAATACTGCCGTCGTTCGTCTGGGGAAACGTGAAACGATAAATGGCGGAGTGCGCGGCGGGAGTGATCTCTGTTCGGATATTGTACCGCGAAAGAGTTACACCGTATTGATTGGGGCGGACCAGTTCATCGGATTTTGGGGAATCATGATCGGCTTCTCCGACTGCGAGGCCGACCTGCGGGGAAACAAAAATCTGTCCGTACTTTCCCCACCCAATTCCGCTGACGTGCAATTGTCCAAAGCCGCGGATGGGTTGAGTCGGGTTGTATCCGTTCTGATTCGAGTTTGGTGTTTGCGGTCCGGGATTGATCGATCCGAAAGGAAGCTGCGGTCCGATCTCGCAGTTGCTGTCATCCTCCGAAGCGCCGATTTTGGGATCCACAAAATCGACTGGCCGCTCTTGCGCTGCGGCAAAAGGCGACCGCAGCGCAAGAGCGCCGAAGAACAGAAGGAATGGAACGCTGAATATTCTCATGATGGCATGGCCAGTCCTTCCGCAAACCTTTCACCGTTCAATCGATACGCTCACACGTTTACAGATAGAAGAACAAACACATTGGAGCTTTTTCTGAAGTACGCGCTACTGCGGCCAGAGCCAGCCAAAAACTCCGGCAGTCAGGAGTGCATAGATCAATCCATCAACGGTGGACTTAATAGTGATGCTCCACGGTTTGTTATACCAGATAGACGCTTGCCAAAGCGCGGCGGAGTATCCGAGGAACGATGCAGCACCGGCGAACCGGAAGACATGAAGATAGGCCGCTCCAACGGGAAGAGCACGTCCTGTAATATACGCGGCGAATACTCCTATCACAGCGGAGTAGATGAACCACATCACCAGGTTCTTCCCCATAGAAAGATGCCCCTTCCAGACGGTCATCAGCACGACCGGGCCCTTCTTCAGCTTCTCGGCAAACTCCGGCGACTTCATCTCTTCTCTACTCGCGGGGCGAGGCATCATGTACTCGCCCGGCGGAATATCGAGAGGCCGAAGCGCATCCAAAACCTTTTCTTCGTTCGCCAATTTCGGATAGTCATTCTTGTGCCACGGTGAAAGCATGTGGATGATCGAACTCACAATAAATACAATAGCAGAGGACAACAAGATGGGGAGCCAGAGCAGGTGCAGTTGGGTCATGATGATCTCCTTACCAAGCTATTGAATAAAAGAAGGGTTGATTAGAGTTCATTTGCGGGTTTCCGCCGCGCGGATCTTTGCCATCACACTGTTGTGCCGACCATAGCCGAAATAGATAACGAAGCCAAGGCCAAGCCAGATGAACAATCGATACCAGTTCTCCACAGGCAGAGAGAACATTAAGAGGAGGCAGCTGAGGATGCCGAGTATCGGTACCAGAGGAACAAAAGGAGCACGGAACGGCCGTTCCGCATTCGGGTTGGTCTTCCGCATGATCAGCACCGCCGTGCAGACGATGACAAATGCGAGCAGCGTACCGATATTCGTCAGCTCGGCAAGGATCCGCAGGGGAAGAAACGCCGCCATTGCCGCAACGAAGACGCCGGTAAGAATTGTTGCTTTCCATGGCGTTCGGAACTTATCATGGACTGCGCCGAAGAAACTCGTTGGCACCAAACCATCACGCGCCATGGCAAGCAGCACGCGCGGCTGGCTGAGCATCATCACGAGCAGAACGGAAGTAATGCCTGTGATCGCTCCAACGTCGATGATGCGCCTCGCCCACGGCAGTCCCTTTTGAGCAAACGCATTGGCAACGGGCGCGTTGATGTCGATCTTATCGTACGGCACCATGCCGGTGAGTATCGCAGATACTACTATATAGAGGATGGTGCAGATGATCAGAGAGGCGATAATTCCGATCGGAACATCGCGCCGCGGATTCTTGGCCTCTTCAGCATGCGTGGAAACAGAATCGAACCCGATATAGGCGAAGAAAATAATAGCCGCTCCCGCAAGCACTCCTACCGGCGCTCCGCTGGCGCCCGTTTGTCCGAACAATGTATGTCCAAAAAAACTGATTCCGGTGTAACCGAACGGAGCAAACGGATGCCAATTTGCCGGGTCGATATAAAACACGCCGACAACGATCACAAAGAGAACGATCGCGAGCTTCACGATCACCATTCCTGCATTGAAGTTCGCACTCTCTTTGATGCCGATGACGAGGATCGTTGTAATCGCGGCAGTGATGAGAATCGCCGGGACGTCGAAGAATGCGCCGGTCGCAAAAAAATGCCCCGTGTCAAGATTGAAATCGAACGGGGCGTTGGCAAACGAATATGGAAGAATGATTCCGAAACTCTTCAGCAGGTCTTGAAAATGCGCCGACCATCCGTGTGCGACGGTCGACGAACCGACGGCGTACTCGAGCACGAGATCCCAGCCGATAATCCATGCAAAAAGTTCACCAAGCGTCGCGTACGCGTACGTATATGCAGAACCTGCCACAGGCGCCATCGATGCAAATTCAGCGTAGCAGAGCGCCGCAAAAACGCAGGCGATCCCAGCAGCCGCAAAAGAGAGAATAAGCCCCGGACCTGCCTTGTCATGGGCCGCAACACCGGTGAGGACAAAAATCCCCGTTCCGATGATCGCTCCTACGCCGAGGCTCGTCAGCGTGACCGGTCCAAGAACGCGGCGCAGCCTGTTTTCTCCCTTCATCTCTTCAAGAAGCAGGGCAAGAGGTTTTTTTGCGAAAAGATTGTTTGCCATTCAGTACGCTCCGATTTGTGGATGATGGTACGTTGCTCAGGGTGGGGAAAAATATACAAAACCACGGACGCAGATGCCACAGTGCTTTTTCAGAACTGGCCGGTCACTGTGCTCCGCGGGCGGCTGCCTTCCGCCGGCTTCTCACTGGACATCCTTCATGTAAATATCGAAAAAGTGTTTAATCTCGTCCAGTCCGTTTTCGATAAAGTAGGGCACCGCATCGCCGAATGAATGCAGGATAATGACGGCATTCACGTTCGCATCTTTGATCGAGGCATTCGAAATTCTGCGCGACATTCCCTTGTTGACGGCGGAGACCGATTTATAGAGCTCAACGAGCTTGTCAAGATCCCAGTCTGGTTTTTTTCCATCCCTCATCAACAAGAACTGTCCCGTCAGATACGTCGAGACAGTCCGGAAGAGCGTTTCGGTAGGAGTTGCAAACGGCAGATGGAACCGCACCATTGGCCGGAGCTTATCCATCACCGGACAGTTGCTTGTGACCATGTAAACGCCGATGATGGAGCTCAATCCCTTCTGCAGGGTGGTATCTTTTATGTACTTCCGTTCAGGCGTCTCGACTGTCACCCGCGTCCATTCATGCGAAACAGAATCTTTAAATTCTGTGACGATTTGAGAAAGGTTTACCGCTACAGGGCAGTACTCGACGTGCTCTGCAAGAGGGCAATGGTCGCAAGGATAAAAACTTAACTTGGTCCAATCCGGTTTCAAAAGGTCAGCATCCTGAACGAGTTCCAGCGTCGAAGCATTTAGCGTGATCTCAAAGACTTTCGCGCTGCCGTTTTCGAATTCGAATGTGTATTTGAACTGGACGGTTTCTGGTTGTGCTGTTTGATTCATAGTACCCTGTCTGTCACCCTACAAGCGAGAATGCGCTGGTGAGACATAATTTCTTCTTGCTGCTTCGGTCACCTGTTTAGCGGCAGAGAGAAGCTGAAGGTGCTTCCTTTGCCGACTTCAGAGTCTACCCAGATCTTACCGCCATGCGCCTCGACGATGTGCCGTGAAACTGCGAGGCCGAGCACGGTGGTCTTCAGGTCAGCGGGCTTTGCCGTGAGCTGCTCTTTGTACTTGTTGAAGACAAGCGGAAGCTCATCAGGCCGGATGCCGATGCCGTTGTCCGTGATGGAAAATATGACGTACTCTTTCTTCTGACCAAGCTCTGCCTCCGCCTTTTTTGAGACCGTAATCGAAATGATCCCATCACGAAGCGAATATTTGATCGCGTTGTCAAAAATGTTGTCGAATACCTGGGCAATTTTGTCGAAATCAAAATCCACGGCAGGAATGTCCTTCTCGATCTTCTTCACGAGTCTGATGTCTTTCGCCTTGGCAAGGATCTCGTAGCGGGCACACATCATTTCCGTGAAGCTAGGAACGTCAACGGGCTTCCGTTCTATCACCACCAACCCCGCTTCGAACTGCGAAAGGTCTATCATCTCTTTCACCCGCTGGGTCATCTTATCGGTCAGTTCTCCGGCATACCGGAGAAGCAGCGCTTGTTCTTTCGACACCGTTCCCGACTTGCCTTCGATGAGGTGTTCCATTGTCGAGTCGACGGTTGTCAGCGGTCCCAGGAGGTCATGAAAAAAAGTGGACATGTACCGCTGTTGGAGCTCGCGAAACGCCCGCTCTGAGGTCTTGGCCCGAAGGGTTGCTTTCACCCGCGTGATCAGCTCCGTCATTTCGATCGGCTTGACGAGATAATCTTTCGCCCCCTTCTTAAGACATTCGATGGCCGTCGAGAAATCCGCGAACCCGGTCAGCATGATAATCTCCGTCCAGGGGTAATCCCTCGAAATGTGGCCGAGCGTTTCGATGCCGTCCATCCTTGGCATATTAATGTCGAGGAGTGCGAGGTCGATGGGGCCTTTTTTAAGGATTGCGAGAGCCTCCTCTCCGTCTTGCGCCACCTGGACTTCGAAGTCGGCAGCCTGAAGACGAAGTTTGAGCGTCATCCGAAGACTGTCTTCATCGTCTACAACAAGGATTTTATCTTTCATACAGGTTCACTTATAGTTTGAAGGATTAAAGTTGTCTATTCGGTCGGCAGTGTAAAATGAAACGTCGTAAATTTGCCGACTTCGCTTTCTACGCTCATCTTCCCCCCGTGCGACTGGACGATCAGCTTGCAGATCGAAAGCCCGAGTCCTGTGCCTTTCTGTTTGGTCCTTTTTGCCGATGACACTTGCTTGTAACGCTCGAACAGCTGCGGAATCTCTTCTGCCGCTATTCCCACTCCAGTATCGGTAACGCTCACTTTCACGAACGGTTTGTTCTCAGCAAGTGGGCCCTCAGTATCGGTGACGAGCGAGGTTGCGATCGTGACCGAGCCGCCGCTCTTGGTGAACTTCATTGCGTTGCTCAGGAGGTTCATGGCCACCTGCGCAATTTTCTCGGCATCCACGAACACTTCCGGAAGATTCCCTCCGTATTGTTTGATGATGGAAATGTTCTTTTGCTTGAATTGAAGTCCCGTCTCGCGGCACACCGTGTCGAGGATGATCGACACACCGATCTTCTGTTTTTCCAGAGTCATGTTCCCAGCTTCAAACTTGGAAAGGTCCAGAATGTCGTTGATCAGTTCAAGCATTCGCCTCGCCGAATCCCCGGCGGTGTCGAGCAAGCCGAGCTGCTCAGCCGTAAACTGCTTATCTTGGTCCCTGATCTCACGATAGAAATCGATTACGCTTTTGATGCCGTTCAGTGGGCTCCGCAAATCGTGAACCAGCATCGCCATAAAATCGGCCTTTGTGCGCTCGAGTTCAGATTCCGCCCGTTTTACACGAACAAGCATTTTCGTCCGCACAAGAAGCTCTTCGGTGTCGATCGGCTTGGTCAAATATTCGTCGGCGCCAAGTTCCAGCCCCTGCTCAATGCTGCTCGCATCTTTCCGCTGTGCCGTGAGAAATATGACCGGAATTTTTGTCGTCACGGGATTTGCCCGCAGATGCATCAGCGTCTCGAAGCCGTCCATCTCGGGCATTTGAATGTCGAGAAGGATTACGTCCGGGTTTTTTTCCTGGGCGATCGCCAGGCATTGCCGGCCGCTCGAAGCACGAAGCATCTTGATGGGCTTCCGCTTCAAGGCAAATTCCAGAAGGTCGAGATTATCTTCCGTATCATCGACAACTAAAAGCGTTGGTTCTTGATTTTCCATTTTTCCCACCTTTCAAAATATAACTGTTCTTACGTCTTGCGCAGAATCTGTTTGATTGTGTTCGAAAGAGTCCCCTGCGTGAACTCTGCCTTTTTCACGAAGTCTTTCGCGTACGCGTTGAGTTTTTCCCATTCGTCTGCCAGTAATTCTTTGCCGGAGAGAACGACCACGGGAATTTTCTTCCATGTTTCGTCGTGCTGAAGCCGCTGGATAACGTCGAAGCCGTCCATTTGAGGCATTACCAGGTCGAGAAAGATTATCGATGGTGTAGATGTGCTGAGAATTTCGAACGCCTTCGCTCCGGTATTCGCAATTTCGACCTTGAACCCTTCCAACTGAAGCAATCGCTTCACCGCCAGGGTGAAATCTTCGTCGTCATCAACGACGAGAACGAAACGTTCTCCGGAGCCGGAAGCCCGCTGAACGAGAGACAAGAGGCGTTTGGGTTCCGCGGGCTTTGCGATCACATCGATCGCGCCGAGTGATATCGCCAACGGCTTGTTGTCGATGATCGAGTGAATGATCACCGGAATATCTTTCAGCTTCTCGTTCGCCTTCAACTCGCGGAGAACCTGCCACCCATCCTTTTGAGGCATCATGATGTCGAGCGTGATGAGAGCGGGCATCTGTTCGAGCGCAAGTTTGATCCCCTCATCTCCGGAATTTGCGCCCATCACCGAATACCCTTCAGGCACGAGATACTTTGTAAGGATCTCTATGACGTCGGGGTCATCATCGATACAGAGAACTTTGGTGCCGGTCCCGACAACAGGAATCACGGATCGCAAGGCCGGAGCCGAAGCGGGAACGGCTGGTTTCGGAGGTGCCGGTGCGGGCGGCGGCGCCGCCGGGCGGGAGGCTATCGGAGGCGCCGATTTTTCCAATTTTTCACGAAGCTCTTCCGGGAACACGGAAGGAATCGTGAGCGTGAACGTCGAACCTTTGCCGAATTCACTGTCCACGGTCAGGTCCCCGCCAAGGATGAGTGCCAATCGCCGAGAGATCGGGAGACCCAGGCCGGTTCCTTTATATTTTCTGGTGTTGCTGTTATCGATCTGCTGAAATTCTTCGAAGACCTTGCTGAAGTTCTTCGGCTCGATGCCGATACCGGAGTCTTTTACTGAGAAGGAAACCATCCCGTTCTTTTGCGCGACAGTGATGACGATCTCTCCCTTCTCGGTGAACTTTGCCGCGTTGGAGAGCAGGTTGACAAGTATCTGTTTGACCTTCAGGGAATCGGTCTGCAGCGCGCGGAGATTCGGTTCGATGTTCTGCTTCAGCACGATCTCTTTGCCTTTGAGCACACCTTCGACGGCCATCACAGAATTGGCAACGACGTTGGCAGCGTCGTCCATTTCGACGTTGACGGACATCCGCCCCGATTCAAGTTTGGAGAAGTCAAGAATGTCGTTGATGAGCTGGAGCAAATGTTTTCCGTTGCGCAATACTTTTTCGAGCGCCATGTGCTGGTCGGTCGTCAACGGGTCGCCGTTGGGCCCAAGCAGCACCGAACTGAAGCCGATGATGGAATTCAGCGGAGTGCGGAGTTCGTGCGACATGCTGGCAAGGAAATCAGACTTCACCCGGTACGCTTTTTCGAGCTCCATATGTTTCGAGTTCAGTTCTTCATTCTTCTGGGCAACTTCGCGCGTCAGTTTTTGGGAGGCTTCAAAGTTCCGCGCGTTCGTGATCGCAACGCCAAGCTGAGGAACGGAGTTGTTGATGATCTCCTTCTGCAAATCATCGAAGCGGTTCATTGAGCCGAGCAGGAGAACGCCCATTACTTTATCCTGGAATAAGATCGGCACTGCGAGCACCGAGTACGGCGCAACCTCGACAAGCCCCGTATCGACCGAGAAGCCGGAAAGGATGGGGATGTTCTTGACTTCAAGGACTCGTTGTTCGGCTGCGCATTGTCCCGGGATCCCCTCTCCCATCGCGAACGACTTGACATGCTCCCCTTTTTCCTTCAGCGCATAACCGGCAGAGAGTTCAAGAACATTTTTTTCCTCGTTCATCAGATACAGCGCGCCGACCGTCGCTTTTGAGTGGTGGCATAACAACTGCAGGCTGCGATGCTGGACCGTATTAATGTCGGCATAGGCGTTCAGGGCCGTCACGAGCTCGGAATACGCATTGAGCCGCGTATAATTATTTCCCAGCATCGTCGACATCTTATTGAAGTCAGCAGCGAGCTGCCCCAGCTCATCCGAACGATTAAGGTTTATCGGGTCGAACTTGCCCGCCATAATGTTCTGCGTTCCCTCTTTCAGGACACGGACGGGGTTTGTAATGGAACGCGTCAGCACAAAGCCCAGCGCTACCGCGAAAACGGCAAGCAGAATGTTGACCAAACCGATGAATGTTGCGAGGTCCTTTCCGAGGCTTGTTGCACGGTCGAGCCCGTGCTGCTGTGAAAGTGAGAGCTGTTTCGACATGTCGTTGATGAGCGACTTGGCGTTGTTCAGATATCGCGTTTTCACTTCTTGATTTCCCAATGAAGCGACTTCTGTGTCGATGTTCACGCCCGCTTTTCGATCGATCCCCAGTTTGATCTTCTTGTCCCCGATTTCGCCAATCCACTTATATGTGAGTATTTTAACCTCATGAAACGAAGGGATCAGAACGCTGTCCGTCACACTGTTGTCGACGGCGGTCATGGCGTCATCAAATTCCTTGATCGCGCTTTCGTACGATGCCTTTGCAGATTCGTCTCCTGTGACGAGATAAAGATTCGCTTCGTCCGGAGCGTCGGCTAAAACATGGCGGACGTTTTCGACATTTGTGAGGGTCCTGATTTCGCTCGACGTCGATCCGAAATTCTTTTCGATCTCAGAAAGGAGATACAGCGTCAGGAGTGTCATCGCCGTGAGGATAATAAGCAAAAAGGCGAAATTCGCGAGCACTCTCCAGTATAATTTTTTCAACATAGTCGTCTCCTCGACGGTGAGAATATGACACAATGCATGCTATTGAAAAGGAATTTCAATGTCACCGGTTCCATACGCTAGTCTGCGAGATATTTCCTGATAAGAGCGATCAGCTCTTCGGGATCCATCGGCTTCGAATAATGTTCCGCGCACCCGATCTCGAGTGTCCGCACTTTATCCTCGGGCTTTGCCTGGGCAGTGAATGCGATGATAGGAATGTGTCTCGTCCGCGGGTCTCCTTTCAGGATGGGAATCGCGGTCCATCCGTCCATCACGGGCATCTGCATGTCCATAAGAATAAGGCTTGGCAGATGCTCGATCGCTTTGTCGACCGCCTCCTGGCCGTTCTCTGCAATGACAAGTTCCGCACCAAGACGGCTTCGCTGGAGAACAAACGAAACCAAATCGCGGTTGTCCTCGTCATCCTCTGCCAACAAAATCTTTTTGCTCATATTCACATTCCTTTCAGTGTTCAGAATTACTTAGCTCAGCGACGAAACGTAATCGCGGAAATGAGCCAACTTTTCGTTCATGGTAATCATCAGTTCATCCACATCTACAGGTTTCTTCAAGAACCCTTCATGGTGACGAAGTTCCGACGATTGGAGCTGAGGAACTTCGGACTCCTGGCATAGGAGGATGAAGGGGATAAAATTAAATTTCACGGTCGCTCGAAGCAGGTGCAGGAATTTTATTCCGCTCAAACTTCCCGGAGAAAATTCCGTGTGGCATAAAATGAGATTGGGGTTGACCTTTTCAATTTTTTCCAGCGCCTCTTCCGGGTTTCCGGACAAGACCACGGCGTAGCCTGCCGCTTTGAGACGGGGAATCAGTTCGTCTTTCGTTTTCACATTCGGCGAGACATAGAGCACTGTCCCCTTATACTGGTCGGCAACGAGGTCGAGGAGGAATTTCGTTTCATACTCCAGGTACTCTTCCATGGTCACCTGGTAGACTTTCCGCAGCCACTCAAACGTTGATGAAGAGCTCCGCAGAAGCTGGCGTTTCGCAATGACTTCTTTCACCGCATTGCTGTACATTTTTAGCTTCACCTCGCGACGGAGCGATTGTTCGACATTCTCAGGTATCGACAGGGAGAGCGCTAGTTTATGAAGTTCCTCCGCTTCAATATCGTTCGGCGCTCCGTTCATCCAGGATTTTTCGAACGAGTTCCTCAACTGTCTCACGTTCGATTCGAGCTGCTGATTCGTCATCTCTTCTCGAGCTTTCTTTTCCTGCTCGAGTGAGTGCGATAGCATCTGAATTTGTCGTTTCATCTCCTCCAGAGTTGCTTCCATCGCCTTTTGTTCAGCGGGTGTCGGCGCGGGTTCGGCAGAAAGTTCTTTTGGCTTTGGGGCCGGATGAACTGCGGCCGTAGGCGCAGGTACAGGCGGCGCGGCAACGGGGGGCGGAGGCACAGCAACAGTCGGCGGCGGTGGAGCAACAGACGGCGGGGGCGCAGCAACAGTGGGCGGCGGTGGAGCAACAGCCGGCGGCGGTGGAGCAACAGTCGGCGGCGGTGGAGCAACAGTCGGCGGCGGTACGGCAACATGGGCAACCGGCTTTGGGGGATGAGCAACCGGTGCAACTGCAGGCGCCGGCTTCACGGTTGGGTGCAATGGAGCATGGGGCGGCGCTGCTGCTCGAGGAGGCGCAGCAGCAACTGCTGTTGGCGCTGATGGCTGCGGTGCAACAGGCGGCGGTGCGGCAACAGGAGCAGCTGCGGGAACGGGACCGGCTTCCTTTTTTTTCTGTGCTTCGAAATAATTAATTCTGTCGAGAAACGCGACGACGTAGACATTGGCAGGATCCAACTTCTTCGCTTTCTCAATTTCTGTTCGAGCTTCATGAAATCGCGACTCTTTTAGAAACCGATCTGCTGCCAAAAGGCATTGCTTTGCCGCGGCCTTATCGGGGGTACCCGAAGGAGAATTCATGGCGGTATTTAGCGGATTGCTCGTCAAAGAGTTCGAAAACTATTCCTTTTTTCCGGCGGTGTTCTGCCCATGTCCTTCGAATGTGCTTCTGAATTTTACAATTCCTGCCATGTGATGAGCGCATGGACGACAACGAGGAAAACGGAATGACAGATTTTGGAGAATTTGAAAGTCGGCGTTGTCGTGCACCCAGAGGGAGTCGAACCCCCAACCCTCAGATTCGAAGTCTGATGCTCTATCCAGTTGAGCTATGGGTGCAATTTTCGACGTGAAATATACAAAACTTTGAAGGGGAAGGCAAGGATGCCTCATGTAATGGTTTACGCTCCTTGTGGATGAAACTACTTAGTTCAATCGCATCAACCTAAATCGTGCTCTCCTTCTGTTCGCATGACTAGTGGATACGCTGGATATGCCAAATTTGCGAATAAGTTGATTTCAGCAACAATATTGTTTATCCAGCTTAATTTAGAGGAGCGCAACTCTATACGAGGAGATTTAGAGGAAGATCGTTGAAAGGCGTTTGCACGGAGGGAAAGGAGTTGTCGTTTTGAAAGAACAGAAATTTGATGTACAATGTAATCGATTCGCTCAAGTAATTGCCCCAATCGCAAGTCCGGCGAGCGAATCCAAATAGGAAACCCTGCATCCATGCCGTTAATCATCACACACGTCGAGTCAGTTGAACAACCTCATCTGGAAACGTACCGCACGCTCAAGCGGCCTTTGGAGCATCAGAGAGAGGGAATCTTTGTCGCTGAAGGAGAGAAAGTTGTTCGGCGGCTGCTGAACAGCCACGTCAGTACGCTTTCGATCCTTCTTACCGAGGAATGGTTTTCACAATATCAGCGGCTGTTAGAAGCACGCGAGGAGACCATCAACGTCTACATCGCAGGGAAAGAACTGATGGAAACGATCGTAGGATTCCAACTCCACAAGGGGATCATGGCAGTGGCGAGAATTCCCGAACGATCGACGCTGGAGAGCGTCGTCGCTGATGCACATCGTCCTTTCTTCTTTGTCGCTGCCGACGCAATCATGAATTCCGAGAACCTGGGAGTCATCGTACGCAATTGCGCGTCTTTTGGCGCGACCGCCTTGCTTATCGGGGAAACGTCGTGCGATCCGTATCTCCGGCGATCTGTCAGGAACTCAATGGGAAATATTTTTTCACTGCCGATCATATATCTTGCAAATATTGCCGAAGATCTGAAGCGCATTCGTTCGGAGTTCGGCGTTACAGTCATTGCTGCGCATCCACGGACGACAAACAGCGCGATCGACAACATTGACTTTACCGGAAATTGCTGCATTGTGCTAGGAGGCGAAGGACATGGCATCTCGGATCGTGTATTGGCAACCTGCGACTTGGAGGCAGCGATCCCGATGATGAACAATGTGGACTCGCTCAATGTTGCCAGTGCGAGCGCGGTGATCATGTACGAAGTCATGCGGCAGCGGTCTCGAAAAGTTATATAAAAAATCGAGTGTTTTTTTCCGTTTCTCCCTGTGGCTCCTTTGTGTTTTTCCGTGAACCATCAAACGTAGTACACTGAGTGGCACTGAGAATCACAGAGTTACGCAGTGATAAAGTAAAAAAATGTCGAAACGGATGGACGTTCTACCCCGCCCTCTTGCGTCTTCGTTGTAAAATTGAGTTATTTTGAGCGATGGAAACTTTCTCCCTTGGGATTGCATGGAATTGGGTCTACGACTCCGACTTTGTTGCCGGCATAGAACACGCATGCGTGGAGTTAGGATTAACAACATACCGGGTTGAACCCGCCAATGTTTCGGAGACTCTCCAACGACTGCGGTCCGGCGAAATTGCGTTCCGCACTTTTCTGGACCGTGCATCGGATGACGACGAGACATTCAAACCAATAGTCCGACTCCTGGCAAAATCCTCGACGCACTTCTATAACCAGGAGGAACATGTCGACCGCGCAAAAGACAAAGCAACGATGCATCTGGAGTTCATTACAAACGGACTCTATGTTCCGTTTACGATTATCATTTCACCGTACAATAAAAAGAAAGAACTAGAGCTCAGTCTTTCGGAACTTGCGAGATTAGGGAGGCCTTTTATCATTAAACCGGCGAACACAACCGGCGGCGGTACCGGAGTAGTCCTTGGAGCGGAATCTCTGAAGGATGTCATTGAAACACGGCAGCACCATAAGAACGACAAGTACCTTCTGCAGGAAACCGTGAAACCAAAATTTCTTGAGGGGAGCAAAGCATGGTTCCGCATCCTCTACGCCTTCGGCGAAATTATCCCCTGCTGGTGGGACGACGCCACCCACGTTTATCGCCGTGTTACCCCCGATGACCAAGAGCAATACAACCTTGCTGAGCTGAGAGAAGCCATGAAGAAAATTCATGAGGTGTGCGGCCTCGACTTCTTTTCATCCGAGATCGCGTTGACGGAAGGCAATTCGTTTGTCGTCGTCGATTATGTGAACGAGGTCTGCGACATGCGATTGCAGTCCAAATATGCGGATGGCGTACCCGACGATGTCGTGCGGATGATCCAAGAACTGATCGCCAAGGAAACCAAGCGCCATTGTTCATCGTAAAAAAAGAAATTGCTCACGCAAAGACGCGAAGTCGCAAGATGATTAAAAAAAGTATCTTCGCGCGTTTGCGGCTTCGCGTGAGACAAAGTTAACATCACACAGCGACCTTCGGAAGGTGGGTCATCGCTTCCTCGATTGCGGCGGAAGGATATTCAAAGTCCTGAAGTTTTCCCAACCGATATTGCTCGTACGCCGTCATATCGAAATGTCCATGCCCGGAGAGATTGAATGCAATGACCTTCTTTTCTCCCGTTTGTTTGCACTTCAACGCTTCGTTGATCGCGACGCGGATCGCATGCGCTGATTCTGGTGCCGGGATGATTCCCTCTGATTGCGAAAATTTTACCGCAGCCTCGAATGTCTCCAGTTGATTCACCGCCTGCGCTTCAATGTCTCCGTGATCAACCAATGCGCTCACGCTCGGCGCCATGCCGTGGTAGCGGAGCCCGCCCGCATGTATTCCCGGCGGCATGAACGTATGCCCGAGTGTAAACATCTTGACGATGGGGGCCATCGCCGCCGCATCTCCGTAATCGAACGTATATTTTCCTTTTGTTAAAGTCGGACACGAGGCGGGCTCGACAGCAATGATCCTCGCCTTCTTGCCGTTGGTGAGATTCTGATGAACGAATGGGAATGCAAATCCCGCAAAGTTGGATCCGCCGCCGGCGCAGCCGATCACGACGTCAGGATACTCGCCTGCCATTTCCATTTGTTCAAGGGCCTCGATGCCGATGACCGTTTGATGCATGAGAACGTGTCCGAGCACTGAGCCGAGACTGTATTTTTTTGTTCCACCGCTTGTCGCGGCAACTTCCACTGCCTCGGAAATTGCCATTCCAAGGGATCCCTGTGAATCGGGATGTTCGGCCAATACTTTTCTTCCAAATTGAGTCCTATCGGTTGGGCTCGCGTACACCCGCGCCCCGAAATTCTCCATGATGATCCGGCGGTACGGCTTCTGATGGTACGACACTTTGACCATGTACACTTCGAGGTCCAATCCAAAAAAATTGCATGCCATTGCAAGAGCAGATCCCCACTGACCGGCGCCCGTCTCCGTGGTCAGCGCTTTTGTTCCGGCGTCTTTGTTGAAAAACGCCTGCGGGACAGCAGTATTCGGTTTATGCGAACCCACAGGACTGACGCCTTCGTATTTGTAATAGATGTGAGCCGGTGTTCCGAGAGCCTTTTCCAAACGGACCGCGCGGTGCATCGGCGTGGGCCGCCACAATTTGTAAACTTCCCGGACAGGATCAGGAATTTCAATCCAACGTTCTGTGCTCACTTCCTGCATAATGAGATTCATCGGGAAGAGAACGCTGAGAAAATCGGGCGTGACAGGCTGCAACGTCCCGGGATGCAAGACGGGGGCGGGAGCCACCGGCATGTCGGCGTTGATGTTGTACCACGCTTTCGGAATCTTTCTTTCATCGAGCAAAAATTTATACTGATCGCTCATAGTGCTGCTCCATCATGTGATGAGAGGATAATAAATTAGAATTATTTTTCAGACAGGGATACGATATGGTGTCTCTTCAACGAGAATTTTCACGTCGCGGATATCGGCATTCAGGCGAGAGGGACCTTCGAAAGCTGCGCACTACATCGCAATGATGCAACTCGTTCACTTGTACAAATGCCGATCGAAGCGTGAATACGAAAAGGAGGGCGAATCTCTACATGTCCTGATCGGCCAGGACACGTGCAGTCATTCAAAAATCCGTATTGATTATACATTTTGAAAATAAATGTTTTTGCCCAGAATGTCAATCAAATGCCTGCTTTTGAAGTTCGAATTTGAAATTTCGCAGTGATGCAAGAGCGCTTGCCGGTCTTCTAGGTCATGTCCTGATGCGGGCAAACTATTTCTCACCGCATACTTGACTTTCAAACGACGCTTTAATACATTAGCATTCAATGCGTTGCAATCCTACTCACTGACACACCATATGTTGAACAATCGTTCGGAGGATCTATGGCTTCCTGGATACCCAGCATGACGAGAGCAACAGCTCGTCAGGCAGTTGGTTTTGTGGCACTCATCGCGTTTGCAGGCCTCGTCGGATGCGGAGGTTCTTCGGAAACTACTCAGACAGATGCGACCAAGACCGACACAACCGCAGTCCATTCGGATTCAACGATGATTGCCCATGACACAACGGCCATCGCAGCACCTCCTGAAACGACAGCAGTGGCGCAGCAAGCCCCGCCCACAAAAGAGGAAATGCTTCAGCAGCAAATAGAGGAAATCAAAACCGAGAATATTCAGCTCCAGCAGAAACTCGACGTCTCGGATCAAAAGAATAAAGACCTCATGGCAAAAGTTTCCGACCTTGAAGCGGCTCAGATAACGGCACAGGAAAAGGCTGCCAAGCCGTCGTCGGCATCTTCCGCAGGTTCAATGTCAATGAAGAAAGCTTCTCCGGGCAAATCGAGCAACGCAGATATTCAGCACTACGAAGGGGCGGTCTCGCTGGCGAAAGAAAGAAAATTCAAAGATGCGATAAGCGAGTTCCAATCGCTGCTCGACGGCGGAATCAGATCCGACTATGCCGATAATTGCCACTATTGGATCGGACTATGCCACTATGGATTGCATGAATACAAGACGGCGATCCAGCATTTCCAGGAAGTACTGAAATTTAAAATTTCAGAAAAGAAAGACGATTCTCAGTTCATGATCGCTCAAAGTTATGACCGGATGGGGAATCGTGAACAAGCGCAGGTTGAGTATAGAAAATTTGTCGAACTGTATCCCAACAGCGAGTACCTGCAGCGAGCGCAGGCAAAGATAAAGTAATTATTTTGACTGAACAAAAAAAGGCCGGCGTCGTTGATCGATGCCGGCCTTTTCATTTTTCACCGTAACAACCGATTATTGAAACCGCAACACACCGTTCACATCAACCACTTCAAATTCTTCTTCCAGCCTGCGTAGAAAATGAATTAACACCTGGGCTGTTGCGTAGGCGTCGCCGGCTGCCCGATGACGCTGCGAATTCTTGATCCCAAGTTCCTTGGCAACCGGCCCGAGCGATTTGCTGTACAGGTTTGGAAGCAAACGGCGGGCAAGTTTGCAGGTGCAAATGACCGGGTTCTGAATGCGTTCGATCTTGCCTTTTGAGAGAGTACTATTCACAAATCCCAAATCGAACGGCGCGTTATGCGCAGTGAACACACCGTCGCCAAGAAACTCAGCGATCGCAGGAGCTACCTCATCCGCAGACGGAGCGTCGGAAACCATTGCATCGTCAATGCCGGTTAACTCGGTGACTTCGTAGGGGATTGGCATAAGCGGATTAACAAGCGTGGTGTATTCGTCCCACAACAAACCGTTCCGTACTTTGATCATCGCAATTTCCGTGATGCCGCCGTCGCGGGGAGAGAGGCCGGTCGTTTCCACATCCACAACAACAAATGTTGTCGCAGCAATGGATTGATTCAAAAGATCTGCTGGTTCAATGTGCATCAGATCGACCGCCCATGGAGAAACTCATTGCATAGTGCGACATCTTCTTCGCTTCCGATGAAGAGAGGCGTTTTCTGGTGAAGCGATTCCGGGACGACGTCGAGGATTCGCCGGCTGCCGTCGGTAGCGGCCCCGCCTGCCTGTTCGATGATGAACGACATCGGGTTCGCCTCATACATCAGCCGGAGTTTTCCATGAGGATATCGCGTGTCTCCGGGATACAAAAAAACCCCTCCGTACAGCAGCGTGCGGTGAATATCCGCGACCATCGACCCGATATACCTTCCGGAATATGGCCTTCCGGTTCTTCCATCTTCTTCCTGAAGATATTTGATATAGCGTTTGACGCCGGCGTCCCAATACCGGTAGTTTCCTTCGTTCACGCTGTAGATCCTTCCTCTTTTAGGAACTCGGATGTTTTCGTGAGATAAAAGAAATTCGCCGATGCTTGGGTCGAGCGTGAAGCCGTGCACACCGTCGCCCGTCGTGTACACAAGCATCGTGCTTGAACCGTACACAACATATCCTGCTGCAACTTGCTTATAGCCCGGCTGAATGCAATCGGCAAGAGTTCCTTTGCCTGAATTGGAAACGCGGCGGTAAATCGAAAAAATTGTGCCGATGGTAACATTCGCATCGATGTTGGACGAACCGTCGAGCGGGTCGAACAGGAGAACATATTTCCCTTTCGGATAGTCGTCGGGAATATGCAGCACATCTTCATTCTCCTCGGACGCCATCACGCAAAGATGTCCGCCGTGGTCCATCGCTTTATAGATGGCCTCGTCGGCGAACACATCCAGCTTTTTCACAACATCGCCGTGAATATTCTCCTTCCCGGCCAAACCGAGTATATTAACCAACCCGGCCTTGCTCACTTCGCGCCAAATCATTTTAATGGCGAGCGTCAGATCTCGCAGAACGGCGGAGAAATTCCCGGTCGCGCCGGGGTGCTGCCGCTCCCCTTCGATAATATAGCGCTCGATCGTGACGACTTTTTGGGACATACATTAATTTCTCAGATTACTCTGATTACACTCAGATTGCAGATTCCTCAGATTGGGGTGAAGGCGTGCGCAACATCCGAGAAATCTGCAATCTGAGTGTAATCACTCTCCTACTTCCTGTTCTCTATATTGCAATTGATAGAGTTTGTAGTATATGCCCCCGAGTGCGAGAAGCTGCTGATGCGTACCAGACTCCCGGATTTCTCCTTTGTGCATGACAATAATCTTGTCCGCGCTTTGAATGGTTGAAAGACGGTGCGCAATGACGATCGAACTTCTTCCGGCAAGTAATTTTTTAATAGCAGATTGGATTAGCAATTCCGTCTGCGTATCGACGCTCGATGTTGCTTCGTCCAGCACCAGGATCTTCGGATTGTACGCCAGCGCGCGTGCGAACGAAAGCAGCTGTTTCTGTCCGACGGAAAGAGTCGAACCCCGCTCCTTTACCTCCTGGTCGTACTGCCGCGGCATCGTCTGGATAAACTGATCAACGCCTACAAACTCGGCCGCAGCCTTCACCCGTTCGAACGGGATTGCCTCGTTCCCTAGACTGATATTCCCTTTCACATCTCCCGAAAAGAGGAAGACATCCTGCAGCACCACAGCGATGTGCGTCCGCAGATCGGCAACGTTCACGTCTTTGATATTGATGTCGTCGACGAGGATCTCTCCCTTTTGAATCTCGTAAAACCGCGAGAGGAGGCTGATGATCGTGGTCTTTCCCGCTCCCGTATGTCCGACGAACGCAATCGTCTCGCCGGGATTCATCGTGAACGAAACATTCTTGAGCACCCAGTCCTCGTCGCTGTAGGCGAACCAAACATTCCGGAATTCGACCTTCCCTTTCATTGCCGGCAGCGGAACTGCCGTTACAGGATTTGGCAGAATGCTTTGATCGTCGAGCAGCTTGAAGATCCGCTCGGACGACGCCATCGCCGTCTGCATGATGTTGTATTTTTCCGACAGGTCGCGGATCGGCCGCCAGAACATTTCGTTGAATTGGAGAAACGCCATGATCGTACCGATCGTCACTTTCCCTTCGAGCGTTTTTCCCCCGGCATACCAGACGATCAATCCGACCGCAACGGCGCCGATAATGTCGACGGCGGGATAAAATACCGCATAATAAAAAATCGAACGGATGTTTGCGTCGCGGTGGGCCGCATTCAATCCGGTGAACTGGTCATAGGCTTTCTTCTCCCGGTTGAATATCTGGTCGACGATCATTCCCGTAATATGTTCCTGCATGAACGTATTGATCTTTGCGATCTGTATCCGAACGTCGCGGTACGCCTCGCGGGCTTTCTTCCGAAAAAGGAATGTGCCGTAGAACAAGAACGGGAGGACGCTGAGCGACACCAGCGCAAGTTCCCAGTTCATCGAAAACATGAACCACAAAATTCCGGCGATCATGAAGACGTCACTGAAGACCATCACGATGCCGGAGGAGAACATATCGTTGAGGACTTCGACGTCGCTCGTTACGCGTGTAATGAGCCGGCCGATCGGATTCCTGTCGTAGAACTTCAACGAAAGATTTTGCAGGTGCCTGAAGAGTTCCATTCTGAGGTCGAAAATCGTCCGCTGCCCGATCCACTGCGTGAGGTACGAATTAAAATACTGCATCACGCCCCGGAGCGTCAGCACGCTCAGGAACATCAACGCGGTGATCAGCAATCCATGCTCGTCATGGTTCTTAATATTGACATCGACGGCGATCTTTGTAAAGTACGGCCGCACGGCCTCCAGCGCAGAAACCACCATGCTCAGCACGATGCCGAGCACCACGTACCATTTGTACGGACGGAGGTAATGAAGCAAACGCTTCATCAGCTTTCCGTCGTACGCTTTACCGAGAATTTCTTCTTCGTGCATTGTTTCAGTGAAAAGTTAAAAGTGTAAAGTGAAAAATTAGGCCTTCTTTGTTCGTGAGGTTCGAACGATTGCTCCTAGAATCTTCTTTATTTCTTCGGCTTCATTAATAACCGAAGAGAAACGCGACGGCTTTACGATCCCCGAATCCCTAACAAGACGCAGCCAATAGTGAGATTCTCTCGCCTCTCTCAAGGCAACGCTCATTCTATGAGCAAACTCTGGTTTTGAATATGCTCCGATCGCCTCCTCGACATTCGCCCCAATCGAAGTCGCCGACCTCAAGAGTTGATTAGAAATAATCCTCACATCATTTTTCGCGGGAAGCTGCCGCACCATTTTAAGGACCCTAAGTGCGAAATGATAGCTTCTATTGAGAATTTTTATATCCTTATCCTGCATATCATCCCCCCTTTTCACTTTACACTTTTAACTTTTCCTCTCCCCTAGAGTTGTTCCAGCTCCCTCTCCAACAGCTGTTTGTAGTGCAGATTCGCATAGATCCCGCCGTGGTCGACAAGCTCATCGTGACGCCCCCGTTCGACGATCTCGCCCTTATCCATCACGATGATCATATCGGCGTCTTTGACGGTCGATATGCGGTGGCTGATGATGATGCTCGTCCGGTCTTCCATGACGCGTCGCAGCCGTTTGAGAATCGCTTCTTCCGTGTACGTGTCCACCGAAGAAAGAGCGTCGTCCAGGATCAGAATTTTCGGTTCCCGCAGGACTGCGCGTGCAATACTGGTCCGTTGCTTCTGACCTCCAGACAGCGTAATCCCTCGTTCGCCAAGCGGGGTCTCAAACTGCTGGGGAAAATCGTTGACGTCTTTCGCGATTTGAGAGATCTCAGCAGCTTCTCGGATCTGTTCGTGAGACATTCCGTCCACGCCGTAGCTGATGTTCTCGGAGATCGTCTCGGAGAACAAGAAAGTCTCCTGCGGCACACATCCGACATGGGAACGCAGAACCTCCAACGGAATTTTTTTGATATTGATGCCGTCGATCAGCAATTCCCCCTCCGTCACATCGTACAGACGCGGGAGCAAATTGACGAACGTACTCTTGCCCGACCCGGTGTAGCCGACGATGGCGAGCGTTGTCCCTTTTGGAATCTTCAGATCAATGTTCTTTAAGGTTGGTGATACGGCACCCTTATGGGTGAACGAGACGTTCTTGAATTCAATTTCCCCGTTGATGTCCTTAATCAGAATATCGGTTTCTTCCGTGTCCCGGATCTCCGGCACTGTGTCAAAAATTTTCGCAAGCCTCGCCATCGACGCCGCACCTTGTTGAATGATATTCGTGACCCATCCGAATGCGATCATCGGCCATATCAGCATCGAAAGATATGTAAAGAACGCTGTCAGCGTTCCGATGGAGATCTTCCCAGCGATGACCTGCAAACCGCCGAAATACACTGTGATGACCAGTGACACCCCGACAAGCATGTACATCATCGGCCACATGATTGACTGCGCTTTCGCCAGCACGAGATTTTTTTTCAGGTATACCCAGCTCAATTTCTCGAACAGGCCGATCTCGTACTCTTCACGAACGTACGCTTTGACGACCCGGATACCGGAAAGATTTTCCTGCGCCCGGGTCGTGAGGAGCGAGTACTGCTCCTGTCGTTCGTTGAACTTGGCGTGAATAATCTTGCCGAGCTTGTATACGGCGTAGGAGATCAGCGGCAGAGGGACAAGTGCGACCAGCGTCAGCGACCAATCCTTGACGAACATGAGGGTCAGCGCCATCGAAAACGTCATGAAGGTGTCGGATGGATACATGATCCCCGGGCCGAGCGCGTTGCGCACGGCAGAGATGTCGTTCGTTGCGTGAGCCATCAGATCGCCCGTCGGCGTGTTCTGGAAATAGTTGAGAGGGAGCTTTTGTATGTGGGCAAGAAAGTCGTTGCGCAGATCGTATTCGATCTTGCGCGAGACGACAATGATCGTCTGCCGCGTAAGAAAGGTCATAAATCCGGCAACGAGCGCAAAGCCGACGATCAATCCGGCATCCCTGATAAGCTTTGAATACTGGAGAACCCCGGAATCGACGCCGTGTTTGATCGTATCGACGGCATTTCCTATGAAAAGCGGCGTCGCCACGACGAACAAGTTGCTGATGACAACAGTGCAAACGCCCCACAGGAGAGTGCGTTGGTACTTGGCGAGGTATGGTCGAAGACGGAGGAGTGATTTCATGAAGGCAATTAAGAATTATGAATTATGAATTAAAAGTGAAACACTGAAGAGGTTAGAGCAACATCTCATGAACTCTTCACTTTTCACTTTCCATTGTTTCTTATTCAATAACTGCAAACTTCGTATACGGCTGCAGCACCTTCGGGAGGATGACCTTTCCCTCCGGCGTTTGATAATGCTCGAGCAGCGCCGCGACAACGCGCGGGAGCGCGAGGGCTGAACCGTTTAACGTGTGCACGAACTCCTGTCTTCCGGTTTCCGATGATTTATACTTGATGTTCATCCTTCTTGCTTGGAACGCTTCGAAGTTGCTGCACGAAGAGACCTCGAGCCATTTTTGCTGCCCCGGCGCCCAGACTTCCAGATCGTATTTTTTTGTCTGCGTGAATCCCATGTCGCCGGTGCACATGAGCAGTGTGTGATACGGAAGGCCGAGCACCTGCAGCAGACGTTCCGCATCTTGCCGGAGAGACTCCAACTCGTCATACGACCTTGAGGGCAAAACAAATTTCACCAGTTCCACTTTGTCGAACTGGTGAAGACGATTCAACCCGCGGACATCCTTCCCATAGGATCCGGCTTCACGGCGAAAACAGGGCGTATAGGCAGCATATTGAACAGGCAGAGCCTTCTCTTCAAACACTTCTTTTCGGTGAAAGTTCGTTACCGGGACTTCTGCGGTAGGTATCATATAGTATCCATCCCGCTCCGCGGTGTACATGAGGTCTTCCTTGTCAGGAATTTGCCCCGTGCCGCGCGCGCTTTCTTCATTGACGACAAGCGGGGCGCTCATTTCCGTGTAGCCTCTCTCAGATGCCTGATCCAGGAAGAAATTGATGAGCGCGCGTTCGAGAGCCGCTCCCTTTCCAACATAAAACGGGAAGCCCGCCCCCGCTACTTTTGCGCCGCGTCCGAAATCGATAATGGCAAGTTTCTCAGCAAGTTCCCAATGCGGTTTCAATTCAAAATCCGGCGACAGCTTTTCACCCCAAGCAAAAATTTCTTTATTGTCTTGCGGAGACGCCCCAATAGGCACGGAAGCGTGGGGAATATTCGGAATTGTAAGAAGCAAAGCGTCGAGGCGTTCCTGCACTGCCTTCAGCTCTTCATCGATCGCCTGGATTCTATTTTTCACTCCGTTCATTTCAGCAATGACAGCAGAGGCATCCTCGCGCGCTTTCTTCATGTCTCCTATTTTCCCGGAGACTTCGTTGCGTTTGGCTTTCAGGACTTCGCCTTCCTGAATGAATCCACGGCGCTGCTCATCGAGTGAAATGATCTCATCCACATTATCGACTTCACGTTTCGCCTTGATTCCCTGTTTAACAAGGTCAGTGTGCTCACGGATAAATTTTAAGTCTAGCATTGTTGTCGGTTAACGCCGCTCTGTTTTGAATTTTGGGTGTTAGGAATTAGGAGTTGGTTCTTCTTACTTCTTACTGTTTACTGATCACTGAACACTGCTCGCTGTCTACTGCGTCACTTGCATCGTCACTAGCATCGCGTCGCTGGAACTGCCGAATTTCACTTTCTCTATGGAAATGGGTTCGACCTTTTGACCTTTCATCGTATAGATCTGCTGTTCGCTCTTTTGAGTTGACTCTTGGAGCGAATTTGCCGCGGCAAAACGTTCCTGCATTTTCGCCGCGGCTTTTCCGGATATCGGCTCGCAGAAATATCCGCAGACGATGAAAGGAACATTGTCGTACGATTGTGCAATTGAAGTTATCTGGACCGCTTCCTTTATCCGTTCAGAAGGGGATCCATCATCCAGTTCGGTCGATGACACTCCGACTTCCTTCAATCCGACATCGATCACTCCGAATGCAAGCGAGCGGCGGACTTTTCCATCCTCAACCGGGAGTTCCTGCACTACGGTCTGTTTCACCGGGTACGTACTAAAAAGAGCGTTGCCCGAATCAAACCCTTCGAAATATCTCGCCTTGCCGAAATAGTCGTACATCTCGGTTTGTTTCGCAAGCTCCTGGACAGCATCGAACTCAGAGTTCCCTTCCTGCGGCCTCTCTATCTCTTGGACCGCAACAATATCTGCGGCGGTCGATTTGATGAGCTTGGCGAGCTTTCGGACGTCGCTCTTTCCCTTCAAGGTATGACGAACATTCACCGATAAAATTTTGAATGTCGATGTGAGAGGTTTCTTTTCGGCCGGAGGAGCAACAGTCGTTTCCTTTGTCGGCGAGCAGGAGCTCAGCACCATCGCAAGAAGAGCAACGGCGGCAATTGCGGACTCCAACCTCATCCGCTGAACCGAGAAAAATGTCATGGCCATATTAGTTCAAAGTTAAATGCAAGAGTTCCCGTTTCAACAATTCAAGACCTTGGACTAACGTCATTGGATGAAAATCTAATTCCTTTTCTGCTTTCAGCGTCACCAGGCTTGTGACCATTGGGCGCAGTGCCGTCTGGCGAAGTTCGCTGCTTTTTGCTTTTTGAATGAGGGATGAGTTAAGCCCGAATACCTCGGCCGCTTTATGGGCAAATTCATTTCTGCTGACGGCTACTGCTCCCCCGATGTGAAAGAGGCCCGACCGTTCCTGTTCGATTACGTTGACCACGCCCGCAGCGAGGTCGCTCACATGCGTTGGATTGCCGATCTGGTCGTCAACGCATCGTATGCTTTTCCCTTCGCGCAGACTGTTGATCACCCACAAAGCAAAATTATTTTTTACATTAATGCCCGTTCCGTAAACGGTAATTGCCCTCAGGATGGCAGAAGAAACTCCGCCCGAAAGAATCACATTCTCTCCGGCAAGTTTTGTCTTGCCGTAATAATTCACCGGATTGACCCGGTCCGTCTCCTTATAGGGTCCCGCTTTTCCATCAAAAACATAATCCGTCGAAATATGGATGAAGATGCTGTCGATCCGCCGAGCCACTTCAACAAGGTTTTCCACGCCGACCACGTTCACCTTCCATGCAAGCTCGCGCTGCGTTTCGCACGCATCGACATTCGTCATCGCGGCAGCGTTCACGATGATGTCGGGCCGGAAACTTGTCACAAGGCTTTTGACATCCCCCTTGTTTGTAATATCGAGCTGGGTATAATCGAAAAGATGACGGTCGAGTACAAAGAGCCGATGATGCGATGTATTCAGCACTTCATACTCAGTCTGGTGTCCGAGCGTCAACGCCAAGCGCTGACCAAAGAGACCGTTGCTGCCGCAGATGAGGACACGTTTCATTTTCCGTTCTCGCCCGATGCCTTGAATTGTGACAGCCGGTCGATCTCGTCCGAGCCGGAAAACGTGCTGTTGGCAGCCGCAACCTCGTTCGCGAATGCCGCGGAGCGGTCAACGCTCTTCACTTTGCAGAATTGATAGAGAAACGCAGATCCGAATACATCTCCGCATCCCGTGGGGTCAGTTGAGCCGGTCGGGATTCCGGGAAACTCCTTTCGAAACAAATGTTTGTGCTCTTGCTGGAAGACCGTTACACCGCGCGCCCCGCGGGTAACGCACATCGCGTTCACCATGAGGGGGAGCATCTGCTTCGCCAGCATTTCTTCGCTGTACTGTTCCATCGTCAATCCCGCCGCTTCTTCTTCGTTCATCTGCACCGAATTGATCATAAAGCACCACCTTCTCCATTCGGCAACGGCACGCCGGTACCGTGAAAATTCAGCGTTGACACCGAGTGTCAAGCAATGCATGTCCAGATGGATAGGCGTATTCTTCGGCCTGACCGCGAGCCGGATTTGGTCGAGCGTTTCAAGCGTAATATCCGAACCGGATATCATGTCCAGAAAAATTCCCTGGACGGACAGATATGGCTCGATGCGGGAGAAAGGAATAGGAGACGAAATATGTTTCGAACATTCGGTCCTCGTCTCTTTATCGCTGTAATACAAATGGACCTGGTTCGTTTCCCCTTCGAATGAAAATATCCCCTCCGTATTCACGTTTGGATATTTTGCCAGCAATGTCCGGACAGCATCAAATTCCTTCTCGCCAACGCCGAACACGGGGAAAATTGTATCTGCATCCGATGCGAGGTTCGCCATCGCTGCGACTGCAAAGTAAATGCCTCCGTAGCCTTTCTTTTCCGTCCCGTCATGCCGATGAATGACGTCAAGACATAAATGTCCGATGACTGTAAGCTTCACGTTCTACTTTTTGTAAACGCTGTTTGGATCAAAAATAATATCGTTCGATTCCTTAAAGTTTCGCCCTTCATCAACAATCTCCCGGTAGAAGCATGTACGGTGTCCCGTATGACATGCTGCTCCGCCAACCTGGTTGACTTTCAACAGCACAACGTCTCCGTCACAGTCGACATGAATGGAGCGTATCTCCTGAATATTTCCTGATTCCTCGCCTTTCATCCAAAACTTTTTTCGCGAACGGCTCCAGTACGTCGCCCGCTTGGTGTCGATAGTTGCCTGAAGACTCTCCCTGTTCATCCACGCCATCATGAGGACCTCGCCGGTTTCTTCTTCCTGCGCGATCGCCGGGATGAGTCCGTCGGCGTCAAATTTTAACTGCTCTGATATATTCATCATTCTCTCTGTTCTTTTGCGCTTTTGCGGTGATACTCCTTAATTTCGCATCAAGATGTTCTTCGACAACAAATATTCTTTCGCCTTGCGGATTGAATACTCCCGAAAATGAAAAATCGATGCTGCGAGAACAGCATCGGCCTTCCCGTCATTGAATGCGGCAAGCAGATGCTCGAGGGTCCCGGCGCCCCCGCTCGCGATCACGGGAATTTTGACGCCCGACGTCACGGCCCGGAGCAGCTCGAGATCGTAACCGTCTTTCGTGCCGTCCCGGTCCATGCTTGTGAGAAGTAATTCTCCCGCTCCGAGCGATTCGACTTTCTGCGCCCACTCAACGGCGTCGAGTTCTGTTTCAGTTCGTCCGCCGTTGATAAATACTTTCCAGTTCTTCCCTGATGAAGTTCGCTTTGCATCGATCGCAACGACGATGCACTGCACTCCGAACCGTTCGGCCCCGTCGGAGATGAGAAGGGGATTCCGTACCGCAGCGGTATTCACGCTGATCTTATCCGCACCGCTGCGAAGAATTTCGCGCATATCGTCGACGGTTCGGATTCCGCCCCCGATCGTAAAGGGTATGAACACTTCTTCCGCGGTCCTGCGCACGACGTCCAGCATCGTCGCCCGGTTGTCGGACGAAGCGGAGATGTCGAGAAACACTAGCTCGTCAGCTCCCTCCCCGTCGTAGAATTTTGCCTGCGCGACCGGGTCGCCCGCATCGATCAGGTCGACGAAATTGACGCCCTTCACGACGCGCCCTTTATCGACGTCCAAACACGGTATAATTCTTTTAGCGAGCATTTCTTTCAATGAACAATTATCAATGAACAATCAACATAAAAACTTTCCACACATTGTATTTGATAAATCGATCGTCTGCAATTGTTCATTGCTCATTGTTGATTGTTGATTGATTAAATTCTTCTCGTCGGACCAAGATCGTCGAGCACCTTTTCGTTCAAGCGCCAGAGCGCCTGGCACGGAAACTTGTTTTCGTACAGCGCCTTCCCCACGATGACCGAATCGACGCCGAACTTCTCGAGGTCCTGCATTCTGATCAGATCTTTGAAGCCGGAGACGCCCCCCGATGCGGTGATCTTGAGCCCCGTCTTCACGGCTATCTCCTTTATGGCCTCGAAGTTCGGTCCGGTCAACATTCCGTCCCGCGTAATGTCGGTGTAGACAATCCTGCAAACTCCAAGCCCTTTCATTTTCAACGCGAGAGATATCGCATCCACACCTGAATCGTGCTGCCACCCTTGCGTCATCACCACTCCGTTCTTGGCGTCGATTCCCACAGCTATTTTTCTGACGCCGAAATCTTGTATAACCCTCCGCACAAGTTCAGGGTCATCGATCGCGGCCGTTCCCAAAACGACGCGGTAAACGCCGATGTCAAACAGCTGCTGAATTTCTTCGTATGTTCGTATCCCGCCTCCCAATTGCACCGGAATATCGATGGCATCGACAATTTTCTGTATTGCGCCCAGGTTTTTCAAATGCCCTTCGAAGGCCCCGTCGAGGTCGACTACGTGCAGCGTCTTTGCGTTTTCGCCCCGCCACAGAATTGCCATCTTCGCAGGATCGTCGGAGTAGATTTTTTCCGTGCCCGGCTCCCCTTGCACCAGCCGGACGCATTTTCCATCTTTGATGTCCACAGCAGGAAGAATTAAGATCATCGTCTCTACAGTTCGGAAAAATTTTTCAGCATTTGAAGTCCGGCTACCTGACTTTTTTCAGGATGGAATTGAAGGCCGAAGATGTGATCCTTCTGGACAACGGAAGTAAAATTGAATCCGTACTCGGTTGTCGTGAGGGTTACCTGTTCCAGCGGCTGCGCATAGTACGAGTGGACAAAATAGACGAAACTCTTATCGACGACGGATTTCAGGATCTTCGACGGATGCCGGATCTCCATCTGATTCCATCCGATGTGCGGAACTTTGACGCTGTTCGGGAACATCTTCACTTCCCCGGCGATCAGATTCAGGCCGTCGTGCATTCCGTTTTCAGAGCTCCGCGTGAAGAGGAGCTGCATTCCAAGGCATATCCCGATCAGCGGTTTTCCCGCCTTTGCGCTGGAGCAGATCATCTCTTCCAGCCCGAGCATTTTAATGTTCTCCATGGCCTTCCCGAACGCTCCGACTCCCGGCAGCACAAGCTTCTCGGCGCGAGAGAGTTCTTTTGCATCGCTCGATATGAACGCGGATGCGCCGACCTTCTCGAACGCCTTCTGGACCGAACGAAGGTTGTTAAGTTTGTAGTCGATTATACCGATCATAGCACAATGAACAATCAACAATGAACAATCAACAAGCGATGATCAGGAACAATGATCATTGCTAATTGTTGATTGTTCATTGATTAAAGTTTTCCCTTCGTCGACAGCACACCCTTCACCCTCGGGTCTTTCTCGCATGCTGCGCGCAGTGCCCGGGCGAGCGCCTTGAACATCGCTTCGATTTTGTGGTGAGTGTTTGAACCGTACAAGACTTCAACATGGATATTCGCTTTAATGTTCTCCGCAAATGAGATGAAGAAGTGTTTGATCATCTCCGTCGACAGATCGCCGACATTTTTCCTGTTGAATTCTGCCATGAAAACCAGCGCCGAACGGCCGCCGAGGTCGACGACGCATCGCGCGAGCGATTCATCCATCGGCACGTATGCCGAACCGTAGCGGGCGATGCCCGCTCTCTCCTTCAATGCCTTGCCGAATGCCTGCCCGAGAGCGATAGCAACGTCTTCTGTCGTATGATGGTCGTCGACCCGCAAATCTCCTTTGCATCGGAGTTGGATGTCGAACATTCCGTGGCGGGCAAAAAGCTCCACCATATGATCGAGAAAGCCGATGCCGGTCGAGACGGAATAGCTGCCCGTTCCGTCGATCCGTAAAACAACAGAGATGTTGGTCTCTTTCGTTTTTCGCTGGACTGTTGCGGTGCGCATGGTTTCTTTTTCTTTAGATGAAAAAATAAGGACGTTCATCGGAACGTCCATAAGGTATTATGCAAAAAAAATGAATGAGTTTCAAGGGGAAGGGGCTCAATGAAAAACGCCGATGAGCATTCATCGGCGTCTGTTCATTGTTCATTGCTGATTGCTGACTGTCACGAGCATCCGCTTGTCGAACCGCATTGCAGACACTTGTAGCAGCTTCCCGAACGAATCATAATGCTGCCGCATTCGGAACACGGCGGCGCGTCCGCTTGTGTCTGAAAGATAACCTTCTCGTTCGACTCGATCGCCGACGCCCGTTTCAATTCAAGCTTCGCATCGGTTTTTTCCAACTGCTTTGTTTCGGCGACGACGTTCGATGCGGGTTGTTCTTCCTTCGGCAAAAACTTCATTGCGAGCCAGCGGAAGATATAATCGCAGATCGACTTCGCGATCGGGATGTCTTTGTTGTTCGTGAAGCCTGACGGTTCAAATCGCATATGCGTGAATTTGTCCGTCAACACCTTCAGCGGAACGCCGTATTGCAACGCGAGCGAGACTGACGTTGCGAGCGCATCCATGATGCCCGAGATCGTGGAACCCTCTTTCGACATTGTAATAAATACTTCGCCCGGAGTCTCATCCTCGTACAAACCGACGGTAATGTAGCCTTCATGTCCCGCAATGCTGAATTTATGCGTTATGGCCTGGCGCTCGTCGGGAAGCCGGCGGCGTGCAGGACGGGTCTTCGGCTTATCGCTCTTTTCGAGCGATGTGCTCAACGGCTGCGTCCGTTTGCAGCCGTCGCGGTACACGGCGATCGACTTCAATCCGAGCTTCCATGCTTCGATATACGCCTGCATAATTTCATCCGGCGTCACTTCATTCGGCATGTTGACGGTCTTTGATATCGCACCCGACAAGAAGGGCTGAACCGCCGACATCATTTTGATGTGCCCCATGTATTGAATAGAGCGCTGGCCTTTGGCCGGTTTGAATGCGCAATCGAATACTGAAAGATGATCTTCCCTTAAATACGGCGCGCCTTCAATGGTATCATTCTTTTCAATGTACTTGATGATATGCTCTATCTGTTCGCTGTCGTAGCCCAATTTTCTGAGTGCTTCCGGGACGGTCTGGTTGACGATCTTCATCATTCCGCCGCCGACCAATTTCTTATACTTTACGAGTGCGATATCGGGCTCGACGCCGGTGGTATCGCAGTCCATCATAAAGCCGATCGTTCCTGTCGGAGCGAGCACCGTTGCCTGACCGTTGCGGTAGCCGTATTCTTTGCCGACAGCGATCGCGTCCTTCCACACTTCGCGCGAGGCCGAAAGCAATTCACTCGGAACGTAGTTATCGCTGATCTTGTCCGCAAATAAACTGTGCTTGGTCATGACGCTCAGCATCGGCTCGCGATTCACGGCAAAGCCCTTGAACGCGCCGATTTCTTTCGCAATGAGCGCAGATTGTTTATACGCTTCTCCGCACATCAGCGATGTTACAGCGGCGGCATACTCACGGCCGGCATCGCTGTCGTACGCAAGGCCGCGTGCCATCAGCAATGCGCCGAGGTTCGCGTAGCCAAGCCCGAGCGGACGGTAGTCGTGGCTGTTTCTTTCAATTGCGGGCGTCGGATAGCTGGCGTTGCCGACAAAGATCTCCTGTGCCGTGATCGTAATATCCACCGCATGCATAAACGACTCGACGTCGAATTCACCCTTGTCGTTCCTGAACTTCATGAGGTTGAGGGATGCGAGGTTGCAGGCCGAATCGTCGAGGTACATATATTCGCTGCATGGGTTCGAAGAATTGATCCGGGACGTGCCCGAAGAGGTATGCCAGTTGTTCACGGTCGTATCGTATTGCATTCCAGGGTCGCCGCAGAGCCATGCGGCTTCCGCCATCTGACGCAGCAGGTCGCGGGCACGGAAGGTGTCCATGACCTTTCCACCGCGCACTGCTTTCGTCGTCCACTCTTTGTCTTCGAGGGCCGCCTTCATAAACTCATCGGTCACGCGAACAGAGTGGTTTGCATTCTGGTATGAGATCGTATCGTACGCCCCTCCCGGCACGTTGAAGCCTCCATCGTATCCCGCTTCGATCAGCGCCCACGCCTTTTTCTCTTCTTCGGCTTTGCAGTTGATGAAGTCGACGACATCCGGATGGTCTGCATTTAAGATGACCATCTTCGCCGCACGGCGCGTTTTTCCGCCGGACTTAATGACGCCGGCGAACGCGTCGAATCCCTTCATGAAAGAAACCGGCCCCGATGCAGTCCCGCCGCCGGAGAGATGCTCTCGTGAAGAACGAAGAGTCGACAGGTTCGAACCGGTTCCCGAACCAAACTTAAACAGCCTTCCCTCTGTGCGTGCGAGCTCGAGGATAGAGTCCATCGTGTCCTGAACCGAGTTAATGAAACAGGCGGAACACTGTGGATGCTCTTCTACTCCAACGTTGAACCAGACCGGGCTGTTGAATGCCATGTACTGGTTGACTAGAAGAAATGACAATTCCTGATAAAAGACTTCGGCGTCATTTTCCGAAGCGAAATAGTTTCCCTTGCGTCCCCACGCGGCCGCTGTCTTTGCAACGCGGTCAACGAGCTGCCTGACGCTCGATTCCCTTTCGGGCGATCCGATAAGGCCGTGAAAGTACTTCGATACCACCACATTCGTTGCCGTCATCGACCACGACTTCGGAATTTCTACATTCTTCTGTTCAAAAATCTTTTCCCCCTTCTCGTTCGAAATGACTGCCGTTCGCAATTCCCATTGAATTTCGTCGAACGGATGGACGCCGGGCTTTGTAAAATACCGTCGGACAGTAAGTCCGCCTGTGGCTGCAACATTCGCGGTGCGAATACTTCCCCTCTTCTCGGCGACTGTCGTTTCTTTTTCTGTCATTTCTAACTTCCTCTCCTAACGTGATAATAACGATGTACGGTGAATTGCGTCTCCGGGAAAATGAGTTGTACGTCTCTTGTCATACAGCCAAATAGGGCTGATTCCCCTGCACCCGCCGCGAAATAACTAACTCCCCGCCGTCGATTGGAACGGCAATACAAAATTATGGACTTGCTTATTTTCGGATGAACAACAGCCGGGGGGAAACCAATAGCTAACTGGTTGTGAATATAGCCGGTTAAGGAATACAAGTCAAGTAAAAAATGAGAAATAATATTGGCCCAAAAAATACACCTTGACATCATGCCAAGGGCGACGCCGACGGTTTGACCATTTCCACTTATTGCCGTTATGGCATTGACGATACGAGTTTGAAATAAAAATTCACGAATATCGCGAAGCGGTTTTTTTATGAAAAGATCATCGTACGATAATACTAAAATTTCTATTTGTTCTCGTCTGCTTTTTTTTTCAATCCATCATCATTGCTCATCCAATACGCAAGCCGGAAAAAGCAGAGAGTCTGCCCGCTCCTCTTTAATAGAACAATAAAACAAAAATGATTGATGAAAGTTCTTGGCCAACTCGATGCATCTGAATCCGTCAACCTCGTCTGTTCGCCCTTCCAACTCAGTGCGCAAAAGCACTCATTGACTTTCGCTCATTTTTTTGATAATTTTCAAATGAAACGGAACAACGAACGCCAATTCCCCCATGATGAGATCGTACATACCCGTAATTTTGATGCTTGCTGTCGGACTGTTGCTCGGCATCGTACTTCTGAAACTGCACCAGTGGCTCGGGCCGCATCGGCCGAACGATGAGAAGACATCGACCTACGAAAGCGGAATGGACCCCGTGCGCTCAGCGCGGGAAAGATTTTCCGTGAAGTACTACATGGTTGCGGTCCTCTTTATCCTTTTTGATATCGAAGTCATCTTCCTCTATCCGTGGGCGGTGAACTTTCGGGCGCTTGGATTGTCTGGGTATGTCGAAATGGTCATTTTTATCGCAACGCTGTTAGTAGGGTATTTCTATATTTTGAGGAAGGGTGCGCTGAAATGGGATTAGAACATGCGTTGGGTGACAGCCTTATCACCACAAAGATCGATGCAGCAATCAATTGGTGCAGAAAAAATTCCGTGTGGCCGATGCCGCTGGGGATATCATGCTGCGGAATCGAGATGATGGCGTTGGTCGACCCCCGGTTCGATGCATCCCGATTCGGGTCAGAAGTCATGCGCTTTTCTCCGCGGCAGTGTGATCTGCTTATCGTCGCGGGAACGACGACATACAAAATGGCGAAAGTCGTCCGGAAAATTTACGACCAGATGCCCGATCCAAAATGGGTCATCGCGATGGGAGTCTGCACTTCAACCGGAGGAATGTACCGGACCTACTCGGTCGTCCAGTGCATCGACCAGTTTGTGCCTGTGGATGTCTACGTCGCCGGTTGTCCTCCCCGCCCGGACAATCTGCTGAATGCGATCATGATGATCCAAGAAAAAATCGGGCGGGGCGAAAGCAGAAGTACTCCAATGACAGTTGCTGAAGAACGGCGCGAACAGCAGCTGCTTCAAATTGGAGTTTGAAGAGCGTAGAATACAGAATACAGGAGACAGAATTCATTTAGTTATGAGTCGTCTGCTATTCTAACTCCTGAATTCTGTATTCTTGCATATTAATCCATAAAAATCATAGTATGCTGACAACGGTTGTAGAAAAAATCAAAGCTCGGTTTCCCGCAAGCCTCCTCGACGCGAAGGAATTTCGCGGCGAAACAACGCTCCATATCAAGAAGGAGGACATCGTCGCAGTATGTACGTTCCTTCGGGACGATGAGGGATGCAAGTTCGACTATCTGAGCGATCTTTGCGGCGCCGACGCATACACGCCCGAGAAACGGTTCGAAGTCATCTACAACCTCTATTCCCTGCAGCATAAGCAGCGCCTGAGGCTGAAAGTCTTTGCCGAAGAATCGGACCTTCATGTGCCGAGCGTAACGACAGTTTGGCCGGGCGCCGGTTGGCCCGAACGCGAGGCGTATGATATGTTCGGCATTGTGTTTGACGGAAATAGCGACCTTCGCAGAATGTATATGCCCGAAGAGTTTGAATACTTCCCATTAAGAAAAGATTTTCCTCTTATGGGCATCCCCGATTCAATTCCATTACCAAGAAAATAATAACCGTGTGCCGCAGCGAGCAATGAGTACAGCGTACGACATAGAACCGAAGAAAAGTAAGATCCTCCATGCATTGGAGGATAAGGATACGAGCGCCCAGTTCACCGACCCGCTTGAGAACGAAATGATTCTCAATATGGGACCGCAGCATCCGGCAACTCACGGCGTCCTGCGATTACTCATCAAGCTCGATGGAGAAACCGTTGCAGCAGTGGTTCCGGAACTTGGCTACCTCCACCGCGGCTATGAGAAGCTCGCCGAGAATTGCAGCTACCACGAATTCATCCCGCACACCGACCGGCTCGATTACATTTCGCCGCTGATGAACAACACGGCGTACATCCTCGCAGTCGAAAAACTTCTGGCAGTCGAAGCGCCCCGCCGCGCGCAGTTCATCCGCGTCATTATTTCGGAACTGGCCCGCATTTCTTCTCACCTGCTGGCTGTGGGAGCGCTCGGGCTTGATATCGGAGCGGTGACGGTTTTCATGTGGACTTTCCGCGAACGGGAAAAACTGTATGACATCTTCGAGAATCTGACCGGCGCGCGGTTCACCACAAGCTATACGCGCATCGGCGGAATTTCACAGGATATGACGGACGAAACGAAGCACTCGATCCAGGACTTTGTCAACCGATTTCCGGAAAATCTCGCCGAGTGCGAGAGCCTTCTCAATAGAAACAGAATCTTTGTCGAACGCACTGACGGCATCGGTGTTATCACACGCGAGCAGGCGATCGCGATGGGATTTTCGGGACCCAATTTGCGCGGCTCGGGGGTCGAGCATGACCTGCGCCGTTCCAATCCCTATCTCGTCTACAATGAACTCGATTTTGATATCCCAGTCCTTCCCGACGGCGACTGCCTTGCACGATATTACATCCGCATTAATGAAATGAAGGAAAGCTTGCGGATCGTTCAGCAGGTACTCGATAAGATTCCATCCGGACCGGTTCATGCATTCGAGCCGAAAAAGGTTCTCCCCCAAAAAGAGCGCGTCTATACGAAGATGGAAGAGTTGATCCACGATTTTATGATCATTAATTTTGGCGTCAACCCTCCGGCCGGCGAAGTGTATCACGCCATCGAGGGATCTAAAGGCGAACTCGGCTTCTATATACAGAGCAGGGGCGAAGGGCATCCCTGGCGATTAAAGATCCGCTCCCCTTCATTTATGAATTTGCAGCTGCTCCCCCTGCTGCTCAAAGGCAGAATGATCTCCGATGTCGTCGCAATTATCGGCAGTATCGATCCTGTGATGGGAGAAGCTGACAAGTAGAGAGCTGTGGCTTTTGGCCGTCAGCTCTTTGGAAAAGTACTCGATACGATGTCCTGCTAAACGCAAACAGCTAACACCTAACTCCACCGTACCATGCTGACTGAAGAAAACCTTAAAAAAGCTGAAGAGATCAGAAAGAAGTACCCGGCATCTCAAGCTGCGTTGCTGCCAGTTCTTTGGATTGCCCAGGAGCAAGATGGCTGGATCTCCGAAGAGATGATGCGGTACGTCGGAAAACTATTAGATCTTCCATACGGTCACGTTCTTGGCGTAGTGACGTTCTATTCGATGTATAACTCCAAGAAGCTCGGCAAGTACCATCTTGAGGTGTGCACGAACATTTCGTGCATGCTTCGAGGTTCTGACAAAATCCTTGAGACGATTGAACATCGGTGCGGCGCCAAACCGGGAGAGACTTCTGCCGACGGCAAGTGGACCGTCAGCGAAGTCGAATGCATGGGTGCTTGCGGCGGTGCGCCAATGCTCTCCATCGGCGAAGAGTACTACGAGAATTTGACGCCGAAGAAAACTGAAGAGCTCCTTTCATCATTAAAATAAGACCTTGTCAATGTCGTTAACCTTGACAAGGTTAAGGCGTAACAAACATGGATCGATACATCCTCCCTGAAATTCCAAATTATCACAAGCTCGAGGTGTACGAGGAGCATGGCGGATACGGTGCACTGAAGAAAGCTCTCGGCATGAAACCGGAGGAAGTGACGGACGAAGTAAAGAAGTCGAATCTTCGCGGACGAGGAGGCGCTTGTTTCCCTACCGGATTAAAATGGACATTCATGCCGAAACAGACGACCAAGGCAAAGTATCTATGCGTCAACGGCGATGAATCGGAACCGGGCACGTTCAAAGACCGTCAGATCTTCGAGTTCAACCCTCACATGCTCATCGAAGGAACGGTAATCGCATGCTACGCGATGGGAATTACGACGGCGTACATTTACATCCGCGGGGAGTACGGCAAGTGGGTGAAAATGCTTCAAAAGGCGCTCGACGATGCCTACGCGAAGGGGTACGTTGGGCAGAATATCCTCTCATCCGGTTTTTCCACAAATATCGTCCTTCATAAAGGCGCCGGCGCTTACATTTGCGGGGAAGAATCCGCTCTGATGAATTCACTCGAAGGTCAGCGAGGATATCCTCGAGTGAAACCCCCCTTTCCTGCGCAGAACGGCGTCTGGGGATGTCCGACGACAATCAACAATGTAGAAACGATCTGCAACGCGCCTCTCATCATTAACAAAGGCTGGGAATGGTATTCAAAGATCGGCACGCCGAAACATCCGGGGCCGATCCTCGTCGGCATCAGCGGACACATCAACAAGCCGGGTGTGTATGAAGTGGCAACCGGAGAATTGCTGACAGATTTGATCTATCGGTATGCGGGCGGAGTTCCAAACGACAAGAAGATTAAAGCTGTGATCCCCGGCGGTTCTTCAACAATGATCCTCCGTGGAGAAACCATAGAAGGAGTCCGGATGGACGCCGATTCCCTCAAGGCCGCGGGCTCGTCCGTCGGAACTGCAGGCATGATCGTGATGGATGAAGACACCGACCTGATTCGCGTCATTACCCGCATTGCAAAATTCTATTACCATGAATCGTGCGGACAGTGCACACCGTGCCGGGAAGGAACCGGCTGGCTCTGGAAGATTCTGAAGCGATTCGAGGCGGGAGACGCGCAGGAATCGGATATCGATTTACTTATGGACATTGCCAATAATATAGAGGGGAATACCATCTGCGCCTTAGGCGATGCCGCGGCATGGCCTGTGCAAAGCATGATCCGTCGGTTTCGCGATGAGTTTGAGAAACGTGTTTCGAAATCTTCGTCCAAGAATCGAGCGTCCGTGCCGGTTGCTTCCTGACAGAGCCAAGGAATTAACCCACTATCAATCATTCTCTGAATGCCAGCCTTCTCTTCGCTCCACAGAGTCAGCATTGCAGTTTGCTCTTTCATCTGCCTTCCAACGCTCCTCATCTCCCAGCAATATCCCGTTCCAACTGAGACGCCCGAGATCCTATCCGCAGGCACCGCGCATGCTGAGATTGGTTTCGGACAATATGCGGATCAAACCTTCCCTCTTTCCGGTTTGGAAGGAACGTTAACGAAACTCGGCACTCTCCGTTTCGGCTTTTCGTACGACAACAACGCTGAGCTCCAGTTTGACGGTACTATTCACAACATCTTGGAGGTCAAAAGCAGGCATGAGGCATTGAACAGCGCCTTGGCGACATCGAACTCCGTTACAGGAGATGTCGGCGACTTCACCCTTTGGACAAAATTTCGACTGATCTCCGAATACTCTTCCTTTTCGACCGTTTCGATCCGGTTCGGGGTTCAGCTTCCGGACGCGAGCAATCGATCGGGTCTTGGTGTCAATACATTCGACTTCTATTCTTCCCTTCTCGTCGAAAAACATTTCGGAGGCATCCGATGGGTGCTAAATGCCGGACTCGGTATTCTCGGCAGCCCGGCCGCGTTGAGGCAGCAGCATGAGGTGCTTATTTACGGGTTTGGGAGTTACGTGCCGTTGGGAGAAAACCTGACTTTTGTACTTGAGACTGCCGGGAGAGCCGGACACCAGGGTCCCGGGATTTACCGATTGGCCAACGCAGACACCGGCGTCCAAACACACCTCGCAGGCCTTTCTTGGAAGCTTCTCGGCGTATTGTCGTTCGCGCCGTCTGACAATTCGAGAGGCGCTGAGCTTATCGCTGGATATGATTTTTCAATCATCAAAGATACAGCCCCCGCCAAATAGTCGACATGAGAATGAAATAATTTTACTGCAATGATATGAAGTCACTCAAACCCGCAGCGCTCAGACGAGGAGACGTTATCGGCGTGATCTCGCCGGCGAGCCCTCCATCATCCCAGGAAAAAATCGAAAAGGGGGCGGAATACCTCGAGCGCCTTGGGTATCGCGTAAAGTTCGGAACGAACGTCCACGCTGTTCGGGGTTTCCTCGCTGGCACCGACGAGCAGCGGGCTTCGGACGTAAACGCAATGTTCGCTGATAAGGATGTGCGTGCAATCATTGCCGTGAGAGGAGGATACGGAACGCCCCGGTTACTCCCGCTCATCGACTATCAACTCATCAAACAGAACCCGAAGATCTTTGTGGGCTACAGCGATCTCACCGCATTGCAGCTGGCGTTGTACAAGAAAACGGGAATGGTTACTTTTTCTGGGCCGATGGCGGGCGTGGAAATGTTCAAGGGAATCGATCCATTCACCGAAGAGCATTTTTGGAAGATGATCACGTCAACAAAAAAAATCGGGGCGATCCGGAATCCTGACTCGCGCCCGTTCAAAGCGATCGGAAAAGGAAAAGCATCAGGTGTGTTGATCGGCGGAAATTTGTCGCTTATCACGTCAATTACCGGAACACCGTATTTGCCTTCATTCAAGAATTCTATTTTGTTCTTTGAAGAGATTGAAGAAGAGTGCTACCGGTTTGACCGCATGATGAACCAACTGGCCTTGGCTGGAATATTTGGAAACACAAAAGGAATCGTTGTGGGGGAATTGACCGATGTTAAACCGCACGATCCATCAAAACCGCATCTCACCGCAGACGAAATCATCGCCGACTATTTCTCTCCTCTCTCGAAACCGATCCTCACCGGACTTGTGTACGGTCACGTCGCTCGGAAACTCACCATGCCTGTCGGAATCCGGGCAGCTGTGGACGCGACAGAACGTTCATTCTCTCTCCTTGAAGCCGCGGTCGACCGTTGAGGCTGTGAATTTGTGCTCGATCGAGACGCTTTTGCTTATCATCATTTATTTAGCTAACTTTTCGGCTAAGCGTCACCCCTCCTTCGAAATTGCCTTACCAATATCGATTTGATGAGAATGAAAGTCGGGCATGGCAACAAGAAAATTGCTCTAATTCATGTTGTATCGTTATTTCACACTCACTTAAGGAGGAATTTCATGCTCAAACATCTGCTCATTGTAGCGTGCAGCACACTGCTCGTTGCAGCCGCTCTGGCTGCCGGTAAGGATTCAACGAAGGGAGAAAAGGTCACAGTCGTTGTAACGCACGAAGTAAAGAGCTACGCTGCTTGGCGTACGGTTTTTAATAAGGATGAAGCAAACCGCATGGCGGCTGGATTTCAAATTATCGGTGTATATACAGACACAAAAAATCCAAATGTGGTTACCGTCATCGGCGAATTTTCGAGCGTCGCAGCTGCGGATTCATTTATGGTAAATCCGAAGCTGAAAGAAGCCATGGAAAAAGGGGGCGTAGTAGGCAAGCCCGACGTGAAAGTCCTTGTTCCTGGAGCTAAGTAATTCTGCATTATCGTAGTTTGATTGAGAAGACTGCTTCAGTAAAGGCTGAAGCAGTCTTCTCAAAGACCCATAAACACCTTCATTGAACATCGCTGCTGCAATCGAAGATCGAGAGATCAATAAACCAATCAAGGAGAACTATGCTTAAACGAAAATTTGTCGCAAGCGCAGCTGTCGCAATTCTTATGAGTGTCTGTATTGAGAGTTCGATCGCGCAGATGAATCATCCCGGTATGAGCGACAGCACGACAGTCAGAGCCATCGCTGTCATCCATCCAACAAAGGGCAATACGGCATCGGGCATCGTCAAGTTTGAAGCCACAGCGGAAGGCATCCGCGTGGTGGCCGACATCACCGGCCTGGCTCCCGGAAAGCACGGATTTCACATACACGAATTCGGAGACTGCAGCGCGGAAGACGGGAGCTCGGCAGGCGGACATTTCAACCCTGCAAAGATGCCTCATAGTTCGCCGTCGAGCAAAGAGAGGCATGTCGGCGATCTCGGGAATATCGAAGCGGACAAAGACGGGAAAGCTCATCTCGAGTATGTTGATCCAATGATCTCGCTGACCGGGAGTAATTCGATCATTGGCAGAGGAGTGGTCGTCCATGAAAAAGAAGACGATCTCAAAACGCAGCCTACCGGAGCAGCTGGCGCGCGCGTAGCATGCGGCGTTGTTGGGATAGCGAAATAGCCCCGACCGCCCTCTCTTGTGACCCCGTTGAAGGCACGACTTGATGGGCCAAAATAACAAATGAAGTTCATAGTGGACCGGCGGACATACGGCCACAGGGTTCAAAGGAAAAAAAACGACCGAATGCCTATTTGACGCCGGTAATCATTGACAAATAAGTCATTTATGATTACATTCACAGTGAAATTTCAATGCGCGGATAGCTCCCTTTGTTATCAATTGCAGTGTTTGCTTCGGGACGAGGCTCGAACTTTCAGGCTTTAGCCGAAGCTATTTCAAGAAAAGATGTCGATGCAAAGATTGTTGCTGTCATCAGCAACAATTCTGACGCGGGTGCGTTGGCCCTCGCTCGATCGTTTCATATCCCGGCACTTCATCTCAGCCAGAAGCAATTTCCTTCGAAGGATATATTCACACAAGCGACTCTTTCAGCGCTCGAATCGCACGGAGCTGACTTTATTGTTCTTGCCGGGTACATGAAAAAAATTGATCCAGCTGTCATCCGCCGATTCAAGAACAAGATCGTGAATGTGCACCCGGCACTGCTTCCCGCGTTCGGCGGACAAGGAATGTTCGGCCATCATGTTCACGAAGCAGTGATTGCACAGCACGCGGCAATCTCCGGCGCAACCGTGCACCTCGTCGACGAAGAGTTCGACCACGGTTCAATCGTGCTCCAGGAATCAATACCGGTAGACCCGAACGATACCCCGGAAATGCTCGCCGCGAAAGTGCTGCGGATTGAACACCGGATACTTCCGCGCGCCGTCGACCTGTTCGCCCGCAAGAAAATCACCGTCGAGAACGGTACCGTACTGATTCACGACTGACTACAGACCGAAAGGATTTCATTGTTAAAAATTCGCCGGGCGCTTCTCAGCGTTTCCAACAAAGAGGGAATTGTCGAGCTTGCAGCGGAGCTTCATCGCCTCGGTATAGAAATAATCTCAACCGGAGGAACCCACGCCCTTCTGTCTGCATCGAATATTCCAGTGAAGCAAGTTTCTGAAGTCACCGGCTTTCCGGAAATACTCGACGGCAGAGTGAAGACGCTCCATCCAGGCGTTCACGCAGCGCTTCTTGCAGTGCTCGACAATCCGGTTCACCGAAAGCAGCTCGACGACCTTCACATTCAGCCCATTGACCTTGTTGTCGTAAACCTGTACCCGTTCAAAGCAACGATCGAAAAGAACGGTGTGACGACCGAAGAAGCAATCGAACAAATCGATATCGGCGGACCGGCGATGATCCGCTCGGCCGCCAAGAACTATCGGTTCACTTGCGTCGTTGTGAGTCCTAAAAAATATTCCGCTTTGGCGCTGGAACTGGCTGAACGCAACGGTTCGGTCAGCGAAGAAACCTGTTTCACGCTTGCGAAGGAAGCCTTCCAGCATACCGCGCATTATGATGCGGTGATCGCCCAGTACCTTCAGCAGAAAACGGCTGAACCGCAAAATTTTCCCGAGACGTTTACCTTGTCGCTTGAAAAGATCTTCGACCTCCGTTACGGCGAGAACCCTCATCAACATGCGGCGCTGTACGGGAATTTTGAACACTGTTTCACAAAGCTGCACGGCAAGGAAATGTCGTACAACAATATCATCGATACTACCGCCGCCGTAAATTTACTCTCAGAATTCGCCGAGCCGACGGCAGTCATCATTAAACACACAAACCCGTGCGGCGCCGGGCAGGGAGGAACGATCGCAGAAGCGTACCGCCGAGCGATCGCAACGGATGCAAAATCGGCGTTCGGCGGAATCGTGGCGGTCAATCGTCCGCTGGATATGGCCGCCGCTGAATTGATCAACCAGATCTTTACTGAAATTATTATCGCTCCGTCTTTTCCTCCGGACGTGCTTGAATTCCTGATGAAGAAAAAGGATCGGCGCTTGATTCAACAAAAAGGCGACGTCAGGTCGGTCATCGAACTCGATATTCGCAAGGTCACATGCGGACTTCTCATCCAGTCACCCGATACCGCGCGCATTACCCGCGAGGACCTCAAAGTTGTTACAGAGCGAAAACCGACGGACGAGGAACTGGATGCGATGATCTTTGCGTGGAAAATTGCCAAGCATGTCAAATCCAACGCCATCGTGTACGCGCTCAAAGATTCTACGATCGGGATCGGGGCCGGCCAGATGTCGAGAGTCGACTCATCCAAGCTGGCGGTGCGCAAGGCGCAGGATGCAGGACTGTCGCTCGCAAATACGGTCGTCGCGTCGGACGCATATTTCCCCTTTGCAGACGGGCTGATTGAGGCCGTAAAAGCAGGGGCAACGGCGGTAATCCAGCCCGGAGGCTCGGTGCGCGATGACGAGGTGATCAAGGCGGCAAACGCGAACAACATCGCGATGGTCTTTACAGGCATCCGTCATTTTAAGCATTGATCAAGAAACAGGCTGCGCTGATCTCTTCACTGTAAACGGTTTCATTGTCGTTTTTATTTAGGATTTTGGGGCTGGAATTTCGTATTTTTCATCGGCATTTTATTTAACCTTTAAACATTAACACAAATGGGAATCCTTTCCGTATTTTCCGCAGACCTCGCAATCGACCTCGGCACGGCCAATACGCTTATTCATATGAAGGGCAAAGGCATCGTGTTGAACGAGCCTTCGATCGTCGCCTTTGACCGCAACACAAAAAAAATAGTCGCCATCGGAAACGAGGCGAGAGAAATGCTCGGACGGACGCACCGCGACATCCGTACCATTCGACCGATGAAAGACGGCGTCATCGCCGATTTTGAAATCGCCGAGGGAATGCTGCGGGAGTTCATAAAAAAAATCCATGCGAACTGGCTGCCGAGCAGGCGCATCGTCATCTGCGTTCCGAGCGGCGTGACGGAAGTGGAAAAGCGGGCAGTGCGAGACTCGGCCGAACATGCAGGCGCAAAAGAAGTCCACCTCATTGCGGAACCAATGGCCGCAGCGATCGGCGTCGGGCTCGACGTCGACAACCCCGTCGGCAACATGGTCGTCGACATCGGGGGCGGCACAACGGAGATCGCCGTCATCGCACTGTCGGGAATCGTCAACGAAGAATCGATCCGCATCGCCGGCGATGAAATGAATTCTGCGATCATACAGTTTTTCAAGAAGAACCATAACATCCTCATCGGTGAACGGACGGCGGAAGCGATCAAGTGCGAAGTCGGGTCGGTGATGCCGCTGAAGGAAGAAGTGACGATTCAAGTCAAAGGCCGGGACCTCGTGAACGGCATCCCAAAAACAACGGAAGCAAGCTCGGTGGAAATCCGGGAATCGCTGAACGAATGCATTCAGCAAATCGTCGATGCAGTCAAGTTGACGCTGGAGCGAACTCCTCCCGAGCTCTCCTCTGATATTCTTGACCGCGGCATCATGCTGTCGGGCGGAGGGGCGCTGCTGAAAGGGCTGGATGAGCGGCTAAGGCTGGAAACCAATCTGCCTGTCCATGTTGCCGAAGACCCGCTGACTGCCGTTGTCCGGGGAACGGGAAAAGTTCTGGAGAATCTGAACCACTATTCGAAAGTGCTCATTAAAAACCGGCGGTATTAACAGTTAACATTCAACAATGAACAATTAACAATGAAGGGTACCCGCGCCCGTGTTCATTGTTAATCGTTGATTGATCATTGACCAATGCAGCGCCTCTTCCAACTCTATTTTCTCTTCAAAGAGTACATCATTTTTTCCTTCCTCGTACTCGTCTCCATCGCTCTTCTTACGCAAAATGACAACGAACAGGTGCGGCGTATACGCTCCCTGGCGGTAGGAATGGTCGGCGCCTTCCAAAACACGGTCTCGATCATTCCGAACGTGTTCGAGATCGAGCGCGAGAACGGAATGCTCCGGAAAATGAACGTGAACCTTGCCGATGAGGTCAACCAGCTTCGGGAAGCCCGCCTCGAGAACATGCGTCTCCGCTCCATGATCGCGTTGAAAGAAACAACCACAACGAGACTCATCGCGGGAAAGATCGTTGCAAAAAATCTCAACCTCCTCCGCAACACGCTGACGATGAATATCGGAGAAAACGACGGCGTGGCAGTCGGCATGCCTATTGTGACCGGTGAGGGACTTGTCGGAAGAGTGATTGCCGTCAGCGGCGATTACTCTGTCTGCCAGGCGATGCTCAACGCAGATTTCAGGGCCAGCGCAAAAGTCCAGAGAAGCAGGGTTGACGGAATCATCGCATGGGATGGCAGATCGGTCATGCTGAAAAATATCGCAAAGTCGCTCGACGTCCGGACAGGCGATGCGATCGTGACTTCAGAATACAGCAACGTATTTCCGCCGAACATCAAGATAGGGGTCGTCGGTGCTGTGACCGAAATTCCGGGGAGTCTGTTCAAACGCGTAGAGGTTGTTCCCGCGGTTGATTTTGTGAAGCTCGAAGAAGCGTTTGTGGTGAACTTTACGCCAAATATTGAGAAAATTCATTTAGAAGAGAAATCGCAGAAATAAGCTTAGAACCTCACCCTGTCCCGACTTTGTCGGGACATCCCTCTCCCATTGGGAAAGTGTGAGGGAACTTTTTTACATGCGCTCTCCCAAATCACTCTCATCAATCCATCCTGATTTCGCAAAAAATCCTTGTTCGAAAAACGAAGCACCGTTACACCCTGCACTTCTAGAAATTGATCTCGGTGAGAAGCGTAAGCTTTTCCTCCTGCCGTATAATGCTGATTTCCATCTAACTCTCCGGCCAGTTTTGCAGAAAAGCAGAAAAAATCTACAATATTCGGACCGATAGGTACCTGTCTGCGAAATTTTACTCCAAGATGGTTATTCCTGACCAACGACCAGAACTTCTTTTCCGCTGTGGTCATCCTGCGACGGAGAGCCCGTGCTTTTGCAGTAGAGGATTGAGACGAAGAAATGAATCGCTTCCCCATTGAATTCCCCTGATTGCTCAACTCCCTCTCCTTGTCCTTCGGACATCCCTCTCCCGTTGGGAGAGGGACCAAGGGTGAATGCATTACTTTTCCAGAAACTCCAGCACCTGTTTCATGTCGTCCGGCAGTTCTGAATCGAATCGCATGAACTCCTTCGTCACAGGATGAACAAACCCCAACTTTTTCGCATGAAGCGCCTGGCGTGATATTTTCTCGAGAAGATTTGCAGCCTCTGCCTTCTTCTTACCTTCTATTCCTGATGCTGCAATCTTTCTTCCGCCGTATGTTTCATCTCCGAAAACCGGATGATGAATATGCGCAAGATGAACGCGAATCTGGTGGGTGCGGCCCGTCCGTAAACGAAGACGGAGAAGCGCGAGATACCCGAACTGCTCCATTACTTCGTATTCCGTCACTGCATATTTTCCCTCTTTGACCACAGCAACTTTTTTTCTGTCGCTCTTACTCCGGCCAAGAGATGCCTCGATGATTCCTTCGGGAGTTTTGAAGATGCCCCAGACGATCGCCCGGTATTCTCTTTCTGTCGTCTTGTTGGCAAATTGCCGCGAGAGCTTTTGGTGAGTCGTTTCGTCCTTCGCGACGACGAGCAATCCTGAGGTATCTTTATCAAGCCGGTGAACGATGCCTGGACGGAGAGGATGCGCCTTCGAGAGAGACTGCGAATGATACAGCAGCGCGTTCACGAGAGTCCCGGAGTAGTTTTTGTACGCCGGATGCGTGACCATGCCCGCGGGTTTATTCACAACAAGGAGATACTTGTCTTCGTACACGATGTCGAGAGGGATATGTTCGGGAAGGACTTCCGGAGGTTCCGGTTTGGAAAGTTCGATATGGATGACTTCGCCGGGATTTATCGCATGGCTGGATTTCACCCGCTTGCCGTTCACCGAAACTTCGCCGGTGCGGATGGCTTCCTGCACTTTGGTGCGCGTTGCGTTCTCCACGTGCGACGTCAGGTACACATCAAGCCGCTCTTTTTTTTGCCCAGGAGGGATAACGATGTCGAATTTGCGTTTCATTGTGGGATGGGCGCACTCATGGAGACATCAGCCGGAATTGTAAGAGGATTACGAACCGACTTTGGGCGGAGTTTCCGATGAGGCTGCCGCGGGTTCCAAGGATGGTTTTCCGATTTCCTCTTCCTCGATCACAAAGCTCCGATGGAAGATCAGCAGGATCAACACGCCGACCGTCACCGAAGAATCAGCGATATTAAAGATCGGCCAGCGGGAAAGGTGGTACCCGAAAAGAGAGACGCTGAAAAAATCGATGTCGATGAAATCCACGACCTTGCCGTAAAACAAACCTCCGTCGTTGAACAGCACGCCGTAAAAAACGCGGTCGATGAGGTTGCCGATCGCTCCGCCGAGAATGAGCGCCAGCGAAAAACGGAACAACAGCCGTTCGTTCCTCATCTTATACAAATAAAAGAGAATGCCGATGCTTGCAAGCACGGAGAAGAGCGAGAAGAATAATTTCCCTCCGACATCGATGCCGAATGCCATTCCGGGGTTTTCGATGTACGTAATCCTGCAAAAATTTCCGAAAATCGGTATCGTAGATCCGAGAGGAATCCCTTTCACGTGAATTCCAAGCGCGGAAATCGAAAACCCTTTGATGAATAGTTTTGTCGCCTGGTCTCCGAACACGACAAACATCGTTACGTATAGTATTCTCACTTCACCAATTCCTGAAGGTTGTGCGAAATATATTACCTACCCTTTTTTACTTTGCATCGGATACAAAGTTGCGCATGGGGAACTGCTTCGAGCCGCTCTTTTTCGATGAGCTTGCCGCAGTCGGTGCAAAATCCGTAGGTTCCTTTTTCTATCCGCTTCAACGCATCCTCCAGATAGTTCAAAAATTTTCCTTCCCGGGAGGCGAACAAGAACGTCTTTTCCCTTTCCATCGCGTCGGTTCCCTGCTCCATATGCATCGAGTAGGTGGAGTTCTCGTTCGCGTATTCACCTGTCGTGACATCCATCATGCTCTCTTTAAGGATCTGAAGTTCCTCGAGGATCTCCTTCCTCTTTTCCAGGATGATAACTTTGAAGTGTTCCAGATCTTTCACACCGTAGCCCTTCACTTTCACGGGCCGTTTCTCTGCGGAGGCCTTGGCCATGATTTTATCCGCTGCCTTAGGGGCAACTTTCTTGCGTTTCGCTTTTGTGGCCATCACTCCCACGCCTTTTTTAACCCCGACGATCTTCTTCTTTGCAGCAACTGCTTTTGCCATGGATGTTCCTCAAAATGAATAGAATATGAATTAGCGTCGTCCTTGGTTTTCTACCTTGCCCGCTCGATACTGATATCGCATTGCTCGCCGTTGATGCTGTCCTTCGTAGAAATTTCGCCCGCGTGAAGCGTGGAGTGGACATCCACGGCAAGCGTTTCGCTTGCGATGTAGTCCCGCATTGATTCTAATGCCGCGTTGAGCGCATTGGTTCCCGAATAGTAGATCGAAATTCTGTCCGTCACATCGAAACCGGCATCCTTCCTCATGTTCTGCACATGGTTGACAAACTCGCGCGCAAACCCTTCAATCCGCAGCTCGGGGGTAATTTCAGTGTCGAGCGCCACGGTCAATCCCCCCTCTGCTTCTACAAGCCATCCGTGCAGATCTTCGTGCAGCACCTCAACGTCTTCCTTCGAAATGGAAAACGTATCGCCGTTCACCGGAATCGAGAAGTTGCCCGTCCTCTGGAGCGACGTGATCTCCGCGGACGTCATCTCGCGCACCTTTGCCGCGATGGCCTGGACCTGCTTCCCGTACTTCTGCCCGAGAGACCTGAAATTCGGCTTGGCCTTTTTGATGACGATGTCGGATTCATCATGGACAAACTCGATCGATTTCACGTTGATCTCGTCCAGGATTACTCCTTCCATCTTCACGATAGACTGCTTCTGCTGTTCATCCGAAATCGGAACAATGATCTTCCTCAACGGCTGCCGTACTTTGAGGTTCGACTTCATTCTCATCGCCCGGACCATCCCCACGATCCGCACCGCGCGATCCATCCGCTCCTCAAGCTCCCGGTCGATGACATCGGGTTCAACGTTCTGCACCGTTGAAAGATGGACCGACTGAAACGGCTCGTTGTTGGTCACGGAATTCAGCCCGCGGTACAACTCGTCGGCGAGGAACGGGGCGAACGGTGCCATGAGTTTCGTTACGGCGACCAGGCATTCATACAGTGTTTGATATGCTGAAGTCTTGTCTCTTCCTTTTTCGCTCTTCCAAAAACGCCGCCTGTTCCTTCTAACATACCAGTTAGATAGTTGATCTATTGTGAAGTCGCTCACGGCGCGCGCCGCTTTCATAATATCGTATTCATCCATGTACCCTGTGTAGGATTGGATGAGTGTGTTGAGCGATGAAAGGATCCACCGGTCGATTTCAGCCCGTTCCGCGGCCGGGATGCGCGGTTCGCTGTTTGTAAACTTGTCAATGTTCGCATAGAGCGCAAAGAAAGAGTACGTATTGACCAGCGTGCTGAAGAACTTCCGCTGCACTTCCGCGATCCCCTCCTCATCAAACAACGTCGGCCGCCAGACCGGACTGTTCGAGACAAGGTACCATCGCGTCGCATCGGCGCCGTATTTTTCGAGCAGTTCAAACGGATTGACGGTGTTTCCCTTCGACTTGGACATTTTCTGCCCCTGCTTGTCGAGGATCAGATCGTTGACGAGGCAATTCTTGAATGCCGGCTTGTCGAAAAGAAATGTGCCGATCGAGTGAAGCGTATAAAACCATCCGCGCGTCTGGTCGATGCCTTCAGAAATGAAATCTGCCGGATACGCTTTGGCGAATGTTTCTTTGTTCTCAAAAGGATAGTGCCATTGAGCGAACGGCATTGCACCCGAATCGAACCAGACGTCGATAAGTTCCGGCGTCCGTGTCATCGTGCCGCTGCATTGTTCGCACACAAATGTTACGGGATCGACCGAGGGCTTGTGCAAATCGAGCGGCTCCGGGAAATTCTTCCCCTGTTTCAACTCTTGGACACTGCCGACACATTTCAGGTGTCCGCATTTTTCGCAGACCCAGATCGGGAGCGGCGTGCCCCAATAGCGGTCGCGCGATAATGCCCAATCTTTATTCTCCTCAAGCCAGTTGCCGAAACGCCCGGTGCCGGTTTCAGACGGTATCCAGTTGATCTGCTTATTCAATTCGATCATTCTCGGCGCATACTTCGTCGTGCTGATGTACCACGATTCACGCGCATAATAGAGCAGCGGCGACGAACAGCGCCAGCAATGCGGGTAGCTGTGAAGATATGCTTCTTTTTTGTAAAGAATATTACGAGACTTTAAATCCTGTATTATCTCTGCATCCGCATCTTTGACGAACTTGCCTTTGTAGTCAGGGACCGTATCGTCGAATTCTCCCGACTTATTCACCGGGTGAATTGTCGGGAGCCCGTATTTGCGGGCGGTTTGATAATCGTCCTCGCCGTATGCCGGCGCCATGTGAACAATGCCCGAACCGTCTTCGGTGGTGACAAAATCAGCCTCGACAACGTACCATCCTCTTTCTTTCGTTTGATGATAGGTAAAGAGGCGTTCGTATTCTTTGCCGGCCAATTCCCTCCCCTCAAATTCTCCAACAATTTTATACTTCTCTTTCAAAACTCCGAGCCGGGCTTTTGCGAGGATGAGGAATTCCCCTGTCCCGACAAGGGCCTCATCTTCGCCGGTCATCAGTTCAACTTTGACATACTCAATTGCCGGATGGATTGCTAGTGCGACATTTGAAATCAGCGTCCACGGGGTTGTCGTCCAGACGAGGAAATATGTATTGGTTTCCCCTTTCACCTTCATCTTTACATACACGCTCGGATCTTTTACATCTTTGTAGCCAAGCGCAACTTCGTGGGATGAAAGAGGCGTCTCGCAACGCGGGCAGTACGGCTGGATCTTATAGCCCTTGTAGATCATCCCGCCGTCGAAATATCTTTTCAGCGCCCACCACACCGACTCCATGTACTCATTCGTGAATGTGATATAAGGATGAGCTAAATCAACCCAGTACCCCATCTGGCGCGTCATCGTCTCCCACTCGGTCTTGTACTTCCAGACCGATTTTCGGCATTCCTCGTTGAACTTCTCAACCCCGTATGCAATGATGTCGTCTTTGTGCTTGATGCCGAGCATCTTTTCGACTTCGATCTCGACAGGAAGGCCGTGCGTATCCCATCCTGCTTTGCGATAAACCTGGTATCCGGACATCGTCTTGTAGCGGCACACGATGTCTTTGAGCGCCCGCGCCAATACGTGATGAATACCGGGACGCCCGTTTGCTGTCGGCGGGCCTTCATAGAAAGTGAACTGCGGCTTTCCTTCGCGAGTAGAAATACTTTGCTCAAAAATCTTGTTCGTTTCCCAAAACGCGAGAATCTCTTTTTCGACGCCGGAATAGTTTATTTTGTCGGTAAGCTCTTTAAACATGGGAACAATGAATAATTAAGAATTATGAATTAATAATTAAAAGATGGCAATTCAAGGAATATCTTTAAAGCACCAATTTTTAATTCTTAATTATTAATTCATAATTGGTTTACCACTTCTTTCATGATCGCCGTTAGTTTCGGCTCTGCAGCCATTGCTGTTGCAACAATTTCATCAAGTTTCGCCGGTTTAAGTGTGTCCGGAAAACATTCATCCGTAATAATGGAAAATCCCAGTACGCGCATCGACATATGGACCGCAACGATGCACTCCGGCACTGTGGACATACCGACGACATCGCCTCCAATGCCCCTGAGAAATCGGTACTCAGCCCGAGTTTCAAGATTCGGCCCCGGAACAGCAACAAACACTCCCTTTTGAATTTTGATATTTAGACTGAGCGCAACTTTTTCGGCCAATGCGATCAACCCTTTGGCATACGGTTCTGACATATCAGGAAATCGCGGCCCCAGGCTTTCGTCGTTCGGGCCGATCAACGGATTGTCGCCAAGCAGATTGATGTGGTCGGAGATCAGCATGATGTCGCCGCGGGAGTACTGCGGGTTCATTCCGCCGGCAGCATTGGAGACGAGCAGTGTCTCGACACCCAAGAACTTCATCACCCGAACGGGAAACGTGATCTGCTGCATGGTGTAGCCTTCATAATAGTGAAAGCGCCCTTGCATCGCGACGACACTTTTTCCTCCGAGAGTCCCAAAGATCAACTTGCCATGATGAGATTCGACAGTCGACAAAGGAAAATGCGGAATATCGCCGTAGTCGATCACAGCCTCGGCCTTGATTTCCTCGGCCAATCCTCCAAGCCCCGTGCCGAGAATAATTCCGACACCCGGCGATGCCGAGGTTTTCGTTCGCAAAAATTTTACCGCATCCTCAATCTGCTGGCGTAAGCGAGACATTCTTTAGTTTCGATTTACAATTGCCGATTTCCGATTGCCGCTTCTTTTCTATTACCGTTTACTGTTCACTGTTTACAGTTTCTTAATAATCTCATCGATCTCGATCGACTCTTTTCCTGTTCCGCGCGACAAGTCCTTCGTTAACTCATCATCGTCGACCTCGAGTGCTTTAATAAGGTCGATTTCTGAATTCAGCAGCACTTTCAGGCGGCTGACGATTGATTCTTTTTTCGAACGAAGGTTCGCGATCTCTTCTCTGGTTCTGGACAAGTCCATGCGTGCGCGGTCCAGAAGCTGGTTCGCTTTCAGCTCCGCTTCCTGGATTATCAACTGTCCTTCTTTGCGGGAGTTCTCGATCGACCGGCCGCTCGCTTCCTGCGCCTGCATCAACGTTTGCTGCAACGTCTTCTCCATCTGCCGGTAGTCGCGAAGCTGCGTTTCGAACTCAACGAGCTGCCCGCTCATCTCCTTGGATTGTCTCAGCAGATCAGCGAACTCATTGGACATCATATCCAAGAACGAATCAACTTCAACCGGGTCGTACCCCCGAAGAACCTTCTTGAACTCCTGCTTTTTTATGTCAAGAGGTGTGAGTTTCATCGATGCCTCCTTCAGTGAACGTTTGGTTTTGGCCTTGTTCCAAAAATCGCAGTTCCGATCCGAACCATCGTAGAGCCCTCCTCAATTGCCACCTCAAAGTCGTGCGTCATTCCCATCGAGAGATGCTGCATCGGTTCCTGTAGAACCTTGGCATCGTTGATCTCATCGAAAACGCTTTTCAGCAGCCGAAATGATCTCCTCGATTCTTCAAGGTCCGATGTAAACGGCCCGACCGTCATCAGCCCTCGGACCTTCATGTTGGGCTGACTCGACATCTTTTTGACCAACTCAATTGCCTGGCTTGGTCTAACGCCAAACTTCGATGGCTCCCCCGATGTATTCACTTCAACTAAGACGTCCATCACGCGAGCAAGCATCGCTCCCCGCTTCTGAATCTCTGCCGCTACATTTTCATGATCAACTGAATGGATCAAATGCACCCACTCAGCTATATACTTTACCTTGTTGGACTGCAGGTGACCCAAAAAATGCCATCGGATCCCGGATTCAGAAACCTTTGGCTTCTTCTCCCTGACTTCCTGGACGTAACTTTCGCCAATGTCTTGGACCCCGGCACGGACAACTTCATCAACATCGAGGAACCCGAACGTCTTTGTAACGGCGATCAGGGTCACAGAATCCGGATTTCTCCCTGCCGCGATACAGGCGTTTTTAATCTTTTCCTGTATATTTTTAACGTTTTCAGCAATCATTTGCGGCTTGAACATTAAATATAGCGGATATATGCGTCAAAAACAATAAGGAAAATAGCGTAACTCCACTTCATCTCTCTTTCAGGTTTAGGGAACAAAGGAGTTGCTGCTTCCACCTATTGACTTAAAACACCTTTTTTGCTTAATTAAATCAAGTCATCACGCCATTAACCAACGCACATTCTATGTCTCACTTGGATTCCGACAGCTTTGACGATGAGTTAGGAAGCCAACCCCCGCGGCGCAACGACCGGAATGAGGAGATTGAACGCTTCAAGGATATTCTGAAGAAGGGGGGAAATGGTATCCGGACAATTGAGGCGTTGGAAGAGATCGTCGATTTTTACTTTGAACAGGAGAAGTTCGACGAAGCGCTCCACTTTGCGGACCAACTGATCGAGTTCGTGCCATACAGCTCGGATGCATGGGTGCGCAGGGGGATGATTTTGAATAATATGTACCGGTATGACGATGCAATTGAATGCTACGAGCATGCCGTCAGCCTTAATCCGAACGAGTGCGAAATATACATCAACCTTGGGATAACCTTCGATAATGCCAACCGGGTCGATGAAGCCCTCGAAAGTTTTGAAAAGGCGTTGTCTATCGAGCCCGGAAGTGAAGAGGCCCTGTTCAACAAGGCGGTGACCCTCGAGAAAATAGAGCGCTACAAAGAAGCCGCCGAGATCTTTGAGTTCCTTCTGAAAGAGAATAAAGAGAACAAAGATGCGATGTTCGAACTCGGGTTCTGCTATGATTTCATGGACAGGCTTGAGGATTCTCTCAAATGTTACGATGAGCATCTCAACCTCGACCCGTACAATTATAACGCGTGGTACAACCGCGGCATCGTTCTGAACCGGATGGGCGATTTTACCCGTTCGATAGACAGCTACGACATGTGCATTGCCATCAAGGACGATTTCGGCGCCGCATGGTATAACAAAGGGAACGCGTTTGCGAACATGGGAAAGTTCCATGAAGCGGTAGAGTGTTACTCTCAGACGCTTCGGCACGAATCGAAAGATGTTCCGGCATGGCACAACATGGGAAACGCCTACGAAGAGCTGGGGAATTATACCGAAGCGATCAAATGTTTCACGCAAGCGATCAAATACGACAACGAGCACTACGAATCGTTTTTCGGACGCGGCAGCTGCTACGACACGCTCGAACAGTATAAGAAGGCGCTGCAAGACTACAATCGCGCGCTCGAAATCTGCCGCGACTATCCTGAACTATGGTACGCGAAGGCAGACGTCGAATACAATCTGGGAAAATACCGTGAATGCCTGATCGGCTACAAGATGGTTGTCCAGCTCGACAAGAAGAATTACGAAGCCTGGTTTGATTACGGCGATACACTCTTCGAGCTGGGATATCTTAAAGAAGCGCTCAAAGCGTTGAACCGATGCATCGAGATCAACCAGCAGTTTGCGGAAGCATATTATACGCGCGCGAAAGTGCTCTTCGTCATGAAGAAGATGCTGGATGCCGTCGACTCCCTTAAGTCGGCATTCGCGCTGCACAGCGACCTGCGCAAAAGGTTCGAGACTGAATTCCTGGGCGTCAAGTCGATCAAAGAGTTCTCATCGCTGCTTCAGCGATAAGCATTTTCTAACGGTGCGGTTCACCTTTGAGACCTAATCCCGGAACGGCGAGATTAGGTCTTTTAATTTTTTGACGAACGCAGAAATGAAATCTCAGTCGCTCCAACGCCTCGGTATCATCGGGCACCCGATCGCTCATACTCTGTCGCCGGCAATGCACTCGGCCGCGATCGACGAACTTCGCATTCCGTTCACCTACGGGGTTTTTGACGTGGTCGACGAATTTCTTCCAGCGCTCCTTGCTTCACTGCGAATTGTGGAATTCGCCGGCGCCAATGTGACGATCCCTCATAAAGTACGCATTATTCCATTGCTCGACGCAGTGGATCAGGACGCGCTGAAAATCGGCGCCGTCAACACGATTGTAAACCGAAACGGCAAGCTCACCGGCTACAACACTGACGCCGCCGGCATTCGGAAATCACTGGAACCTTTCATGGGGAAAATTCGCAATGCCCCGGCTGTCGTCATCGGTGCCGGAGGGGGTGCGAGGGCTGCAGCGTATGCGGTGTCAAAGAATTTCTCTCCTGCCTCGGTGCGGTTCTACAATAGAACGGCTGCCAGAGCGGAAACACTTGCCGGTCAGTTCCGGGAGCTATTCCCGGGCATAGCATACGATTGTATCTCAGATGAGGGAGCACTTCGGGGGGCCATAGCAGAATCGGTGCTGATCGTAAATACCACACCCGCCGGGATGACGCCGAATAGCGACGCATTGCCGATTCCCCCCGGAATTCGATTTTCAAATTATCAAATAATTCTCGATATTATATACACCCCTATAGAAACCGCCTTGCTGCGAAGGGCAAAATCGGACGGTGCGACGGCGGTCAACGGAGTAGAGATGTTCATCCACCAGGGGGCTATAGCGTTTGAATTGTGGACGGGAAAAAAATTTCCGATCGACGTGGCTCGTCGGGCCGTACTACAAGCGCTCACGGCGCGCACCGGCCTCTGAAAGAAGGTACATTGACCGGCAACAGTGTTACTCGGAGAAAATTGACATGCTGGTTCAGCAGACTGAAATAAAATACGAACACCTCCGGTCGATCATTGCGGAGCTCGGCTCGGTTGTCATCGGATACTCGGGCGGCGTCGACAGCACCCTGCTGTTGAAGGTCGCGACCGATGTCCTTGGCGACAAGGCCGTCGCCGTCATCGGTCGCTCAGAAACGTATCCGAGCGCGGAGTACGAAGAGGCGGCGGCGCTGGCAAGAAGCTTTGGATCTCGGCATCTCGAAGTCGCAACAGAGGAAACCGACCAGTTAAAGTTTCAGGAAAATCCTCCCGACAGGTGCTATTTCTGCAAAACGGAATTGTTCGGCAAGCTTGCGGAAATCGCGGAGAGCGAAAATATCCCGTGGATCGCCGATGGATCTATTACCGATGACGTCGGGGATTTTCGTCCCGGAATGAGAGCAAAGAAAGAGAACAATGTCCGCTCTCCCCTGCTCGAAGCTGAATTATCTAAGGTCGAAGTCCGCGAAATTTCCAAGCATCTCAACCTTCCGACGTGGGACAAACCTTCGTTTGCGTGCCTTTCTTCCCGCTTCCCGTACGGATTCGGCATCACAAAAGAGAATCTGACGAAAGTTGACCGGGCGGAGGGCATTCTCCGGAGTGCAGGCTTCAAACATTATCGCGTTCGTCACCACGATGACAAGACTGCGCGCATCGAAGTAGGCGCTGAAGAGCTCCACCGCCTACTCGACGACACATTCCGTCTTTCCCTCGTCGCGCAATTGAAAGAACTGGGTTTCACGTACGTGACCCTTGACCTCCAGGGATATCGGACCGGAAGCATGAACGAAGTGTTATCGCGCGAGGCAAAAGAATCTTTCATAAACGACACCCCATAGAATCTCTTTTTTAGCCGCTGCGCGTCAGCCTCATCGACTCCGGCGCAGAAAAGAACAATGGCATCTTGCGTCGCCGCAGGATGTCAGACCGGAAATAGAAGCAATCTCACCGACGTCACGTTTCGGAACCGGCGTCGGACGTACGCGGAGAACAGAAATCATCGAAGTAGTTTCCAACAAGAAACCTCATGGCGATAGAATCGGACAACAATCGACGTGCAATCAGCGAACTCTTGAAGTCGGCTGACCGATCGATCAAAGATGGCAATCTGGACGCTGCCCTGGGCTTTATTGAACGGGTCTTTGAAATCGAGCAGCGCAATGTCTACGCCCGGGCGTACAAGGAACGAATTCTTGCGTTGAAAGACGCCGAAATAAAGGACACTGCTCCTCCACCGGTGAAAAAAGGGGAACCGCCGGCAAAGGCCGCGCCCCCGACAGAGACAAAAAAAATAGAAGAGAAACTCCCCGTCCCCCTCCCGGAAAAACCGGCAGTACTTCCTCTTGCCAAACCATCACCGTTAAAAACGGCCGCACTGCACATTCCACACTCCCCCGCAGCACTGGAAGCATATCGCACGCTTCTGACGGAAATTTGGTCGGACGGCAACGTCAGCACCGACGAACAGTCGCAGATCGACTCCATGAAAGAGACGTTCGCCATCTCCGAGAAAGACCATGTAGAGATTGAACGAACCGTCCGGATTGATGCATATCTCGCGGCGATCAGGGAAGCATGGAAGATGGGCGTTACGTCGTTTGTCGATATCAGAAAGCGATTCAAGATTTCAGATCAGGAACACTTAGGCGTCGAACAGAAGATCAACCAATTCCTGCAATCGCTCAAGGCGAAGGGAACGGTGCTGCTCTTGGACGACGACCATTCGTTTCTCAGCGTGATTAAGGATGTGCTGAACGAAGCCGGATATACGTGCTACGCAGTGAACTCCGGCGAGGACGGGTTGATCGCGCTGGAAACCATCACGCCGGATATTGTCGTGTGCGACATCGATTTCGTGAAACCGAAAATGAACGGTTTCACCTTCTACGAAAGATTTCGTTCGATCGACCGCTTTGTCGACGTGCCGTTTATCTTTATGAGCGGACTTGACCAGGATATCGTGGTGCGGGCAGGGAAACAAATGGGTGTTGACGATTACCTCACGAAGCCGTTCGACGCTGAGCTGCTCACCGCAACTATCGAGGGAAAACTGAAGCGATCACGCGAGCTCAAACGGGTGAGGCAGACATCAAGAACGTAGCGGTCAACCGATGATACAGAAACGGTGCGAATGAAAAACTTCTTTACGAAGCTCCGAGCGTTCTTTCAGAATTTAGGCCTTGTCGAGCAGGCGCAGATCGTGGCGTCGACGGCGGTCGTCGTTATCATGGTAACGATCATCAGCGCAAACATCGTCCTGAACCTTGAGCTCACGCCGCTCGACTTCATCAGCATTATTACCGTCGGCATCATCGGGTTCGCGAGCGTCTATTTCTCGCTGAAGTACGGACGGCAGCTCGAAGCGCAGAAACGAGAACTCGAAGCGCTGAACCGCGTGGCAGAATCGGTGAACCAATCTATCGACCTTGATTACCTTCTCAGCAACGTGCTGCAAATAGTCGTGGAGCTGGCGCGGACAGAGTACGGCTGGTTATACATTGTAGACGATAAGAAACTGGAGCTCCGGAATTCACGCGGCTCCTCGTTCAGCTTCTTCAACAACGAGGCCCTCGGCAATATTGACCTTATTCCGTGGATACAAAAGATCCATACTCAAAAAGAGGATACACTTGCGAGCACGTCCTTTGCCGACGAAAGTGTTCTGCGGGCCGGCATCTCATCATGGGTGTCTGTTCCGCTCCGTGCTGCGGACCAGTTCGCCGGTGTGCTGCTGCTTGCAACGACGGTCAAAGGCTTTTTCTCCGAGCGGCAAGTCGACCTCATCGCCGCATTCGGGAACCATATCAACGTTGCATTGAATAATGCGCACTTGTTCGACAGACTGCGGAAATCGGAACAACAGTATGCCGACCTCTTCGAGCACTCGCCCGATATGTATCACCTCGTGAACCGCGAGGGAATCATCATCAGCTGCAACCAGACGGAAGTGCAGACGCTTGGCTATCAGAAAATAGACATCATCGGCCACCCTCTCACTCAGCTGTATCCGCCGGACTACCGGCTCAGCGTCCTCGAGACATTGCTCAAAGCATTCGAGAACGGGCATGATTTCCGCGGCATGGAAGAGCAAATGGTGAAGCAGGACGGAGGGATCATCGACGTGAGCGTCAACACGTCGCTGGTCTATGACGACAAACATATCCCGGTGCTGATGCGCTGCGTTGTCCGCGATATCACGGAAAAGAAGAAACTTGAACAGAAGATCATGCAGGCGCAAAAGATCGACAGCATCGGCAACCTTGCCGGCGGCGTCGCGCACGACTTCAACAATATTCTCGCTTCGATCCTGGGCTCCTCATCGATCATGCGCCGCCGGATGAATGAGAATGATAAATGGTTTCCTTTTGTCGACATTATCGAGACGGCGGCGAAGCGGGGTGCGTCGCTCACACGCCAGCTGTTGACATTTGCGAGGCGGGGAACTGTCGAGGTTCATCCCGTCGACATTCATGCCATCATGAATGAAACGATCCATCTTTTCGAACGAAGTGTCAGCCCGAACATCTCCATCGTGACAAATTTCACTTCCGAGGTTGCGATCGTGAACGGCGACGAGGGGCAGATCCAGCAAGCGATGTTGAATATCTTCATCAACGCACGGGATGCCATGCCCAACGGCGGAACGCTGACGATCGAAACGTCGCCCGTGCAATACTCCGAACAGGACCGGAGCACGCAATCGGGCGAAACCCGGAGCGGAAGCTACATCGCGATGAAGGTGGTCGACAGCGGCATCGGCATGAGCAAAGAGATACAACAGCGAATGTTCGAGCCATTCTTCACCACAAAAGAACAGGGGAAAGGCACCGGCCTGGGGTTATCAGTGGTCTATGGCGTCGTGAACGGCCACGGAGGTTACATTTCGGTCCAGAGCGAACCGGGAAAAGGGACTACCTTTTCCATTCTGCTCCCAAAGCTGCCTGAAACCTTCAAAATGAAAGCAGTTCGTTCGGACAGAAAGATCGTCGGAGGCAATGAGACAATTCTGGTGGTCGATGACGAAGAAATCGTGCGAACGACTATCGGCGCAATGCTGTCGGACCTGGGTTATACCGTTGAATCATCGCGAGGGGGAAAAGAAGCCCTGGATATCCTTGCAAAAAAGAAGAAGATCGACCTTGTTCTTCTCGACATGACGATGCCCGCCATGGGGGGAAAAGAAGTCTTCCAAAAAATTCGGCGAATAAAATCTGACGCGAAGATCATTATTTCCAGTGGGTACAGCGATTCGATCTTAGGCGAAGATGCGTTCGCCAAGAAGGTCGATGGGTTTCTCCAAAAGCCGTACCAGATCGAGGACCTCTCAAAAAAAATTCGCGAAGTGCTCGACAGAAACCACAAATCATAGCCGACCGCAATTCTCCTCTTGAAAAACAATCCGCCAATCCGTATGTTACCATTGCAGACCTTTTTTGTTCAATACCGTAATTGCCAATGAATACTTTTTCCGACGAGCTGCGAAAAGAGCGGGTCGCAAAAGACATCTCTCTCGCAGACATCTCAAAAAAAACGCATATCAACGTTAAGTATCTTGAGGCGATTGAACAAGGGTCTTTCGACATCCTCCCGCAGACGTATGTACGCGCATTCATCCGTGAATATGCTATCGTGATCGGGCTGGCGCCGAAGGCCGTCCTGAAAAAATTCGACGTTATGGTCGGCGGCAAATATTCCGTCGACAAGGGCGCGATGATCGGGTCCGGATGGAGCGGCACCGAACTCCCGTCACTCCCCGAACAGACGGGCGCCGGCACGGCACGGCCGGGGGGAAAACCGGAGTACCTTCGGCAGAACGACAACAGGACGATGGCTGTCGTTGTCGGCGTCGTGGCCGTCGCGATTGTTCTCATCTATTTTATGTACGACTATGCGACGCAAGAGACCAAAGCGCCGATTGCTCAAGAGACGCCGTTCCAGGAAGTCGTCAAAGAACAAGAAAAACAAATTCTTCCCCATAAGCCTGCGCTCGATACGTTCTCAGTGCTCCAGGCTGCACCCAAAAAAGATTCGTTGATCCTGCGCGCGGTGACCGCTGATTCAGTGTGGGTCAGCATCGGCAAAGACAACACGCCTGCCCAGAGCATCATCCTTCCCCCGGGAGCTTCGCGGACATGGACCGCAGCAAAACAGTTCAGGCTTTCTCTCGGAAACGCCGGCGGGATCCGCTTTATGCTGAACGGAACCGACATCGGCAGATTCGGAAAACGCGGCGCCGTGATCCGGAACCTCATCCTCACTCCCGAGTATTTGAAATCCAAGCACTGACATGAAAGCGCGGAAATCCAACTCGCCGGGAAACGATGCGCGCCGCCGCATCCGTGAGTTGTCCGAAAAAATCAGGCAACACGACTACAAGTATTACGTCCTCGCCGACCCGGAAATCTCGGATGAAAAGTACGACCTGCTGATGCGCGAGCTTGCCGGCCTCGAAGAACAATTCCCCGAACTGAAAACTCCCGACTCGCCGACCCAGCGCGTCGGCGGCCAGCCGACGAAAGAATTCTCGACTGTAATGCACAGCGTCCCGATGCTCAGCCTGGCCAATACATATTCGGAAGAAGAACTGCTCGACTTTGACCGGAGGGTCGATTCGCTGCTGCAGCACGAACCCTATCGGTACATCGCAGAGCTGAAGATCGACGGGGTCGCAATCAGCATCAAATACGAGAACGGCATTCTCGTTCAGGGAGCGACCCGTGGAGACGGCGTTCAAGGGGACGAGATCACGAACAATCTCAGGACGATCCGCTCCATCCCTCTGCAAGCCCGCACTGCAAAAGCCCGTCTGCAGAATTTTGAAGTGCGCGGCGAAATCTACATGAGGAAGAAGGATTTTGAGAGGATGAATGCCGAGCGGGAAATCGCAGGTGAGAAACTTTTTGTCAACGCCCGAAATTCAACGTCCGGGACGTTAAAACTTCAGGACCCGAAAATCGTTGCATCGCGGCGGCTCAACATGTTCTCCTATTTCCTCCGTTCCGACGATGTCTCGTTGAAGAGCCATTTTGAAAATCTGCAGATGCTCAAAGAGATGGGCTTTGTCGTCAACGAAAATATCCGGGTATGCACGACGATCCGCGAAGTCAAGAACTTCTGCGATGAATGGAGAGACCGGCGTGAAAGCCTGCCGTACGACATCGACGGAATTGTCGTAAAGGTCGATTCGATCCGCCAGCAAGAGGTCCTCGGAGCCGTAGCGAAAAGTCCCCGATGGGCGATCGCATACAAATTTCCCGCTCAAAAAGTTGAAACGAGGCTGCTGGGGATAACGCTGCAAGTAGGGCGTGTCGGAACGATCACGCCGGTCGCAGAATTGGAGCCGGTCTTTGTCGGCGGCACGACCGTGAGCCGCGCCACGCTTCACAATGAAGATTACATCAAAGAACTCGACCTGCGTGTCGGAGACACGGTTACGGTTGAAAAAGGGGGCGATGTCATCCCAAAAGTGAGCGGGGTAAATACCTCAAAACGACCGAAAGGTTCCAAGCTTTTCGTCATGCCGAAAGAGTGTCCGGTATGCGGCTCGAGAATTTACCGGCCTGAAGGCGAAGCGGCGTACTACTGCGAGAATTCAGAATGCCCCGCGCAAGTCCGCGGGCGGATAGAACATTTTGCCCATCGCGGTGCGATGGACATCGAAGGACTAGGAGAAGCAGTTATCGACTTGCTTGTCAACGAAAAACTCATCCACACGCTCGCGGATATCTATGTTTTGAAAAAAGACCAACTCGTTCCGCTCGAACGCATGGGAGAAAAGAGCGCACAAAATTTAATTGACGCGATCTTGCAAAGCAAGCAACAGCCGTTCCACAAAGTGATTTTTGCCCTTGGCATCCGTTATGTCGGCGCAGGAGTTGCGAAACTTCTCGCCGATTCGTTCGCCTCCATCGATACGCTCCAAGACGCCTCTCTCGAAGACCTGGAGCATGTCGAAGGCATCGGACCTCGCATCGCGGAAAGCGTCGTCCGGTTCTTCAAAGAACGGCACACCAAAGATCTTGTCAGCAAGCTGCGGCGCGCCGGCATCACGCTGAAATCGGCAAAGAAAAAAAATACTTTCCAGCCGTTTGCAGGAAAAACATTTGTCCTCACGGGCGGGCTGGACACAATGACCCGCGACGAAGCGAAGGAACGAATCGAATCACTCGGGGGAAAAGTAACGTCGAGTGTGAGCGCAAAGACCGATTTCGTCGTCGTAGGAACGGACGCGGGGTCGAAACTCGACAAAGCGGTCGAGCTTGGGGTGAAGACCGTCGACGAAAAGGAATTCCAAAAGATGCTTTCATCGTAGCTGCCGGACACCTTGCTTATTGACCGGACAACTATGTTAAGGAAAAGGTGTCCAACGGCGTTCTTCGCAACTTGCTTTTAAGATAAACCTTTTGCAACTTTAATCAGCCAGAGAAAGAGCAACGAATCTATTATGCTGGAATCCTCACGGCTGCGGATCGGGATGGCTCTTGCGCGGTTTCATTTTCGCAAGCATAACTATCCGCAGACGGAATTTACAAAATTGTATTCCGACGCGCGCACTGCTCTCGTGATAGTTCCGGAAGACAGTGAGCACCGTGCCCTGGCGATTCCCCTGCTGACATCGCTGCAGAATAAGTTTCGGGGCAGCAAGCTGACCATCGTGATCTACGATTCTTTTCGGGACCTTTCGAGTTCGCTGGCGCAGTGTGAGGTTTTCCCGATGACAAAAGAGAGCATCAGTTTTTTCTATCTTCCCAAGAAGAAGGCGGTGCAGAAACTCAGCCGCCAGAAGTTCGACGTCGTTTTCGACCTCAACCTTGCGATGGTTCTTCATGCTGCATATCTCTGCCGCAGCGCGAACGCAGCGTTGAAGGTCGGATTTGTAAAAGAAGACGGGGACAAATTCTACAATTTTCAGCTGAAGACATCACACGAGAAGAGCCCGCAGCGAAGTTTCGAGCAGCTGCTGCGGACTATGGCAATGTTTTGACGGAGCGTTGGAGGTCCAATGAAGTTTGACGTTACAAAAAATACGCACCAAACGGTCATCAAGATTAGAGAGCGTAAACTCGACGTATCCGTCTCGCCCGAATTGAAAGGGGAATTCATCCTCCTCTGCCGGCCCACTCTCAAATCGCTCGTGGTGGACCTGACCGATGTCGAGTTCTGCGACAGCAGCGGCCTCAGCGCTCTCCTCATCGCTGAACGTCAAATGCGCGGACATGGCGGCAAGGTCATCCTCGTCGGTGTGCACAAGAAAGTCATGGCGCTTCTGAAGATCTCTCAGCTCGATCGCGTTTTTCCAATATTCGATACGGTTGCCAAAGCGACGAAAGAGTGAAGTACGTTGGCTCGCTTCACCCGCATTTCTCCTTTTGGTTCATGCTTTGAAGACATGACGTTCAAAACCCGCCACAGTTTCCCGATCTCCGGTCGCAAAAAAATATTCCCCTCATGGGTCCCATTCTCACGTCTTTGCATTTCTTGTGCATCAACGTTACAAATTGAGATATCTGAATGACCCCAATAATGTAACTCGCGCAAAGCGGTCAGACCGCACGTTGATTCTCAATGCAGAGTTTTTGCGCCGCTGCGACTTCGCGAGAGACAGCTTTCCGGAAGTCTCGAATTATTTTTTTTACTCTATTTGCAGGATGCCCCGATGCAGCTTACCGTCATAGACCTGATTGTCATCGCCCTGTATTTCGCCATAAACCTTGCGGTGGCCCTGTTCCTCCGCAAACGCGCGACAAAAAGCGTGAGCGACTTCTTCATCTCCGGGAGAAACGTCTCATGGTGGCTCGCCGGGACTTCGATGGTGGCGACCACGTTCGCCGCCGACACGCCCCTCGTCGTCACCGGCCTCGTAGCGAGGAACGGCATTGCGGGAAATTGGATCTGGTGGAGCATGGCTTTCAGCGGAATGCTCACCGTGTTCTTTTTTGCCAAGCTGTGGCGGCGCGCCGGAGTGCTCACCGACGTGGAATTCGCCGAGATCCGCTATTCCGGAAAACCTGCGACGTTCCTCCGCTGGTTCCGTGCGGTGTATCTCGGTCTGCCGATCAACCTTATTATCCTGGGATGGGTGAACCTCGCAATCGTCAAGATCATGATGCTCGTGCTGGGAATCTCAAAAATTGAAGCGCTCATCATCGCCATTGCGATCATGTTCATCACAGCATCGATCTCAACGCTTTCGGGATTATGGGGCGTCCTGTGGACAGATTTATTTCAATTCGTTTTGAAGATGGGGATGGTCATCATGCTTGCGGTGTTCGCGGTGAACGCAACGGGGGGATTGAACGAGATGATCTCGCAGCTTCATACAATTGACGCAACGCGAGGATCGCAGGGGTCGGTGTTGTCGTTCGTCCCGGACATCAACTCGGCCTGGATGCCTCTGATAACGTTCTTTGTTTTCATTGCGGTGAATTGGTGGGCGTCGTGGTATCCCGGAGCTGAGCCCGGGGGCGGCGGGTATGTAGCGCAGCGGATTTTTTCCGCAAAGAACGAGAAGCACTCCCTTCTTGCCACTCTCTGGTTTAACGTCGCTCATTACGCGATACGTCCGTGGCCGTGGATCCTGGTTGGGCTCGTTGCAGTGGTGCGCTACCAACATGATTCGGCGTTTCAGGCAGACCCCGAATCGGGCTACATCCGCATTCTTATTTCGGACCTGCCGGCATACCTGCGCGGCTTGATGCTTGCCGCATTCGCAGCAGCGTACATGTCGACGATCGGCACGCAGCTGAATTGGGGCGCCAGTTACCTCGTGAACGATGTCTACCGCCGCTTTTGGAGACCAAACAAGAACGAAAAACACTATGTCACAGTGTCGCAGGGCATTACAATGCTGCTGATGGTCCTTTCTGCCATCGTCACATTTTATATGGATTCGATCGGCAATGCATGGAGATTTTTGATGGCGGTCGGAGCGGGAACAGGTCTTGTATACATCCTCCGTTGGTTCTGGTGGCGCATCAACGCGTGGAGCGAAATTTCGGCGATGGCCGCAGCATTTGCCGTGTCAATGATACTTCAGTTCGGCTTTCATCTCAACGAAGGAGAGCCAAAGGAATTCGCATACCTTCTTCTCCTCACCGTTTCGGCAACAACGGCCGTCTGGCTCGCCGTAACATTTCTGACTCGGCCGGAACCCCGGGAGAAACTCCTCTCCTTCTACCGGCGCGTGCGCCCCAATCCGGCAATGTGGGGACCGATAGCGGCTGAAGCAACCGACATCGTTCCTCAAAAGGACGGCATCTTCAATCTCTTGAATTGGATCAGCGGTGTCATCATGATCTACTCTTTTCTTTTTGGAACGGGAAACATTATTTTTGGAAGCGTTCCTCTCGGAGCATCCCTGCTCGCCGTCGGATTCGTTTTCGGCGGCATCATCTATTTCAGAATAAACAAAAGAGGATGGGAAGTGCTGAGCACATGACACCGGCATTGTCAGTAAGAAATAAAAAGTCGATGACTTTGTGTAGAGCAAACGAAGACCTGTAAAGGCATTTCGTTGTCATAGCTTACGTTGTGTTGATCGTATTGCCTTTCCACCATATTCTTTGTATTTTTCAAGCACGAAGTATTGCTATTCACGGCTGTGGTGCATGAGCATTACAGCCGTTTATGTTTTTGGAACGAAAAAGGACTCCGAGATTTTCCTGCAGCAGCACATATCTATCAGGAATGAAAAAAGTTCTCATTATCACATATTACTTTCCGCCTTCCGGAGGACCGGGAGTGCAGAGAGTACTGAAATTCGTTAAGTACCTCCCCGAATTTGGATGGGAGCCCATTGTCCTCACGGTCAAAGAGGGAGATTACCCCGCCCGTGATGAATCGCTCCTCAAAGAAATCCCCCCTTCGCTGAAAATTTTTAGAACTCCAATTTTTGAACCATACGGTCTGTACCGGCGCATCACCGGCAAGAAGCCAGGCACAGCTGTCGACGTCAACAACATTCCCAAAAAGGGAGAGAGTAAAAATTTCGCAGAAGGAATTGCGGAATTTGTCAGGGCGACGTTTTTTATCCCCGACGCACGTATCGGATGGCTGTTTACCGCAGTGAGGGCGGCGAAAAGGATTATTGAAACGGAACATGTCGACGCGATCTATTCTTCTTCCCCCCCTTACACGTGCGCCGTCATCGCACGAAACGTGCATCGCGCAACCGGAATACCGTGGGTGGCGGGCTTCAGGGACCCATGGACTGGATTTCTCTCTACCCCGAGCCGATGGTCCCTCCCGAAAAAGATAGACGAGCAACTTGAACGGAGCTGTTTCGAAGAGGCCACGCGCGTCGAAGTCGCATGGCGCGGCATTCTCCTCGACCTCCACAAGAAATATCCGGAAATTCCCATTGAGAAAGTGGTGCATCTGCCGAACGGATTTGACAGTTCCGATTTTCCCTCCGTGCCGTACCGCCGGAACGACAAATTTACAATAACGTACGCCGGCTCGATGTACGGGGTTCGCAATCCAAAGACATTTCTACAGGCAGTCTCGAATCTGATCGCCGCAGGCACAATCGACCCGAAGAATATTCGGCTGAAATTCATCGGGAGGTTCGGCGGCGAAGTCATGGATATGTTTCGCGAGCCTTCACTCTCCGGCTGCGTTGAAATATTTCCTTATCTCCCCCATTCCGAAAGTATCGCACACCTGATGACGTCCGATGCGCTTCTCCTCATTGTCGATGAATATGCCGGGGGCGAAGAGATCGTTCCGGGGAAAGTTTTTGAATACATCGGCGCCCGCCGGCCTATCATCGCCATCGCGCACGAAGGCGCCATTTCGGATCTGCTGCGATCCACAGGGACCGGGCGGGTTGCGCACAACGACGACGTCCCGTCCATCGAGCGTGTCATTCTTGAATATTATAACGATTATCTCTATACTAAACCGAGTTTTTCTCCAGACGTGAAAAAGGTTGAACAGTTCGAGAGAAAAGAAATTACGAAACGGCTTGCGCAGCTGTTCGACGATTCGCTTGAACGCGCGGCCTCTTAACCCACTTTACCAACGCTCACCTTCTCATGGCAAAACAAAAAAATCAACCGCGTGCAGAAGCACGGCCGTTCATTCCGAAGCAATATCAACATTTCGCCGCGGTCGGCGTCATCCTGCTCGCCCTCGTCATTTTCTTCCATGACGTCGTCTTCTCCGGAAAGGTCTTTTTTGCCGGAGACAATCTCGCGTCGCAAAGCTTCAACCCGTTCGTGGAGGAGGCGAAAAAGAACGACGTCTATCCCTTGTGGGTTCCATATATTTTCTGCGGCATGCCTTCACTGGCGAGCCTCCTCTCAGCCCAAAACCGTATTTACGACCTCACATCGACGATCGTTGGCGTCGCTCATAACATTTTTACGGGCATTCTCCGGAATGATGCCGGAACGACGGTGATGTTCTATTACTTCATCTTCGGCGTTTCAACATATTTTTTCATGATCCATAAGAAGAAATCACCGATCGCTGCGCTGTTCACATCGTTTGCGACTCTTTTTTCGACGTATGTCATCATTCTCATCATGGTGGGGCATAACACAAAAGTTGCCTCTATCTGTTTGCTGCCGGTCGTCCTCATGATCATAGAAGAGATGATCGATGATTTCAAATGGTGGCATGGCATCGTTTTAGTGGTCGCGATTCATATCCAGCAGCTCGCATCGCATATTCAGTTCTTCTTCTACACCTATTTGTTGATAGGGATCTATTATCTTTACCTGCTCGTTTTCCGGATCATCAAAAAGGAGCAATGGCTGAACGTCATGCGAAGCGGGGTCGTGTTCGCGCTGGCGGCCGCCTTTTCGTTTGCGATGTCCGCAGACATCTATCTCTCAACTCTGGAATACAATCCGTATTCGATCCGCGGATCAAACCCAATCGTCCAATCGGCAAGCTCCTCACAATCGAAAACTGCAGAAGGGGGACTCGATTATGAATATGCGACGAATTGGTCGTTCAGTCCGGGCGAAACGATGACGTTTGTTATTCCCTCGCTGTATGGATTCGGCGGCCAGCCGTACAAAGGCCCCCTCACCGGAAATCAAGAACAGCATTTGAACACATATTGGGGGCAAATGACATGGACCGATGCACCCCAGTACATGGGAGTCATTGTTCTTATCTTTGCCGTGCTCGGCATCTATTACAATCGTCGCGATCGATTTATCCAGGCGATGCTCGTCGTCGCAGCTCTATCGCTGTTTGTTTCGTTTGGAAGGAATTTTTCGTTCGTCTACGACCTGATGTATTACCATTTCCCGGAATTCAACAAGTTCCGCATCCCGTCGATGATCCTGATCCTTCTGCAGCTTATCGTGCCCATCCTCGCCGGATACGGTCTCCAATCAATCCTCGACAAAGGAAAAGAAAAACTCTCACCGGAGGGAGAAAAAAAATACCGGTACATTGTCGGCGGGGCGGGTGTTCTTTTCATTCTGGGTTTTGTCGGACGCGGATTTTTCGAGGACTTTTATCGGAGCTTCATTGGCAGTGATGGCCTTTCCAAATTGCTCTCCGAGCTTGTCGGCAGACAATCGGAAGCCGTTCTTGTGCAGGTCCGTCCGATGGTGTTCGATTTCCTTTTTGATTCGGTGATCTCGGACTATCTGATTGGGACATTCCTTCTCCTCGCCGTTTTCGGATTAGCATACGCCTACCGAAAGCATCTCATCGCATCGACGACATTCGGCATTTCAATCGTGGTGCTCGCGCTGCTTGACTTGTGGCGCATCGACTACAAACCGATGCAGCTCCATGATGCTACCCAGCAAACTACAGAGTTCTCAACACCGGATTATGTGAAAGCAATCCAGCAAGACAAATCGTTGTATCGAGTCCTGGACACCGACAACCTCAGAGGACCGTCGAATACTCTGGCGTATTACAAACTGCAGAGCATCGGCGGGTATCATGGCGCGAAGATACGAATATACCAGGATATCGTGGACGTGGCGACGATCGGAAATCCCACCGTATGGGAGCTGATGAATACCAAATATATTATCGCCGACCCGAAGGAGAATATTCCCGGACTCCCTGTTATTTTTCAGGGGCAGGATAAAAAAGTCCTTGCCTATCCTCCAGGCAGCCAGCGGGCGTGGTTTGTCGATTCAGCGGCAGTCGATTCCGGGCTCGGGATCCTGTACCACATGCGGGATATGTCGTTCGACCCGCATCACATCGCTTACTTTGAAAAGAACCCGGGTATATCCATTGACCCCCCCGACACCTCCGCAAAAGTTTCCGTCAACAACTTCGGCATTCACAACGTTTCGTTCGACGTCGTCGCATCGGGCAGCAATCTTCTCTATGTGAGCGAAATCTATTATCCGAAAGGATGGAGAGCATTCATAGACGGAGCAGAAACGGAAATCTACAAAACTGATTACGCCTTCCGTTCTGTTCTCGTTCCGAAAGGGAAGCACCGTGTTGAATTCATTTTCCATCCCGATCAGTATTTCCTCGGCCGGACAATCAGCCTCGTGACAAACATCTTCTCGTGGTGTGCATTGCTGGCGGTCGGATTCTTTTGGTGGAGGAAGAGAAACGCCATGGGCGCGGCTCCGGGGAAAAAGTAATCCTGCCCGGTTCATCGTTCATGAAAAACGAGTTTAAGAGATTTTCCTAAAGGACACACGTGGACAAATTCATTATTCACGGCGGCAAAGCGCTGCGGGGAACCGTGCGTATCAGCGGAGCGAAAAACGCATCGCTCGCGCTGATGCCGGCGACCCTTCTCGCAAGCGGCAAATACGAACTTCGCAATACTCCCGACTTGCGCGACGTTGTCACCATGTCCCGTCTCCTTCAAACGATGGGGGTTACCGTCGAACGAAGCGGAGGCTCGCTCCTCGTCAACACGTTTCGCGTTAATAAGTTTGAAGCGCCGTACGAACACGTAAAAAAAATGCGCGCTTCAATTTACGTTCTCGGACCGCTCGTCTCCCGCTACGGGCACGCAAAAGTGTCGCTCCCCGGAGGCTGCGCCTGGGGGCCGCGTCCGGTCGATCTCCATATCGAAGGCTTGAAGAAATTAGGTGCGTCGATAGAATTGGAGCGCGGCTACATCATCGCAAAGGCGCGGCGTTTGAAAGGGGCGCGCGTTTCCTTCAAGATCTCAAGCGTCGGGGCAACGGGAAACGTCCTGATGGCGGCCGTGCTCGCAAAAGGCACCACGCTGATCGAAAATGCCGCCGTCGAGCCGGAGATCACAAACCTCGCCGATCTGCTTGTATCGATGGGGGCAAAAATCGACGGCGTCGGAACTAACGTGCTAGAAGTCGAGGGGATCGATGCCCTGCATCCGGCCGATGCTGAGACAATCCCCGACCGCATAGAAACCGGAACGATGCTCGCCGCCTGTGCTATCTGTGGAGGGAAAATAAAAGTGGAAGAGTGCAATCCCCAGCATGTTTCGGCCGTCACAGCCCGGCTGGAAGACGCCGGGGCAACAGTAACGGTCACTCCAACATCGATCGAGATTCACGCCCCAAAAGAAGTCATCCCCGTTGACGTGACCACCGCCATTTATCCCGGCTTTCCCACGGACATGCAGGCACAATGGATTGCATTAATGGCAATCGCAAAAGGGTCGTCCACCGTCACCGACACCGTTTACTTTGACCGGTTCAAACACGTACCGGAACTGGTGCGCCTTGGGGCCGACATCACCCTGAATGAAAATGCCGCTGTCATCCGGGGTGTTAAGAAACTGACGGGCGCGAAAGTCATGTCGACGGACCTGCGTGCGTCGGCGGCGCTGATTCTCGCAGGCCTGCGGGCGCAGGGCGAGACGGAAGTCCTCCGCGTGTACCACCTTGACAGAGGTTACGAAGCGATTGAAAAAAAATTAAAGGGGCTAGGAGCTGATATAACGAGGGAAAAGGGGGAAGAGTTTTGAGATGAAAGACATAGGACACCGTAATGGTGTCTTACACTCTTTTGGCAATCGACAAATGGAAGGCTGCGCCTTTTCCCCGGTCGCTATCGCACCACAAGATGCATTTGTTCAGTTCAGCAAGCTTTTTTGAAATGTATAGTCCCAATCCCGCCCCCTGCTGCTCCTGCGAATCACGGTCTACCTGATAGAATTTTTGGAAGAGGCGGTCCTGTCTGTCGATGGGAATCCCGTTTCCATTGTCCACAACGCTGAAAATGTACCGGTCATTTTCGCTGCGGGACTCGAGCGTGACGACCGTCCCCGGCGGAGAAAACTTGCACGCATTGTCAAACAGTCGGGCAACGATATCATCGAAGTGGGGCGGGTGGATGAAAAGGTACGGCGATTCGTCGGGCACATTTATTTTAAGGGTAATGTCCTTGCTCTTTTTTATTTCTTCACGGATCGATGCAAGACGGGTCGCAATCTCCAGGGGAGAGATGCACGCTTCGCGAACGTCGATCTCTTTTGAAACCTCGCCCGAGTCGATCTTGACCACAAGCAGAAAATCCTCGACCATCCTGTTAAGCCGCAGGGTTCCGACTTTCAACATCGTCAAGAACTCAGTGAAGTCTTCCGGGGACAGCGTTTCTTTTCCCCCCGCAAGAATATCCGCAGCGCCAAGGATGGATGTCAACGGCGTGCGCATCTCATGAGAGATGAGACGGAAGAGCTGATTCTTCAGGGTGTCAATCTGCTGAGACATTGAATCATTCAGCTGCTGGCTGCGCTTCAGCTTGCCCTTGATCGTCGAGATCAGCATCTCCGGCTCGTACGGCTTCATCAGATAATCGTCGCTGCCGAGCTCTTTCCCCGTCATAATATGCTGGAGGTCGGTGTGGCCCGAAAGAAAAATAAAAGGAGTGTTCTGAAACTTCGTGTCGGACCGGACTTTTCCGAACAAGTCGAAGCCGCTCATCCCCGGCATTGTGATGTCGGAAATAATAAGGTCGGGAATTGTCGAGCTTAAGATTTCCAGCGCGGCAGAACCGTTGAGCGCTGTAAGCGGCGTATACCCTTCCAGCTCAAGGTACGCCGCCGTAATGTCGAGCAGGTCGGGTTCGTCGTCTACGATAAGAATTTTTGGGCTGGCTGCGGACATGAGGGACACACTAAAGAGATTTTTCCAACACAGCGACCATTTGCCGATGTATCATTCCGTTTGTCGCGAGCGTAGTGGGTTCGTAGATATTCGACGGATTGTTTTTGAAATCAGTAACAATTCCCCCTGCCTCCCGAACCAATAGTACGCCGGCGGCTTTATCCCACGGGTTCAAGAAAACCTCCCAGTACCCGTCTAACCTTCCTGCTGCCACATATGCGAGGTCTAGCGCGGCGGAACCGAGGCGCCGCACGCCCTGCCCTTCCATCAAAAGATTCACAAAATGTTCGACCACATGGTGCGGGTTCTCTTTCACATTATAGGGGAAGCCTGTAACGAGCAAACTGTTGATCAGGGAATCGTTCGAAGAAACGTGGATTTTTTTCCCGTTCAGGAACGCTCCGCCTCCTCTTTCAGCCGTAAACATTTCATCAGCGCAGGGGTTGTAAATGGCGCCGGCGATGATTTCCCCGTTCAGCTCAACGCCGATGGATACGCAGAAAATCGGGAGCGAGTGAGTGTAGTTCGTCGTGCCGTCGAGCGGGTCAATAACCCATCGGTATTCCGACTGCACGTTATGTTTGCCGCTTTCTTCTGCAAGAATATCGTGCGATGGATAATGCTGTTTGATCTTTTTGATAATAAGGGCCTCAGCCCCCTTATCGATTTCCGTAACGAGGTTGGTCTCCTGACCCTGCTTTCGTTCGATGTGTTTGACTTTTCCGAGATTGTACTTTAGAAATTTCCCCGCCTCTAGTGCGGCTTCCCTGGCAACGTTAATCATTGGATAGCTTCTTTTGTGTGATAATTCTTTCTTTATGCTCATAAGGTAGGGAATTATTTAGCGATGTTCAAACGCATCGAATCAACGAGATTTCAAGGCTTACAATAGATATCTTTATATTTTCTTTATTCTTTTCCGATTCCTTTTTACATCCTCTTCATTGCAACGGCCAAAGGGAGATTCTATATTGATACCCACAATTGTTCCTTTGAGGATATCGACAGTTCAGGAGGATTTCCCGGCATGTCTTTCATCGTCAGCTACATAGGTCATACGATCTTCTTCTGGAGAAGACAGCCCAGAATCGAATCCGAAGAACACCATGGTAGAAATGTCCGTTCACCTATTCATGACCAGGATCACGTTCCTCATGCCCGGTTGTCACATTTTGTAGCCCAATTGGGACATATGCAATTGATAGATTCACTCAAGAATCAAAAACGATAAGGATCGCTATGCTTCAAAAACAACTGCGCCCCACTCTTGTTGTCCTCATCTTGTTTACCGTCATCACCGGCATCGTGTATCCGCTGGTCGTGACAGGAATCGCACAAGTTGTTTTTCCGGACAAAGCCAACGGTAGTCTCATCAAAAAGGAAGGCAAGATTGTAGGCTCCGAGTTGATCGGTCAGCCCTTCAGCGACCCAAAGTATTTTTGGAGCCGTCTGTCAGCAACGAGTCCATACGCCTACAATGCCGGATCTTCTTCCGGTTCCAACTACGGCCCTCTTAATCCTGCGCTCCTCGATGCGGTAAAGAAAAGAGTCCAGGACCTTAAGTCTGCTGATTCACTGAACAATCTTCCCATTCCTGTCGACCTCGTAACGTCATCAGCAAGCGGACTCGACCCGCACATCAGTGTCGCAGCAGCTTTGTATCAGCTTCCACGCGTGGCTCGTGTCCGCGGACTGAGTGAAGTTCAGATACATTCTCTTGTTGACAGGTTCACCGAGGGAAGGCAGCTCGGTTTCCTCGGAGAATCCCGGGTGAACGTACTCGAGCTGAACCTCGCGCTGGATGACTCTCAATCCACACCAAAGGAGAAATAGAAATGGACGACCTCATTTACGTAGGAATTGTTGCAGCGTCTTTTTTGCTGACCTGGGGACTCATGAGACTCTGTGACAAGCTTGGGGACTTTACATCGGGAGAAAATTTATGAATTGGCTTTATATTATTTCCGGATTGATCGCGGTCGGGCTTTTGGCCTATCTCTTCATTGTCTTATTAAAGCCGGAGACGTTCGAATGACTCTTAATGGGATTTTACAAATCGTTTTTTTTCTGGTCGTGCTTGTGTTAGCCGTAAAACCGCTGGGCATCTTCATGGCCCGTGTCTACCAGCGGGAACGGACATTTCTCGACCCGTTCCTCGGACCTTTGGAACGCTTCATCTATCGCCTGGCAAAAATTAACCCGGACGAGGAGTTTGATTGGAAAGAAAACGCCATCGCGATGCTGGTCTTCAACTTTGCAGGAATACTCGTCGTCTATGCCCTCCAGCGTCTGCAGCAGTTCTTCCCGTTGAACCCGCAAGGCATGCCGGCGGTTTCTCCGGACTCCTCTTTCAACACCGCGGTCAGTTTTGCGACGAACACGAACTGGCAGGGGTACGGCGGGGAAACGACGATGAGTTACCTTACTCAAATGCTCGCATTGACGGTGCAGAACTTCGTTTCGGCGGCGACGGGCATGGCGATACTTATGCTTTTCATTCGCGGGCTCGCTCGCCACTCCGCCAAGACATTGGGTAATTTTTGGGTCGATATGACACGGAGCACTTTGTATATCCTGCTTCCCCTTTCTATTCTTTTCGCGCTGGTGCTGGTCTGGCAAGGTTCTGTGCAGAATTTTTCACCGTACGTTTCGGTTCCTCTTCTGCAACCCACAACGACCACCGATTCGGCGGCAACAAAGGTAACGGAACAGGTCATCGCGATGGGTCCGGCAGCTTCTCAAATTGCCATCAAGCAGCTCGGAACGAACGGCGGTGGCTTCTTCAACGTGAACTCGGCACATCCGTATGAAAACCCAACTCCGCTTTCTGATTTTCTGGAGATGCTCTCGATCCTGCTTATCGCGGCGGCGCTCTGTTACACATACGGCTACATGGTGAAAGATACGCGCCAGGGATGGTCGATCCTTGCCGCAATGATGATCATCTTTGTCGGATTCCTCGCTCTGGCCGGTTGGGCCGAAGAAAAAGGAAACCCGGCGTTTCCGGCTCTGGGCATCGATCAATCCTCGAGCAGCATTCAGCCGGGGGGAAACATGGAAGGAAAAGAAGTCCGCTTCGGTATTGCCAATTCGGTACTGTGGGCGACTGCAACCACCGCTGCGTCGAACGGCTCTGTGAATTCGATGCATGATTCGTTTACTCCGCTCGGCGGCTTCGTCACGCTCGTGATGCTTCATTTCGGAGAAGTGGTATTCGGTGGAGTGGGATCGGGATTGTACGGGATGCTTGTCTTTGTCATCGTTGCAGTCTTTGTTGCAGGACTTCTCGTAGGACGCACTCCGGAATACCTGGGGCACAAGATTGAAACCTATGAAATGAAAATGGCCTCGCTTCTCATTCTCATCATGCCGATCACCGTGCTTGTCTTGACTGCTATTGCCGTTGTGACAACCGCAGGGACAAGCGGGATCTTCAACCCCGGTCCGCACGGTTTTAGCGAAGTGTTGTACGTTTTCACTTCCCAGGCAAACAACAACGGAAGCGCATTTGCTGGAATAAGCGTGAACACACCGTTCTATAATATCACCGGCGGAATCGCGATGATCATCGGGCGTTTTTGGCTGGCTGTTCCGACCCTTGCTCTGGGCGGTTCACTCGTACGAAAAAAGTTCGTTCCCATAAGCGAGGGAACTCTGCCGACCCACACACCGCTGTTTATTTTCTGGCTGGTCGCAGTAGTGCTTATTGTTGGTGCGCTTAATTTCCTGCCGGCACTCGCCCTCGGCCCGATCGTCGAACATTTCATGATGGTTCACTAACTCGTTTATCGCACTGAAGGAATACGACAGCATGACGACACAGAGTTCACAACAATTGAAAAAGCCGCTGGGCCTGACCGGTGAAATGTATCGCCGCGCCATCATCGACTCGATCGCGAAACTGAATCCGCGCTTGATGGTCCGCAATCCCGTAATGTTTGTGGTCGAGGTAGGAAGCGTCCTTACGACAGCCTTATGGATCCAGGCGTTATCCGGGCACGGTGAAGCCGCTGGATGGTACATCGGCAGCGTCTCGCTCTGGCTCTGGTTCACTGTTCTTTTTGCAAACTTTTCCGAGGCGCTGGCAGAAGGCCGCGGCAAAGCTCAGGCGGATGCACTGCGAAAAGCGCGACAGGAGACCAAAGCAAAACGGCTGAAGAGTCCCAAACACGGCTCTGCATTCGAAGTGGTCACGTCGACTCTTCTTCAAAAGGGAGATGCATTTCTTGTCGAGACAGGCGAAACGATCGCAGTGGACGGCGAGGTCATTGAAGGGATCGCGTCTGTTGATGAAAGCGCGATCACAGGCGAGAGCGCGCCCGTGATTCGTGAGTCGGGAGGAGACCGAAGTGCAGTGACGGGCGGTACACGCGTGTTGTCCGATTGGCTTATCATTCGCGCCACGACCGAGATCGGAGGCGGGTTTCTCGACCGCATGATCCGCCTGATCGAGGGGGCAAAACGGCAAAAAACCCCGAACGAAATTGCGTTGAATATTCTGCTCGCAGCATTTACGATAATTTTTCTTATGGTGTGCGTGACGCTTCTTCCCTACTCGCTCTTCAGTGTTCAGGCTGCGGGCCAGGGAACACCCGTCACCGTTACGGTACTGGTCGCGCTGCTGGTCTGCCTTATCCCGACGACAATCGGCGGACTCCTGTCCGCTATCGGCATTGCAGGCATGGATCGAATGATCCGGCATAACGTCATCGCAACCTCCGGCAGAGCAATCGAAGCCGCAGGGGACGTTGATGTTCTCCTTCTCGATAAAACCGGGACCATCACACTCGGGAATCGCATGGCAACCGAGTTTACACCGGCGCCGGGCATTTCAAAAGAACGTCTCGCCGACGCCGCTCAGCTTGCGTCGCTTGCGGATGAGACGCCGGAAGGACGTTCGATCGTTGTGCTCGCCAAAGAAAAACACGGCCTTCGTGAACGAAACGTCAACGAGATCTCGGCGAGCTTTGTTCCCTTCAGCGCGCAGACACGAATGAGTGGTGCGGACATTCAGCCCGAAGGAAAGAGCGAAATAAGAATAATCCGCAAAGGCGCTGCAGAGGCGATCAAAAAATATGTCGAGCAGTTGGGAGGTGTATTCCCGGCAGGGGTTCAACAATTGGTCCAGGATATCAGCCGAGCGGGTGCGACACCGCTCGTCGTCGTGGAGAACAAAGAAGTCCTCGGCGTCATTCACCTGAAAGATATTGTCAAAGGAGGAATCAAAGAGCGCTTTGCACACCTGCGGAAGATGGGAATCAAGACGGTGATGATCACAGGAGATAATCAATTGACCGCCACCGCCATTGCAGCGGAGGCCGGCGTCGACGATTTCCTTGCGGAAGCAAAACCGGAAGATAAATTGAAATTGATCCGCGACTATCAGAAAGGGGGACGTCTCGTCGCGATGACAGGAGACGGGACGAACGATGCACCGGCGCTCGCCCAGGCCGACGTTGCCGTCGCGATGAACACAGGGACTCAATCAGCCCGCGAAGCGGCGAACATGATCGACCTCGACAGCAATCCGACAAAACTCCTGGAGATCGTGGAAATCGGCAAACAACTTTTAATGACGCGCGGCACGCTCACGACATTCAGCATTGCCAACGACGTTGCAAAATATTTCGCCATCATACCGGCAGCGTTCGCGACGACGTATCCCGCGCTGAATGCGCTGAACATCATGCATCTTGCTTCTCCCGAAAGCGCTATTCTCTCTGCAGTCATCTTCAACGCACTGATCATTGTTGTCCTTATCCCGCTTGCCCTCAAGGGGGTGAAATATCGCGCAGTGAGCGCCGTTCAACTGCTGCGAAGACATCTCTTCATCTATGGCGTCGGCGGAGTCATCGTTCCTTTCTTCGGAATCAAACTCGTCGACATGATTCTTGTGGCATTGAGACTCACATAAAATCGTTTCTCGCCAAGACGCTAAGGTCATTCTGTAGGCCTTTTCGCGGTTTTTCGTGTCGGGAAGCCATCCCTTTGGAACTTGCGCGAGACTCGCTTTGGGGACTCTTCAGGATTTTTGACAATGCATCTCAAGAAGATGCTTAGATCTCCCGAAATCGTAATGCCGTCCAACGTCAGATTCGGGTGACAATGAATAAAAGAATTAATATATTAGCGCATGGCTCCAATCGATGAATCCCGCCCAGACCCCGACGCTCTCCTCCATGCAATAAGAAAAGAAGAGGAAAAAGCCTCGCAGGCAAAGTTGAAGATCTTCTTCGGTATGTGCGCGGGCGTGGGCAAAACGTACGATATGCTTACGGCTGCCCATGAGGCACTCTCCAAAGGGGTGGATGTGGTTATCGGCATCGTCGAAACACACAAACGCCCTGAGACCGAAGCGCTCGCAGTCAACCTTCCAGTTATCCCCCGAAAGAAAATAGACTACCGCGAGAGTGTCGTAGAGGAAATGGACCTCGACGCCATCCTTGCCCGCAAGCCGAAACTCGTTCTCGTAGACGAACTCGCACATACCAACGCTCCCGGAAGCCGCCATCTCAAACGATACCAGGATGTGCAAGAATTACTTGACAACGGTATCGATGTCTATACGACACTGAACGTTCAACACCTCGAAAGCCGGGCTGACGCCGTTGCGCAGATCACCGGCTCGCTGATCCGGGAGACTGTTCCCGATTCAATTTTTGAACGAGCGGACGACATTGAGGTGATCGACCTGCCGCCGGACGAGCTTTTAAAGCGCTTGGAAGAAGGAAAAGTGTATTCTCCCGAACGCTCGCAGCAAGCGATTCAGAATTTCTTCCGGAAGGGGAATCTTACAGCATTGCGCGAGATGTCCCTCAGGTTAACGGCGGAGCGCGTCGACCACCAACTGCGGGATTATATGCGCACTGCGCGGATCACCGGTCCGTGGAAGTCAGGCCAACGATTCGTGGTCGGCATCAGTCCGAGCCCGCACTCGGTCTCTGTGCTCCGATGGGCGCGAAGGCTGTCGTACACGATGAATGCATCGTGGGTGGTCGTCTGTGTCGAGACTTCCGCCGCGATGCGGGAAAGCGACAAGGAGCAGCTGTCGAAGAATATTTCTCTTGCCCGAAAGCTGGGAGCGGAGATCATCACCACCGCGGACGAAAGTGTTTCCGATGCGCTCATTCGCGTCGCGCACGAGCAGAACGCGACGCAAATTCTCGTCGGGAAATCCAAGCGCGGTCTATTCTCTCACTCGCAGCGGCTCATTGAAGACCTTGTTGAAAAAAGCCATAACGTCGACGTGTACATCGTCGGCCAAGAAGACAATACCCAGCAGGAAAAAAAGCGCCGGGCGATCCCCAGGCTTCAATCTTCCATAACCCATTATACCCTTGCATCAGCGATCGTCGTCGTTGTGGCTCTGCTCTGTTTTCCCTTTCAGCAGATCATCGGGTACAGAACGGTTTCGATGATCGTTCTGCTGACAGTATCCCTGCTCCCTTTAAGGATGGGTCCCGGTCCGGTGCTTGTCGCGGCTACAACGGGAGCATTGATGTGGGATTTTTTTTTCGTCCCTCCAATTTTCACGTTCTCCATAAGCCGTGTCGAAGATGTCATGATGCTCGCGGTCTATTTTATCGTCGCGATTGTGACGGGAGTTCTCACCGCCCGCGTGCGGGCGCGGGAAAAAGCCGTCCGCCAACGGGAAGAACGGACTGCAGCACTCTTTGCGTTGACAAATAATCTCTCGTCTGCACACTCTCAGGAAGAGGTGATCCAGGCCGCAGTATCGAATATCAAAAAGTACTTCGATGCGGACGTCGCCATGATTCTGGGTGAAGCAGACGGCGAAATGTCCGCCACGCCGCATAGCGCAAGTTCATTTTCCCTGGACAGCAAAGAATACGGCGTCGCTTCATGGACGTATTGGAATGAAAAGAAAGCCGGCAAATACACAGACACTCTGCCGTCGGCTGAAGCCACATACTTTCCGATCTCCGGCCCCCGGTATCCGCTCGGCGTTGTGGGAGTCCGGCTGCACCGGAACGAAAAACTCTCTTCCGACGAGGAGACGTCGCTCGACAATTTTATCTCTCAGATCGCTTCTGCAATGGAACGGGAATTGTTGAACGATGTGAACAAGAAATCGATCGTCGTTGCGGAATCGGAACGGCTCTATAAGATTCTATTTAACTCGATCTCGCATGAGCTTCGAACGCCAATCGCGGCCATCATGGGTGCATCGGAAAACCTCACGAAGATTTCCGCACACCAGGGGGCGCCATCGACGGATGAGTATACCAAAGAAATCCACATTGCTGCCGAGCGGCTCAACCGGCTCGTTGCAAATCTTCTCGACATGTCGCGCCTCGAATCGGGAATGATCCAGCCGAAAATGGATTGGTGCGACGTTCACGACCTCATTAACGCGGCCATCAAAGGATTGGACAGAGAACTCTTGCACCACTCTGTCATCGTCACGGTGCAGGACGAGATGCCGCTTGTAAAACTGGATTTCGGCCTGGCCGAGCAAGCCATCACGAATCTTGTCCATAATGCCGCCGTCCATACGCCCGAAGGAAGTTCCATCACCATCAACGCGCGAGTTGTTGAAAAAGAATGCATCGTTGTTGTTGCAGACAACGGACCAGGGTTGGCAAAGGACGATTTGCGCAAGGTTTTCGAGAAATTTTATCGAGCGGAAGGGATGAAAAGCGGAGGTTCGGGTCTCGGCCTCACGATAGCGAAAGGATTCGCCGAAGCGCACAAGGGGACCGTGACCGCACGTAACCGCGATTCGGGCGGAGCAGAATTTACCCTAAAAATTCCGTTAACCATCGAACAGTCAATACAACCGTGAGCACAAAACCTGCAATTCTGGTCATCGACGACGAAATACAGATCCGACGCCTCATTGAACTAACGCTGAACCCGCAAGCCTATTCTCTCAAATTTGCTTTGACTGGAAATGAGGGTATGAGAATGGCAGCGACAGAGCGTCCGGAACTTGTCATTCTCGATCTGGGCCTCCCAGACATGGAAGGGATGAATGTTCTGAAAGCAATTCGCGAATGGGCAACGATACCAATCATCATCCTTTCCGTTCGCAGCGCCGAATCGGACATCGTTGACTGCCTCGCTGCCGGAGCGGACGACTACCTGGTAAAACCGTTCCGCACGGGCGAATTGCTGGCCCGCGTGAGAACGGCTCTCCGCCACCGCACGGCGCTCCCCGACAAAGAAGTTTTCACAGTGCAGAACCTGACGGTGGACCTCTCGGCCCGGCTGGCTAAAAAGAAGAACGAAGTTCTGAAACTGACGGCAACTGAATATTCACTGCTGGCTCTTTTTGTAAAGAATGCCGGACGAGTTCTGACCCATCGATTCATTCTCGAACAGGTTTGGGGACCGACGTACGTCGACGAAACGCAGTACACGCGTATCTATGTCGCTCAGCTGCGAAAAAAAATTGAGGACGATCCTTCAAAGCCGAAGATGCTTCTGACTGAATCGGGAATCGGCTACCGGCTGAGAACAGAAGAGGGATGAACGATACAGCCATTCGATTGTTAAACGCCTTCGAATGGCAGGCAGTTACCCCGCTGCATACACTTCCAGGATCTTACAGAAATGGTGCCCGAAAATCGAGAACGTGATCGCCAGCGGATAAGGGGGGTCGAGTAAAAAGAGACCGATAGGTCAATGATGAGATGGAAAGCTTATTGGTAAGGCAACCAAGGATGCCCGTCCTCCCTACCACACTTACAATCGTTTAAGAATAACCATTGAGATGTCGTCGTTAGGCGGAGCATCGTTCACAAAGAAATCAATCTCGCCGAGCAGCGCTTTGCCAATTTCTTCGGGAGCTCGATCCCTCAGCAGAGGAAGCCGCTTCAGCAGCCGTTCCGAACCGAAAAATTCTCCCCGCTCATTGCTCGCTTCCGTCAGCCCGTCGGAATAAACAATAAAGACGTCGCCGCTCTGAAGCTCCACCTGTCGTTCCGCGTACGCAGTCAACCCCATCAACCCGAGCGCCGGTTCACCCTTCTGCATCTCCTGGAGCCCGCTGGCTGTCAGCACGATCGGCGGAAGATGTCCGGCATTCACGAACCGCAATACTCCGGAGGTTGAAGAAATTTCCGCATACACGAGGGAAGCGAAGCTGTTCGGCAGTCCGTCCCGATGGACGATGGCATTTAGTTTTGTGATGAGCTTTCCGATCGAATCGTAGTCTGGGGCGAGGGCTTTCAACGTTGCCTGAAGCTTTGCCATAATGAGCGCTGCCTGGAGACCTTTGCCGGAAACATCAGCAAGAGCAATACCGAATCTGTTTTCGCTTTGACGAAGAAAATCTATGAGGTCGCCTCCCACATCGTTCGCAGGCCTCGAATAAATCCAAAGCAGCCAGCCGGGCACTGCCGGGCTTTGCTCCGGCGCAAGCGCCTGCTGAACCCGCTTTCCGGCCACCAGCTCGTCACGAGCGAGAAGTTTGTCTTTCAATTCGAGCATCAGCACCAAGAGGATTGCCGCGCTGCCGAAGAGATGGAAATCTGTCAGCTCCATCTTTATGTTCTTGGAGTTAATAATGATGGGACTCCAGAAGAGCAGGAATATCCCGAGAACCAGGATGACGCGCCGGAAAGGGGTAAGTCTCATCAACAGGCTTTTGAATAGCCACCCGGCAAGATAGAGCCAGCGCTTCAGCGGCTCCATCGTTTCCAATCTCTTTTTCTTCTCTTCATCGAGGTAGAACTCTTTGAGGCTGCGAAATTCCTTGCGGAAGGTATTCCAGTGATTCCCCTGGAAGAAATCTTCACGAAGAGTGTCGCGCAGACGCGGCTCGGACTGATGGGATTCGGTATTCATAGTATTCTTCTTTCGGCGGTGCTTGCCTTATCTCTACTACGCCATTTTCTTATAAAAGTTGTGTCCGAATCGGGGGCCAAAACGGCAGATAGTACAATAGGGCAATAACCGGGCACGGCAAAACAAGGAAAACCGGAGGGTATGTTCTAAAAAATTGTCAGACGCTGCGCCAGCAATCCCTTCACTCCTGCAAGCACGAAAAAGGAAACGACGAGAAGGATCAACGCCAGCACCAGGGCAACGTCCAGGTCGATTTCAAAACCAATGTAAATTGCCAACGGCATGGTTTGAGTCCTTCCGGGGAAATTTCCTGCAAAAATTATTGTCGCTCCAAATTCCCCCAGAGCGCGCGCCCACGTCATGACAATTCCTCCGACAATCGCCGGCATCGCAAGAGGAAGAATGATCGTGCGGAAGACCTGCATTCGTGATGCGCCGTCTACCTCGGCCGCATGTTCCAGTTCCCGATTGACGCTCGCAAAACCTGCAGATGCGGACTTGATATAATACGGCGATGCAACGAAGAGCTGGGCAAGGACGACCGCCGCCTGCGTGAACGGTATTTCCAGCCCGCCGAAAAGGGGGCTCAAAAAACTGCGGCGCCCGAATGCCATAAGCAGCGCTACTCCCGCTACCGCCGGTGGAAGAACGATCGGCATATCGACAAGCGCATCAAGGAGTGTGCGCCCGGGGAATCGTTTCCGTACAAGCATATATGCAACGGGAGTGCCGAACAAAAGCGTGAGAACGACGGTAATGACCGTCGTCAAAATACTTAAGCGAATAGCCTGGACAACCTGCGGTTCCATGACACCCGTCAAGAATCTCGACGGCGAAATCCGGAAGACAAGGGCGACCAACGGGACCAATAGAAAAAGAAGAAGGGGCATGCCCGCCAAGATGAGCTGCCAGCGAGGACGACGAAGGCTGCCGTCTGTTTTGGCAGCTGCTATGGGTGATTCTTTCTTCATGAAAAGAAGCCGGCTTTGAAACTATTTAGGCGGAATAAAACCGAACCGCGTAAGAATCCTCTGTCCTTCATCGGACAAAATATACTTCAGAAATTTTTCGGCGATCGCTCGGGATGGTGCCTCGCGGGCGACCGCAGCGGGATAGTCGGCGATCACGTTGAGGCTGTCGGGTATCTCAATAACTCCCGCTCGCTCCAACACATTTTTCGAAATGTCGGAAGCATAAACAATTCCGGCGTCGGCCTCGCCCAGGACGATCTTGCTGACAACCGCTTTGACGTTCTCTTCATACGAGACGACGTTTCCGAGCACTTCTTGTCCGAAAGAAGCACCGAATGAACCCCTTTGATCACATTTCGCAAGGAAGTCGAGGGCGTATTGGCCAACAGGGACAGCTTTGTCTGCGAGAACGATCTTGAGATGTGGTTTGCTCAGATCCTGCAATGAAAGAACTCCCGCGGCATTCTCCTTCGGACAAACGACCACAAGCTTGTTGCGGGTAAAGATGGCGATCGAAGCACTGTCAATTCTTCCGGTCTTTACCGCTCCGAGCATTTGCTTCATGTTCGCCGATGCCAGAATGTCGACCGGAGCGCCTTGCGCAATCTGCTGCACCAGCTGCTGGGAGCCGGCGAAGTTGAACACAATTTTTGTTCCCGGGTTTGCGTGCTCAAACTCTTGAGCAATTGCACTGAAGGCTTCGTTCAGCGATGCCGCAGCAAACACTGTGACGTCGGTTGTCTTCGCGGTCTGCGCTGCCGTGACGAATTGGAACGACAACGACACTGCGAAGGCACAACAAATCAAAAGGATTCTATGGCACATCCCTGTTCTTCTCAATAGATAAATGGAATGAGTTTCTTCACGCGCTGGCGATAATCGGAGTACTCTGAGAAATGACTTGCCAAAAGAGATTCCTCTTCATCCATTTTCTTCTTCAACGTGAACAATACAAGAAGCACTCCAACAAAGCCCCTCACTTCAGCGGTGGTCACTGCTGAGCCCGTGAGCGATACCAGCGAACCGAAATATATCGGATGACGGACGATTGCATACGGACCATTCCGGATAAGATTATGGCCTTTCTTCAGCGTAACAGGTCCGCTCCAGTTCTTCCCCAAAGTGCTGCGGGACCAGATGGAAAAACAAATTCCCGATCCGCATAATACCGCTCCAATAATTCCAGACACGTCGGTTTGCGGCACCAAGCGGGCCGCAAGAACCCCGATTGAAAGATAGGGAACATAGATCAGTGCAAACGCCGCGTAGATCGATATCACCGCAAACATACGAATGAACGTTCTCTTCTGATGGACAGTTTCTTTGTTTCCCCGGAAATGAACTCCCCAATAAATTTCGGAAACAAGCCAGAGACCTATTGTCACGAGTTGATAATGGGTGAACATCAATCAACGGCAAAAAACGTTTTTTTCCGAAACAAATGGCATCCGTCCAAGAAACAAATATTTTTTACAGTTGAAAAGTATACGTTCCAAATTGCAGAGTCAAGGGCGAAATTCACCGCAATCGACGCTTCGCGTTTTCCCCACCCCACAGATGAGGGGATATCTGACTGTTCCTCCTCCTGGAGGACGGAGGGGCAAGGGGTGGTGTGCCTTTCACCGCTTCTGCAATTGTCATTAGAACGCCATCAAGGTTCTCAACAACCTCCGAATTTGCAAATCGAAGAAAGTGAATCCCATACTCTCGGATATACTTCTCCCTGTGGAGGTCATATTCTTTCGCTGTCTTAGTCCAGTGAGTCGCGCCATCAATCTCGATCGCAAGTTTACACTCATGGCAATAAAAATCGACAATAAAAGGGCCGATGCCATGTTGTCGCCGGAATTTTCGTCCGAGCAATTGTTTTCCCTTTGCTTTGACCAGAGAATTCGTTCAGGATTAGTTGCATTATTGCGGAGACACTGCCTCTTGAGCTTTTGCGATTTTCGATTAAAGATGTCAGACATGACGTTCCCCCCTTTCACCACCCCTGACGCTTCGCGTCTTCCCCTCCTCAACGAGGAGGGGGGTTAGGGGGTGGTCCTTTACACAGTATCTATCCCCTTGTGAGAAGGAATGGAGAGTCTCCCCGATAGATGAAGAAAGCCGGCCGTGCAAATCGCACGATCAGCTCTTACTCCCCTTCACTCCAAAGGAATTTCTTCCCGCCGGACATTTACTCTGCCTTCACCTTCCACGCAAGAACAAACGCTGCCATTAACATGAGCACGGCAAGCAAAAAGGGAGCTCCAGGCAGCTGCAAAACGCTATGCCCGCTGATGAAGTAAGCGAAGGTGATCGTAAAAATTCCAGGGCCGATCACTCCTGCCACTCCCATAATGCTGTTGTTTGCTCCCTGCAGCTGTCCCTGCTGCGACGGCTGGACATGGCGTGTCATCAATCCTTGCGAGGACGGTCCGTACAAACCCATCATCGAGAAGACTGGAATTCCGAGCCAGAAGATGACTCCAGCCGGAGCCAAGCCAAAAATGGCAAATCCACCGATGCCGAAAAGCAAGCCGGCAAGGAGTGTGCGCCGTTCTCCAAAATCTGCGACGACGCGCTTTACGACTCCCCCCTGCACAACCATGCCGCATACTCCCACGATCGCCAGCGAAAGGCCGACCATCTCTTCGTTCCATCCGTACCGAAAACTCGCATAGAGGACAAACACGCTCGGCAGCACCTGGTGAGCGAGATAAAAAAATCCGTTGACAGTTGCGAGTCGGAATAATTCATGATGAGATCGCAACAGCTTCAATGAACCGAGCGGGTTGGCGCGGCTCCACGAAAACTTTTCGCGATGTTCGACGCTCAACGATTCGGGGAGAACAAACAAACCATACATTGCGTTGAGAAGCGTGAGACCAGCCGCAACCCAAAACGGCAGGCGCGTATCGATTCCGCCGAGAACGCCGCCAAGTGCCGGTCCCAGAACAAACCCAAGCCCCCATGCCGCCCCGATCATACCAAAACCGGCGGCGCGTTTCTCAGGCGGCGTGACGTCGGCGATGTATGCTCCGGCTGCGGTGAAGCTGGCGCCGGTTATTCCGGAAATGATCCTTCCGATGAACAGGAGCCAGAGCGTCGGGGCGGTCGCCATGAAGATGTAATCGACGCCGAGGCCGAAGCAGGAAATGAGAATGACGCGCCGGCGGCCGTACTGGTCGGAGAGAGCGCCAAGTACGGGAGAGAAAATAAACTGCATCAGCGCCCAGACCGTTCCGAACAACCCGAACATTTCAGCCGCGCGCCCTGTATCCCCTCCGAGAAATTGCTCAACGAGTTTCGGCAGCACAGGAATGATGATGCCGAGTGCAAGCACATCAAGCACAACGGTGACGAAGATGAATACGACAGCGGCAGAACGGCGGGAAGAAGAGGTTGACTCACTCACAGATGTAATAAGTTGTAAGTTTTAGGTAGTAGGCTATAAGGTTGATGTTCCTTTGGATACGGCTTTATTGGAGCATAGCACAAAACAAGATGGTTATTCCTCTTGATTATGGAGCCGCTATTCACTCACTTTTCGATCAAGGTTGATGAAATATTTTTCAGCTGGGAGGGCATCATCGGCATTCCCTGAATAACCGTTCCCAAGCAGAGCTTGGGAACGAGATGATTGAGAAATTAGAAACGAGATAAAATGAACATCTCTCGCAAAGCCGCTAAGACGCAAATACATCTTGGCGGCTCTGCGTCTTTGCGAGAGGATTTTTTCAGCTATTTCTTGTTTTGCAATCTCTCCAACCTTCCTTTTGCCATTCTGTTGTTCGGGTCGAGTTTAAGAGCGTGCTCGTAGTTCTCGATCGCCGCAGCGGAATTGCCCTCCGCTTCGTAGATGCCTGCAAGCCGCGCGAATGAAAAAGCCGATGCAGGAAAGAGATCGATGTTCAGTTTCAATATCTGAATTGCCGCCGACGCTTTTGATGTATCGTCGGAAATGAGCTCCGCCAATCGAACCAGCGTCCCTTCCTTGAAATTGTACGTGAACCCTCCATAGAACTGATCCCGCAGCGCGTGGTATTGTTTGATCGTCGAATCAACCCCGAAGCGGTCGAATGTTCTCTTCAACTTGTCTTCCAAAAGAACCGGGACAGCATTGCCGTGGTGGCACGTCATGCACGAAACGCGAAGGGGTGAAGTGCTGTCGACATTGAGCTTCGCAAGGTACACGGTATTGATATTGTTCACCATCTGTATCATCGTTCTGGCTTCGTTTTTTTCCGGCTTCGCGTCGGAAACAAAATCAAACTGGCTGAAGTCCTTCCCTTCTTCACCTGCATGGCAATACGTGCACCGGACGCCGAGTCCGGACGTGAAAGCGAACATCGTTCTTTGTAATTCTCTTCCCGTCGTTGTCTTCGGAAGCACGGTGAGGTTCTTGGGATTGTCGGGCCATTCCCAGCGTTGCGCAAAAAGTGGAAGAGCCCATAGCAGTAATACAGATACAAGAATGATTTTCTTCATGACATCCTTTCTTTGGCGCGACAATGCAAATACTGGGTGAATAATTACACGGGAGAGAACCCAACGGCTGAATTACGGCAATAATTCTTATTGACCGGCTTTGAACTTTTATAAAATACGATTTAATGGAATCTATTACAAGAACATTGAATGGAAAGCCGTGCAGATCGAAAGCGAGCAGAGGTCACTTAACCTGAAACACCACCCCCGACGCTTCGCATCTCCCCCTCCTCAATGAGGAGGGGGGATGGGGAGTGGTAGAACATAAGTTGTCATCGCCCTCGAGGCGGTTCGGGTTCCCAACGTCCTTCGTAGAAGACCCATTCATTGTTCCGTCTTTCCCAACGGCCTGCTACCCACACACTATGCGGCCGGGGCGGTCGCATCCACCGTCCAGGAACCCACACGTAACGATGGCGGCGGGGGGCCCAACGGTGATACCCGGCGACCCAAACCAAACCGGGATGCGGCGGCGAAACAACTACCTCTTCTCGCTGAGGCGGCGGCGGTCCGATATTGATTCCTATCCCGACATGGAGTTGTGCCGAAGCTGGAATGGCGACAGCAAGCAGGATGCAAAACAACGCAAGCTTCAAAAGAGTTTTCATGGTATTTGAGGTGTTGTGTTGGTGTGTTAGTGTTTTTGTGTTTTGGTGATTTCATACTCAATAGACACAATAGATGGCAAAGGAGTTTAACAGGTGACGCATTTTCAAGACGGACTATATTCCTTTCCATTTGCCCCAAGATGAGTGAAAATACACTATAAACTACAACCGCACTTGCGCCATTATTGAACCATCCCAAATTTTTTATTTCGGGCTGTCATCTTCATGAAGTATCGGAGCCGCTGAGCGAAGATATCGGGGCGGTGCCTTGAGCCATCGATCCATGCTACCCGAATATGCTGATAGGTTGAAGGATATTTTGTGAAGTTCTTCCAGACGACAGGGTCGGATCTAAGACGTTTTATTATATCGGCAGGAAGGACAAACTTCTTCAGCTTCGGTGTCTTCACAGACCGCTCATCCAATTCGTGCTGAATTCTCTGAAGTCCGAACCGCGTCATCTTCCTTGCTTTGATGAGCCTGCGTACGCGCTCTTTGTTCGTCTCTGATAGCGGACTTTTCTTCCTTCGCGGCGTGAATCGTTGAACCCAACTTTCATTGTCGCGCGGCTTTGTAAGGCTGTCAATCCACCCGTAGCAAAGGGCTTCTTCGACCGCATCGTTGTACGGTATGCGCTCTTTTCCGCTTTTCTTCTTGTAATAGATAAGCCAGATATCGCCTGCCGTTTTGTGATGAGACGACAGCCACGACCGCCATTGCTTTCTACTTGTCACGTATAGCGTTTTGCCGATATCCATTCGCGATCCTGCCCGAGGTCAAACCAAATAGTACGCTATCCAGAACAAGATGAAATCATAGATATTTGTAACAGCCTGAATCACGACAAAAATCAGGAGAAAGGAACTGATGATCGTCAAGAGAATCGACTGCTTATACATTTGTCTTAAGGCAAAGAAAATATAAAGGCCGATGATCACCGGCGGCGAATATCTGAGGAGAGGTAAAGAAAAAAATTGTATCGAATGTCCGCTCGAAGAGAGCAGAGCCGACATCTTAGCCAGGCTTCCCGCGAATAGCATCAACAAACTCCAGAAGAGCACATAAAAACTCACGAGATGAGCGGCGGAGATAATATGCTCAATAAAATATTTTTTGCTGTGCCAATAAAAAATGTTCAGGAATACCGCGAGGATGGGAACGAGAAGGATGACAAGCGATTTTGCCAACTGTTCGAGGTGCGAGTTAAATGAATCGTAATACTCTTTTACCGGAACTTGTTGTGCGAGGAGCTTCGCCTGCACAACGTGAGATGCCCAGTGCGAAAAGATCCTGTCGTCCGTAAGATCGCGGAGAGTTGGAAACATCACCCGTATATTGTAGCCGAGCTGCCCTCCGACAAACGAACAGAAGAAGTAAAATATGTTGATAAGAAGCAGAAGCTGGAAAGGATTCGTATATCTGATCCGCCGGCCGCTCCAATACTCCGTAGTAAGGAATCCCGGTTTACTGATAAGCAGCACAGCCGTTCTGAAGAACTTAAAGTCGAAATCGACAAGGAGCTCCAACCCTTCCTTCATTAAGTGACGGAGCGAGTAGTCCGTGTCGGACAACACTTTTTCACCGCAATGCGAACAATAGCTAGCCTCAACCAATCTGCCGCAATTAACGCAGAGTGGCTTGATGCCCAATCCCCTCTCCTCCACTGGCATCGATTTGTCCTCGATCAAAATGCTTGTATTATGTTTTGGTGTGGTGAATTGAATGCATTTTCCCAATTCAAAAGTATGAGTTGGATGGTGCATAGTCAAGAGAGAAATCTAAGATTCGGGAGACTTTGCCGAGAAATCGGTATCTAATGAAATTTTTTTACAAGACGAATCGAGGAAATGCAAGGGATGTAGACGACTCTCGTCAAAGACGACGGCTTTTAAAAAGCAAAAGCCTGTCATTCATCGCTTATTGAGGAATCCAGGGTTGATCAACGGAACCGGTGAAGCCAACCAAACATGGCCGCTGGTAATAAAAAAAGCCAACCGTACATTTAATACGATTGGCTTTAGTCCGTCCCTTCGACCCAGCCCTGCACTCATCCGGACTTAAAATAACGTATCTCTTTCTACGAGGATATGAGCAAAATATGGGAGATCGCTGTGCGAAGAACTACCAAGGTGCCGGTCCATCTACGACCGGCGTGCACCGTCACGGCATGGTATTAGGACACGCCCTCGTGCGTTAAAGTTTAAGAGATTGGGGGAATTCTCAGGCGGCAAAAAACTGGAAGATGGTTCCGTAGACGAGCAGCGCGGCAAAGAGCACGCCCATCCAGGTGTAAAATTCGCGGTTGCTTATCGGCTTCATCTCCTCCTCAATCCCTTGCTCGGTACCGAAGAGCTCGCGGATAAGCCAGAACATGAACGGCTGCTCGATCTGGTTTTTTTGAAGTATCATGACTGCTCCTTGATGGTGTGGCAGTGCAGAAAAATCTGTTGTGTGCATAATAATACAATTTCCCGGTTAGCCTGATATTAGTCCTAGTTTACCGAATTGTTAAATCTTCACCAGGAGGTTCGATTATCGCATAGGCTACTTGAATCAGGAATAAACTGATTCTATATTCATGTGCGCTCTTTGAATAAAAACAGTCCACCATCGGCGGATGAATCTCAATTCCTACATACTCGAACAAGCTCTGCGGCGGCTGCAATTGCCGGAGAGTTCCATCAGGCAATTCCAGATCGCCGGGCAATTCAGCGATGTCGATGGAAGAGGCTTCCCGAAGGAGCTCTTTCTCCTCAGTGCGCCGGTGATCGTACGGGGGTTGTTGAATTTTGCGGTCCTGCAGATGCAGCGGGACTGGCTTTATCCGTTCTGGGTGCATAAGCAGCTCGACCCAAAGAGCGACAGCTACATTCCCCGCTCGCAGAACCCGCTCCTCATCAACGTCACGCATCGCAACTGGACTATGGTTGGAACGGTGAATGGAACCCACGAAGCGATCATTGACCCGTGCGGACTTGCGACGCCTCTCCCGCGTGAATGGTCGATCGATACCTGGCTCGTCGTAGACGACCGTGTGTTCTTTCCGTCGCTGTCCGCCGGCGGGACCCAGACGATTGAAACAATGTTCCCGTGTCTCACTACCCGATTCACTGTAGACGGCGTCGGCCTGACGCTCGAGCATTTCGCAGCGCCGACGAATCATGCGTTCGATGTGCTGTTCGCCAAGGCCGCTGTGACGAACAACAGCGGCAAGAAAAAGAGCGGCGCGCTCTGCGTTGCGATCCGCCCTTTCAACCCGGAGGGCGTCGCTCCCGTTACGTCAATCGAATTCAAACTCCCGCGCATCGCGCATGTAAACAAGGCTACCGGCGTCGTTTTTGCGGAAACGCCCGACAAAGTTTTCTGCTCCTCGTTGAAGAACGGCGACCTTGCACGTATATTCGAACAACGAACGCAGAGCCTGTTCAACGACAAGTCCCAATCGTCTTCTTCCTGTGAGCGTGGACTCGCCCATGCGGCGGCGGTGTTTAATTTCGAGCTGGCTCCGGGTGAAGAAAAATCCATTCACTACAGCGTCGCGCTCGAGGGGGAACCGGCGATCCGGCGACGGGGGACAAAACAATCATGGCGGGTTTCGTTCGAGAAACGGAAATCCGACCAGCAGTCCAGATGGGAAAAAGAACTCCTCGTTGGGGCGGAATTTGAATTTGCCGACAAGAAAATACAAGCAGTGTTCGATGCGAGCCGCCTTGCGCTTATCGAGTTGAGCGACGGCGATTTCATTTCGCCGGGTCCGTTCCTCTACCATCATTTCTGGTACAGGGACGCGGCGCCGATGATTCGAGCGCTCGATATGCTCGGATTCCACAAGCGGTCACGGCAGGTGATCGATGCATTTCCGGCGCGTCTGACGCCGGATGGATTTTTTCGCGGCCCGGACGGGGAATGGGATTCCAACGGTGCCGTCCTCTGGACGGTCCATCAACACTTTCTGCTCAACAGGCAGCACCTCTGGCTGAAGAACTGGTATCCCAATCTCAGGCGCGCCGCCGTATGGATCACGCGAAAACGGAAACTGTCAGACAACGGGTTGATGCCTCCGAGCCTTAGTGCGGAACATCTCGGAACGGTGGATCAATACTACTGGGATACATTCTGGTCTCTCGGCGGCCTCATGGCAACGGCTCGCGTCGCTGCAACGCTCGGCCTGAAGGCCGATGAGCAAATTTTCGCGCAGGAGGTTCGCGCGTTTGAAACGGATATTGCGCGGTCGCTGGATAATGTCGAACGGAGAATTGGTGAAAAACTTATTCCAGCGACAGAGCATCGCAATTTCGATGAAAGCGCCATCGGTTCAATCTCGAGCATCTATCCGCTCGAACTGTTCAACGACCGGCTGCACCATCTCTCCAACACGCTTCGCAAACTTGAGTCGGAGTATGTCGGCGAAAAAGGATTTTTCCACCCCTTCGTCCATTCAGGATATAATCCGTATCTCACGCTCCAGATCGCACACTCATTTCTCATCCTGGGCGAAACGGTCAAAGCGTGGGAGATTGCAGAGACGATTTTTCGACAGGCTGATCCTCCCTACTCGTTTCCTGAAGCTATTCACCCTCGCACGGGGGGAGGGACGATGGGAGACGGGCATCACGGATGGGCAGCAGCAGAAATTGTTCTCTTTCTCCGCGGCTGCATGATTAAAGAAGACAACGGTGTGCTTACGCTTTTCAAGGGGAATAACGGGAGACTGGTCCAAAAAGGAAAGAATATGAAATTGAAAAATGTGCCGACGACGTTCGGCCCATTTTCATGTTCCCTGTCGTTCACAAGCGAAACCAGCGCCGTTATACACTTCGAAGGGAATTTCACGGGTGAGTCTCTGCCCGCGGCAGTTGAAATCTATCTCCCATTTGCAGTAAAAAATGCAGCCGCCTCCTCCCCCGATCATATCTCTGCAAAAACGGTCGACGACGCAACATCTGTGCTCCGATGCTCTCCGAAAACCCGCACGGTGTTCCTGAAGCTGTAATTTTTCGGACGCTGGATAAAACAAAATCGCTGCGGTTGACGAAAGCGTTCTTTCATCAACTTGAATTCAGACCGATTCTTCCCAACCCACAACGAAAGCCCCGTTGGGTCGGTTAATCGAAGCATCGGCTCATCAAGCAAACTGTCAGTTGCGGTGATAAGTGGGGCAAGACTGCTGACATATTTATGGTATACCTCCACTTTACCGGACGAAATCGGAAACGGTTTGACCAGCGTCGCCGAGAGGCATTTATTTAGAGTTTTTGATTCGATCCCGAAGGAACATTCGGGGGAAATACCGAAGAACTCCTCCGCGGCAATGCGGACGGAGATTTGATTGCTTGCTGAAATGACGTAGATGCTGTACTTGAGCTTTTTCAGCAATGAGATGAGCCTTTGCATGCCCGGGTGAGGCTTCGGAATCGGCACGCTGGCGTTTCCGATCTTGATGTCATGCGAAGACTGGATCAATACTTTTAGTGTTGCCTCTTCAACTTTACGAATCGTAAGCCCCGCCATTGATTCAACTGCCAGACGGTAAGCGGCAGTCACGTCGCACCGGAGAAATGATTGATACTCTTCCCACGTGCATTTAAGAGGAGCGCCGTCTGCCAGCAAGCGCGCAAACACCGCCTCGCCGATATCGCCGATGAGCATCGTGTTGTCGAGGTCGAACAACGCAATCTTCACCTGGTCCGGGCCAAATGCCTTGAGCCGGTTTTCCAGCAATTCAATCTGATATTTGAGATGGACAGGAATCATGTATGCTACAATTGCACAGCACTAGGAAGAGGTTCGACAGACCTGAAGTGGTGAAACGATAATGCCGTCGATGGAGTTTGAAACGGAATTGGCAGAGTGTTGATCTCGATTGCAGTTTTTCCCTCTCCGTATGTCAGACGGTTGTATTTCAGCCTGGCGACCGGGTCGTCGCACACCGCACCCGCACCGTTCGCTAACTGCACTCCGTATTGTTGATACAATTCATTTCTGTGAACATGTCCGTGCATCACCGCGCGAACACCAAGCGATGCGAAGAGCTTAAGAGTTTTTCGACGGCGTTTCATACGCATTGTCTTCGATTCGATTCTCCGCCAGACACTGCTTTCCGTCGAAGCGTCGTTCAGGTCGTTAAAATGATGATGAATGGCGACAAGAGGTATCTTGCCTTGAAATTCTTTAGGATCCTGTAATTGGACAAGGGCGGATATCTGATCGTCGCTGAGCATCCCGTTCGAGCCGAGAGGATTGTCCCACAATGACCACGGGAGGATCGAATTCAAACCGATGATGGCGTATGGTCCTGTTTCTTTTATAAACGGGAAGAGGTGTCCTTCGTTCAGTTTTCTCACTCCAACAAACGTTTCTGCAAAAGCTTCTTCAAAAAGCGCAAGACGCCTGTGATAGTCTACCGTACGAATGTACCGCGGGAAGCTGAGGACGTCGACGGCACGATGCGGCCCGCCGAACACGTCGTGATTGCCGGGAACGATCGTCAGTTTTTTGCTGTCCATCAAACCGAAGGTCGTAAGAATTGTGCGCGCTAGGTAATAATCATTCGGGTCGCCGGTACTCACAATATCGCCGGTAATTACAAGATGGTCGCATCCATGGTCGAGAATCGTTCTGAGCAGGATCTTGAATGACTTGATATGTTCGCGGTAATACTGCCTGCTGAGATGGGGATCGGAAAGATGGGCGATGGTGAATGAAGTGCCGGCCGGTTTCGCTGTTGCCAACGAGTCCTCATGATGGAATAGGTTCCCGGCGAATTGTGTCTCAGGCTGCGCGCGGGAAACGCCGGAGACGGAACTCCTCGACAACTTGCTTGTAGCTCTCAAAAAGCTGGTCGAGAATTCGTCCCCACCGATACTCTTGTGCACGAGCGAGTGCATGGTCTGCGATGACCTTTCTGTGATTAGGATTGTCGAGAAGCCATTCGACTTTCTTCGTAAGGTCGGAACTGCTCAACGGCTCTGCAAACAATCCGGAACTTCCTTCCTGGATGATCTCCATAGCTCCCCCGACCTTCGCAGCAACAGGCGCCAGACCGGAAGCCATCGCTTCGAGCGTCACAAGCCCGAAGGTTTCTGTCGTGGACGGAAAGACAAAAATATCTGCCGACGCAAAACTTTCCGTTAATGTCTTTCCCGATTGGTAACCGAGAAAATGGGCGCCCGGCATCATCGCTTCCAATTCCTGACGGGCGTGTCCGTCGCCGACGATTACCATCTCAAAATCGTTTCTCTTCGAGCAAAGCTCGTGATACGTCTGCGCCAGAATGCGCAGATCCTTTTCCCAAACGAGCCTGCTGACAAAGAGGATGACCGGTTTCTCTCCGCCGCTGAATTTCTTCCGCCACTCGGTTGAGCGATAGAGCGGATTGAACATCGCGGTGTCGACTCCGTTCGGAAGATACTCGAGCCTTCGAACACCGTGGTCGCGAAGTTCCTGCAGAATCGGCGTCGTTGGGACGAGAGTGCGGTCTACGTTATTATAGAGCCGGCGCAGTATCCGCCACGCCAGGTCTTCGAGGCTTGTGAGATTGTAGTATCGCGGATACGTCGGGAAATGTGTATGGTATGTCGCGACCACCGGGATACCGAAATGCCGGGCGTATTTCACGGCGGCAAAACCAAGTGTGCAAGGGCTGTTGATATGAAGGATGTCCGGCTGAAATTCCTGCAAGTACTTCGCAAACGACTGGTACCCCGGAAGAGCAATACGATAATTTTTCTGGAGAGGAAGGACAACCGACGGAACGCCATACACTGGAATTTGAGATTCACCGGTCGGGAGCGTCGAAGTTATCGCGATGGCCTGGTGCCCGCGCTCCACAACGCCTTCGATCATCTTGTAAACGCACCGCGTCACGCCGTCCTGGCCAACTTTTAGGTTTGCGTTGAAATATGCTATTTTCATTTACGCCTCCTTCCTATCTTTTTTACGTGCCGTATAGTAGTAAGTTGCCGTTATCGGAGTGTTACCCACCCATTAAATTACGGTAAAATCAGCCGTCGCCTAAAGCACCTCATGAACTGAAGTTCGCAAACCTCAATCCTGTTGCTCTGCTTGCATTGGGGTTCTCCGCAGGCTATATTGCCAATAAAAAAATCAACCATGACACCATCAATCTATTCTGAGTTATTCGGGCGCCTGTCTGATTGGGAAAATGACTGGGAAGGAACTTGGGAGGCATCCGTAGGTGATGAAACACTGGATGTTGACCCTACGCTTGTCGCCAAGGTCGCTGAAGAATTTACTGAACGCATGGAGGCAAATTATCCGTTCTTTCATCGTCGTTACGCCGGACAGATGTTGAAACCGCCTCATCCAATCGCAACAGCCGTATATCAGTCGGTCATGAAGATCAACCCCAATAATCATGCGCTGGATGGCGGACCGGTAACGGGGAAGATGGAACTTGAGGTTGTGGCAGACCTCGCACACATGTTTGGATACAAGTCCCATCTCGGACACCTCACCACAAGCGGCACGGTCGCAAACCTCGAAGCTCTCTGGGTCGCGCGCGAGCTCCATCCAAACAAAGGTGTTGCATTTTCCTCTTCGGCCCACTACACGCACAAGCGGATGTGTGAAGTTATCAGAACAGAGGCGGTGGAGATCCAGGCCGATGAGTTTGGGAGAATGGATTGCGGAGCGCTGGAAGAAGCATTGAAGAAAGGAAACGTCGGAACGGTCGTGGCGACGATCGGTACAACATCTCTCGGAGCGGTCGACCGTTTGGAGACAATCATCCCCCTCTGCCGGCGGTATGGTGTCCGCGTGCATGCCGATGCAGCATACGGCGGATTCTATATGCTGCTCGCACAACAGCGGTCTCCGATCATCAACGCACTTCCTTACCTCCGTCTTTCAGAATGTGACAGCATCGTCGTGGACCCGCACAAACATGGACTGCAGCCGTACGGCTGCGGCTGCGTGTTGTTCAGCGATCCGTCGGTCGGAAAATTTTATAAACATGATTCGCCATATACGTACTTCACCTCGAAGGACTTGCATCTTGGCGAGATCAGCCTCGAATGTTCGCGTCCTGGAGCTTCGGCTGCGGCACTCTGGTTCACGCTGAAATGCCTTCCGCTCCTCCCGGACGCAGGGCTAGGAGCCATCCTGACCAAGACGAGGCAGGCCGCACTCGAGTTTTCGAGACTAGTTGCTTCCAGCACATCGCTGTGTGAATTCGTAAGACCGGAACTCGACATCGTGACGTATTTCCCCGCAACCTCGCCCCTCTCAACTTCGCTCATTTCACAACGATCGGAAAAAATATTTTCCGAAGGGATGCACCGTTCCACAAACCCACTATTCCTTGCCCTTCTCCATGTCGATTCCAAACAAGCTAGACTGATCCATCCGCGAATCGACGTCGATCGTGAAACGATGACAATTTTGCGAAGTGCACTGATGAAGCCGGAACATCTTGCGTTCGTTCCGCAATTGATCCGGGAATTACAGGAATTGGCTGATTAGGAAGGGATGGTATCTTTAATTTTTAATCTGCAATCTGCGATTAAATCTGCGCCATCAGAGTATTCACATGAGCTTCCGCGGCCTCAAGAATCCCTGAAGGTACGCGATCGAGTCAAGAATGACGCTCTCTTTGACGGGGATCGGCAGTGCGGCTTTCCCAATTGACGTTGGAAGCACGAGTCTTATTTTTCCGTCACTCACTTTTTTGTCTACGCGCATCGTTGAAAGAAGCGTTGATGGTGAGAACGAAAGCCGCTACGCCGATGGAAGCGGGACCGAGAGAACGGCATCCTCGATTCGCCCGGCATCTATCGGAGCGATCATTCCGAGGCGGAGAGCGGCGAAGGTTTCCGCAACCATTCCCAAGAGAATGGCTTCCCCGTGTTTGAGAAGACGATACCCTCCGGCATGTTCCAATGCGTGTCCGACGGTATGTCCAAAATTCAAAATGGCACGCAGGTTCTTTTCCCGTTCGTCCCGTGAGACAATGTCCGCCTTCATCCTGCAGCATTCAGCAGCAATCCTTAGAAGTATCTCAGGATCTTTTGCAATGATAGCATCGATGTGCTGCACCGTGTATGAAAAAAATTTCCGATCCCTGATGATGCCGTACTTGACCACCTCGCCGAGTCCGCAGACAATTTCACGACGGGGAAGCGTTCGGAGAGCTGTAATGTCGGCGGCGACGAAGTCGGGCTGATAAAACGTCCCGATCATATTTTTTCCGAGGGGGTGATTAACACCCACTTTTCCCCCGACAGAAGAATCGACCTGAGCTAGCAGAGTTGTAGGCACCTGCACAAAATGGATCCCCCGTTGATAGGTCGACGCGATAAATCCCGCAAGGTCGCCGACCACTCCTCCCCCCAACGCTACGATCGTCGATTGGCGTTCGATTTTCCAGCGTAGAAGCTCCGAATACATCGAATCCGCGCGGTGCAGGCTTTTCTCTCTTTCACCCGATGGAATGACAATCGAATGCACCGTAATTCCCGAGGCAGCGAGGCTTTGTTTCACGCTCTTCAAATAGAGCGGCGCCACGTTTGTATCCGTTATGATCACAGCTGTTCCAGTCAAATCGTGACGCCGGAACATCGAACCGAGGGACGAATGAATTCCTGTGCCGAGGTAAATCGGATAGCTGCGGTTGCGTAGCGGAACACGAACCGTGCGAAAGCGGTCGTTAGTCTTCAATATGATGCCGTAGTATTTTTACAAGCTCGTCAATGGTATTTCCGATCTTCTTATCATCGGTGTGGATAATAACATGCGCCTGCTCGTAGAACCCTTTTCTTTTTGTCAACAGCTCATCGATGCGGACTTGAAGCTGCTCTTCGTCCATCAAGTCGCCGTCGGCAGTGCGCAGCATCGGCCGGTCGCTCTTCGTGCGCAACCGTTTATAGATGTACTCTGGGTCTACTTTCAGATAGACGAGAACGCCCGATTCCTTCACAAGGTTGAGCGAATCCTGGTCCGTTATGGTTCCGCCGCCGAGCGAGATCACCGAGCGCGGCGTCCCTGCTACTTCTCTGAGGAATACCCGTTCCAATTCCCGGAAGGCTTTTTCACCTTCTTCTTTGAAAATATCGCCGATCTTCCGCTTCTTCTTTTGTTCGATGAAGAGGTCAAGGTCGACAAAATTGTATCCGATTGTGTTGGCAAGAATCGGTCCGATCGTGCTCTTCCCGCTCCCCATGAATCCTGTCAAAAAAATAATCAACCTCTTATGAGTGCCGTCCATACGGTTGCTGCGTTCAAATGTAGGGTGAGGAGATCCAGACGACATAGAGAATGCTCGATTCTTCGGAGGCGGAACGATGCAGGCTGCATGAAGAGATGCCAAACACCTCGTATTGATAAACCGCTGCCATAAAATACAAAAAAATATTCAACGATGTGGAATATTTGGTAGTGGATTGCTTTGATTCAGAAAGCACCGAAATCGTCCTTCGATGCGTTCGCTCCGCTCACTTACTCAGGATAAACATGGGCTGTTCACCCTGAGCAAGTCCCGATGTTTTTATCGGGACGCGTCGAAGGGTCGATCAGCAACGTATCTCACTATAAAATATTTAGCAGCCCACCGCCAAATATTTCTTAATGAATATGCCGGACATCTTATCGATTATCGTATAATATATTTGAGCATATCGTGTCTTTTCGTACAAGGTGTCCACCGGCTGCGAATCGGAGAGAACGCGTTCACGTATCCTCTGCCCGTCCGCCTTCAGTCAGATTTGTCTTTTCTTTCAATTCTATCTTCAAATCTTGATACCGGGACGTTGCATGCTGAACCTGCTGCCTTGCCTGGAAGAGTTCGCGTCGCAGCCCATCTTCGACGACGTTAAGTTTCTTGAAATACATATACGTTGTGGCGGTGAGTCCGCATCCAAACAGAACGATGATGACCAATGCGGCTTCAAAGAGAGTATTGATATTGCCAATAACTTTTTCCAGCGCTCGACTGTCGTCGTCGCGCGAAGTCCGTCTTTCTTTTACGAGCTCAAGAATTCTACCGCTGATCGAATCCATCAATTCCTTTCCCTTGCCGGTAAGAACCGCCTGTGCGGAATCGGACGAATTGTCTCCCATCGCCAGGTCGATCGAGGACTTGAGAATCTCGATCCTGTTATTGACAGAGGTCTGGAGAGAATCGAGAAAGTCGTCCCGGTATCCGACACTTACGTTCAGCTGCTTCAGGTAGAGGAGCGATTGCTGGACCGACCTGACCCCTGAATTGTAATCCTGAATAATATCCCGGTTGTGTGTCTTGATATAATCGCGGCGATCAGATTCAACCTGTTGAAGAGACATTAAGATATCCTGCATCACGACAACGACTTCATGGTCATGCGAAAGCAGGCTGGTATAGCTTCCGACCTGGCCGAGCGACAATTTCATAAAATACTGCAAGCCGAAGAAAAGCAGCGTCGCGGCCGCATAACTTACAAAAAGAAATCGTTTAAATTTTCGTCCCATATGAAAAAGCTGGTACTTTAGGGTTAACGGCGCTTCACTGCACTACATCAATTCCCTTTTTGAGAGGAGTCCGGCTTTAATCTAAGAATTTGCACGGCAAAATCAAAAATCGAATTTTCATTCCGTGCTCGGATTGTTGAGAACGGAGAAGGTGTTTCATTTTCCTTCAGGATAATAAGGATGGGTATAAAACCATAATGCGGAATGATGATGTCTCGTATCATTCCGCATTATGAAGAAAAAAACCGGCCGTCACAACAGTTCTGTAACCGGCCATGGTACTCTAACGGTAGAACGTGTCGCGCAAGTCTTCAATATCAGACTTGGCTTTCAATTTCTCGAGCCAATTATTGACGATGCGCTGTTTCTTTTCCTGCAGCATCTGAGCGGCAAGGATGTTCTTTTGCGCGTTGAAACCCGAGGAATCAAACGGGGTTTTGCTGAGAAGCCTGATAAGATAGCACCCTCTCTCCCCTTCAACCGGCTGCGAAATTTTGTTTACGGGCAATGTCATCGCCGTGCCAAGAAACGTATTGTCCCGTCCGATGGTAGGGATTGTGCCCGCCGGCGAGAACAGGCCCGTTGATTGGACGATAATGCGGCCGTCGGAACCCGAAAGTTCCGCGAGGTTCGAGGTGTCGTTCAACGAGGCACGATCTTTTTCTACAACAGTTTTTAATATCGCCATTTTCTTTTGGCGCAACACCCGCGGCTGGATAAGGCTCTTTACCTCGTCGAACGGACGCACGCCCTCTTTCTTCACTTCAGAAATCTTGAATACTGCAACGCCGCCGTTCACCTGATACGCTTCGCTCAAATCTCCGAGATCTTTTTCGAACGCAAATTTCGAAACCGATTCGTTCAAGCCAAGTCCGGGGATCATTCCCCCCTTTTGGAACGCGGGCGTCTCCCGTACCTGCAGGCCAAAACCCTCTGCATCTTTTTCTAACTTCCCGTCCTTTGCAACATAGGCAAAGTCCTGCGCGCGCTGAAAGACGTCGTCCTTCGTCTGAGAACTTGTTTTGACGGGAAGGGCGATGTCGGCAATCTTCACCTGGCGGGTATCTCTTCCTTCGATCTTAATGATATGAATTCCGAACTGTGTTTTCACGGGCCCGAGGATCTGGCCGGGTCTTCCTTTCAACGCCACGTCTTCAAAGGGCTTTACCATTCTCCCTTTTCCAAACCAGCCGAGGTCGCCGCCGCTTGCCGCCGCATTCGGTTCGGTCGAAAATTGTTTCGCAAGACTTGCAAAATCCTCGCCTTTGCGCGCACGCGCGATGAGCTCGTTCGCCTGTTTCATGACTGCCGCTTCATCGCCTCCGGTGTTGCTCAGAAGGATGTGTTTCGCGTGGACGAAGACGTCTGTCCCGTTCTTTTCGTCGAGGATTTTAATGACATGATAGCCGGTGTAATCTTTCACCGGTCCGACGACGTCGCCGACGGATCCTCCGAACACTGCCTCCTCTTTTTCCGGCGACAATTCTCCATGCTTAAAAAAAGCCGCGGGCGAAGGCGTTTCTGAATAGGATTTTTGGAGCTCGAGAAAATCGATCCCGGCTTTCGTCTGCTGAACAATGTTGTTCGCTTCTACCAGCACATCCTGCGAGTCCTTCGCCGAAGGCTGATCGCTGAACAGAACGTACTTAAGTTTCCGGGTTGCTTTCGCGCTGAATTCTTCCTGGTTCTCGTTGTAGTATTTCTGCAGGTCGCCGTCGGTCACCGAAGCAGCACTGTCGGAGATGAACCTGTTCGGGTCGAACAATGCGTACTGCGCCTCAAGTTTTGTGCTCTGGTTCTCAAACCGTTCCTCAACTTCTCCAGGCGTAATCCGCACGGTGGCGAAGACAAGGCTCTGCATCTTTTCGGAGAGCCGCTGCTGCCTGAGGCCGGTTTCCACCTGGATCATGATTTCCTTGTTCTTCGGGTCGTTGATGGTTTGGTCGTAGGCCGCCCTGTTGAATTTCCCGGTTGAATCTTCGAACTGGCTCATCAAGAACGTAGGAGGATTATCCCCTTTCACCCAATCAACAAGTTCCTGGTCCGAGACCGTAACACCGGCTCGTTGAGTCTCTTTATCTACAAGCGTCGAAGCGATGAGGCTGTTCCAAATCTGATCGCGGATCTGTTTCATCGTCTCGTCGTCCGCATCCTGGCCGGATTGTTTCTTCTGGTTTTCCGCCGCCCGCTTCACCAGATCCGAGAATTCCTGATACGTGATTTTTTTTCCGTCGATGATCCCGACATAGTCATGGCGGCTGGATCTAATTCCAAGATAATCCATCCCCCATTCGAACACGATCATGACGACAAATAATATTAATAGCGCTATGAGAACCACAGGCATATTGTCGCGCATTCTGGTCATTATAGGCATAACCTAACGAACTCCTTGCTGCAAAATTTTGGTGGTAATCTAAGTTGAGTCGTAAATATAATCGAAACTGCTTTGAAATGCAATGCAAAATCGGGGAGTCAAGGTTGAAGAGCTTCCGGATAGCTTCGCTGTCGACCACTCCAATTATTTTCGGATGCAAAGATCTCAGATAGAAGGCGTCCGTTAGCTTTTTGCCGTTATCTTGACTTACACTCAACATTTAGTTACATTTTTGAAAGAATAAAATGGCTTTTTCATTGCACTCCCGGCAAAAAAACATCGCTATTCTTGGTTCCACGGGTTCCATCGGCAAGAATAGCCTAGAAGTTATCGCCAACTTTCCAGACCAGTTCAAAGTTTCCTATCTCACAGTCAACAATAACATTGACGCATTGTGCGATCAAGTTCGACGGTTCCGGCCAAAGGGCGTCGTCGTGTTGGACAGGAAGTCGGCGCAGGAGTGTAAACATCGGCTCGATAGATCGGCCACTGAAGTGCTCGCCGGCGAAGAGGGTTTGCTGGAGATTGTCCAGCGGGACGACGTGGACGTTGTCATTAGCTCGCTGGTCGGTTTCGCGGGCTTGAGGCCGACGGTCGCAGCGATCAAAGCAAAAAAAAAGATCGCCCTTGCAAACAAGGAAACTCTCGTCGTTGCCGGCGAAATCATCATGAGTCTGGTGAAGGATCTGGGCGGCGTCCTTATTCCCGTGGACAGCGAACATTCTGCGATCTTTCAATGCCTCGTCGGAGAATCGAGTACATCAGTCGGCAAGATTATTCTCACTGCATCGGGGGGACCGTTTCTTAACGTTCCGACGGAGACGCTGAAGAACGTGTCGGTTGAGCAAGCGCTGAACCATCCGAATTGGAAAATGGGCAACAAGGTCACGATCGATTCGGCGACGATGATGAACAAAGGGCTCGAGGTGATCGAAGCACACTGGCTCTTCGGCACTCCTCCTGAAAAGATCGATGTCGTCATCCATCCCCAGTCGATCATTCACTCGATGGTGGAATTTATCGACGGGTCGGTAAAAGCGCAGCTCGGCATGCCTGACATGAAGCTGCCGATCCAGTATGCTCTTACCTATCCGGACCGCCAAGCGTCGAATTTTGCGCGGGTCGATTTCCCAAAGCTGCGGGAGATGACGTTTTTCTCTCCCGACCTCGAACGGTTTCAATGCTTGCGCCTCGCGTATGATGCGCTGAACGCAGGCGGAACGATGCCGGCGGCACTGAATGCCGCGAATGAACTTGCGGTCACACGATTTCTGGCAGGGAGGATTCCTTTCCTGCAAATACCAGAAACCATCTGCCGCACAATGGAACATCATACGTCAACGGCGCATCCAACGCTCGACGACATCATCGCGGCAGATGCGTCGGCACGCAAATTTGCCGAGAGCATCTGCAGCTGATCGCAGCAGGCGTTTTTATTTTCAAAAACTAACAGAAGCTAAGGGTCCGCAGGACAATGGAATTTCTTACTACCGTATTTTATTTTCTCGTGACGATCGGCGTCCTGGTATTCATCCACGAGCTGGGGCATTTCATCGCCGCCAAAGCATGCAGGATGCGGGTCGATAGATTTTCGATCGGCTTCCCGCCGCGCGCATTCGGCAAGCAGCTCGGCGAGACTGACTATTGCGTTTCGTGGGTCCCTATCGGGGGCTACGTGAAGATCGCCGGAATGATCGACGAGAGCTTTGATACTGAATTTGTCAACCACGAACCGCAGCCGTGGGAATTCCGTTCGAAACCGATCTGGCAGCGGATGATCGTCATCTCGGCGGGGGTGTTGATGAACATCTTCCTTGCGGTCGCGATTTTCTGGGGAATCAATTTCGTCAACGGTGGAAATTTTCGCGAGACGACCGAAGTCGGGTACGTCGTTCCAAACAGCGCGGCCGAAAAAGCCGGGTTCAAAGAAGGCGACAAGATCCTCGCGGTCAACGGCGAAAAGATCACCCACTGGGATGCGATTCAATCGGCAATGTATGTCGATTTTGTCGGCGACGACTTGAGCATCGACGTGGAGAGAAATGGCCGCGCAGCGACGATCGCGGTTCCGCATACAATGGTCCCCGATATCTCCGACGCAACGTTCGGATTCCTTCCGAATTTCACCGAAGCGGTCATTGGCGACGTCCTCAAGAACAAGCCCGCGGAGGCTGCCGGGCTGAAATCCGAAGACGTTCTTCTTGCTATCGACCATCAAAAGGTCATCAACCAGTTCCAGGTCACTCACATCATCAAGGGCAACGCCGGGAAGAAAATCGATTTTGAAGTACGTCGAAGCGGGCAAGTCGTTACAACCGCGATAACGCCGTCGGCGGAAGGAATGATCGGAATAAGCATTGAGAGCCGGTATGTCGGGCCGATCGTTCATCAGCGCTACGGGATATTTGAATCGCTTCCGAAAGGGATCGACGATGTCTACGGGGCGACAAAATTATTCATCAGTTCGATCTGGCACATTGTTGTGGGGAAGGCGTCGTTCTCAAAATCGGTCGCCGGACCCGTCAAGATCGCTCAGATGGCCACGCGCACAGCAGAAGTCGGCATCATGAGTTTCCTCGGGTTCATGGCGCTGCTCAGCATCAGTCTTGCCGTGATGAATATTCTCCCGTTTCCCGCGCTCGACGGCGGGCACCTTGTGATGCTCGTCTACGAGGCGATCTTCGGGAAGCCGATTCCGCACAAAGTCCAGCAAACGGTCCAGCAGGCCGGCGTTCTGCTGCTGCTGACCTTTATGGTTTTCGTTATTTACAACGATATTGCCGGGTTTTAGCAGTTTCACTCGGTGACTCTCAACACAGCAATATGGTGCATTATTCCCGTATCTTAATTTTATATTAATACGTGTGCATTCAACTTTCCGGGAGAGAGGCATGAGAACAACAAGATTCATTCAATTCCTTGCGATAGCCGTGATGGGATTCGCAGTACTTCAACGAGCGTCAGCTCAATCCATTTCGGTGATTCCCACTGTTACCCAAGCCGACATCATCAACGCTACTGCTTTGGTCGATCCGCTTTCCGAGCAGGTAAAAAACATTGCGCCGACAAGTTTCTCGTTACGGATCAATAACAATAATTTGAGAGGCGCTGTTGTTTGGGTTGACATGCACATCCAGGCGTTCGTTACTCTCGATCAAGACGGCCCGCCGGCAAAATTAATTGCCAGTGCGGACACGCGAAGACCGTTTCCAGTTCCGGTACCATACAGGGTATTCACAAGCCTCGATGCCCAGGAAGGGCATTCGAAGGATATCGATATCGTCGCGAACGTCGACGAAGCGTTGAAGACAAGGCTGAAGAATATCATCTCCGACCCGTCAAACGGAGGCAAGGTTCCGTCGGGTGTCTACAAAGTGAATATCAGATTTCATGTGGACAGTGTCGCGGGAATCGGCCCGGTACATGAACCGGATTTGGATCTGAGCAGCGATCCGCGGTTTACGGTTACCGTGACAAATCCGACGAATGCCACACTCCTTCAACCTTCTGACAACGGAGTCGAATATCCGTCTCCTTTCCCGCAGTTCCAGTGGGCCTACGATACACATGGAATAATGCTGACAGTGTACGAGAAGAGGCCGGAGCAGCAGTCGCTCGAAGATGCAATTACGGCATCCGATCCGTACTTCCAGGTTCAGATCGACCGTGAACTCTCGGGAAACCTTACTATCCTGACGTATCCGCAGGCTCCTGTTGGCGGCCCTGGCGTGACAATTCTGAAAGGACCCCGCCCGCTTGAACGGGGCAAGTCGTACATCGTCGTTCTCGACGGGCTGCGAACGGCGTTCGGATATACCATCGATCCGCTGAGAACGATACGGCTGTTCCGCATTTCCGACCCGCAGGGTCAGATGGTGTTAAGCTTTCTGACGACCGCGTTGAGCGGCGGTTCGTTCCAGGATATTATGAACCTCATCCAGGACCAAAAGCTCGTGCTCGACAGTTCCCATATGACGTTGAACGGAATTACCCTCACGGCGCAGGAACTTCAAATGATCCTGAATCAAAACAAAAATAACATCAAATCGATCCGGTTCGAATAAGAACTGCGTACTGACTTATTGGAGAGAATCACATGAGAACATTGTTCATCCTTTTGCTGGTGTGCGTCGTCTCGTCAATCGGTACGGCGATCTCGGCACCGGCGTACGATCCAGACAAGCCGGTCGCTCTCATCTACAAGCCGGTCGGATCCGTCGAGTATCTGAAAGAGGGAAAAACCTGGACCAAAGCCACTCCTGCAACGCCGTTGTTGTCGGGCGATCAGGTAAGGACAGGGCCGAAATCTTTCGTTGTCATTAAGTTCATCGAAAACTCAATCCTCCGGCTGCAGGAAAATTCTCAAATCACCATTCGCGCTGAATTGACGGCGAGCAAGGAATTTTCAAAGAACGTCAACCTTGAAAGGGGTGAATTGACGTTCGACGTAAAAAAGAGAGAGAACGAAAAATTTGAATTTTCAACGCCGACATCGGTGGCCTCGATTCGCGGCACACAGGGCATGCTCATCGATGGTGCGGACAGTACGGATGTTTTGATCCTCGGTGCCGGCATTGTCCTGTTCACGAATAATATTTCGAACCAGTTTGTGAATGTCACTCCGGGACAAACTGCATACTCATACGCCAACGGGAAGATCGAAATAAAGAAGGCCACGCCGGAGCAGCTGCAGAAACTGCTGGGCGCAATGGGCGGAGGAGGAGGCGCCGGAGGCACGTCAAACAACGGCATCTCTTCGACCGGCGGTTTTTCAGTCGGGTTCGCCGTGTCCGCTCCGGTCGTGACCGAAGGGCAGGATTTTAGCGTTACAGTAGAGCTAGTGCAAACATCAGTTCCCGTCGATACGCTGAAATCGATCGTTTCATATTTTGCACTTGCCTATAAAAATTCGTCGATGTCAACATTTAAAGAGGTGCCGTCCACGTTATCCGGGAACAAAGTATCGTTTGCAATTCCCGGCGCCGACGTCGTGAGCCCCTCGATGCAGGTCTATGTAATTTTCCGGACAAAAACGGGGATCAACCTGACCTATCCCCCGAACGACCCGCACTCGAATCCGATCGTCATCCCCGTCCAATCGACGAACGCGAACGAACTGCGGCTTCAGTTCTCCGACCCGAATGGAAACGAAAAAACAATGATCATCGATTACTGATCGCTGAACATAACAGTAGAAAAACCGCTTGCAATTATCGGCACCATTTTTTAGATTGCAGGCGGTTTTTTATTGTTGCCATTAATCGTCCACCTTTCCCCGGTCTGCTATGGACTTTCGCCAAAGGAATTCGTCCCCGAAGTTCCTAACAATCCTTGTCGCTGCAGTCATTGTCCTCATCACCCCAGCAGCTCATGCTCAGATCAACACATACATCCGGGCGATTCACTACGGTCAGGCGAAGGAAGGAACTCCCCTGCGTGTTGCGGTAGAGCTGGCAAAATCGACAGAACTCGGCCGCGTCGTGCTGTATTACCGGCAGTTCGGCCAGACGGAGTACCGCATCCTTGAGATGATGATTTCCAGCGACACGGCAACAGTAACAATTTCAGAAGACGAGGTGACGCCGCCGTTCATGGAGGTATATGTGATCGCTCAAACAACGACCGGCGCTTCCGAATCCTATCCTTTTTCAAATCCGCAGGCTACGCCTGCAAGAATCCCTGTGGGAGGGAAATCGCAGAAGGATCAGGAGATTCTATTCCTCAGTCCCGATAAATCGGAGAAGCTTCTTCCGGAGGACATGTACATCTCCGTTTCTTTCGTGTACGCACCCAACAAGGTTGACAGGAAAAGGACGAGAATTTTTGTTGACAACGTAGACCTTTCATCGATGGAAGTCATCGCAGGCGACCTTGCGATAGTTTCACCGGACGCGCTCCCCAAAAACATGTCGAACGGAATCCACACGCTGCGAGTAGATGTCTATGACACGACTGGAGCTCCGTACCATCGAATAGAGCGAACATTTACGCTTATTACCGCCGGACAGGCGGAGGCCCTGGCGGATCAAATTCAATATTCCGGAAACGCACAGGCAGAGGGGCGCAATGAAGACATCAAGGGAAACGTCACACCCTACAGGCGTTTGATCACAAACGCGAATGCCACCTACGGCATTTTAAAGACGACGGGGAATCTCTACCTCACATCGGAAGAAGATCCAACGCGGCAGCCGCAAAACAGATATTTTCTCGGGTTCGATGCAAAATACGCGAGCCTTGGATTCGGCGATGCGTACCCCCGCTTCGCCCCGTCGGCAGTTATGGACGGCAAACGCATACGCGGAATTACCGCGGGGCTCGACCTAGGGGCATTCAACCTCGATTACGCAAGCGGCGAAGTCATTCGGGGTGTTGATGTCGATTCGAGCCAGCAGATCTATACACCCACATTGAAGCGAAATCTCACTGCTCTCCGCCCCAGCTTCGGCAGCGGTGAAAATTTTCAGCTCGGCTTCACGTACTTGAAATCGAAGGATCAATACGGGGCCGCGGATACGCTTGTGAAACCGCAGGAGAACGTTGTTGCCGGGAGCGACCTTGTCGTCGCATTCGACAACCATCATTTCGAATTCACAGGGCAGGCGTCGTACAGCCTCAACAATGTCGACATTTCGGCGCCCGCGTTCACCGACGCGAGCATAGACACTTCGCAGTTAGACAGCAGCACAAAAAGTCTTTTGAAAAAATACGGCACAAAATATCTCGCAAAATTTATTACACTTAACGAGAACCTCGTCCCCCTCCCCCCCGGACTGTCGGCGTTAGTCTATGAGACCGGGCTCGCGCTGAACTACTTCGGTAACTATCTCAAAGGGACGTACATCTATCACGGCGCGGACTATTCCTCCGAAGGAACGTCGGCATTGAGAAAAGACGTAAAGGGCTTTAACGTTTTTGACAGGCTGCGGTTGGTCGGCAACAGCGTTTTCCTGACCGCGAGCTATGAACGATTGCAGAATAACACCGCCGGACAGGACACCATCCTGACCTCAAAGGGAGAAGTTGCGCTGACGACGACCTATGCGACGTTCAACACGTCGGTGTCCTATTATCCGACAGCGGACATTCCGAATGTTACGGTCGGCTATGGGAACAATGATAATACCAACCCTATCGACCCGCTCGATACCAACGCGGTCGTAGCTTCGCGTGCGATCAACGACGAGACGAATCATTTCTTCGTGCAATCGACCTACGACTTTTCGTACTGGGGAAGACACAACGCGACACTGAGCCTCGACCTCTCGAACAAAACGGACAACACTCCGAACAAGCAGAACGTGAAAGGCTTTAACGCATTCCTGTTGATCAACACTGTTCACACATTCCCGCTCGAGTCTTCGATCGGCTACAACGTGAGCTTGAACACGATACCAGCAGCCACGGCGGTCACTGATTCGACCGTTGTGCCTCCGACGACAAAAACGGTTATTTCCTCCACCTCGCTAAATTATTCGACCATCACTCTCAACGGACGCTACAAGGTCTATCAAGACGTGTTGAAGCTGTCGGGGACGATCGCACCGACGTTCGGAGATTTCAAGCGCACCGTTCTTGAGATCGGATTGATCTACGCCATTGCGCACAACCAGACTGCATCGTTCGATTATCAATATATCATCAATTCAGGTGTGAAGAACGATTCATACGTCAGCCTGATCTACCGCATCAATTTCTAACATTCTATGGCCAGGCCGTTTTTCAAACAATTGATGCCTTGGCTTATTCGGGTTTCCCTCAGCGTCGGTATCGCGCTTCTTGTGATCGTTTTTGTCCAGGATGCGGTATTCGAGTTCCACTTCTTCGACCGGCTCAAGCTCTCCTTCATCGATAAGTCGTTCGCCAAACGGGGTCCGCTCCCCTTTTCGGAGGACTCGCTCGACGTCATTATCGTAACGGTATCGGACAAATCCGACGCAACGGTCCCGGAGCATTTTCCTTTTCCCCGAAGCTACTATGCCCGTGCAATCCGCAACCTCAACAAGGCCGGAGTCCGCGCAATCGGGATCGACTTTTCATTTGAGGATCCCGACAACCACGGCCTTCAGCACGACAACGAACTTCGGGAAGCGATCAAACAATACAGGAACGTCGTCGTTGCCGGAAAAACCGAAATCCGCAACGAAAACGTTTCGATCAAGCGAAAGAACGAGAACTACCACAGTATTTTTTATTCCGCAGACAGTTCGGTCGGCGTCGTGTATGTCCCGAACGACGAAGATGGGTTGTACCGGCGCTACAAAGCGCTCGCAAAAGACCCGGGGGAGGAGACATACCTCCCGACATTTGCGTTCGCTTTGATGAACAAATATTTGGGCCTTGCATCCACGGCTGTCTGCAGAGATGACGGGAAGTTCTTTGTTCTCGGAGACCGGCGAATTCCAAAATATGACGACGCCTCGATTCTCATCAATTACCACGGCCTTGCAGAAAAGACCTTCAAGCATTACGACATTGCCGATATCCTCGACGATAAGGCGTTTACCACGAACGAAGAAGCCAGGCTCCATACGGAGATCAATACCTTTGACGACCCCGATTACGGACTTCTCCAATCCGGGATTTTCAAAAATAAGATCGTTCTGATCGGCCCTACTTTTCCGGAATCGAAGGACATTTTCCCCGTTTCGATCGCTCCCGCCGACAATCCTGACAATAACCTGATGTACGGCGTCGAGATTCACGCCAACGCTTTGCAAACGCTGATCCACCAGAATTTCATTGTCCGGCCGGCTCTCTGGATTGAGCTATTGTACACGCTCACGCTTTCTCTCCTCAGTTTTCTCGTCGTCTCTGCGCTCAAACAGATCAAGTCGAAAATTGAGTTCATTTTCGAAGTGATCGCGCTGCTGTTTATCGGCGGCGAGGTCTACGCCATTATTGTTCTGGCCGATTACGCGTTCGCGGGACACGACCTTCTCATTCCTGTCGTCCCGCCGATTGCCGCTGTCTTTGCAAATTACGTCGGCAGCGCTGTCTACCAGTACCTGACGGAACGGAAACAGAAGGTGATGATCAAAGGCATGTTCAGCCAATACCTGAACCCCCACGTCGTGAACGAGTTGATCGCACATCCCGAAAAACTAAAACTTGGCGGCGAACGGAAAGAGCTCAGCGTTCTCTTCAGCGATATTGCCGGATTCACGACATTCTCGGAAAAATTGCCCCCGGAAGAACTCGTGCTCGTCCTGAATGAATACCTGAGCGCAATGACGGAAATCGTCTTTAAGAACGACGGGACGCTCGACAAATACGAAGGAGACGCCGTGATGGCATTTTGGGGCGCTCCGGTCGAACTCGACAACAACGCCCTCCATGCCTGCAACGCCGCGCTCGAGATGCAGGAAAAGCTGGTCGAGATCAGAGCAAAATGGAGAGCGGAAGGGAAACCGAATGTTCACGTCCGCATCGGATTGAACACGGGAGAAATGGTCGTCGGCAACATGGGGGGCTTCGGGAAATTCGACTACACGGTCATCGGCGATAGCGTGAACCTGGGGTCAAGGCTCGAAGGTGCCAACAAAGAGTACGGAACGTACATCATGGCGAGCGAACGAACGCAGGAATTGGTGAAAGACTATTTCGCCTTCCGTGAATTGGACCTGCTTGTTGTGAAGGGAAAAACATTGCCGATAAAGGTGTTCGAACTTCTCGGCAGGAAGGATAACGGGGTATCCCCGACAAAAATTTCAGCAGTCGAGAAATACCTCAGCGGACTCGAGTCATACCGGCGCAAGCAGTTCACAGAGGCGATAAAGAAATTCTCCGAGGCGCTCGCCATCGACCCGACGGATGCCCCCTCGTCGCTCTACATCGAACGATCCCAGCACTATCTCGAAACCCCTCCCCCTGACGACTGGAACGGCGTCTTTATCCTGAAGACAAAATAGACCATCCCCGCCTCACATCGAAATCGTAACCCGAGACCAAACTCCTGCCAACGGCTTCTCAGCGTGCGCTGTACATTTATTCCTCATCCCGCCTCATCATCGACTTGATATACGACATTTGAGCGTCCACCACCGACGACATAACAAGAGATTCGCTGTTCTGGCATAACTCCAGTTCGTAGATTTTCGATTTGGCGCGGAAGACCACGACGCGCCGGAGAAGGGAATTCTCGGAATAGATGTAAACGCAGAAATCCTTTCCATCGCCGATCGGCGAAGGAAGACGCAAAATTCTCCGGTCGCTGCCGCCGGCTCCCAGTTTGTTCTGCATTGATATATTGCCAAGAACGCACATGTCCTCTCCCGACAACGCCGTCTTTGCGGAAGCCGCCGGTTTCATTTCCGTCAATATCATCGAGGCGCCGCCGTCATTTTTTACCAGAAACAAATCAGCGGATGAAAATCTTCCTGCGTCCTGGACAGCCGTCCATCCTGCGGGAACGATTGATTTCTCGGTACGATAGGTGGGACGATACGGGCGAACTGGCGGACGATCTGCCGCAGTTTCATGGGGGGATGAACATGAAATGAACAGAACGGAAGTAAGCGTAAAGAAGATGAAAGAACCGATTCGATCGAGACCGTCTACCGCGGTTCTCAACGATCCGTTCACTCGGCCCCTCGCCGATACTTGTCTTCCTGAATGATCAATCGGAGCGAAATGCGGTGCGAATTTCCGAGCTGGTCCTCCCCGTTGAATTTCGCGAAGGCATAATCAATATCGAGTTTGCGAAGATGCACGCCGGCTCCGAGCGTTAAATTCTTCGTTTCGTCCATACCGACGCGAAGGGCAACTGTCTTTTTGTAGTCGAACTCAACGCCGCCGTGAGGATCAAAACTGACTGGGCCGAGATACGCCGTGGCGGAATACTTTCTTCCTTCAAACATGATGTCGGTGTCGATCGAGGGACCGAGGCGCCCGCCGAATATTTCGAAAAGGTACGCTCCGCCGACTTTGAGCGTCGGGGAGATAAGTTCGTTCGTTCCGGTATTCCAGGAGATGAGCGTCGTCGTGATATCCTGAAAGTTCGCACCCAGGGAAAAATTCTCTGTCGGCTGGTAGATTCCGCCGAGGTCAAACCCGATTCCTGTGGCGTGAAAATCTCCGATATCGCGCCGGATGAGCTTGAGGTTTGCGCCGTAGAAAAGATGTTCCGAATACTGCTTTGCGTACGAGAGATAGACTGCCCAATCGGCAGAATTAAAGAACGTGACCTGCGAATAATCGGGCCTGCCGTCCAGGTCGTTGAACACTCCGTCGCCGTTGGTATCCAATGCACGCGTATCGGGGATGCCGTCGATGCCGAGCCGCATAACGCTGATGCCAAAAGCTGCGGCTTTGTAATTTACGACCGGTCGGACCGTCCCATCCTCGTCAGCAACGGTTCCGGTTGTCGTATCGTTCGACCCGTACGGAAATGCTACCGCGGCGTAATCGTAATTTTCAAGACTGCCGAACTGCTCATCGTGCATCAATGAGAATTCGGGATAATTGATGCGGGCAAGCCCTGCAGGGTTCCAGTAGCCGGCCGTGACGTCGTTCGCCAGTGCAACGTACGCGCCGCCGAGACCGAGCGCCCGTCCGCCGACGCCGATCGCCATAAATTCGCCGGCATACTTCGCGACGTATGTGTCGCCGGCGCTTGCCGCAGCAGCACACATACCCAATGCGATAACTGTCGTGGATATTCTTGACGTGAGGTTCATGATATCACTTCAGAAATAAAAAAACCGAATCTCCTCTCGCGGATGAAATTCGGTTATCATTGTTAGAGAGGAATGAATGTCCCGTATTTCGGGAACATCGCTGGCCAACCACCTTGTTAATCTCTAACAATTCTCGATCAGTTTCCTTCTTCTTAACCTGAAATTTAAGGAAAAACTTTTGAAAGTCAAGATAAGAAAATGAACGCAACGATGTGCCTATTCCATTGCCGCTTCTAAAATAAAACTGAGATTGTGATCTTGTTTCATCCATTGATTCGTCGACCCCACCCTAACCCTCCCCTATAAGGGGAGGGAAATAGGGGGCCGAAGAAACGATACCCATTTTTAAAACGATGCTATATCGCACTAGTAGTTGAGAGAAGCCTTGCCGCCAAATCAGGGAGATGCCCGCTCGCAGTCCCCTTCAGAACTTCAAAACCGTCGAGCAAATCATACGCCGGGTGCGGGTCGATAAAGAATTTCTGCTGAGTCCTTCTGAACAGCGGAAGCAAACCCGCCGCGGGATACACCTGCGCCGACGTACCGACGCCGATGAAGATATCGGCAGTGTTCACGAGTTCGTCCAGATATTCCTGCCTCATGTCGACCGCCTCGCCAAACCAGACAACATCGGGCCGCAGCTGGCTTCCACATTTCGGGCATTTGTCCCCCAGTTTCGTTGGAGAAACTATCTGCACCCGATAATCGCAAGCATATGAGTCATCGTTATATGCGGGGATGGAATAATGAAGCTCGCACTTTTGATAGTCGATTCTTCCATGAAGGTGCCATACGTTTGTCGAGCCGGCGCGCTCCAGGAGCGTGTCGATGTTTTGCGTGATGTTCACAATGTTGAAGCCGGCTTTGAGTTTCGCGATTGCTTCATGCGCCGGATTGGGCTGGCATTGCAGTCCGCGGAGAAAACGCTGCTCGTAGAAATTGAGGACAAGCGCTTTGTTGCGTTCCCATCCTTCCGGAGAAGCAACATCTTCGATCCGGTGCTGCTCCCACAACCCGCCCGAATCGCGGAATGTCGGGATGCCGCTTTCCGCAGAAAGCCCGGCTCCGCTGAAGACGACAATGGTTTTCATGGACAAATAATTTGGGCTTTAACAAACAGGGCTAATGTCTCGCGCAAAGGCGCAGAGGCTCAAATGTTGCAAGGAAATAAACTCCTCCGCGTCTCAGCGCCTTTGCGTGAGATTTTTGTTTAAAACGGTGCTCTTGGTCCGACGGCCGGCGGAATCGGCTTATGAGGAAAATTCCCTTCGCGCATCGCGGCATCGTATGCGAACGCAGCCATTATCACCGAAGCCTGCTTCACGTCGTTTTCCTGAACACGGTCGAATACATCCATGTTCGAATGATGCGTCCGCGTCTCATAATCGATGTTGTCCTGGAGGAATTGGAAGCCCGGAAGTCCGATGGCATCGAACGAAAGATGGTCGGTGCCGCCGGTATTCTCGACCGTCAGGGTCGATGCATCCATATCGGCGAACGGTCCAAGCCACGCTCTGAAGATCGGGCGCGTCGCTTCATTTCCCTGCATGTACACTCCGCGCACTTTGCCGGTGCCGTTGTCGTTGTTGAAATAGACATAAAACTTTTCATACTCGGGTTTCTTCTTGACTTCGCCAAATGTACTTCCTTGCGCGGTGTCCCGTTCGCCAAAATGCCGGGCAACATATTCCCTGGAACCGAGAAGCCCTTCCTCTTCTCCTCCCCACAAAGCAATGCGGATGGTCCGGCGCGGCTTGATGCCGAGTGTGGTCAAGATGCGCATGGCTTCGATGCACGACGCCGAGCCGGTGCCGTTGTCCGTCGCACCGGTGCCTCCGTGCCAGGAATCGAAGTGACCGCCGATCATTACCACTTCGTCTTTCAGGTCCGTGCCGGGAATTTCTCCGACGATGTTCATTCCCGGCTGCTCGTCATAGAATTCAGTCTCGAGATTTATTTCCAATTTTACCCGGCTCCCTTTTTGAATCATCCGGACGATGCGATTGTAGTGTTCCGGCGCAACGACTATCTGAACGGGGATTTTAGGTGCATCCTCGTCGTACGGATTAATCCTTTTCTCTGTCGGAGCGATTGCGGATTGAGGTACCGTTGCAGCCTGAACGAAGAGCGTTCCGTCGTCGCCCTGGGACGTTTCGACGATCACCGACGCGCCTTCCTGCCGGCAAAATTCCATTTTCTTCCTTGCCTGAACGGCACGTTCTCTGAGAATGCGAAACGCTGCCGTGTCCCGCCTTCCAACACGCCCGCGCCCCCGCGGCATATCGGCGTTTGCCAGTTTTAGCAGATCTTCATCGCTCAACCGGTCGGCGTCGGGAGAAAAGTGAGCTTTCAGATCCCGCGGTTCATTCGTGAGGACAATCGCCCCTTTTAATTTCCCTTTATATTTTTGCAGATCATCGTCCGTTTTTGCGTCCAGGTACACCGCATAACCGCTCACTGTGCCTTTCGTGGAGGGAGACCACGCTCTCGGATACGCGATAAGGGGAAGGACACGGGGCTCGGTCATCTCGGCAGAAAAATTTTTCATCGACCAGCCTTTTCCGAACTTCCATGTTTCAAATGCAACATTTCGAAGTCCCATCTCTTCCAGTTTCTTTTTCGTCCAATCCGCCGCTTCCTTAAACTCCGGAGATCCGGTCAATCTCGGGCCGTATACGTCCGAGAGATAGCTGAGAGTTTCCATGACCTTTGAATTATTCATTCCTTCTGCACGTATTTTTGCGATCACTGCCGTGTCGATTTTTTCCGCCGCCGGCTGGGCAGTTGTCGTCCCAACGAATGCTGCAGCAAAGAGAACAATACACGCAAGACGCTTCATGGCCTTCGCTCCTTTACTAGGATTTATGGATTCACGTGATGAGCAATCGGATTGCTGAAACACCTATCGCCTTTTTCGCGGATTGTACCGGGGGCGAGAAGAGATTTTACGTTCGTGGTGCACGGGGCTGTGTTTCGGATATTTTTCAGGAATCGGAATCAGGAGATGCTCTTCTGGAAAAACGCATTCGATCTTTTTGCCGAGAAATTCTTCCAGTTTAGGCAGCTCGTGCGAATCTTCTTCATCGGCGAAGTTGATCGAGATACCGCTCGCTCCCGCGCGGCCTGTGCGTCCGATACGGTGGACGTATTCTTCCACATCGAGCGGTAAATTATAATTGATGACATGCGAAATCGCTTCGACGTGAATCCCTCGCGACGCGACATCGGTCGCGACGAGCACGCGTATATTTCCTTCTCGAAACCGTTCCAGGCGGCTGATGCGCTGTTTCTGGTCTACGTCCCCCGAAAGCAGTGCACAGCTGATGCCGTATGCCTCGAGCTGTTCTTTCAAACGGCGGGCCTCGTCGCGTCGGTTCGCAAAAATCAGCACCCGTTCGAGTTTTTTTTGCATGATCAGGTTAAAGAGGAGCGTCGGCTTTTCTTCCCGCGTCGTGATGTACGTGATCTGCTCAACGCTATCCACGGCAATTTCGTCCGGCTTCACCGTCACCTGAAATGCCTGACGTGTCCACGATTCCGCGAGCCGTTTCACGTCGGAGGAGATTGTTGCGGAAAAAAACATCGTCTGGCGTTCCGATTTCGGCGGCGTGCTCAGGACGATCGACTTCACCGCCGGAATGAACCCCATGTCGAGCATCCGGTCGGCTTCGTCCAGAATAAGTATTTCAACTTTGCCCAGATCGACAAGTTTCTTTTTCTTGAAATCGATCAGGCGGCCAGGCGTGCACACGAGAACATCGCATGGACTCTGCTGCAATTGTTTTTGCTGCTTCAGATAATCTATCCCGCCAAACAACGGAAGCGTCCGGCACGGAACGTACATACCGAGGTCGTGCGCGTCTTTGTCTATCTGCATGACAAGCTCGCGCGTGGGGGCAAGAATCAGCGCACGCGGAGTACCAAGGGGCCGCTTCCCTTCGATCGGGTGGGCAAGGACGTGGCTGAAGATCGTGATAAGAAATGCCGCCGTCTTCCCCGTTCCGGTCTGCGCCTGGGCGGTCACATCGTCGCCCGCCAGCGCTTTGGAGAGGGTCTCCGCTTGCACCGGAGTGCAATATTGGAATTTCAGGTCATAGATCGCATGAAGAACTTCCGGAGGGAGATTGAAATCCTGGAATCTTTTTTTCCCCTCTAGCGGCGGGACAACAAAGATCGAACTATCCCACGCCTCCGCGGAAACGCCGGGCTGCACCGGAACCTTCTGCTGATCCCGTTTCGCATGGCGGGCGCTGTATTCTTCCCGTGTTTCCTTCTTTTTGTTCTGCCGAGATGCCGGGGCGGGGCGCTCTGAATGAAGACTCCTCTTTCGGGGGCCGTCCGGAGGTTTCTTTTCGCTTATTGCCGAAGAAGGGGGGGGTGAAATGTCTTTGGGCTTATTGCCCTGAGGCCCGGCTCCTTTAAGGAAGACGGATTTAATTTTGGTTAGAAGTTTACTGAACAAGGAAGCGCTTTCCTTAATTGGTCATCATCGTTGAGATATTTTAATATACAAAAAAATTAGTCGGTAGTCTGGGAAAAAAAGTTGACGGTTGGCGGCAAGCCTTTGCGCGACGAACTCGCTGCCGGACAGAGTATGCAGGAAGACGCCGAGCATTGGAATATTTGGCCGGACAAATCAGGAATCCGGGCCGGCATTTTCCATATTGCCCCCCTTTTTCCTGTCAAATTCTTTGCTTACATTCCTTTTGTGAAAAACAGCGTGCGGAGATCCGGAATGAGAAAGGAAGAAAGAAGCAAGAGTGTGCTATGGCTGTGGGTTCTTCTCTCTGCAGGTGTAATTTTCACGAATCGCCAAGATGCTCTCGCCCAACCTCCTTTCGCGCCAAGACCCGATCGGCAAGAAAACGGCAAGTTTGAATTCGAGAAATCCGCTTTTGACCAGCAGCAAACAGAGTCGGCGGCAAGCAGCTGGTTCGACGTTACGTATTACGGACTCAATCTGGACATTTCCACAAGCCCAGATTTTCTAAAAGGCGATGTTACAATCGCCGGAATTTGCCGCCAGGACAATTCACAATTACTCGTACTCGACCTCATGAATACGATGCATATCGATTCCATTCAGGTGAACGGCCGTGCTTGTTCGTTCCTGCAGCAGACGAGTTCATTCAACATCACCCTGGACCATTCGTATCAATCGGGCGAGGTCATTTCAGCAATCGTTTACTATGAAGGGGAACCGGTTCCTACCGGGTTCGGGAGTTTCGAATTCGATTCACACCAAGGTGTGCCATGGGTGTTCTCTCTCAGCGAGCCGTACGGCGCAAGAGACTGGTGGCCGTGCAAGAACACTCAGAGCGACAAAGCCGATTCGGCGGACATCATCGTCACATGTGATTCGACGTTCAAAGTCGGGTCGGAGGGAATTCTCGTCTCAACGGATAACCACAATGACGGAAGGACAACCTACCATTGGAGAGAGCGCTATCCCATTTCGTCATACCTTATTTCTATTGCGCTCACCAATTATGTTCAATTCTCAAACTGGTTCCGGTATTCCAATACCGACTCGATGGAGGTGCGCAATTATGTTCTTCCCGAAGATTACCCGGCAGCGCTTCAATCTCTTCCCCGCGTCGTTGACATGCTGACGATCTATTCGAACCTCTTCGGATTGTATCCCTTTATCAAAGAAAAATACGGGCATGCGGAATTCTCGAGCGGAGGCATGGAACATCAGACGATGACCTCTCTCGGAACATTCGATGAGCAGACCATCGCACACGAACTTGCGCATCAATGGTTCGGAGATAAAATCACGTGCAGGACGTGGTCGGACATCTGGCTGCACGAAGGTTTTGCTGTCTACTGTACGGCTCTCTATCTTGAAAAAGAATACGGTACGTCATCGTACTGGGATTTTATCAACCTGCTTCAAGGAAATGCCATTGCAGGAGAGGGCTTTGTAGGAGAACCCGATACGACGAATGCGCAAACACTCTTCAATTATAGCCTCGTGTACGCCAAAGGAGCGTTCGTGCTTCATATGCTCCGGCACGTCCTCGGCGATACCGTATTCTTCAATGCCATCCGGGCGTACTCGATGCAACCATCGCTGCAGTACTCCACCGCGACGACGAAGGATCTTCAGACAGCATGCGAGACAGTGTCTGGTAAAAACCTTGAATACTTCTTCCAGGAATGGATCTACGGGGAAAACTATCCGGTATACCAGTATTTGTGGGACTGGAAGAGTGCCGGGGATTCATCAACGGTGACCATCAATCTCACGCAGGCTCCCGGCCGCCACAGCCCAGATTTCTTTACGATGCCGATCGACGTACGAATTCTTTCATCCCTCAAAGACACGACGATCGTCGTATTTAACAACGCTCAGAATCAGACTTTTGCGGTCCGCTTTCCAGTGAGGCCGACTTCCGTCCTTCTCGACCCCGACGGATGGATTCTGAAATTAATCTACCCGGCCTACGAAGTTCCGCCGTCGAACTACTCGCTCGAACAAAACTATCCTAATCCATTCAACGGCTCGACAACGATCAAGTACCAGCTTTCTCATTCCGTAAACGTAACGCTTAAGGTGTACGACCTCTTAGGGCGGAATGTCGCGACACTCGTCAACGAACGACAGATACCGGGGAGCTATGAATACTCATTATCCGGCCAACGTCTCGCAAGCGGCATGTATGTTTACCAGCTGACGGCCGGAGACGTACACTTGCAAAAGAAAATGATACTGTTAAAATAATAAACCGGCGGAGGGTGATCGTGAACGCCTTCGCACAACCATACATTCTCGTGAGGAGACGATGAAGGATTTTGCAGTGAGCGGCGCTATTTTTTTCTTTGCGTTAACTCTCTTTAGTCCAAATATTTCTTTTCCGCAGGAAAAAGACCGGCTTGCCGGCGATGACCGGACGAACGAAAGCCAATACAAGCTCCATTTCAAAAGCGCAGATTATCATCTCGGCAAGTTCGAGTTTGAAAAGTCGCTGCACGAGTGCGAGGCTGCCTTGAATTTCAAGCCGGAGGATTATCTTATCCGGGCCATGATGTGCCTCGACCTCTATGAAATCGGCGAGAAGCTCAATGCAAATAAGTCGGAAGACAAGGAGAGGAAGATCGCACTCTACGATACGATGGTGGTGATCGCGAACGAAGGGATCCGCTGCGCTCCCGACAAAGGAGAATGTTACTTTATGCGCGGATTAGCGAACGCACGGAGGGCGACGACGAAAGGAGTACTTTCCGAACTCTTTACAGCCAAACAAATCGAGACTGACTGGCTCATCTCCGTCGACCGCACATCCGATTACACAACTCCGAACGGCGAAAACCTTCAGGCATCGAGCTGTATCGCCTTGGGAGTGTATTATCGCCTGTGCCCCACATTTTTCATGCTGAAATGGATCTTTGGCATCAGCGGCGATCTCGACAAGGCGGTCACTTACTGCACGAGGGCGTACATCCTTGATCCTACCAGGATCGAGATCGTCAAAGAATTGGGAGTAGCGTTGATAACGCGGGGGCTCGACAGAAAAAATGACGCAGACATCGAAGCAGGAAAAGAGTATTTACGGAGAGTCCCTTCGCTCCCGCTGCGATTGCAGACCGACACCGTCGACATTCGGCACAGCACAATGCTGCTCAACGATATCACTCTTTGCCCCGGATATTCGAGAGATGAACAGCAGGATGTTTCGGAAGAAGCATTTAAAAAATCGAACCCGTCAAGCGACACTACTAAATAATCTTTTTTTGCCGCCAAGGCGCCAAGGTCGCCAATAAGTCGTGGATATTAAGGACAACAGTAAACTTGGCGTTCTCCGCGTCTTGGCGGTTAAAAGGCACTTTTACAGGTCTTCGCCGGGTATTTTTCCAGCCGCTTCTAATCCCTTCAGGCGCAGCTCCTCCAGCTTTTCTTTGGTGTAGGCGATCCGCGTAATTGTGATGAACAAAACCGGAACGATGAAGATCGCCAGCATTGTCGCCGAGAGCATTCCGCCGAGCACTGTCCAGCCGATCGTTGACCGCGCCTGCGCTCCCGCGCCTACCGCAAACGCCAGCGGCGATACGCCAAAGATGAACGCCAGGGACGTCATAAGAATCGGACGCAAGCGGAGTTTCACGGCTTCGAGCGTTGCCTCTATCATCGGCATTCCCCTGTCAACGCGTTCTTTGGCGAACTCTACAATGAGGATAGCGTTCTTCGCTGCAAGACCGATCAATGTGATCAAGCCGATCTGCGCATAGACGTTGTCGCTTAACCTGGGGATGAGCGTAAGAGTAAGAATAGCGCCGAAGGCCCCGATCGGGACTGCCAACAACACCGCAAACGGCACGGACCAGCTTTCATACAACGCGGTAAGGAAGAGAAAGACAAACAACATCGAAGTTGCAAAGATCGTTATCGAGCTGCTTCCCGCCTTTATTTCTTCCCTCGACAGACCGGAGAATTCGTAACCGTAGTCGGACGGCAGGACTTTTGCCGCCACGTCCCTCAATGCTATGATCGCATCGCCGCTGCTGTACCCCGGAGCGGCGTTCCCGTTAATTTCTGCCGTGCGAAAAAGGTTATAATGCGAAATCATCGGAGCACTTTCGGTGACCCTGTACGACGTCAACGTACTCAAGGGAATCATTTCGCCTGCCGAGTTCTTGACATAGTATTGAGACATGTTCTGAATATCCGCGCGGTATGACGTGTCAGCTTGCGCGACGACGTGAAAGTTGCGGCCGTAAATTGAGAAGTCGTTGACGTATCGGCTGCCGAGAAAAGTCTGTATCGTTGAGTATACGTCGGAGATGGAAATTCCCAGCTTCTTGCATTTTTCCCGGTCGACATCCAATTGGAATCCCGGCGTGCGCGCGGTGAAGAACGAAAAGACTCGGCTCAGTTCCGGCCTCTTGTTCGCTTCAGCGACAAATGTTTGGACCACATTCTCAAATTGTTTGATGTCGTCCGTGCTCTCATGCTGTTCCAATTCGAACGAGAAGCCTCCCGTTTGGCCGAGGCCGGGAATAGCGGGAGGCGAGATCACAACAACATTGGCACTTTTGATTGACGAGAGCTTCTGCTGCAGTGTTGCGATCAAGGAAGCAAGCTGCAACGATTTGTCCGTCCTCTCATCCCATGGCTTCAACTGAGCGAAGATAGTGCCGCTGTTCGATTTTGTCGCAAAGGTGATAGCATTCAAGCCGCCTAATGCCGCAAAGTGAGCGATTCCCGGAGTCGTCTTCAAGATGTCCATCATGGAATTCAACGCTTCGAGGCTTCTCGTCGTCGACGATGCTTCCGGCAATTCAAAGGTAACGTATAAACGCCCTTCGTCTTCAGTCGGAATGAATCCTGTCGGTTTGTTCTTGAACAAGATCGCAGTGCCGGCGAAAATACAAATCAATAAGACGATAACGATGGGAGCTTTTTCGATGCACTTTTTCACTCCCGATGAATACGAATTTGTCGTCCGTTCAAACCACTCGTTAAACCTGAAAAAGAGTCTATTGAGTCCTTTCGATTTGTCACCGACGACGGTGGGTTTCAGAAACAGAGAACAGAGTGCCGGGGTAAGCGACAAAGCAATGAAGGCCGAGATCAACACTGAAATGGCGATCGTGATCGCGAATTGTTGATACAGTCTTCCGACGATTCCGGGCAAGAAACCGACGGGCACGAAAACGGCGGCGAGGATCAATGCAATCGCAATAACGGGGCCAGAAATATCTTTCATGGCATTGTGCGTCGCTTCCTTGGCCGTCATACCATCGTGGTCGATATAATGCTGGACGGCTTCGACGACGATGATGGCATCGTCCACAACGATGCCGATCGCCAGCATAAATCCGAACATCGTCAGCGTGTTGATCGTAAAACCGAGCGGAACAAAAAATGCGAACGTACCGATGATTGAAACTGGAATCGCAAGCACAGGGATGAGCGTTGCTCGCCAACTTTGGAGGAATAGAAATACCACCAGAACAACAAGCCCGAGGGCTTCGATCAGCGTCCACACGACCTCGTTGATGGACACCTTCACGACAGAGACGGATTCAAAAGGGACGACGTAATCGACATCTTTGGGGAACGACACCTTCAGACCGTCCATCACGGCATAGACACCTTTGGCAACTTCGAGGGCGTTGCTCCCGGGAGCCTGATAGACGAGCAGGTACGAAGCTCTCTTGCCGTCAACAAACGAATTGCTTGCATAGCTGAATTTGCCGAGCTGAACGCGGGCGACATCCTGCAAGTGGACCGCGGATCCTTCTTTAGGGTTCGCGCGGACAATGATGTTGCGAAACTGTTCCTCTGAATTCAGCCGGCTGTTCGTAAAAACAGAATATTCAAATGCCTGGTCGGCGGTCTGAGGCGGCGCCCCGACGGAACCTGCTGCAATTTGCAGATTCTGTTCCGCCAAGGCATTAACAACATCGTTCGCCGTGAGACCGAGTTGAGCGAGTTTATCGGGCTGCAGCCAGATGCGCATGCTGAAGTCATCCGCACGGGTGAACACATCGCCAACGCCCTCCACCCGCAGCAACGCGTCCCTCACGAAGATATTCGTGAAGTTATCAAGGAATGTAACACCGTGCGTTCCGCCGGGTGAGTAAATTGCGACGAGCATCAGGATGCTCGGATTTCGTTTTCTCGTTGTCAGGCCGAGCCGTTTGACATCGTCGGGTAATTGAGGCGTGGCGATGCCGACTCTGTTCTGGATATCGAGCGCGGCAATATTCGGGTCCGTTCCCACATTCAGCGTAACGGTGATCGTGCTGTGCCCGTCGCTCGTGCTGTTCCCCTGCATGTAGGCCATGCCGGGCGTTCCGTTCACCTGGGATTCAATCGGTGTCGTTACGGTCTGTTCGACGGTTTGCGCATCGGCGCCGTTGTAGATTCCCGTTATCTGAACAGTCGGCGGCGTGATGTCGGGATACTGGCTGATCGGCAATTTGGAAATAGCCAGGATGCCGTTCAAAACGATAACAATAGAAATGACGATAGCTGTTACCGGCCTCTTAATAAACAGATCTGCAATCATTACATTTCCTGTTTGGGGTTTATTTGCTCGGTGCGGCCGCTACACTCGGTTGTTGTCCTGCGGGAATGACAGTTACCGGAGAATTATCCCGCAGCTTCTGTACTCCATCAGTTACGATCTGATCACCGACCTGCAGTCCGTCTTTAACAATCACCATATTGTTGATGCTTTTTCCCAAACCGATCCTTCGCTGGGAGACTTTGCCGGCGTCGACGACGTACACAAAATATTCTCCCATCTGTTCTACCACCGCTTTATACGGAATAAGAATGCTCTCGGCGGAACTGTTCGCCTGTACGCGAAGATTACATGTGAGTCCGGCTCGCAGCGTATTTTTTGTGTTGGGAAAGATCACCCGAATCCTGATCGTTCCCGTCTGAGAATCGACGGAGCGATCCAGGAAGCTGATACGTCCGGGCGCAGGATAGACGGTCTGATCGGGAAGCACGATCGTAAACGTCGAATCCCGCAGGCTGTCTCCCGCCTGCAGCAGCTGGGTAAAGCGGCCGATCTGTTTTTCATCCACGGCACAGTCCACGGCCATTGGGTCGTCCGATGAAAGCGTGTTGAGGAGCGTCTGCCCGGCCACAACGGACGATCCGAGTTTCACCGACGATATGCCGATCGTGCCGTCGAACGGCGCCTCGATCACGGAATAGCGGAGGTTCGTCTGTACATTTTTGACATTCGCCTCTAACGAGGCAACCTGCATCTTCGCCGTCTGCAAATCGGCCTGCGCATGTTCCAATGTCTGCCGTGCGACGGCATCCCTCTTGGCAAGGTCGCGGTACCTGTCGGCATCCTGTTGGGCTTTCGCAAGAGTTGATTTTGCAGAGTTCAGATTGGCGATTGCCTGGTCGTACGCAGCCTTATACTGCTGCTGGTCGATGGCGTACAATTTCATTCCTTTCTTGATATGCTGGCCGTCCTTGAAATAGATTTCCGTTACATACCCGGACACTTCCGGCCTCACCTCAACCTGATTGATCGCGGTGACAGTTGCAGGGTACGCATCATAGTAGACAGCGGCACCACGCTTGACTTCATACGCAGAGACCTGCAAAGGCGGAGGCGCTTTCTGCATGCCTGCATTATTGTTGCTGCATGCCACAAAGACAAAAGACATGATGACGGCTAAACTTACCAAGCATATAGTATTGTTCATAGAAAAAGGATGTAATATGAATTCTGAATAATATTTTTAATCGTTGATGTTAAGTACGGCCTTGAAGTTTCCACTAAGTTCACGAGGTGCACAAAGAGAACGTAGCGTACTGAATGTTACATGACAAATTCTTTATAAAGGAAACAACGACGCTTGCAAGGCGCAATTTGACCTTTCGTGTTTTTTCGTGTCCTTCGTGGACACTGTACAAAGCGCAACGCACATTTATCATTGATACTGAAGAGTCCCGAGCGCCTTCTGAACGTCCAGTTTGCTGCTGAGCAACTGGTACAGGGCGTTGGTGTGATTTACCTGTGCTGCCCGTAAATCGGTCTCTGCTGAAATAACCTCAAGATACGTCTTCGTCCCTGCCTTGTATTGGAGCTGGATGGTCTCGTAAACGTCCTTTGCAAGCTCGAGGTTCTCTTTCAGGACGTGGTAATTGTTCAGGTCGCTCTTGTAGTTTGCAAGTGCGTTCATATATTCCGTGTTGACAGAATTTTTGAGTGCGATAAAGTCATAATCAAACCGGTCCAACTCCAGCTGCGCTTGCTTTATTTCCTGATAACGCTTCCCACCTTCAAAAATGGGGAAGGAAAGCTGCAGGCCGACAAATGAACTGGGGTAATTCGTTTTGTAAAGCTGACTGTACGCGCTGCTATAATAGTTGTAGTCATAGCCTCCGAACAAACTCACCGAGGGGAGAAAACTCCATTCGTAATAATCAAGATTGTCCGCTTGCAGCCTTTTTTGCGTCTGCAGCGATTCATACTCAATCCTGTTTTCATAGTGAACCGTTTGAGTGGTATCGAGCAGGGCTTCTCGTTCCATTTGTCCGCTGTTGTATGCCAGTTTCAATTCGGCATTCGAAGGATAGCCCATCTGCTCTTTCAAAAACGCATACCGTGCTTTCAGAAATTCTTCGGCCTGCTTCTTCTCTGCGTTTGCATTGTTCAGCAATATCGTAGCCCTCTTGTAATCGGTTTTATCTGCGACGCCCCCTTTGTATTGATCGTACGCATCCTTCAAGCTCCGTTCAAGGCGCACAATGTCCTCATCGAGCAATTGAATTTCTTCCTGGGTGACCAGCACCGAATAAAAGGCTTTGCTCACATCCGCGGTGACTTCGATCTTGTCGCCGATGGTCTGCTCTGCCGCACGGCGGCGCACGTCTCCAGCACTGCTGCTCGCCAACAAGACATCTCTATTAAAAATAGTCTGAGAGAGAGAAAGTTGACCGACCGAGACATACGGTAAACCGTTTGCTATTTCCGTCAACCCGCCGGCAACGCCGACGGACGTCGGTACTTTTGGGAAATGCTCTATAGAGTAATTAAAATTCAGCTGCGGAAACCAATCGGAGAGCTTGGCTTTGATGGTCCTCTCCGCTATCTCTTCATCCATAAGAGATTTTTCAACCGAGGGCTGATGCGATAATGCATAGCGCACACAATTTTGCAGCGTGGCCGGCCCCGGCAGCGTATCCGAGGCACCCCGCGTTTGGGCGTGAACAGGCCAAAAGAGAAACAAGGCTGCGGCAAAAGTCCACTCCCCAATGGACTTGAACATCTCTATTCTATTCTTCTGCTTCATGATTGCGCAAAATTTCATTTCTATTTAAACAAAAGAGGCTCAGCGGCATTTGTAACCCGTTTTTGAGGCAAATGGTACGCGTACCGCAATGCTCGCCGCCGACCTGTAGACATAGCCGGTACAAAAAAGGGAACCCGCCTTTATTCAAAATCAACAACGGGCTCCCGGCGTCGCGAAATAAACGTAGGGCAATTTCAGACTGTCTGCTGTTTGGAATGGCAACTGAAATAGAATTTCGTAATTTCTCTCGTGAAATTCAACCGAGAAGCCGATTGTGCAGAGGCTAAGTTCTGGCGGACTGATCTCAATAATCCATTGGCTGGTCTTTCTGAGCGCATACTCGACTGGACTATCCTCACGAATTCTCCAAAATTAGGACACTACCGCAGATTGGGCAGGTGTTCAGTTTGAACACTAAAACTTTAATATCAGATTTCATGCCTGGCCGATCCCGCGTTTGAAAATCCTACAGAATTCTCAGTCCTGGCTATCGTCGGAAATTACTAGAAGCCACCTCAAAAACTCCGAGTAATGCCATTCTGAACAAAGAATGCGACATTCCTGTCATTCTGAGGAGCGAAGCGACGAAGAATCCATGACAACGCAACACCGTGTATTCACGCAGCCTCAGTGTCATGGATCCTTCTCCCGCCCAAACGCGGCGGTCGACGACTCGACTCGTCGGGGATCAGGATGACCGGATGGCGGGTTTATGAGATAACTTCTAGATGCTATCTCACAAATAGTCTTGCGTCAGCCCTTCGGGAGAAGGATCAAGTGTTGCGTTCTTCAGATGGCTTCTAATCAATCCAATACCTTGGCGATTATGGCAACGACACCGCCGATACAGACAGAGTAGAGAATAAGCTGATACGCTTTCGTCTTGTCCTTTGCCTTTGAAGGTTCATCGTCCACTCTGTGCGTTTCTCCAAGAGCCGCGAAATTATAGAGCCCTGCACGGCCAAAGCCGGAACAGAAGCGGAACAATGCCTGCAAAAAACCGGACGCCGATAACGCCGCCGGGAAAAACACCAGCAGTCTCCACCACGAATCAAAACCGGCCGCCTTCAGCGCTGCGAATAACGCAAGCGTGATCGCAAGAGAAACCCAGCCGACCTTTCGCCGGCGCTCAATTTCATCTCCCCCTATGTTGCAAACACCGGGAACATATTCATTGTGAGTCATATTGTTCGGTTCCCTTTTTCTTCCAGCGTGACGAACAAAAACGCTGGACTTATATTTTTTTGTTCGCTGACGGGATTTATTATTTTCTTGCCCCTTTAAGCGTCCTGGCAAGAGTGATCAGTTCGTTGAAGAACGTTTCTACGCGATCGCCGCGCATTCCCTCCCTCAACGGTTTGAACAGCTCCGGGTTCACCGGAACATTTTCCTTCATGGCTGCCAAATACACTTCGACGGGAATATGAATAGCATTGCGTATTGGAAGCATTTGCAGCTCGATAACTACCTGGCGCAGCTGTTCAATGGCACGCGCCCCTCCGACGTTCCCAAAGCCTATAAAGCCAACCGGCTTCCCGTTCCATTCAGGGAACACCCAATCGATGGCGTTTTTGAGGACGGCCGGATAGCCGTGATTGTACTCGGGTGTAACCATGATGTAGCCGTCTGCTTCACCGACCTTGGCCGCCCATTTCCTTCCAAGCTCATTGGCATAATTTCCTTTATTCGATGCGGGCGAAACCGGTTCGTCGTAAAACGGGAGCGGCCAATCGCGCAGGTCGACAAGTTCGCACACAACGTCCGGCCTTTTGCTTAGCTCGTCGAAAATATACCTGGCCGGCTTTTCGCTGAAGCGTTTTTGCCGGGTACTGCCGATGATAACCTGGATCTTTGGTGCGGTCGTTTCCATGCTGCGTTCTCTTAGAATGAAGTGTCAGGTTTTTTCTGTTCGTTTGTTTTTTAACCGATCCGACAAATTTTTAAGAAGGCCGAGAAGATATTGAGCGTTGACAGAATAATATACTTCCTGACCGCGGCGCTCGTCCACGACGAGTCCGCTTCCTTTCAGCGTCTTCAAGTGCTGCGAGACGGCAGGCTGAGAAAGTTCTACGATCCGCACCAGTTCGCCGACCGTTTTCTGGCCTTTCATAAGAGCTTCGAGAATCCGGTAACGGCTCTTGTTGCCAATGCCCTTGCCAAACTCGTTAATTTCCCTGCACAGGTCTGTCATACAATGATATTTGCATATAAGTATGTTCTTATATTTTAACAATCCGAGGCGAGTGAATAGTTCCTTCCTGCGGGGCCAATTCAACGTGCGAAAATGATTCAGCGTTGAAGAACAATGAACCTCTTTTGGCTTGATTCTTCCGATGCTACCGGCTACATTGAATTAAGTTCCCAATCGATTTCGTGCCGAATCAGCAACAACATTAAATTTTTCACACTCGATGCCCAGCATCTCATGGAGAGCATACGTCCAGCGAGCTTTAATACGATCAGCATGACCGCCGCGTTTGTCGCGTATTGGAGGCAGTACACGGATATTCCTTTTGCCAAGGATGTTGCAGAACTCATCGACGCCAGCAAACAAATTGAGACGTTTCTCAGCACTCATGAAATAACACGGGATGAGATACGATGGTACGCGCCGCTCTTTGAAATCAGGTATAAGAGCGTTGAGGAACTCATCCGGAGGAGCGGGATAACGCAAGTAATTGAACTCGCCAGCGGGCTCTCGTTTCGCGGGCTTGTCCTGGCCCAGGATCCAGACATTTCGTACGTTGAAACTGACCTTGAAGAATTGACGAAAGAAAAACGCGTTTTGGCCTCAACTTTAAAAGAGAGATATTCGCTGACAATGAACTGCAACTTCCGGCTCTCGGCGGCCAATGCGCTCGATAAATACCAGCTGCACGATGCGATCGACCATTTCAAAAAAGATCAGGCCGTTGCCGTTGTCAACGAAGGCTTGCTGCCGTATTTGACGATGAACGAAATGGAAACGGTGACGGGAAACATCAAAGGGATCCTGGAACAATTCGGCGGAATTTGGATCACGCCGGATTTCTCGTTCAAGGAAAATTACACCGAAGTCTCTGCTCAGCGCATTCAGGTGCGCGATGCCATTGCAGAACTGACGGGACGGCGGCTTCACAGCAGCATCTTTGAGAACGAGGAAGATCTCTCTTCGTTCCTGCGGAAGATGGGGCTTCAAGCCGAAGTATTCCATCAAACGGATCTGGTATCATCCGTTGTCTCTCTCGGCGGCTTGCAGTTGCCGGACAGCTTTCTGCAAAAAGTAAAACCAAAATTGAAGCTCTGGGTCATCACACCGGCCTGATGGACCGAGCGGTGCCATTCCGCGGTGGACAGCACCAAGACGGCATTCTAGACGAGGAAGATTGTTTTTTTGAAGGACTCTTCAACCCACAACTGCAGTCAAGCAAGTATTTCCGAAGGGCTATTGGGATGGATCGTACTCTGAAAATTTTACTTCGTACAGCAGCATTGTTTGTTGCCGTTCATTCCCTGGCCGCACAATCTTCCGACAGTTTGTCGCAGGAATGGAGTTTCCATTTTCAGCAAACGATCGTCGTTCAATACCATCCCGGCTTTACGGCAAAGTATTCGGGTAACAACAGCCTGGACACGAGCGAGCCGGCGCAGACGTCGCTCACATCCACATTTTTCATCGGCCGAAAACTCTGGAAGAATGCAGAGGCGTACATCAATCCTGAACTCTCCGGCGGGGAGGGGTTAAGCAGCGTAACCGGCATTGCTGGATTCCCGAACGGCGAAACGTTTCGCATCGGAAATCCTTCACCGCAGCTGACTATCGCAAGAATTTTTATCACTCAGCGGTTCGACATGTCGGACACGAGAACGATCGTCGAGGATGATGAAAATCAACTCATGGGGTTTCGGTCCGATGCATACGTCAACATCGCTGCCGGAAAAATCAGCATGATCGATTACTTCGACAAAAACCGGTACAGCGACGACCCCCGCACAAAATTTTTGAGCTGGGCGTTGATGACGAACGGCGCCTGGGATTATCCTGCGAACACGCACGGGTATACCTGGGGGGTTGTCGTGGAATACGTGACGCAGCCCTGGGCTTTGCGGTTGTCGACCGCCATGGTCCCGACAGAAGCGAACCAATCCGTGATGGACGTGAACCTCGGCCGCGCGCACTCCGAAACCGTTGAACTTGAACACGACTACACTCTCGGCGCGCATCCGGGAACAGTACGGTTCCTCGGCTTCCACACCATGGCTCATATGGGGAACTATGACCAAGCGGTGGAACTTCCTCCGGGGGAAATAGACGTCGTCGCGACGCGGGCGTACGGGCGGAGCAAATACGGCATGGGGTTAAACATCGAACAGGAGTTGAGCGACGATGTGGGAATGATGTTCAGGGCAAGTTGGAACGACGGGCACAATGAAACTTGGATGTTCACCGAGATTGATCAGGCCGTCAGTGCAGCCATTGTGTACGATGGCAAAGCCTGGGGTCGTGCAGGAGACAATTTCGGCGCTGCAATACTTGCGAATGGAATCTCCGCCGACCATCGCGCATACCTCAAAGCAGGAGGTTACGGCTTTCTTATCGGGGACGGTAATTTAAATTATGCCCCCGAGTCTATCGCGGAGGTATTCTATTCCCTCTCACTCCCCCTCTATCATTTGCACCTTGCACCGGATTATCAGTTCATTCTCAATCCGGCCTACAACAAAGACCGCGGGCCGGTCCATGTCGTTGCGATCCGAATTCATTCTGAGTTCTGAGCGATTTTTCCGAAATGGCGTAGTGAATTGCTAGAAACTATCTCAAACACTCAAAGGAATGTCATTCTGATCCCGCCGTTTTTGGCGGCAGAAGAATCCATGACACTCATGGACCGTGGACCTATGAAGCTTCAGTGTCGTGGATGCTTCGCTACGCTCAGCATGACATTAATAAATGCATTCTATATTGAAAGCATTTTTGAAATACCGTCTACTTATCTCTTGTCCGGCCTCCCGAAGATGGAGCCGGCCTCGCCGGCTGCTGCATTTGCTGACGAGGCTGAGGTTGTGATACCTGAGGCCGCTGAACCGGCTGAGGTTGAACTCGAGGAGCCGGCTGTGGCTGCGGCCGCACTGTCGGTTGAGTTTGCTCCCAAACGTTCCTTTGATACTCCTGGGCGTTGTGAATCGTATTAAAATTATAGCCGGGCGACGATGTTGCCGGCCGGGGCTTGAAAACCGGTTCTGTGGTCGGAGGATTCACAGTTCTTATCGGCTGCGGCTTTGACGGTTCTGGTACAGAGATTCGCTGGTCTCCCGGCCGGGCCGACGGTTGCCTCTGATCCATCTGAACTTGTTGGATTGGCATCGAAATTCGTATCGGCGGCTGTTTTGTCGGCCGCTCTATAATACTCGGCAATATCGGCTCCCTTACTTCGACCTCCGTCCGTTTTCGTGGTTCCGAATTAAGGGCCGGAAATTTTGAAGAATTTTCCCGAATGTACTTGTCCTGGATTTCGGGAGTTATCGGCCTGCCGCCATTCTGCTTTCGGACATCCACATCTAAAATACCCACCTGTCTGATGATCTCGGGTCTGCGATCCCTGTTGGTGACAAAGTCATTCGGCAAATACCGTTTATGGTCGTGGACCCAGGCGTGAACAATACCTGAATTAGCGCCGGGTCTCGGCCGTCCGTAATAATGGTCCACGTACCCGTCGCCCAAATGTGGGTAGCGGTGCAGATGCTCCGGAGAATAAAAATACCAGTCGGTAAAATAGCGCGACGGCGGACCGATGATCACGATCTCTCCGTCACGGTCGCGGTAAAAACCGCAATCGAACCAGTACGGATACGGATACCAGTAGCTGTATGGGTACCAAGTCGGATAACCGTACCAGTACGAATAAGGATAACAAGTGTAATTGTTTACATACTCCGGATCCGGCGCAGCGGCGACGTCTTCTTGTGAGTACCCATTTTCCGTTGCGTAGGCATCGGCGGCACTCTTCAAATCCGCTGCTTCGTCCGGGTTTTGCTGGATGCTTTCCTTCCATTCTTCTGCATCCTCGGCGTTCTGTCGTGTCTGTGCGAGGTAGAGAGAATCGGCCCGGTGTATCACGCCCTGCGGATTGCGCCGGTATCGATCGCCGACACGAACGGTGAGGCCAAGGTGGTCGTTGAGAAGATTGATGATCTCAGGATATTGAATGAGTACTCTCAACGCTTGCTGAGTTTCGGGGGGATAATCTGTGAGGATCTGGTCGAACTGAGTATCGGTCTTCACTTGAATTTCATCCATCTTCTGGAGGATCGGGAAGTACCCCATCCCGTACTTCATCGCTGTTTCATGGATCTCTGCAGGATAGTCTTTAAGGATGATGGTGATATGGTCGACCGACTCTTTACCTTCCTGCACCAGCCTTGAAATCAGGCCCGGATACCTGCTCAGATCCCAGAAATTTTCCTGCTCGCTCTTGGAATATGTTCCGATCAGCGCAACGAATTCGTCGCTGGAGCTTTTCTGCAGGCTTGCGATACTGACAATGGCTGAAGGATACTCGCACGCCTCAAAAATATGAAGGCGAATGGTATCCGGATACATCACCAAAGCGTTAAGAGCAGCGGAATCTTCCTTCATCAGGTGTTTATGGGTTGGCACCTGATCCTGTGCGGCTGCGTCGACATGGATAAAAGCCAGCGCAAAAGCGCACATCATACCGATTATATATTTCGTTTTCATATTTTTTCGATGGGATAGTGTCACATTCGATCTTTACCTGCTTCTCTATATATACAATGGTACTTCGGAAAAGGCTTAATAGCAAGTGACCCAAACGCGAGTTTTTTTTTCCGAAAGGGCTAATGGGAGCTGTATTTGCAACTGACGAACAGCAGAACCAAGCAATCGCGACATGCAAATGTATCAGGTAAGGGCAATCAAGAAGCTGTCCGACAACATGCCCAACGAATTGATTGTCGCCCGGTTTTTAGCTACCATAACCTGAAATTCCGCCGGGCATCGGCAACATTCTGAAGCCGTCTCAAAAACTTCAAACATTGTCATTCTGTCCCAAAGGGATCCCTTCGGGAAACGGAGCGAAGCGGAGTGAATGCCGAAGGCATCCCTTCGGGAGAATCCATGACAATCATGCACTGTGAATCTACGAGGCTTCAATGTCGTGGATGCTTCTCCCGCCAAAAAACGGCGGGAGAAGCATGACATTTACACATACATTCTACATCGAAACCATTCTTGAGATAGCTTCTACTATCTTCTGTTCATTTTACATTGGATCACTTATGACAAAAAGTAAAGTTTTGTTCATTCTCCTGTTTGTAGTGTTCGGACCGTTACTCGCGCAAATCATACCAGGGTTCACACCACTCACCGCAGATATTCGCCGGTATGAAAGAGCTGAGTGGAAGATCATCATCAATCAAACGTATGACAATCCGTTTGACTCACGAGAGGTTTCCCTTGATATGATCATCACTTCACCATCGGGAAAGCCTCTCACGCTCCCCTGTTATTTCGATTCCGTTCAAGCCCGAAGCTCCGTGTGGAAAGCAAGATTCGCTCCTCAGGAAGCGGGTACATACACATACATCTTCCGACTCACAACCCATACAACGTTCACAGATTCGAAGGCTGGAAGTTTCATTTCATCCCCAACCGACAAACCGGGCTTCCTCCACAAGAACGATCTGTGACGTTCAAATTTGACGATGGAAGCTTGTTCAGGGGCATCGGCGAGAACATTGGTTGGGAATCAAGGTCGTTTGAAAACCCAAAGTGGACCTATGACTACTTGCTGCCGAAGCTTGCGGCGAACAAGGGAAATTTTTTTAGGACATGGATATGCAGCTGGAACCTCCCGTTGGAGTGGAAGAACGTGAGCTCCACCCGCCGTTATTCGAACAGCGATCAGTATTTCAACCCGGGAGCGGTCAAAAGAATGGACGAGCTGGTGAATCTCTGCGACAGCCTCGGCGTGCATTTCATGCTCACCATCGACTGGCACGGAGCGCTCATCCCGGATGCACAATGGCGCACGAGCAGCTACAACTCCCTCAACGGCGGTCCTGCTTCGACCCCCACGGAGTTCTTTACATCACTGGGATCTCAGGAACAATACAAGAACAAATTGCGATACCTCGTGGCCCGCTGGGGGTACAGCACGAGCATTGCCGCGTGGGAATTCTTTAACGAGATCGACAACGCGGCGTTCACACAGGAGGACAGCATCCGCATTCCGCACAGTGCCGTCACTCAATGGCACATGGAAATGGGCAGATACCTGAAAGACATCGATCCCTACGGGCACATGGTAACCACAAGTATTTCTCACCGCGATATCCTGGGACTGAACTCGATCCCTTATATCGACTTCAACCAAAAACATATCTACAAACACACGGAGAAAATTCCGGCGATCTATCCGTCGTACATAGAAACGTTCGGCAAGCCGTATGTCGTGGGAGAATTCGGCTACCGGTGGGAGGATGATGATTCATCGTACGGAAAATTATTTGATTATGATTTTAAACGAGGTCTCTGGTACGGTATGTTCAGCCCGACGCCGATTCTCCCGATGAGCTGGTGGTGGGAGCTGTTCGATGAAAGAACCATGACTCCCTATTTCCGAGGCGTCAGGATGATCTCCGACGAGATGATCAAATCGGGCAACGGATCGTTTGTCCCCTTCTCGCCGTCGTCCGGCTTGTTGGAAAGCCGCGGAGTTCAATGCGGACGAAAATCCTTTGTCTACCTTCTCAACAACACCGACTCTCTTATAACAACACCCGTGACGTTCCCGATAGCGGCCGCCGACAGCATCAGGCTCCGCCGCTTCAATCCGGAAGATCTGTCTTTCACCACCGTCAGTAATGTTACGGTTGCCGGCAACAGCATCAGCACAACCATTATCCTCGACAGCAACAAAGAATCAGTCTTAATTGTAGATCGATGAAAGAAATAAAAGAGGTACGCGCACGTGTTCTTATCACGTACTATTCTCCTTTAGGATGTCGCGTCGACGACCTTTTATTCCTACGATGGAAAAAGAGAACTAATCAATCTTGTTGAGTGTTATGGCAGAAGACCAAAAGGCGAACCGATCTATATGAAGAGAGTTTCTTTTGTCCTGTTCGCGGCCATCCTATTTTCTGCCGCATCCAACACTGCAGCCGCGCAGATCCACTTCACGGCGGCCCTGGATGGGTCACAGCAAGTGCCGGCAGTCGGCACATCAGCATCCGGCACCGGTTCATTTGAGTTGAGCGCGGATCTCTCGCAGCTCAGTTACTTCGTCTCATACCAGGGGATGAGTGCGGAGGGAGTCGCCGGATATCTTCGCACGGGAAAGCAGGGGGAGAACGGCACGATCGTCAAGAGCCTTTCAACACCGGCGCAGGCATCCGGCACATTCAGCGGGATATGGAAAAGTACCGATGCAGAACCGTTGACGAGAGCCCTTGCAGAATCTCTCCTTACGGGAAGAGTGTATATCGATCTAGAAGATTCAAAGAATGCATCCGGAGAGATTCGCGGCCAGCTTTCGCTTGCTACATCGCTTCATTTCACGGCAGACTACTCCGGCGCACAGGAGTCTCCACCTCTTTCCGTCAACGGAGGCGGCACGGGTGTGTTCGTCCTCGACCTTGCGAGATCTGAAATTGATTTTTGGATCACCTACCGCGGCCTGTCGGGACCTCTCTCTTCCGGATGTGAGCTTGACATCGGTCCCCCGGGAAGCAATGGCCCCGTTGTGCGAACAATTGCGTCAGCAGGAAGCCCGGCCTCGGCCACCATCATTGGAAGGTGGAAAACATCCGACACACAACCGCTGACTGAAGCGATCGTTGATTCGTTGATCGCCGGAAAACTGTATTCGAATTTTTTCACTGCGGCGCATCCCGGCGGTGAGATCCGCGGACAGCTTGTTCTGCAAGACGGCACCGGGTTTACGGCTTCACTCGACAGTTCTCAGGAAGTTCCGCCGGTATTGACGTTCCCTTCCATGACCGCTTCGTTCATCCTCAACGAAGCGCAATCCGAGCTGACGTACTCTCTCACGTACATCGGGCTTCCGGGCAACGTTCCCGTAATCGGCCAACTTCATGCCGGGCAGGGAATACAAAACGGAGCTGCGGTTAAAACGATTACGCAGGGGAACGTTTCGCCGGAGGGAACAATGTCGGGAACGTGGTCGTCTTCGGATATGAATGAAACGTTCACTCCTGCGTTGGCAGCGTCACTTCTTGCCGGCAACGTGTACGTGGAATTCCATACAGCATCCGATACATCACGTTTGATCCGCGGCCAGATCAACTTCACGACAGGTATCGGCTTGACGGCACAGTTGTCAGCAGGCCAGGATGTTCCGCCGACTGTCGTGAGTAATGGAACGGGGACTGCGTCCGTCGTCCTCAGTTCCGACAGGCAAAGCATTTCATACAGTCTCACATTCTTGAACATGACGTCGAACATATCGGCGGCGGGGGGACATTTTCATGTGGCGCCGAAGGGGGTAAACGGCGGACTTGTAAAAACAATCGTTCCACCGAACTCGTGGGGAGCGGGGAGCGTCAACGGCATCTGGCGAATATCGGACGGAGGGGCAGAACCGCTTACGCCTGCCATCGTGAATTCATTCGCAGCCGGAGATGTCTACATCAATCTGCACACCGGGGAATTTATCGGCGGTGAAATTCGCGGACAGGTCTCGTACGGCTTCGATCAGATTACAAAAGTCTCCAATACATTTGGATCAGTTCCACTAAACTTCGACCTATCGCAAAACTATCCCAACCCCTTTAACCCAGCGACAACGATTCGTTTTTCCATACCGCAGTCGACCCGCGTTTCCCTCAAGATCTTTGATGTATTGGGGAAAGCAGTAGAGACGTTGGTCAACGAACAACGACCTGCCGGCTCTTATGAAGTTCATTTCGATGCTTCGCGCCTCTCAAGCGGTGTATATTTTTTCCGGTTCCAGGCGGGAGGGTTCAGCTCGGTTCGGAAGATGGTGTTTGCAAAGTAGAATAGAAGCCATCTCAAAAACACATCACGTGATCCTTCTTCCGAGGGGATCGCTTCGCGAACTTCGTGACTGGCGGGAGAAGAATCTATTTCAACTCTTCATTGAGAATACATGGTGGTGTGTCATGGATCCTTCGCTGCGCTCAGGATGACCTTACAATGCTCTTTGATGTGATCACTGCTCAAATTGTGACATTACAATTAAATTCTCGCGATTGATATTGTCCTGAAATCTTCGTACCTAATACTTCAGCAGACAATACCGGCGTATCACTCTGAGAGAATTCTTCAAGGGGTTCACGGGGAGAACAATCCGTGCGCCGGCCCTGTCGATCTGCTGAAGGAGGAGAAGACATGGTATCGCGGCGTGATTTTATCAAAGCATCCGCTCTGGCTGGCGGTGCACTATTCCTCAATGTCCACAAAAGCTGGGGACGTTCTTCCTCATCAGAATTCTTCGCTCTCAATGATTTTATCCAATCCCATCCTGACGCAGTCTTCATCCTCAGAACCAGCGTCGACGAGAAAACGAATACCTCCGCTCTCCTCGAGGTAGGCCAGAAACTCGGATCGACGCTTTTCGTGAGCACACCAGACCCCTCCGATGCTTTCCCCATGACAACGGATATCATTTTTAAGCCAAATATTACGGCGTGGGCATGGGACATCCCTCCGATCGAACAAACGATGGGGATACAAACGGATCCGTACTTCGTCGAAGGAATGATCGGCAGCCTTACGAAACTTGGCGCGGCCGCTCAGAACGTGTTCATCCGCGAAGCCAATTACGACAGCTCGCGAGCGGATGGAAAATGGTACAGCGACCTTGCCGCACGATCCGGAATCGACTTGAAAGTTTTCAATACCATAGATAAACTTTCAGCCGCCGACATTCAGTGGGTCGATGTCCCGAACGGAGTATGGTACAAAAAGATTCCGTACCTCGCTCCGGTAAACGCTCTGGGATCCTGCCTTGTGAATGTGGCGAAGTTCAAGTCTCACTCTATGGGGATGACCCTCTGCTCAAAAAATATTCAAGGAACGAATGCTCGCCCATATGTAGCACATTGCACCGCGTGGGGAACTACGATGGCGGGCGTCGACACAAATCACATTGTTCCGGATGCATTCACCACCATCAAATCCAATTATGATAAGCATGTGGCGGCGGGCATACCCCGCTGGGATCTCCCGGGCGATGCGAGCGGCGGACTCTGGATGGAAACCCACACAGCGCGATGCCTTGACAATAACTCCGTTCTGCAGCCGGTCATCAATATTATAGAGGGGGTGTATGGACGTGAAGGCCCTTTCGTCTCAGGTCCCGCGGACAACAACGGCTATGGCCGCGACATCATGACGAACATTGTCATCTTCGGGAAGAATGCGCGGCACGTCGACATTATCGGGACGTATCTTGCGGGCCATGAACCGGGAAATTTCGGACTCTTTCACATTGCGGTCGAACGAGGACTGTCAAAATATCTCGACCCAAACAGCATTCCGTTGTACGAGTGGAAACTGGATGGGTCCGCGACATTGACGCCCCTTGAGAATTTTCCGCGCACACCGATCAAAACATTGTATCTGCAGAAAGCCGGTGAAGCGCAGTACCACATGGTCGATGAGGCGTATGACTACTCGGGGTCGACGTCCGTCGCCTCGACAAAGCCCGAAGCACCCGACGTGTTTCATATTTCCCAGAATTTTCCAAACCCGTTCAATCCTTCTACATCAATTCAATACTACATTCCGAAACCCGGCAATGTGAGGATTGAAATATTCGACATCCGGGGCTCGCTTGTAGAAGTTTTAGTCGACGGCTACACGCTTGCCGGGGATCATGTTGCTGTTTGGAGATCGCAGAGAAAGGCTTCGGGGACCTATTTTTACCGCCTCCTGTACGAAGGCTTCAGCCGGACGAAATCGATGGTTCTTCTGAAGTAGATCGGCCTGATTATGACGGCTGAATTATTCGCTCAACGCAGATGTTGGGTGAAGAAGAAAACTGCAAAAAAAATCTTGTGCACCCCGCAATTAATCCCGCGACTCTTTCGGCCTGGGAATTCCCTTCGTATGACAATCGATGCACCGCATCGAATGGATGTTATGAGGACTCTTGCTGTCGGCGAAGGTGGTGTTCATTTTGGTCACGTCGAGCTGGCAGTTTGAAATTGCAGGATGGCAATTCTTGCAGCTTTGTTTCGAGTCGTTGCTGTGGTGATCGTGGCACGCCAGGCAGCTGATCCCCTCGTGAATGCCGCGCGGCGTCCGGTCGTCTCCGGTCCCGGCCTGGTGAAACGCGCTGGGGGCGTGGCACTGAAGACAAAGCCGCTGAAGCTGATCGTCCGAAACCTCGACCCTCCGCGTGCCATCCCAAATTGTCGGCGAGGGCAAGTCGGCGACTTCGACGTGAGTTTTTTCATAGCGGTAGTAGAAAAGCGCCTTCGGAAGGTCGGCCTTCCTCTCATAAAAAATTTTCTTTGGGTCGGAAGGATTCGCAGGTACTGCGGGAGTCCCTTCGCGGTGAACTTCATGGCACGTGAAACAGGGGATCACCGGCTGAGCTGCTTTTTCCTGGCTGACGAGAGCCCACGGACCTTTCACGTTCAGGGGAGCTACCAAGTCTTTGATCGTTCCTTCATAGAGCATCCCATGGCATCGAAGACAGTCGGCGTTGGGCTGCTCGCCGGAATTATGTTTCTCGTTCAAAAAGATTGCCGCATAGGTCGCCGAATGTCCTCCTGAAGTCCACTTCGCGTATTCCTCGCTGTGACACCGTTTGCAGTTGTCGAGTATTTCGAGAAACTGCGCTTCTGTAAGTTTGACTTCTTCTCCCTGCCCTTTCGTGAAATGATGAACGAACATCATCCCCTTTTCCTGGAGACTGTGGAAACCGTTGCTCAGTGCGGTACCGTGACACTCTTTGCAAGGAAGCGCCCGATGGCCGCTCTGCGCCCACATGTTGGATGGACTTTGGATTTCGTGGCAGCTTGCGCACGTCGCTTGCGGTGATGCGGTGTCCCAGTAATATGTGAAACCGCCGAAGGCGGCGAGAAGAAAGAATACCGCGGCAGAGAGACTGACGATTATCTTTTTTGATTTTTTCACTGGTTTGCTTGAATTGATCTAACGCAGAATTCAAGAGCTTTGCCACTAAGACACTAAGACACAAGAGTAATTCTTAGAAGCTATGGTTTCCAATATCATCAACGATTGAGATGGCGATTCCCTTAAAAGTACTCGTGCCTTCGTGACTTGGTGGCAACATAGTAGTGACATAAACTATCAAAGGAAATTTACGTAAAGCGGTTTCCCTTTTGCCACTCGCTGGCGATATGCCCTCCTACCCAATAGCCAAGAGCCATGATTGTAAGCGCGGGGTTAAAGCCTCCATTATTAACGTGGAGGCTCGCGTCCGCGACGAAGACATTCGGGGTCTCGTGCACGCGCCCGAATTTATCGGTCACAGAGGTTTGCGGATCGTTCCCCATGCGGCACGTGCCGGCTTGATGCTGCCCGCCGCTCAGGCCGGTACCGGAACCCGAGCGCCATGTTTGAAACGCACCGGCTGTTTTCAAGATCATCTCTGCTTTGCGGGAAAGAAAGTCGCAGCCGTCCGCATCCTTCGGGTGGCGGTGGCCTGAAAGCCGAACAACCGGGATGTCCCAGGCATCTCTCACCGCCGGGTCGACCTGGACGCGCGAATCAAAAAACGGCATCTCCTGAATCGGTCCGACAACCTGGGCATTGTGACGAAAATATTTCCGCTGAAATTCCTTGTGTCCTTTGCCCCAGGTCGGTGATCCCGGAGGCCGGATTCCGGTAAAGAGGTACGGCAGCCGCACGAACTCATTCGCCAAAATGCCCCCGCCGACGATCCCGGGATTGTGGTGGCTGAAATCGCTGATCGCGATCGATGCACCGGGACCGACATCGTCGAAGATGTCTTCCTCGAAAAGGCCGAACGCGCCGGTGTAGGCATGTCCCTGAAGATTCCGGCCGACCCA